>Ga0208979_100082_pt1 | contig 188588 bp, 169 predicted proteins | sample HotLakConsUCCSLE_FD_184738 | JGI IMG/M metagenome (GOLD analysis project Ga0208979, IMG submission 184738) | Hypersaline microbial mat communities from Hot Lake, Washington, USA - Hot Lake Consortium UCC-SLE (SPAdes) | ecosystem: Environmental > Aquatic > Non-marine Saline and Alkaline >... | reverse complement strand
TTCGAGCCATCACCGGCGTTGCTGCCGCCCGGTAGGCCAGCTTCGTCGGCCGCTTCCGGCGTCGCGCCGAGGCTGAACGTGGGCTCGGAGTCGTCGGCGGCGGCATCATCCAATGCCGCAAACTGAACCGTTTCAGGCCCTTCATCAGCGCCCACGGCGTATTCGTACTGCAATCCCTGGACGGCTTCTTCGATACGCGCAAGCTGCACGAAGTCGGAGCCACCGCCGCCACCGCCGGCAGCACCACCGCCTGCGGCGGTTGCTTCAAGCAGTTCGAGCAGGTCGCCCTCTTCATCCTCGAGTGCGGAGAGCAGTGCTTCTACTTCGCTGTCTTGTGCAGCGGTTTCATCCTGGTCAGGCGCATTGTCCGCATCGACGTCGTTGGTGATCGCGACTTCTTCGTCGCCGCCAATGGTGGTGGCGGGCAAGCCATCGTCAAAATCAAGTTGAACGCTGCCATTGCTAGAGGTAACGAGCGTTTCGCCTTCTTCGAGCACATCACCAACGGCCAGCTCACGCAGGTTTCCATCGGGATCGCGGGCCCAGGCCTGACCGGTAATGGTGACAACGGTTGCAATGCTCATAGCGTCTTCCTCTAACAATGAAGATAGGGTTTTGTATTGATACTCAGATTAGGCCTGGTTTGCCAGGGGCGGTATTGGACCGTGGTACAGGAAGGGGTACTAGGCTCTGTCTGAAAACTGGCTGCGCTCGACCGTACGGCGTTAAAAATCGGCTCAAAGTACTCATTTACACTACGTAAACTCCGTCTTTTCGCCGATTTTTGCCTTGTCTGGCCTTCGCTCGCCGACTTTTCAGACAAAGCCTAAAGCCCTGGACGCCTCACATGCGATGACATGAGGGTAGGCAGACAACGCTCAGCAGGAATCAGCAAGAAATAGCCACGCGTGAGGCGCGTGCGAGGATGTGAGTAGCGCGGCCAGCCTGGGCTCAGGTTGAGGAATAGCTGGTGGAGTCCTTGGTAGCTGATGCTACCCCTTTGCCGGTTAGCTTAATGATCAACTGCAGCCGGTCGTGGATGTCCAGCTTGCTGAAGATGGCGGTCAAGTGAGCTTTGACCGTGCGCTCGGTAATGTCGAGCTCGCGGGCGACCACTTTGTTACTGGCCCCTTTCGCTACGGCCAGCGCCACTTCACGCTCGCGTTGGGTGAGTACCGCCAGCACGTCGGGCTGTACCTGCTGATCGCCGTTGAGCAGCCGCCAGGTGCTGCCCATCACCTGGGCCATGACGTCAGGCGGCACCCAGATTCCCTGGTTCATGACCACCATGGCAATCTGCTTCAGGCTATCGGCCGGGCTAAGGGCATGGGCATAGCCGCGGGCACCTTGCTGGAGCGCATCGATGGCGGCGGTGTTGTCGGGCATCATCGACAGCACCACGACGGTGGATTGCTTGGCAATACGTCGCACCAGGGAAGGCCCGTCGGTTTCTTGCTCCTCTTTCAACACCCACACCAGCGTGTCGGCATCGGCAAGACGTTCAGCCTGTTCAGGGGAAACGCATTTGGCCTCAGCAAAAGCGGCCTGCCAGCGAGGCATCAGCGTTTTATCTTGAGCAACAAAAAGATGTTTCATCAGCGTTCCCCTAATGAATTATTCCATGCGCGCAGGACGGGCTTGAGGAGGAATTCCATGACGGTGCGCTTGCCGGTCATGATATCGACCTGAGCCGTCATCCCGGGAATGATGTCCATTTCTTCGTTATTGATCTCACCCTGTTCGGTACGTACGCGCACGCGATAAAAGGTGTTGTCATCATCATCGGTAATCGTGTCGGCACTGATGTTTTCGAGCTCGGCTTTCAACCCTCCGTACTGAGAATAGTCATACGCCGTGAGTTTGACGGTGGCGTCCTGCCCGGGGCTCAGGAAGGCTATGTCCTGGGGCGCGATACGCGCTTCCACCAAGAGCCGGTCATCGGTGGGAATGATATCGACCACTTCCTGGCCGGCCTGGGCAACCCCACCGATGGTGGTGATATACAACTGCTGCACGATCCCTTTCACCGGCGCGCGAATGTCGGCCAGTTGAACGCGGTTTTGCAGGCCCGAACTGCCTTCGTTCAGGGCGTTGATTTCACTGAACGTGTCAGCCAGATCATTGCGCCATTGGCCGCGCCGCTCGGCGCCCAGCTCACGCAGTTGGGATTCGCTTTCTTCCACAGCCGCCTGAAGGCGCTCAATTGCCGCATTGGCCTGATCGCGTTCGCCGCGGTTACGAGACACCTCACGCTCGAGACGCAGCACTTCGACTTCCGAAACGGCACCCGACGACAATAGAGGACGGGTGAGTTCCAGTTCTTCGCTCGCCATTTGCAGTTCACGGTTAGCGGTATCGCGCTTCAGGCTTGCTTCCAGCAACTCGGCTTCGCGCTGGCGAATACGATCGCGGATAACGGATTCCTGCTCACGCAGCTCGTTGAGTCGGCTCTCGTAGACCTCGCGTTCCTGCGAGACGGCCAGTGGCGCTTCGGCCAGCAGGTCATCTTCGGGCGAGAAAGCGGTATCCGTCACCAAGGCACGCAGGCGCTCGGCGCGTGCCCTTAACGACTGGGCTTGGACCCGGTTTTCACGAAAATCCGAGACGAAGCGCGTGGGGTCGATGCGCATGATGACCTCGCCCGCTTCGACCATCTCACCTTCCTGAACGAGAATTTCCTCGACTACGCCGCCATCGAAGGATTGCACACGCTGCAGCTGTTGAGCAGGAATAACGCGGCCCTGCCCACGGGTCACTTCGTCAATTTCGGCAAACGAGGCCCACACCAGTAGCGCGATCACGGCCAGCAAAATGCCATAGAGAAACGCGCGGGCGCGCAGCGGATCCTGCTGCATGCGCGCCCAGTCGGCGTCGCTTGCCCAGTCACGGTTCAGGTGAGCCGACGTGACCCGCTTGGAAAACAAGCGGTCCATGAACGGGCGAAAGGGTTTGCCGCCCTTTTCACTGAACCGGCCCAGTGCTTCAAAACCTTGCTGTTCGGCGGATTTGCGCTTTTTAGCCATTAATTCGCCCTCCCCACCTGGCCTTTACGCAAGGCTTCAACGACTTGTTCGCGCGGGCCGTCGGCGACCACCTTCCCCGCATCCATGACGATGATGCGGTCGACAAGCGAAAGTAACGAGGTGCGGTGAGTGACGATCACCATGGTTTTTTCTTCGCTGAACCGGGTGAGGTTTTTCTTCAATGCTTCCTCACTAGCGTGGTCCATCGCGCTGGTGGGCTCATCGAGGAGCAACACGGTCGGGGCACTGACCAGCGCACGGGCGATCGCCACCGCTTGGCGCTGGCCGCCAGAAAGCATGCTGCCCCCTTCTCCGACCGGCAGATCTAACCCATGGGGATGCGATTTGACCAGCGACTCCAGCCCGCTCAACCTCAACGCCTCGAGCAAGGTCTCGTCGTCAACACCCTCGCTGCCGGCCCCGGCCAGTATGTTGTCGCGCAGCGTGCCGAAAAATAGCGCGATATCCTGGGGCACGTAGCCGATGTGACGGCGTAGCTGCATCGGGTCGAACTGACGAATATCCACGTCATCCAGCAGCACGGCCCCACTAGTGGGCTGATAAAGCGCCAGCAGCAGCTTGCTGAGCGTTGACTTACCCGAGCCGACGCGGCCGATAAGAGCCACTTTTTCGCCGGGCTTAAGCCGGAAGCTCACATCGTTCAGGGCGCTGCGCTCCGCTTCGGGATAGCTCAGACTCACGCCATCGAACTTGATATCGCCGCGCACCACCGGGCGGCTGATGTAAGCCTTGCCTTCAACACGCTCGATGGGCTTGTCCATGACATCGTTGAGCGACTGCAGCGCGGTGGACGACTGATGGTATTGCGCCATCAGCCCCGCCGCCTGGCTGATCGGCGCCATGGCTCGAGACGACAGCAGGTACGCGGCAATCAGCCCGCCCTGGGTCAGGTCGCCTTCAATAATCAAGTAGACCCCGATCACGATGATCGCCACCGCTACGGTGTGCTGGGTCCATAACGCCACGCTGGTTACCGATGAGCTGACCAGGCGCAGTTGGGCGGCGGTGCGCGACAGAAACGCCGAGGCTCGCTCCCAGCTACCCTGCAGACGGCTTTCGCTGCGCAGCGCCTTGACGGTTTCCAGATTGCCGACGGACTCCACCAACGTGGCATTGCGCTGGGCACCAATGCGCCAGGTGGTCTCGGAAAGCTCGTGCAGCTTGCTCTGGGCGGCCAGTGCATAGAGCAAGACGAAGACCGCCCCCACCACGATCGGGATGACCAGCGGCACGCCAATCAGCGCAATCAGCGCGGCAAACAGCACCACAAAGGGCAAATCCACCAGCGCGACAACGGTGGCCGAGCCAATGAACGCGCGCACCGATTCAAAGGACTGAAGGGTGGCGGTAAACGACCCGGTCGATGCCGGTTTGGCTTCCATGCGCATGCCCAGCACGCGGGACATGATGCTGGAAGTCAGCTTCACATCGGCGCGGCTGGCTGCCAGGTCCACAAAGGCGTTACGCATCAGGCGCAGCGCCAGATCGAAACACAGTACAATAAAGATGCCGACGGCCAGTACCCAGAGGGTTTCAGTGGCGGCGTTGGGCACCACCCGGTCGTAGACGTTCATGACGAACAGCGGCATGGCGATGGCAAACAGGTTGATGACCATCGACCCCAACAGGACGTCGCGATAAAGCTTGCGGTTCTCGCGGATGACACCCCAGAACCAGTGCCGTGAGCGCTGCTTTTTGACTTCTGGACCACGCGCATCGAACCGGTATTTGGGCCTTACATAAGCGGCTTGACCACTGTAGGCATCCTGCAGGCCGGAGAGGCTGACAATCGAACTGGCATCGCCAAGCTCGGGAAAGATGACTTCGGCCTGGCCGTTTTTAAGGTCCAGGTTGAGCAACACACAGGCGCGCCCGGCTTCCAGAAGCAAAATGACCGGGAACAGCGCGGGGTTCAGCTGTGACAGGCGAGATTTGACTAACCGGGCGGTGAGATCAGCACGCGTGGCGGCACGCCCCAAGACACCGGGTGTCAGCTTGCCTTCTTCAAGCGGGAGACCCGCGACCAACGCTTCCCGCGTTGCATCGTGATGATGCATTGCCGCTACGGCTACCAGACACTCCAGCAGCTCGTCAGTCTCGGTTCGGTTAGATGGTTCGTCTGCAGTTACGTCTTTTTCGTTAGACACACATACCCCAAATCATAAATGCCGCCCGCCTAGGTGAATGAGCCAAGCGTGGTTATTTCGCGCTAATCAATAAATCAACAATACAGAAAGAACGCGAAACAACCTACAGCGCCATTCACTCAATTAACTACTGACGATAAACGCTTCTACATAGCCCAGATCGCTTAATTGGCGACGAAAGTCTGGCGCGGCATCGTCGGTGGTACCGACTTGCACACGGTACAAACCGCCATCGTTCACCACACGGGTTGATGTGTTCAACTGCTTTTCGAGGGTTTCTTGTAACGCGACCGCAGAGGCCTGACTACTGAGAGCGGCCACCTGAAGAAACGCATTCGCAGACGCTGGCGTGGTGTTAACAAGCTCATCCGTGAAGGTTGAAGGGCCCTTCATGGTATTGCTTGTTCCCTCGGCGACGGAAAAGGTGTCAACGGCGTTATCCGTTCCCACGGAACTCGTCGTGCGGCCCTCAGAAGAGGCGCCGTTGCTTGTGCTACCCACCAGATCCTCCAGCGAATAGTTAGCCGGTGCCTGGTCCGAGCAGATCGTCTCGGCATCGAGCTCAACGCCATCGCTGTCCAGATCCGCAAGGCTCGGCATGTCGGCACGGGATACTTCAAGGGTACGCATCAGCTGACCCATCGATGCCAGCGTCTCGGCATCGGCAATGGCCACATCGTACTGCGCGTTTGCGTAGGCACGGCTGGCTTCGAAGAATTCGTTCTCGCTGTCCAGCACGTCTAGCAGAGTGCGCTCGCCGATATCGAACTGCTGCTGGTAAGCACCACGCACGCGGTCAATCGACTGGCGGTGCTGGTTAAGGTAGCGCATCTGCTCGCGCAGTCGCTGGGTATCCGCGTAGGCGATCTGCGTGGTCTGGCGAACGTTGTGACAGGCCAGCTCGCGGTTATCGACGGCTTCTTCGATGCGTTCACTGGCCGCACGGAATGAGGCCAGGTCCGAGCCACCGCGGTACAGGTTCATGCTGGCGATCACTTCCAGGCTACTTTGATCCCGGCGACCCACGGGAGCGGAGTCGTCGTTATTGCTGCCGGTCCGGCCGACGATGTCCACCCGCGGATGGAAGCCTGACTTGGCGACATCCTGCTCGGCACGAGACGCGGCAATATCCTCGATCGCGGCATGGAAATCGGGGTTACCCTCAAAAGCGAGGCTGACGGCTTCCTGAACCGAACTGGGCAGTTCATCGGAAAACTCGGGCGCGGGTTCCAGGTTTTCAACCGGCAGGTCGCCGACGATGCGATTGTAGCGCGCGGACACATCGTGCAGGTTGGACGCTTCGGTCAACAGGTTGGACTCAGCGAGCGCCACACGACCGGTAATCTGTTCAAGGTCGACGCCCCGCCCAGCACCGGAGCGCGCGCGTTCATCGATCTGGTCGTAGACGCGGATGTGCTGGCGATAGTTATCCTGGGCTAGGCGCACCAGCTCGCGATAACGCAGCACATCGGCGTACGCCGTGGTCGCTTCAAGCGCGACGGTTTCACTGGCACCCAGCAGCTCGTAGTAACGGACCAGTTGCGCACGGTCCAACTGCTCGACGCGGCCGGCGGTGGCAAAGCCATCGTAGACCATCTGCGTCAGCTCGAGCTGAGCGAAGTCCGTATCAAAGCTGCCGCGGCCATCACCCTCGACTGACTCACGCCCTACCCCGGCCGTCGCATCAACGCTCGGCAGATAGCCACCGAACGCTTCGTCCTTATCGAACCCGGCGGCGTTAAAGGCACGAAACGCCGAATTGACTTCGGGGTTCTGGGTGATGGCCTGTTGAACGGTTTCCTGCAGGTTGGATGAGCCCGGCACCGACATGTCGGATGGCAACTGCTGCGCCACTGCCTGACTGAGTGGCAGGAGTACCAGGCCAGCGCCCAGAGCCGTCGCCTGAAGAAGGCGTGAAACGCCAAACCGCTGGTAAACCGCGTTGGTGCCAATGGTATTTTTCATGTGTGGTCCCCTCATGAATGATGAGCCGATGACAGCGGCTTGCTTCCTCCATCATCGATTGCAATTGATACGTTGTTTTTTATCGCGGGACTCACCCAACACTTGGCATGTACAGGCGGCGCATCCATTCCCGGCTTCCCTACCTTGGCGGTGCTTGGCTCTTGAAACGTCGGTTATGACGTTGTTCATGCGAAGAGATGAAGCACCTTGATGACGCGCTCCCTATTTATAGGCTACGTCGGAATCATTAATGTAAATGATCGTAATACAAAATTACACTTTGCGCCAAATTAAACGCGCGAATTTTACAACTTTTATTGAAGCTAAGGCTAACTAGCTGTATCACAATAAGAGTTACGCTCTGAACGCCGACAGCTTAGCGAGTACTGCGTGCCTGCTGCCAGCCCAATCCGGCCAGGATCAACGCCAGCCCCACCAGCGTTGAAGGGTAAATCGACTCACCGACAATAACAAAAAGTAACAATAAAGACACGGGTGGGGAAAGGAAAATCAGGTTCGAGACCTTGGCGGTGCGCGAGACTTTGTGGACCGCGAGCTGCCATAAAATGAACGCGATCCCCATCTCAAACAGCCCGACGTAAATGCCGGCCATCAGCGCTGGCCCGCTGTGCCATTGAAAGCCGGGGCCCACTAACAGCAGCAACGTGAGTATCGGCAGCCCGACCGTGAAGTTCTGCCACTGACCGACCAGCGGCGGGCGCTTATCGCGGGCATTGAGCAACCAGTAAAGTGCCCATAGCAGCGTGGATGCTAGCGCAAAGACCACCCCGAGGGGGTCGGCAAAGGTGACGTTGAACACGTCGCCGCGGGTGGCGATCACCCACACCCCCGAGTAGGCGACCAGCCCGGCGGCTACATCCGTGCGAGTAAGGCGGTGGCCCAGCAACGGAACGGCCAGAAAGGCCATGGCCAACGCCCAGGTGTAGTTGAGCGCCATGGCTTCCTGGCCGGGCAGCCGGTCATAGGCGGCAAACAACACTAGGTAATAGCCCACCGGATTCATCAACCCGGCCCAGGCAGCAGTCTTCCAGCCCTTCCTCAGGGCGACATCGGCGTTGCCTTGATACACCACAATGGCGCCCATCAGCGCCCAGGACACCAGCGACGCCAGCCACATGAGCTCCAGCGGCGACATCCAGGCCAGCGCCACCTTGAAGGCGGTGGCGACGGTGGACCACAGGGCCACCGCCCCCAGGCCATAGAGGATCGCCTGACGATCCTGATTCATCGGTCGGTGTGGCCCAGGTCACGGGAAGGTTCGACGTGGTCGCGCACCTGCTGCTTGAGGGCCTTGATGTCGGGAAAACCGCCGTCGCGCTTACGCTCCCAGAGCAAGTCGCCGTCACACCAGATTTCGAAGGTGCCACCGTGGCTCGGGCAAAGCGCTACCTCATCGAGCGCTTCACCAAAGGTGGAAAGCAGTTCCTGAGCGTACCAGGCGCTCCTTAGCAGCCACTGGCATTGCGTGCAATAGCGAATTTGAATACGCGACATCCTTGAGCTCCCTGGCCTGACTCGCCATTATCTTGATCAATAAGAGACATATCTGAAGACATTACTCAAGAATGTACTTAATCACCCGGCTCGTCAAAACGGGTCGCTCAGGACGGTTATCGCCAAGGAGCCCACATGGCTAGACACGACGCGTCAGAGTCAAGAATTTACGAATGGCTAACCGGCGACGAAGACAGCCGGATGTGCGACGACATTCCTGATAGCGCCTGCCATGAACAGCCGCGCAATTTCATGCTGCATTTATGGGCGGCGCTCGGGAACAAGCTGGCGGATGAACTTTCCAGCGCCCGACTGGTATTGCCCTGGTTGATGGGCATCATCGGCGCACCGGTATGGATGGTGGGGTTTCTGGTACCCATTCGCGAGTCCGGCGCGCTGCTGCCGCAGATTTTTGTGGCCGGCTTTATTCGCCTCAAGCCCCAGCGCAAGTGGGTGTGGGTTGCCGGAGCAGGCCTTCAGGCAATCGCCGCCCTGCTGCTGGCAGGTCTTGCGCTATGGGGCAGCGGCAGCCTGGGTGGCGGTTTGGTATTGCTGGTCCTGGTGATGCTCTCGCTCGCCCGCGGGCTCTCCTCTATTGCCACCAAGGACGTGATGGGCAAGACCATTGCCAAGCACCGTCGCGGCACTCTGATGGGCTGGAGCGGCAGCCTTGCGGGGGGCGCCACTCTGGCGGCAGGCGCAGTACTGGTGCTGCTGGATGATTCGCGTGGCAGCCTTACCCTCGCCGCCCTGCTGGGTGCCGCCGCGGTCGGCTGGGCGGTAAATGGCCTTTGCGCCGCGCGCATTGAAGAAACTCCTGGCGCCGTGGAAGGCGGCGAAAACGCCTGGGACAGCATCAAGCTGGGGCTTTCACTGCTCAAGGAAGACCGCACTTTTCTGCATTTCAATCTGTCCCGCGCGTTACTGCTGTCAAGCGCATTGGCGCTGCCCTACCTGGCGCTGCTCGGCCAACAGCAAAGCGGTACCGAGCTTAGCGGCCTGGGCCGGCTGGTCGTGGTGTCGGGGGTCGCTGCCATGGTGGCAAGCCCGGTATGGGGCAAGCGCGCAGACCAATCCAGCCGCGGAGTGATGCGCGATGCAGCCGTGGGGACGGCGCTATGTTGCTTGATGGGTGCCGGGGTTACCTGGTTACCCGCCGGCGTTTCCGAGCAGATATGGCCCTACGCGGCGGTCTATGCGCTGCTGGTCATTGTTCACCACGGAGTGCGTCTTGGGCGTAAAACCTATCTGGTGGATATGGCCAGCCAGGACAACCGTGCTCTGTATGTTGCGCTATCGAACACCTTGACGGGCGTACTGATGCTGGTGGTTGGCGGGGTTATCGGCCTGCTGGCACAGTGGCTGGGCAGCGCGGCCCTGCTGCTGGTTTTATCCGCCACGGCGGTTGGTGCCATGCTCTCTGCGCAGCGATTACCCGAGGTCGAGTAACGTTAAGATAACGCTCAAGATTGCAATGCATGGCAACGCTCGCCATGATGGTAGGTAGGTGGCAATTGTTAAACGATCTTTTGCTATCATAATAAATTACATCGCCCGGGACGCATAAGCATCGTGACAATCAATATGATCACGGCCCGCGATAGGTTTGGAGCTGCAACAGGAACCCTTGATGAAACGATCTCCCTTGATCAGCCCGGCGTTACTCGAACGCATGGTTGACGCCTCCGAAGACGGCATTGTGGTTGCTGAACAGGAAGGCGATGAAAACATCCTGATATATGTCAATAAAGGCTTCGAGCGCCTGACGGGCTACAGCGCCGATGAGATTCTGTATCGGGACTGTCGCTTTCTGCAGAACGAAGACCGCGATCAAGACCCGCTGAACGCCATCCGCGAGGCGCTGAGTGCCGGCCTTCCGTCCAGAGAGGTGCTGCGCAACTACCGCAAGGACGGCACCATGTTCTGGAACGAGCTGTCGATTACTCCGGTATTCGATGAAGACGATCACCTGATGTATTACATCGGCGTGCAGAAGGACGTGACCGAGCGGGTGGAGGCCCAACAGGCGCTAGCCGCCCTGCAGGCCCAGCGGGAAAGCGCTGAATAGCGCTCCAGAGCTTGTGCCATTAACACAATAAAACGAAAAAACCCGGTAATGCTTGAACTTCGATCCAAGCGGCGTTATATAGCGGCAAGGCGCTGACAAAGCGCTAGGTGCTTCCTTGCACCCTGCTTGCCAGGAAGCCATTGTGATGCCGGTACGCCGGCTTGGGTTGGAGGGCCTGTCATGAGCCGTGACCCCTTGAGTCGTGAAACTTTCTCCCCCGAAGACACCGAATCGGATGACTTCGACTCCCTCGATGCCGTCAACGACGAACACTACGGTCGCTCGCGACCCAGTAGCAAAGCCGATAACCTGCGCGCACGACGCCAGGTTGAAGCTTGGCTTGAAGAACGCCGTCTAAAACGCGCCATCGAGGACGACTGGGACGAAGAAGAGTAGTTCAGAAGCGTAACGTCGTCCCGCCCGCAGGGCTTTCTCGATCATCAATGTCGCCGTCTGCGCATGGCCTTTTCCCATTGCTGGCCTTTAGCCACGCGGGGCTCTATCATCTGCGTACCGTTCAGCGGCGACGCTGACATTTTTTTCATCAACCTAACGGATTTCCATGGCGCAATACGTTTTCACCATGAACCGGGTCGGCAAGATCGTGCCGCCCAAAAAGCAAATTCTCAAAGATATCTCGCTGTCGTTTTTCCCCGGGGCCAAGATCGGCGTGCTGGGTTTGAACGGCTCGGGTAAATCCACACTGCTGCGCATCATGGCCGGTGTCGATACGGAGTTTGAAGGTGAAGCCCGCCCCATGCCGGGAATCAATGTCGGCTACCTTCCCCAGGAACCCGAGCTGGACGACAGCAAGAACGTCCGCGAAACCGTCGAAGAGGCGCTGGGCGCGATCAAGGAAGCCCAGGAAAAGCTCGACGCCGTGTACGCCGCCTATGCCGAGCCGGATGCCGATTTTGACGCCCTGGCGAGCGAGCAGGCGCGCCTGGAAAACATTATCGAAGCCGCCGACGCGCACAACCTCGAGCGCAAGCTGGACGTGGCCGCTGAAGCGTTGCGTCTGCCGCCCTGGGAAGCCCAGGTAGGCAACCTGTCCGGCGGTGAGCGTCGCCGCGTGGCGCTGTGTCGTTTGCTGCTTTCAAGCCCCGACATGCTGCTGCTCGACGAGCCGACCAACCACCTGGACGCCGAGTCGGTGGCCTGGCTCGAGCGCTTCCTGCACGACTACAACGGCACCGTGGTGGCGATCACCCACGACCGCTACTTCCTCGACAACGTCGCCGGCTGGATTCTGGAGCTGGACCGTGGCCAAGGCATTCCCTTCGAGGGCAACTATTCCCAGTGGCTCGAGCAGAAGGAACAGCGCCTCGGCCAGGAAGCCAAGCAGGAAGCCTCGCGCCAGAAAGCCATCAAGCAGGAGCTCGAGTGGGTACGCTCCAACTCGAAGGGCCGTCAGGCGAAGAGCAAGGCGCGCCTCAATCGCTTCGAGGAAATGCAGTCCGGCGACTTCCAGAAGCGTAACGAAACCAACGAGATCTACATTCCGCCCGGCCCGCGCCTGGGTGATAAAGTCATCGAATTCCATGACGTGGCCAAGCGTTTCGATGACAAGCTGCTTTATCAGGACCTGTCCTTCACCGTGCCCCCCGGCGCGATTGTCGGCATCGTGGGCGGCAACGGCGCCGGTAAGTCGACCCTGTTCAAGCTGATTACCGGCCAGGAACAGCCCGACGCTGGCGAAGTGGTCATCGGTGAAACCGTCGATATCGCCTACGTTGAGCAGCTGCGCGATGCCCTCGACGACAAGCAGACCGTCTGGCAGGCGGTGTCCGATGGCCAGGACATCCTCAACATCAACGGCTATGAAGTGTCTTCGCGTGCCTATGTGGGCCGCTTCAACTTCAAGGGCAACGACCAGCAGAAGCGCCTCGACGAGCTGTCCGGCGGTGAACGCGGCCGCCTGCAGCTGGCCCAAACGCTCAAGCAAGGGGCGAACGTGCTGCTGCTGGACGAACCCTCCAACGACCTGGATATCGAGACCCTGCGCGCCCTGGAAGAAGCCCTGCTGGCGTTCCCGGGCTGCGCCATGGTGATTTCCCATGATCGCTGGTTCCTGGACCGGATTGCCACGCACATCCTGGCCTTCGAGGGTGATTCCGAAGTGGTCTTCTTCGATGGTAACTACACCGACTATGAAGACGATCATAAAAAGCGCGTCGGCAACGACACGCCCAAGCGCATGAAGTACAAGCGCATCGACGCCTAAACGTCGACGGGCCATGTGCCGTCAATCAAAAGCCCCGCTTGGCGGGGCTTTTTTGTGGCTGGCTGGCGAGGTCAGCGCTGCGTGACGATAAGCAGGGGCGTCTAGAGGTGATAGGTCGTTTTGCTGACCGCCTTGAAGGCCCCGCGCATCATCCACTGCACCGGAGCCGGCAGGCGAATGCCACCGGCTTCCAGCGCCAACTGGGCGTGCCGGTTCTTGTCCGAGCTCATCTGGCGCAGCAGTGCGCTGGAGGTTTGATCGGTGTCGGGCAGCCGGTCCTGCTGCTCGCTCAGGCGTTTGGCCGCCTGCGCTTCGCTTGCCGCCAGTACGCCGAGCCCTACACGTTCGCTTAGCGCACCGGTCATCGCCCCGATACTCAGCGCGGCCATGTAAAAAACCGGCGCCAACAGGCTGGTACGGCTGTCCAACTGGCGCAGCCGCTCGCTACAGCGGGCCAGATGCTCAAGGTTCTTCGACGCTGACTGCTCCATCTGCGCGCTGGCTTCCGGGCGCTGGGCAAACAGCCGCTGGCCCTGATAAAGCCCTTGTAGGCAGACTTCGCCGCAGTGGTTGACGCGCATCGCACCGGCCGCGTGGCTGGCCTCAAAGGCCGTCAGCGTCTCGTCGTTGGGCGATACGGGAACCATCGCCCTGGTGTTCGCCGTAGGCGGCACCAGGGTGCGCAATGCACGGTCAAACTGATAAATCCATTGGTCCGATCGGGTGCGTCGACGCATCATGGCGCGCTCCTTGGCCGCGGGGTCGCCTTCAACGGCAGTGTTACCCGGCGGGCCAGGTGAATGCGCGCCCGCCAAGCAAGTGCATGTGAATATGGTAGACCGTCTGGCCGCCCATTTCGTTGCAGTTCATCACCACCCGATAGCCGTCATCGGCAAACCCCTGCTCGTCGGCAAGCTTCGCAGCGGTGTACTGCAAGCGACCCACGGTGGTCAGGTCGTCGGTCTGGATATCATTGAGCGTAGCAATGTGCTTTTTGGGAATGATCAACTGGTGCGTTGGGGCCTGGGGATTAATGTCGTTAAAGGCCAGCACATGCTCGTCTTCATAGACAATATCCGCCGGGATTTCGCGGTTGATGATGCGACAAAACAGACAGTCCATCTAAAGCTCCTTGATGAGCGTGACCTGACATCACAGGCAATCGGTTACCCGTGAGCCTAACGAAAACGACGCTGCGACAACAAGTGGCGCACCAGCGGCGCCAATATCAGCTCCATGGCCAGCGACATCCGGGCGCCGGGCACCACCAGGGTATGCGGCCGGGTCATGAAGGAATCCTGGATCATAGCCAGCAGCCAGGGGAAATCCACCGTCGACGGATCGCGGAAGCGAATCACCACGAACGACTCCGCGTCGGTAGGAATATCCTGTACCTCAAAGGGGTTGGAGGTATCCACCGTGGGCACGCGCTGAAAATTGATGTGGGTGCGGGAGAACTGGGGCTGGATATAGCGCACATAGTCGCCCATACGCCCCAGAATGGTATCGATCACCGCTTCCTGGGAGTAGCCGCGCATCTTGGTGTCACGGTCGATCTTCTGGATCCACTCCAGGTTCATGGTCGGGGCAACGCCCACCAGCAGATCGACGTGACGGGCGATATCGAACTCTTCGGTCACCAGGCCGCCGTGGAGGCCTTCGTAAAACAGCAGGTCGGTCCCGCAGGGCAGCGGCTGCCACTCGGTGAAGGTGCCGACCTGATAGCCCGCTTCGATTTTCTGCTTGTCCTCGGCGTGGATGTAGTGACGAAAGGTGCCCGTTCCGTGCTCACCGTACTCGACAAACATGCCTTCGAGGCGGTCTAGCAGGTTGGCTTCGACGGCAAAGTGCGATAGTTCGTTTTTGCGTTCCGGCTCTTCGCGGAACATGCGATGCAGGTCATGGCGGGTATAGCGGTGAAAGGCATCGCCGTCCACCATGGCGGCATGCACGTCTTCACGCAGAAACATCCGCTCAAAGCTACGCCGGACGGTCGTGGTGCCCGCGCCGGACGAACCGGTAACGGCGATGATGGGGTATTCACGGGACATCAGGTGCCTCTCGCTTTGGCTAATGCTTCCACGACTGACGCGGGCACGGCCACCGGCCGACCGGTGGCCGTATCAACCAGCAGCTGGTTGATACGGGCGTTCGCCACGGGCCTGCCCGATTCGGCGTGGATCATGCGCTGATAGACGGTCAGCGCCTTGCCTTCGGGGGATGGTACGGCGGTTTCGACCAACAGGGCATCCGGCCAGCGCGCTTCGCTCTGGTATTGCACTGCCAGGTCGGCGACCACGCTGGGATAGCCGTGCATGTCCCACTCGGGCAGTTCAAGGGAGGCGAACGCCTGGATACGCGCTTCATGAAGCAGCGATACCAGCGCATCGTGGCCAAGATGGCGACCATAGTTCATGTCCGTGACGCGAACGCTCAGCGAATGGCGATGAATGATCGCGGCGTCGGGAAAATCAAGCTGAACCCGTTCCATCTCTTATCCTTGTTGTGGTTGGCCGTCGCAGCAGGATGCCTGGATATGTCGTCTGCGCCTACCCGTTTTCGCGGGCGATGGCGCGATGGGCGATGTCCCGGCGGCAGATGACGCCCTCCCAGTGGATCTCGTCAACGCCCTGGTAGGCCGCCTGCTGGGCCTGGGAAACACGCTCGCCCAGGGCCGTGACGCACAGCACGCGTCCGCCTGCGGTGAGGACATCACCCTGATCATTGTGGCAAGTGCCCGCATGGAAGACTTTGCAGCCATGGCGCTCGGCGTTGGCAATCCCGTGGATGACATCGCCCTTCCGGTAGCTACCTGGGTAGCCCCCGGCGGCCAGCACCACGCCTACCGCCGCGCGAGGGTCCCATTCACAGCGCTGCCCGGCCAGCCGGCCTTCCGCCCCGGCCAGGCACAGCGCGGCCAGGTCAGAGGTGAGACGCATCATGATGGGCTGGGTTTCCGGGTCGCCAAAACGGCAGTTGTACTCGATCACCTTGGGGTTGCCCTGGGCGTCGATCATCAGCCCGGCGTAAAGAAAACCACTGTAGGCGTGACCTTCGGCGGCCATGCCTTTGACGGTGGGCAGAATCACCTGCTGCATGATGCGCTCGTCGACCTCGGGGGTCACCACCGGCGCGGGCGAGTAGGCCCCCATGCCGCCGGTGTTGGGGCCGTTGTCGCCGTCGTAGGCACGCTTGTGGTCCTGACTGGTGGCCATGGGCACCACGTTTTCGCCATCGACCATGACGATAAAGCTGGCTTCCTCGCCTTCCAGAAACTCTTCGATCACCACGCGAGCGCCCGCATCGCCAAAGGCGTTGGCTTCGAGCATATCGCGGATCGCAGCTTCGGCCTCGGCATTGGTCATGGCCACGATGACGCCTTTACCGGCGGCCAGGCCGTCGGCCTTGATGACAATCGGCGCGCCCACCTTGGCCAGGTAGGCAAGCGCTGGTTCGACGGCCGTGAACGTCTGATAGGCGGCCGAAGGAATGCCGTGGCGGGCCAGAAAATCCTTAGTGAACGACTTTGAGCCTTCCAACTGGGCGGCGGCCTGGGTGGGGCCGAAAATGGTCAAGCCAGCCGCCTGGAAGCGATCCACCACGCCTTCCACCAGCGGTGCTTCAGGCCCTACCACCGTGAGCGCCACCGCTGCATCGCGGGCAAACGCCACCAGCGCGTCAATATCGGTCGCCTCGATGGCCACGTTGGTCAGCTTGTCTTCACCGGCGGTGCCCGCATTGCCCGGGGCGACGAATACCTGCGAGACAAGCGACGACTGAGCCAGTTTCCATGCCAACGCGTGCTCGCGACCACCGCCGCCAATCATCAAAACCTTCATGGATATCCTTCTTGAACGGAAAAGCAGAATCGTGGCGGCATTATGCCACAGCTTGCCGGCGCGTCGGTGGCGCTTACGATGACTTGTCCTGGTTGGTTTTGCCGCCCTTTGCCTTGCCGGTCTGTGGGGGCTGTTTGTCGCTATTGCGCTTACTCTCAGGCGGCGCCTGGTTCATGGTGTTCTGCCAGAAGCGCATGTTCTCTTCCGCCAGTTCGCGCATGAACTCCATGGGCGAGTGACGAATAGCCTGCTGCCACTGGCTTTGCATCCGCTTCTGCTGCTCCATCATGATCTGGGTGCCCTGCTCCAGATAGCGCGCCAGGGGCAGCGGCGATGACATATCGTAGACACGGATTAGCTGCGCCAGCAGGTCATTGGAGAACACTTCCGCTTCGCTGTCGGCCTGCTCTTGCTCGATAATGATCGATAACAGGATGGTACGCGTCAGGTCCTCGCCGCTCTTGGCGTCCTCCACCCGAAACGGTTCTTCCTCCAGAATCAAGCGACGCAGATCCTCCAAGGTCACATAACGACTTTGTTGGGTATCATACAACCTGCGATTGGCATATTTACGAATGACGCGCACGGCGATTCTCCTTAGACCCGATAGGGCTTTGCTTCCCGTTGCTGTTATTGTGCCTGCAACACGCACCTATGCAAGCCATGTATCGATATTCACTCAGCGTATCGTCTCCAACCACTGACTGATCCACCACTTCCATGAACCTGATTTTACTCGAACCTCACGATGTGGCCCAGCCGGGCCAGGCGGTACTTCGCGATTCACGTCGTTTAGCGCACCTGCGCGACGTCCATCGCGCCCAACTGGGCGATAAGCTCACCGTGGGCCATACCGACGGCCGGATCGGCAAGGCCGAGCTGACAGCGCTCGAGGCGGACCATGCCCGGCTCACTTGGGAGTCGCTCAGCGAGCTGCCTCCGCCCGCCCTGCCCGTTCATCTGGTACTGGCGCTGCCCCGTCCGCGTATGCTGGCTCGTACGCTTGAGCATGTGACGGCGCTCGGCGTCAAGCGCATCACTCTGCTGCACACCAAGCGAGTCGAAAAAAGCTATTGGCAATCCCCCGAGCTGCGTCCCGACAAGATACACCAGCATCTGGTGCTCGGCCTCGAGCAGGCGCGCGACACCATGATGCCCAGCGTGACGCAGGTCAAAGGCTTTCGGGCCTTTCTCAGTGATCACCTGCCCACACTGCTTGCAGAGCGGCGCGGTCTCGTCGCCCACCCAGGCATGGCCAACCCTTGCCCACGGGGCATTAGTGACGACACCGTGCTATTCATTGGTCCAGAGGGCGGGTTTATCGACTGGGAGGTGGAGCAGCTGCTCGACGCGGGCTGCCAGGGCATGCACCTGGGCCCGCGTATTCTGCGCGTTGAAACCGCCGTGACGGCCTTGCTGTCCCGGCTATTCTAGACGTTCAGCTTTTGTCGCTGGCCTCGTCATTGTCGGGGTCGTGGGCGACCACCTCGGCATCGTCATCGCAGGTGGGGTCCTGCATAAAGGTTTCGCGCACGTCCAGCAGGCCCAGATGGCTGATCGTGCGGCGTCCCAGCAAAAGCGGGTAATTCATGTCTTCACGGTTGCGCAGGCTGAACTGCTCTTCATATATTTTATCGCCCATGCACACATTCAGCAGCACCACCGGACGCTCATCCTTACCGCCCGCCCCGCGAACGCGCAGCTCGCGGTACAGTGGGCGTTCCAGTTCGTCGCTGAAGACTTCGCCGCTCTCCTCGTCTTCAAGCTTGAGGCGAAAGCGCACCCAGTCTTCGCCGTCCTTTTCGAACATTTCAATATCCCGAGCGTCCAGCGACGACGTTAACGCGCCGCTATCCAGCTTGGCTTTGACTTCAGTACCCCAGGGATGAAGGGTGGCGTTTTCCACCCAGCCAAACACCTGGTCGTCGTCGGCGACGGCCTGGCTGCTTGCCAGCGCCGCCACCATCGCGAAACTGCTTAGCAGCGTCGTTACCACCTTGGGCATGATCTGTTCCTGTAACGGTTGAATGAAAATGAGCGGCGAGCGATGCCAGCGCTACTCAACGCGCTGGCGTAAACGCTCAAGCAGCGACTGCGTCGCAAAGCCATCCGGGGTCAGCCCCTCGTCCCGCTGAAAGGCGCGAAGCCCCTGGCGGGTGTTGGGTCCCATGACGCCGTCAGCGCCACCGACATCGTACCCGGCCTGGTTGAGCCCGCGCTGTAGCGCTTCGACATCATCGCGCGTTAAAGGTGCCTGTTCGCGGGGCCAGCCCTGCTGGATACCGTCGCGACCGGCGATGGCATCGCCAAGCGTCGCCACCGCCAGCGCATAGCTGGTGGCGTTGTTGTAGCGCAGAATGGCGCGAAAATTCGGACCGACCAGAAACGCGGGCCCCTCGGCCCCGGCGGGCACGATCACCTCGGCGCTGTCAAAACGGGGCAGCTCGCCATTGACCGCTTCTACCCCCTGCTCGGCCCAGGCCTGGGTGCTCCGGCGGCCGGTCTGGGCATAGTCGTAGTCATCGGGCAGATTGACTTCTACGCCCCAGGGTTGCCCTGACTGCCAGCCGGCGCGGGCCAGATAGTTCGCCGTTGAGGCCATGACGTCGGGGATGCTGCCCCAGATATCCCGGCGGTCATCGCCGTCGCCGTCCACCGCGTAGGCTTCGAAACTGGTGGGAATGAACTGGGTATGCCCCATGGCCCCGGCCCATGAGCCGCGCATGTCCTCAGCGGCTATGTCGCCCTCCTGGATGATCCGCAGGGCGGACAGGAGCTCACTGCGGGCAAACTGCTGACGGCGGCCATCGTAGGCCAGCGTGGCCAGCGCCTCGAGGGTCGAAAAATCGCCGAAATTGCTGCCGTAGTTACTTTCGATACCCCAGATCGCCACGATGATTTCCGCAGGGACTCCGTAGCGCTCCTCCATCTGCTCGGCGGTACGACGGTGTTCTGCCAGACGATCCTGGCCGTTGTTGATGCGCGTGCTGGAGACGGCGGTATCCAGGTATTCCCAGATGGAGCGGACGAATTCTGGCTGGTAGCGGTCGAGCTCTATAATCCGTTCACGGTAGCGAATTTCATCGAACGCCTCGCGCAGCGTTGCCTCGCTGATACCCTGTTCACTGGCATAGCGCCGGAAGGCATCGCGCCACTGATTGAAGCTTGCGTGCTGAACCTCTTCGGCCACCCGGGCGTCAACCTCGGTCATCAACTGCTGATTGGCCATTGCCGGAGTGCTCAAAGCCAGTGCCGTGGTCATGCCGATCACGGCGCTTGCCGAACGCAGGATCACCTTTCTATCCATCATCATGTCTTCCTCAGCGCAGTCCTTGTCAGCGCCAAGGATGCCCGAGAATAAGCACCGATACTAGGCGTTGTCGCAACGCTGACTGCTAGTTTTACAACGATCAGGTTAGCAGGTGTGTCAGCAGGGCCATATGGGCCAGTACCACACCGGCCGTCAACACACTGCGAAGCAGCCAGTACCAGCGCGGCCACCCATGCCGGCCGAGGTCATACGCCCACATAAAGACGAAGCCGAGGCCCAGTATGACAAGCCCCCACAAGGCCGGCAGCAATAACGCCGGCCAGGCAACCAAACTGGGCAGCATGGCGATCATCAACCGTCGTCTTTGACCCGGCTCGGCGCGTTGCAGGGCAGCGCCCCAGTGGGTGCCGCCCAGAAACGAGAGAATTACCGCGCTGTAAGACAAGAACGCCTTGACTGCTGTCTCAAGCCAGGCAGTGGGGCCCCACCACACCAGACCAAGCGTCAACGCGAACGGGGCTAGTCCTGCCAGCCCCAATACCCATGCGGTTCGCCGATCACTCATCGCTAGCCTCATTGCTTACTCGCCGGATTGTTCCAGTTGGGCATCGCCAATCAGCCATCGCTGCCAGGCCTCTGGCTGCACGCGCGGCGATGTGAATGCCTCGGGCGCCACCCGCCAGGGCTGGTGGCGATCCAGTCCAAAAGGCAAGGTGTCCAACTCGGGCAGCCAGTGGGCGACATACAGCCCCTTGGGGTCGTAATGGCCCGCCTGCTTCAGCACGTTGAAGTAGCGGTCCTGGCGTGGATCACGTCCCACTCCGGCAATATACCGCCAGTTGCCCCAGTTGCTGGCAACATCATAATCAATCAGGCAGTGCTCGAACCAGGCCGCCCCCAAGCGCCAATCCACGCCCAGGTCCTTGACCAGAAAGCTGGCGACGTTTTGACGGGCGCGATTGGAAATCCAGCCGGTGCTGCTCAGCTCCAGCATGGCGGCATCGATAAACGGTACGCCAGTGTTGGCCTGCCGCCAGGCATCAAAGTCAGCATTGGTGGGGGGTAGATGGGCGTTTCCGAACAGCGCCTCGCCTTCCAACTGCGCGGCACGCAGGAAATATTCACGCCAGAGTAGTTCAAAGCCGATCCAGTAGCTGGATTCACCGCTGCCGTGCTCGGCCTCCCAGGCGTTGACCTCGTCGTGTACCTGACGCGCGGACAGGCAGCCCCGCGCCAGCCAGGGCGAAAACCGCGTCGAGAAGTTGGCGCCCAGGAGCCCGTTGCGCGTCTTCTTGTACGACGCCGGGCCATGCTGGCGCCAGATGTAGTGCTCTAAACGCTCACGGCCCGCGGCCTCGCCGCCCACGAACATCAGCCCCTGGCGTTCGTCGGGATTCCAGTCGGCGCTGACTGTGCAGACGTTGCACAACGGCGGAAAACCACGCGGGGCGTCCGGCCAGGCGGGCAAGGTAATCGGCGCGCTCTTGGCTTGAGGGATCACGCAGTGCTTCTCGACCTGGCGACGGAACGCCGAAAAGCTCTCCGGCAGCTGAGACAAATCGAACGGCAGCGCGCTTTCATCGAGCAGACGGCCGGATTCAAAACGCTCAAGGGTGGTGCCTGCGGGCAACAGACGCTTGACGCTTTCAATGTGCTGTACTTCTTCGAGCCCTGCATGGTCGGCGACCCTTACGCTGCGGGCTTGCAGCTCCTCGGCAAGCGATACCACCACGTCGGCAGGCTTACCGATGCGCACCAGCAAATCGCTCCCCCGCTGCAGTAACTCGCCGCGCAGTTCCATCAGGCATTGCCACAGGAAACGCAATCGCGCGGGTCCAACGCGCGTTTCGGCCGGCTCATCAAACAGCGGGGCCAGCCAGGCGTCGTCGAGTACGTAAACGCACACCAGATGGTCCGGCCTATCAGCAAAGTGCAGCAGGGGGTTATCCGTCACTCTGAGGTCGTCGTGCAGCCAGACGATATCGATCGTACTGTTCATGCTCCTCTCTCCTCAGCGCGTTTTGCTATCCGGGCATCGCGCTGGCAGCGTTTGCTGCAGTAGCGGACCTCATCCCAGCATCGCGCCCATTTCTTTCGCCAAGTGAATGGACGCTGGCAGTGAACGCAGATTTTTTCCGGTAAATGGTGTTGATGTGCCATGTTGCGATTGCCTTCACCGCCGTGCGGCGCCACGTAATCATGGACATCATATCTTATACCGTACAATTATTGTACATATATTGCCTTGTGTAACTATTTAATTGTCCAACCCTTGGGCGACAAGAATGCGCGACACAAAAAAAGCCACCCGAAGGTGGCGTTTGATGTCGTCGCTCTTGGCTAACCGCAAAGTGAATCTAGGTACGGGGCAACCAGCCCGACAGCTCGTTGTTGACGACGGCGAGTAGCGCATCGATATGGTCGTCGCGGTCGTTCAGGCAGGGAATGTAGCTGAAGGTCTCGCCACCGGCTTCCATGAAGCTGTCGTGAATCTCTTCCTTGATTTCTTCCAGCGTTTCCACGCAGTCAGAAGAAAACGCCGGGGACAGAATGGCAATGTGCTTGTGGCCCTGCTTGGCCAGCGCCGCTACGTGGTCAACGGTTTGCGGGCCAACCCACTTTTCGGGGCCAAACTGGGACTGAAAGGCGGTATCGACCTCTTCCTTGGGCAGGCCCAGCTTTTCGCGCAGCAGGCGCGTGGTTTTCTGGCATTGGCAGTGGTAGGGGTCACCTTCAAGCAGGTAGCGCTCGGGGACGCCGTGGTAGCTGGCCACCAGCTTGGTCGGCCGCGTCGTGAAGCCTTCGTAGGCCTCCCGCACTGAGTTGGCCAGCGCATCCGTATAGGCAGGATGGTCGAAATAAGCAGGCACGGTGCGGATGTACGGCTGCCACTTCATTTTCATCAGGGTGCGAAACGCCTGGTCATTGGCGGTGGCCGTGGTGGGTGAGCCGTACTGCGGATACAGCGGGAAGAAAACGATCTTCTCGCAGCCTTTTTCCTTGAGCCGTGTCAGCACGCTTTCCGTCGATGGGTTGCCGTAGCGCATGCAGAAGTCGACTTCCACATCGTCACCGTAAAGCGCCTTCAAGCGCTCTGTCATCTTCTCTGTCTGCGCCCGGGTAGTAGTGAGCAACGGGCTTTCGTTGCGCTCGTTGTTCCAGATGCTCTTGTAGGCGTTACCCGAAGAGAACGGGCGCTTGGTGAGAATGATCAACTGCAGAAGCGGCTGCCACTTCCACCCGGCGTAATCCACCACCCGCTTGTCAGAGAGGAATTCGCTGAGATAGCGACGCATCGACCAGTAGTCCGTGGCATCGGGGGTGCCCAGATTGGCCAGTACCACACCGACCTTGGCGCGGGGCACAGGGGGGTGGTCGCTTGGGGCATGCGTTAGGCGACCTTCGCCCGGCTGGTCCTTTGCGACTTGCTCGGTCATGACATTCACTCCTGCTGACAACGCCTGTTGAAAAATAAATCCTATCACTTTTCGGCACAGCGGCGGCATAAAGTTATACTATCAACATTATTTGTACATAGTTGAGACAATTTATGTCCAAGCCTTTGCTACTGATACTGGGTGACCAGCTGTCGCTATCGCTGGTGACCCTGCGCCAAGCGCCCGACCATGCCGTTGTCGCCCTGTGCGAAGTGGCCGAAGAGGCCCGCTACGTTCCCCATCATAGCCACAAGCTTGGGCTGTTCTTCGCGGCCATGCGCCACTTTGCCCGCGAGCTGCGCGATAAAGGCTTTGAAGTGCATTACAGCGACCTCGACGATGCCGATAACGCGCACTCGCTGATCGAGGAAGCTGAACGCCTGGCCACTCTTTACGGCTGCGATGAAATCCGCGTGGTGCGCCCCGGGGAGTGGCGGCTTTTCAGCGCCATGCAGGACCGCCAGCCTAGCGAGTTTCCCTGGCAGCTATTCGAGGATGATCGCTTTTTCACTACGCCCGATGACTTCGGACGGTGGGCCGAGGGGCGCAAGCAACTGCGCCTGGAATACTTTTACCGCGAGCAGCGCAAGCGCACCGGGCTGCTGATGCAAAACGGCAAGCCGGCAGGCGGGCAGTGGAATTTTGACCACGACAACCGCGCCCCCATCCAGCGCGACCTGACGTTTCCCGCCCCGCCCGACCACCAGGCTGATGACCTCACTCGGGCGGCCTTTGACGCTGTTGAACGGCATTTTCCCGACCATATGGGGGACCTGGCAACCTTCAACTGGCCGGTGACACGCCGCCAGGCGCTGGGCGACTTGCGCCATTTCCTCGACCACTGCCTGGCCGATTTTGGTCGCTACCAGGACGCCATCAGCGACCGCTCGGCGTTTCTGTTTCATTCCCGCCTGTCGGCAGCGTTGAATATCGGCCTGCTGACACCCCACGAAGTCTGCCAGGCGGCGGAGACACGCTATACCGACGGCGCTGCCCCCATTAATGCGGTAGAGGGCTTTATTCGCCAGATACTGGGCTGGCGTGAGTATGTGCGCGGCCTGTACTGGACGCAGATGCCCGGGTACAAGCGCCTCAACCAGTTGGGATTCGAGCGCGACCTGCCAGCCTTTTACTGGGATGCCGATACCGACATGCGCTGTCTGAAGCGGGCCGTCGAAATGACCATGGAGAACGGTTACGCGCACCACATCCAGCGGCTGATGGTGACCGGCAACTTTGCCCTGCTGTGCGGCGTAAAGCCCGAGGCGCTGTGCGACTGGTATCTATCGGTGTACGTCGACGCCTGCGAGTGGGTCGAGCTGCCCAATACCCTGGGCATGGTGCTTCACGCCGACGGCGGCCTGATGGGTTCCAAGCCCTACTGCGCCTCCGGCAAGTATATCGACAAGATGTCGGACCACTGTCAGCACTGCCGCTACTCGCCCAAGAAGGTGACCGGCGATGACGCCTGCCCGTTCAATAGCCTGTACTGGCACTTTCTGGCGCGCCACCGCGAGCAGCTAAGCCATAACCCGCGTATGAAACTGATCTATGGGTCCTTTGATCGCATGGCGCCCGACAAGCGCGCCGCGATCCAGCATCAGGCCGAGCAGTTTCTCGATCGCCTCGACACATCCCCCGGATATGGCCAGCCCGGCCATACCGCCGGTTATACCTCGGAGACCATGTCATGAGCCGCTTCACCCCCCTTGAGGCCAGCGCCCCAGTGACGCTTTACCACGACGGCCACTGTCCTTTTTGCCGCGTCGAGGTCAACTGGCTTTCCAAGCACCGCCATCGGGACCGCGTCACGCTGGTGGACATCCAGAGCGAGGCGTTCAACGCAGCAAGCGAGAACCGCGAGTTCGAGGCCATGATGGGCCTGCTTCACGTCAAGGATCGTCAAGGCAACTGGTATATCGGGATGGAAGCGAGTCGTGCCCTGTACGCCGTGCTGGGTTACCGGCGGCTTGTCTGGCTATCGTGCCTGCCGGGATTAAGAGGGGCGCTGAATATGGGTTATCGCTGGTTTGCCCGTCGCCGGGTTCGGCTGGGGCAGTGGTGGGAAAAGCGGGCTAGCAAATCATCATGACGGGTGGCGAGAGCTGACTCAGAAGACCAGCGGCACGCGTGAGCTAAGCGGGGAGCTGTAGTGGGCCTCTCGACCGATCATTTCATCGTGAGCGACGTGCTGGACCAGATAGGCGCGATGAATATCGGCGCGCTTGAGCTCCAGGTAGATATCGTCCAGGGCACGAAACATCATCGGCTTGCCCCGCTGGGTCAGCATATGGCGCTCGCCTTCTACGTCTTCAAGCTCAACCTGATAGAAGCGGCTACCGGCATGGCTGATGACGCGTATTTCAAAATTATCATGTTGGGCAACGAACGCCTTGAGTGACGTCATTTCCATGGTTCCCTCCTGGGTTATTAGTCGTTCAATGACACAGCATGCCGCAAGCTAATGGCATTTTTGTTGCAACGCTGTGTCGTCACTATGACGTTGTTCCCCCAGGAGAGTTCCTTGGCACGCGCTGCGCTATTGGTATTCGGAGGGGTCGATGGCCTTGCCCAGCGAATTGCGGTCGATCCAGTTGCCCGCCTTGGTCTGCTTGTAGCGAAAGACCACCTTGTCGCCGACCCGGACCGGCAGCTCCGCGTCTTCCGTCTGGTAGCTATACTTCTCGCCGTCGACCTCGATGTAGTAGCGGTAGAGGTCGGGCATGCCCAGCCACTCTTTGAACGGCCCTTCACGCTCGAGCGACTGCAGCTCGCCGCGCGCTTCTAACTTGGGTAGACGCTGACGATTGCCGCGCCGAAAACCACCTGCCATGTTGTGCTCCCGTTCTCTGTGCTGATGCGCTGGGCATTATACGAGCCTGACCGACAGGCTCAAGTGAGGCTAGTCGCCGAACGCTTCGCCGTAGCTATCCGGCGCCAGATCTTCAAAGCGCGTGTAGCGGCCGATAAAGGCCATGTGCACGGTACCGATCGGCCCGTTACGCTGCTTGCCGATGATCAGTTCGGCAATGCCCTGGTTATCGGGGTTGTCGGGGTTGTAGACCTCATCGCGGTAAACGAAAGCGATGACGTCGGCGTCCTGCTCGATCGCGCCCGATTCACGCAGATCCGACATCACCGGGCGCTTGTTGGGACGCTGCTCGAGCGAGCGGTTGAGCTGCGAAAGCGCCACCACCGGGCAGTTGAACTCCTTAGCCAGCCCCTTCAACGAACGCGATATCTCGGAGATCTCACCGGTCCGGTTTTCGGAGAACCCAGTGATCTGCATCAGTTGCAGATAGTCGATCATGATCAACGCCATGTTGCCGTGCTCGCGCACCACCCGGCGAATACGCGAGCGCATTTCGTTCGGCGACAGCGCCGCGGTGTCGTCGATGAACAGCTGCTTGTCTTTCAGCAGGTTCACCGCCGAGGTCAGGCGCGGCCAATCTTCGTCTTCCAGCTGGCCGGTCCGCACCCGGGTCTGGTCAATACGCCCAAGCGAAGACAGCATCCTTAGCATCAGCGACTCGGCGGGCATCTCCATGGAAAACACCATCACCGGCTTGTCGCTGGAAATGACCGCGTGCTCGACCAGGTTCATGGCGAAGGTCGTTTTGCCCATCGAGGGCCGTCCGGCGATGATCACCAGGTCGGACGGCTGAAGCCCCGAGGTCATGCTATCCAGGTCGCGAAAGCCCGATGACAGCCCGGTCATTTCGCCCTTGAGGTTGAAGAGCTCATCGATGCGGTCGACGGCCTTGGTCAGCAGATCGCTCATGCCGATGGGGCCGCCCGTCTTGGGGCGCTCTTCGGCAATTTGGAAAACCAGCCGCTCGGCTTCGTTGAGCAACTCATCGGCGGGCCGCCCCTGGGGGGCAAACGCGCCTTCGGCAATCTGATTGGCGGCGCGGATCAGCTTACGCAGCGTCGCCCGCTCGCGGACGATATCCGCGTAGGCGCGAATATTGCTCGCCGAAGGCGTGTTTCTGGCAAGCTCGGCAAGGAAAGCCAGGCCACCCACCGTGTCCAGTTGATCGCGGTCTTCCAGCGCTTCGGACAGGGTGACGACGTCGAGGGGCTGCCCCGACTCCGCCATATGGATCATCACGTTGAACACCAAACGGTGTTCGTAGCGATAGAAATCATCGGCCACCAGGCGATCAGAAATATGATCCCATGCCTGGTTGTCCAGCATTAGCCCGCCCAGGACCGACTGCTCTGCCTCCAGCGAGTGCGGCGGCAGCTTTAGCGCCGCCGTTTCCTGGTCGGCGGGTGGCTGGTCCTGCATAGCAAGCTCCTCTCGTATTCCATAAAGGCGTCATCTTAGCCGCAGAGGCCGCTCATCACTAGTCAAAGCGTCGCCCTGGTCAACCGACTAGGCATAATAAAGGGCGCGAGGAATCCCCGCGCCCTTCAGGACGTTGACAGACGCGCAGCGATTACTCTGCGACGACGACCACGCGTACCGTTGCGTCTACTTCAGCGTGCAGGTGAAGCGCAATGTCGTACTCGCCGGTCTGGCGAATCGGGCCTAGCGGCATACGTACTTCACTCTTGGCCACGTCAATGCCCGAAGAGGAAATGGCGTCTGCCAGGTCGCGAGGACCGATCGAGCCAAACAGCTTGCCTTCATCGCCCGCTTTAGAGACCAGCGACAGTTCAATGTCGTTGAGCTGTTCAGCGCGCGCTTCGGCTTCTGCCTTGCGCTCGGTCGCTTGAGCTTCAAGCTCAGCACGCTGGGCTTCAAACGCCGCAACGTTGTCTTTCGTTGCCGGTACTGCCAGGCCGTAAGGGACCAGGTAGTTACGGCCATAACCCGGCTTGACGGTGACCTTGTCACCTAAGCCGCCCAGCTTACCAATCTTGTCGAGCAGAATGACTTCCATCTCGTAAACCTCTAGTCAATTGCTGCGGGCAAGGCGTGCGCGAAAGTTCGCGAATGTATCTATCAGCCCCAACAGCAGCACAATGAGAATCGTGGGCCAGGTCGTGATCAGCAGCACATAGAAGGCTACCAGCCACAGCCCGTTCATCCCCTTTAATCCAACAACACCATGCACTAATGCAATACCAGCCACCAGCAGCGGAATCCATGCCAGCATCGCCAACGCGGAGATACCTAACACCATGCTGATCACACTCAGGACAACCAGCACGATCAGTTCCTTGGGAGCCAAACGCAGCCCATGAAACTCCTCGCGGAAGCCACCCGGGTTATACAGCCCAGCCTGCCAGCTTCGCGCCAGTGCCAGACAGGCGATCGCGGCAAGCAGCACCACAAACCCGGTAACCCCGCCAACCACGAGCCCAGCCAACTGCTGAGTGTCGTAGCCTTGTGCGGCGAAGTCGTCGAGCATGCGGTCGACTTCCTGCGACCCCTGGCGTAGCTGTTCGAGCATCTGCTCGGTGCCGGCTGGCGGGCTGAAAATGCCCAGCTGCACCATCACGGCGGCGGCAATCGCGGCGAGAATCAGCGCTTCGCTCCAACGCATTCGCTCGCGCAGCACAACGGCCATCAGTGTCACCAGCAAGATGCTGGCTAACGGAATCACGTCGCCCTGCACCCACCACATGCCAGCGGGCAGCGCCGCGGCTACCGTGACAGGCAGCGCCTGGGCAAACCCTCGGCGTAGCGTTACCAATGCGCTGATGGCCGCTCCCAGCCAGAATAGCCAGGGCACGAAGGTGGCTAACGCTGCCCCGCCTGCGGCGTAGGGCGTACCACGCATCAACCATCGCGCCAGTGCTAGCATCACGTTAAACGCTTACTGGTGGCTGTCGGAATAGGGCAGCAGCGCCAGGTAGCGCGAACGCTTGATAGCCGTTGCCAGCTGACGCTGGTAGCGTGCTTTGGTGCCGGTGATACGGCTCGGAACAATCTTACCGGTTTCGGTGATGTAAGCCTTCAGCGTGTCGAGATCTTTATAGTCGATCTGCTTGACGCCTTCGGCAGTGAAGCGGCAAAACTTACGGCGACGGAAAAAACGTGCCATGGAATAAGCTCCTTAGGTTACGTGGAGTGAATGCAATCAGGCAGATTCGGATTCAGTTTCTTCAGCTTCAGCGCGCGGCTTATCTTCGCGACGCGGACGCTTCTCTTCTGCCGGCTTCATCATCGGCGATGCTTCGGTCACGGCTTCTTTACAGCGCACGACCAGGCTGCGGATGATGGCGTCGTTGAAGCGGAAGATGTTCTCGATTTCGTCGAGCGTCTCACCGGTGCATTCAACGTTCATCAGCACGTAATGGGCTTTGTGGATCTTGTTGATCGGGTAAGCCAGGTGACGACGGCCCCAATCTTCCAGGCGATGCACAGTGCCGCCGCTTTCGGTAACGAGGCTGGTGTAGCGCTCGACCATGGCGGGGACTTGCTCGCTTTGATCCGGGTGGACCATAAACACGATTTCGTAATGACGCATGGGATCTCCTTGCGGTTTGACAGCTTCTTATGCGCGGGCGCTTGGCAACACGACATAGAAGCAAGGAGTTAACTGAATGCCGTCGCGCACTGAACACTTCAATGGCATTGGCATCAAGCAGAACAACGACTTGTAAAGCCGTACGTAGCAACCGTCCATAAGGACGAGCGCCCGCTTGCCAGGCAAACGGGCGCATGCATTTTAGTGGCGGTGGGGTTAACTTGCAAGCTGACGCTGGCGTACGGCCTCAAATAAGCAGATACCCGCCGCCACGGACACGTTGAGGCTCGACACCTGACCGGCCATGGGCAGTTTTGCAAGGTTGTCGCAGGCCTCGCGGGTCAGGCGGCGCATACCCTTGCCTTCAGCGCCCATGACCAGCGCGGTCGGGCCCGACATATCGATGTCGTACACGTTGGCGTCGGCCTCGCCGGCGGTGCCGGTAATCCACACGCCGGCATCCTTGAGCTTGGCCATCGCCCGGGCCAGGTTGGTGACCTGATACACCGGCACGACTTCGGCAGCGCCACAGGCCACTTTGCGCACGGTCGCGTTCAGGGGTGCGGCCTTATCTTTCGCAACGATCACCCCGTGCGCCCCGGCAGCGTCGGCGCTGCGCAGACAAGCACCGAAGTTGTGAACATCGGTGACGCCATCCAGCACCAGCAGCAACGGTGCCGTGTTCGACGGCCAGGCGCGCAGCTTGAGCCACAGCGACTCTTCGCTTTCAGGCGTCAGCGGCGGACAAAATGCCACCACGCCTTGATGCGCCGCGCCTTGCGTTAACTGGTCCAGAAGCGCCCGGGGGTGTTCTTGAATTTTCGCCCCCTGACCACCGGCCTGGGTCAGCAGCTCGCTTAGCCGATTACCTGCGCCTTGCTGCACCCATATTTCTTTGGGTGTTTCTCCCCTTTCGAGCAGGCTTTGCAAAGCGTGTACGCCATACACTTGATCCAACCCATCGGGCGTGCGCGGACGCTGTCGAGACCCAACCGATTTCATGTTCAGCCCTTATTCGGTGATGGCTTACGCGGGCCTTGACGCGTGCGCCGAGGACCTCGGCGTGTATCAGGCTTGTCTTTACCACCACTGTTGGCCTTATTGCCCTCGGCCGATGGTTTCTTGCGCGGCTGACGACGTGGGCGCGGCTTCTCGTCGGCAAGGCCGAAATCGATTTTGCGATCGTCCATATCCACGCGCGCCACCTGGACGCTCAACCCATCGCCTAAGCGGTAGGTAGTACCGGTGCGCTCGCCTTTCAGACGATGCTTTTCAGCTTCGTAGTGGTAATAGTCCGAAGGCAGCGATGTGACGTGCACCAACCCTTCGACATAAAACGCATCCAGGCGGACGAACAAGCCAAACTGTGTCACCGAGGCAATGGTGCCATCGAAAGTTTCGCCCAGCTTGTCGGACATGAACTCGCACTTGAGCCAGCTCTCTACATCGCGCGTGGCGTCATCCGCGCGGCGCTCGGTCATGGAGCAATGTTCACCCAGTTCGAGCATCTGCTCGAAGGTGTACGGACACCATTTGCTCGGCGGCTCGACCGGCGCACCTTCGACCCGCAGCACGGTATTGGTTTGGCGCGGCCCGCGAATAACCGAGCGAATGGCCCGGTGCACCAGCAAATCAGGATAGCGACGAATCGGCGACGTAAAGTGGGCATAGGCCTGATAGGCCAAGCCAAAGTGGCCTTCGTTTTGCGGCGAATAAACCGCCTGATTCATCGAGCGCAGCATGACCGTCTGGATGATATCGAAGTCTGAACGGCCCGTAATCGTCTCGCGCAGCGCCTGGTAGTCCTGGGGTGTTGGCATATCGCCACCGCCCACCGAGAGGCCTAGCTCGTTCAGGAAAAGACGTAGCTTATCGAGCCGTTCAGGCGTCGGCCGCTCGTGGATACGATAGAGCGCGGGCAGATCATGCTTATCCAGGAAACGCGCGGTGGCCACGTTGGCCGCCAGCATGCACTCTTCGATGATTTTGTGCGCATCGTTACGACTGCGCGGGACAATTTTTTCGATTTTGCGCTCATCGTTGAAGATGATCGCCGTTTCGGTGGTATCGAAATCAATCGCCCCGCGCTCTTCCCTGGCTTCGCGCAGCAACTGGTATAGCTCATGAAGGCTTTCCAGCGGCTTGACTAACCCCGCGTGTTCTTCACGTAGTGCCTGGCCCTCTTCGCTTTCCTTGTCGAGCATCGCCGCCACCTTGTTGTAAGTGAGGCGTGCGTGGGAGTTCATTACCGCTTCGTAAAAACGGTAGCGGCTGATGGTGCCGGTCTTCGAGATATTCATCTCGCAGACCATGACCAGGCGATCGACATGTGGGTTTAGCGAGCAGAGCCCGTTGGAGAGCAGCTCCGGCAGCATGGGAACGACCTGTCCCGGGAAGTACACCGAGTTACCCCGGGTGCGCGCTTCGTCGTCAAGCGGGGTGCCGGGGCGGACGTAGTGCGAGACATCCGCAATCGCCACCAGCAACTTCCAGCTACCCGACTTGGTCTTCCAGGCACAGACCGCATCATCAAAATCCTTGGCGGATTCGTCATCAATGGTGACCAGCGGCGTATCGCGCAGATCTACCCGGTGCTGCTTATCGTCTTCCAGCACCTCGGCCGATATACCGCTCGTTTGGTCCAGGACTTCGGGCGGGAACTCAGCGGGGATCTCATAACTGCGAATGGCAATATCGATTTCCATGCCGGGATCCATACGTTCGCCAAGTACTTCAATGACTTCGCCTACTGGCTGCACGCGAGTTTCGGGCTGCTTAACGATCTTGGCCGAGATCACCTGCCCGTCTTTAGCACCGCCGCAGGCACTATGTGGAATAATCACTTCCTGAGTAACACGCGGATTTTCCGGTATCAGGATGCCAAACTCAGGGGTATTGCTGCGGTAAACACCGACGATAGTCTGGGTGTTGCGCGAGATGACGTCGGCAATGGTGGCCTCATCGCGGCCACGGCGGTCGCGGCCGCTGATGCGTGCCAAGACGTGATCGCCATGGAACACGCGGCGCATCTGGCGTGGCGGCAACACCAGGTCGGGCTTTTTACCGTCGTCACGCAGCAGAAACCCGAAGCCGTCGCGGTGGCCTAGCACCTTGCCCTTGATGAGGTCGAGCTTATCGATCAGCGCGTAGGCACCCCGACGGTCGCGCAGCACCTGGCCGTCGCGTTCCATGGCGGCCATGCGGCGACGCACGGCTTCGTGGTGGTCTTCGTCTTCCAGGCCCAACAGACGGCTCATTTCTTCATGCGTGATCGGCTTGCCATGCTGCTCCAGCGCAGCGAGGAGGTACTCGCGGCTGGGCGCAGGGTTATCATATTTGTGCGCCTCGCGCTCGGCGTGCGGATCATCACTCAATGTCCAGTACTTCATGCGACCAACATCCTTGATTGCGTTAGCGGGAGGCGTAGAAAAAGCGCGGACGAGGTACGTCGCGAGCGGGAGGATTCAGCGTTCTCGAGGCTGAAAAAAGTCGTATTTTGTTTAATCATGGCGGCAGTATAGCGCCGTGGCGCCCATCACCCAACCACCTTGGCCATGATTCTCGTATCAGTGCGTTAAAAACCAACGCTCAACGCTTGCATTTAAGCAATACACGGGTATCATACGCGCCACTTGCCCAGATGGCGGAATTGGTAGACGCGCTAGCTTCAGGTGCTAGTGTCCGTATGGACGTGGAGGTTCAAGTCCTCTTCTGGGCACCAATCAAATTTGTGTTATCCCCTTTTCACAAGGCTGATTGGTGTAGACAAGTTGTGTTCGCCCAGGTGGCGGAATTGGTAGACGCGCTAGCTTCAGGTGCTAGTGACCGTATGGTCGTGGAGGTTCAAGTCCTCTCCTGGGCACCAATCGAACACAACCCGCAAGTGACAACTTGATGCGCCCAGGTGGCGGAATTGGTAGACGCGCTAGCTTCAGGTGCTAGTGTCCGTATGGACGTGGAGGTTCAAGTCCTCTCCTGGGCACCATCGATGGATGCCCGCATCATTCAGCACTCTCTTACCTGTTTTATTTCTTAGTTACCGCACGACGTTACCTCAACCTTTCTTCCCTCGCTCACTACCCTGCCTATTGATAACGCCCCGGCTTTTTAGCGACTTCCTCCAGCGCCCAGCCCTCTGTGCGGATATCGCCTTCCAGTACGCGCTCTACGCTGTCGTCCAATTCATGGAAAAAATCCAGCCCGGTACGCGCTTCGATGTCGTCGATGCTGACCAGATAGTCGTCCAGCGGCTCGTTGCCGCGTACGTCCTGGGGCATGACGAACGCCAGGGCGAGCGGCGCGCTGTCGTGGGGGGCGACGATGATCTTATAGAACGCCTCCGGCACCTGGACCAGCCCGACCCGATTGAACACGTTATCCATGAAGGGTTCAGGGAAAATCGGCCCAGTAATCACCTGCAGGCGATCGAAGCGCGGCGCAAAATGATCCATCACCGCCTCTTCCAGACGCTGCCAGAGACGGCGGTTGAGATTGGGGCGCTGCGGGGTCATGTTGCTCATGTAGAAGGTATCGAGCTGGGCGCTCCGCCCGTGCACGGCGGCGATGGCATAGTTGGGCGCCAGGTGGCCGCGGTCGTAGCCACTGCCCGAATAGCTGTCGGTGCCCACCGGCCAGAGAGTGCGCCAATCCGGACGAAAATCGGGCCGCGAGCCAATTCGCGAATCATCCACGGCGGCCACCTGGTAGCTAACCCACAGCGGGTTGACGCGCACGTCCGACCAGCCAACCAGAAAACCATCATTGCGCAGCACGCGGTGGAAAGACTCAAGGCTCAGCGCTTCCCAGGTGGGCACGCCCTGCCAAGTATAGGCATCTTTATGCTGGCGTTCCTGATACTGCCATAGCAAAGTGGCCAGTGCCACGAACAGCACGAGAATTCCCATGCGTCTGGCTTGCCGACGCCATCCCAAGCGCAATCTACTCACTACCACAACTCCACATCGGCGACGGTCAAGCGACGCATGATCAAGGGCCGGTTACCAGCCGAGTGAAAACATGGTTTCCAGATCGTGGCGCGAATGCACCTGCATGGCGTTGAGCGTTTCGGTATCGCTGATACCTTCCACCGCGTTGAGTCGCTCGGTGACCAGGTCGGCCAGGCTTTCAAAGTCGCGCGTGCGCGCGATGGCGACCAGATCGTAGCGCCCGCAGGTCGAGTACACCTCGCTGATACCGTCGACATCTGCCAAACGCTCAGCGACGGCCTTCACCTGGCCTTTCTCGGTATTGATCAGAATGACTGCGTTTTGCATCGCGCCCTCTTCTATGTCGGTATTAGGTACGGCTCAATTATTGCGCGAGTATAACAGGGCGCCGGCAGCGGGCGTAGTCGCCTGAAGGGGAGTTGAGCTGCCATTCGAACGGCGTGACCAATTGTCGCTTCGATGGCGGGTGTATTCGCACTCCACCCGGGCTTCCGCTAGGATGAAAGCAAGCATCTGTGACGCAGGGTGCTGTATAATAAATAACCACACCGTGACAAGACGTCAGACGATGACGACAAGGAGAGACCATGGCCAATCAGAGCCGACGTGCCTTCATGCGTAACAGCATGCTTAGTCTTGCTGCCTTGCCGCTAGGAGCGGGCATCTTGTCTAAAAAGGCCTTTGCCCAGGAGCTGCCCCGCCTGGATCCGTCCTCCAGCAATGCCCAGGCGCTGAACTATGTGGAAGACGCCGCAGATGCCAGCGACCACCCGGCCTACGAAGAGGGTCAGCGGTGCGATAACTGCATGTTTTACAACGCCGACAACGAAGGCTGCCAGCTTTTCCCCGAAAACAGCGTAGCGCCCGCCGGCTGGTGCCAGTCTTGGGTCGAGCAAGGCTAGCACCCCCTTGTATTGATGTCGGCAGGGGCGTCCTAGCCTCTGCCACCCCTTAGCGATCAGCTATCGTCCTGGCTCGGCTCTTCCACCGGCCAGCGATAGCGACGCGTCACACGCCCTTCCTCCATCGATACCAGATGAACGGGAAACCCCCACAGCTTCTGCAAATGCCGGATCACGGGATAAACGCTTCTCGCCAGCGGGCGGCGGCTATCCTGTACGTGATGCAGCGTCAGCGAACGGTCGCCCCGAATGGCGGCTTCCACCACCTGAATGTTGGGCTCGCGTACCGATAGCGCGTACTGGGTCGCCAGCGCTTCGCGTACCTGACGATAGCCCTGTTCATTGTGAATGGCAGCCACCTCGAGCATTTCCTCCTGATCGTCATCCACCACCAGGAACAGCTTGTGGTCGCGCATCACCTTGGGCGACAGGAACTGCTGGATGAACGATTCGTCCTTGAAATTGCGCATGGCAAATTCAAGCGTTTCCCGCCAGGGGGTGCCGGCAATATCCGGAAACCACTGACGATCCTCCTCGGTGGGCGCCTCGCAGATACGCTTGATATCCATAAAAATGGCAAAGCCCAGGGCATAGGGATTGATACCGCTGTAGTAAGGGCTGTCAAAAGCTGGCTGATTGATCACCGCCGCATGGGACTGCAGGAATTCGAGCATGAGCCCCTCATCGACATGGCCGTCATCGTAGAGGCGATTCATCAGCGTGTAGTGCCAGAAGCACGCCCAGCCCTCGTTCATTACCTGGGTCTGCCGCTGGGGATAGAAGTACTGCGCCAGCTTGCGCACGATGCGCACGATCTCACGTTGCCAGGGGGCCAGCAGCGGCGCGTTTTTCTCGATAAAGTAGAGCAGGTTCTCCTGGGGCTCCGGCGGGTAACGGCCACCGCTATGCAGCCCCAAGGGGTCATCCGCCTGCGATGCCAGGTTGCCGGGCAACTGTTCGCCGCCTTCCGGCGCATCGGGAATGGTGCGCCATAGCAGGTTCACCTGGGTTTGCAGATACGCTTCGCGCTCCTCCTGACGCTTGGCTTCTTCCTCGGCGGATATCGGCGACGGCCGCTTGTAGCGGTCCACGCCGTAGTTCTGCAGCGCATGGCAGGCATCCAGCAATTGCTCGACCGCCTGCACGCCGTGGCGCTCTTCACACCGGGCGATGTACTGACGGGCAAAGACCAGATAGTCGACGATGGATTCTGCATCGGTCCAGGTACGAAACAGGTAGTTGCCCTTGAAGAAGGAATTATGCCCGTAACAGGCGTGTGCCATGACCAGCACCTGCATCATCAGGGTGTTTTCTTCCATCAGGTAGGCAATGCAGGGGTTGGAATTGATCACCAGCTCGTAGGCAAGGCCCATCTGGCCGCGCTTGTAGGCCTGCTCGACGGCCAGAAACTGCTTGCCGAACGACCAGTGGTGATACCCCACCGGCATCCCTACGCTGGCGTAGGCATCCATCATCTGCTCGGTGGTAATGACTTCGATCTGGTTGGGATAGGTATCCAGCCGGTATTCATCGGCCAGGCGCGCAAGCTCCGCGTCGAATTGCTCAAGCACGCGGAAGTTCCAGTCGGAACCGGTTGCGATGGGTTGGCGGGTGGCAGTCATGACGCACTCCTCAACGGGCGGTCAGCGCTGCTGGCTCAAGCGGCGCTTAAAGAGTTCACGGAAGACGGGGTAGATATCCCCGGCCTCGACAATCTGGCGCATGGCAAACTGCTCGGGAAAGCGCGCGGCCACGGTCTCGTATTCCTGCCATAGCGATTGATGATCGTGGGGCGTGATTTCCACATAGGCGTAGTACTGAAGCTGCGGCATCAGCTGCTTGATCAGCAGGTCGCGGCATACGTTGGAGTCATCGTCCCAGTTATCGCCGTCGGAGGCCTGGGCGACGTACAGATTCCACTGCCCGGGGGGATAGCGCTTTTCGATGATGCCGTTGACCAGCGTGAGCGCGCTGGAAACGATCGTGCCGCCGGTTTCCCGGGAGTAGAAGAACTCCTCTTCGCTGACCTCCCGCGCCGCCGTGTGGTGGCGGACAAACACCAGCTCGACCTTTTCGTAGTGCTTCTCCAGAAACAGGTACAGCAACAGGAAAAAGCGTTTGGCGATGTCCTTGTGGTTTTGCGTCATGGAGCCGGACACGTCCATCACGCAGAACATCACCGCCTGGCTCGACGGCTGCGGCTGGGCGGACAGCTGGTGATAGCGCAGGTCGTAGGTGTCGATGAACGGCACCGCTTCAATGCGTTTTTCCAGGCGCTCTATTTCCGCCTTGAGCTCGGCGATACGCGCCGGGTTACGCAGCACGGAGTCCTTGCGCTCCTCGGCCTCCAGCGCCTGCTGGGCTTCTTTCAGCGCCCGCCTGATCGGCGCGCGCATGGCGATACGTCGGGCGTAGGCTTCGCGCATCGAGCGGGTAATGCTGATGCGTGAGGGCACGCCGTCCCGGGCTAGGCCGGCGCGCACCATTTTGACTTCCTGGAGCGACTTGAGCGGTTTGCGTTGCAGGTGCGGAAGCTCCAGGCCGTCGAAGACGAACTCCAGAAATTCCTCGCGGCTCAGGGTAAAGGCAAACTCGTCGGTGCCCTCGCCCTGATCAGAAGCGCCGCCCTCCCCCGCACCGCCGGCGCCACCCTGGCCTGGCGGGCGGCGAATCTTGTCTCCCGCCAGGAACTCTTTATTGCCGGGGGATACGATGTCCCGCGCGCCCCCGGGGCCATGCTGAAAGACCGGCTCGGAAATATCCTTGGTGGGGATCGAGATTTTTTCTCCCCGCTCCATATCGGTGATCGAGCGACGGTTGACCGCCTCTTCCACGGAGCGCTTGATATGCTGGCGGTAGCGCTCCAGGAAGCGCTGCCGGTTGACCGCGCTCTTGTGCTTGGCATTGGGCCTGCGATCGATAAAGTAGGTCATGCGACCTCCTGGCTCTTGGCTTGAACGCTAGCCGCTACTGGGACTTACGCACGCGCAGGTACCATTCTGACAACAGCCGAACCTGTTTTTCGGTGTAGCCGCGGTCCACCATCCGGGCGACGAAATCCTCGTGCTTCTTCTGGTCGGACTTCGAGGCCTTGGCATTGAAGGAGATCACCGGCAGCAGCTCTTCGGTATTGGCGAACATCTTGTGTTCGATAACGCCCTTGAGCTTTTCGTAGGACTGCCAGCTGGGGTTCATGCCGTTGTTTTGCGCCCGGGCACGCAGCACAAAATTGACCACTTCGTGGCGGAAGTCCTTGGGATTGGAGATGCCGGCCGGCTTCTCGATCTTTTCCAGTTCCTCATTGAGGGACTGGCGGTTGAGCAGTTCACCGGTTTCCGGGTCGCGGTATTCCTGATCCTGAATCCAGAAGTCGGCGTAGGTGACATAGCGGTCAAAGATGTTCTGACCGTACTCGCTGTAGGACTCAAGGTAGGCGGTCTGGATTTCCTTGCCGATGAACTCGACGTAGCGCGGCGCCAGGAACTCCTTGATAAAGCCGATGTAGCGTTCGAAGACTTCTGACGGCAGCTGTTCACGCTCCAGCGCCTGCTCAAGCACATAGAGCAGATGCACCGGGTTGGCGGCGATCTCCGTGCTATCGAAGTTGAACACTTTGGAGAGGATCTTGAATGCAAAGCGCGTCGACAGACCCTGCATGCCTTCATCCACCCCGGCGGCGTCGCGGTATTCCTGCATCGACTTGGCGCGGGGATCGGTATCCTTGAGGTTCTCGCCGTCGTAGACGCGCATCTTGGAATAGATACTCGAATTTTCCGGCACTTTGAGCCGCGAGAGCACCGAGAACTGCGCCAGCATGCGTAGGGTATCCGGGGCGCAGGGCGCGGCGTTGAGCGACGAATGCTCAAGCAGCTTTTGGTAGATCTTGATTTCTTCGGTTACCCGCAGGCAATAAGGCACCTTGACGATGTATACCCGGTCAAGGAACGCCTCGTTGTTGCGGTTATTGCGAAACGCCTGCCATTCGGATTCGTTGGAGTGGGCGAGAATCACCCCGTCAAACGGAATCGCGCCCATGCCTTCGGTGGGGTTGTAGTTACCCTCCTGGGTCGCGGTCAGCAGCGGGTGCAGCACCTTGATGGGCGCCTTGAACATCTCGACGAATTCCATCAGCCCCTGGTTGGCGCGGCACAGCCCGCCGGAGAAGCTGTAGGCATCCGGGTCATCCTGGGAATAGAGCTCGAGCTGGCGGATGTCGACCTTGCCCACCAACGAGGAAATATCCTGGTTGTTTTCGTCACCCGGTTCGGTCTTCGAGATGGCAATCTGATTGAGTCGCGAGGGATACAGCCGCACCACCCGGAACTGGGAGATATCGCCGCCGTATTCTTTCAGCCGCTTGGCGGCCCAGGGCGACATCACGCTCTTGAGATGGCGACGGGGGATGCCGTATTCCTTCTCGAGCAGCTCGCCGTCTTCCTCGGGAGAAAACAGGCCCAGCGGCGACTCGTACACCGGCGAGCCCTTGATGGCATAGAAGGGAATCCGTTCCATCAGCAGCTTGAGCCGCTCGGCCAGGGACGACTTGCCACCGCCCACCGGGCCCAGCAGGTAGAGAATCTGCTTGCGCTCTTCCAATCCCTGCGCCGCGTGGCGGAAGTAGGCCACGATCTGCTCGATGGCTTCTTCCATACCGTGGAATTCGGCAAACGCCGGGTAGCGGCGAATCACCTTGTTGGAAAAAATACGCGAGAGGCGCGAGTCTTTAGCGGTGTCGATGACCTCAGGCTCGCCAATCGCTTCCAGCATGCGCTCAGCGGCGCTGGCATAAACCTTGGGGTCGCGGCGACATAGCGCCAGATATTCCTCAAGGCTCATGTCTTCTTGCTGAACGCGGGCAAAACGGTCTTGAACGTGATCAAAGATGCTCATTGAACTCTCCTGTAGCCCATCCCCAGGCAGTCACCGTCAAGCGGCCAATGTCACAACGGTGTGCCAAACGAGGTATCGCTCTATCAGCGTAGTCAGCATTAGCAAAATGTGATGACTCAAACTTCAACGCTGCGACGTTAATGCTATGAGCTTAAGGGCAGGCGTTTAGTTGCGTTGAAAATAATTAGCGCGCTGATGAGTGGATCGACTCGAACACCACAACCCTTGCTACGCAAAGCGCCGCCTGTAAAAAGGCGGCGCTGGCTCTGGAAGTGCGGTATAGGCGGGGTTATTCAAGCACCGCCTGTATATCGGCCAGCAGCTGGTCGAGCAATTCAACGGTGGTGTTCCAGGCGCATACAAAACGCGCTCCGCCCGCCCCAATAAAGGTATAGAAGGTCCAGCCTCGGGCTTTCAACGCTTCAATGGCGTAAGGCGGCAATTCAACGAAAACGCTGTTGGCCTGGGTGGGAAACATCAGCGACACGCCGGGTAACGCCTGCAGGCCTTCAGACAGGTATCGCGCCATGGCGTTGGCGTGCTGGGCGTTGGTCAACCAGGCGCCGCTTTCCAGCAGGCCAAGCCAGGGGGCGGACACAAAACGCATCTTGGAGGCCAACTGCCCCGCCTGCTTGCAGCGGTAGGAAAAGTCTTCGGCCAGCTCACGATTGAAAAACAGAATCGCCTCGCCGAAGGCCAGGCCGTTCTTGGTGCCGGAAAAGCACAGCGCGTCGACACCCACCTGCCAGGTCAGCTCGGCGGGGGTGGCGTTCAGGCTGGCACAGGCGTTGGCAAAGCGTGCGCCGTCCATGTGCAGACGCAGGTCGTACTTGTCCGCCATCGCGCGAATGGCCAGCAGCTCCTCGCGGGAATAGACCGTGCCCACTTCGGTGGCCTGGGTCAGCGAGATGACCTTGGGCTTGGGGTAGTGGATATCGCTGCGCTTGGTGACCAGCGCTTCGATGCCTTCCGGGGTCAGCTTGCCGTTGGCGCCCGGCGAGGTCAGCAGTTTGGCCCCGTTGGAGAAAAACTCGGGCCCCCCGCACTCATCCGTTTCAATGTGCGCCAGCTCGTGGCAGATCACACTGTGATAGCTGCGCCCCATCGCGGAAAGTGCCAGTGAATTGGCAGCGGTGCCGTTGAACACAAAAAACACGTCGCAATCGAAGTCGAACATATCGCGAAAGCGGTCGGCGGCACGCGCCGTCCAACGGTCGTTGCCGTAGGCCAGGTCATCGGCCTGATTGGCCTCCAGCAGGTATTCCATGGCTTCCGGACAAATACCGGAGGTGTTGTCACTGGCTAAAAATCGCGGGGTACACTCCGAGGTCATGGCGATTGTCCTTTTGGGTAGTCCTTGTGGGCAGTCCTTCTCGTCTAGCTGTCTTACGGCGCGGGCTGGGTGCCACCCACACCGTTTGCGACTCGTTAGACTTAATAACTAGGTGACGCCCAGTCTATCGCCATTTCAACGCTATAAGGAAGCCGCCAGGCGTGTGCCCTGGTCGATGGCGCGCTTGGCGTCCAGCTCGGCGGCCTCGTCGGCGCCGCCAATAACGTGAACGCGCCTACCCGCCTGTTCCAGCGGCGCAATCAACTCGCGCACCGACTCCTGGCCCGCGCATACCACGATCGACGCAACGTCCAGCACCTGCTCCTGGCCATCACGGCGGATGTGCAGCCCCTGGTCGTCGATCTTCAGGTATTCACAGCCGGTCAGCGTCTTGACCCCGCGCTGCTTGAGCGAGGCGCGATGCACCCAGCCGGTGGTTTTGCCCAGGTATTTGCCGGGCTTGGAGGTTTTACGCTGGAGCATGACGATGTCCCTGGGCGAGGCTGGCGGCTCGGGGGCTTTCAGGCCGCCGCGCGCGCCCACCGCCAGGTCCACGCCCCACTCGTCGCACCAGGCAGCCAGGTCAAGGGCGGGATGCCCCTCATGGGCCAATAGCTCGGAGACATCGAAGCCGATACCGCCCGCGCCGATCACCGCGACGGTCGGGCCGACGCGCTCGGGCTGCTCGATGGCCTCGGCGTAGCTCAGCACGCTTGGGTGATCGGCGCCGGGTAGCGTCAGTTCGCGGGGCATTACGCCGGTGGCAATCACTACCTCGTCGAACCCGGCCAGCGCCTCGACCGTGGCGGCGGTGTTCAAACGCACCTCGACGTCATGCTTGTCGAGCATGACGCGGAAGTAGCGCAGCGTTTCGTTGAACTCTTCCTTGCCGGGGATCTTGCGGGCGTAGTTGAACTGGCCGCCAAGCTCATCGCGACGCTCGAACAGCACCACCTGGTGGCCCCGGCTGGCGGCGGCCACCGCCGTGGCAAGGCCCGCCGGTCCGCCGCCGACCACCGCCACGCGCTTCACTGACTGAGCAGGCGTAAGCGTCAATTCGGTTTCGTGACAGGCGCGGGGGTTTACCAGACAGGACGTAAGCTTGCCCGCAAACGTATGGTCCAGGCAGGCCTGGTTGCAGGCGATGCAGGTGTTGATCTCGTCGGCCAGGCCCGCTTCGGCCTTGCGCACCCAGTCCGGGTCCGCGAGAAACGGGCGCGCCATGGAGACCATGTCGGCATGCCCTTCGGCCAGCACCTGCTCGGCCACCTCCGGCATGTTGATGCGGTTGGTGGTGATCAGCGGGATCGACAGCGCCGCCTTCATGCGCTTGGTCACTTCGCTGAACGCCGCACGGGGGACGCTGGTCACGATGGTCGGCACCCGGGCTTCATGCCAGCCAATGCCGGTATTGATCACATCGGCACCGGCGGCTTCGATCGCTTGCCCCAAGGCAACGACTTCCTCCCACGAGCTGCCCTCTTCCACCAGATCGATCATCGACAGGCGGAACATCACCAGAAAGCGCTCGCCCACGGCGGCGCGGATGCGCTCGACGATCTCGAGCGGGAAGCGAATCCGGCGCTCGAAGTCACCGCCCCATTGGTCATCGCGCTGATTGGTACGCCGGCAGATGAACTGATTGATCAGATAGCCTTCCGATCCCATGACTTCAACGCCGTCGTAGCCTGCTTTCTGGGCGAGCCTGGCACAGCGCACATAGTCCTCGATCTGCTGCTCGACCTCATCACCGGTCAGCGCGCGGGGCGTGAAGGGATTGATCGGCGCCTGGATCGCCGAGGGCGCCACCAGCTCGAGTGAATACGCATAGCGACCGGCATGCAGTATCTGCATGCATAAATGCCCGCCCTCGGCGTGCACGGCCTCGACCACCTGGCGGTGCTGCGCCAGCTGCGAGGTGTCGGTTAACGCATTGGCGCCCTGAAACACGGCCCCTTCCGCGTTGGGCGCGATCCCCCCGGTGACAATCAGGCTAACGCCGGCGCGGGCGCGTTCGGCGTAGAACACCGCCAGCCGCGCAAAGCCATTGGGCGCTTCTTCCAGGTTGGTATGCATGGAGCCCATCAACACCCTGTTAGGCAGCGTTAAGTGGCCAACGGTCAGCGGACGAAACAGGTGGGGATACGCAGGCGAATGCGTCATCACGGTTCTCCAGAGAATGATTCGAGCATTATTCAAACAAGCGTATGACATCCTGGCCGTGACGTACAGCCCTGCGCGCTTGCCTGGGGCCTTGCTCATCACAGCAAAGCAGGTCACATTACCCGGCTAACGATAAGGGACCGTTTTAAGGGAATGTGCTATGCCATTGATGTATTTTTTAGCGCCGCTGACCACCGTGCTGATCTGGTCGGGCAACATGACCATCAACCAGCTCACCGTGGGCGCCATTGCGCCGAGCAGCATCGCCTTTTTGCGCTGGCTGCTGGCCCTGGTCGTCATGACCCCCTTCGTGCTGCCCGTGGCACTGCGCCATCGCGATGAGATTCGCCGCCATTGGCCCAAACTCGCCCTGCTGGGGATGCTGGGGATGGGGTTATGGCAGGGCCTGGCCTACGTGGCCGCGGAAACCACCAGCGCCACCAACATGGGCATCCTCGCCGCCATGGTGCCGCTGCTGACGGTCCTGCTCAGCGCCCTGATCTTACGCGAACCGCCTACCCTTGGCGGTATTCTGGGCGGAATAGTCGCGTTTATCGGCGTGACCGTGCTGCTCGGCCGCGGCAATCCGCTGTCATTGTTGCAGTTACAGGTAGCCTACGGCGATGCCCTGATGGTCGTGGCGGCAACCTGTTACGCCCTGTACGGTGTCATGCTCAAGCGCTGGTCGATGAATTTACCCCCCTGGGTCATGCTCTATGCCCAGGTGTGCTTTGCCGTGCTCATTTTACTGCCGCCTTACCTGATGGGCCCGATGACGCCGGTGGACAGCCAAAACGCGGGGCTCATTCTGTACGCGGGCATTCCGGCATCCATTATTACCACCTTCCTGTGGATGCGCGCGGTACGTCAGATCGGGGCAAGTCAGGCGAGTATTTTCATCAACCTGATGCCGCTGTTCAGCGCGCTCATCGCCATGGCATTTCTAGGCGAACGGGTTGCCGGGTTCCACTTTATCGGCGGCCTGCTGATCCTGGCCGGCGTCATCATGGCACAGACGCTGACGCGTCCGCTGAAGCACCATTTATCACGCGTTAAGCCCAGCGGGGCCGAGCAATGATACAATGACGCCAATTTTTCCGACGGTGGGATGCCTCTACCTATGTCCTTAGAAGAACTGCACCTTAACCTCCGCAACCTCGCAACCGATGACTACGAACAGCTCAAGACGCTGATGGATGCGGTGTATCACGATATCGGGGGTGCCTGGCCCAAGCACACCATCGACAAGCTGATCCAGGAATTCCCCGACGGCCAGATTGCCATCGAGGATGACGGGATGCTGGTCGGCGTCGCGCTGACCGTGCAGGTGGACTACGACGAGTTTTCCAATCCGCACAAGTACGACGACCTGATCGGCCATCGTGAGATCATTCTCAACGATCAGGACGGCGATGCCATGTACGGGCTGGATATACTGATTCACCCCGACTACCGCGGCTATCGTCTGGGGCGTCGCCTGTACGAGGCCCGCAAGGAGCTGTGCCGTTCGCACAACCTGCGCGCGATCCTGGCGGGTGGACGTATCCCTGAATACCACCAGCATGCCGACAAGCTTTCCCCGGCCCAGTACATCGACAAGGTCTCGCGCAAGGAGATCTACGACCCGATTCTGTCGTTCCAGTTGGCCAACGACTTCCAGGTCAAGCGCCTGCTGCGCAAGTACCTGCCGGAAGACGAGCAGTCGCGGGGCTATGCGACACTGCTGGAATGGAACAACATCCTGTTCGAGCCCGCCGAAAGCGTCCTCGATACCCGCCCGACCCAGGTCCGTGTCGGCGCGGTGCAATGGCAGATGCGTGAGTTTTCCTCCGTCGAGGCCGCCCTCCAGCAGATCGAATACTTCGTGGACGCGCTCTCGGATTACCAAAGCGACTTTGCGGTGTTCCCGGAGCTCTTCAATGCGCCCCTCATGGGCTTGCAGGACCGCGAGGCTCAGCAGGATCAGATGGGCGCCATTCGCTTTCTGGCCGGCTTTACCGAGCGTTTCGTCACCGAGCTTTCGCGTATGGCGGTGTCCTACAACATCAACATCGTGGGCGGCTCGATGATCGAGGCCCGCGAGGACGACCGGCTGTACAACGTCACCTATCTGCTCCACCGCGACGGCAGCGTCGAGAAGCAGTCGAAGCTGCATATCACGCCCCAGGAGCGGCGTGACTGGGTAATCGAAGGCGGCGATGATCTGCAGGTATTCGATACCGATGCCGGGCGCGTGGGCATCCTGATCTGCTACGACGTGGAGTTTCCCGAACTTGGCCGGCTGCTTGCCGACCAGGACATGGACATCCTGTTCGTGCCCTTCTGGACCGACACCAAGAACGGCTACCTGCGGGTGCGCCACTGCGCTCAGGCGCGGGCCATCGAAAACGAGTGTTACGTGGTGCTGTGTGGCAGCGTCGGCAACCTGCCGTCAATCGAGAACCTGGATATCCAGTACGCCCAGTCGGCGGTGTTCTCGCCTTCCGACTTTGCCTTCCCCCACGACGCGGTACTGGCCGAAACCACGCCCAACACCGAGATGATCTTCTTCTCGGACCTGGACCTGACCCGCCTGACCGTGGTGCGTGCCGAAGGCTCGGTGACCAACCTGAAAGACCGCCGCAAGGATCTCTTCGACCTGCGCTGGCGCGACTGGTCATGGAAGTCGGGCGCCAACCTCGACGACTGATTTGAAGTTAACTTAATAACCTAACCTCCATCAGAAGTAGGATCGGAATCAGCCCGTAGCGGGGGTTATTCGCCAGGGATGGCGAATGTAGCGCCCAGGGATGGGTTTACAGCGCCCCCGCGTAGGGTTGTTCCGATCCGGGCGACTGACTGATCAATCAGGCCAGACAAGGTGCGCAGGGACACGCCCCTTGGCATCAAACACGACGCCTTCATCGCGCAATTTTTGATGCTGGCGAACGGCGCCGCCGTGGTCGGCAAGCTTCAGCGATGCGGCGATGACCCGGTGCCAGGGTAGCTGGTGGCCGTCGGGCAGATGACGCATCGCCGAGCCGACCATGCGCGGCGTCGCCCCCTCGGTCATGGCGGCAATCCGCCCGTAGGTCGTCACCCGCCCCGCGGGTATCTGGTCGACAATAGTATAGATCTGTTCGAGTAGTTCTGGCCGGGGCATCGTTTTACTCTCCCTCTAAATCGCTTTTATCAACCATTGCCACACCGCCTCGGCATCTTCACTGACCTGGCGTCGGCTGGGCCTCACCAGCCAGAATCGCTCCTCGCTGGGCACGCTAATCGAAAACGGGGCCACCAGATCATCGCGCTGCTCGAGCAGGCGACGATGGGTCAGGGCAATGCCTCCCCCCTGGCTTGCCAGCGCCAGCGTCATCACCTGATTATCGCAGGTCAACGCATGACAATGCGACTCCAGGTGCGCCACCCCCGCCGTCTGCAACCAGCCGGGCCAGCCGACCCCAAAACCCACCGCATGCAGCAGGGTGTGCCCAGCCAAGTCGCCCGGCGCGCCAAGCGTTGCGGCGATAGCGGGGGTACAGACGGGCAATAGCTGCTCGTCGCCGAGCGGGCACATCTCGACGCCGCTCCACTCGCCCCGCCCGTAACGAATTTCGATATCGGCACCTTCCGGACCAAAGTCGTCGGGCCAGATGGCGCTCACCAGGCGCAGCGATAGCTTGGGGTGCCGGCGATGCAGCTGAATCAGCCTCGGCGCCAGCCACGCCTGCTGAATGACCGGCGTTGCGCGCAGCGTGACTGGCTGTTCGGTGGTCATGCCGAATACTTCCGAGGTGCCCTCGCTGATTCGCGCGAAAGCATCGTGAATACTTGGCAGCCAGGCCTGGCCGGCGGGCGTCAGGGTCAGGCTGCGGGGATGCCTGACGAACAGTTTCTGACCCAGGCGATCTTCCAGCAGCCGAATGCGCTGACTGATCGCCGCCTGCGTCACCCCCAGCTCGTTACCGGCAGCGGTAAAGCTGAGCGTTCGGGCGGCGGATTCGAAGGCCTGTAGCCACAGCAAAGGCGGCAATGCACTCATGAAAAAGTAACCTATAAGCTGAATGAGGTCTTAGGGGTCAGATTAATCGTTTGTCACTGCCAATGCGACTGCGCATCCTAATAACACGTTATTTGGTTCTACGTCGGGAGAAAGTGATGAACAGTGCCGTTTTTGCTGAAGAGCAACGCCAAGCCCCCCAGATGGGCGAGCTAGCCCCCTATCAGGACGGCCCATCGCTGGCTGAGGCGGTGGCCACCGACCAGGGGATTCGGCTTACCTGGCAGGATGGACAGCACACGACCCTGCCGCTGCTATGGCTTCGCGACCACTGCGCCTGCGCCGCGTGTCGCCATCCGCAGACCCGCGAACGCCTTTACCTGCCGCTTGACGACATCCATGAAACGCCGGCAATCGAACTGGCCGACGGGCATCTTTACCTAACGTGGCAGGATGGCCACGAGAGCGCCTTTCACAGCGGCTGGCTCTACCAGCGTCGCCCGGAAGCCGAGCTACCCACGGACGTTCCGGCGCCATCGCCCTGGCAGGATCAGTTCACGCCCGAGCGTATTCGCCACGCCGACTTCCTGACGCCCGAGGGCGAAAAAGCCTGGCTGACCGCCATGCTGCGCGATGGCCTGGCATTGATTACCGAAGGCCCGCTGGTGGAGGAAGAAGTCAGCCGCCTGGCGGAGCGCATCGGCCCCCAGCGGGCCACCAACTTTGGTGCGCGTTTTGATGTTCGCTCCAAGCCGAACCCCAACAACGCTGCCTACACAGCGGTGGGCCTGCCGCTGCATATCGACCTGCCCAACTGGCGCCAGCCGCCCGATATTCAGCTGCTGTATTGCCTGCAGAACGAAGCCACCGGCGGCCAATCGCTGTTTGCCGATGGCGCGCGTGTCGCCAACGCGCTGCGCGAGCAGGACCCGGAAGCGCTTGCCATCCTGAGCGACACCCCGATCGACTTTCGTTTCCAGGATGAAACCCACGATATTTCAGTGCGCGCACCGGTCATCAAGCTCGACGACGAGGGCAACCTCGTTGAAATGCGCCTCAACAACTGGATTCGCGACACCCTGCACCTGCCGGCGCCCAAGATGGCCGCCTGGTATCGCGCCTACCGTGTGCTCTGGCAGCTATTCCACAGCGAAGCGCACCAGATCGAGTTCACGCTGCGCCCCGGCGAGATGGTCGCGTTCGACAACCGCCGCGTGCTGCACGGACGGCGTGAATTCGACCCCAACAGCGGCGCTCGCCACTTGCAGGGCACCTATCTGGACCGTGACATGCTTGCTTCTCGGCTACGCGTGCTCGCGCGCAACGCTTAATCATAAAATAAACCCAAGCATGAAGACGGCCTGAAAAGCTTTGCCGACCTTGACGACTATCGCGATCAGCTCGATGGCGATATCCATGGCTTTGGTGCCGGCTCCGCGGCCAGCGAGATTCTCAACGACGCCATCGATAACGACACCTGGGGACTGGGTGACTGGCAGCTGGTGGATACCAGCGAAGTCGCCATGCTGTCCGCCGCCCGCGATGCGATCTCCCGTGAAGAGCCTATCGTCTGGGTCGGCTGGACGCCGCACTGGATGAACCTTGAGCTGCCGATGCGCTATCTCGACGACGAGGAAGACCTGTTCGGCGAGAATAATGGCGAAAGCGAAGTGCTTACCCTGCTACGGGCCGACTACGCCGACGCCAACCCCAATGTGGTGACGTTCTTCGAGCAGTTCACCTTCACCGCTGAAGAGCAAAGCTGGATGATTCAGCAGTTCGGCCTGGAAGAGCGCGAATTGGAAGACGTCGCCGAGCAGTGGATCAACGACAACGCCGAGCGGGTTGAAGCCATGCTCGAAGGCGTCACCACCACCGACGGCGACCCCGCCTGGCCGGTCATTGAAGCCGAGCTGAACGACTAAGGGTTTTCGCCATTAGCCATCAGCGGCTCGGTTCGCTGGTGGTTGCCCCATTAATCGGACAACTGTCCGTTGAGAGTGGCCAATACGCGACGCGTGCCGCCCTGCTCGCGGTGCTCGCCCAGCCAGATGCCCTGCCAGGTACCCAGCGCTAAGCGGCCATCGCGCACCGCAAGGGTCAGCTGCGTGCCCAGCAGGCTTGCCATGACATGGGCGGGCATGTCATCCGGGCCTTCCAGCGTATGGCGAAAATAGTCCAGCCCTTCCGGCACCAGTCGGCGCATGAAGGCGTCCATATCATGGCGAACATCGGGGTCGCTGTTTTCGTTGAGGGTCAGCGAGGCCGAGGTGTGCAGTAACTGCAAATGCACCAGCCCCATCTCGCAATCCGCCAGCCAGGGAAGCGCCTCGACCAGCTCGTGGGTGATAAGATGGAAGCCCCGTGGCCGCTCGGATAAGTGAATCTCATCTTGGTGCCACATAACCATCGCCTTATAGTGAGGGATGCGTTTATCTACTCATTGTTATTGGCGACGTTCAAATTAGCAAACCCACGCCTCATTATCCGGAGCACTCTATGTCACGACCCTGGAATGTCATCCTGTGCAGCGCGGCTCTGTCAGGCTGTACCGGGATCCCTGACGGCACCCAGCCGGTAACCGGCTTCGAGCTCGACCGCTACCTGGGGCAGTGGTATGAAATCGCCCGGCTGGATCACTCCTTCGAAGAAGGGCTTCACTGCGTCACCGCCAACTACCGTCTGCGTGACGATGGCGGCGTTCGGGTGATCAACCGCGGCTACCACCTGGAAGACCAGGAATGGAATGAAGCCGAGGGACGCGCCTACTTTATCGATGAGCAAGACGTGGGTCGCCTGAAAGTCAGCTTTTTCGGCCCCTTCTACGGTGGCTACAATATTTTGGCCCTGGACGACGACTACCAGTGGGCACTGGTGTCAGGCCCCAACCGCGACTATTTATGGATACTCTCGCGCACGCCGGACATGGATAGCGAGACAGAAAACCGCCTGCGCGAGCGGGCAGCCGAACTGGATTTCCCCACCGACGAATTGATTGACGTAGAGCACGGTGACGCCTGCCCGGAACGCTAGCGGGCCCTGCAAGGTGCATCAGGGTAACGGCGGTATCCGACCGGCCATCGCCTGCTGCAGGTAGTCGATAAAGGCGCTGATGCGCCGGGGAAGATGGCGGCGGTGTTCAAATACCGCATAGAAATCGGCGCGCACCCCCTGCCAGCCGGGTAGCAAAGGAAGCAACGCCCCGCTCGCCAGGTGCTCGTTGACATCCCACCAGGAGCGCAGCATCACGCCGTGGCCATCGAGCGCCAGACGGGTAATCACTTCACCGTCGTTGCTGGCAAGGCGCCCGCTGACCTTCACCGATTGCACAGTACCGGGCGCGTCGCAACGCTCAAACCGCCACAGCGGAAAATCGCTGTCGTTTTCGCGGATGACCAGGCAGCGATGCCGGGTCAGATCGGCAGGCGTAGCCAATGCAGGCATCTCCGCGATATACGCGGGCGCCGCGCATAGCACCCGGCGATTGGCCAGAAGATGCCGTGCCACCAGGCGCGAGTCCGGCGGCTCGCCGATACGAATGCCCACGTCAAAGCCATGGTCGCTCAAATTGAGCGGAAAGTTGGTCAGCTCCAGCCAGCTTTCGATACCGGGGTGCGCGCTGCAGAAATCCGACAGCAACGGCGCGACATGGCGCCGGCCAAAGCCAAAGGTGGCGTTGACCCGCAACCGCCCACCAAGCGCCTGGCTTGCCGTATCGCCCAGGTCAGTTTCCAGCTCGTTGAGCTCGTCAAGAATCTGCGCGCCGCGGGCAAGATAGCGTTCGCCCTCGGCGGTCAAGGTCAAGCGCCGCGTGGTCCGCGCCGCCAGCACGACGCCCAGCCGCGCTTCAAGCTGCTTTAGCCGTTTGCTGACGGCCGACAGCGACAGCCCTAGCGCCCGCGCTGTGGCGGTCAGGCTGCCCGCCCGGGCAAGCTGTTGGAAAAACGCCAGATCATCCAGAGGCGACATCGATTCTCCACTTCAAGGCAACAATAGCTTGAATAATAACCTGATTATCTTCTCGCTGACAGAGACTACACTCATCACATGACGTCTCACCCCAGCGAAAGACACCGATCAGAGAAGGAGTCCCCATGGCCCATCGTATTGCTGTGATTGCCGGCGACGGCATTGGCACCGAAGTCATGCCCGAGGGCATTCGCGCCCTGGAAGCCGCCGCCAAGCGCTTCGATATCGACCTCGAGTTCACCACCTTTTCGTTCGGCAGCTGCGATTACTACTTGGAACACGGCAAAATGCTGCCGGACGACTGGTTCGAGCAGCTGAAAGGCTTCGATGCGCTGTTCTACGGGGCGGTCGGCTGGCCCGACAAGGTGCCGGACCATATCTCGCTATGGGGCTCGCTGCTCCAGTTCCGCCGCCGCTTTGATCAATACATCAATCTGCGCCCCTGCAAGCTGATGCCGGGCATCAAGAGCCCGCTGGCTGGCCGCGAACCCGGCGATATCGACTTTTACGTGGTGCGCGAAAACACCGAGGGCGAATACTCGAGCATCGGCGGCAAGATGTATGAAGGCACCGAGCGTGAAATCGTCCTTCAGGAAACCGTGATGAGCCGCACCGGCGTCGACCGGGTGCTGAAGTACGCCTTCGACCTGGCCCAGACACGCCCGCGCAAAAAGCTGACCTCGGCCACCAAGTCCAACGGCATCTCGATCACCATGCCCTACTGGGATGAACGCGTGGCGGAGATGGCGAAAAGCTATCCAGATATCGCCGTGGATAAATTCCATATCGACATTCTGACCGCCAACTTTGTGCTACATCCGGACTGGTTCGACGTGGTAGTGGGCAGCAATCTTTTCGGCGATATTCTCTCCGACCTGGGGCCGGCCTGCACCGGCACCATCGGCATTGCGCCGTCGGCCAATATCAATCCGGAAGGCCATTTCCCAAGTCTGTTCGAGCCGGTCCACGGCAGCGCCCCGGATATTGCCGGTAAGGGCATCGCCAACCCCATCGGCCAGGTCTGGTCCGGGGCGATGATGCTGGAACATCTAGGTTATAAAGCGGCGGGCGATGCCATGGTGGCAGCCATCGAAGCGGTGCTTAGCGAAGGCGACCGCCAGGTACTGACCCGGGACGTGGGCGGCCAAGGCACCACGGAAAGCCTGGGTAAGGCGATTGCCAAGCGTATTGCTGAGTAACACACCGTAAAAAAAGCCCCATCGCCTGATCGCAATGGGGCTAAATAACCAGTTAAGAAACCTCTGGGCAACGCTATGACTGAATAGCGGATTGCCTGACGGTTAGCTTGCCAACTTGGCCGCAATTCCCGCCACGTGCTCGCCCTGGAAGCGGGCGATTTTTAGCTCGCGCGCGTCCGGCTGGCGAGAGCCGTCGCCACCGGCGATGGTGGCTGCGCCATAGGGCGTACCGCCGCTCACCTTGGAAATGTCGAACTGCTCTTCGATGCCGTAGCCGATCGGCACGATCACCATGCCGTGGTGGGCAAGCGTGGTCCAGGTAGACGTGATGGTCATCTCATCACCGCCGCCGGTACCGGTAGAGGTGAATACGCTGGCCACCTTGCCGCGCAGGGCGCCGTTGGCCCACAGGCCACCGGTTTGGTCCAGGAAGGTGCGCATCTGGCCGGCCATGTTGCCAAAGCGCGTGGGCGTGCCAAAGATAATGGCGTCGTAATCCGCAAGCTCCTGGGGTGTGGCTTCAGGTGTTGAGAAGTCCTGCTTGCCGCCGGCGTTCTTGAAGGCCTCTTCCGGCATGGTTTCAGGCACGCGCTTGACGGTCACTTCAACGCCTCCGACGCTTTTAGCGCCTTCAGCAACGGCGGCGGCCAGGGTATCGATATGGCCGTACATGGAATAATAAAGCACCAATACTTTCGTCATTGCTCACTCCTTTGTGCTGCGATTTACGACGTTTGGATATACATCCAAACCATAGCGCAATGAGGCATAGATAAAAGCGAATGTTTTCGACCACCAGCATCGATTTCATCGACGCTCGACGGCTTGCGCCCAAGATGTTTGAGGTGCCGATTTTTCACCATCCCACCGCGCTTTTTCACGCGAACGACGCCGAGGGTTGTCGGCTGAGCCGAAGATGGTAAAGGTGTGTCACGCTTATTACCTTGTTGTATTCAACATGACACGACGCCACCCTTCATCGCGACCTGAACTCGCCCATGCGGCCACGCCGGCTGGGGTACCCGTATGCTGAGCGAGTGGCTGGACTGGACCCTCGACGAGCAACATAACGCCCCCCAGCAGGGCACCTTTGCCAGCGGCCACTATCAGATCCATGGCCCCGGTATCTTACGGCTGACGCCGCACCAAAAACGGCCTGACGCCCAGGCGTGCATCTTTTCAGTGGCCATACACGGCAACGAAACCGCCCCGGTGGAGCTGATCGGCGCCTGGCTGAGTGCCCTGGAAGCCGGCACGCTATCGCTTGGCGCGCCCGTCCTGGTAATTCTCGGCAATATCCCGGCGCTGAAAGCGCGCAAGCGTTTCATTCACACCAACCTTAACCGGCTCTTTCAGCGCGACCTGCGCGGAGATGGCGACGAGCCGTGCCGCGCCCGCGAGCTGATGGCCGAGGTAGACCGCTTTTTCGACGACTACGCTGAGCTCCCAAGGCTGCATTACGATATGCACACGGCGATTCGCGATAGCCTTTACCCGCGCTTTGTGGTGGAGCCCTATGCCGCGACCGAGACGCATGCCGTTCAGTGGCAATGGCTTGCCGCCGCCGACATGCAAGCCGTGCTGCATCAGCACCAACACAGCTGGACGTTTTCCCACTACAGCAAGCACTACCACGGCGCTCAGTCCTTCACCTTCGAGCTAGGCCGAGTGGCGCCCTTTGGGGAAAACGACATGGCATCGCTTGCGCCGATGCTGGCGCTGCTGAGCCGTCTCGGTGAAGGCATGCCGCCAGCGGCCAAGGCGACGGGGTCGGTCACCTATTTCCGCGTTCAGCACGAGCTGATGCGCCACGGCGAGGCGTTCACGCTATGCTTTGCCGATGATACGCCCAACTTTACCCGCTTTGCGCCCGGCACCTGCCTGGCCAAGGATGACGTCAGCGGAGAATTCAGGGTCAGCGATACGCCGCTTCACGTGGTGTTCCCCAATGCCAACGTTGAAATAGGCGCGCGTGCCGCGCTACTGGTGGCGCCCTGCGCGCCGCCTGCAGAATGAACGCTTGACAATAACAATGCAGTGGCGATGATCACTCGCTTGGCGTTTGCTACGACTAACGTCGAGCCATAAAAACATCAGGAAAGCGTGCACCCGCCGTTTAGCCTGATAGAATCGCCCCTTTTTTCGCGCCAGCCGCCATCAACATTCACTGTTGCTGCGGCAACCCAGTATTGGAGCCAATAACATGGCCGCTACGCCTATTCCTCTTGAAGTGCGACATATAAAAAAACGCTTTGGCGATACGGAAGTGCTCAAAGGGCTTTCCCTGCAAGCCCAGAAAGGCGATGTAATCACCCTCATTGGGGCCTCGGGGTCGGGCAAAAGCACCTTCCTGCGCTGTATGAACCTGCTCGAGCAGCCGGACGAGGGCGACCTCTTTGTCCACGGCGAGGAAATCCGCTTCAAGCAGACACGTCGCGGCCGCGAGCCCGCCGACTGGAAACAGGTGGTGCAGATGCGCGCCAAGCTGTCGATGGTGTTTCAAAGCTTCAACTTGTGGGCGCACATGACGCTGCTCGAAAACATCATCGAAGCGCCGATCCATGTGCTGGGTAAACCCAAGAAAGAGGCTATCGAGCACGCTCGCGCACTTCTCGAAAGGGTCGGCTTGACAGCCCGGGCCGATGCCTACCCGGCGCAGATGTCCGGCGGCCAGCAGCAACGCGGTGCGATTGCCCGGGCACTTGCCATGGACCCGGAGGTCATGCTGTTCGACGAACCAACCTCGGCGCTCGACCCCGAGCTGGTGGGCGACGTCCTCAAGGTGATGCATGGCTTGGCCGAGGAAGGCCGCACCATGGTCGTGGTGACCCACGAAATGAGCTTTGCGCGAGATGTTTCAAGCCAGGTGATTTACCTCCACGAAGGCATGGTAGAAGAAGCGGGGCCGCCTGAAGAGTTGATAGGTAATCCTCAATCTCTGCGCCTGCAGCAATTCCTGGCGCCAAAATACTGATTCGCGAGGCATACTATGCTTGATCTTCATGGTTATGGCCCGCGCCTGCTAGAAGGTGCCGGCATAACAGTTCAGCTAGCGTTGTTATCGCTGCTTCTGGCCATTGTGCTGGGGTTGGTGACCGCCGTTGCCAAGATGTCGCGCAGCTGGATAGCCCACCGCACGGCAACGCTTTACACCACCGTCATTCGTGGCGTGCCCGACCTGGTCCTGATGATGCTGCTGTTCTTCGGCGGACAAATCGGCGTCAACATGTTCACTGACTGGCTCTACGAACAGTTTGATATTGATATTTTCATCAATATCAATGAGTTCGTCGCCGGCGTGGTGACCATTGGACTGATCTTCGGCGCCTACATGGGCGAAACCTTCCGCGGGGCCTTCATGGCGGTGGATCACGGCCAGATCGAAGCGGGCAAGGCCTACGGCATGAGCGACTCGCTGGTATTTCGCCGCATCCGCTTTCCCCAAATGATGCGCCACGCCCTGCCCGGCCTATCAAACAACTGGATGGTGCTGCTCAAGACCACGGCGCTGGTCTCGGTCATCGGGCTTTCGGACATGGTGCGCGTGGCCGCCGAGGCCTCCAAGGCAACCCGTGAGCCCTTCCTGTTCATGATGGTCGTGGCGGTGATCTATCTGCTCATCGCCAGCGTATCGGAGTGGATATTCGCGCGGCTGCAAAAGCGCTACAGCATTGGTTACGGGGAGGCAGACTGATGGAATCCCTTTTAACCTGGCTTGAGACGCAGCTCGCCGAGAACAGCATCTTTACCCTGCAAACGCTATCGCACTATGGCGCCGGCTTCACCACGACCGTACAGCTGGTATTTCTCTCGCTGGTCATCGGGCTGGTCGCCGCCGTGCCGCTGGCCATTGGCCGAGGCTCAAGGCATGTCTGGATAAAATGGCCGATATTCGCCTACACCTACGTGTTCCGAGGCACCCCACTGCTCATTCAGCTCTACCTGATTTACTACGGCGTGGTGTTTGTCGACGGTATCCAGGAATCGTGGCTGTGGTTCATTCTCGAAGATCCGTTCGTTCCCGCGCTGATCGCCTTCACCCTGAATACGGCGGCCTATACCACCGAGATTTTCCGCGGTGCCATCAAGTCGACCTCGAAAGGTGAAATCGAAGCGGCCCGGGCATATGGCATGTCTCCCGGTCTGACCATGCGGCGGATCATCCTTCCCAGCGCTTTCCGCCGTGCCCTGCCCGCTTACGGCAATGAAGTGATCTTCATGCTCCACGCCAGCGCCATCGCAAGCGTTGTGACCATCATGGACCTGACCGGCGCGGCACGCTTTGTGTATGCCCGCTATTACGCGCCCTTCGAGGCGTTCCTGTTCGTCGCGGCCATTTACCTGTGCCTGACCTTTGCCATTCTGTATTTCTTCCGCCACCTGGAGAAAAAACTGCTGGCCCACCTACAAACCCAAAACGGCTAGTGTGAAACAAACGTTAGTTCAAGCGTCGACAAACAGTTCGCGTCGGCGCTAAGCTAACAACGGTTATGTTACTCACCATTCAGTGATTACATCCTCAGGAGACTCATAATGAAAAAAGTCCTAACACTTTCACTGCTCGGCTTGGCTATCGCAGCCACCAGCGCTCAGGCGCAGGATTACGAAGAAGTCCGCATTGGCGTGGACGTTCCCTACGAGCCCATGGAATACCGCACCGCTGACGGCGAACTCACCGGCTTCGATATCGACCTGGGCAACGCCATGTGCGACGAAGTAGGCGTAAGCTGCGAGTGGATCGTTCAAGGCTGGGACGGCATCATCCCCGGCCTGATGGCGCGTAAATACGATGCCATCATGTCGTCCATGACCATCAACGACGAACGTCGCGAGCAGGTGCTGTTCTCTGACCCCTACATCACCCCGCCGTCCGCATGGTTTGCGCCAGAAGACACCGAGCTGGATGAAATCAGCGAAGAAGCGCTTACCGACATGACCATCGGCGTTCAGCGCGGCACCCTGCAGGATAACTACGTCACCGACATGTACGGCGATGTGGCGGACATCAATCGCTATGCAACGGCCGACGACATGGTGCTGGACATGGAGTCCAAGCGTCTGGACATCCTGTTCCTCGACTTCCCGGTAGGCAAGTCCACGCTGCTGGATAGCGAAGAAGGCGACTATGTCGTCGTCGGCGAGATGCTGACCGAGCCGAAAGAGTACTTCGGCGACGGCTTTGGTATCGCCTTCCGCCAGCGCGACGAAGCGCTAGCCGAGCAATTCAACGAAGCCCTTGAAACCCTTCGTGAAGACGGCACCTACGACGAAATCTACGCGCGTTACTTCGACGTAGAATAATCACCTCCCCTCCCCGGCGCCCGCCGGGGAGGGTTTGCTGGCGGTCTATCTTCTCTCGCCGACCAGATTGTGTCCTTTACTTTTCCCCTATAAAACGCAGTATTAAGTGAACCCTCCTCCCGCTTGAGGGTCATTGCACTACAAAGCAAAAGCGATCATGGAAAAGCCCACCTAAGCGACCATTTATACGGAGATCATATGGCCCAAGCGGCGGCGATACCCAAACCCTCATCTCACTGGACGGGTTGGGGCCAGTGGCTCGCGCTGTTCACCATGACGGTGGATCATCTTACCCGCTACGTGTTGCCTGTCAGTTGGGAACTGGACTGGGCGGGGTCCTCCATCGGGCGTATCGCCTTTCCGCTGTTTGCCGCCATGGTCGCCTGGCATGGTCTGTTCAATACCCGCAACCCCCTGCGTTACGCACGCCGCATTCTGGTGATCGGTCTGGTCGCGCAGCTGCCCTATATGCTGATGCCCCGCGCGTCCGACGCCTTTATTCTCAATGTCTGCTTTACCCTGGCCAGCGGCCTGGCTATCGGCGCGCTGGTTCGGCTGGGCTGGCAGCAGTATCAGCGCCAGAACCTGCCCTTTGGCTGGGTGCTCGCCGGTGCGGCGGCAGGCGTTACACTCTGGTACCTGCTGGGATTCTGGGTCGAGTACGGCCATAACGGGCTGCTGCTGATTCCCCTGATGATGTTTGCCATGCAGGCGCTGAGTGAAACCAACAGCGATTTTTATAACCGGCTATGGGCTGGGCTTGCCGCGTTTCCCGCCCTGTGGATCGCCGGGCAGATGAATAGCTCCGACATGGCCAAATCGTTCACAGTGGGCACCTGTATTGTGGTGCTGATACTGGCGATGGGCGCTGCCAAGCGCATTCCGGCCATCCCGTGGGTAATGCCCAGACGCTTGTGGCTGACCTGGTATCCGGGGCATTTCGCGTTGATCGCGCTGTGGCTGTTGATCAGCGGCCAGCTAACCTAGCCGAATCGACCAGAGGTGCCTGGGCGAGCTGCTGCGCTTCATCCAGCATCCATGGCTGATAGCGGCGCCATTGCGCGCGCCCTTCCAGCTTGGCCTGGTACATGGCGAGGTCGGCTTCTCTCAACAACTCGCCATATTCGCAGCCGCCTGCCTGAAAACAGGTGTAGCCCATGCTGGGGGTGACTTCGACAGTCCGCGACTCCAGGCGATAAGGCGGCGATAGCGCCTTCTGTAGCGAATGCATATACACTTCGGCCCAGGCCTCCAGAGCGTCTGGTGTCTGGGCATCGGTGACGGCCAGCAGCACGAACTCATCGCCGCTCAGCCGCGCCGCCATATCGCTGGCGTGCAGGTTGGCATTCAAACGTCGCGCCACCTGAATCAGCAGATCGTCCCCTGCGGCGTGACCCAGGGTATCGTTGATCAGCTTGAAACGGTCCAGATCCATGAACACCACCAAACCGCTGGCACGCTGGTCATCGCCGCACAAGGCCGCCAGCCGCTCAATGAACATGCGCCGATTCGGCAAGTCGGTCAGCGCATCGTAGTACGCCTGCCGGTAAATGATCGCTTCGCGGGCGGCCATGCTGACGCGCAGTGCAATATTATCGTGAATGATCCGCCCCAGGCGCCGACTGGTAAGCACCAGCAGGCTCAAGAACACCATCATGACAATGCCCATCATGGTATGGGTCGGCACTTCTGACGTGAAGAACATCCACTGAAGGGGCAGGCCAATCGGCAACAGGAACAGAATCACAATCCACCAGATAGCGGAAATCATGGTCACGCTACCTGCCGCCACCCCCGAGAGGATAATCGCCAGCGCCGCCACGTATTCAGGGCGCTCGGGTACAAACATGAGCACCCCGGCCGAGCCCCACACGCACCCTGCCACCAACACGGTGCCCGCAAACCAGGCGGTCCATTTCGGGTGTTCCTGTGCCGATGGGTCGGCCTGGAGAAACAACGACGCCAGCCGCAAGCGAAGCAGCGAGATGGCAAAAATGGCAGCTAGCCAACTGATTAAGACAGCGGTGTCAACGGCCGCCCACATAATGCTTATTAACAGGACAGCCCCTAACATACCGGCGTACACGGGCTGCCACAGATTGTTATATAGGATGTGAACCTTTTCGCCGGTCAGGCTCTGGGCCTTGCCAGGGTTTTCACGCTCAAACCGACTGCGCAGCCCCGTCAGAGACGCCGAACTAAAAAAAGGTGGCATAGACGATGTCCCTTACGTTGCCCGTGACGTTTGAGCCATTCTGATTAGTTTACTTACTCAGCCCCTTTTTAGCCGATTTTGTAACCTTTTGCGACAGAAGTTAACGATAAGCGCGGCCAGGCAAAAAATGCCGCATTGAAAGGCGGCACTTGGACTTTTCAGGTCGCCTTCCCTCCCGGATACCGCTAGAGGTAGCTTGTCCGTTTACCTGGCGGGATCACCCAACGGCGCTTGAGACGTGGCCAGCTTCTGGGCCTCGTCCAGCATCCATGGCTGATAGCGGCGCCGCTGGGCGCGACCTTCCATCTTGGCCTGGTACATGGCGAGGTCGGCCTGCCTGAGCAGCTCGCCGTGGTCACAGCCGCTGGCCTGAAAACAGGTATACCCCATGCTGGGAGTGACCTCGACGCACTGAGCCTCCAGACGATAAGCGGGCGCGAGCGCCTGCTGAACCGCCAGCATATAAGCCTCGGCCCAAGCCTCGAGCGCCTCCGGGGTCGCAGCATCGGTAAGGGCCAGCAGCACGAACTCGTCACCGCTCAGCCTTGCTGCCATGTCGCCGGGCTGCAGGCTGGCATTCAAGCGTCGCGCGACCTGAACCAGCAGATCATCACCGGCGGCATGCCCAAGCGTATCGTTGATCAGCTTGAAGCGATCCAAATCCATGAACAGCAGCAGGCCGCTTGCGTGTTGGTCACCGGCACACAAGGTTTCCAGACGCTCGATGAACATGCGCCGGTTCGGCAAGTCGGTCAGTGCATCGTAGTAGGCCTGGCGGTAGATGATCGCTTCGTGGCGCTTGCGCTCGGTGAAGTCCTCGATCATCGCCACCCCGCCGACCATGCGCTGGCTGGCGCTGTGTACGCCGTTAAAAAACGCACGCAGCGGCGCACCTTCAGCGGCATTGGGCAGGCGATAGGAGCCTTCGTAGTAGCCGGTGCCCAGGCGAAGGGCGTCGTTGACGGCGCTGGCGACGGCCTGATCGGCATTGGGCGACAGCAGGCAATAGCCAATCAGCTGCGCCCGCTCGACGCCCAGAATCTCCAGCAGCTTGCCGTTGCAGTCGGTCACGGTGCCGTGCTCGTCAAAATGCATGACGCCCAGCGGTGACTGATGAAAAATCGACCGGTAGCGATCCTCGCTTTCCATCAGCTGGGCTTCCCGCGACGCCATGCTGACGCGCAGCGAAATATTGTCATGGATGATGCGGCTCAGGCGGCGGCTGGTCACCAGAATGAGCCCCAGAAACAACACCAGCATGGCGCCGATCAGCATCGACAGCGACGACCCATGGAGAAAGAACTGCAACAGCAAGGGCAGCATGATCGGCAACACAAACCCAAGCGCCACCCACCAGACGGCAGAAAGTGTCGTCACGCCTCCCGCCGAAATACCCGCCATGACAATCGACAGCGCGGCGACCTGCCCCGGCAGGTCGCCGTCAAACAGCTCGAAACTGCCAAGCCCCCAGGTACAACCTGCGGCAATGGCGCCGATGCTGAAGCGCCGCAGCCAGCGATGGCGCTGCTGCTGAACGGCCGGGAGGCGATGAAAGCGATAGGCTAGGCCCAGGCGAATCCCGGAAACCACGGCAAGAAGCGTCCACCAACCAATCAGTTTCCAGTGCGCCACCTCGGGCCAAAGCGCCGCCACCAGCAACGTTGCCGCCAGGATACTGGTGAGTACCGGGGCCCACATGTTGCCATAGAGCAGACGCACCTTTTCGCCGCGCAGATTTTTCACTGCAATATGGTGCTCGCGTTTGAACCGACTGCGCAGCCCAGACGCGACCGCCGTACTAAAAGGCTCTGGCATACAATGTCCCTTATGTTGCCAAGCTGGCTTTCAAGCCATTCTTATTAATCAACAAATCTGATCCTTTTTAGCCGATTTTCTAATCCTTGGCGACTTAAGTTGACTAATCACGCGATCAGGCATAAAAAAACCGCCCTGAAAGGCGGCTTTATCATCCTAAAGAGTCGATTCGAAGCTCCAGGCCACGGGCGGCGCCTCGGGCAACAACGCCTGACAGGCGCGCACCTTATCCAGCAGTTCGGCATGCGTGTCAGCCACCACGTTCACGTGGGCCAGCTTGCGCCCCGGGCGTTCGGCTTTGTCATAGCGATGCAGGTGGGTATTGCCAAGCGCCAGCAGCGCCGCGTTGTCCCCTTCACGGCCAATCACGTTGACCGTGCAGGTCGGCGCAATGGCCTGGGTGCTGCCCAACGGCAGGCCCTGCACGGCGCGCAGGTGGTTCTCAAACTGGCTGGTGACCGCGCCGTCCATGGTCCAATGGCCGGAGTTATGCACCCGCGGCGCCATTTCATTGGCCAGCAGGCTGCCATCGCGGGTCTGGAATAGCTCTAGCGCCAGCACGCCCACGTAGTCCAGCTCATCGAGCAGCGCGCGGATATAGCTGTCGGCGGTTTGCTGGACGCTTTCGTCCAGGTCCGGCAGCGGCGCCACCGAATAGCGCAGTATGCCGTCGACGTGCTGGTTTTCCGCCATGGGGTAGAACACCACCTCACCGTCACGACCGCGCACGGCAATCATCGACACTTCGCGCACGAAGTCGACAAAGGCTTCGACAATCAGTTGTCGATGGCCGATATCTCGCCACGCGTCACCCGCCTGTTCAGGCTGCTTAAGTACCGCCTGGCCTTTACCGTCGTAGCCTTCGGTGACGGATTTGGCCACCACCGGACAGCCAAGCTCGCGGGCGGCTGCTTCAAGCTGCTCGGCACTCTCGACGACGCGGTAAGCGGGTGTGGGAATGCCCAAACGGTCAAACAGTGCCTTCTCTTCCACGCGGTTTTGGCATACTTCAATGGCGCAGCTTCCCGGGTACACCGGCTTGTGCTGTTCGATTTCCCGCACCAGGGACACGGGCAGGTGTTCAAACTCGTAGGTCACCACCTCGACCTTCTCAAGAAACGCCGCCAGGTGCTGGTTATCGGGGTCGACGATCACCTCACCAATCCCGGCGCTAGGGTTCCCGGTGGTATCCAGAAAGGTGAAGCGATTGCCCAGCGGGTAACCCGCCAGCGCCAGCATCCGGCCCAACTGGCCGGCGCCCAATACGCCAATATTAGTGGGAATGGCAGAACTCATGACCAGGGCTCCTCAGTTCGCTTGCGCATCGGGACGCGGATCGGGGTTATCCAGCACGGCCTGGGTCTGCTCGGCGCGGAACGCTTCCACCGCGTCGCGCACTGCGGCATCGTTCAAGCCGACAATCTGCGCAGCCAACAGGCCTGCATTGGTCGCGCCGGCCTTGCCGATCGCCAGGGTGCCCACGGCAATGCCGCCGGGCATCTGCGCAATCGAGAGCAGCGAATCCAGCCCTTTCAGCGCTTTGGATTCCACCGGCACGCCGAGTACCGGCAACGGCGTCTGCGCGGCCACCATGCCCGGCAGGTGGGCAGCACCGCCGGCCCCGGCCACAATGACTTGCAGGCCGCGCTCGGCGGCGGTCTTGGCGTAGTCGAACAGCAGGTCCGGCGTGCGATGGGCAGACACCACCCGGGTTTCATAGGCGACGCCTAGCCGCTCGAGCATCGCCACCGCGTGCTCCATGACCGGCCAGTCCGATTTCGAGCCCATGATCACGCCCACTTTGGGTGCGCTGTTCGACGACATGCCATTACTCCCCGGCCAGAGGCCTTGTCAAAACGCTGATAGACCATGTCCCGCACCTAGGGGACACGCGAAAAATTAAGGGGTTAGTTTACCAGAGCCAGGGCGTTTTCGGGGGGTCCTGAACGCCATGAAATTTTCATCAAAAAAGGTATTGAAATGCCCCCCGGTTGGCGGCATTGTGTCGGTGTCACTTCAGACAGATGGAGCCTCATGAGTACGGCACGCTCAACTGCCCACGCGGACCTGCTGGATCCTCCGCGAAGCAGCCCTGACCTCGATGTCAGGGAACTCGAAAAACGTACGCGCCTTATGCGTATTATCACGCGTCTGATTGCGGTATCAGACATGGGAAGTCGTGAAATCGCCCGCCGAGCGGGGTTGCCCGTTCAGAAGGTCAGCGACCTGCTCGCTGGAAAGCTTGAGCACCTTAACGTGGATGAACTTCACGTTTTGCGTCGCACGTTGGAAGTGGAGGCGCCATAGCGGATATAACCCCCACCCAGCCTGGATTATTTTCCCGCTATCGTCGGCCGCCTTGCAGCGGCCGTTTTTGTGTCCGCTTTATGTAAGCACGTCAGGGCGCAATGAAAACGCCCCCCAAAGCTACTACGATAACAACCGCCCAGGCGGGCAGCTTCCATACGCTCAGCAGCAAGAATCCCGTCAACGCCAGCGCGAATTCCTGCGGACCAAGAATCGCACTCGTCCATACCGGGTCATAAAGTGCCGCCCCCAAAATGCCGACTACCGCCGCATTGGCACCGCGCATCAGCGCCTGAGCCCACTGCCACTGGCGAAAGCGGTTCCAGAAAGGCAGCACGCCCACCAACAGCAAGAACCCTGGTATAAAAATCGCCAGCAGCGCAAGCGTCGCGGTCAGCAAACTACCGCCCGACGGTATCAGCGCGCCCAGATAGGCCGAAAAGGTAAACAGCGGCCCCGGAATCGCCTGGGCGGCCCCGTAGCCGGTCAGGAACTCTTCCGCCGACACCCAGCCGGATTGCACCACTTCGGCTTCCAGCAGCGGCAACACCACGTGCCCGCCGCCGAACACCAGGGCGCCGGCGCGGTAGAACGCATCGGTAATATCCAACCAGGCCGCCATACCGGCCAGCAACGGCAGCACTGCCAGCAGCCCGCCAAACAGCACAAGCGCGATGATGCCGACCTGGCGCGAGACCGGAAAATGCAGTGACTCACTTTCGGCAACCGTCGCCACGCTCCGGCACAGTATCAGCCCGGCGATGCCCCCCAGCACGATGGCGCCCACCTGCCCCAGCGGCCCGCTGATGGCCACCACGGCAAACACGGCAGCCAGCGCAATACCCGCGCGGGTACGATCCGGGCAGAGATTACGCGCCATGCCCCACACCGCGTGAGCCACAATCGCCACCGCCACGACCTTCAAGCCGTGGATGATGCCACTGGCAATCGGCCCCTCCAGCACCGCGGCGCCAAACGCAAACAGCACCAGCACGATGGCCGACGGCAGGGTGAACGCCAGCCACGCCATAGCCGCCCCCCAGGGCCCGGCGCGCATCAAGCCAAGCGCAAACCCCACCTGGCTGCTCGCCGGGCCGGGCAGAAACTGGCACAGCGCGACCAGGTCGGCGTAGGCGGTTTCGCTCAGCCACTTCCGGCGGGCGACAAACTCGGTGCGAAAATAGCCCAGGTGTGCCACCGGCCCGCCGAAGGACGTCAGGCCCAGCAACAGGAATGCTTTGAAGACCTCGCTGACGCGCGACGGCGTGGCGGTTGGTTGCGTCGACATCGCAGGGTTTCCTTTACGCCAATAAAAACGCCAGGTTAACCCTGGCGTTTGACATGCTCATGACAGTACTAGTCGTCGTTGTCGGTGACCGCCCCGGTACTTGCGGAGCTGACCAACCGCGCGTATTTGGCCAGCACACCACGGCGGTAACGCGGCGTCGGCTGCCGCCAGGCTGCACGGCGGCGGATCATCTCGTCATCGGAGATAGCCACCTCGATGGTATCCGCCACCGCATCGATGGTGATGGTATCGCCGTCTTCCACCAGCGCCAGGGGGCCACCCTCGAAGGCTTCGGGCGACACATGCCCCACCACAAAGCCGTGGCTGCCGCCGGAGAAACGTCCGTCGGTAATCAGTGCCACGTCGCTGCCCAGCCCACGGCCCATGATGGCCGACGTCGGCGTGAGCATTTCACGCATGCCCGGGCCGCCTTTGGGGCCTTCGTAGCGAATCACCACCACGTCGCCAGCCACGACGGTGCCGTCGTTGATGCGCGCCTGGGCTTCTTCTTCAGAGCCAAACACCCGCGCCGAGCCACTGAATTGCGTGCCTTCCTTGCCGGTAATCTTGGCCACCGCACCTTCCGGCGCCAGGTTGCCATGCAGAATACGCAGATGGCTCTCGGCCTTGATGGGGTTACCCAGCGGCGCGATAATTTTCTGGTCCATCGGGTACGGCTCAACGTCGGCGAGATTCTCGGCCAGCGTTTTGCCCGTCACGGTCAGGCAGTCGCCGTGCAGCAGGCCTGCGTCCAACAGAATCTTCATCAGCGGCTGAATGCCGCCAATCGCCACCAGCTCGCTCATCATGTAGTGACCGCTGGGGCGCAAATCAGCCACCACCGGCACGCGTTTACCAATCTCGGTGAAGTCCTTGAGCGACAGTTCGACGCCGATAGTGCGGGCCATGGCAATCAGGTGCAGTACCGCGTTGGTCGATCCGCCCAGCGCAATCACCACGGTCACGGCGTTCTCGAACGCCTCGTGGGTCATGATATCCGACGGTTTGATATCGCCTTCCAACAGCGCCAGCACGGCTTCGCCCGCCGCCTCGCAGTCGTCGCGCTTATCGCGGGAAATGGCGTTCTGCGCCGAGCTGCCCGGCAGGCTCATGCCCAGCGCTTCAATCGCCGACGCCATGGTGTTGGCGGTGTACATGCCACCACAGGAGCCGGGGCCGGGAATCGCGGTTTCTTCGATGTTCTTGAGCTCGATCAGGTCGATATCACCGCGGGAATGCGCCCCCATGGCCTCAAACACTGAAACGATATCGGTATGCCCCTCGCCGGGCATGATGGTGCCGCCGTAAACAAACACGCTGGGGCGGTTCAGCCGCGCCAGGCCCATCACGCAGCCGGGCATGTTCTTGTCGCAGCCGCCAATCGCCACCAGGCCGTCAAAGCCTTCACAGCCCGCCACGGTCTCGATGGAGTCGGCGATTACCTCGCGGGACACCAGGGAGTACTTCATGCCCTCGGTACCGTTGGCGATGCCATCGGAAATGGTGATGGTGTTAAAGATCACACCCTTGCCACCGGCAGCGTCGGCGCCGTCGCGGGCATGTTCAGCCAGCTCGCCAATGTGGCTGTTGCACGGCGTCACCATGCTCCAGGTTGACGCAACGCCTACCTGGGGCTTTTTGAAATCTTCATCGTTAAAACCCACGGCGCGCAGCATCGCGCGGCTGGCGGCTTTGCCTGGGCCGTCGACCACAGAGGAAGAATGACGGCGGGAATTGTTAGAAGGCTCAGTCATGGGGAAATATCTCTCAGCATTGTTCACGGTATCGGCATAGCTTGGCGATATATCGCGCATCCCGCAAGATGTTCAATTATGGCACCATACCCTTAGCCACCACCACTGCCGTTAAGGAACCTCGCGCATGCCCGCCAATTCGCTGCTTTCGCCAACATCGCTAACGCCCGGCTTTATGGTGGTGCATGGCAACCGCCTGGAAGATTTGCGCGGGTTGGCGGTGGAGTGGATGCGCCTGCACCCGCTGGGGCCGCTGGAGAATGAAACCATCCTGGTGCAGAGCAACGGCATCGGGCAGTGGCTGAAATTGGCGCTGGCGGAAGACCCGGAAAACGGCGGCGCGGGGATTGCGGCGGCGCTGGACGTGATTCTGCCCGCGCGGTTCCTGTGGCAGGCCTACCGCACGGTATTGACCCACACGAGCCAGCATGAAGATGCCGTCCCGGAAACTTCACCGTTTGATAAATCGCGGTTGGTCTGGCGGCTGTTACGCCTGCTGCCCACCCTGGCCGAACAGGAGGTCTTCGCCCCACTGGCGCAGTTCCTGGAAGTCGACCGCGAGCAGCGCAAGCACTACCAGTTGGCCGAGCGGCTGGCGGACCTGTTCGATCAGTATCAGGTCTATCGCGCCGACTGGCTGGACGCCTGGGCCAACGGCGAGGACGTGCTGATCACCGCCCGCGGCGAAACCCGCCCGTTGGAAGACCACCAGCGCTGGCAGCCCGCGCTGTGGCGCATCCTGCGCAAAGACGTGGCCGCTACCCAGGGCGATGCAGGCCTCGACAGCAGCCGCGCCCAGGTGCATCGGCGCTTTTTGAAGGCCACCGAGCAGTTGGACGGCCAGGCCTGCCCACCGGGCCTGCCCCGGAGGCTGATCATTTTCGGCATCTCGTCGCTGCCCCAGCAGACGCTGGAAGCCCTGGCGGCGCTGTCGCGCTGCTGCCAGGTGGTGCTCTGCGTGCACAATCCCTGCCAGTACTACTGGGCGGATATCATTGAGCACAAGGACCTGCTCCGCGCCAGCCGCTACCGCCAGCGGCGCAAGACCGGCATGCCCGAAGCGCTGGACGTACTGGGCACCGGCGACGCTGACGATGCCCTGCACCTTCACGCCCAGCCGCTGCTCGCTGCCTGGGGCAAACAGGGCCGCGACTACCTGCGTCTGCTGGATGAGCACGACGATACCGGCGACTACCAGACCCTGTTCGAACAGCAGGCGCTGCACATCGACATGTTCGAGCCGTTCTCCGGCGAACGCGGCTGCCTGCTCAGCCAGCTGCAGGACGACATCCGCGAACTTCGCCCGGTGGCCGAAACCCAGACCCACTGGCCCACCCTCGACCCGGCGGATGACTCCCTGGTGTTTCATATCGCCCACGGCCCCCAGCGGGAAGTCGAGATTCTTCACGACCAGCTGCTGGCCGCCTTCAGCGACGACCCCGAGCTGCGCCCGCGGGACATCATCGTCATGGTGCCGGATATCGACCGCTACGCGCCGCACATCGACGCGGTATTCGGCCAGCTTCAAAGCGACGACCCGCGCTTCATTCCTTACACGCTATCCGACCAGGCCAGCCGCCACCGACTGCCGATGATGATCGCCCTGGAAAAGCTGCTGCGCCTGCCGGAGCTGCGCCTGTCCGTCAGCGACCTGCTGGACCTTTTAGACGTGCCCGCCCTGCGCCAGCGCTTCGGGCTTGAAGAGCGCGACCTGCCGGTACTCGAGCGCTGGATGGAAGGCGCGGGGATTCGCTGGGGGCTCAACGCCAAACAGCGCCAGACCCTGGAGTTGCCCGGCGGGCTCAGCCAGAACACCTGGGCCTTTGGTCTGCGCCGCCTGTTGCTGGGTTACACCGTGGGCGACGGCGACGCCTGGCAGGGCATCGAGCCCTTTGACGATATCGGCGGGCTGGAAGCGGGCCTTGCCGGGCCGCTGGCAACCCTGCTGGAAAAGCTCGAAGCCACCTGGGAGACCTTCCGCCAGCCCACCGATGCCGCCAACTGGGTCGAGCGGCTGCGCACCCTGCTGGAAACCTTCTTCCTGACCGACGACGCCCAGGAAAGCGTGATGCTCACCAAGCTGGAAAACGGCCTGCAGCAAATCCTCGAAAGCAGCCGCGAAGCCCAGCTGGCGGACCCGCTGCCGCTTTCCATGGTGCGCGAACACTGGCTCGCGCAGATCGATGAGCACAGCCTTTCCCAGCGTTTTCTGGCCGGGGCGGTCAACTTCGCCACGCTGATGCCCATGCGCGCCATCCCCTTCAAGCGGGTGTGTCTGTTGGGCATGAACGACGGCGAATACCCCCGCTCCCAGCCGCCGCTGGACTTCGACCTGATGGGCAGCGACTACCGCCCCGGCGACCGCTCCCGCCGGGAAGACGACCGCTACCTGTTTCTCGAAGCGCTGCTCTCCGCCCGCGACCAGCTCTACGTCAGTTGGGTCGGCCGCAGCCAGATCGACAACACGACGCTTCCGCCCTCGGTGCTGATCGGCCAGTTGCGCGACCACCTGGCCGCCGGTTGGCACTTTGAACATGACGTACCGCTGCTCGATACCCTGACCACCGAGCACCCGCTGCAGCCGTTCAGCCGCCGCTATTTCGAAGACAACACTGAGTCCGCGCAGCTATTCACTTATATTCATGAGTGGCGTGGGGTCCATGAATGGCGCGACGACCAAGTCACCAGAGCGCCACGGTCTCAGCCCGAAAAGCTCTCCCCGCCGGAAAACGCCCCCGCCAGCCTGTCCCTCGGCCAGCTGGGCGGCTTTCTACGTGAACCGGTGCGGGCCTTCTTTAATACCCGGCTGGGCGTCTACTTCGAGCAGGAAGCCATCGCCGAGCTGGACGCCGAACCCTTCGCGCTGGACGGCCTGCAAAACTGGCAGCTGCAGGACCGGCTAATCGCCGCCCAGCGACACGCGGTGGACAACGGCGAGCCGCGCCTGGAAGCCCTCGACGCGCAGCTGGAACGCTTCCAGCGCCAGGGCGTGCTCGCCATGGGGGCCTTTGGCGAGCGCATGCGCGAGTCGCTGGCCGAGCCCATGGACGACCTGTTCAGCGCCTATCAGGAAGCACTGGACCAGTGGCCCATCGCCTTAGCCGCGCCAGAGCCGGTTCACGTAGAAAGTGCCGACGGCATCGTGCTGGAAGACTGGCTGAACGAGCTGCGCCAGAACGAGGCCGGCGAACGCTGCCGCCTGCTGCTGCTCAGCAGCAGCCTGATCAGCCAGGGCAGCGGACGCGGCCAGTACCGCTGGACCCACCTGCTGCGCCCCTGGGTCGCGCACCTGGCGGTCAACCTCAACGGCCCGATGACCACCCAGCTACTTTCCAAGGCAGGCAACATCACGCTGGACCCCATCGCCGCCGGCACCGCCCGCGCCCACCTGGACACCCAGATGACCGCCTGGCAAGCAGGCCTCCAAGCCCCGCTGCCGCTGGCCCCCCAGGCCGCTTTTGCCTGGCTGACCAAGCTAGGCACACCGGAGATCGCTGAAGAAAAAGGCCGGGAAAGCGACGCCTACGCCGCCGCCGAAGGCGCCTATGACGGTGGCCGCTTCCAGACCGGCGAAGTCGCCCAAAGCGCGTACCTCGCCCACCAGTGGCCCCGCTTCGAGCGGCTGTTCAATGACCACCGCGAACAGGCGCACAGCTTCGCCGCGCTGACCGAGGCGCTCTATGCCCCGCTGTTCAACGCGGTCAAAAACCCCGCTGGCAAAGACCAAGAACGAAGTGGAGACAGCAAGAAGAAAGGAGCGGCCCAATGAGCCAGGATACCAACCGCGTAACGCCGCTCAACGCGCTCACCCTCCCCCTCCACGGCAGCCGCCTCATCGAGGCCAGCGCGGGCACCGGCAAAACCTTTACCATCGCCCTGCTTTACGTGCGCCTGGTGCTGGGCGGCCAGCACAGCGAAGACGACACCGCTTTTGTGCGACCGCTGACGCCGCCGGAAATCCTCGTGGTCACCTTCACCAACGCCGCCACCCAGGAACTGCGCGAACGCATCCGCAACCGGCTGGTAGAAGCTGCCGGGGTGTTTCGTAAGGCACCTGACGCGAAGGAAGCAGGTCATGGAGAGGGTCTTTTTCCAGGGATGGAAAAAGTAGCGCCCAGGGATGGGTTCACAGCGCCCTCGGAGTGGCCTGCTTCCGAGCCTTCGGACGATCCGCTGCTCCTCCAGCTCCGCGCCCAATACGCTGAAGCCACCTGGCCCGCCTGCGCTCGCCGCCTGGAACTGGCCGCCGAATGGATGGACGAAGCCGCGGTTTCCACCATCCACAGCTGGTGCTACCGCATGCTGCGCGAGCACGCCTTCGACAGCGGCAGCCTGTTCTCCCTCGACCTGGAAAACGACCAGCACGAGCTGGAACAGGAAGTGGTGCGCGACTACTGGCGCACCTTCTACTACCTGCTGGACGCCGAGGCACTTGGCCACATTACCCGCTACTGGAAATCCCCCGACGAGCTGCACGCCCAGGTCGCCCGGCTGCTCGCCGAAAGTGAGGCCCTCGGCAGCCAGCGCCCCGACCCGGCGGAGACCCTGAGCGCCGCCGAGGCCGAACGCCAGGCAGCGCTCAGCACCCTGAAAGCCCCCTGGCCCGCCTGGCTGGACGAACTCGGCCCTGAGCTTGAAGACGCCGCCAAGCGCAAGGCCTTCAAAGGCCAAAGCTTCAACGCCAAAAGCCGCGCCAACTGGCTGGGCGCGCTGCGCGAATGGAGCGAAAGCGACCTGGAACGCCCCGCGCTGACGCCCGCCGCCTGGAAACGCCTCACCCCGGAGGGCATGGCCGAGATATGGAAAGACGGCGCGCCGCCCTGCCCACAAGCCTTTGAAGCATTGGCCGAACTGCCCGAAGCACTCAAGGCCCTGCCCGAACCGCGCAACGACCTGCTGATTCACGCCGTGCAATGGTGCAAGGTGCGCCTGGAACGCGAGCAGGAACGCCGCGCCGAAATGGGCCCCAACGACCTGCTCAGCCACCTGGACCGCGCCCTGCAAGGCCCCAACCGTGAAGCCCTGGCCGCGCAGATCCTGCGCCAGTTCCCCGTCGCGCTGATCGACGAATTTCAGGACACCGACCCCATCCAGTACCGCATCTTCAACGCGGTATTCGAGGTCGCCAAGCCCCGCCGCGACGCTGCCATTCTGCTGATCGGCGACCCCAAGCAGGCCATCTACGCCTTTCGCGGCGCGGATATCTTCACCTACCTGCAGGCCCGCCAGGACACCGCCGGCCGCCACGTCACGCTGGGCACCAACTTCCGTTCCAGCCGCGCCATGGTCGAGGCCGTCAACCACTGCTTCGCCTACGCCGACCGGCAACCCGCCGGGGCGTTTCTGTTCCGTGAAGAAGGCGGCGACAACCCGCTGCCCTTCCAGCCCGTGACCGCCAAAGGCCGCGACGAACAGCTAGTGCACCAGGGCCAACCGCTGCACGCCATGACGCTCTGGGCGCTGCCAAGCGACGAACCGCTTTCCAAAACCGCCTACCAGACCGAAATGGCCGAGCGCTGCGCCTCACACATGGTTGAGCTGCTCAGCGCCGGGCAACAGGCAGAAAGCGGCTTCCAGAAAGACGACCAGCTCACGCCGCTCAAGCCTTCCGACATGGCGGTGCTGGTCAACGGCCTGCAGGAAGCCCGCGCCATTCGTCTGGCGCTGGCCAGCCGCGGGGTCAAAAGCGTTTACCTCTCCGACCACGACAAGGTATTCAGCTCGCCCATGGCCGGGCAGGTAGAGCGCTGGCTGCGCGCCTGCGCTGAACCGCTGGCCAGTTCCCGCCAGGCCGAAGCCCACCTGCGCGCCGCCCTGGCCACGCCGGTGCTGGGTCTCACCCTGGCCGATCTGGACCACCTGCAACAAAGCGAGCTGGCCTGGGAAGCGCGGGTCGAGCAGTTCAGCCACTACCACCGCCTATGGCAGCGCAAGGGCGTGCTGCCGCTGGTCCGCCGCATGATGGTCGACTTCGACATTCCCGCCCGCTTGCTGGCCGAGTTCGAAGACGGTGAGCGCTTGCTAACCGACCTGCTGCACCTGGGCGAACTGCTCCAGCAGGCAAGCGCTGAACTGGACGGCGAGCACGCGCTGATTCGCTTTCTGTATGACGCCATCGCCGACCCGGAAAGCCACGGCGACAGCCACAAACTGCGCCTGGAGAGCGACGCCGACCTGGTCAAAGTGGTCACCATCCACAAGTCCAAAGGGCTCGAGTACCCACTGGTGTTTCTGCCGTTTATCGCCAACCACCGCCCGGTCAGCGACAAGGACCTGCCGCTGCGCTGGCACGACGCCCATGGCAACCTGCAACTCAGCCTGAGCGCCGATGAAGACACCCTGGCCACCGCCGACCGCGAGCGCCTGGGCGAAGACCTGCGCAAGCTCTACGTGGCGCTCACCCGCGCCCGCCACGCTACCTGGCTGGGGCTGGCCCCGCTCAAAGGGCTGGAAAACAGCGCCATCGGCCACCTGATCAACGGTGGCAAGCCCCTTGAGCCGGAGGCACTCGCCACCAAGCTGGATGAATTGACTGAAGGCAGCGACATTCGCGTTGATGCGCCCCCCGAGCCCACGGCGCTGCGCCTTGCACCGCCCCAGCAAACCACCACCCTGGGGCACGCTCGCACGCCCAAACGCCCCGCCAAGGAACACTGGTGGATTGCCAGCTACTCGGCGCTGCGCCTTTCCGGCACGCTCACCGCCCCCGTGCTCACGCCCCTGGAGCCCACCACCGCCCAGGAAGCCACGGCGTTCGAGGTGCTGGATGAACCCCAGGATCTCTCCGAGCCGGACGCCTTTCACCTGCACAAGTTTCCGCGTGGCCCCGGCCCCGGCACCTTCCTGCACGGCTTATTGGAATGGGCAGGCAGGGAAGGCTTTGCCACCGCCGCGACCGACAGCGCTGCCCTTGACGATATGCTCTGGCGACGGGTGCAACTGCGCGGCTGGCAGGCATGGCAAGCACCACTGGCCGGTTGGCTCACGGCGCTTTTGACCACGCCCTTGCCGCTGAACCAAAGCGACAGCGTGCCGCTCACCGAGCTTGGCAGCTATCAGGTCGAGCTGGAGTTCTGGTTCGCCGCCAAACAGGTCAACACCCAGGCCATCGACGCCCTGGTTAGCAAGCACTTACTGCCTGGGGTTGAGCGGCCCGCGCTGGACGCCGACACCCTGAACGGCATGCTGAAAGGCTTTATCGATCTGGCCTTCGAGCACCAGGGTCGCTTCTACGTGCTGGACTGGAAATCCAACTATTTGGGGCCGGATGACAGCGCCTACGAACCCGAGGCCCTGCGCCAGGCGCTGCTGACCAAACGCTACGACCTGCAAGCCGCGCTTTACCTACTGGCCATGCACCGGCTTTTAAAAGCGCGCCTGCCCGACTACGACCCGCACCAACACCTGGGCGGCTCGATGACGGTGTTTCTGCGCGGCAGCCGCAGCCCGGGGCGCGGCGTCTTTGCCGAGCCCGCACCGGTTGAACTGATCGAAGCCCTGGATGCCCTGTTTGCCGGTGAGCCGGTTTCAACCACGTCGCAAGAGGCCACGCTATGAGCCGCAAAAGCACCAACGGCCACCCAGGCGACACCCAAACGTTTGACCTGTTCGACGACACCAACGCCGACACGAGCGAGCCAACGCCCACGGCGGCTACCACGCAAGTAAGCGCTCACCTTGCGCTAAGCGACACGACCGAACTACTAGCGCTGTGCGAGCGCTGGGTGGCTCGCGGCTGGCTGCGGGATCTAGACCGCGCCCTGGTGCGCTTCCTCGCCATGGAAGCACCGGACGCCCCACCGCTGCTGCTACTCGGCGCTGCGCTTGCCAGCCACCAGCTAGGCCGTGGCCATGTGTGCCTGGATCTGAACGCCACGCTCAGCGCGCCGGACTTTGCGCTCTCGCTACCGCCAGAAGGCGACGACCTAAACGACCCGCCGCCGCTGCCCAGCCAGGTGCTCGCCACGCTAACGCTCGCCGAATGGCAAGCCGCGCTCAGCCACCCATTGCTTGCCAGCGACGGCCCCGGCAATACCCCGCTGGTCGTTAACCACAACGGCAACAACACCAAGCTCTACCTACGCCGCTACTGGCAATACGAACAAACCCTGCACCACGAAATCGCCAACCGCCTCACCGGCGAAGAAGGTAAAGGTATTTGTAGGAGCCCAATTCATTGGGCGATTGATTCAGGCACTGAACCCAATATCGATCACGATAACCTCGGCCTACTCACCAACGCCCTAAACATCCTCTTCAAACCCACTAATACCCTGGACTGGCAAAAAACCGCCTGCGCCCTCGCCGCCCGCAACCGCTTCGGCATTATTACCGGCGGCCCCGGCACCGGCAAAACCACCACCGTGGTGCGCCTGCTCGCCCTGCTGCAAACCCTGCAACTGGCGGAACCCAATGCCCAACCGCTACGCATCCGCCTTGCCGCCCCCACCGGCAAAGCCGCCGCCCGACTGAATGAATCCATCGCCGGGCAGGTAAGCCAACTCCCCTTTTCAGCGCTCAAGTCCTTGTGGGAGCCCAATTTATTGGGCGATGAAGCGGGCTCGGGTCAACTACAGGCAGCAATACCAACCGAGGTGACAACGCTTCACCGCTTATTAGGCGCACGCCCAGACACCCGCCACTTCCGCCACAACGCCGCTAACCCGCTGGCGCTGGACGTGCTGGTGATCGACGAAGCCTCGATGGTGGATATCGAAATGATGACCGCCATACTGCGCGCCCTGCCCAACCAAGCGCAGCTTGTGCTGCTGGGGGATAAAGACCAGCTCGCCTCGGTAGAAGCCGGGGCCGTGCTGGGCGACCTGTGCCGCCGCGCCGAGGCCGCCCACTACACGCCGGAGACCGCCGCTTGGCTTGCACACGCCACCGGCCAGCCGCTGCCGCCGGACTACATCGACGCCCAAGGCCAGCCCCTCGACCAGGCGATTACCATGCTGCGGGTCAGCCACCGCTTTAACGAGCACAGCGGCATCGGCCAACTGGCCCAGGCGATCAACCAGCCAAGCCACGCCCAGAGCGACCAGGAAAAACACCAGGCGGTGAACAAGGTACTCCGCCACGGCTACCCGGACCTGCACCACCTGACGCTGACCGACGACGCCGCGCTGGATAAACTGGTCATTCACGGCAGCCCCGATAAATTCATCAACGGCGGCGAAGGCCGCGCCGACCACAACGGCGCCCCCATCGTCCCGCCCACCGGCTACCGCCACTACCTGAACGTGCTGAACACCCAGCGCCCGCGCGGGGCATCGTTCGAGAAAAACGCAGACGCCTACAACGACTGGGCAAGCGAGGTACTCAGCGCCTACAGCCACTTCCAACTGCTCTGCGCACTGCGCAAAGGCCCGTGGGGGGTAGAAGGGCTGAACCTGCGCATCGCCAAGACGTTGCGCAGCGAAAAGCTGCTGTACGGGAGCGATGTCACGCTGGAGAAAGGCTGGTATGAAGGCCGCCCGGTGCTCGTCACCCAAAACGACTACGGCCTGAAACTGATGAACGGCGATATCGGCATCACGCTAGCGGTGCCCGACCCGCGCACGCCCGGCAAATCGCTACTTAGAGTCGCCTTTCCGACCAGCGATACAGAAAAACCCATCCGCTGGGTGCTGCCCTCTCGCCTCCACGCGGTGGAAACCGTGTTCGCGATGACGGTACACAAATCCCAGGGCTCGGAGTTCAAACACACCGCCCTGCTGCTACCGCCCACCATCAACCCCATCCTCACCCGCGAGCTGGTCTACACCGGCATCACCCGCGCCCACGCTTGGCTTACGTTAATCGAAGCCAAGCGTGGAATATTGAATGAGGCGGTGACCAGGGAGGTTATGAGGGTTAGTGGGGCTAGGTGAGCATGTAAGCAACACCTATATTTAAAGTTGTAATATTTTGGGTTTTCGGGTCAAAAGCGGACTCTGAATTACGAAAACTTCCCCTGGGATCCTAGCAATCATACGATTTCTAAGAGTCTTCCACACGCCCTAACGGGACAAAAGAAATCCATCGTACTCTATACGTCAGTATACCATTCTAGCGGTATGAGTTTTTTCCCGTCCCGCCACTCATCAACTTCATGAACATTTTTAATGTCCCCATATATAGCCTTATCCGCATGGTCAAGAACAATAAACTGCCAGGAAGAATCCGGTTTTGAAGAAGATTCTGACAAGGTTTTAAATATCTTCTTAACTGCGTCAAAATCTTCATCCTTGTATTTTTTGAAGTCTTCTTCCTTTTCCCCCCCTTCAACCAGAGGGACCTTGGGGAAATAAACCTGACTTGGCTGATCGAAGATGACAAAACCGGGAACGCTAGAGCCGGGCAAGCTGGCAAAAAACTCCTGAAATGCGCACATAGCCGCTATATGGAAGGAAACCCAGTTAGAAGCGCTACCGACTTCAGCAAGGAAATGCCAATCACCCTCATTGCCCCGCACTTTGATGGTTAACTCCTTGATGTCAACTTTTGGCCTGGACTGCCTATATTTTTCTTCGACATCGAGGTGCTGTAGATATGAGAGCATAAGGTCGTCAATTTTATCGGTCGCGGCATCTACCCTTCTTAAAATAGCACGCTCATTCACCAGCGGTTTCAATTGATCATACTCGTTCTGAAGTTCCTGGATCTGGCTTTCCAGGACGCCGCCTTCAATGAGCTTTTCGAACCGCTCCAGAGAGGAACCGAAATGGCCAAGAAAGATATACATCTCTTTGTTTCTATAAAAGCTTTTTCGGGCCTGTTCGTCTTTCTGTACAAGCCGATCATATCGCTCCTGGAGCGCGCTCCTTTGCTCTATTACGTCTTCCAAGTCCTGTTTAAGTCGCTGTTCTTCCCTATCAAAAGTGGTGGGAATGACCTGGAATTTACTCGCTTCATCCTCATACTCTTCAAGCACGGCTGAAATTTTGTTGATTTCGCGAAGCGCGTTAGAATGACCGGCCTCACCACATACGGGGCAACTTTCCGTATGCTCCGCTACATCTGTCAGCCATTTAGAAAGGTGAAGACGGTCAGCCTTCTTTCTGGCAACAGAGCCGTAATCGGTAAAACTGCTCTTCAGTCTTTTCACTTCTTCAAGGCGCTTTTTTATCCGCGCAATCTGGGAAGCCAGATCATCGTCCTGAGCATCAAGCCTTATGAGCTCTTTATTTGATGCCTGAATCTGTTCTTCGCCGACACGGGGCCTGTCCGGGCTTCTCTCAACCAGTTCCTTACCGACCTCAAGAAGCCTTTCAGGAACGTCAGAATGAGAAAATTCAGCTTCAAGCAGTCCGTAATCGACCGCTGTCATGAGATGTCCAAATATGTTGGACTTCCACTCTTCTGAAATCCTGCGCTCTTTATCAAGCTCCCGCCGCAATCTGTTTAGCTTCCGCTCAAGCACCTGTAGTCGCTGCCGGGCCTTTAAAACATCCAAGTTCTCCGCGCCAAGAATAAAAGGAAACCAAGTGCGTAGTTTTTCGCGATGCTCATGAGCATGAGTTTTGTAAAACAGAATATTCTGGTTGGCGACAATGTCCTGTGTCTGAAATACAAACCCCATCAGATCGCGAATGCTCAGGCGGGATCTAAAACTGTTTTTCGATGCTTCCTCCGGGTCGAGACTGAAATACGGCAGCAGGGCGAGCTCATTCAATGAGTGTTTGACATCCTCAATCGAAGCATTTCCTTCTTCCAGCGCCGGCGGAATCGTAACGCTCGTTCCCTTGTGGTAGTAAAAGTCATTTGACGGGTCGCTGCCTGTTGGAACTTTCCTAGCGATAAGTATCTGATCCTGATCAATCTGAAGTATGACGCCGTACCAAGATGCGTAGTCTCTGATAGTATCAATAGGAATACTGCATGAACTGGAACCAAGGCAGTAATCAATGATTGGTATTATTGCAGACTTGCCGGTACGCGACGCCCCCGTGATAACATTGACCTTATCAAGTTCGAACTCTACTTCTCTTGGCGGAAAAGCTGAATCTTTCGGCCAGATAATCAATTTTCTAATCTTCATTTTCACTATAAGACTACCTTTAATAATGTAGAAACCTGGCTGACAGGGTAGGCTGAAAACCACTTACCTAACGTTTCGGCTTTATTGCCTAAAGATTTTACACTTTGCTTCGGAGTCATGCCCCGACTCGGCTTTCCCGATAGGTTTTTAGGATAAAGGCAGGCATCTTCAGGGTTGAGAAACAGCAGACCATGCTGAATCGCCAGATCAATCGAACTTAAGGTGTATAATCTCGTTTTTTTAACGCGGCCCTGAATCGAAAGGAAAAGATCGACGTCTTTTTTGTCAGTGAAGCTTCGTGCGTAGGAAGCAAGGTCCTTTCTAAGGTTAGTGACGGGATCGCTAAGACGCTTGTTCGTTAAAATTGCAGATGCAAGAAAATGCAACAACAATACTGGAGGCCGACCTTCGGAATGATGATTTGTATAGCCCTGTGTAAATCGCCAAAGAACGTACGACCCGACAACCGGGGTATTCCAGATTCTTACCTCTTCAACGAGATTGCTCATAAGTCTCCTACTTGCTGTCTTTCAGCAAATCGTCCCATGATTCATGCCACCCTAACTCATTATCATTTGCCAGATTATGATATGTTCCGCGAACGAAATGAGAAAGAACTGGCTGACTTCCTATTGTTGCCTGTCTTTCCTTGCAATCGTAATACAGAAGCTGTCCACGCTCTTCCGGCTTTAGTGATTTTTCAGTAATGGAAAGCCTTTTAAGCGAGCTGTTCCAATAGCTTCTAAGGCCTTCTTCAAACTCCAGAGCGGATGCTTCATCGATCAACTCGCTCTCTATCCATTTATCCGCATTTACCTTCCTGCGAAGAAAATCGGATACTGCCGAAACTTGCTCATGGCTTTCAATGTCGATTATCTGTAATTGTTCCAAATATCTCGGATATGCCTTAAACTGTTCCCGAACCTCCTCGTGCTCGGCTGCATATTCCTTAGTGAAGTCAATTAACTCCCTCGCTCTGACTCTTTCGAACAGAACTAGAAACCTGTCATAATATTCTTCCCATGGTATGACAGCCAGTTCGCGGCAAGCGATTTTAGTCATCACAGAATTTGTTATCCAGCCGACTAACTCATCATGGACATAATCGACATGATACTGGGATACTAAAATCATGTCAGAAAGAATCTGCTTTATCTCCGCACTACCGGTTTTACTGCCGACGATAAATTCAAAAGATTGAATTATGGATTTAAAAGCTTCTTTATTATCCATAATGCAAGATAGATAAGAATGGATAGAGTGGGATGCTTCCAGAGCCCCGAATATTCTTTCGACTTCTATGACACATGTATTTATTTCTTCAAGGCTTTGAGCATTAGATAACTTATCGACTATCCCTTTATTACCTTCGTGATTGGAATATAAAACGAATTTTGTTCCCTTTGTATTTATCGAGCCGTCATTCAGTGCGTTAATCCAATTGTAGAAAGTTTTCCAAAGGTCGGTAGATTTGTCCGTAACCGGATTGCTATTCAGAGACGATTTGTCTTCTTCTTCAATATTGCCGCCGCTGCTGAGCAATACTGCTACGTCACCGGTAACCTCAACACTTACAGAGGACCCACGACCAGATTGCAGTAAGTGAACCAGAGCTCGCTGGAGCTGAAGCTGATATCCTAGCAATTGTCCCGCTGCGGTAGGCATATGAAACTTCCTTTGGTTTCTCTCACATATTTGTAGACATCTTAATGCATATACTTCCGACCCGACCCCCGGGTAGTCTAATTAATTACCGCTTTAGGTTTAAAAGAGTCATTCGCACGCTTCCTCATAAAATGCCACCCTACCCGCGATAACCTCCATCCCCTCAATCGGCTCCTCATAACTCCAAGCAATATCCCGGCTCTCAGCCAACGAAAAATACACCGCATACCCTTTAAACGGGCAATAAGTAGTCGTTTCCGAAGCGGTAAGTAAGTCCATCCGCACGTCTTTGCGTGGTATGTAACGCCGTGGCGGGTAGCCGGTTTCGCGGAGTTCGAGAGCTTGAGTGGAGGCGGCAAGCAGCTTGCCATCCACATGCACCTGCACGCGCGGGTTAACGGGGTGAAGCTCGATGCGTGGGGCATGTGGCATTAAGTTGTTCCCTGCGGCGATTTTCGCTCTAGTAAAATTAGCCTAGCAGTTAACTTATGTTAAACACACCCTCACGGCTTAGCTTTTAGTCGGTAGCGGATGGATTAGAGGGAAGGCTCAGGCCTTCTTCACAAACTGGGCGGTGACCATCATGTCGCCTGCGCCGTCGACCTTGCAGTCCAACTGGTGATCTTTGCCTTCCTTGAGCCGTTTGATCACGGCTTTGGTGCCAATCTTGAGCACGATAGAGCTGCTTTTCACTTTGAGGTCTTTTATTAGCGTGACCTTGTCGCCTTCAGCCAGCAGGGTGCCGTTGGCATCTTTGACGGTGACCTCGTCTTCAGCGGCGGCCTCGGCGGGGTTCCATTCATGGGCGCACTCGGGGCAGATGAACAGGCTTTGGTCCTGGTAAACAAATTCAGACTGGCAACGGGGGCAAGGCGGGCACGACATAGTAATGGCTTCTGTGGTTTGATTAGCGGGCTATTATACTGCGCCCTGGCGGCCTTGGCGAATGGTGCCACGCCAATCAAGGTTGCATGCCCTGCCTATTGCTCCGGTGGAGACAAGTGGGCATCGGTCAAGGTGCGTGGCCGGTAATCACAGGTTGTATCAGCCCAGCGCGTCCAGACACTGTCATCGATTGAAATATTGACCGCCGGTTTTCCCTGCATACCTTTTGAATATTGTCGGTAGAATCGGCCGTCTTCTGCCTTTCCAAGGCGTTTGAATTTGGCGTACATCCCCCTCAGAAACTCGGCGAAAGAATCTCTTGGTGCTGTCTTCCAGGCGTCCTCAAGCACCTCGTATTGAGCCACTTTCAGGCCCGCCTTTTCCGCCTTGCCTAACATCCACTTCAGCGAAATATCGGCCAGTGTGTCGTCAGCGCCATAGCCGCCGCCTACATTGGCGTGGGCGCCGATAAACCAGCGCTGCTCTACGTCGAGGTTACCTGCTTTTTGCTTGCCATCCTTGCTGGTCCAGAGTGAGACGTTGTAGGTCGCTCTGTGCTCGTCCAGCGCCACCGCTTGATAGGCATGATCGACAATGCTGGAAAGCTCCGTATCGTGCCAATCGTATTTGCTTTTAAACAGGGTGGTGCCGGGCACGCCCAACGCGCCAACGGTATCCCAGATGCCAATGAAATGAATCCTCGGCTCGCGGCTGAAGCCTTTCTTGAACTCTTTGCAAACGTCAGCGTCTGGGTGCAGTTCCTTGTCCCGATAAATGCTTTCGGCCTTATCGAGCAACCCTGGCGTGACCACATGCATTAACCCGCATTTTCGTATCAGCCCCACCAGGCTTCTGGCCGTGTAGGCACCGCGGCTGAACCCGAATATCCAGATCTCATCGCCCTCTTTATAGCGCCTGGCAAGCCAATCATAGCCTTTCAGTAAATGTTTGCTCAGCCCGACACCGAAGGCACCGCCGCTAATGCGCTGAAACCTGGAGGTACCCACACCGGGATCGTAATAGAACCGTTGTTTAACACCACCATCGTAATCATGGATAAGCCGCGTAATACGATAAACATTCGTCTGGTCTTCAGGGTCGTTCCACGTTCCATCGAATAGCAGAATCAGTTTTTGTTTTGTCATTGTGTTCCCCATGATGATGCGCACTCTTGAACGGTGCTCATTACCGCTGACGGAAGGACAGCGGATGCGCTATGTGTCCTTGGGCATAGCGCATCCGGCGGCCTCAGCATTATGTAACTAAATGTAGTCGAAAATTAATCCCCATGCCCGCTTACGGCCACAAGCATTCTTTTAGCGGGTACTAATATAACGCCTCGATCAGGGGAAAAACGGAGCGGAGCTAATTAGTGGTAAAGCGAGCACAGCGATCCGCAAATTAGTGGAGTGTAGTTTTTTCCCTTGCAGCGCCTTGTTATGCTCATCATGATCGTGGAATCATTCTTAGCGCTTTAATTCGTTCGTCATTGGCGGCTTCTGAACCAATGAATGTATTAGTAATAAAGGCTGACACCGCTGGCCCAGAGTGAATTTTCTTTATTCTTTTTTTGGCTGCGTACACATATTTAAGGCGAGAATAAACATCTTCCCACCAATCCTTACCATACTTTCTGATAAGGCTATCCTTTATTTTGTACATTCTCTTCTTGCTATTTGGGCTTTCATCAGAAGCTATGAGGCTAGCCCATATCATCCGCTTATGCATTTCATTTGGAATCCAGCTTTGCCGCTCAAGCTGCTCAATTACATCAGGGTGTAAATAGAGCTTGTTCTCACAAATCATCCTATGAACCCATAGAGGCTGCGCTCTCTCATATGCCTCTGCCACTTCAGGCCTAGAAAAGCCTTGAACATGATCTTTCCATGTTTCTAGCGCATCTATGTCGCTCAATTTTCTAGATAGTTCTTCCATAGTCTACCCGGACGCATAACGCCGCAATCACGCGCTTGTCGCGTGCATTGCCTGGTTATGCACTTATCTCGTTAAAAACGCTGTCCTGAATTGCTCTTAGTTGTGCCGCCTTTGAAAAAAGGAAATCGTCATACTTATCTCCTATAACGGCGCCAGTCCCGCCGAGGATGAAGCTCACAACACGGGTAACGCTATCACCTTTGGCATCTGACGAAACTCGCCACTGCTCGACCTGTGCACCTATTTTGGGATTAAGCGATTTTATAACCGTTTCGGTATAGCGAAGCCTCTCATCAAGGGACCCGAGCTTTTCTGTCCTCTCTGGCGACCAACCTTGTTTGGCTGTTGCGTGGACATCAGCAAAGGTAGCAATCAATAACTGAATATTCTTTAGTAGATTGTCTCCTTTCAGTAACTGCTGCCTACTTTTAGTGATAGCCCGCTGAAGTTTGTATGCAAAACATGCGGCAACTGCTGCCGCCAATGTGGCCAGTCCGGCGAATACTGTCGCTCCTGCTGAAACCCAGTCTGGATCAATCTCTGGCATTACTTACTCCGAAAGTATTCATTGGTGCATAACGCCAGCCAACATGCGCGGCTACGAAATGGAGGCGAAGCCGCAATGCAGTAGGCGTCGCCGTGCTTGGCCTTGTTATGCAATATTGGCTTTCTGGTTCAGACTTTTTCGCCTGTTCTCTTCTACATGGTTAGAGAAAACCTCTATAGCTGGATAAGATTTCTCCCCTCCAGCAGCCACTCGGAAATCATGCAATGCAGCGTGCCCATCTGCAGGTTTAAAGAGATATGAAAATTGCTGTTCGATTACATCCCTGTCCACAACTGAGTACTGCCACGCAACTAGAACTGACTCAAGTGAGTTGAGATATGAAACTGCATGCCATCGAAGCTCTGCTGATTGCGACTCAGAAAGTGTAATATCATTGTCATTTTCTTCTGCCCCTTCACCTTCTTCAAAGCCATTCCCTTCGAAAAATTCAGACAAAAGCTTCTTATGCTTTTTTGCTATTTTTATCTCTTGCTGATTGACAAGCTCTCGACACTGTTCCGCGTCGAATGTTTCGATAATCTTCCTTGCAACAGACCCTTCCTTTTTAATTTGCTTTGTCCACTCTATTAGAAGCTCTACCGATTTTTCCCGTCTAGAGCGCTCATGATCAGCCTTTAGCTGTTGATACGCTAACCCGACCTGAATTGCGATGCCTACGAAAGCAAGTGAACCTACGATAGTTGCGACGTCAGCCCAATTCGATAATGTCATTACTATTCCTCAAATATCTTTGTATAACAGCGTATTAGACTGCGCGTTCTATGATTGAATGAATTTCCTGACATTTTTTTCCGGCAAATGCATCCTGGCAGATTCTCCCAAGCCAATGATCCTTTTGACTATTAATTTCCTTTAGGTCGTATAGCCGAGATCCGCGCGCCTGCTGCTTTTTCGGCACACCCACTCAGGATCGAAATCCGTCATTCGCTTTCTCCCCCACCAAACGCCACCCTACCCGCTATCGTTTCCATCCCTTCAATCGGCTGCTCGTAGCTCCAGGCAATGTCTTGCTTTTCGCCCAGCGAGAAATACACCGTATCGCCTTTAAACGGGCAATGGGTGGTAGTTTCTGAGGGGGTAAGCAAATCCATCCTCACGTCTTCGCGTGGAATGTAACGCCGTGGCGGGTAGCCGGTTTCGCGGAGTTCAAGGGCCTGAGTGGAGTCGGCAAGCAGCTTGCCATCAACATGCACCTGCACGCGTTGGCTAACGGGGTGAAGCGTAATGCGGGGTGCCTGTGGCATTAGGTTGTTCCCTGCGGCTTTTTAGCTCTAGTAAAGTTAGCCTAGCAGCAACGTTCGTTGAATCCCATGCTCATCTCATCACACTTTAGGCGCGGGCATGATCTGGATCATGTTGGTGTATAACGGCTAAACGTTCGGGTTGTCCCCATGCACAAACGAATACAGCTGAATGTCGGATCGGCATGCCCAGCCCTGGCTGGCCCAGAACTGTTTGGCCGTTTCGTTCTCGGGAAGAATCATCAGGTGTGATTTCAGGATGCCCTCTTGCTTTAGCGCTTCCAGGCAAAGGCTTACCAGTTGTGTGGCGATGCCTTTGCGGCGGTGGGAATCCGCCACCGATAAGTGCTGCACATAGCCGCGCTTGCCGTCGTGACCCGCCATGATCGTTCCCACCAGTTGCCCTTCTTCTTCTGCCACAAAGCTCAGGCCGGGATTGCGCCGCAGGTACTTTTCGATGCCAGCTCGGGAATCCGCATCGCGCAGCCGCACGCCCTCGCTTTCGCTCCATAGCGCGATGGTGGCGTCATAGTCGTCGATGGTCATGGGGCGGTAGTGCATTAAAGAGATCTCACTGGTTGGTGGTTAGGATGAAACGGGATATGCCTATCTTTGAGTAGCCTTACTCTCCATTGGGCGGCTAACGGGTGCATGACTGTTCCATCTTGCTGGCTACGTTTTGGTTAACCGTCGGGCCTATTCTTGGACACACCCAATGGCTAGTGTCCTTTTAGCTGCTCACTCAACGCAACGAGGTCTTCAGCTACAAAATCCCATGCTTGCTCTGCCTCTAAATCCTTGCGCTGTTGCGGGCCATATTCTGTGCGACGGGGTATAAACGCCGTTTTCATTCCCAATGCACGGGCAGCCCCCAGATCGTAATTGTGCGCTGCGCATAGCATCACCTCTTCTGGCGGCAGGCGAAGCAGGCGGCAAGCCCCTAAATAGACCTCAGGGTCAGGCTTATAGTGCTGGAATAGCTCGGCGCAAAACACCATGTCCCATGGCAGTTTGGCATAACGGGCAACGTCCACCATTAACGACAAATTGCCGTTGGTCAGGGTGGCGATGATGGTGTGCTCTTTCAGTTTCTGAAGGCCGCGCTGAACATCAGGCCATGGGTCTAACTGGTGCCAAAAGTGATTGACGCGATCAATGGTCGCCTCGTCTAGCATCACCCCATGTTGATTGAGAAGTTTAACCAGGCTTTCCCGATGCAGATCATCCAACCCCGTCCACGGAATTTCGCCTTGACGCACCCGATCCATCGAAGGCGCATAATGCTGACGCCATTGATCCGTCAGCGCTTCACTAGGTAGCTCAATTCCCAACTCCTGCTCTAACGCCTGGAACTGGTTAATCAAACTGGAACGCCAGTCGACAATAGTGCCAAATACATCAAACACGATGGCTTTCATTCACGTCTCCTTACCGAGGATGGTCATTAATAATCCCAGCAGTGCGGCACCGATACAATTACCTGTTGGTTAATCGCCATGGCCAGCCCCAGCACAAAGCCGGTTTTAACGAAGGCCTATTGGTGATGGATACAGCGTGCTGCACAACGTAGTTGCACTTACCAAATATGCTATAACAAGCCCGTCAGTCTGGCCTAGAAGAGGAGAAGGAAGGATGAGCAATGTTGATCTTGAAGCGACCTATCGTGATTACATCACCTGCCTCAATAAACAAGACTGGACGAACCTTGGTCAGTTCGTGCATGAAGATGTTCATCACAACGGCAAGCCTCTCGGGCTTGATGGCTATCGCGCCATGCTGGAAGCCGATTACGAGCAGATACCTGACCTTTACTTTAACATTCAGCTGTTGGTCGCTGATCCGCCGCATATCGCGAGCAGGCTTCGATTCGATGTCACACCTAAAGGTAACTTCATGGGCCTACCTGTGAATGGCCAAAAAGTGACGTTTTGCGAGAATGTGTTTTACCTCTTCCACGACCAAAAGATTCGTGAGGTCTGCTCGGTGATCGACAAGGCGGCGATCGAGGCTCAGCTTGGTTAAATTGCCGCTCAAGCCAGGCAGGTTTCGCCATGGTCTGCAATAGTGAAAGCTCACCAGTGCAAGCCATCCAAGAAACCGGCTAGGCAGGCTGCTGGTGAAGCTCCCTGCACAACTCGTTGATAGTTGGCGCCAAACATCTAGTCGTTGTGGTCAACGGGCGGTAATGCATGGATGCGCCTCACCTGGTCATCGTCCGTTTTAATCCTCACCCTGCCCAAAGCCGATGCCCATCCGCAGCGCCTGGAGGCCATCGAACTCGACGCTTACCTCGTCTGAAAATACCGGGTGGCCTTGCACGGCTAAATCCAGCGCGGCCTCGGCGCCGCGATACGCGACGGTCATGGTGATGTTCGCGGAGGTGCTGATGGGTGCCAGCAGGCCATACTCGACGTTATCCACGCTGATGGAGGAAAGCCCCCGGTCATCCAGCTGCTGTTGCGCTTCCTGCTTCACGGCCACGCCGTAATAGACATAGAGCCCGGCATAGCCCAGCGCTAACAGTACAATCAGTGAAAAGAGCTTTCTCATGCAAAATCCTTAAGCGTGTGTCATTGACGTCAAACTCGCCGGGCGTCATGGCTTCTTCAGCGCCCACCCACCTCATCCGAGAGGTCAGGGCCGGGATGCAGGCGGCCCGGCCAGCGTAACACCATGATCGCCAGAACGTTGCGGTGTTCACCACCCGCCAGCCCGACTCCCCCCGAGGACGAGGGGATGATGCCGCTGGCCGGGTCTATCGCCGCCACCAGCGCCTCGCGCACCTGGCCCACCAGTGGGTGGTCCTCGCGGCCGGCCAGCAGGAAGACCAACGCCACCTCGGCTTGGATGTCGGCCGTGGCTCGGGCCAGGATGTTAGTCGTCTCCCGCGCCAGCGCTTCCAGCACCCAAGCGTGCGCTTCCGGGTCTACCTTCCGCTGGTAGTAGCGGCTGTCAGCGATGACGAAGTGGGTCAGGCCATAGAGCCAGTTATGGTACTCGGCGTCGTCGAGCTCGGCGACTCGCTCGGGCGGGTAGTGACGTCGGAAGGCCGCCTCCACCTCCCGGCGCAGGTCCATCACGCCGAGCTGGTGCAGGAAGTACGTATAGTTGGCCACCTGAGCGGCATAGATCCCGATCACCGTGGGGTCAGTCAGGAAGGACGCCCAATCGACCTCTGCCTGGTAGCCCAGCGCCCGCTCGTGGTCCTCAATGGCCGGCAGCAGGCCGTGATACTCAGCCTGGACCAGCCGGAACAGCAGCCCCCGGGCGAAGGGAATCTCACCCCATTCACCCAGCATGGCGCGTCGGGCGCGCTGCTTGGCCGAGCTCTGCGAGTAGACGGCCACGATCGCCCGGCTGCGGGCGGCCGCATACCCGGGCTCGGCCAGGCCGACGATGTCCTCCTCAAGTCGCGCCAGTAGACGCTCGCCGTAGGCACGATTGAGGGCCCGCCAGCGCTGCTCGCCCGTCAGACGGTAGAGCCGCTGGGCAAAGTGGCGCTGCTTGTCCTCGGACAGCGTCGGCAGCGCCCGCTCGTAGACGTGCTGAATGGCCAGACCAGCATCGCGCTGGACGTCACGTTCATCATACGGCTGGATGGCGGCGCAGCCGACCAGCACCAGCACCATCATTAGTGAAAAGAGCTTTCCCATACCGAATCCTTGGTGGTGTTCACTAACAATAGGCCATCAACGCACAGTCGATGAGCAATTATGTACAAGCATCGGCGACATTGTCGGCATAAGCTAAGGCTGTACTTCATCAAGTCAGGTTTCATGAGGGGAGTCGGCATGAGTAACGCCAGCCGGTTTGAGTTCTTCAAAAGTCATCATGTGCCTACGCTCACGGTGCTGAAGGCGGCTATTGAGGATTTCAGTTACGACCCGCATGCCCATGAAGAATATGCCTTTGGCGTCACGCTGGCCGGGCGTCAGGACTTTTTCAGCGGCGGGCAGTTTCATCGCAGCCCGCCGGGCAACGTGATTCTGTTCAATCCAGAGGAAGTCCACGACGGCCATTCGGGTGGCGCACAAGCGCTGGACTACCTGAGGTGGTCTGGGCGCTGGGGCTGTCCGCCATGGCGGCGGGCGCCCCCGGCAGCTATGTGGTCATCGGTAACCTGGTGGGTGAGCGCATTAAAAGCACACGAGTGATGAAGGGCTTTAACTGGCTGGTGGCAGGGCTACTGGTCGCCGTGGCGATATCGATTGGTGTTGAGCATGTGTGGGTGCCGCTCGCTGGTTAACGCTTAAACCCAGGTCGAGTTAGGCCCACATTACATACGACGTTTAAGTGACGCATAGACCTTGCCTTTATCGCGTTTGCCAACGGCAATGACATAAACGAACAGCTCGTCGTCGACGACTTCATAGACCAGGCGATAGCCAGCGCTGCGAAGCTTGATTTTGTAGCACGCATCAAAGCCGCTTAATTTATCAGCGGCTACTTTGGGTGATTCCAGCCTTTCCGCGAGCTTCTTTTTAAACTGGCTTTTGACTGGCCCGCCGAGCTTTTCCCATTCTTTAAGCGCTGCTGGCAGAAAGCGAAGCTTATAGGTCATCTAACGTAACCGTTACTGCCTTATCTTTATCAGCTCGGCGTTCATCCACCAATTTGGCCAGCTCATAGTCTTCTAGCATTTCCATCATGGCTTCATAGGTTTCGGCGGGGATTAAATAGGCGGCTGGCTTGTTATGGTTCAGCACGGCAATAGGAGAGCCGCTAACCCGGGCAAGCAGCGCAGATGGATTTTTCTTTAGCTCAGAGATGCTTACAGAAAAATCTGCTAATACCTGGTGCATGTCGGCCTCCTGGAAACCCTATAAAAAGCACTTAATATAGGATTGATATTAGCTCTTTTTTTATTCACTCGCTAGGTAAAGCCACAATCATTGGCAGTGACCTACCTCCGGCACGCCCTGACGCTTTCCGCCAATTCACTCACCAGGCCATGTACCCGCTCGACGGCTTCATCTGGTGTTTTGGCATGTTCGATGCAGTCCACTAGCGCGGAGCCAACCACTACCGCATCGCTGTAGCGGCCAATGGTCGCCGCCTGCTCGGCGGTGCGGATGCCGAAGCCGACGGCGATGGGCAGCTCGGTATCTTTCCGCAATCGCGCCACCGAGGCTTCCAGCCGTTCCGGCGTGGGGGCGTTTCCGCCGGTCACGCCTGCGACAGAAACGTAGTAGATAAACCCAGAGGCGTTCGCCAGCACTCTGGGCAGGCGTTTGGCATCGGTGGTCGGGGTGGCCAGACGGATAAAATCGATGCCGTGCCGAAACGCGGGTTGGCAGAGCTCTTCGTCGTGTTCGGGGGGCAGGTCCACCACGATCAGGCCGTCTACCCCGGCACGGGCGGCATCGGTCAAGAAGCGTTCAACACCGTAGCGGTAAATGGGATTGTAGTACCCCATCAGAACAATCGGCGTGGTGCTGTCCTGTTCGCGGAACGTGCGCACCATCTCCAGCGTTTTGGCCTGGGTCTGGCCGTTGTTCAGGGCGCGCTGGGCGGCTTTTTGAATGGCGGGGCCATCGGCCATGGGGTCGCTGAACGGCATACCCAGCTCAATGATATCTACCCCGGCGGCGGGCAGTCCGTGGAGCAGGCGTCGGGAGGTGTCGGCATCCGGGTCGCCGGCGGTGAGGTAGCTGACCAGCGCCGGGCGGTTTTGCTGCTTGAGTGTGCTAAAGCAGTGTTCGAGACGCGTGGGGTTGTGCATGGTCTGATTCACGATAGTGTTCATCGCGTTGTCCTGGATCGCGCTCATACGTTTTTCACTCCGAATTTATCGCCAAGGTGATGGGCAACGCTGGTCATGTCCTTGTCGCCACGGCCGCTCAGGTTGATCACCATCAAGTGCTCGCGGGGAAGCTGGGGCGCGCGTTTGGCGACTTCTGCCAACGCATGGGCGGTTTCCAGGGCGGGAATGATGCCTTCCTTGCGGCAGCAAATCTGGAAGGCCTCCAGCGCTTCATTATCGGTGGCCGAGACGTATTCGACCCGCTTCTGCTCGTGCAACCAGGCGTGCTCGGGCCCGATGCCGGGATAATCCAGTCCGGCAGAAATAGAGTGGGCGTCGGCAATCTGGCCGTCTTCGTTTTGCAGCAGGTAGGTGCGGTTGCCGTGGAGTACCCCAGGGGTGCCGCCGTTCAGGCTGGCGGCGTGCAGGCCACTTTTGACGCCTTTGCCACCCGCTTCCACACCGATCATGTGAACGTCCGGGTCATCCAGGAACGGATAGAACAGCCCAATGGCGTTCGAGCCGCCGCCCACACAGGCCACCAGCGAATCCGGCAGGCGGCCTTGCTTTTCCAGCATCTGGGCGCGAGTTTCATGGCCAATGACGGCCTGGAAGTCGCGCACCATGGCGGGGTACGGGTGCGGCCCGGCCACGGTGCCGATGATGTAGAAGGTGTCGTCGACGTTGGTGACCCAGTCACGCAGCGCTTCATTCATGGCATCCTTGAGCGTGCCGGTGCCGGAAGTGACCGGGATGATCTCCGCGCCCAGCAGCTTCATGCGAAACACGTTGGTCTGCTGGCGTTCGATGTCCGTCGTGCCCATGTAGATCACACACGGCAAACCAAACCGCGCCGCGACCGTGGCGGTGGCCACGCCGTGCATCCCCGCGCCGGTTTCGGCGATGATGCGCTTTTTGCCCATCTGCTTGGCCAGCAGCACCTGGCCGATGCAGTTGTTGATCTTGTGCGCGCCGGTGTGGTTGAGCTCTTCGCGCTTGAGATAAATGCTCGCTCCGCCAAAGTGCTCGGTCAGCCGTTCGGCGAAGTAAAGCGGGCTGGGCCGCCCTACATAATCGCCCTGAAAGTAGGCCAGCTGACGCTGAAATTCTGGGTCGTGCTTGGCGGTGGTGTATTCGTCTTGCAGCTCCAGAATCAGCGGCATCAGGGTTTCGGCGACGAAGCGGCCGCCAAAGTTGCCAAATAACCCGTTGGCATCGGGCAGGCTCTGGGATACGTCTACAGGTTGATTCATCACGACCTCTGAATGCGTTATCGAACAATGCAGTCAAAGTAGCGCAAGCAGGCGAGGAGAAAAATCGATAAGATGTCATCAACCTGTGAGCTGGAGTCACATATCAATGCACAACAGCCTGCCACCGCTTAGCGCCTTACGCGCCTTCGAGGCCACTGCCCGGCTGGGCAGCGTGACCGCCGCTGCCGAGGAGCTAAACGTTACCCACGGCGCCGTCAGCCGCCAACTTAAAAGCCTGGATGACCATTTTGGCGTGGCGCTGTTTACCAAAGCGGGCCGCGGCATTGTGCTGACGCCTCACGGCGAGAAGCTGCAAAGCGGCCTGAGCGACGCCTTTGCCCAAATGCGTGATAGTTGCGCCGCGCTCAAACGTGATGTGGAGGAAGCGCCCTTCACTCTCGCCTGCCCCGGCAGCCTACTGGCGCGCTGGCTGATTCCCAGGCTGGACCGCCTTCACCGTGACCTGCCTGACCTCAAGCTGAAAGTGGTGGTGAGTGACACCGAGCAGCCCGGTCAACAGACGGACGCCAGTGCCACCCTAGCGTTTTCCGAGCCGCCCTGGCCCGCAGAGGTGGAGGTCGTCGAGCTTATCCCGGAGCAGATATGCGCGGTGGCGAGCCCACAACTCGCCGCGCAGTGCGACCCCGCCAACCCGGCAACGCTATTCGACAACACGCTGCTATACACCGCCTCGCGTCCTCAGGCATGGCCGCATTGGGCCAACGCCCAAGGGCTTGAGCACGCGCAGCTTGAAGCAGCGCTGAATAAAGGCCAGGGGTTTGAGCACCTTTACTACTTGATGGAAGCAGCCGCAGCGGGCTTGGGCGTGGCGATTGCCCCCACGCTATTGGTAGAAGACGACCTGAAGAGCGGGCGACTGGTGGCGCCCTGGGGCAGCATCGAAACACCCGCCCGGCTCTGCCTATGGCTGCCCGGTCAGGCGAATTTACTTACTCACCCACGCAGAAGCCAGCCGCTGGCGGAATGGCTTAAGGGGGAGCTTGGGAGATAAATGCGCAGGCGTTAGTGAGGCTGCGTGTTATCCGGAAACTTGTGACTCGCTTCGGCTTTCAACCGTTCAACCAGCCAAACCCAGCGAACCGTTGTCAGAGTAGCTATAGCGGGAGTTGGGGCATCAAATGAATAGCAGCGACTCACCTTGGTAAGATCAACGCGCATAAGCTATAATCGTACGGCATTTCCGTACATATTGGTGGCGTTATGGATATTATTAGCGTTAACAAATTCAGGGACAACCTGAAAAACGTTGTAGAACAAGTGATTAACAAGCACGAACCCTTAAAAGTAACCCGTCGTGCTGGAGAAGCGTTCGTGGTGATTAGCGCCGAGGATTGGGAAAGAGAGCAAGAAACACTCTATGTTCTTCAGAACCGAGACCTCATGGAACAAATTGCGGCGTCTCTCGACACCCATAGCCGCGGCCAAGGATACCAACCTGATAATGAGCAGATGAATGAGATCACTGGTATTTGAGGGCCGTACGTGGGAAGCCTATGAAAAAATGCGTGAAACAGATAAGAAGCTGCATAAAGCACTCTGCAGACTCTTGAAAGAAATGCTCCGCACTGACGATCCAACGACGGGTATCGGAAAACCTGAGCCGCTCAAACATAATCTTTCTGGATTGTGGTCGAGGCGAATTTCGCAAAAAGACAGGCTGATCTACAGGTTCGATGACAACGCTATTTATATTTTTGCCATCGGCGGGCACTACGATCAGTCCTGATACTATTGATTTTATAAAGAGTAATACGCTGCTCCTTCCAAATGATCATTTAATAACTTCTTCAATCGACCGCTTGCCATCCAGCAAGACGAACTCCTTGTTGATAACGCTGGATTGCAGCGCGTAGTGAAGCGCATGGGCGACGTTGGCGCGGGAGATTTGATTGTCGCCTGCCTCATCGATTGAGCTTGCGAACTGCTGGCTGGCGGCGTTATCCGTCAAACGCCCGGGTTTGAGAATCACGTAGGGGACGCCGCTGTTGCGCAGGTGGGCATCGGCGGCGAATTTTGCGGCCATGTAGGGGCGCAGCTTTTCGGGCGCTTCCATGGGGTCTTCGGCGCGTATCGCGCTGATCATCAGGTAGCGGGAGAGACCTTTTTGCTTGGCGATATCGGCGGCACGAATGGCGCTGTACAGGTCGATTAACAGCGTCTTGTCAGGCCCTGTGTGCGGCCCTGAACCAGCAGTGAATACTACCTGGTCACAGCCTTCAAAGGCGTGTGAAAAATCGTCTTCCAAGTCGGCAACGACGGTATCGATACCGCGCTCGTTAAACCACGGCACCTGCTTTTCACCGCGAATCATTGCCTTGATGGGAGTACCTGCCTGCTGGGCCAACTCGCAAAACTGTTTGCCAATCTGTCCGTTCGCGCCAATCACTAGCGTGGTCATAGCATCTCCTTATGGTGAGCTGATAGTTCATCAGTGAAGGCACAATTGGGGTAATTCAACCGTACGCGTCTAACACAATGGACATCCGCTCAGTGAGGCGAGGTGGTGATCAAACGGCTTCACCACCTCGCCATCAGCGCGTTAGGCGCGGTTGGGGTCGGGCAGGTCGCCCTGCGCCGGGCCTTCATCGGTGGCCAGGGTTGAGCCGTGATGACGGAGCAACGGTCCCGCCAGCTTGCGCAGCGCCACGTAGAACACCGGCGTGAGGAACAGGCCGAACAGCGTCACCCCAATCATACCGGCAAACACCGCCGTACCCAGCGCTGCCCTCACCTCGGCCCCCGCGCCGGTGGCAACCACCGAGGGCAACACCGCCGCCGTGAAGGCGATCGAGGTCATGATGATCGGCCGCAGCCGCAACCGGCAGGCTTCCAGGGCGGCCTCCACCGTGCCCTTGCCCTGCAGCTCCAGCTCGCGGGCGAACTCCACGATCAGGATGGCGTTCTTACACGCCAGGCCAATTAGCACCACCAGTCCCACCTGCACGAAGATGTTGTTATCGCCCCCGCCAAACCAGACGCCAATCAGCGCCGCGAGCATCGACATGGGCACGATCAGAATCACCGCCAGCGGTAGCGTCCAGCTCTCGTAGAGGGCCGCCAACACCAGAAATACCAGCAGGATCGACAGCGGGAAGACCACCAGCGCCGCGTTACCCTGGGTGGACTGCTGGTAGCTCAGATCGGTCCACTCCAGCGCCATGCCTGGCGGCAGCAGCTCTTCCGCCAGGCCGTTGATAGTATCCATCGCCTGGGCGGAAGAAAGCACCCGTGGGTCGAACTCACCGGCCAGATCCGCCGCCGGGTAGCCGTTGTAGCGCAATACCGGGTCGGGGCCGAAGGTCTGGCGGATATCCACCATGGTGCCGATGGGCACCATTTCCCCCTGGTCGTTACGGGTGCGCAGCCGGGCGATGTCTTCCACGCTGGCCCGATAAGGAGCGTCGGCCTGGGCGATCACCTGCCAGGTGCGGCCAAAGCGGTTGAAGTCATTCACATAGGTCGAGCCAAGGTAGGTCTGCAGGGTGTCGAACAGTTCGGTCAACGGCACGCCCTGAGCCTTGGCCCTCAGCCTATCCACCTCGGCGTCCAGCTGCGGCACGTTGGATTGATAGCTGCTGATCGGAAAGCCCATTCCCGGCGTTTGCGCAATCGCGCCCTGGAGCTGGTTCACCGCCTGCTGCAATGCCCCATAGCCAAGGTTACCGCGATCCTCGATAAACAGCTGGAAACCCGACCCGTTGCCCAGTCCCAGAATCGGCGGCGGCATAAAGGAAAACGCAAAGCCTTCTTTCAAGCCGCCAATGCCCTGGTTGATGCGGGCGTTTATCTCCGCAGCGCTGAGACTGCGCTCACCAAAGGCGCTGAGGGTGAGAAAGGCTACCCCAGTGTTGGAGGTGTTGGTGAACTGCAGCGCGTTCAGGCCGGGAAAGGCGATAGCGTGCTCCACACCGTCGGTTTCCATGGCGATGTCCACCACGTCCTGAAGCATCTCGTCAGTTCGCTCCAGGGACGCCCCTTCCGGCAGGATGACGCCAGCAATCAGGTACAGCTTGTCCTGAACCGGGATAAACCCAGGCGGCACCGCCTTGAACATCACGCCAGTGCCCAGCAACAACAGCGCGTAGACCACAAACACCGCGCCACGATGCTTCAGGGAGCGGGCCACGCCGCCCTGGTACTTGTTGGAGCTGGCGTTAAAGAAACGGTTGAAGGGCCGGAAAATCCAGCCAAACAACGTATCGATCACGCGGGTGAGCCGATCCTTGGGCGCATCATGGGGCTTGAGCAGCATCGCGGCCAGCGCGGGCGACAGGGTCAGCGAGTTGATGGTGGAGATCACCGTGGAGATGGCAATCGTCACCGCGAACTGGCTATAGAATTGACCGGTCACCCCCGACAGGAAGGCCATGGGGATAAACACCGCACACAGCACCAGCCCCACCGCGATGATAGGCCCGGAGACTTCCCGCATGGCCTGATGCGCGGCAGCCTGAGGTTTTAGGCCCTCCTCGATGTTCCGCTCCACGTTTTCCACCACCACGATAGCGTCGTCCACCACGATACCGATGGCCAACACCAGGCCAAACAGGGTCAGCGTGTTAATGGAGTAGCCCAGCAGGTAGAGCGCCGCGAACGTGCCGATCACCGAGACCGGCACCGCCAGCAGTGGGATAATGGAGGCACGCCAGGTCTGCAGGAACAGCGTGACGACCAGCACCACCAGCAGCACGGCTTCCAGCAGGGTGGCGATCACCGACTTTATCGAATCATTGACGAAGATGGTGGTGTCGTAGACCGCTTCATACTCCACCCCGTCCGGGAACTGTTCGGACAGCTCGTCCATGGTGGCGACGACCTGCTCGCGAATCTCCAGCGCATTGGCCCCCGGCGCCTGGAATATCCCCACACCCACCGCGTTATTGCTGTCCAACTGCGAGCGCAGCGTATAGTCCCCGGCGCCCATTTCCAGCCGGGCCACATCCGCAAGCCTGAGGATCTCGCCGCCCTCGCCGCGCTTCAGCACGATGTCGCCAAACTCCTCCACCGTTTCCAGCCGCCCTCGGGCGTTGATCAGGGTGAGAAAGTCACTATCCTCAATGGGTTCGGCCCCCAACTGCCCGGCGGAGACCTGCACGTTCTGTTCGCGCATGGCGCCGACCACATCGCCGGCTGTCAGGTCACGGGCAGCTATGCGATCAGGATCGAGCCACGCTCTCATGGCGTAGTCACCACCACCGAAGATTTGTGCATCACCGACCCCTTCTAGCCGGGCCAGTCGATCACGAACATTCAGCCGCACATAGTTGCGCAGGTAGAGGGTGTCGTATTCGCCGCTGGGTGAGGTCAAGTGAACGACCATCAGGAAGGTGGGCGACTGCTTCTGGGTGGTGACGCCTTGCCGACGCACGGCTTCCGGCAGCCGAGCCTCGGCCTGACTGACGCGGTTCTGCACCCGAACGGCGGCCTCCTCGGCATCGGTACCCGGGCGGAAGGTGACGGTCATTTGCAGCACACCATCAGAGCCCGCCACGGACTTGAGGTACATCATGTCCTCGACGCCATTGATGGCTTCTTCCAAAGGCGTGGCGACCGTTTCGGCGATCTCCTTCGGGTTGGCGCCGGGGTAAACCGTGCGCACCACCACGGAGGGCGGCACGACATCCGGGTACTCGCTGATCGGCAGGTTGGGAATAGAGATCAGCCCCACCGCCAGAATAATAATCGACAGCACCGCCGCAAATATCGGTCGGTCCACGAAGAAACGTCAGAGTCGATCCTCAGGAGGTAGCCGGGTTGATACTGGAGCTGGGCGACAAGGCTCCGCCTGCGGGCCACGACACCATCTGCTCCGAAATGGACTGCGACTTGAAATCAGCCCCTATGGATGCCCGCATGCAAGGTGCGCTTTACCGCTTGTTAAGCCTGCTCGACGCCCCGGAAGATATACCGGTGCTTTCGCCCCTGGCCCGACGGGAACTGATTTACCGGGCGCTGATGGGCGAGATGGGGCCGCATATGCGCCGCTTTGCCGCCTCGGACTCCCAGGCCAATCGTATCGCGCAGGTCATCTATGCCCTCAAAGAGCATTACGCGCAGCCGCTCAAGATCCGTGAGCTGGCGGCAAGCGCCAATATGAGCGAGTCGACGCTTTATCACAGCTTCCGCCAGGTCACCCGGATGTCACCCCTGCAGTACCAGAAGAAGCTACGCCTGCACGAAGCCCGGCGGTTAATGCTCGCCGAGGGGCTTGAGGCAGCTACCGCCAGTTACCGGGTGGGGTATGAAAGCCCTTCGCACTTCAGCCGCGAATACAGCCGCATGTTTGGCGCTCCACCGCGTGCCGACGTTAGCCAGCTACGCGCCGCTGGCGCAACACCGCTACCCGCTTAGTGAGCCGTCACGTCCGGCCCTACCAACCTTTCGCTATGCCTGAATGGTAAACCTGAAGAACGAATCGAGCGGTTGGGGTCCAGAGGCGACGCTCAAGCGACGCACAGATCTTGCCTTAATCACGTTTGCCGACGGCAATGACATCTACGAACAGCTCATCTCAAGCAGCCGATAGCCCGCTCTGCTCAGCTGGCGAAGGGCGGTTACTGGGGCGTTACCCGCAGCAGCCTGCCCTCGGGGCTGTCGGTAAGCAGGTAAATAGCCCCTTCCGGGCCTTCGCGCACGTCGCGGATGCGCTCATCCAGCTCGCCAAACAGTCCTTCTACGTCTTCGGCGCTGGTGCCGTTGTCGGATAAACGTACGCGACGCACTTCTTTATTCACCAATGCGCCGACCAGTAGGTCGCCCTGCCACTCGGGGAACATCTCTCCGGTGTAGCGCACCATGCCAGAAGGCGCGATGGAAGGCGTCCATTCCAGAACTGGAGACACGGTGCCTGGGTACTCTTTGAAAGGTGAAATCCGTGCGCCGGTGTAATCCAATCCTCCGGTCGCCAATGGCCAACCGTGGTTGGCGCCCGCGTCGATGATGTTTAGCTCATCGCCGCCGCGCGGACCATGTTCGTGGGCGATCAGCCGGTTATTGTCAGCGTCAAAGACCAGCCCCTGCACATTGCGGTGGCCATAGCTGTAGATTTCCGGCCGAGCGTCGTCGTGCTCCACGAAGGGGTTGTCAGCCGGCACGCTGCCGTCGGGGTTCAGGCGCACAATGCTGCCGATGTGGCTTTCCAGCTGCTGCGCCTGTTCGCGGTAGTCAAAGCCATCGCCGAGGGTGAGGATCAAAGTGTCGTCCGGCAGCCAGGCCAAACGCCCGCCGAAGTGAGCCGCGCCCTGCTTGGCGGGCTGGGTGCGAAAAATTTCGCTGACGTCTGCCAGGCCGTTATCCTCGAGCGTGGCCTTTGCCAGGCAGGTGTGATTGGCACGTTCATTGCCACAGGCGTAGCTGAGATAGAGCTGCCGGTCGTCTTCAAACCGGGGCGAGAGCCGCACGTCAAACAGCCCCGCCTGGCCCGAGGCAAACACATCGGGCACGCCGCTAAGCGATCCCTCGAGCGTGTCGCCTTCGGCGCTCAAAAGCCGCAGCCGCCCGGGGCGTTCGGTAACCAGCATGCGCCCGTCCGGCAGAAAGGCCAGCGACCAGGGATGCGCCAATCCCTCGGCTAAAGTCTCGATTTGGTAGGCACTTTGCGTCTTGCGCTCCTCGCCTTCCTGGGCCTGGACTTGCTGACCGGCGCCCAGCGCGGCAGCCAGACTGCCTACCCCCAGCACCATCGCCATGCCGGAAAATCCACGCGGGCGGTTGGCATTGGCCATGCGTTTTCGCAGCCGCGCAAACAGCCAGCCCGCCACGCCCGCCGTTGCCAGCATGGCAATAAACCCGGCGACGCCGCGGGTGGCGGCAATCAAGGTCGGCGGCGGCGCCAGGGTATCGACCAGCCATAGCGTCGCCCACAGCCCCACGACCGCACCGCCTGTGCATAACAGCGCCAAAAACCGGCCGCCCAGCCAGCCGGACAGCAGCACCGCCACGCTTTGCGATACCACAAAGCCCACCGAGAACATCACCGCATACAGCGGCGCGAAGCTGGCCAGGTCGTGCAGGGTGTTGGCGACACGCTCGTCTGGTGGAATCTCGACGCCGAGCGCCTGCAGCGCCGCCAGATTGAACTGGGTTTGCACCACGCTACCCAGCACCACGCCCACCAGCAACGCGATGACAAAATAGATTCCGGTAAGTGCCCAGCGGGGTTGGTGGGTCATTGGTAGTCTCTTGTGGCAGGCAGTTTTTGTGGGAGCAAACAATCCAGTATTGCGCCGACGGGTCGGCGTGTTCAAATGACGTTTCTTAACGAAGCGGTTTCAAGGCAGGACATAACGTGACACTACTGCATTTTTTGTAAGCCATATCCTACACAGCTGTCGGTTTTGGCTTACAAAGAAAGCATGGCAAGACTGGTAATATTAAGCTGACTTTACAAACAGCTCGTCTCTAGCCTATTGACGAATCTTGAGGCTCGTCGGTACCTCTCGATATAAAAACTCCAACCGACAAAATAAATCATTAGGGAATACCATGCTGAAACGTTCTTTGACTACTGCTGTTGCACTGTTAGGTGCTACTACTGTGCTGACCTTGAGCACCACCACGTTCGCCAACGATCATCAGGGCGATATCAATCCGTGGCAACATTGCGGTATCGGTGCCGCTATTTTTGACGACAACACCACTGCAGCTGCCATCTCGAATGTGATTTGGGACTCGGGCACCACCGCCGTTACGTCAGCCACCATCTCTCCCGAGACCTGCGAAAGCGAAGAAGTCAAAGTCGCTCAGTTTATCGATGAAACCTACGACCAGCTGGCCATGGAAGCGGCCATGGGCGAAGGCGAGCACCTGACGGCTGCCCTCGGACTCGTTGGTTGTGACGCCAGCAACTCAGCAAGCGTTTCCCAGCTGCGCAACGACCTGAGTACCGTCAGCGCTGACGCCAGCTACTCTTCCATGAGCCATGAAGACAAGGCTTACCGTTTCTACAACAGCCTGAATCAAGCGTCTGCGAACTGTTCAGCCAGCTAATGCCTCATGTGGGCTGGCCCTCTGCCAGCCCACTCCGCTTCCCTAAAGGATACTTCGCGCATGCGGCGGCTTTGGCTGACGACCCTATTGCTTTGCTCACTGTCTAGCACCCTGTTACACGCAGAAGAAACGACCCTTTCACAACATCCCCAATGGCGTTCGCTGCTGCATTTCGACCGCCAGACGCCTTTTTCTCCGCCGCGCAGCGCCGTGATCGATGACGCCTTTTTCCTCGCTGAAAATGGCCGCTACGACCCTCGTGCCGAACTGGACGCAACGCTTGCCGCCCTGCGCGAGCCTTCCCGCGCACCGGGAACACATGCACGCTGCCAATTTCCTGCACGGGCCATGTGGCTCTCAGAAAAAACAGGTGAGCAGTGGCCAAGTGCTGACTGCCCTGAGTTCAACGAATGGCAATCAACGCATCAGGGCGCCGGCCTGGGCCTGATGTTTGCGACGGGCTATCTCGGCAATCCCGCCTCGTTTTTTGGCCACATCATGCTTCACTCGGCTTCCGGACAGAGCATTGGCGCGGCCTCGGATCCACAACACCTGCTGGATACCAGCCTGAACTTCGGCGCAGATGTGCCAAGCGATGACGGCATGCTGACCTACATGGCCAAGGGCCTTTTTGGCGGCTACAACGCGACATTTTCCAATGCGTCCTTCTATCGCAATGCCACGCTTTATTCCGAACGGGAAATGCGTGATTTATGGCATTACCAATTACGCCTGACGGATCAGGAAGCGTCGCTTTTAACAGCGCATCTTTTTGAAATTGTCGGTCAAGATTACGAGTATCTGTTTTTATCCCAGAACTGCGCGTCACGAATTGCCCGCACACTTGAGCTGGTTATCGATGAGGATCTGACGCCGGGTATTTCTCCATGGGTGGCCCCTGAAGACCTGTTAAGAACCTTGAGTCGCGCAGAACATCACGGCCAGCCTTTGCTCGCCGACACGCGCCACATCCCATCGCGACGGCTCACAACCCAGCGCCAGTTCACGGCGCTAAGCGCGCGTCAACAAGAGGCGGCGAATGCCGTATGGGCCGAGGAGGATAACCTGCAGATGCAGGCGGCCGAATTTACCAAGCTTACTGCTGCTCAACAAAGTGACGTTCTGGATACGCTGCTCAGCCACGCCTCTTTTCTCCGCCAAACCGGCGATACCGAGCAGCTACCGGAAATCGAGCGGCAACTGCTGCAGGCGCGATTGCGCCTTCCTCAAGGGGATACGCAGACGAACCACCCCAAACCGCCTGCCATACATGAAGTAGCGCCACCTGCCTTGGTGAATGTCAGCGGTGTCCATAACAGCCACTCGGGCAATGCGTTTCGCCTTAGGTTTCGACCGCTTCAGTACGATTTACTGGACACCAATCGGGCACGCATGCCCAACTCAGCAGTTGAAATTGCCAACGTCGAAATCAACGCCGACGAACAAGGCGTATCATTACAGCGTTTCGACCTTTTTAACATTACCAACCTGCACACCAACGCCATTACATTGCCTACCCTGCCACAAAACGCCTGGCAGATATCGGCGGGGATCCAGCGGAACCGCTTGAGCTGCCGACGCTGCTTCGATGGTGTGGCCAATGTGTTGGGAGGTAAGTCATGGTCGCTAGGTTCCCACCTGCCTTATGTCCTGGCGGGTGCCCAGTTGCGCACCCAACGGCATTACGAAGGGGTCGCGGTACCCATGATCAAAGCGGGCGTGGTCAGTAGCTGGTCGCCACGCCAGCGCACCCACTTGAAGCTGACTCATCGGCGAAACATTGGTTACGACGACCGCCAGCGGACGGATTGGCAACTACAGCACCGGGTGGCTCTATCCACCGCGTGGGATATCCGGTTTGAACTGCAGCGAGACCAATCGGCTACCGAGGCGAGCATTGGTTTTTCTCGATACTTCTAGTGATAGATGCAAACCAGCTAAATGGCACAAGGGCGTAGTCAATACGCTTATCTCGGTGAGGAGACGTTTGGCTTTAATAAAGCAATCCGTGTAGGGTTATTGATCAAACATTCAATTTAAGGAACTCCCATGCAACGTCGTCCTCTGATTGTCGCCATGTCATTGGGTCTTTTCGCTGGTGCTGCCACCACCGCCGTCTTGGCGGATACGTCGCCGCTGGAGCAGCAGCTAAAAGATCTGGAAGAATTCCAAGTCATCGCCCACCGGGGCGCCAGCGGCCACGCGCCGGAGAGCACCATGGCAGCCTTTGAGAAGGCCCATGAGTGGGACGTCGATTACCTGGAGCTGGACGCCCAGCTGTCTTCCGATGGTGAAGTGGTGGTGTTTCACGATGACACCATTGACCGCACCAGTGACGGCGAAGGCGAGATCAACGACTACACCCTGGAAGAGCTGAAAGCGCTGGATACCGGCACCTGGTTCAACGAGAAAAACCCCGATAGCGCCAGCGATGACTTTGTCGGCGCGCAAATGCTCACCCTGGAGGAGCTGTTTGAGCACTTTGGCCACGATGCCCGCTACTACATCGAGACCAAGTCGCCGCAGCTGAACCCGGGCTTGGAAGAAGCCCTGGTTGAAAAGCTGGAAGAGCACGACATGATCGAGAACGGTCGCGTCCTGGTGCAGTCCTTCGAGCAGGACAGCCTTCTTAAAGTGCAGGAATTGAACGACGATATACCGCTGATCCAGCTGGTGTGGTACTACCCCAGCGAAGAAGACGACTCGAAACTGGTGGAGTGGACGGACGTGACGCCGGGCCCCGCCGAGATTACCGATGAAGACTTTCAGGAAATTGCCGACTACGCCGTGGGCATTGGCACCAACTACCTTTACGACGGTCGCCAGGTCGTTGACGCCGACTTTATCCAGCAGGCCCAGGAAAACGGCTTGCCGGTGCACGTCTATACCATCAACGAAATCGATGAAATGGAGCGCCTGATGAAAATGGGCGCCAACGGTCTGTTCACCAACTATCCCGACCGCCTACTGGAGCTCGTCGAGTAACCAGCGCTTCACGCTCTATCGCACCCGGCCACGGCCGGGTGTTTTTTTACGCCTCACGCCAAATCAAGCTGCTCGATCACCTTCGCCACCCTTTCCCTGGCGCTGCCCTGCAGCGTCTTGAGGGGCAGGGGCAAACACGGGTGACTCACCCTGCCCGTGATTTCGGCCATGGTGGCAATGACCCTCAGGCTGCCACCAAAGTCGCGATAAAGCGCCCACAGCGGCGCCAGCGCCTGGCTGGCAGATTGGGCGGCGTTTGTATCTCCGGCCTGAGCGGCGCGGGTAATCGCCAGCGCCGTCTTGGGGAACAAGCCACCAAGCACTGAATACCAGGCATCGCAGCCGGCATTGAGACCTGTGGCAGCCGCCGGGTCGCCGCTGATACCGATGGTGACCTCGGCGGGAATCAGCGCGCGCAACCGTTCGACGCGCGCCCGGGTGGCGTCCAGGTCGCCTGCTACCGGCGGAATCTTGATGGAACGCACCGACGGCATCTGCGCGATACGGCCGTGCAGCTCATCGCTGAAGGCAAAGTGCGTGGTACCGGGGTTGTCGTAGACGCACAGCGGCACGCTGAGCGACCGCCCTACCGTCTCGTACAGGTCAAAGACCTCGTCATCGGTGAGCGTTTGATAGGACACCGGAGCCAGCAGCACGCCGCTGGCGCCGGCCTGCTGGGCGTTGTCGGCATGGAGCAGTACGTCGCGGGTGCGTAGCGCGCCAATACCGATAATCACCGGCACCCTGCCCGCCGCGCTTTCCACGGCAAGGTGAGCAACCCGAGCGCGCTCCTCAGCGTTTAAATAGGCATAGCTTCCGGTGGAGCCCAACGCGCCGATGGAATCCACACCGGCCTCGGCCAGATGGTCCACCAGTTGGATGAACGCACGTTCATCTAGCCCCTGCTCGTCCATGGGGGTGAGCGGAAAGCCACTCAGACCGAGAAACATGCGCGTATCCTTACTGTAGGCGCCTACTGGGCGGTGGGCTGCTGAAAATCGTTAATCGATATACTGGCAAATTTCTCCAGGAAAAACACCAGTGACTCGGGGTGGCGAAAGCGCTCGGTGAAGGCTTCCTGGCCGTCCGGGGAGTGACGGGTTATGTTGGCTTCGTATTCATTCCCCACCTTGAACACGTTGGCGTGGTTTTCGCGTTCGCCTTCGCGGTGCACCGCCGTCAGGGCGGTTTGCTGATGGAGCATGGCACGCAGCCGTCGGGCGTCGTTGCGCTCGGTGTCGGTGGCCCACAGCGGTTGGTCGCGGTTGCCGTAGTGGTAGAGCATCACCGCCAGCAGAATCGCGAAGATGCTGCTGGTCAGGATCCACGTCAGCGTGACGCCCGATACCGGCATGCGCAGCATCAACACAAACTGCACCACCCCACCCGCACCCAGGGCAACGGCCAGCGGGCGCCACATACGCGGATTCATCACGCTGCGCTGGAGGCTTGCACCCCACAGCCCAAGCACGGCAAAAAAGCCAACAACCAGATACACCGCCGCCAGCAGCGTCCCGCCGCCCATCAACACGGCAATGACGCCGATCACCAAGAGCAGGCTGTAGAACGCTGCCAGCAGGCAGTAGGCACGCTTGAGGGTCATCGCTGATCTCCTGCACATCGTTGTTATTATGCGTATCGGTTATTAGGAGTATAGCCAATCCGTGTCAGCGTGCCTGTCGCCTGCGCCTAGCGCTTGGGCATTCCGGCAAAGTTGATCCCCGACAGGCGCGCCATGTCGCGGTTCCAGGTTGCCAGATCATCCGGATTGAAATCGCTCAGCTTGGAATGCCCGCAGGCCCGGGCCATGACCTGCATCAGCGAGGTCGACGCGGTCAGGAAGTTATGCAGCCGCTCCGCCGAGGCATCCACATCCAGGCGCTTGCGCAGGTCTTCGCGCTGGGTGGCGATCCCCGCCGGGCAGTTGTTGGTATGGCACATGCGCGCGCCCACGCAGCCCACCGCCTGGATGGCGCTGTTGGCCAGGGCAATGCCGTCGGCGCCGAGCGCCATGGCTTTGACGAAATCCATCGGCACGCGCAGCCCGCCGGTGATGATCAGCGTCACGCGGCCGCTGGCTTTAGTTTTGTCCAGATAACGTCGCGCGCGGGCCAGGGCCGGAATGGTCGGCACACTGATATGGTCGCGGAACATGGTGGGCGCGGCACCGGTACCCCCGCCGCGGCCATCGAGGATGATGTAGTCGGCGCCGGCGTCCAGCGCAAACTGGATGTCGCGTTCGATATGATTGGCGCTGAGCTTGAAGCCCACCGGAATACCGCCGGTCAGTTCACGCACGCGCCCGGCAAAGCGCTTGAAATCCTTGACGCTGGTCAGGTCCTCAAAGGCGGGCGGGGACGTAGCCGCGGTGCCCGGTTCAAGCTCACGCACCTCGGCAATCTTGTCGGTATTCTTGCTGGCGGGGAGATGACCGCCGGTGCCGGTCTTGGCCGCCTGACCGCCCTTGAAATGAAACGCCTGCACCTTGTCGAGCAGCGATTCCTGGTAGCCGAACTTGGCGCTGGCCAGCTCGTAGAAGTAGCGGGTGTTTTCCGCCTGCTCCTCGGGCAGCATGCCGCCTTCCCCGGAGCAGATGCCGGTCCCCGCTTTTTCGGCGCCCTTGGCGAGGGCGATCTTGGCTTCCGGGGAGAGCGCCCCAAAGCTCATGTCCGACACCATAAGCGGCATGTCGAGAGTAAGCGGCTTTTTCGCCTCGGGACCGATCACCAGCTGGGTGGCGACCGAGGCATCTTCCATCAGTGGTTTGGTCGCCAGTTGGGCCACCATCAGTTGGATATCGTCCCACTTGGGCAGCATATCCTTGGGGACACCCATGGCCGCCATGGGGCCGTGAGCGCCCATGGAAGACAGGCCGTCTCTGGCCAACTGGTGGATAAACTCTACGGTGGGCTCTTCCGCGGTGGCCTTGGGCGCGGGAGCGCGATTGTCGTCCTGATCATCCGCCGCGCTGGGGCCTTCCTTGCCGACATCGCCGTCGCCAAACTGAGCGTGGGAGCCATCGCAGTAGGGCGGGGTTTGCGTGTGCTTGCAGCGGCAGAGGTAAGCCGTCTCGCTTTTTTCAGCCACAAACGCTTGCGGCTCGATATCGCTGCCGGCATGGGAGCCATCGCAGAAAGGCTGATCGCTGGAGCGCCCACAGGCGCAAAAGTAATACTCTTCACCCTGGGTCAATTCGACGTCAATGGGCTTGTTATCCGCCACGACAGGTTGGCTCATTGCAGGCTTCCTCTTGCTTTGCTTTACGGTCATGAAAAACAGTGCCCAAATTGAGCACTGTTGAGCAGATTATTAGGGTCGTTGCGCTCGACTTTCAGACTAGCAGTTTGCAAGGCGCCCGGCGGCCAGGCCTGTCAACGCTTTAGCTCGCCATGCCATTGGCCGGTTAGGTTTTTTGATCCTTGAGGGAGATATCCTTGTCGCCGCGAATTTGCGCGTGGCTGATCAGCGCAAAGATAAAGGTGCCGCCGATCACGTTGCCCACCAGCGTCGGCAAGCCAAACTGGAACAGCAGTTCGCTCCAGCCGATATTGCCAGCCAGCAGCAGGTAAACCGCTTCGCTGGCGCCGACCACGATATGGGTAAACTCGCCGATCGCCATGACGTAGGTAATGATGATGATCACCCATACCTTGGCCTGCCCGGCGGCGGGAATCAGCCATACCAGCGTGGCAATCATCCAGCCGGCCAGAATAGCCTTGGCGAACATCTCGTAGGGCGAGTTTTCCATCATGTGTTCGCCAAGGCTAATAAAGGATTTGTGGGTCGCGTCGTCGAACATGGGCATGTACATAAAGGTAATCGCCGACAACGTCGCTCCCGCCAGGTTACCCACGAGTACCACGCTCCACAGGCGCCCCAGCGAGCCGAAGTTCTGGCGCGTCGGGTGGCTCATCACCGGTAATACGGCGGTGACGGTATTCTCGGTGAACAGCTGCTGGCGGGCCAGAATCACGGCGATGAAACCAATGGTGTAGCCCAGGCACTCCACCAGAAAGCCGACATCGCTATCCGGCAGCTTGGCGTGCATCACGCCCCGCGCCACCATGGAAAAACTCATCGAGATACCGGCGGCGACCGCCGAGAGCAGTAGCGCCATCGAGCCGCGCGCCAGCTCTTTCTGGCCGTCCATTCGTAGCCGCTGATGTACCGCGGCGGCCTGGGAAGGCAACTCCCGGGCTTCGTTATTTTCAGCACGACGCGGTTGACGCTTGGCGTCTTCGCTATCCTCCCGGCCATCCTGCTCGCCGACGGCTTCGGCATCCAGTCCGCCTTCAAAATCATCGTTCGCGTGCTTTGCGTCCTCATCCATGGTCGTGCGTCCTTTGCCAACGTTACAAAATCAGGAAAACAAACAGCTACCAGCGTAGTGCCAACCCCGCGAATTGGACAGCGATACCCCGCACCACGCCACTTTATATGTGCCTATTCAGATACAAAAACCAACGCCCAGGTTGCAGTAAAAAGCGTGTTGCATAACGCAGCAATGCGCGTGCCGCGCTATACTTAGCCAAGGGGTTTAACGGAACACCACGCTAGGAAGCATTTATGACGGATTCATCACGCCAGTCGACGCGGCAATCCTGGAACCCAGAGGGATATGCCCAGCATGCACGCTTCGTACCCGAGCTGGGCGACGAGGTCCTTGCGCTGCTTGCCCCCAAGGCGGGCGAGCGGATCCTGGACCTGGGCTGCGGCGATGGCGTGCTGACCGAGCGCATCGTCAAACGCGGCGCTGACGTGGTGGGTATCGATGCGTCCCAGGAGATGGTCGACGCGGCTCAGGCGCGTGGTATCAATGCCCGCATGATGGATGCGTACCAGATGCCGTTCGATCGGGAGTTCGATGCCGTATTCAGCAACGCGACGCTGCACTGGTTGCTCGACCCGCAGGCGGTGCTTGCCAGCATCAAGCGCGCGCTGAAGCCGGGGGGACGTTTTGTGGCTGAGTTTGGTGGCCATGGCAATGTGGCGGCGATTTGTACCGCCCTGATCGGCGCACTGCAATTCCGGGGCATCAGCGCTCGCGGCCGCCACCCATGGTACTTCCCGACGGCGGATGACTATCGCCACCTGCTGGAAACCGCCGGTTTCAAGGTCGACTCGATTGAGCTTATCCCCCGCCCGACGCCTCTACCCACGGGGATGAGCGGCTGGCTTGACACCTTTGCGACGCCGTTTTTGCATGGCCTGGAAGAGGATTTGCGTAACTCGGTGATCGACAATACGCAGATGCTGCTGAGCCACAGCCTGCGCGATTCCCAGGGTAACTGGACTGCCGACTACGTCCGCCTGCGGGTGTCCGCCCACGTGTGACCCCCAAGGCCCCGCCACATTCGCGGCGGGGCCATTACCACCTCCTAGAACTCGTCCCACTCGTCGTTGGCCTGATGCGCTGGTGCCGGCTGCTTGCTGCGTGGCGTTTCATTTTCGGGTGCCGCCAGGGAGCTGTTAGCGGGCGTAGCCGCTGGCTTGCCGGCCTCCTCGCTTGGCGGTACAGCGTCACTCTGCTCCAGCCGGAAAGTCGCCATCAGCGCGGCCAGCTGTTTTGCCTGGCCTTCCAGCGAGGCTGCTGCCACGTTGGTCTGCTGCACCAGCGCGGCATTCTGCTGGGTCACGGAATCCATTTCGGTGAGCGCGGCGTTGATCTGCTCGATGCCGCTGTTCTGCTCGCGGGTGGCGGTAGAGATTTCGCTGACCAGGGTGGTGACCTGGCGAATGGAATCGACGGTGTCGTTGATGGTCTCACCGCTTCGCTCTGCCTGCGCGGCACCCTGATTGATCTGGCCGGTGGTGGCCTCGATCAGCTGGCGTATTTCTTTGGCAGAGTCGGCACTGCGGCTGGCCAACTGGCGTACTTCGCTGGCGACAACGGCGAACCCGCGCCCCTGCTCACCTGCCCTCGCCGCTTCCACCGAGGCGTTCAGGGCAAGGATGTTGGTTTGAAAGGCAATCGAGTCGATCACACCGATGATGTCGTTGACGCGCTCCGCGCTCGAGGCAATGTCACGCATCAACTGAACCGTATGGGCGACTTCCTGGCCGCCGGCTTCCGCCGACTGCGAGGCCGCCACCGATAGCTGATCCGCCTCCTGGGCGGTTTCAGTATTGCGGCTCACTGTTGTGGCCATCTGCTCCATGCTGGAGGCCGTCTGCTGAAGCGCGGAGGCCTGCTGTTCGGTGCGCGCGGAAAGATCCAGGCTGCCCGCCGAGATATCACCGGTGCCGCTGAACACGCTGTCGCTGCTTTCCCGCAGCGAGACCACCAGACTTTTCAGCTTGGTTTGCATGTAGGCCAGGCCTTTGTAGAGTTGGCCCACCTCGTTGCGCCCACGGTCTTCGATATCCGCGGTCAGATCACCGTTGGCGATGCGTTCAAAGTGCGCCACCGCTTCGCGAAGCGGTCTCACCAGCACGCGAACAATCACCGTGCGCATGATCAACGTCGCCAGCACGGCGATGATCAGCAGCACAATAGCGATGATGGCAACGATGCGATTCAGCGAGGCGACATCCACCAGCATGGCATCGCTACGCTGGTTGGCGTAACCCGTAAACGCCTCCATGGCGGCGTCGAAGTCGTTACCCAACTCGCTCAGTGACTCCTGATTGCGCTGGATTTGAAACGGCGCCGCATCGAGTAGGGGAATGATGCCTTCGGTCACGAAGGCATCGTAGGCCTCCACCATGCCATCGACGTACTCGGCGCGCGGGTCATTGTCGGTCAGCTCAACCTGGCGGAACTGGTCGAAGCGCTGCTCCGCAGCCTCTACCGCGGCCTGGGCCATGGCCTGACTTTCCTGGCCTTTTTCCGGATTGCCCTGCGTGCTGAAGCTGGCGTAGCGGTCCAGGAAGGTTTGCGCACGCAGCGCATTGACCTGGGTCCGATTGGCGGCGTTCGCCAGTTCCCCGTTGTTAATCGCCAGTTCCTGCAGTGCCTTTTCGCTGGTAGTACTCGAATAGAAACCCAGCCCGCTGATCAAACCAATCATTAACAGCAATATAACCAGCGCAGCGGTTAGGCTCCACTTGATCGAGAGGTGCTTCATCCTGTTGATCCCTTTGCTTTTTTAAGTGTGGGTATCAACGACTATCGGCCGGTCTCAGGCAAAATAAAGCAGGATTTATAAAAAAACGCCCGTTGGCGAGAGATCACTCGCCAACGGGCGTTAAAGTAAGCTAGCTAAGCTACACCAAACCAGGCGTTAGATGGTCGCCATGTCGATCACAAAGCGGTAGCGCACGTCGCCTTTTTCCATGCGCTCAAAGCCTTCGTTGATGTTGTTGATATCCAGCATTTCAACATCGCAGGTAATGCCCTGGTCGGCACACAGCTTGAGCACTTCTTCGGTTTCGGCAATCCCGCCGATCAGCGAGCCTGCCACCACGCGGCGCTTGAAGACCAGGTTAAAGGCTTCGATGGCCGGTTCGATCGGCTCAAGCAGCCCCACCAGGATGTGCGTGCCGTCGTATTTGAGGGACGCCAGGTAGGGGTTGAGGTCGTGCTGAACCGGCACAGTGTCGAGCATGAAGTCGAAGGTTTCCGCCACAGCGTCCATCTGCGCCTGATCGCTGGAAACCACGACGTGGTCGGCGCCATTACGCTTGGCTTCTTCGACCTTGGCATCCGAACGGGTAAACACGGTGACTTCAGCGCCCAGCGCTTTGGCCAGTTTAACGCCCATGTGGCCCAAGCCACCCATGCCGATCACGCCGACCTTGTGGCCTTTGCCCACGCCGTGATGCTTGAGCGGCGAATAGGTGGTAATACCAGCACACAGGATCGGGGCGGCAGACGCCAGGTCAATACCATCGGGCATTTTCAGCACGAAATGGTCGCTTACCACAATCTTGTTGGAGTAACCGCCCTGGGTCATGGTGCCGTCCTGACGGTCTTCGCTGCCATAGGTCATGGTGAACCCGTTCAGGCAATACTGCTCGACGCCGTCTTGACAGGCCGAACAGGTGCGGCAGGAATCGACCATGCAGCCGACGCCGACGATGTCGCCTTCCTTGAAGCGGATGACCTTGTCGCCGACGGACGTCACGCGGCCGACTATTTCGTGGCCGGGCACGACGGGATATTGCGTCATGCCCCAGTCATTTTTAGCGAAATGCAGGTCACTATGGCAAACGCCGCAGTACATGATGTCGATGGCGACATCGTCCGGGCGGGGCTCGCGACGGTCAAAAGTGAACGGTGCTAGGGGTTTTTCAGCGGAAAAAGCCGCATAGGCTTTTGCTTGACTCATCGAATGAAGCTCCTTTTTCCTGTGATCCCCTCAACGACGGGGATGGTTACCCATTATTGACCTAATGGGCCGAGATAGCGATGAATGAAGCTACGAAACTTTTGCTCGATTCTCCAAAAGATCGCTATTAAATAACAAAATAAACCGGAAAAACTGTCATAATTGTCTTCCCAGAGGGAAGTACGACCATGAGGTGGACATGCTGAGCGACGTCTCCAATCCGAGGCCCCATGCGGTAGATACCGTCGGCGAGCTGGCGGAATGGATTACCCCGTTGATAACGCATCAGGGCATGATGGCGAGCGAACTCAGCGGCGTATCGCTGTTGAGCCTGAATCGCCACCAGCCAAGAACGCCGTTGCTTTACCAGCCTAGCCTAATTTTCATCGCCCAAGGGCGGAAGATCGGCTATCTGGGCGATAGAGAAATTCACTATGACCCGGGGCAGTACCTGGTACAAACCTTGCCGCTCCCGTTCGAGTGCGAAACCTACGGCTCCCCCGAGGCCCCGTTGCTCGGCGTCTCGATCCAGTTGGAGCCTGCGCTGCTCAGCGAGATGGTGACATCCATGGGCGAGGCGCCCAGCCAGCAACAGGCGACGCTGCCGATGGCATCGGTGGCGATGGATTCAGGCATGCAGGCCGCGGTACTGCGCCTGGTGCGCGCCCTGCACGCGCCGGCAGAGCGCAACACAATGGGCAAGGCGCGCATACGCGATGTGATATTCGAGGCGTTAAAAGGCGAGCAAGGGCCAGCGCTCAGGGCGCTGGTACGTGGACATGGCCACTACGCCCGCATTGTTCAGGTACTGTCGACGCTGCATCGCGACTTTGCAGACGATTACAACGTCGAACAGCTGGCCCGGCAGGCCAACATGAGCCCTTCGACGTTTCACCAGCACTTCAAGCAGATCACCCGCGCCTCGCCGGCGCAGTACATCAAGCAACTGCGCCTGATCAAGGCCCAGCAGCTCCTGCTCCAGGATGATCACAACGTCAGCCAGGCGGCGCAGGCGGTGGGCTACCGCAGCGTGCCGCAGTTCAGCCGAGACTATAAGCGCTACTTCGGCGACGCGCCGTTGCAGCATCGTCGCCAGGAACACGCCCTGCGCCGCTGAGCGTACTCCCTATTTGGCAAATAGCTGGCCCATGTCCTTGAAGGCCTTGAACTCCAGGGCGTTGCCGCAGGGGTCGAGCAGGAACATGGTGGCCTGCTCGCCCACTTCGCCTTTGAAACGCACATAGGGCTCAATCACAAAGTCGGTATCGCGGTCCTTGAGACGCGCTGCCAGCGCTTCCCATTCATCCCAGCCGAGCACTACACCAAAGTGCGGCACGGGTACATTGTGGCCGTCGACCGGATTGGTATGTACCTCTTCCTGGCCCGGCGTTTTAGGGTGTTCATGAATCACCAACTGGTGACCGAAGAAGTTGAAATCGACCCAGTGACCACTTGAACGCCCTTCAGGCAAGCCAAACACGTCGTTATAAAACGCCCGCGCGGCACTCAGGTCGTAAACGGGAATTGCCAGATGAAAAGGGGAAAGGCTCATGGTTATCTCCTGTGACGTTTAGTCTGGTTAATCGCGTTATCTGCAAGCGATCCCTTGATGATAGCGTTTTGGCACTATAAAAGGGGCATAAATGCACATGAAAGGATCACCCAAGTGAACCCGCAAGACCTTGAAAAGCTGGTTACCCGCACCATGCCCTTCGGCAAGTACGAAGGACGGCTTATCGCCGACCTGCCTGGCCCGTATCTGAACTGGTTTGCGCGGGAAGGCTTTCCACCCGGCGAAATTGGCCGGCTGCTCCACCTGATGCATGAAATCGACCACAACGGTCTGAGCGACCTGCTCGCTCCGATCCGCCAGGACTGATGTCAACAAGGCGTGCCTCTAAATCTGAGCGCCCGCTCCCGTTCTGCGATATACAACGACGTGTACTGCTCAGGGTCTGCAGGAAATCGCCCCAGCGCCACCGCGTGTTCAAAGAAACCCTCGGCGGGCAGGTCGTCCCGCCGGCTGACCACCAGGGCCGCGATCATCGGCCGCCCAGCGGCGACATCCTCGTCCATCAACTGCTCGATCGCCCGGGCCACGCGCTGAATCGTGCGCGGCGGCTCAAGCCTCAGGGCCTTTGCCACCTGCTGGTAGGTCATGGGTAATTCGGCGCTGGGTTTGTCGGTCAGCAGCACGCGCACCCGGTCGGCAAGCGCGGCCTGTGTATCAGTTTGCATCATCGTGGTTGGCGTTCTCGTTGCAGGAAAACAAGCATACCGTGACACGGCTGGTTATGCTGAAGACATATCAATGGATCAATACGTCGCCCGTCAGGAGAAAAGCATGACAAAACCACCCAGCACTCGGCAACTCAAAGGTGGCCGCTGGCCCAACGTCCTATCGTGGCTTAGCGTTTTAGCGCTGCTGGCGGCCGTGCTGCTGATGGGCGGAGCAGGCCCCGCCTACCGCGGCGAGCTGATTGCCCTTGGCGACGCCTTTAGCCTGCTGCGCTATGGCGCCTACGTCGCCGCTTCGGCAGCCCTGCTGGGGTTGCTTGTGCTGGTACTCAGCGTCTTTACGCGCCGTCCAGGTGCGGGTGTCGTCGCGATAATGGTGCTCGTGGGCACCGTCGCGCTGCTGTATATGCCCTGGCAGCAATGGCAGCGCGCCCAGCAGGCCCCGGTGATACACGACATCACCACCGATACCCAGAACCCGCCGACCTTTGACGCCCTGCGCGACGCCCGGGAAGCCGCGCCCAACGGCGTTGACTACCCTGGCGAGGAAACGGCGCGTCAGCAGCAGGACGCCTACCCCGAGGTGCAGCCGCTGGTGGTCACAGCCCCGCTGTCGCGGGTGCTCAGCGCCGCCCAGTCAGAGATCGAGTCGGCCGGCTGGCAGATAGCAGCGATCAGCGACCGCACCATCGAGGCCACCGCCGAAACCCGCTGGTTCGGCTTCAAGGATGACGTGGTGATTCGCCTGAGCGAACAGGAAGACGGCGTCAAGGTGGACATGCGTTCGGCGTCGCGGTTGGGCGCCAGCGATGTCGGAACCAATGCACAACGTATCGAGAGCTTTCTCGACGGGGTTGAGGAACGGCTAGAATAGCCGTTCAGTGCACCTGCTTGGCGCGGCTTGGGACCTGACGGCAAACAAGGTGCTCGGCGTCCAGCGAACCAATCGGCACCTCCAGGCTCGCCGGTATATCACCGCTTAGCTGGAGCGCTTGATAACGCAGCGCGCAAACGCGCAGAAACGACGTGAAGTTGCCTAGATCGTGCCCGGCGGCGATCGATTCGTGGTAGAGCCGGGTGATCATTTGCGCGGTATTCATGCCATCGCGCTGGGCGATTTCCTCCAGAATCTGCCAGAAGTAGTTTTCCATCCGTACGCTGGTCACCATACCGTCAATGCGCAGCGAATGAGTGGCGCTCTGCCACAGCGCAGGGTCGGCATCAATAAACAGTTTGCACATCACACGCCTCGCTGAAGTGATTGGCCGCTATGCCATCAGCATAGCGGCCAAACCGGCTGGCGCCCAGTCGATCAGCAGCGGCAAGAACGCTTCAGCGGTCCAGCACCGCCATGAACTGGGCAAGCCAGGCAGGATGCGCGGGCCACGCCGGCGCCGTCACCAGATTGCCGTCGGTCACGGCATCGGTCACCTCCAGATTGGCGAAGCGGCCTCCGGCAAGCTCAACCTCCGGCTGACAGGCCGGGTAAGCCGAGCACTGCCTGCCTTCCAGCACCTTGGCGGCGGCTAACAGCTGGGCGCCGTGACAGATCGCCGCCACCGGCTTATCGGTCTCGAAAAAGTGCTGCACCATGGTGAGCACCTGCTTGTTCAGGCGAAGATATTCCGGCGCACGACCGCCGGGCACCACCAGCGCGTCGTAGTCCGCCGGATTGATGTCGGCGAACGTCGCGTTGAGGGCGAAACGGTGGCCAGGTTTCTCGGTGTAGGTCTGGTCGCCTTCGAAATCGTGAATGGCGGTGGCCACGCTGTCGCCTGCCTGCTTGTCGGGGCATACCGCGTCCACCTGGTGCCCCACCGCCATCAGCGCCTGAAACGGCACCATGGTTTCGTAATCTTCGGTGAAGTCGCCGGTAATCATCAAAATGCGCTTGCTGCTCATCTCAAGTCTCCTTGTTATCCACTACGTTGGAGTTCCCACGCGGAGCGCGTGTGATTTGAGCTTAGCAAGCGCCGATAAAAGACGGGTAGTAGGCCGTTACTACACCCGCCGCCATGCCTTGCACAATGGCGACGGGTGTAATGACCGACTAGGTGAGGCGCGGTGCGGGCTTCTGTTCGGGCAGCGATAGATGGCGCTGTCCGGCGCCTTCGCCGACCTTGAAGCGGCTTACCAGCAGGTTCATGTCGCCGGCACGCTCGTCGAGGGTCTGACTTTCGGTGGAGGCTTCCTGCACCAGGCGGGCGTTCTGGTGGGTCACCTGATCCAGCTGGGCAATCGCCTGGTTGATCTGCTCGATACCGGAAGACTGCTCGTGGGTCGCCTGGGCAATTTCCGTCACGTAGCGCGTGACTTCGGTCAGGCTGTCGACGATTTCCTGGAGATGGGTGCTCGAGGCATTCACCAGGTGTTCGCCTTCGCTCACCTTAGCCACGCTGTCGTCGACCAGATGACGGATCTGCGCGGCTTCCTCCGCGCTTCTGCCGGCCAGCTTACGGACTTCCTGGGCAACCACGGCAAAACCGCGTCCCTGCTCACCGGCCCGGGCGGCCTCTACCGAGGCGTTGAGCGCCAGTAGATTGGTCTGGAAGGCGATGTCGTCGATGGCCTTGATGATGCTGGTGATCTTTTCGCTGGCCTCGCGAATATCGCCCATAGCCTGGGTGGTGCGCTGGGCGACATCCCCAGCGGAGCGGGCACGCTGGTCAACGCTGTTGCTCGCGCCCTTGGCGTGATCAGCATAGTCGGCGGTCTGCTTGACCGTTGCGGTGATCTGCTCAAGGCTCGACGCGGTTTCCGCCAGCGAAGCGGCCTGCTGGTCGGTACGCTGGGAAAGGTTTTCGTTACCCGAAGCAATCTGGCGGCTGCTGGCGGCAATCGCCTCAGCGCTTTCACGAATTTGCGCCACCATGCCTTCAAAGGTATCCATCATGCGGTTGAACGCCTGTGCGGTCTGGCCGACTTCATCATTGCGCTGCAGATCGAGGCGCATTGACAGGTCGGCGTTCTCACCGGCGGCGCCGCTGATGTTTTCCATCTGTTGGCGCATGGTCAATAGCGGCCCCAGCACGCGGACCATGGTGCGCCAGCCGAAGATCGCCAGCAGCGCAATTACCGCCAAGGTCACCGTGATCAAGAGCGTACGCCCGGCGTTGGCCAGGGTTTCAGCCTGTTCGGCGGCGGTATCGGCTTGTGCCACCGCATAGGCTTCCACGTCGGTCAGGGCATCGTCCATCTGCGCCATTGCCTGGCTGACGTTATTCAGCTCCGCCTGAACCTGCTCCTGGCGCTCCAGCTGCTGCAGGCGCAGCGCGTAGACAGAGCTGTCATCCGTGAGCATCAGGCTTTCCAGCTCGACGATAATATCGTCCAGACCGTTGACCAGCGCCATCTGTTCACTATCGGCGCTTGGCGCGCGCATGATTCCCGCCAGCGACTGACGGGCCAGACCAATCTGCTGGCCGATCTCGTTGTGGCGCAGATTGACCAGCTGATCTTCACTTTCGACCTGCATCAGGCGTCGCCCCAGGTCAGCGAGCAACGCCACGGCGATCCGCACTTCACTGCTCAGCCGGGTGACATCCGCTTCATTGCTGAACAGGTTGTCCAGAAGACCGGTAGGCAATGTGGTCATGCCGTCCTCACGCCAGGCATTGAGGCTGTCTTCTAGCGCACGTTGTTCCCGCACCTCAACCAGTGCGGTCCGCCCGGCGATATCGCCGGCGCTGCTCATCACTTCGCTGATCAACGCCTGCATCTCGGCCAGTTGCTCATCCATCCGCGCTTGCAGGGAAAGCTCTTCCTGGCGAACGCTTTCCAACGATGTATCGCTTTCCAGCAGGGTCTGATAATGCTCATCCAGCGTGGCCAACTGGCTCGACTGAGTTTCGGCGTCGTCAGAAGCAAGATTATCGCGCGCCTGGCTAAAGCGCTGATCCAGGGTTTCCCGGGTAGGAACCTCCTCAAGGTCGGCGGTGTTCTCGGCGGCCAGCAGGTCGGCATGGCGCTGGCCAAATGCGCCCATGGTCGAGACCATTTCGCGGCTGGCATTCTGCAACGGCATCACATCGCCGGTAATGTAGCGCTGGGAATCAATTAATCGCTGGTTGGTTGCCCAACCGGTCACCGCCAGTACCACGGCGCCGATAACGGCAGCCAGGAACAGACCGATCAACATGGCACGTAAGCTGAGTGATTTTTTCATTGGCTGACTTCGCTTGTATCAGGGGTAAATGACGCATCAAGCCGCGGAAAACGCATTAGCGCAGCAGCGTTGACCACTCGACGAGTTCAAATTGGCCGTCGGCAATGATGGTCGGCCAGACGCTGTCGCTTGCCTGGTGATCGTCACGCCCCAAGCTCAGCGGTTCTTCGAGGCCGATATCCACTTCCCCCAGCCCCAGCAGTCCATCGACGATGGCTTCCCGGTCCGGCGAGTCACCGGCGGCTTTTACGCCCTCCACAAATAACTTGGCGGCCAGATAGCCTTCCAGCGAGACGAAATCAGGCTCACTGCCGTTGGCATGCTCTTCAAGCGCCTGACGGTAGTCGTCAACGGCGGGCAGGTCGGCGTCCAGTGGCGGCACCACCTGGGTCACGATCACGCCCTCTGCCTGGTCACCCAGCTCATTCAGCAGCGCCTGGCTTCCCACGAAGGACACGTTGAGGAACACCGCATCGGGGATGTCCTGACGCGCTTCACGGATAAAGTCGGCCGCCGGGCCATAGGTGCCGACGATAATGACCGCTTTAGGGGTTTCAGACGCCTGGAGGATAGTGGCCAGTCCCTGGTGAACGTTACGGGTCCCGCGGGAAAAACGCCCGTGGGCGAGGTTTTCGATGCCGGTAAAGCCCTGTGCCTCAAGCGCTTGCTTCGCCCCGTTGTAACCGGCGTCGCCAAAGCTGTCGTTTTGAGTAAAGAAGGCAATTTCCTCCGGCTCGATGCCGGCTTCCATCAGGCCGTCCACCATCGCCGCGGTTTCCTGGACGTAGCTGGCGCGGTAGTTGATGACGTAACGGTCAGGGGGCGATTTACGCAGCACGCCCGCACCGGTAAAGGCACCGAACAGCAGCGTTTCCGCTTCGTTGTGAATGGGGATGGTGACGGTGGCGGTGGGTGTCCCCACATTGCCGATGGCCGCCAGGATATCGTCGTCTTCAACCACTTCGCGGGTGTGGCGAGCGGCAGTGAGGGGATCGTAGCCATCGTCTAAGGCGGCAAGGGACAACATCTCGCCATTGACACCCCCGTCGGCATTGACCTCGGCAAAATACGTGTCGATGCCCTTTTTCATACCCTGCCCGAGCGATGCCGCCGGGCCACTATCCGGCGCCACGATGGCAAAATTGAGTTCCGCGTAAGCGGCCGGAATCGATACCACACTTGCCAATAGCGCTATTAAAATTCGTCGCATTGCCCGTTCCCTTAATCTGCTTGTAATCTGCTTGCCGCTTAATACTGCGCGCAGCTTGTTAAAATCTTTTTAAATCAGCACGATAACTTATACATACTACCACGCTTCACCCGCAGCGTAGTGCGCGCTTAACAGTACTATCGGCCGCAGAATATAGGACTAAAGGACAATTATCCTTAACTTCTAAGTAAACATTGTCGTTAAGTATGTAAACAAACGTTTGTTAAGCATGGGCTGATGCATCGTTGTCAGGTCAGCGGGGGCGTTGCAGCGCAAAACGATCCGTAGTGCGCAGATAGTCGCTGCCGGCCAGACGACCCATCGGGTTAAGTACCTCCAGGTTGACGTGTCGACCGTTCCAGACGGCGTCATCAAGATGCAGGGAAATCACATTGGCGAGCACCAGATTGCCGGCCATGGGCTGATCGCCAAAGCGAATGATGTCGCGCAACCGACAGCCGAAAGCCACCGGCGCACTGGCAATACGTGGCACCGACACCCCCGCCATGGTGGCTTTTTCGAGCCCGGCAAGCATGAACTCGTCTTCCCCGGGGGACAGGCTCGCGCTGGTGGTATTGAGGGCATCAACCAGCGCTTCACTGCTGATGTGCACCACGCACTCAGGGTTTTCTTCGAGGTTACGCACGGTATCCTTGCTGCGCCCCTGGCCGTTCTGGAGCGGTGAAAACCCCAACACCGGCGGGTCGACGCTGACCACATTGAAAAACGAGAACGGGGCCAGATTGGCATTGCCCTGGCGGTCCTGGGTGGCCACCCAGGCAATCGGACGCGGACAGATCGTGCCGGATAACAGCCGATACAGGGTGCCCGCCTCCAGCGGCGACTCGTCGAGTAAACAGTGCATGGCCTTTCCTCATCAACGCATGGACAGAAGCCGTTACGCTATCACACCCTGAGGTGAGCGCGTCATGTTAGGCTAGGCAACCAATGCCGCTCTCGCGATTTTCCCTGTGCATCCATAAGGCTGACGATACACGTGACTTTATCCACCTCTCCACGCCCGCTGTCCCCCTGCCGGAAAATCTGCCGTATCGAGCCTACTCAGTCGCTGTGCGAAGGCTGCGGGCGCACGCTGGACGAGATCGCCCGCTGGGGACAGATGACCGAGGCCGAAAAGGCCCCGGTATGGGAACGCCTCGACGCCGAAGGCTATGGCGTATCGTCGGAGAGTTCGGCGCGCGGCGGGTGATGCCGATCCAGCAGGATGTGGTGTAGCGCCCCACAGCGCACCAGCGGGTCGTCACAGTTGATCACGATATCCGAGTGCGCGAGCACGTAGCTACGTCCGGTGATGGTGTTTTCCACCACCTGATAGGCGCCTTCCTGGTGCGTGTCGATGAATGTGCCGATAAAGCCTGTGTTGCGCAGCGACACGGTTTCCAGCTTGTCGCCCTGGTTCAGCCGTCCTTCGTAATGCATCAGCGCCAGGCGCGCGGAGGTGCCGGTACCCGTGGTACTGCGGCAGATCACGCCGGGATGCACATAGGTGGTGGAGCGCGAACGCACATAGCCTGCCGCGACGTTTTCTTCCGGCCCCATGAAATGCAGAAACGGCAGCGGCCCCACATCGCCCAGGGTGTAGTGGGAAAAGCCCCGCTCGGCCTTGATGGCTTCGACAATCTTATGCGCACAAAGCGCCAGCGCCGGCTCTTCTTCCAGGGTCAGCTTGAAGCCTAGTTCGGCGGCATCCACCAGGGCGTAAAAGCCGCCGCTGTAGGCAATCGAATAGGTCACGGGGCCGATGTCCGGCACCTGGATGGTCTCGCGGTAGGTGTCGATGTAGCTGGGCAGCCCGCCGCAGGTTACCGACTCCACCACGCCGTTATGCACCCTGGCTTCGACCTGGACAAGACCGGCCGGGGCTTCCAGCTTGAAGCGCTGTATCCCCTCCTGCTTGGGCACGATACCGCTTTCCAGCACCGCCGTGGCCGTGCACAGCGTGTTCGAGCCGGAGTAGATCGGGTAGCCCATAACCTCCATGATAATGTAGCCGGCCACGGCTTCCGGATCGCAGGGCGGCACCAGAAGATCCACCGACATCTCAGGGATGCCGTAGGGTTCCTCGAGCAGCAGTCGACGCAGGCCATCGGCGTCGTCGCGCAGGTATTCCATCTGTGCGCGGACACTGTCCCCGGGCAGATGGTCGATGCCGCCAGTCACGATCCGGCTGACATCGCCGCCCGCGTGGGTATCCATTAGCTGGATGGTGTGCTGAGTATTCATTCGCCAGTCTCTTTGCGATCAGGAAGCGTTAAGGGCAAACGGCGCGCCATGGGTATCCCATTGGCTATCCGGGACGACCACGATCTTGCCCAGATAGTTGCTGCCACGATTGACGAAATAGCGCTCGGCTTCATGGAGGTCCGAGAGCTTGAACGCCGCGTGCAGGACTGGCTTGAGCTCGCCGCTGCGAATCCAGGCGATAAGCTGCTCGGCCTCTTCCCGGGTACCGTGGGAGACGCCAAATATCTGCACCTGGTAGAGATAAATCTTCGTCCACATGATCTCGCTCACGTTGCCGCCGCTGGCGCCAGCGATGGAAAGGCGCGGATAGCGTTTGCGGTGCTGCATATCGACGATCATGGTATCGATAAACAGGTTGGTCATCTCGCCGCCTACTAAGTCCATCACGGCGTCGATCGGCTGACCATTCGTCGTCGCCAATACACGATCCACAAAGGTCGGCAGATCCCCCCGGTCGATCACCGCCTCGGCGCCCAGCGCCCGAAGCGCATCGGCCTTGTCGGGCTGGCTCACGGCGTAGGGAATGGCGCCCACGATGCGGCACAGCTGGATAAGCGCCGTGCCCACCCCGCCGCTTGCACCGCTCACCAGAACACGCTCACCCGCCGCAATACCAGCGGAAGTCATCATGTGATAGGCCGTCTGGTACGAGCACATCCCCATGGCGGCAAGCTCCGCATCGCGCAGATCCGGATTGGGTACATGGTGGAACTGGTCGGCGGGCACCGCGACGTACTCGGCATAGCCGCCGTCCGCGCCGTGGCCGTAGTAGTCGGGTGTCAGGTTGATGTCACGGCGATCATCGGCATAGAGGTTGAAATCCAGAAGCCCGCGCTCGCCGATGCGGGCGGTATCGACGCCCTCGCCCACCGCGACGATACGGCCAGCCACATCCGCCCCCTGAATACGCGGGAAGGTAAGCGTGGCCTCGCCGCCCATGGCGAACGATGTCACGTCGCCTTTATCCTTGGTGGGGTAAAGCCCTTCGCGGGCCTTACGGTCGGTATTGTTTTTCGCCGTGGCGGTCACCTGCACCAGCACCTGGCCCGCCTGGGGGGCTGGCGTGGCCACGTCCTTACGGTACTCAAGCTTCTCGATGCCGCCATGCCCGGTCAGCAGCATGGCGGCCATGGTGTCAGGCGGCGTTGCATTCATCTTGGCGTCAGCCATTGGCTGGGCTCCTCCTAGCTAAGAGATAAGATGGTGTGCCTGATGATGACCATAACAAACTTTCGAGCCGTCTCAACCAAGCTCGATCTGATGATCAAAACCAGTGCTTGCGTTTGAATAGCCAGATCAACATAGCGCCGATACCTAGCATGACGCCCAAGACAAAGAAATAGCCGTAGCGATAGCCAAGCTCGGGCATGTACTCGAAATTCATGCCATAAACACCCGCGAGGAAGGTGAGCGGCACAAAAATCGCGGTAATCACCGTGAGGACGCGCATGGTGATGTTGAGCTGGTGCGAAGAAATCGAAATGTAGCCATTCACCAGGTCGCCACAAATGTCGTAATACATTTGCGTGAGGGTATACAGCCGCTCGAAGCGCTCTTCCACATCGGTGATCGCGTGTAGGGTTTCGCTCTCCTCACGGGGCAGGTGCGCATAGTCGTAAGCGGTGAGCTCCTGAGTAATGCCCTTGTGGTAGCTGAATATGCGGCGCATTTTCACCAGCCGGGAGCGGTAGGCAATAATCCGGCGCATCAGCACGTCGTTGCCGTTTTCCAGCAGTTCGTCTTCCAGATCGCTGAGAGCGACTTCGAACTCCAGCAGGCTGTCGATATAAAAACCCGCCGATAGATACATGACCCGCAACGCGACGTGCTCGGGCGAATAGGCCAGTAGCTTGGGCCCCTGCTCTTTAAGCAGACGCTCAATGCTCATCGCTTCGCCGGGATGCAGGGTCACCAGAAAACGTTCGCCAATAAAAAAGCACACCTGCTGGGGGACGAAGTTGAGCTGGGCATCAAACGAGGAAATGCCGCGGTAGATAATCAGCGTGTGATGACCGAACTCTTCGATCTTCGGCGGGTGTCGCTCCCGATGGGCGTCCTGGATGGCCATCGGATGGCAGTCGAAGTCGTCCAGCAGCCGCTGCTCGTCGGCTTGGGTTTCGCCTTGCATGTCCACCCAGATATGGCTGCCGGGCGTTTCCCGCCATACCGCAACGAGCTGTTCATCGCCTTCCTGCACCTGGCCGTCGGGGGTGGTCAACAGTGTCCGGATCATGGTCGTCCTTGGCGTGTGAGTGCGATTACGTGGCCGAGTGGGCCATGCGAACCTGTGCCTTGCCTGCATGCTTGGCGTCATACATGGCGACGTCAGCGCGTTTCAACAGTTCCTGGGCGGTTTCACTGGCCCCTGGGTAATAGAGCGCCACCCCAATGCTGGTACTGATATGAGCCGTGGCGCCTTCCAGAGGCAGCGGCTGCTCGATGGTGTCGACCAGTTGGCGGGCGAGCCGCTCGGCTGCCTCGGGAGCGATGTTTTCGAGCAGCACCACAAATTCGTCGCCCGCCCAGCGGGCCACGTAGTCGGTTTCGCGCACGGCGTCGGTCAGGCGTTTGGCCACCTCGCGCAGTAGCTGATCACCGGCAGCATGGCCGTGTTCATCATTGACCGACTTGAAGCCATCCAGATCCATGAACAGCACGGCCAGGGTGTTTTGCAGGCGTCGCGTGCGCGCCATGGCTTCCGGCAGTCGTTCATCCAGCGCGCGCCGGTTGGGCAGTTGGGTAAGCGCATCTTCGCGGGCCTGCTGATCACGCAGGCGCTCCAGCTGTATGCGCTCGGTGACGTCGTGCAGAAACAGGCTGCGGCGCTCCTTGCCCTCGATTTCCAGCGACTTGATACGCATCTCCACGGGCACTTGGCTGCCGTCACGGCGTGTGGCGTAATAGGTCATCGGCATTTGCTGGTCACCGCCAGGCACGCCTTCTGGAAAGATCAACTGCTTGAGAGATTGCGCCAAAGCCTCCTTGCGAGTCCAACCGAACATGGTTTGCGCCGCGCGATTCCAGTCCAACACCTTGTTGTTATCATCAATGCTGATATAGGCGTCGTAGGCTGACTCGATCACCAGATTCAACTCTTGCGTACGCCGCTCGATCTGGTTTTCAAGATCCTGGTGCAGCGCCTCGAGGGAGGCCTGGGAGGCTTCGCGGCGCTGCTTTTCAAACAAAAAGCGTTCACGCTGGTGAATTTCATCGGTCACGATCGCCGCGAGGTCCTTGAGCGCGGCGAGCTCGGCGTCACTCACCTTACGCGGCCGGGTATCCACGGCGCACAGCGATCCAAGCGCCAGGCCCAGAGTGGTGCGCAGCGGAATACCGACATAGAAACGCACGCCCTGGTCGACGGTCACCAGGGGGTTTTGGGCGAATCGGGGATCTTCTCTCGCATCCTCGACGATCAGCGGCACATCGTCAGCGATGGTGTAGGCGCAGAAAGCCACGTCGCGGGAGGTTTCACGGATATCGGTTCCAACACGGGATTTGATCCATTGGCGCTTCGCGTCGATCAGCGTGACCGTTGACGTGGGGACATCCAGCAGTTGGGTCACCAGCCGCGTGACCCGGTCGAACGCTGGCTCCTCCGGCGTATCCAGCAGCGCCAGCTCGTAAAGCGCTGACAGGCGTGCCTCTTCGTCGGGCAAAATTGGATAGTTCATTAGCGTGTCACCCATGCTGGTAGGCGGGGGACTACCAGCATACCGCGAACGCCACCGCTTTGCTCAATGTGTACGGAAACGCCCGACCATCGCGAGACCAACGCTGACCAGCGTGGAAGCGCACAGCGCGCCCAAGAAAGGGCCGAGCGTGGGGATGCCGTTGGGAAAGGTGGCCGCCATGAGGCCGGCAGCCAGGCTGCCATTCGCCACCCAGCCCGGCAGCACGGCGCCCAGCAACCCAGCAAGGCCGCCGGCAATCGCCGCCACGGCGCTCATGCGCCGCCATAGTCCCAGCAGCACCGGTACGACGATCGCGGCACATAGCAGATCGGCAACCAAAAACAGTCGCAGCACCGAGAGCCCCTGCAGCGCGATCACCACCACCGGCACCATCAGCGCGACGGTCAGCCAGCGCGCCGTGGTCAGCGACCTGCCCTGCTGTTCATGCTGGGAGACCAGCAGCGAGGCGATCGCGTTTTGCAGCGTATCCACGCTCGAGGCCACCAGCGTCACGGCCAGCACCAGCGCCACAAGCCCCAACCAGGACGGCGCATTGCCCAGCAGCGCAAAAAACGGCATAGGCGGACTGCCAAGCTCAACGCCGCTCATTGCGGCCAGCATTCCCAGGCCGCCAATCACCATGACCACGGCAACGGTCATGCCACCGCCCAGCCAGGCGCCGCGGCCCAGGCTTCCGGCATCCTGGGCGGCCCACACCCGCTGCCAATAACCCTGATGGAAAAGGTTGGCCGCGGTAACCGCGATCACTAACGTCAGCGCGACCCCCAGCGCCTCGCCTAGCGGGACGCTGGGCATCGAGGAGGTCGTGGGCATATCGGGCAGGTAGTTAAACGCCACGCCGCTGACGATAATCAATAACGCCACCAGCAGCCAGGCCTGCCAGCGGTCGGTGGCAAGGCTCGCCCGCAGTCCGCCGATCACGGTATAGGCCAGGGTACTTAGCGCAACGCCCAGCACCACGGCGGCGGGAGGCACATCGGAAAGCAGCGCAGTAATCGCGCCAATAGCGGTCAGCTCGGCGGCCAGAAAACACGCCATGTAGGCCACCGACACCAACGACACCCAGCGCCGCACGCCGCTGCCATAGCAGGCCTGGGCGAACTCGGCGATGCTCCTGCCCTCGGGCAGCGCACGGCGGATAGCAGGCCCATAAAGCCCCAGGACGATGAACGGCAGGGCCGACCCGATGGCATACCCGGCAAGCGCCACAGGCCCCACAAAGGCACCGATTTCCGGCGGGGCAAATAGGATCCACGCGCCCATGCCCGAGGCAAGGAAGGATAACCCCAGCGTGCCCCCCGACTGGGAATTGCGCGCGGTGATGTAGTCGTCAACCGTGCCATCGACCCAGCGGGCACGCAGACCAAGCAGAATGAAACAACCGAGTGCCGCGGCAAGCACGGCTGATGTCAGGTAAGGCATGTCGCACTTCCTCCGCCGGTATCATCCGGATCAGGTTCCAGGGTAAGCGCGAAGCGCACTCTCAGCCCGTTGGGGCTCCCCTGGCGACAGTGAATGAACAATTTTCTGAGCGGGTAGTATCCTCAACGATAACGGCGTCAGCGTAAAGCGCCAAGAATGTGCCGAAGCGCGCAGGCTTTCTGCGTTTCACGCGCCAGGGCCTTTCAATCTGGGCGACCGCTCGCCATACTCAGCAGATAACCCGATAACGTTAAAGAAACCGCGCGCTACAATAAAACGGTTCGCTCAAAGGGATAACGCTGATGCGCTATACAGAAGCCAAGGAACATACGCCGGGCAAGCTACACAAGCTGTTTGCAGACCCCTACAACGCGTTTGAGAACGATACCGACGAACGGCAGCTACACATTCACATCTCGTTGTACCTGTTGCTGGCACGCCCGATGAAACGCGGTCTGATGACGCTACGCGTGATCCACGGGTGGGAAAACGGCGGTTTCGAACCCCAGGATCTGCAGCACGTCGACTACCCCCTGCATACCGTGGCCGATTTCAAACGCGCGGTGAATGAGTTTACCCAGGCGTCAAAAGACAACCTGACCCTGCCCGCCGATGACGACGCCCTGCTGGCCGCCCCGCTGGAAGATGCCATTGCCAACGCCGAGGCAGATGGCCAGACGTTAAGCGACGAGACGCGCACGATCCCGGCGCGCTGGCCGGCATTCGAAGGCGGCCTGGCGCTCTACACGCTGTTCAAAATGTACCATCGCCTGGTCTACGGCGAGGACGAAGCCTATCGCTGCGCCCAATGCTACACGCCCAATGGGCTGCGCGAGATTCACGAATTTCATCTTGAAGAGGGCGAATTTGCGCTGCTGGTACCCACCGGCAATCACTTTATCACCGAGCCGTCGCTGCTGGTGCTGCACGAAAGTCAGTTGGACCCCATCGAACGGCTGCTGGAAGAGAGCCTGCCGATTTTTGAAGACTTCTAGGCGATTGCCTCAAGCTTTCCAGCGCCTCCCTTAAGCGGTTATCCGGCTGAAGGGAGGCTCAGCGTTGTCGTCAGCCAAGCGAGATAGTGCTGTTGATACCGCTGGAAACGTTCTCCGGCTCGAACCAGCGAGCGGTCACGGTCTTGGTTTGCGTCCAGAAGGCAATCGCCTGCTTGCCGTTCGGCCCCAGATCACCCAGCTTCGATCCACGCGAACCGGTAAAGCTGAAGTAGGCGACCGGCACCGGAATGGGCACGTTGATACCTATCTGGCCCACATCGATATCGGTTTCGAAGCGCCGCGCGACCCAGCCGGAGTTGGTAAAGATCGACGTGCCGTTGCCGTTGGGGTTGGCGTTGATAAAGGCGATGGCGTCATCCAGGGTGTCCACGTTGACCACGCAGAGCACCGGGCCAAAGATTTCCTCGCGGTACACCGTCATCTCCGCGGTGACGTCGGCAAACAGCGTCGGCCCCACGAAGTTGCCGTCAGGGTAACCCTCCACCGTGCAGCCACGACCGTCGACCATCAGCCTGGCGCCTTCCTTCTCGCCGGCCGTAATCAGGCGCTCGACCCGCTCTTTGGCCTGGGGAGACACCAGCGGACCCAGATCCGCATCGCGCTGGGTACCAGGGCCGACGGTCATACCGCGCGCACCCTGGACAATGTCATCCAGCCATTGGCGAGCTTCACCGACCAGCACCACTACCGAGTTGGCCATGCAGCGCTGCCCGGCGGCCCCGAAGGCGGAACCCAGCAGGCTGTCGATGGCTTGGCTGCGATTGGCGTCCGGCATAACCACGCAATGGTTTTTAGCGCCCATCATCGCCTGCATACGTTTGCCCGCGGCGGCGGACCGGTTGTAGAGCAGTGAGCCTACGTGGGTCGAGCCGATGAACGACAGCGCCTTGATATCCTGGTGATCGGCGATCTGATTGGCCACCTCAGGGCCGCCGTGAACCACGTTCAACACCCCCGCGGGAATACCAGCCTCATGGGCCAGTTCGACCAACCTCATGGTCGAGCTTGGGTCCTGCTCAGAGGGTTTCAGAACGAAGGTATTGCCGGTGGCAATGGCCAGCGGGAACATGAAGCACGGCAGCATGATCGGAAAGTTGAAGGCGGTAATGCCCGCCCCGACGCCCAGCGGCTGGTGCATGGTGTAGACATCGACTTCGTTGGCGGCATTGTCGGCCAGCTCGCCAAGCTGCAGCGAGGTGATCGAGCAGGCATGCTCCACCACTTCCAGCCCGCGCCCCACCTCACCTTCGGCATCCGGCAGCGTCTTGCCGTGCTCCTCGGTAATTAGCGCCGCCAGTTCGGGGGTGTGCTCACGAATCAATGCCTGCAGCTTGAGCATGATGCGCATGCGCTTGCCCAGTGGCACCTTGCGCCATTCCTTGAAGGCTGTTTTGGCGCTGGCAACGGCGCGCTCGACTTCGTCTGCGGTACAGAAGGGTACGCGGGCGACGACTGCCTGGGTGGCCGGATTCACCACGTCGCGCCACTCCCGGCTTTGCGACGTGACGGGCTGACCATCGATATACATGGGGATTTCGCGAACGGACATGGCATTGCTCCTGTTGTCATTATGGGGGGATCGGCGCCGGTCGACAGCGTGGCGGCATGCGTAGCAAAGGGACGTCGCCGCAAGCTCAACAGCGCACCACAGCAAGTTGACGTAAACGTCAAAGGGCCATGGCACGAGTAAACAGAATCTCGCCCGCGGCGTCAATTAGCCTTTCCCCCGCCACGCGTGGCTGGCTATGCTTGAGAGCTATCCCGCCAACACCGTTTTAGGCGACTCACCACCAGGAGACCTGCATGCAGACGTTCAGCTGCCGCTGTGGCAACCCGCTGTTCTTTGAAAACACCCACTGTCTTGCCTGCCGGTCAGAGGTGGGCTGGTGCCCGGCGTGTGCCAACATCGTCGCGCTGGAAGCGCTGCCCGAAGGCGGCTATCGCTGCACTCATCCAGACTGCGCCACTCCCCTGATGAAGTGCCATAACTACGCCTTCGACAATGTCTGCAATCGGATGGTGGTTATGAACGAAGGGCATGGCGACAAATTGTGCGACTGCTGTCGTTATAACGCGGTGATTCCGGATATGACGATTGAGGGCAACCGTGAACGCTGGGCAGCGCTCGAAGCCGCCAAGCGTCGGCTGTTTCACACCCTCGATGTGCTGGGTCTGCCCCACGGCACCAACGGTGATGCCATCCAGGTGCCGCTCAGCTTCTCCTTCATGGCCGATGCACTGCCCGACCAGGGGCTGTGGCGCTCAACCGCCAGTCAGGAAAAAGTCTATACCGGTCACGCCAACGGCCACATCACCATCAACGTCAAGGAAGCCGACGATGTCGAACGCGAGCGCCTGCGGGTCGACATGAACGAATCCCATCGCACCTTGATCGGTCACTTTCGCCATGAAATCGGCCACTACTACTGGGATCTACTGGTCAAGTCGCGCGACGAAGCAACCTGCCGTCGGGTGTTTGGCGATCATCACCACCCCAGCTACGCGGAGGCGCTGGAACACTATTACCAGCAAGGGGCGCCCGCCGACTGGCCGACACGCTTCATTTCGGCGTATGCCGCCATGCACCCGTGGGAAGACTTTGCGGAAACCTTTGCGTTCTATCTGGATATGGTGGCGGTGCTGGATACCGCTATGCACATGGGGCTGTCACGAGCCGAGTATGACGGCTCGCTGGACGGCATGCTGCAGGCTTTCCATCAGGTGGGCATGGCGGTCAATGAGCTCAACCGCGACATGGGGCTACTGGACTTGGCCCCCGGCGTGATAGCCCCGGCGGTACGCGACAAGCTCGCGTATGTGCATGAACTCATCCGCAACGCCCCGAGGATCAATGACGATCAGTCGTCGTCGATATCCTGATCGCCGGCATGACTCTGGGTTTGCCTCTGGGTCACATGGGGAATGCTGTCGGCACTGACAAAATAGGTGGCACTCAGGGTGTCGTGAATCGCTGCAAAACCAATCTGCAGCTCGTCGACAAAGGCGTGCAGCTTGCTTGGCGAGTGGGCCAGCGCCTGGATGTCGGCATCCACCACATCCGCCCTCACCAGCGAGACGGTGGCGGCCACGCGGTCCTGCCTGGGCAATAACTGCAGCTCGTGGCCCAGGGTTTCCAGGCTGCAGGCGATAGAGCGCGGCAGATTGGGATCCTGAAGCAGAAAGCGCAGCACATCCGGGCCGCGAACACGCAGGCGCACCTGCTGGCGATACATCTGATAGGCGGTCAGCGACTTCAGCACGCTCATCCACTGCAGGTTTTCGAACGGCAACAGTTCTTCGGGGTTTTGCGGCAGCAGACTCGCCGAGCGCACGTCGACGATCCGCGTGGTCATGTCGACCCGCTCAAGCTGGCGCCCCAGTTCGATGAACGTACGCGCCGGGCCGTGGCTCAACGTACCTTCGATCAGTCCGGTCAAGGTCTGGCAGCCACGAATGACGCTTTTCAAAAAAGCATCGCGACGTCGCGGGCTGACGCCGTTCTCGGCGTGATCGGCAACGCTCAGGTAGAGCTGATTGACCTCTTCCCATATCTCGCGGGGCACCACATCGCGGGTGGTGCGCAGGTTTTCACGGGCGCTGGCCAGGGCGGAAAGAATCGAGCTGCCGCTTTGGGTATCGGCGCACAAGAAGTGCACCACGCTGCGCTCGTCAAAGTCACCATGGCGTTCCGTGAATGCCTCGAGCGTGCCGGTCATTTCAATCAGCGGCCCCCAGCCAAGCGGCAGATGCCGAGGCAAATCCAGCATCAGGTGGCTGTTGACGCTCAATAACCGCGCAGTGTCCTCGGCGCGTTCGATATAACGGGCCATCCAGTAAAGGTTTTCTGCAACGCGTGACAGCATGGGCTAGGCTCCTGTCCGCTCGGCGGCGGCCGCGGGATGATCCTCGGTTTCGACAATCCAGGTGTCCTTGCTGCCGCCCCCCTGGGACGAATTGACCACCAGCGAGCCTTCCACCAGCGCCACACGGGTCAAGCCCCCGGTCGTTACATGCGTCTCAGGGCCGGACAGAATAAACGGTCGCAGGTCGACATGGCGCGGCTGAGGCAGGCCATTGGCCAGCGTCGGCGTGGTCGACAGCGCAAGCGTTGGCTGGGCCATGTAGTTACGCGGATTGGCGTTGATCAACTCGACGAACTGGTCACGGGTCTCTTTGGTCGAGCGCGGGCCGATCAGCATGCCGTAGCCACCGGATTCGTTGGCTGGTTTCACGACCAGCTCGTCCAGATGTTCGAGCACATACTTGCGGTCGTCCTCGAACATGCACAAATAGCTGGGCACGTTAGGCAGCAGCGGTTCTTCATCCAGGTAATAACGAATCAACTCGGGCACGAAGGCGTAAACCACCTTGTCGTCAGCGACGCCGGCCCCCGGGGCATTGGCCAGGGCCACCTTACCCGACCGCCAGGCACGCATCAGGCCCGCCACCCCCAGCATGGAGTTTGGATTGAAGGCCTCGGGGTCGAGAAATTCGTCGTCCACGCGTCGGTAAATCACGTCCACCCGCCGCAGCCCTTCCACGGTGCGCATGTAGACCACGTCATCGTCATCCACCAGCAGGTCGCTGCCCTGTACCAGCTCGACCCCCATCTGCTGCGCCAGATAAGCGTGCTCGAAATACGCCGAGTTGTAGATCCCCGGGGTCAGCACCACGACCTGTGGCTCGTCGCCCGGGCGTGGCGACATGGCCGCCAGCATGTCGTAAAGCTGCGCCACGTAGTCATCCACGGGCAATATCTTGCCAGAGGCAAACAGCTCCGGCAGCACACGTTTGGTCACGTTGCGGTTTTCGAGCATGTAGGAGACGCCGGAGGGGATGCGCAGGTTGTCTTCCAGCACGTACAGGGTCCCGTCACCGCCGCGGACCAGATCGGAGCCGCAAATATGCGCCCAGACGCCGTGGGGCGGGTTGATACCCACGCACTGGGGGCGGAAGTTAACCGACTGCGCCAGTACTTCGGCGGGCAACACCTTGTCCTTGACCACTTTTTGCTCGTGGTAAAGATCGTCGATAAACAAGTTGAGCGCCTGAACGCGCTGCTTTAATCCCGCCTCGGTTTTGCGCCACTCATGGGCGGGAATAATGCGCGGCACAATATCAAACGGCCAGGCGCGATCAATCATGGCGCCTTCTGAGTACACCGTGAAGGTGATGCCCATAGTGCGAATGGCGATTTCTGCAGCGGTTTTACGCTCGGCCAGCTCATCGGCCGTGAACCGCGCCAGCATATTGCAAAGCTCGCCTGCCGAGGCGCGGGGGCTGCCGGGTGCCGCCATCAGTTCATCGTAATAATCGCTACACGCATAGTTATTCCAATTCACTTGGCTCATGGGCGCTCTCCTGGCGCAGGGGAAGGACGGCGGCTGCCTGACTATCAGTTTAGGCAGGTCGCGCCCAAAAACGGGTAAACAAACTCAGCAATATACGTACCATCTTTTGCGCTTTTTCAACGTTCAAACAGCTACGCGCTTAAAACGTCGTCTTTATTGGGCCGGTTTATGAAATAAACGCTTTATAGCGGTGCATAAACTTCCTCTTTTTAGTGCAAAAACCGTTTTACACCTTACTTAAACGGCTTAACGGCAATGACAGCTGCAAAAAAGTAAAACTGGAACGATACTTGCGAGTAATAACCTAATTTTTAACCGGCTTTCGGTTGATTCCGGCTTTCATGAGGGTGGCTTATGACCATTCGCGTTGCCTTGCACCATCACACGACCTACCGCTTTGACCGACCGGTGCGCTTATCACCGCATGTGGTCCGTCTGCGCCCTGCCCCTCACTGCCGCACCCACATCGAGGCCTACTCGCTCAACATTTCCGGTGACGATCATTTTGTAAACTGGCAGCAGGACCCGTTTGGTAATTTCAATGCGCGCATCGTCTTCCCCGAGCCGCGGCGCGAGCTGACCATTGCCGTTGAACTCATCGCCCCGATGACGGTGATCAACCCGTTTGATTTTTTCCTGGATGACATCGCCCAGACCATTCCGTTTACTTACCCCGACGCGCTGCGCGCGGAACTCGGCCCTTACCTGGAAGTCACCGAAGCCGGGCCGCGCCTGATGGCGTGGCTCAAGGATGTGTCCCTGGAGCCGACCACCAGCGTCGACTTCCTGGTCGCCATCAACCAGCGTTTACAGCACGACATCAGCTATCTGGTGCGCATGGAACCGGGCGTGCAGAGCTGCGAGGAAACCCTGACGCTGGGTAGCGGCTCCTGCCGCGACAGCGCCTGGCTGATGGTCCAGATACTGCGCCACCTGGGGCTGGCGGCGCGCTTTGTCTCCGGTTATCTGATCCAGTTGACCCCGGACGTCAAGGCGCTGGATGGCCCGAGCGGCACCGAGGTGGATTTCACCGACCTCCACGCCTGGACCGAAGTCTTCCTGCCCGGTGCGGGCTGGGTGGGGCTTGACCCGACCTCGGGCCTGTTCGCCGGCGAAGGGCATATTCCCCTGGCGGCCACGCCAACCACCGGCAGCGCCGCCGCGATTACCGGCTCTTCAGAGAAGTGCGAGGTCGAGTTCGATGTGGAAATGCGCGTCGAGCGCCTCCACGAAGACCCGCGCGTGACCAAGCCCTACAGCGATCAGGCGTGGCAGCAGATCCTGCGGCTGGGCGATCAGGTGGATAGTGAGCTCAACCAGCAGGACGTCCGCCTGACCATGGGCGGCGAGCCCACCTTTGTGTCGGTCGACGACATGGAGAGCCCCGAGTGGAACACCGAAGCGCTGGGTGAACACAAGCGCGAACGCGCCGAGGTGCTGCTGACCCGCCTGCAAGCCGCCTTTGCGCCGGGCAGTGTCATTCAGCAGCAACAGGGCAAATGGTACCCCGGCGAGCCGCTGCCGCGCTGGGCGCTTGCCTGCTACTGGCGAAAGGATGGCGTGCCGCTATGGCGCGACCCACATTGGCTCGCCTGCATGGACGGCGCGCCCAAAGTGACGGCCGACGATACCATGGCCCAGCGCTTCACCCTTGCGCTGAGCGAACGGCTGGGCGTGCCCGAACGCCACTGGATTCCCGCCTATGAGGACGTTTATTACTACCTGTGGAAGGAGCAGACCCTACCGGTAAGCGTCGACCCCCGCGACGCTGATCTGAAAGACGACGCCGAGCGCCGCCGTCTCGCCCGGCTGCTGGAACAGGACCTGGGCGCGGCAGTAGGCTACGCCCTGCCGCTACGCCACTCGATTGTTCAGTCCCACCGCTGGGAAAGCGGTCACTGGCCGCTAAAACGCGACCAGCTGTATCTCGTTCCCGGCGACTCGCCCATGGGGCTGCGACTGCCGCTGTCGGCATTGCCCTGGGCTGACCCGGACGACCAGCCGCAGCCACAGTCGCTGTTTGCCCCCCGCCCCGAGATTGGCGATATTCATGGTGAAGTGGCCAGGCGACACGCCGAGCAGTCCCACCTGACCGGCGCCGAACGTCACGGCCAAAGCCTGCACCCAAGCCCCAGTCATCCCGAAGGCGAAGCGGTTCAGCAGCAGCCCAGCGCCGAGAACGACCGCGACCATAAGGTGATCCACACCAGCCTGTGCGTGGAGCCCCGGGACAGACGTTTACACATTTTCCTGCCGCCGTTGACTCAGCTTGAACACTACCTGGATCTGCTCAGCAGCATCGAGGAGTGCGCCCGCGATCTTGGCTGCCCGGTGATGCTCGAAGGCTATGCCCCACCCCGCGACCCGCGCCTGGACAGCTTCATGATCACCCCCGACCCCGGCGTGATCGAGGTCAACATCATGCCGGCGGCCAGTTGGAAAACCCTGGTGGCGCAGACCGAGCGGCTTTACGACGAGGCCCGACAGGCGCGCCTGGGTACTGAGAAATTCATGCTCGATGGCCGCCACACGGGAACCGGCGGCGGCAACCACGTCACCCTGGGCGGCGTGACGCCGGAGGATTCACCGTTTCTGCGTCGCCCGGATCTGCTCGCCAGCCTGGTCACCTACTGGCAGCACCACCCCAGCCTTTCGTACCTGTTTTCGGGGCTGTTCATCGGCCCCACCAGCCAGGCACCGCGGGTAGATGAGGCGCGCCACGAAGCGCTTTATGAGCTGGAGATCGCCCTTCAGCAGATGCCCCAGGGCGAGGTCGTACAGCCGTGGCTGGTCGATCGGCTGCTGCGCCACCTGCTCACCGACCTGACCGGCAATACCCACCGCGCCGAGTTCTGTATCGACAAGCTCTACTCGCCGGACAGCGACAGCGGCCGTTTGGGGCTTCTGGAGCTCCGCGGCTTTGAAATGCCGCCCCACGCCCGCATGGGCCTGATGCAGATGCTGCTGATTCGCGCATTGGTCGCCCGCTGCTGGAAAACCCCTTACCGGGCCAAGCCGGTGCGCTGGGGTTGCGCCCTGCAGGACCGCTGGATGCTGCCGTATTACCTCTGGGAAGACCTGAACGACGTCCTTGGCGACTTGCGTCATCATGGATTTGATTTCGACCTGGCCTGGTTTGCGCCGTTCCTCGAGTTTCGCTTCCCGGTGCATGGCCGGCTGCATACCCCCATGCTGGATATCGAGCTGCGTCAGGCCATCGAACCCTGGCACGTGCTGGGCGAGGAAGCCTCTGCCGGAGGCACCGCACGCTACGTGGACTCGTCGGTGGAGCGTTTGGAGGTCAAGGTCAACGGCATGAGCGGCGACCGCTACGTGGTCACCTGTAACGGGCGGCGCGTACCGCTCTCTGCCACCGGGCGTAACGGTGAGGCGGTGGCCGGGGTACGCTACCGGGCCTGGCAGCCGCCGTCGGCGCTGCACCCGCAGATTCCTGTCCACGCCCCACTGGTGTTTGACGTGGTCGACACCTGGAATCAGCGCTCCGTGGCGGGCTGCACCTATCATGTGGTGCACCCCACCGGGCGCAGTTTTGATACCTTCCCGGTTAACGCCTTCGAGGCAGAAGCAAGGCGCCTGGGACGCTTCAGCGAAAGCGGACACCGGCATGGCACCCAGGTACCACCGTCGGAAATACCCAGCCCGGAGCTGCCTTGCACGCTGGACTTACGCTGGTGTCCAAGCTAATCCACTGGTGAGTACTTTCTTATCCGCGCTGGCTGCAGGATAATCCGCTTCTTACCTTCTTCAGGACTACAAGGATCATGACGGCCCCTGTCTCTCCCTCACCGCTCGAGCTCGGCACTGCCGGGCTGGTCGAGGACTATCGGCATCAGCTAGGCAAGGGACAGCCCGGCACTTTTGACGCGCTGGTCGACCGCCACGGTCGCCTGCGCCCGGGTTGGGCGAACCTTATCGGCGCGCTGGAAGCGTTGGGCAAGGAGGGCCGCCATCGGCAGCATGACGAGATCCAGCGGCTGCTGGCCGAGAACGGCGTCATCTTTAACATGCACGATGACACCCAGGGGCGCGCGTGGCGACTCGACCCGCTGCCCTGGGTGATCGACCAGGCACACTGGCAGGCGCTGGAAGCCGGCGTGACCCAGCGAAGCCGGCTGTTCAACGCCCTGTACCAGGATATCTACGGTGCCCGCACGCTGTTTGATGCGGGCCTGCTGCCGACCCAGGCGATGCTGGCGTCGCCGCATTTTCTGCTGCCCTGTCACGGCGCAAAGCCCAGCGACCGACCCGCGATCAACTTCCACGGTGTCGATGTCATCCAGGATACCAAGGGCCAGTGGCGCGTCATGGGTGACCGCCTCCAGGCGCCCTCGGGCACCGGCTTTGCCCTGGAAAACCGTATTCTGATGGCACGGGCACTGCCCGAGATGTACCGCAACGCGCCGTTAAAACGCTTGGCGGGCTTCCTGGACAAGTATCACCGCACGCTTACCGTGCTGGCCTATCAACACCGTGACAACCCCAAGGTCGTACTGCTCACGCCCGGGCCTGCCAGCCCGCGTTATTTCGAGCACGCCTACCTGGCCAACTATCTCAACATCGACCTCGCCGAAGGCCAGGACATGGTCGTGCGCGACAGCCAGCTGTGGCTGCGTACGCTCGGCGGGCTGCAGGCGGTGGACGTGGTGCTGCGCCACTGTGACGATGCCTACTGCGACCCGCTTGAGTTGAGGGGCGACTCACAACTGGGCGTACCGGGATTGCTACAGGCGGCACGGTCCAGCGGCGTGGCCATCTCCAACGCGCTAGGCGTCGGCGTGCTGGAACTCCCCGCGCTTGCCGACTACCTGCCGGCGCTGTGCGAGCACCTGCTCGGCGAACCCCTGTTGCTGCAAGGGGCTAACTCTTACACCCCGACCGCCACGGCTCCGGTGTTCGATACCCACATGCAGCGCCTGACGCCGACCCCGCTCAACCTGCGCTGCTTTGTCTCGCGCACGCCAGGCAGCGTCAGCGCCGCGATCGATCACGCCAGCCACTATCATGTCATGCCTGGCGGGCTGGCCTGGGTGGGCGCTCCCGGCTCGCCGTCCCTGGCAAGCCCGGTGGTCAAAGACGTCTGGATCACCGCCGATACGCCACAGCCCCACGTCAGCCAGCTGCGTCAGGCGCGAGGCCCGGTGGTCGCCACCCGCGATGGCACCGACCTGCCCAGCCGCGTAGCCGAAAGCCTGTTCTGGCTGGGCCGCTACGGCGAGCGCCTGGATGCGCGTTCACGCCTGCTGCGCGAAGCGCTGTTGCGACTACTGGAAGTCGACCAGGATGACATTGCCGACCGGCTGCTCGATGAACTGCTGCTGATACTCGACATTGCGACCCAGGACGCCGATGGCGAGCCCAGTAAGGCACCGCTGGTAGGGTTCACCCAGAAACGCGACGCCCTGCTGGCCCAGTTCGACGATAGCCATCCCCAGGCGCTAGCACCGCTGTTCGCCCAGCTGCTGGGCAATGCGCGCAGCATACGCGACCATCTGGGCGATGATTCCTGGCGTGTGCTCCACCAGCTGCGCCAGCGGATCGGCGGGATGCACCCAGGTCATGACGCCAGCGCTGCCCGGCGCGCCTGCGAAGACCTTACCGCGCAGTTGGCGGCCTTCTTTGGGCTGTGCAACGAAACCATGCCCCACCATTACGGCTGGCGGTTCATGGATATCGGGCGCTTTCTGGATCGCGTGCTGGGGCTTTTGTCGTTACTCAAACTGACGCTGAACGCGCCGCCATCACCGGGGCTGGCGCTTTGGGAGGTGGTCCTCGCCACGACCGATAACTTTACCGCCTACCGGCGGCGTTATCGCAGCGAACTTCACCCGGCCGCGATCCTCGACCTGCTGCTGTTCGATGAAACCAACCCGCGCTCGGTGGGCTACATGCTCAAGCGCCTCGAACGGCAAATCGACCGCTTACCCGGCAGCTCATCGCCCTACCGCAATGCCGAGCGGCGGCTGCTGATTCAGGCCAATGCGGCGCTGCACCTGGCCGATATCGAGCGCCTGAGCCACCTGGCCGACACCCCCGAAGCGCAAGTCGCCCTGGAGCAGTTGCTCGACGCCCTGATCGAGCCGCTGAGCGCGCTGTCGGATGCCATCAGTCACAGCCACTTCAGCCATGTCGAACGGCCGCGCCAGCTGGTCAGCATGGAGCCGGACGCATGAACTATACCCTGCGCCATACCACCCGCTACCGCTATACGGCGCCGGTGACGCTGTGCCATAGCGAAGCGCGGGTGCTGCCGCGCAAGACGCCGCACCAGCAGTGCGGCGCCTCGGCGTTGACCATTCATCCGCTACCGGACGCCCAGGCGGAACGCCGCGATGTGTTCGGCAATCGCGTGCTGTATTTCGCGCTGGAAACCCTCCACCAGGCCCTGGACGTTACCGTGGTCACGCCAATCAGCACCCGGCCGATGGGCGCTTTGCCCGCCCACTCTCCCGCCTGGGAACGCGTGGCCGAGCAGCTTAGCGTCGACAGCCATTTTGATCGCCAGCTATACCGGCTGGACTCGCCGTTCATTCGCCGTAACGAGGCGCTGGCGGCGTTCGCCCGGCGCTGTTTTACCCCGGGGCGCCCGGTGGTCGAGGCGGCGCTGGCCCTCAACCAGCTGATCCACGCCTCTTTCGAATACGACCCCAGCGTCACCACCCTGGCCACGCCGCTGAGCGATGTGCTCGCCCAACAGCGCGGCGTGTGTCAGGACTTCGCCCATCTCGCGATCGGCGCCCTGCGCTCGATTGGCCTGGCGGCGCGTTACGTCAGTGGCTACCTGGAAACCCAGCCGCCTCCCGGTCAGCCACGTCTGGTCGGGGCGGATGCCTCCCATGCCTGGCTGGCCGCCTGGATCCCCGACTGGGGCTGGCTGGCGCTGGACCCGACCAACGGCACCGTCGCCGGTGAGCAACATCCGGTGTTGGGCTGGGGGCGTGATTACGCCGATGTGGCGCCGCTCAAGGGGGTCATGAACGGCGGTGGCGACCACCAGCTTGAGGTCGAGGTGGATGTCATGCCGCTAGCGGCTGATCAACCCGTTGGTTAACCAGGGTAGCCAGGCAAGCAGCACCAGCGTCACCAGCGTGGCCAGCAGGAACGGCAGCAGCGCGCGGAAGATTTTCAGCGGCGGCGCGCCGGTCATCGAGGACGCAATGAACAACCCCGCTCCCACCGGGGGCGTTAACAGCCCCATCACCAGGGTCAGGCAGACGACCACGCCAAACTGATAGGGGCTGATGGCAAACTGGTTCTCCGCAATCGGCATCAGAATCGGCACCACCAGAATCAATGCGGCAATGCCGTCGATCACCATGCCCACCAGCAGCAGCGCACCAATCACCATCAACAAAAAGACAAAGGGGTCAGCGGTGAGCGCGGCGATCCATGCCGCCGCCATTTGCGGCAGGCGCTCGTAGACCACCACCCAGCCAAACACCCCGGCCGCGGCGATCAGCATGATCACCAGCCCGGCGTTGACCGCCGTGCGCTTGAGTATCTGGGGCATTTGCCCCAGACGCAGATCGCCGTAGACAAAGCGGCCCATGAGTAAGGCCGCCAGAGAAGCCAGCGCCGCCGACTCGGTGGGCGTGGCAATGCCCAACAGGATACCGCCGATGATGATCACCGGAATCAATAGCGCCGGCAGCCCCCATAGCGCATCGTGCCGCGCCTGGCGGCGACTTGGCCACTGCCCTTTGGGGTATTGCTGCACCAGTCCCACGAGTGCAATCACGATGAAAAAACTCGCGCCCAGCAGCAGCCCCGGCAGAAGCCCGGCAATGAACATTTCGGCAATCGGCACCTGGGCCATTACCCCGAACAGCACAAACAGCATCGAGGGCGGGATGATTGGCGACAACAGGCCGCCCGCGGCGGTAATCGCCGCGCTGTACGGGGTGTCGTAGCCTTCTTCTTCCATGGCCGGCACCATGGCGCGGGACATGATGGCGATCTGCGAGGCCGCCGAGCCAATAATCGCCGCCATCATCATGTTGGCGACCAAGTTGATGTAGGCCAGCCCCCCACGAAAGCCGCCCACCAGAATGCGCGCCAGGGCAATCAAACGCTTGGTGAGACCGCCCTCATTCATCAACTCACCCGCCAGCATGAACAGCGGTATCGCCAGCAGGCCGTAGCTTTCGATAGCGCTGAACAGCTGCTGCGGGTAAGAATCAAACAGTACCGTATTGCCCGAGACCTGAATGTAGACCATCGCCGTCAGCGCGAGCACCAGCGCAATGGGGACGGCCCCCAGCAGGAGCAGGACAAATATCGCAATGGTCATGGGTACATCGCCTGTATCATCGCCATGTCTCCGCGGTCGGTTCGTCGCCGGGGTCACGCCACTGGGTAAGCGACTGGATGAGGTTGGCAAGCCCGTGCAGGCTAAGCGAGAGCGCAAACCACGGCACGATCAACCACGCCCAGAACTTTTTGAAGCCCAGCGTCGAGGTGTTCTCGGCGTAGATGAAGTTGAACGTTTGGCTCTGAAACGCCCCGATATCGAACCCCAACCGGGCCAGTGCCAGCGGCTGATACCAGCGCCAGCACAGCCAGGCGAGCAGCACGGCAAACAGCAGCACCGTGGTGTCCACCCACAGGCCGACCAGCTTGCGGCCGGGGCGCGGCAGCAGGTCGCTGAGCAGGGTCACCGCGACCCCCTGGCGTCGCCGGAACACCGCGCCGGCGATCAGAAACGTCATCCAGATCATCGAGTAAATCGACAGCTCGCTTATCCAGTACAGCGGGCTGCCCAGCACACGAAAGCCAATATTGATCAGGATCAGGCAGGTGACCACCGCGGCCAGAGCCGCAGCGGCGATTTCTTCACAGCGGGCAAGCCCCGAGGAAAGGCGTTGCAGCATGATGGTCGAAGGCTCTTGTCGGTGATCGTGGCGTTATCCTGGCGTTGCTTACTCGCGCAGGCGGTCGGCTTCTTCGCGCAGCGTCTCGAGCATCGGCGCCTTGGGTTCCCAGATCGCTTCCCACTCGGCTATCGCGTCGGAAAAGAACTCGGCGTCCGCTTCGACGATATTGATATCCAATTCGCGGATCTCTTCTTCCTGGGCGGCATCTTTTTCTTCAAAACCCACCAGCACGTTCTCCAGGTGCTCGGCCATGGTGGTATCGATCAGCTCGCGATCCTCTTCAGACAGCTCGCGCCATACGCGGCCTGACACCACGCCCACCATGGGGAACATCATGTGGTTGGAGATCAGCAGGTGATCGGCCTGCTCGTAGAATTTGAGAATCAGGATCGAGTCGAAATCCATGTCGATGGCATCCACCTGACCGTTGGCCAGGGCATCGTAGACTTCGAGCAGCGGCATCGGCGCCGGGGCAGCACCGGTCGCGGTATAGAAATCGCGGATCGGCTCGAACGGGGTAATCCGCAGCCGCTGGCCTTCCAGGTCCTCCGCGCTTTCGATCGGGTCGCGGCTGAGCACCTGGCGCATGCCCACCATCCCATAGCCCACTCCGACCAGGCCGACGTCTTGCGGCATCAGGTCGAGCAGCTCGCCGGCAGCGTCCGAACGCAGCAAGCGTGCGGCATGGTTGACGTCATCGACCAGATAAGGCGCATAAAGCGCTCCGAAGTCGGGAATCCGGTTGGAAATTTCGGCAATGGTCAGAAACGCCATGTCCAGCGCGCCGCTTTGCAACTGCTGGACCATCTGCGCTTCATTGCCCAACTGCTGCGCGGGAAAGACCGACACGCTATGCTCGCCGTCGGAGCGCTCATTGAGCGACTCGGCAAAGGCTTCGGCCTCGGTGGACCACAAATGCTGGGCCGGCGTAATCAGCCCCAGGCGGAAATCGCGAGCCTGGGCGTTGAGAGACGCCACCGCCAGCGAACTGGCGGCGACGGCGAGCGTCAATAGTTTACGTCGGTTCATGCAGGGCCTCATCCGCTATAGCAGCGATCCAACGCTGCCTCATGATTAATGGCCCTTAGCGTACCGCACACTCGCCGTTGAGGGCAGCTACTTACACTAACGTCGCATCCCGGGCCTGCATGGCTAGTCCACCGAGGCCAGATAAGCCGCCTTGAGGCGATAGAATTCGTCCACAATCGCGGCCATTTCCTCGCCATCGTAGTCACACAATCCGCTGACCACGAGCTTTTTAGAGCCCATACCAACCGGCTCACCGTCGGATTGAATGGCAAATTCCAGCAGCGCGTCGGCCCGCTTGCCCTGTACGTCCAGCGACGAGTGGGTAAGCGTCAGCCCCGGCGACATGCCGTCCAGCCGCTCCAGCGAAAAGCCCATGCTGTCGTAGATAACCAGCGGCCGCTTGGGGTTGAACATGACACCATGCTCCTCCATCAGCGGCTTCAGGTAGTGGGGGAAGTTCTTGCCCGAAAATGCCACGTAGCACCGGGCAAAAGCCTCGATCACCGCGGCGTCGTAGGTGCTTTCCCCCCGCCGCGTAACCTGCAAATAGCACTTGCCGCCTTCGTCGCGCACCTCCAGCTCGCCATTGTCAGCTTCTCTGAACACCAGCGGGGTATCGGCCCCCACCATGTTGGTGAAGCGAAACTCCATATGCCGCGACAGCCCAAACTTTGCCAGCACCAGGGCAAAGAGAAGATCGCCCGGCACGCAAAAACGCCGCGCGTCAGGGTTATGGATCGGGTTGTAATCTCCCGCCACACCCTTGGCGAAGTGGCTGGCCTGCTCGGCGGAGATCACTACATACTCTCCACGCTGGGTGTAAAATTCCTGGAACATGGCGTTGGCTGTCTGCTTTGCGTTGAAATCAAAAGTCGATTGCGGACTTACGTGGCGCATAATGCCATAAAACATGGACTAGCAGGAGTCATCTTCAAGGACGGTTTTATGTCATCGCCACCGCCTGATACCACATCCCCGGCGCAAGCCAAGGTCTGGAAGCGACACTTACCGCGCTGGCTCGCCATCACGTTGGGTGCTGTGGTGGGCCTGTTGCTGCTCTGGCTGGCGGGGAGTTATTGGCTGCTCAACAGCCAATGGCTGCCCGAGCGGCTGTCACAGGCGCCCGGGGTGGATATCCGCTGGGAGCAGGGCAGCAGCCGCCACCCCGGGCGCTGGGAAGTCCAGGGCTTGACGATACGCCGCGATGACGGCGCGCTTGAATTGACGCTCGACGCCGACCGGGCAACGCTGGAGCTCTCGTTGATGGCCCTGCTGCATGGCGAGCTACACATCGAGTCGCTGGATGCCGAGGGGATCCGCGAGCTGCAGATTGGCGAGATGACGCTTCAGGGGGAAGGCCGGTTCAGCCTCAAGGACACCACGCTCAGTCGCGACACCCTGGCCATTCCCCAGGCGAACCTACAATTGACCCAGGGGCGGCTGGTGCGTGACCAGGATGGCGCCACCCTGGCCCGAGATATTCAGTTGGACGCCAGCGCCTCCCTTGATCGCATAACGCCCACCACCGCTGAAGGCGCGCTTGATCCCGAGCTTATCGGCGCGCTTTCAGCAAGCGCCCGTCTCAGCGCCCACGCTGATGCCTGGGATGTGTTCATGCCCTACCTGAGCGACCTGCCCTGGCTTGCGCTCAACGGCCGCGGGGATTTACGCGGTGACATCCGCCTTGACCACGGCCGGCTTCAACCCGACAGCCAGATGACCCTCACCGCTCCCGCGCTGGTCCTGCGGGTCGACGAAGCCTACCTGGGCCAGCCGCAAGAGGTGCGCTGGCAGCGCCCCGACCAGCAGCCCCCGGTACACAATGCCCAGGGAGACGGTGTTATCGCGTTGCGGGTGCCCGCTGAGTCACCCGATACGCTGACCCTCGACGCCACGCTGGATAACGTCGCGCTGGCCGACCGCCTTGCCGCTCGCCAGGCGGCGCCCTATGCCGACAACACGCACCTTGAATTCAGTACCGCGCTGGACAACCGGCGCGTGGATCAGCTCGAGGCGCCGCGCGCCGCCGCGCTCAGCCTGGAGGGACGTGTTCTCCGGCTGGACATGCTGGAGCGCTACCTTGAGCGGGCAGCCGCCGACTCATTAGACGGCGGTATTAAGCTTGCCGGTGACGGACGTCTCGCCCTGGAGATGACGCTGTCCGATAACCGCCTGGAAACGGCGGACCTGACCGTCACCGCCAATGCGCTGCGCGCAAGCGCCATGGCGTTGACCGCGGAAGGCAACGGCACCCTCCACGCGCATCTGCCCACGCCCGAGACGTTCGCCGCCACGCTCAACCTGACCCAGGCAAGACTGCAACACCACGCCCGCCCCCTGCTGGCCGACGCGTCGCTGACGCTGACCGCCAACAGCCCGCTGGACCCAGAGGCCGCGCGCCGCCATGCTACGGGCTCATTGCGCTGGGAAGACGCGACGCTGCCCGATATTGGCGAGCTGCAAGGCTATGTGGACGCCTTCCTGCCCGACGCGGCACCGCTGCGTCTGGTCAGCGGCCAGGCGCGCAGCCAAGGGCGGCTAACCCTGACGCCCGACCAGCTGAGCGGTAACGCCACCCTCGCCGGCAGCCGCTGGATCACCGATTGGTCAACCGCCAATGACACCCATCACCTGACCAGCGACATGCAGCTCGACCTGGCCATCAACCAGGCGGCGATGGACGCCAGCACGCTGGACATCAGCGGCAGCCGCCTTGAGTGGCAGGTGAGCGACACCGCTCGGCAAGCGCGCCAAGAGAGCACGCTGACAAGCGCGCTAACCCTCCACGAAGGGCATTTTCAGCGCGAAAATGGCCAACCAGGCGGCCAGTTCGCCTTGTCCGGCAGCGTCCAGCACCTGGGCTTTCTCAACGCCTTCTTGCCCGACGCCCACGGCCTTGCCCTCGACGGCGAGGGACAGCTATCAGCCCAGGGTGGCTTCAAGGCTGACCGACTGACCGCCCCCACCCGGCTTCGCGTAGTGGCCAATCCGCTGCGGGTTGATTTTCTGGATTACCGCGCCAGCGGGCGGGGTGAGCTGACCGCGCAGTTGGACAGCACCGAGCGGGCGCTGCTCTCCCTGGGCATTCCGCGCTTTTCGCTTGCGCGCCAGGGCGATGACAGCCCTCATGTGGAAGGCCGCCATCTGGCCCTCACCACCACGACCGAGGCCTTTTCCGCGGTCATCGACGACCCGCAGCCCGAGCACTTCACCACCCGGATCAGCTTGCCGATCATCGATGTGCCGGACATCACCCGCTACAACGCCTACCTGCCCGAGGGCGCTGGGGTCAGTCTGCTAGATGGTCAGGCGAGTCTATCCAGCGAGCTTGTGCTACGCGGTATGCAGGGCGAAGGCGACGTAACGTTCAGGGCGTTCGGCACCGAACTTGCACTGCTTGAGCAACGGTTGCGCGGCGATATCCACATGCAGCTGGCACTCAGCGAAGGCGATCTAGAGGCCATGCGCTTTGTCGCCAACGATTCCTTCCTGCGCCTGGAGAACGTCTCAAGAATGGGCAACGCAGCGTCCAGCGATGCAGGCTGGTGGGCACAGCTGGATATGCACGAGGCAGCGCTTCTCTGGGAGACGCCCGTCAATCTTAATGCCCGCCTGGGGCTGCGGCTGCGCGACAGCGGCCTGCTTGCGCGGCTGTTTCTCGCCCGGGCCCGGGAGAGTGACTGGCTGGGGCGGCTACTCAGCGTGCGCGATATCGAAGGCAGCGCCCTCCTCCGCTTGAACGACAAGCGGCTGGATCTGAATGATCTGCAGCTAAGTGGCGGGCCGCTACTGCTGTTGGCTGACCTGACCCTGGCTGAGCAGACCGCCAACGGCGCGCTTTACGCACGCCTGGGGCGGCTCGGTTTGGGCGTCGAGCTAGAGGACCGCGAACCCACCCTGAAAGTCCTCCAGCCACGCCGCTGGTTTGAGCGCTGGCGAGAGACCCACCGCCGGGTCAGACCCTAGAGCGGTTAGCGCTGCTTACGCTCATGACGAATCATGCGCACCCGCTCCTTGGCCTTTTGCGGCGTCGACAGCGGCTCGCCCGTGTCGTTGGGGGCTTTGCGCGGCACGCTCACCCAGGCAAACACCGGCAACGCCAGCTGCCAATGGATGGCGGCCAGGCGTAAACCCAGCGTCACGCTCAGCGACGCGACGATGCTCACGGCAGGCGGTGCCCCCAGCGCATGCAGGGCCACGTAAACGATCCCCCCGGCCATCGCCGCCGTGGCGTAGACCTCCTCGCGCAGCACCATCGGCACCCGCTGAGCCAGCACATCACGGATCATGCCCCCGGCCACGCCGGTCATCATGCCCATCAGTACCGCGACTACCCCCGGGCTTCCCAGCAGCAGCGCCTTGTGGGTGCCAATGACGGTAAACAGCGCCAGCCCAAAGGCGTCGGCCACCGGCAAAAAGCCCCGCGACAGGCGATGAATATAATGAAACCCCAACAGCGACACGCTCACCGTGGCGAAAATCACCCACAGGTAGATTGGATCGGTGACCCAGAATACCGGCCGCACTCCCAGCACCAAATCGCGCAGCGTGCCGCCACCAATGCCGGTGACCGCCGCCAGCACCAGCATGCCGATGGGGTCCATTCGTGACCGGCACGCCAAAATCACGCCCGACAGCGCAAACACGATGACCCCCGCTATATCCAGCCAGTAGACAAAGCCCGACACGCGCTTCCCCTTTATCCGCTAGTGAATCAAGGCAAGCAGGATAGCATCTCCCCTTCTCGATTAAGGTCCACGCTGCTCATTTTTTAATCACCTGCGCCCTATTTTGTAAGCGATTGCCGACACGGTTTGTAAGATATGCTGAGATCACTCAATTCAATAAGTGCAGCGTTTAGGGCAAGCATCACTGAATACGTTACCCTAAGGCGAATTCCACCGATCATTAACAGGAGCGCCCATGGACTGGAACCCCGCTTATAGCTGGCTTGTACTCGCCCTGTTGCTCAGCCTGGCGGAGTTGACCTCCGGCGCGATGCTATTGCTCGCCCTGGGAGTCGCCGCGGCGCTGACGGCAGCGGTCACGGCGCTGGGGCTCACCCTGCCCTGGCAGTTGATCAGCATGGGCGTTTTTGCCGGTGTGCTGGTGCCCCTGGGTGTGATGGTGATTCGCCCGCGCTTTTCGCCCAAGGGCGTTGCTTACGGCACCACCGGCACCGGTGTTGAAAGAGATAATCAGTACACCACGCTAAAACGCGACTTCGATGACGCCACCGGAATCAAGGTCAACGGTGATTTCTATCGCTTACGCGTCATCGACAGTGACCAGACCGAATTACCCCCGGGTACCCCGGTGGTATTTAAACGCTTCGAGGGCACAACGGCCCTTGTCCAGCTCCATCCGTCAGCCAATGCAGCCCCTTCGGCTGATACGACCCAACCCAAGGAACCTTAAAAATGGATTTACCCATTAGCCCTGGCTTACTGATAAGCCTGATTATTGTCGTCATCGGCATACTGATCATTTCGAAAGGCCTGGTGATCGTGCGCCAATCTGAGGTGATGGTCATCGAGCGACTCGGTTCGTTTCATCGCGTGCTGGAAAGCGGCATCAACATCATCGTGCCGTTTATCGAGCAACCCCGGGCCATCACGATGCTCCGCTATCGCAAGATGGGCGAGGACTACACGGCCATTACCACCGACGAGACCCGTATCGACCGCCGCGAAACGGTAATGGATTTCCCCGGTCAGCCGGTGGTGACCACCGACAACGTCACCGTGCGTATCAATGGCGCGCTCTATTATCAGATCATCGACCCCAAGCGGGCGGTCTACGAAGTCGAGAACATGAGCCAGGCGGTGGAAGTGCTGGCCAAGACCACGCTGCGCTCGGTGGTCGGCAAGATGGAGCTGGACAAACTGTTCGAATCCCGCGCGGAGGTGAACAACGAAATCCAGGCCGCCATGGAAGAACCGGCCTCCAAGTGGGGCGTCAAGATATCCCGCGTCGAGGTGCAGGATATCGCCATGCCGGACGAGGTCGAGTCCGCCATGCGCCTGCAGATGGCCGCCGAGCGTAAGCGGCGCGCCACCGTGACCGAGGCGGAAGGCGAAAAATCCGCCGCCATCGCCATGGCCCAGGGCCAGCGGGAATCGTCCATCCTTAATGCCGAAGGCGATAAAGAATCGGCGATTCTGCGTGCCCAGGGCGAACAGGAGTCGATCAAGCTGGTGCTCAGCGCGATTGGCGACAGCGAAGAAAACAAGCGCACAGTAGTGGGCTATCTGCTGGGCCAGAGCTACATCAAAGGGCTGCCCAACATGGCCAAAGGCGGCGAGCGGGTCTTCGTGCCCTACGAGTCGTCTGCCCTGCTGGGCTCGATGGGCATGTTCCGCGAAATGGCCGGCTCACCGGAAGATACCGTGGCCAGCCACCTCAAAAACCGTAACGGCAGTCGCGAAAACGGCTTCCAGAGCGGGATTGTCGGTGGTGCTGCCAGCGGTAACTGATTGGTTGTTTATCGCGCATCCATCGATGTTCAAGCCGGGCCCATAGCGGCCCGGCTTTATTGTGTCTGGAGGGCATATAGAAAAAGACCGACCAACGTTGAAGTAAACATCGTCGCCTGAACCACGTTTTTGGTTAAACTAAGGGTGGCTCAAGCGCATGGGCCTCACACCGCATTCACACCGTTGATAACCCCAGTGGCTGCATTGATGAGTAGAATGCCCGCTACCAGCAGATGAGGACGCTCACCATGTTGCCCCGTGGGTCCGCCATACGTCTTTGCACTCTCGTGTTCATCGCCTTCGCGTTGCTGATGGCGATGACGGGTGCTGTACGCGCGGAGGCCCCGCCTCAAATGCCGGAAAGCTGGGAATACCGCTGGGGAGACTCACCCCTTGATGCCAACGGCGCCCCCCAGTGGCTGAACAGTGACGCTGACGACTGGCAGTCGGTGATGTCGCCGTCCAACCCGCCTGGGCGTAATGGGCATCAGCACCTGTGGTTACGGACCACCTTGCCTGACGGCGAGTGGAACGACCCCGTTCTCTTCATCACCAGTATCAATTTAATTGGCCAGGCCTACCTCGGCGACGAACTGATTTACCAGTACGGCGAATTTGACGACCAGGGGCGCGGCGATTTTGCGGGCTGGCCCTGGCATATGATCGACCTGCCGGACGACGCTGCCGGCCAGACGCTCACGTTCCGCCTCTATTCCTACTACACCAGCATTGGTCTATGGGGTGAAGTGCAGGTGATGGAGCGTATTGATGTGCTCAAGCAGGTCATTCATGACTCCGCCCAAGACCTGGGCGTAAGCGCACTGGTCCTGGTGCTCGCCATTCTGGCGACGATTTTCGCCCTTATCGGACCGGAGCGGCGAGGCTTCATGGCCATCGCGCTCTTTGCCTATGCCTCTGGGCTAATGCTGCTGGCCGAGGCGCCCGCCCGGCAGCTGATCGCCGACGGCGCCCTGGCCTGGGATACGCTCCGAGCAGGCAGTTACTACACCCTGCCCATCGCGCTGGGGATGCTGCTCAGCTATTGGCTTGAAGGCACGGCAAAACGCTGGATTACCCGGCTGTGGGCGCTGCACTTGGCGTACTTTGCGGTTGCCATTGGCCTGGTACAGCTGGGGGTTATCAGCCTTTCGATCACCTTCCCCATCTTTGATGTACTGCTCGCCGTGACCATGCCATTTATGTTGCTGCTCGCCCTGTTCCGCTTCCGGCGGCTCAACCTTGAACAGCGCCTGCTGGTGCTGAGCTTCACCTTTTATGCCCCACTGTTACTCGCCGACATGATCGTCGCGCACGGTTTTGTGGCCTGGCGCTCGGTACCGTTGAGCTATGGCAGCCTGGCCTTTTCCCTGGCGATTGCGGCGATTTTTCTGTGGCACTATCGGCGCACACAGCAGCAACTGGCCTCGGCAAACGAAACCCTCGAACAGCAAGTGGCCTCACGTACCGCTGAGCTCGACCAGCTCGTCCGCGAGCTCGAAGGCCTGTCCTTTGAAGACCCGCTCACCGGGCTCCATAATCGACGCCATTTCAACACGGTCTTCGACCACGAGTGTCGCCGGGCACAACAGCATGGCACCCAGCTGTCGCTGCTGATGCTGGACCTGGATCATTTCAAGGACATCAACGACCATTTCGGCCACGATGCAGGCGATACCGTGCTGGTCGAGATGGCCGCGTTAATGCGTCAGCACTTCATGGACCTGGGCGTGGTCTGTCGCATCGGTGGCGAAGAGTTTGTCGCCCTGCTCCCAGGCACCTCCGCCAAAGCCGCCGAAGCCAGCGCCAACGCCTTATTGAAGGTAGTGACCCAAACCAACTGGTCCCACCGGGCAACCCCGCTCAGATGCATCACTTTTTCCTGCGGCATCGCCACCTATCCCGACCATACCAAGGAACCGAAACAGCTGCTGCGGCATGCCGACGAAGCGCTCTATCACGCCAAACGCAGCGGCCGAAACCGCTGCGTGGTCTGGTCTGCCTCGTTCGAGGAACATGGCTTCATGCTCGGCCGTCGGCAACCCCAGTAGCCGTCACGTCTGCGTTGCGGCTAAGGCGAGTCCGTGGCCAAAAAGTGATCGATGAACACGCCGTAGTCCTGCTCGACGCAATCGGCATAGGCCACCGCCAGGGTCGATACCACGTCGACAAACTGGGCTTCACGCCCTTCCAGGCGTCGGCAGACCGCCAGCGCAAACGGCCTGTGGTCTCTCTTGTTCAATGCCTGCGCCCCGCGCAGATGCTCGCGGGCCAGAATCTGTCCCCATTGGCGGGCCAGTTTACGATATGGCTTTGCGCCTGAAAGCTTATGGGTGGGAAAGTCTTTCTTGAACGGCGAGCGCTCACGCACCGAAAATATCTTGTCGTTCATGAAGAGCCAGCCCAGGTAGGCGTCCGGGTGTTCCGCAATGGCATGAAACGCCGCCGCATGGCGGATGCCTTCGTTGGGGAACAGCTTTCGCCACGCCTGCTGCTGGGGCTTCGTCATCAAGCGAAAAGCGGCAGGCGCCACCTGCTCCTTCACATCCAGAATGATGTCGTCGTGTTCATGCTCGACGCCGCCTTCAATCAGTACGTAATAACGCTCCACGCCCAGCGAGCCGGTGCCCGCATCCAGACGCCGCGCGGTATCCTTGACCCGGAAATGCTGGGGGTCGCTTTCCTTGAGCGGCGCTTGAAGCGTTTGCTGATAGTCCTGCTCGATCACGCGGCACAGCTGGCTGGCGACATCCGCCGGCAGGTTGGCAAGCTTGCCCGGGCGTTCGGCAAACTGGCGGCCTTGCTGCTTATCCAGCGTGGTCCACTTTTCCAGCATGCGGGCGCGGCTTTGTTTATCCGCCACCTTGCTCATGAAGGGCTTTAGCGGGCCTTTGGCGCTATTCAGCGTGACTGCCTCGATGGGGATGTCGTCGGTGTAGTCCGCCAGGGTGTGATAGTAGCCTTCCAGCAATCGTTTAAGCGCTTTGTCTATCGCCTTGGGGCTAAGCCCGGCATTTTCGCGGCCATCGAGCACCACGCTCACCGCCAGGCGCCACACATCGTACTGATAGTCGCCGATCAGGGCGTCGTCGAAATCATCCATACCGTAGCGCACCTGGTCATCATGGTGACCGTAGGCGCCGACGTTGTAGACATGGGCGTCGCCCTGCAGCCAGGTTTGGGTATCCGGCCAGCCGCCGAAAAGCGCAAAGCGCCAGTCGTGCCACACATCCTGCCAGTACAAGTGATTGGTGCCGCGAAAAAACCGGTAAGGCGACGCGGCCATTTTGGCGTACTTGGCCTGGCGAGTCGCCGCCGCCAGTGGCGCGTTGGTCTGCTGAATGGCCTCTATTACTTGCTGAGGGCGGTTGTGTCCCGTTAGTGCATGACTCATCGCAATGCCTTTGTCGGTGCATAAAAGCTCTGCTACCAGCGTAGGCTAGAAAGGTTAAGAGATTAAGTCAGCCCACCGTCCCGAGGCTCAGCGGGCATCTCGGCGTTCAGTCATCGACGATAAACTCATGAGCGCTACCCAGCCAGTGCATGGGTGATCGCCAGCAGATGCGGTTTTCGTAGGCGTTGAGCGTCGCTGAGCGCTTTTCGAGACATCATAAAAAAGACTGAGGGCTTACCGGCCTACGCTCCTTTATAAAAGCCCTCCCTGTCCCCTAAGCTGCTAGTCTGGTAGTCAAATAACGTTGAGTGTCCACCATAACGCACATGCCCCTTTCAGTGAGACATGCCCATCGACTTGCATTGGCGACGCTTGCGCCGCGAGTTTTTGCCTTCTGTCATACCTTCGGACTAACGGTCTGGATCGCCGTGGCCGAGGATAGCGGCTGGAAGCTTATTCTGCCGGGCGTATTGCTGCTGATCTGGCCAGGCCTTGCGTACCTGCATGCCGCATGCGCTCAGAATTCCAAGCGCGCCGAGTTCAGAAACCTCCTCTGCGACAGTCTGCTGTTTGGCGCTTGGTGCAGCGTACTGGACTTTTACGTTCTGGCCACCGTTACCATTGGTCTGGCGTGTTTGATGAACAATCTAGTGGTCGGCGGCCCTCGCCAAATGCTTGTTTCAGCGGCACTGTTCAGCATCGCGGCGGCAAGCGGAAGCGCCCTCACCGGCGGTGATTTTCGCCCCTATGTCAGCACCCCATTAGACATTTACCAGTGGACGGGCGCCGTCGTCTATTTTCTGACCATCGGCCGCGTCACCTACAGCCAGAACCGTAAGATAGGCCGCAGCATTGGCGAAATAAAATTTCAGAACCGGGTTTTTCACGCCTTGCTGGATCTCGGGACAGTCGTCAATAGTGCTACCAACATCCATCGCCTGCTGAATAATTCCTTAAACCATCTTCACAGCCATTTTCCTGACTACGGCTTTGCCGTTTACCTGCAAGAACGGCAACGCCCGGACGTAATCCGCTATGCAGCCACGGCAGGCATTGGCGCAAAGGATGAGCGCCAACTGATGGACTTGTTAGCTAATCTATCAGCACCAACACACCACTCTCTCAAGACACACCAGACAAGCGACGGTCAGATGCTCTATGCCACTTCCATGGGTGGCCGTCTCAGCCTGCACGAGGGGTGGCTGATCGTGAAGGCGCCCAAGCCGAACAGAACGCTGGAGCCGATATTGCCGTTGTTTGCCGATCAGCTCGCCGCGGCGACCGAAAACAAACTGCTGCATCTGGAATTGCAGAAGACCGCAGAGCGCGACGGCCTCACCGGCCTTTACAACCGCGGCTTTCTCGAATCCGCGCTACAGGCAAGCATTCAGGGCAAAGCGCAAACGCCAAGCCTGGATTTTGCCTTACTGATGATGGATGTCGATGGACTCAAGGACGTCAATGACCGCCATGGGCATATCGCAGGCGACCAGTTGATCACCACCGTGGCCGAAAGCCTGCAGCGGCATTGCCGCGACAGTGACATCCTGGCGCGCTATGGCGGCGACGAATTCGTCATTCTGTTCCCGTCTGCCGACCTTTCGGCCGCTAGGCGTCTGGCTGACCTGATAAGGGAACACCTGCCTGACCAACAATGCATCATCACAACCGCTGAGGGCGACCAAGAAGCTCTCGCGCTGGATGTGAGCCTGGGGTGCGCAAGCTCAAGCGAAGCCCCTGCCCAGCAGGTCCTGGCGCTAGCAGATAAGCGCATGTACCTCGACAAAAGCCAGCGCCGCAGGCAAAGAAACCATGGACAAGGCACGACAAAGTGGACGCCCTTGTAAACGCATGTCACCAGCCGCTGCCTCGTGGCTGACCCCACTGATCGCTATGCACCAAATCACTTAATGGCAGACGAGCGCGCCAGCCCTTGGCTTCAAGTTCCGGCTGGTCTAAAAACTCGCTCACGTAGCCAAGGCAGAGATACGCCAGCGGGTAAACGTGCTCGGGCAGTTTTAACGCCTCGCTTAGCTGCGCCTGGTCGAGAATACTCACCCAGCCAACGCCAATGCCTTCTGCCCGCGCCGCCAGCCAGAGGTTTTGCACGGCTAAACAGGTGCTGAACAGGTCGGTTTCCACAATGCTATTGCGCCCCAGCACATGGGGCCCGCCACGGCTGCGATCGCAGGTAATGCAAAGGTTCAGCGGGCTTTCCATAATCCCTTGCAGCTTAAGGCTGCGATAATGCTCTTTACGTTCGCCTTCAAAGCGCTCTGCGGCCTTCTGGTTCTCCTGCTCGAACAATGCCAGCACCGCTTCCCGGACGTCGCGACTTTCAATCACGATGAAATCCCAGGGCTGCATAAATCCCACGGACGGCGCGTGGTGTGCCGCCTCCAACAGGCGGGTCAGCACATCCTTGGGAATCGGGTCGGGCAGAAACTGCGCGCGCACATCGCGCCGCTCAAAGATGGCGCGGTAAAGGCCACGCCGTTCGGCATCGGAAAAACGCTGGTTCGAGGTGGTCATCGTGCTGATCGGGCCTTTTACTGATGGGGATTGTCGTTAAAGGATACGCCGCTCCATGTAGTGAGTATTGCCCTGTGTTTTACAAATGCGAAACCCCATCCGCTCATAAAGAGCCAAGGCGGGATTGATACAGAATACTCGGAGCCGGACCCGGTGAATCCCTGCGCGTTGGGCGATGTCCATCACGTGGCGTATGGCTGCTTCACCTAACCCTTGGCGCTGCCACTGCGGATCAATTTGCAGTTCGCGGATATAGTAGGCGTTTTCATCGTGATTGATGCACAACAAACCCACTTGGCAAGCGTTGATAACCAACGCGTAACTGTCTAGCTCGCGCCAGTCTTTATCGAACAAGACGGGGTCCCAGTGCATATCCAACTGCTGATAGTAGGCCGTCATGTTTTGACGAATAATGCTTTCCGCGAACGCCTTGTCGTCAGTTCGCTGAATAATGGCGTCCATACAGCTCTCTGCGTTTTAGCCTGCGGGGATAGTTTGAACGCATAGAGGACAAAACGCCAAGGCAGCCGCCCTGGCGTTTTGGTTTCAGGCCGGGCGTATCCCCTAGCCCAACTGAAACGGATAAACCGAGCCAATCTTTAACAACTGCGTCAGTTCGTCCAGCGCGGTGAGAGACTCCTCGGCAAGCTGAGGATCGGCTAGATCATCAGGGGCTAAGCGGTCGCGATAATGGCGCTCCACCCAGGCCGTCAGCTCATCATAGAGCGCATCGGTGAGCAGCACGCGGCCGGTTAGCGCTGCTCGCTCTGTCTCTGAAAGAACCACGCGCAGTCGCAGGCAGGCGGGGCCGCCGCCGTTGCGCATGCTCTGCTTGACGTCCTTGACGATCACCTCACTGATCGGATTATTACCCGCCAACAGCGAATCCTGAATGGTGCGCCATACCGCCTCGCGCTCCTGGCATTCGCCGGGCACGACCAGGGTCATGGTGCCATCCGGGTTGGAGAGCAGCTGGGAGTTGAAGAGATACGACGCCACGGCGTCTTCCATGCTGACTGCCTCAACCGGCACCCGCACGGGAATCAACGGTGTGGCCATTTTGGCGCGTAGCTCGTCCAGGGTGCGTTCTTCGTCCAGGAAGGCCATTTCGTGGTAAAGCAGCACGGGGCCGTTGCCCACGGCGATGACGTCGTTGTGGAAAACGCCCGCGTCGATGGCATCCGGATGCTGCTGGGCAAACACCGTTTGCGCCTCCGTCAGCCCATGCTGGCGCGCGACCGCCTGGCTGGCTTCCAGGGTCTGGCGGGCGGGATAGCGCTTGGGTTCGCGCTCCCCGCTACGCACGTCGCCGAACGCCTGGCGGCCATACACGAACAGATGGACGCCGGGTTCACCGTGCTCGCCGCATAGGCGAGTATGGTTGGCCGCGCCTTCGTCAGCAAAGGCGGGGGTGGCGGGCAGTACCGGGTGGTGAGCGAAGTGCCGTTCGTCGCGGAAGATTGCCTGGAGCACGCGGCCGGTGGTTTGCGGTTCTAAATAGCGGTGAAAGCTGGACTGAAGATTAGCTGGCGTAAAATGCACCCGGCCGTCCGTCGCGTCCAGGCTGGGCGTCATCGTACCCGCGTTGGCGGTCCACATGCTGGACGCCGAGCAGACCGCACGCAGCAGCTGCGGTGCCTCTTTGGCAGCACGGGCCAGCACCTCACGGTTGCTGCCGCTAAAGCCCAGATCGCGCAGTGCGCCAATGTCCGGCCGCTGCTGGGGAGGCAGTACACCCTGGGCGTAGCCGGCGTCCATCAGCGACTTCATTTTTAAAAGCCCCTGAAGCGCGCCTTCCTTGGGATTGGACACCAGGCCGCCGTGGCTCATCGAGGCCACGTTACCCACGGCCAGGCCCGAGTAGTTATGGGTCGGACCGACCAGGCCGTCGAAATTGACTTCCTGGACGTTGCGGATGGCCGCCGTGTTCATAAATTGACTCCCGGTGGCAGGGTGTCGGGCATTTCCAGGCTGTCGGCTTCCATGGAGGCCACCGGGTAGGCGCAGTAATCCGCCGCGTAGTAGGCGCTGGGGCGATGGTTGCCACTGTCGCCCACGCCGCCGAAGGGCGCATCGCCGGAAGCGCCAGTGGTCTGGCGATTCCAGTTGACGATCCCGGCGCGAATGCGCAGCAGGAAGTCGTCCCAATCGGCCTGCTCGCCACCGATCAGCCCGGCGGAAAGCCCGTAGCGGGTATCGTTGGCAAGCCGTAGCGCTTCGTCCCAATCGCCGTAGCGGTGGATCTTGAGCAGCGGGCCAAAGTGCTCCTCGTCGGGCACGTCTAGTCCCGTCACGTCGATCAGCGCGGGGCTCAGCAGGCTGGTATTGTCTTGCAGGCGCCGCATGCGATTGATCACCGTGCCGCCCAGCACTTCCAGATCATCCTGGGCTTTGAGCAGGCCATCGGCGGCGGCCACGCTGACCAAACCGCTATAGAAAGGCGCGGGCGCTTCCTCGAACTGACCGGCCACGTGCAGCTTGGCAATGGCGTCGGACAGCGCGTCGATCAAACGATCGCCGACCTCGCCCTGGGGCACCATCAAACGCCGCGCGCAGGTGCAGCGCTGACCGCCGGAGAGAAACGCCGACTGCAGAATGGCCAACACCGCGGCGCGCTCGTCGTCGACATCTTTGACCACCAACGGGTTATTGCCCCCCAGCTCCAGCGCCAGAATTTTATCCAGCTGCCCGGCAAACTGCTGGTGGAGCATGCCGCCCACCTTGGCGCTGCCGGTAAACAGCAGACCATCGATATCCGGATTACCCGCCAGTGCCTGACCTACCGCGACGCCGCCCTGGACCAAGTTAATCACCCCGGCGGGCAGCCCGGCTTCCAGCCAGCACTGCAGGGTTAAATCCGCGGTGAGTGGCGTCTGGTCGCTGGGTTTGAAGACCACGGCATTACCCGCCAGCAGCGCCGGCACCATATGGCCGTTGGGCAGGTGGCCGGGGAAGTTGTAGGGACCAAACACCGCCATCACGCCGTGGGGACGGTGACGCAGCACGGCCTTTGCACTGCCTACCTCTTTTTCGCGCTCGCCGGTGCGCTCGTGATAGGCCTTCAAGGAAAGCGCCACTTTACCGATCATCGCGCCCACTTCGGTGCGGGCTTCCCAGAGCGGCTTGCCGGTCTCGGAGGCAATCGCCACGGCCAGATCGTCGCGGCGGGCCGTCAGCACCTCGACAAAACGCTCGACCAGCGCCTGGCGTTCGGCAAACGGCGTGCGCGCCCAGTTGGGGAAAGCGCCGCGTGCCGCGTTCACCGCGGCGGCGACCTGCTCGCTCGAGGCCTCGGCGCCCTGCCATAGCAGCGACGCGGAAACCGGGTCGCGCTTGGTCAGCGTATCGGCTTCGCCCGCTACCCAGGCGCCGTTGATCAGTTGCTGCTGTTGGGCGTGCATGGTTGTCTCCTGGACATTACCGAACAAATGCGGTGCTTAGGTTTCCAACAAGCGGATCTGGTCACCGGTGGTGACCCCGAGGCGTTTGGCTTCTTGCTGGCTAAGCACAATGGTGTTGTCGGGGGTGGGCGCGCGGCCTATCCAACTGGCCGTAAAGCTGAGCATGTCGGAGGTCGCGGCCAGCCAGCGGCTGATGCTCTCGTCGGCGGCGTTATCGGCTACTTCCACCTGGCAGAGCCGGGAATTACGAATCGCGCGCACATCGTCGATATAGGCTTCTACCGTCGGGCCGCCGTCGAAGATATCGATGTAGCCTTCCCAGCGCAGCCCTTCTTTCTTGAGCATTTCCAGCGCCGGGCGGGTATGGCGATGCACCTGGCCAATGCAGGCCCGCGCCTCTTCCGACATGAAGGTGGTATAGATCGGAAACTTGGGCATCAGCTCGCCGATAAAGCTCTTTTGCCCCAGGCCGGTCAGGCGGTCGGCTTCATTGAAGTCCATGGGGAAAAAGTGCTTGCCCAGGCTTTCCCAGAAGGGGCTGGTGTTGTGCTCGTCGAATACGCCGCGCATTTCCGCAAGCACCTTGTCGGGGAAGCGGTCACGGAACTGGGCGATGAACAGCCAGCGCGCCTTGGAGAGCAGCGCACCGTTGCGCAGGTGTCTGTTGGCCTCGCCACGGTATTCCGGGCGCAGAAACAGCGAACACACTTCGGCATCGCCGGTGTGGTCGGAGCTTAAAAACAGCGTATCGATGGTGCGGTGCAGGTCCAGCTGCACCGATGAGTGCGCCAGGGTGCCCAGCCGATAGTTGTAAAACGGCACTTCGCGACCGACCTGGCCTTCAATGGCGCAGCAGCCAGCGAGCTCGCCGTTGTCTTCGTCTTCGAGCACGAAGAAGTAGAGCCGGTCGTCGACCGGGGTGCGCTCTTCAAAGGCGCGGGCAGCGGCCTCAATCTTGCCGGCCAGGAACTCACGGTTATCCGGCAGCGAGGTAAACCCCACCCCGGCCTGCTGCGCAAGCGCCTGAAGCCCATCCAGATCGTCCCGGGCAATGGGTCGAATGCGCATTACATTTCTCCTTCATCGAGGGCGTCCACCGCGCTCGGCAGGGTTAACGGCGCGGCCAGCACCGCGCGGCCCTCTTCAACACCCAGGCGCTCGGCATGCTCGGGCGACAGCATCAGTTGACCGGTGGGCGACAGCGCATAGCGCGCCACGATGCAGCGAAAGCCGCCCAGCTTCTGGTTGGCAATCATCGCCGGTTCCGCATCGGGCAAGGCGTGCTCGGGGCGAATTCGCACCGGGTGCCAGGCGGCGCGCCGAAATGTTTCCAGCCGCTCGCGTTCGGTTTTGACAATCGGCCCGGCATCGAAAATATCCACGTGGCGGGAGCGGACAAAGCCTTCCGCCAGCATTTCTTCCAGAGCCTCTTCGTGGGCGGGGTGCTCCCGGCCAATCGCCGCCCGCGCCTGGGGCGTCAACAGCGGCAAGTAGAGCGGGAACTGCGGCATGACCTCGGCGATAAAGCTTTTCGAGCGGACCCCGGCAATGTGGTTCATCTCCTGGAAACTGCGCGCAAAAAAGTGCCGGCCGACGCTCTCCCAGAACGGTGATTCGCTGCGCGTGTCCAGGTAGCCGGGAAACGCCACGGCGAGGATGCGCGAAAAGCGCTCCGGGTACTGGGCGATAAACATCAGCCGCGCGCGACGCAGCAGGCTTTCCGCGCTGGTGCCCTTGTAGCGGGGGTTGAGCGACAGCGCGCAGAGCAGCGTGGCATCCGAGACTTCGTGGGATAGCGCCAGGGTTTGCACCTCGCGGCGCACATTGAGCTGCTGCGACGCATGAATCAGCGTTTCCTGGCGGTAGGTGTAATACGCCTCGTTGGCGCCCGCCTGGGCACGAATGGTGGCTGTGCCCAGCACTTCATCGCGGGCATCGTCGGCCAGCACAAACGTATAATGCTCGTTGCCGGGGAACTCCACCTCGTCGTTGAAGGCGGCTTCGGAACGCGCGATACGCTCCTCGAGCCGCTCGCGGTTGGCGGGCAAGTTGGTGAGCCTAGGTACCGCGTGCTCGGCCAGCTGCTCAAGCGCCGGCAGGTCCGCCATTTTCACCGGTCGAATTACCAGCATCCTCAACGCCCCCTGTGGTGTGGCTGCGTGCGGCTCGCTCATTCGGTCGCAACCAACCGTTCGATGGCACGCTCCAGACGGGCCATGCCTTCCGCAATGTCCGCCTCGGGGATCACCAGCGACGGCGCCATGCGCAGTACATTAGGGCCGGCAATCAGCGCCATCAGGCCTTCTTCGATGGCCAGCGGCAGTATATCTTTGGCGCGGCCCTCGAAGGCATCGGACATTTGCGCCCCCATCAGCAGCCCCATGCCGCGGATCTCCTTGAACACGCCGTGTTTGCGATTGATGGTCTCCAGGTGCTCGCGGAACAGATCGTGGCGTTTCCTGACCCCCGCGAGCACCTCGGGGGTGTCGATGAACTCGACCGCCGCAAGCGCCACCGCCGAAGCCAAGGCGTTACCGCCGTAAGTCGAGCCGTGGGTGCCGATTGCCAAGGATTTAGCCACCGCATCGGTCGCCAGCATAGCCCCTACGGGGAAGCCGCCGCCCAGGGATTTGGCGCTAGTGAGAATATCCGGGGTAATACCGTAATTCTTGTAGGCGTAGAGCTCGCCGCTGCGACCCACGCCGGTTTGCACCTCGTCAAAGATCAAAAGCGCCTGGTGTTCGTCGCACAGGTCGCGCAGCCCCTGGAGGAAGTCCTGCGTGCCGGGCACGATACCGCCCTCGCCCTGCATGGGCTCGACCATGATCGCGCAGGTGTCGTCGCCGACCAGCTTGCGCACGCTTTCCAGATCGTTGTAGGTGGCGTGCAGAATGCCCCCCGGCACCGGGCCAAAGCCCTGGGAGTACTTGGGTTGGCCGCCCACGCTTACGGTAAAGAAGGTGCGCCCGTGAAAGGACTGAGAGAACGAGATGATCTTGTCCTTGTACTCGCCGTGGTGATCCACCGCCCAGCGGCGCGCCAGCTTCAGCGCGGCTTCGTTGGCTTCACCCCCGGACGAACACAAAAAAGCCTTGTCGGCAAAGGTTCGCTCGACCAGCGCCTTGGCCAGCTTGAGCGCAGGCTCGTTGGTAAACACATTGGAGAGATGCCACAGCTTTTCGCCCTGCGTCTTGAGGGCGTTGACCAACACCGGGTGGCAATGGCCCAGGGAATTGACCGCGATGCCCCCGGCGAAATCGATATATTCACGCCCCTCCTGGTCCCACAAGCGGCTGCCTTCGCCACGCACCGGAATGACCTGCTGCGGCGAGTAGTTGGGCGCCATGTAGTGATCGAAATCCTGACGGCTTGGGGTGTGGCTCATGGGACGCTACCTCCAGTGGAGTAAGGGAATGAAAACAGTATAAGGGGCCGAATAGGGTAACTGCTTTCAGCAATGGGACGGCAAATTATGAAAAGCAGCATTTAACTGGCGCCCTCATTTTTTGTAACACTCTATTATCCATCCTTGCTCACCTCACGGTATCAGTGACCCTGCATACCCAAGCCCCCTGCACTTCAACGCTGTTCGCGGTAGGCTTGAGCAAATCCCCTCCCTGAGGAGCACGCCACATGCTCGACGTAACCCACCTACGTGGTAGCCGCCATGCCATTGGTGTGGCCCATGGCCAGCGCCATGCCGCACAGATTCAGCGCAGCATTGAGGTCTATGACCGGCTGTTTCAAGACTTTGTAGGCCTCGACTGGGCCGCCGCCCGGCAGGCGGCGCGGCGCTTTATACCGGCTATCGAACGCGGCTTTCCGGCGATTCTGGATGAGCTCGAGGGCATTGCCGAGGGCGCCGATCTGCAGCGCGACGACATCCTCACCCTCAACTGCCGCAGCGAGATCTCACTAACCCAAGCCAGCGGCGGCTGTTCCGCCTTCTCGCTCTACCAGCAGGGTCGCCAATGGCTGGCTCAGAACTGGGACTGGCGTCTCGACCAGCTCGACAACGTGGTAGTACTGCACATAGAGGGCGACGACGCCCCGCCGCTGGTCAGCGTTGGCGAGGCCGGGATGCTGGCCAAGATCGGCCTCAACGCCCACGGCCTCGGCGTGTGTCTCAACGCCATCCGCTCGCAGACCTGCGGCGACGGCCTGCCGATCCACGTCGCCCTGCGCAAACTTCTCGAGAGCGACGGTTTCACCAGCGCCCAGCGCATCGTCGCGGAAGACCGCGTCGCTTCACCGGCGCACTTTCTGGTCGCGAGCGCTAAAGGCCAGGCCGCGGGCTTCGAGGTCCAGCCCGGGCCGCCGGGGGTACTCGAGCCCAGCGGCGGGCGGGTAACCCATACCAACCACCTCTACGCCGCGGCCGCCACCGCCTGTGTCGCCGATTTCCCCAAGCCCGACTCCCATGTGCGCCTGCGCCGCCTCGATGAGCTGCTCGACCCACCGCCCAAGGCCAGCGTCAACGCGCTGTTCGACGTACTGAGCGACCACCACAATGCGCCCATGTCGATCTGCAAGCACACCGACATCGACCTGCCCGAGGCCGAGCGCATGGAGACCCTGTTCGCGGTGGTGATGGCCCTCGACGAGCGCACCCTTCACCTGCGCCACGGCTACCCCTGCAAGACCCGGCAGACGCTGAGCATCGCGCTCGACTAGCAGCGCGAGAAAAGAGGCCGCGGGATCAGGACGGTGGGCGGGATACACTGGCCCAGGATCGAAAGCTTCAGCAGCAGCAACAGGGAGAAGCGCCATGAAATATATCTTCGAAGTGCATATCCGCGACGGCTACCGCGCCGAGGACTACGCCGATGCCTGGGTCCGCGCCAGCCAACTCATCCAGCAGGCACCAGGGGCACGCGGCACCGAACTGCATCGTAAGATCGGCGACCCCAACACCCTGATCGCCATCGCCCATTGGGACAGCAAGGCCAGCCGCGACGCCATGGAAGCCCAGCCCAACCCGGAGATCAAGGAGATCATCCGTCGTGCGGCCCCCTGCTGCGAGATCCGCCTGATCGGCGAATTCGAGGAGCCGGAGTGGGCGGTGATGCCGCCAAATGCCGAGTCATAACCGAGCGTGGGGCTAGCGATCACATTTAGCATGAATGAGCCTGGCACATGGAAGAACGCTGCCCTTGAAGAGCGCCGTAAGAGCCCCATATTCCTTAGCAAGCTATAAAGTTATTCGTTGTGTAGTGAGGTACTGATAGTCAGGACGAGAGGAGCACTCCATGCAGATTGATCTTAACGGCAAGCACGCGATTATCACCGGCTCGACAGCAGGTATCGGCTTTGCGATTGCCCAGGGCCTGGCCAATGCAGGTGCCGAGGTGGTTATCACCGGGCGCACCCAGGCGCGCATTGACGAGGCCATCGCGGCCATCAAGAAAGATGTTCCCAACGCCAAAGCGACGGGCGTGGCCGCCGACCTGGGCACCGCCGAGGGCTGCCAGACGCTGATCGATCAGCAGCCGGAGACCGACATCCTGATCAATAACGTGGGCATCTTTGGTCCGCAGGACTTTTTCGAGGTGGATGACGCCACCTGGCAGCAGTTTTTCGACGTTAATATCATGAGCGCCGTGCGCCTGTCGCGCCACTACGCCCAAGGCATGCGCGAGCGCAACTGGGGGCGCATCCAGTTCCTGTCCAGCGAATCGGGCATCAACATTCCCAGCGAAATGGTCCACTACGGCATGACCAAATCGGCGCTGCTGTCGGTCTCGCGGGGCCTGGCGAAAGTATTGAGCGGCACCCAGGTGACCGTCAACGCCATTTTACCGGGGCCGACCCGTTCCGAGGGCGTGCTCAACATGATCCAGGAAATGGCCGACAAAGAGGGCGTTTCGCAAGAGGACGTGGAAGCACGCTTTGTGCAGGAGAACCGCCCCTCGTCGATCATCCAGCGCCTGGCAACCCCCGAGGAAGTGGCCAGCATGAGCGTCTACGCGGCCTCGCCCCAGGCCAGCGCCACTACCGGCGCCGCCCTGCGCGTGGAAGGCGGGATTGTGGATATGCTCACCTGATCCCTTAACCCAGGCGTTCTTCCCTCGGCGTCATGCCGAAATGGTGACGGTAGGCGGTGGAAAAGTGCGCGCCGGAGGAAAACCCGGTGGCAAACGCAATATCGCCTACCGCCCGGTCGCTCTCGCGCAGTTGCTTGCGGGCTTCCTGCAATCGCAGGTCGAGGTAGTAGCGACTGGGCACCGCCTGCAGGTACTTCTTAAATAGCCGCTCCAGCTGACGCCGGGATATTCCCAGATGCTCGGCCAGTTCCAGAGTGGACAGCGGCTCCTCGATATTGGCTTCCATCAGCGTCACGGCATCCACCAGGCTCTGCGGCGCGTGGCCCAAACGGCTGCGCAGCGGCACGTGCTGGCGTTCGTCTGCCAGGCGAATGCGGTCGCAGACAAACTGCTCGGAGACCTGCTCGGCCAGACGCGCGCCATGGTGCTGACCAATCAACGTCAGCATCATGTCCATGGCGGCGGTACCGCCCGCGCAGGAGAGCCGGTCGCGATCGATTTCGAACAGCTGCTGGGACAGCGTGACCTGGGGATAGGCCTGGGCAAAGGCATCGAAGCGCTGCCATGGCAGCGTGGCGCGGTAGCCTTCGAGCAACCCGCAGCGGGCCAGTACCTCGCTACCGCCGGCCAGCCCGCCCAGCATCACCCCACGACCGAGATGCCCGCGTAGCCACTCATTGAGCTTGGCAGGCAACGCATAGGGCAGCGGTGTCGGCGCACAGACCAGCAGCAGATCCAACGGGCCCAGCGGATTGTCCAGCGCGTGCTGAGCGAGCACGGAAAGCTGCGCGCCGCTGCGCACCGGCTCGCTATCCATACTCAGCGTCACAGTGTGATAAAGCATCTGCCCGCTGAGCTGGTTGGCCATCTGCAAGGGTTCCAGTGCGCTGGCATGGGCCAGCAGCGAAAACCCCGGCAGCAGCACAAACGCTACCCGCCGTCGCGAGGCGGCATGGGGAGAATTGGCTGCGCTATGCTGCATGGAAAACCGCCGTGACGAAAACAAACCGCCATCTTAACCAATTGCTTGGATAAAGGCAGCGACGGCGTCGCGAGGAAAAAAATACCCCGTGCAAATGCAAAAACGCCGGGCCATAGGCCCGACGAATGTCACAATGAATGCGTGGCGGCAAGGCCATGCGCTTATAGGTTGACCACATCAAACTCAACCAGCGTGTCGACGTCAGCATCGTAATCGACATCGTCACGCTCAAAGCCAAACAGCTTCAGAAACTCGTGCTTGTAGCCGGCGTAGTCGGTGATCTCGAACAGGTTGTCGGTGGTGACTTCCGGCCACAGGTCCTGGCAGGCCTTCTGGATATCGTCGCGCAGCTCCCAGTCATCCAGGCGAACGCGGCCTGCTTCGTCGGTCACCAGCGCGCCGTTTTGTGGGGCATACAGCCGTTCGCCGAACAGGCGGTTGAGCTGGTCGATAGTGCCTTCGTGGACGCCCTGCTCTTTCATGATGCGGTAGACCATGGCGATATACAGCGGCATGACCGGAATGGCCGCACTGGCCTGGGTGACCACGGACTTCAGCACCGCCACGTTGGCACCGCCCCCGGTGGCCTTGAGCTTGCTGTCGATCGCCGTCGCGGCGCGATCGAGGTCTTCCTTGGCTTTGCCCAGGGCACCGTGCCAGTAAATCGGCCAGGTAATTTCCGTGCCGATGTAGCTGAACGCCACGCTGCGCGCGCCCTTGGCCAGCACGCCGGCCTGGTCGAGCGCGTCCATCCACAGTTCCCAGTCCTCGCCGCCCATCACGGTGATGGTGTCGTCGATTTCCTGCTGGGTGGCGGGCTCCACCTCGGCTTCGATAATGGCGTCTTTGTTGGTGTCGATCGCCGTCGCCCGATAGGTTTCGCCAATCGGCTTAAGGCTTGAGCGCTTGAGTTCGCCACTATCCGGCAGCTTGCGCACCGGCGACGCCAGCGAATACACCACCAGGTCGATTTCGCCCATGTCCTGCTTGATCAATTCAATGGCTTTTTGACGCGCTTCGTGAGAGAACGCATCGCCGTTGATCGATTTGCTATAAAGGCCTTCCTGCTTGGCGAACTTGTCAAACGCCGCACTGTTGTACCAACCTGCGGTACCGGGTTTGCTCTCGGTGGCAGGTTTTTCAAAGAACACGCCCAGGGTATCGGCACCGTAGCCAAACGCGGCGGTGATCCGCGCCGCCAGGCCGTATCCGCTGGAAGCCCCGATCACCAGCACCTTTTTGGGCCCGGCGCTTTTGTCCAGATTGCGGGCGCGAGTGGCCTCGATCTGCTCGCGAACGTTCTGCTCGCAGCCAACCGGGTGGGTGGTCGTGCAAATAAAGCCGCGTACTTTGGGTTTGATAATCACAGTGAACCTCTTCTTCGAAAAAACGTATTCGGTGTCGCACCGTCTTGGAGTGACGCCATTCTAGCGGGCTCAGGCGGCGCTGTCCGCTATTGAGCTTATTGACCTTTCACGTCAGGATATCGTTTCACCTACGACCGCCCACGAGGCTTTGTAAATGAACGCACAGCAGCTAGTCGATGAACGCGGTGATTTATGGTTGGCACTGGCCCCGTTGTGGCTGGACCGCGAACCCAGCGAGCGCGATTATGCCCAGATGGTGGAGGTGGTGGAGCGGTATCAGATGTCGTTTCACGAGCTGGAGTGGATGTTTCGGCTCGAAATGGCCCCGGTGATGGCCCGGTATCAGCTGTCTATCGCCAGCGAATGGCGGCAGTTCAACGACCGCAAACTGATGCAGCAGCTGGTCAGCCATAACCTGCGTTTGAAAGGCTGGCGGCGCAAGAGTTGGGCGCTGTTTTCGGGTATGACCACGATGATGGTGCGCCACCGCTGGAACGAGCTGATGAGCCGGGTGATGATCGCCCGCAGTGAGGCCTAAGCCTCGTCCAGGGCACGCTCCAGGCGCAGACGGAGCTCTCGGCCATGGTCGCGGGGGGCGAAACGGGCAATCACCTTGCCATCGCGGCCGACCAGGAACTTGGTGAAATTCCACTTGATCATGCGGGTGCCAAGCAGGCCGGGCGCTTCGCGCTTGAGCTGCACAAACAGCGGATGGGCCTTGGGGCCGTTGACGCAGACCTTTTCCATCAGCGGAAACGTCACCCCGAACTGCTGTTCGCCAAAGGCACAGAACGCCTCGGCACTTTCCGGCGACTGCTTGCCAAACTGGTCGCAGGGGAACCCCAGCACGGTAAATCCCCGGTCGCGATAGCGCTGATAGAGCGCTTCCAGCTCCTTGAGCTGTGGGGTAAAACCGCAACGGCTGGCGACATTGACCACCAGCAACACCTGCCCCTGTAGGGCACGCAGGTTGAACGGCTGCCCCGTGTGGGTATAACAATCCTGATCGTAAAGTGTCATTTGCCGCCTCCCCCCGGAACGCCTCGCCTAACCGCTTACCATGCCATGTCTGCGCCCCATGCACCAGTTCGCCGAGCCAGGCATGCGCCGTCTAGCCGAGCGGGCCCGCCACAACTCGCAGCGCCAGTGCCAGCAGCAACACGCCGGTAATCCGGTTGATCCAGTGGGCCCGCCGCTGAAGCCAGGGCAGCACCCGCGAATGGGACAGCGCAACGGCCACCAGCACGTACCATCCGCCGTCGATGACCATCGCCGTGACCACGATCAATACTTTGCCGAGCAGGCTCATGTCGGGCGTCACAAACTGGCTCAGCAAGGCAATGAAAAAAATGATCAGCTTGGGATTGCCAAGCGCCACCAGCAAGCCTTCTTTGGCAGCCCGAGCGTTGGAAGTGACCGCGCCCTGTTGCTGCATGGCCCCCGCGCCACCCGCGCGCAACGCCTGAATGCCCAACCACGCCAGGTAGGCAGCCCCCGCCCAGGTAATCAGTTGAAAGAGCGCGGGCGACTTGGCAATCAAGGCGCCCAAGCCCAACACGGTGAGCAGCGCATAGGCTCCCACCCCGCCGGCATGGCATAGCGCGGCCGTCATGCCGACCAGCCTGCCGCCGCCCAGCGTATGGCGCAGCACCAGTGCCAGACTCGGCCCCGGCGACATGGCACCCATGGCGCATACCGCCGCCAACGATAGCCAAAGTGAGAATGGCATGTGGTTCTCCTTGCTCGCTTATTATTCCTTTTGCCACCGGCGTAGGGTGACGCGCACAGTGTACCTCACGCCCAGCGAGGCGACCCCTGCGCGTGCGCAAATAACGCTGTTAGCATGATACGCTGTTGGGTAAACTTTGGCCTTTTGATAATGCCTCTGACCTGCAGAGGTGATTGCTGATTACAGGACGTCAACATGGGTAGGGCTTTTCAGAACCGTAAAGAATCCATGGCCAAAACGGCCGATGCGAAGACAAAGGTCTACAGCAAGTACGGGCGCGAGATTTATGTCTGCGCCAAGGCGGGCGGCACTGACCCCCACAGCAACCTGGCGCTGCGCGGCCTGATGGAGCGTGCCAAGAAAGACCAGGTACCCTCGCACGTGATCGACAAGGCGCTGGATAAAGCCAGCGGCGCCGGTGGCGAAGACTTTTCCGCCGCCCGCTACGAAGGCTTCGGCCCCGGCAATGCCATGCTGATCGTCGAGTGCTTGACCGACAATCCAAACCGCACCTTCGGCGACGTGCGCGGCTGCTTCACCAAGACCAAGAGTAAAATCGGCACCCCCGGCAGCGTCAGCCACATGTTTGATCACTGCGCGATCTTCGCATTTGCCGGCAGCGACGAGGAAGCCGTGCTGGAAGCGCTGATGGAAGCGGACGTCGACGTTACCGATATCGAGCAGGAAGACGGCCGCATCACCGTGTTTGCGCCGCATACCGACTACGCCAAGGCCAAGCAGGCGCTGCTCGACACCTTTGGCGAGATCGACTTCGAAGCCGACGAGATTCAGTTCCTGCCGCAAACCACCACGCCCCTGGAAGGCGATGACGTGGCGATGTTTGAAAAACTGCTCGGCATGCTGAACGACCTGGACGACGTGCAGAACGTCTACCACAGCGCTGAGCTGCCCGCCGAAAGCGAGTAATCCGCCCGCGTCAAACGGTCGGTTTCAGGCTGTCAGCGGGGACAAAGATCCAGCCTTCCTCCGCCGGCATGGTGGCCGGCGGCCACGCAACATTCTGCGCGGCATGCGGTAGGCTCCAAGCCAGCATCGCACACAGCCAGGCATCCTGGATATCCTGCTGCTTGGGGGTTGGCTGGTGCAGCATGGCTTCAAGCGAGACGGGCATGCTCACCCGCTGGCGCAGGGCCGCAAACGCCGGGGAGCGCTTGGCAGGCGACGGATAGCCTTCAACCACGGTCAGCGTCTGGTCGTCGCTTTGCCACTGGCCGCACGCGGCGATATGTGGTGCGAAGCGCGCCAGCAGGTGCATGCCTTTGGTGGCCTGGCTGCCGATCATGTCCTTGATCGGCGACAGCGGCGTAATACCCCGCTGAAACAGCCAGCGCTCCGTCTCCCGATACAGGTAAGGATTCTCCTGGGAGCGGCCCAGCGCACTGACCGCGTCGCCGCGGGCCAGCGCCAGAAGCGCGCTTGGCAACGCCAACGGCGTATCGATAGCCATCACCACATGTTCAGCGCCCTGCGCCTGAAGCTGGCACAGACCCAGCAGGCGCTCGATCAGGTCGCGGGTGTTGTGGGCGTCATTGAGTGTCGTGCGCAGATTTCCCCGCCACGGCGTCCCGACCAGATTCAGCGCGGCATCCAGCACCACCAGCGCATCGCGGCTGGCGGGGTTGGCGTCGCAGTTCCAGCCGCCTACGTCCCAGCCCACGTAATACACCGGTTGAGAACTCCCCGTTGGAAGCTGCACGGCCTACTCCTGGTGCCCATAAAAGAGCGGCCATTCTATGCGAATGGCCGCTCCCGTTCACCCAAATGCGTTTCAACGACGGCGTCGTTAGAACGTCAGGCAAATCTTGCCAAAGTGCTTGCCGGCTTCCTGATGACGGAAGGCGTTAGCGATGTCGGTCAGCGCAAACTCACGGTCGATCACCGGCCGCATACCGTTGGCCTCGATGGCGCGGGTCATCTCGATCTGGTCGCGACGGCTGCCCACGATCAGGCCTTTCAACGTCGCCTGCTTGGCCATCAGCTTGGCGGTAGGAATCTCGCCCTCACGGCCGGTCAAGATGCCAATCAGCGCGATGTGGCCACCGATTTTGACCGCATCGATCGACTGCGGCAGCGTACCAGAGCCACCGACTTCCACTACATGATCCACGCCCTCGCCTTCGGTCAGCGCCTTGACGGCTTTGCCCCACTCGGGCGTTTCCTTGTAGTTGATGGTGTGCTCGGCGCCGAGCTCACGCAGGCGCGCCAGCTTCTCGTTGGAGGACGACGTGGCGATCACTCGTGCGCCCATCATTTTGGCAAACTGCAGCGCAAAGATGGACACGCCACCGGTGCCCAGCACCAGCACGGTGTCGCCGGCTTTAAGGCCGCCGTCGACCACCAGCGCGCGCCAGGCGGTCAGCCCGGCGGTGGTCAGCGTAGCCGACTCGGCATGGCTGTAGCCTGCCGGCTGGTAGGTAAACGACGTGGCAGGCGCGATCACCTGCTCCCGCGCATAGCCATCGATGCCATCACCGGGGGTCGTGCGAAAATCACCGACCCGCGCGGGGCCTTCCAGCCAGCCGGGGAAGAACGTCGACACGACCGGATCGCCGACGGCGAATTCCGTCACGCCCTCGCCCACGGCATCGACAACGCCCGCGCCGTCCGACATGGGAATCCGACCGTCGTCGGTGGGGATCATGCCCGCCACTACCGCATAGTCGTGAAAATTCAGCGAGCTGGCGTGCAAGCGCACACGAATCTCGCCTGCCCCCGGCCCGCCGGGTGCGGCTTGATCGACCACGTTCAGGTTATCGAGACCGCCGGGTGCTGTCAGTTGAATCGCCTGCATGAAAACCTCTCGGTTGGAATGACTGGTACATTAATCGTTGGGGCGATCGGCACCAACATCAAGGCCAATGAATCCACCCGACTGACGACGCCAAAGACGCGCGTAGATACCGTCGCGAGCCAACAGCTCGGCGTGGGTGCCGCTTTCCACCATACGCCCCTCGTCCACCACGATCAGCCGGTCGAGCATGGCGATGGTCGACAGCCGGTGGGCGATGGCAATCACGGTCTTGCCCTCCATCAACGTGTCGAGCTGTTCCTGAATGGCCGCTTCCACCTCGGAGTCCAGTGCCGACGTGGCTTCGTCCAGCACCAGAATCGGCGCGTTCTTGAGCAGCACGCGGGCGATGGCAATGCGCTGACGCTGGCCGCCGGAAAGCTTCACACCGCGCTCGCCGACGTGGGCATCCAGGCCGCGCCGCCCCTTGGGGTCGACCAAATCGTTGATGAACGTATCGGCGTGGGCGCGGCACACCGCCTCCCAGACATCGTCATCGTTGGCATGCGGACTGCCGTAGCGGATGTTGTCGCGCAGCGAGCGGTGCAGCAACGAGGTGTCCTGGGTCACCATGCCAATCTGATGGCGCAGGGAGGTCTGGGTGACCGCGGCGATGTTCTGCCCGTCGATAAGAATTCGGCCGCCCTGCAGGTCGTAAAAGCGCAGTAGCAGATTGGCGAGGGTCGACTTGCCCGCCCCGGAGCGGCCGATCAGGCCGATTTTCTCGCCCGGTGCGATGTTCAGGCTCAGGCCATCGAACACGGTCTTGTTTTCGCCCTTGGCCTGGGCATAGCCAAAGCGCAACCCTTCAAAGGCAATCGCCCCGTGGGGCACGCGCAACGCCTTGGCATTGGGCGCATCGCGCACCGTGGGTTCCTGGGCAATGGTGTTCATGCCGTCCTGTACCGTGCCGATGTTTTCAAACAGCCCGGCGACTTCCCACAGGATCCAGTCGGACATGAAACGAATGCGCATGACCAGCGCGATGGCAATAGCCAGCACGCCCAACGAAATGGCATCCAGGTACCAGGCACTGATCGCCATGCCCGCGGTGCCCACCAGCAGCGCGGTATTGAGCAGCGTCAGACATACGCTCATGATGGTGACCAGGCGCATTTGCCGATGCACGGTGCCCATGAACCCTTCCATGGCGTCCTTGGCGTAGCCCTGCTCGCGCAGGGTGTCGGCAAACAGCTTGATGGTCTGGATATTGCTGTAGCTGTCCACCACCCGGCCGGTCATCTGCGCCCGGGCATCCGCCTGAGCCATGGACACATCGCGCAGGCGCGGCACGAAAAAGCGCATGATCGCCAGATAGCCCGCAAGCCAGATCCCCAGGGGCAACAGCAGCCAGGGATCGGCACGCCCCAGCAGGATTGCCGCCCCGGTAAAATACACCACCGCGTAAACCAGCAGGTCCATCACCTTGGTGACGGTTTCACGAATCGCAAGCGCGGTCTGCATGACCTTCTGCGACACCCGCCCGGCAAACTCGTCCTGATAGAACGCCAGGCTCTGGCTGAGCATATGACGGTGCGATAGCCAGCGGCCAATCATCGGATAGTTGCCGAAGATGCTCTGGTGCGTCACCAGCGACTGCAGCAGTACCAGCAGCGGCAGGCCAATCAGCACCATCACGCCCACCCCGGCCAGCCAGGGGCCATTTTCAGCCCAGAAATTCGCCCGTTCGACGTTGCCCAGCCAGTCCACCAGCTCGCCCATATAGCTGAAAAACACCACCTCGGCAGCGGAGACCAGGCCGGTGAACAGCGACATCAGCAGCAACAGCGGCCACACCGGGCGGGAAAAATGCCAGATAAACGGCGCCAGGCCCTTGGGCGGCGTGGCCACCTCGCCTTCGGGATAGGGATTTACCCGGGTTTCAAAGTAACGAAACAGCGGCGTGAGCATACGCAAAAGCATGTAAGGTCCTTACGTTACTTGTCGTGCGATGAATTAGTTCGGCAACCCTTCCCAGAACGGCCAGCGCCAAAAGAACCACTTAAAAAATTGCGCAACGGTTCAGGCACTGCAACATCAGTCCCTCTGGAAGATGCCAGCAGATTAGCAATCATGGGGCCAAGCATCCCGGCAAGCTTTAAGACGCTCAGCTCAAAAAAGTTGCCAATGGCAAGTGGCCTAACCAACGCTATTGCATCGTCTGGCTTTAACCTGATACTGGCCGCTTTGACACCACACCTATCCCCCTGATTGCCACCGACTCAATCATTAACCTGCTAAGCGTCAGCTAGCTTACCACTGAATGGCATCAACTTGGGATCTCAGGAAGCGCCCAGGGGCTGTCGACTTCATCTACACGCCCAATTGATCTGCCTATCGCCTTAAATTAATTTTTACTGCAGCATCTACACCTTCTGGGTAGTCGGCGTATAATAATAGCCGCCATTTATGGCGAACTTTCTCAGGGCGGGGTGCAAGTCCCCACCGGTGGTGATGCCGCGGTCTATGCGGACAAGCCCACGAGCGCTCAGCCAAAGGAGCAACCTAACGGCTGAGGACAGCAGATTCGGTGAGATCCCGGAGCCGACGGTAATAGTCCGGATAAAAGAGAAGGTTTCCTAGTGATATGACCCGTAGCGTTCCAACGCATACGGGTGCTGTGCTATTGGATACCTCATGCCCTGGTTCTGGTAAACAATCCCTATAGGATGACCATGAATCAGACCCAACACTCCTCATCAGTGCGCGTTGCCTTTATCGAAGCATCTTGGCATCACGATATTGTCACCCAAGCCAGAGAGGCATTCATTGCTCAACTTGCCAGCGAGCATGGTTTTTCTGCCGATCAAGTAGAGATATTCCAAGTTGCAGGAGCTTACGAAATCCCGCTCCAGGCTAAACTACTCGCCAAAACTGGTCGTTACAGCGCCATTGTGGGGGCAGGCTTTGTCATTGATGGGGGTATCTATCGGCATGAATTTGTTGCCCAAGCGGTCATTGAAGGCATGATGCAAGCGCAACTGGAAACCGAAATACCCATTCTTTCGGTTGTGCTGACGCCGCATCATTTTCATGAACACAGCACGCACCATGCTTTTTTCCATGACCATTTCCGCGCCAAAGGCAAGGAAGCTGCGGAAGCGTTAGTGGTGACCCTGCATAATCATCACAAAATTCGTGAGCTAAGCTAGCCACAAAATAAGATACCGAGCGGTCTCATGGCCGCTCACTTTTAAAAAGTAACGATAAACTTCACTCAAATTGCTCCCACGCCGTTTGTAATATCAACCTGTCGACCTCTTCCGCCACCGGGATGCTACTGGCAGAACCGCGCTTTTGAACCGCCATGGCAGCCGCCGCCGTTGCCCTTTGCAAGCATTTTGAGGGGTTCATGCCAGCTTGCCTGGCGGCAAGAAAGTAACCCACAAAGGTATCGCCTGCAGCCGTTGTATCAATCACCTTTACCTTTAACGCCGCTTGATAAAGCGTCTCATCGTTGCGCTGATACCAAGCTCCTTCACTGCCCAGGGTAAGAACCACCTCGGCATCGCCTAGCATTTCTTTACAACGCCTTAGCAAATCGGAAGCACTCGACTCTACCGGCATCTCCAATAATTCGGCGGCCTCTGTGCGATTAAAGAAAAGCAACTCACATTGGTCCAGAGGCAACAACGATACCCCCGACGTCATTGGCGCAGGGTTAAATATCACTTTGCAACCATGGCTCACTGCTAAGGGAATAAGCTGATCAAGCCCATTACACTCATTCTGGATAAGTATTGTGTCGCCAGGCGTGGTTTGCTCAACGAGGGCTTTCATGCGCTCTTGCGTAAAACCATGATTAGCGCCTGAAAATAGCAGAATAGCGTTTTCACCACGTTCATCAATTTGAATAATCGCATGCCCACTCGGCTCAGCAGCCAATTCGATATCCTGCACACCAACACCCGCAGACTCCAACTCAGGTACCACCCAGGCGTCTACTGATGAAACGCGCCCCCAGTGACTTACCGCTCCCTTGGCACGCGCTATCGCCAATGATTGATTGACTCCCTTGCCACCCAAACCAACACTGTATTCATTGCTTTCCAACGTTTCACCAGGACGAACGAAATAGGCGACACGATAGGCATGATCGATATTTATGGAACCAAAATTAAAAATCACTTGCGCTTTCCCAATCAAAAAGTCAGCCAGCACCAGGGCTGACTGACTCAATAAACGGCGTACTTACTCTTCTAGAACAAAGGGCGAAGTGTAGTCATCGACATTATCTGCGGTAATAAGAATGCAGTCATAAAGTTTCTTCTCACTATCGAGCCCCGTTTCTCCTGTATTAATATAATGGTCTGCAATATTAACAGCGTCTTCGGCAAAAATGGCCACCGGCTGCAATACGGTATAGGCCAACTCGCCAGAACGAACGGCATCGACAGCATCGGGCGAACCATCAAACCCACCCACGATCACGTCATCCAACATATCTTCCTGCTTTAGCGCCGCAATGGCGCCTAATGCCATTTCATCATTACCACTTATCACACCGTTGATATCCGAATTATCACGCAGCATGCTTTGCATTTTATTTCGGCCCTCTGTGCGGTCCCAGTTGGCTACGTCAGAAGCCTCACGTCGTATATCCGGATACTGGCTAAGCACGGTTTCATAACCGTTGGAGCGTGTCGCGGCATTATTATCGGAAGGAGGGCCCTGAAGTTCGATATAGCGCCCTTCACCACCTAACTGCTCTGCCCATTCCTGAGCGCCAAGCGCCGCCCCCTGGGCATTGTTTGAAACAAGCTGTGCTTTAGCCAACCCTTTTTCATTTATTTCTGAATTAATGATAAATACTGGAATATCAGCTTCAACCGCTTTCTGAACAGCACCAACAGAGCCATCGGCATTCGCTGGATCCAGAATGATAGCTTTCGCATTATTTGTGATAGCCGTATCAATTTGGTTGCTCTCGGTATTTGTATCGCCAACATGCGAACTCAAACTGACGTCGTAACCTAGCTCTTCTGCCGTGCTTTCCGCTATACTCCCTTCAGTTTTCCAGTATGGATTGGACATATCATTGACTATGATTGACACCAATCCTTTATCTTCTTCAGCAGACAAAGAGCCACTAAAGGCAAGTGAAAGTCCGGAGAGAGCTAAAAACGCGATGTTTTTTCGGTTGAACTGCATGTGAATCACCTCTTAGTTATGCTTATTTTCTCTTTATAACCGCGCCCATTAAGGGCACATCTCTACACAAACATACTGTCAAACAGCATTTGCGTTAGAAATACTTTTATTACTGCCAGCCGCTTTTCCATCCTGTTTCGAAGCTATTTTTTTCTTATTTTTGTATTGAACGTTGTTGAGCATTACGGCCAGAACAATAACGCTGCCGGTGAAAACCATCTGCCAATAAGCTGATACGCCAATAATTACCAACCCATCCGCAAGAAAGCCAATCACAAATGCACCCAATAAGGTATTGCGTATAGAGCCACGCCCACCCATCAAGGAGGCTCCACCAATCACCACTGCAGCAATTGCAGTCAGCTCGTATGTAGTCCCTGCAGTGGGGCCGGCCGAGGTTAGTTGTGAAGCCAACACTACTCCAGCCATGGCAGCACATATTCCGGAAATAATGTATACCGACAGCTTAACTCGATTGACAGGCACACCCGACAGCTCTGCGGCACGTGCATTACCACCTGTTGAGTATATCCATCGCCCATAAGGGGTTCGACTAAGTGCGATGATACAAACGAGCGCCACCACAAAAAGGATGATGACGCCAACAGGGATGCCCATTAGCTTATTAAAACCCAGCCACTCAAACCCGGTATTACCCAGTTCAGGCTCTCCATCAAGGTTATTAAATGTTAAACCATCGGTAAGTAACAAAGCAGCACCACGCGCCACATAAAGCATACCTAAAGTAGCAACAAAGGCGGGAACTTTAAAGTAAGCAACTAAGACGCCATTGATTGCACCAACGAATGCACCTAATAGGCAGGTAAGCACTACCACCACCCATACAGAGGGGAAGATAGCCAGATTTAAAGAACCAATTTCAACGCCCTCAAGCAACATCCCTGCAAATACACCGCAAAAGGCCATCGTGGAACCCACTGATAAGTCTATCCCACCAGTAAGAATCACGAACAGCATACCAATGCCTAATAATCCGAAGACAGCGACATGAGAGGACATTGTTAAAAAATTGCTGGCTGTAAAATAATTTGCAGACAACATAGAGAAGACTGCGATTATGACTAATAGGGCTAAAAACGCTCTGCCTTCTAACAACAGATTAGCAACATCAATGCCCTTATTGTTATGATTAGACATATAAACCACCTGTATCAATTAATTTAAGCGGCTACTGATTCACCAGAAGCAGCCATGATTTCGTCTTTGGTAGCACCAGGGCCGAATTCAGCCGATACTCGCCCTTTTCGCATCACCAACACCCTATGAGGAATACTCAAGCATTCACTCACTTCAGAGGTCGAAAATATGACGGCCAAGCCTTGGCGAGCGCCTTCGTTTAGCAACTTGAAAACTTCTGCTTTAGCTCCCACATCAATTCCACGACTTGGTTCATCAAGCATCAAGACGTCCGGGTTGGTTGCCAACATCTTGCCAATAACGACTTTCTGCTGATTACCGCCCGATAAAGAGCCGATATCAGCCTCTCCACCGTCTGTTTTGATATGCACTTTATCGATAGCGGAGGCAATCATCCCTTTCTCTAAACGGGAGGAAGTCATCCCTCTGCGGGTGAACGAATTAATGCTCGCTAGTGACAAATTTCGCCCGACTGACATCGTAGGTACCAGCCCATCTCGCTGGCGGTCTTCGGGTACCAGTACCAGCCCTTTCTGAATTCGCTGCGCAATGGTGTAGTGCGAGATATCCTTTGAATGAAGCAATATCTCTCCCTCGGCCTGCCGCCCTCGCCCAGCAACACACTCCAATAGCTCCGTTCTTCCAGCGCCCATCAGTCCATAAATGCAGACGATCTCACCGGCACGCACATCAAGTGAAAAGTCGTCAACGACATAGCGACCCGCAACGTTGTCGTCACTCACGTAAAAATGTTGAATAGAAAGCGCTATATCGCCCTGCTCATACCCCATTGGCGGTGAGCCAAGGTCGAAGCTATCTCCCACCATATGCCTTACGATCCACTGCAGATCAACGTCCCTGCGTGGGGCATAAGCGGTCATGGCTCCATCGCGCAGCACCACGGCGTGATCCGTGATTTGAAGTGCTTCTTCCAAATGGTGAGATATATAAACAATCGAGACCCCCCTGCTTTTGAGATCCCTGACTACCTTGAATAGCGTCTCGACTTCTGAGGCGCTCAATGCCGATGTCGGCTCGTCCATAATCAGAATACGGGAGTTTTTGGATAGCGCTCTAGCGATTTCAACGATTTGCTGTTGACCCACTCGGAGATCCTCGACGGGCGTCAGCGGGTTGATCGGTTCGCCCAATTCTTCCATCAACCGTTCAACCTGACGCGCCTCCTCGTTATAGTCGACGCTACCTTTTCCGTTGGTAAGTTCACGCCCCATGAAAATGTTGTCGCGAACATTCAGGTTGGGTGCCAGGCTCAACTCCTGATGAATAATCGTAATGCCCAGCGCTTCCGCATCTGAAGGTGAAGAAAAGCGGACGCTTTCGCCTTCCAAAATAATCTCGCCTGCGGTCTGAGGAATGACGCCAGACAAAATTTTCATCAGCGTGGATTTACCCGCCCCATTTTCACCAAAGAGTGTTGTCACTTGTCCTCGATGTATATCGAAGTTGACTTCTTTGAGGGCCTGTACGGCACCGAAACGTTTTTCGATATTGCGTGCTGAAAGAATCACTTCAAGTGAAGCTGTCTCCACGCTCGATCGTTGGTCATTGTGCATCGCCGTTCCTCATTCACTGATCGCTATACTCACGGGAGTAATTAGCCAGTTTCCAGGATTGATCATGTTAAAGGAGCCAACTACTTCCACCGTCTTTCCTGTTAAATCCTGACCATCAATCTCTGATAGGACTTGACGCTTCATCTCTTCATTTAATGCAGAGCCTGCGTCTTGATATTCAATTTGATTTGTGAAATCACTAAATTCAATTTCGCCGGTTGTATCGCGAAGCGTAGTACCGTTAACCGCCGAACCTCCCTGGAATCGCACAACGACATCATCAGGCATATCAGCAATATCGACGGTGTAGATACCAGATGCTTCTTCTACGACCTCTCCTGTAAATTTGACGGGTATAATATGGCCGACCCCGGAAGAAACACCATATTGCTCGCCTGCCTCACTTGCACTTTGCAGGGCTTCAGGAGCCAATGTTGATGCATCGACGGCGTTAGTCTCGACATACTCTTTAATATCTGGAAAGCTATCTTTCGCAAATTGCTCCGGCGAAAAACCTATCTCACTCTCGAGTTCATCCAGGCTCATCACCTTGGTGTCAAATGCCATCAATGAAACAAGTGCGATGGCAAAAGCAACCGGCACGAAGACTTTTATACGTTTATTACTGGGTACCGAATTTAATGTCATCGACATAATCACTCCGGTTATCATTGTATTTATAAATAAATAGCTTTTTTCACCTACTGATCGCCAGGTATAAGCACAACCTTTAACGCGTCAGGGTCATTGCGCATTAGATCCAGTCCTTGATGAAATTTATTCAATGGAAGTTTATGTGTAACAACATGATCCGTTGGAAAATCACCATTACCGATACCTTCGATCACAAGCGGATAGCAATAAGGGCCCAGATGCGCTCCCAATATATCCAGCTCCTTACGATCGCTAATAATGCTCCAATCGACCGTCACGGGCTCTTTGAATACGCTGAACTCGACGAAACGGCCAAGTTTACGAATCATATAAAGACCTTGCTCTACCGACTGAACGGCACCAGTGGCCTCAATATAGATATCGCAGCCATAGCCTTCCGTAATACTTTTCACGTAGTCAACAACATCGACTTCAGCAGGATTCAGAACGACATCTGCACCAAACTCTTTAGCAAGTTCCAAACGCTTATTGTTGAGGTCCAGAACCACTAGCTTGGAAGGTCCGGATTTTTTAATCGCACCGATCATGCCTAACCCAAGGGTTCCTGCACCGGAGAGCACAACGACGTCGCCAAGCTCCACCTGGGCACGTTTAACAGCATGCAATGAACAAGCATAGGGCTCCACAAGCACCGCTTTTTCCATCGGGATTTCATCAGGCAACTTGTGATTAATAGCCTCTTTGGGAAAGACCATGTATTCAGCCATGCCGCCATTTACGTTGTTCTGAAACCCATACACGTCATGCTTTTCACACATCCAATACTGGCCGCGGTTACAGAACCGACACTCCCAGCAAGGCACAATTTGCTCAGAAATAATACGGTCGCCAATTTCAAAATTCTTAACGCCTTCCCCGAGCGCCATTACATGGCCGATAAACTCATGGCCAGGGATCATGGGCGCTTTGATATAAGCAGGCTGGGTATCGTCTCCCCAAAAGCTGGGAGCACCTTCGTATGCTTTGAGATCGCCTGCACAGATACCGCATGCTTCGACCTTAATCAGCACTTCGCCTTTTCCCGCCTTGGGCACGGCAACGTCTTCAAGGCGATAATCACCAGGAGCGTAGGCGACGACGGCCTGCATGGTCTGTGGTAGTTCGGCGTGATTGTTGTTATCAGCGTTACGCATTGCTCACTCCTAATGTCTCTTGTGTCATATTTTGCTGCACACCAACATTACAAAAGATCTTACCGTGTACATATGAATTAAGTACTTTCAGGATAGCTGAGTCAATCCATAATGTAAGCTTTCACTCTTATACTTTAGGCTTAAAATTTAAGATATTGATTTATAGAAGATAAAATTAAAAATGGAATTATTTCCCATTATTCCACGAGAAAGAAAAATAAAACCCAATATTTTATATGGTCACAATGCGTTCAAATGTTCACTCACTGACCAACATCGGCAAGCAGCATACGCAACAAAACCGGCATAGCAATGAACGCGCATGCCTGAGCAAAAAGGGAATGAGCTAGAAGAACGAGAGCTGAAGTGGAATGCAGGCTTACAAGACCTTAGCGCCTAGTGCCAGACAGGCTTCCAAATGAGTATTGGACGCGTATCACGCTCGATCCTCGCCGCCCTGGGTAGCCTCGTCGAGGCGAAGGATAGTATGTGCATTGGTGACACTAGTCGCTAATGTATCGATAACCCCTGTACGCAATGCCCCAAGAATGCCCACCGCTTTGGTATTTTCGCTGGCAATGGCGATGACATCAGGGATACGCGTGAGATCCTGGATATTAAGCCCCACTACACGCCCCTGCATCTGCGTCGCTGAAGGCTGCCCATGGATATCGATAAAGTCATAGCCCATCATATCGCCCACGGTCCCAGAGAGCCGCGCTTCAGCAATCTCCTGGGCGGAAAACCACCCCATACGCACCATATTACTGTCTTCACTCACATCGCCGACGCCAATCAACGCCATATCCGCGCGTCGGGCACGATCTAGCGTCTGGCGCACGGTGGAGTTTTCATACAGTGCATCCCTTACCTCGCCGCTCTGCACCAACGCAGGGGCATAAAGGGTCTCACTATCACCGCCAAATCGACTCGCCAAACGCCGACAAATATGATCGGGGTTCATATGCTCCCCCGCACGCAACGATCCCCCGATCGCACACACGAAAGAAACTTTTAACGACTCCGACAGAAAAACATTATCCGCCACGGCGGCGACGTTGCGCCCCATGCCAACGGCCACGATCTGCCCATCCGTCAAGCTACGCGACAGATGGTCTGCCACCAGACTCGCGACGCCCGAGCGCTGTATGTCAGGGTCAGCATTATCCAGCGCAATCAACGCTCGCTTCAGGCCAAAGCGCCGTTTGAGCTCCTGCTCAATCTCAATACTAACGGCGGGATGCAGGCGCACGCGAACATCCACTATCCCCTCTGCCTGTGCACGCTTGAGCAACCGCCCTATTCGCACGCGCGAATGCCCAAGCCTATTAGCGATCGCCTCCTGCGTTTCCCCCTGCACATAGTAGAGCGTTGAAATCTCCGTCATTAAGTCTATATCTGCGGCGTCTTGACCATTCATCCTCGGCATCCAGGGGTTGTTGAAAGGCATGTATCATGTCAGCTTGCTTGACACTTTTTCAACACAGGAATTAGCGCCTGAACAATCAGCGCCAATGAAACCGAACCGGCATCAGGCGTACCCACGCTTTTTTCAGCCAATGGACGCGCGCGCCCAACCCGGGGAGTAAGTTCCGCTGTGGCCTCAGCAGCTTCACTTGCTACGCCTGCAGCGTATTCCCAGCAAGCTAATGCTCCCCAACCGTTCTCAGCCTCCTGCGATAGCGCATCGGCAAAAGGCACCAACACATCGACCAGGGTTTTATCGCCCAACGCCGCCTTGCCGAATGTCATTACCTGACGACGCGCTCCCAAAACGCCAGCAGCAAGACGCTGACTTGAAAGCGGCTGCTCATTGCCAAGCGAATCCCCCATCGCTTTTAAAATAACCCGCCAGATTGCACCAGATGTGCCACCCGCTTTATCAGACCAGCGCTGACCAGCCCAATGAAGCACTGTCTCCGCACCGGCTCCGCCATTCAGAGCCTCTCTGGCCGCTTCAAGCGCAGCCTGACTGCCGCGCTGCATGCCAATGCCGTGATCACCATCGCCAGCCACCGCATCAATCTGACCCAGCATTTCGCAATTTTCATCGACGGTACTGGCAAGCACTTCGAGTGCTTCCACAACGCCGTAGGCTAATTGACGCGAAGCATCGCTAGCCTCGGGAATCTCATCTTGAGCAACCACCTCGACTTCGGCCGGATCCAGCGCCTGTGCTGGCGTCACGCTGCCTTTTCGATAGCCCGGCGCATCCGCCGCAGCGGTCCACAACGGCTCCATTTTTTTATCAAGCCAGAACAGCGTCAGCGAAACCCCGGCCATATCAAGACTGGTCACCAGCTCGCCCACATCCGGCTCGACGATGATAACGCCAGCTTCCTGCAGCAACTCGTCAACCTTGCGATAAATGACGAACAGCTCTTCATACTTGACGGTGCCCAAGCCATTGAGTATCGGCGCCACCCGCGCCCCTTTGACGCTGACACCTTCTGGAACTTCCTCCAACAACCGTTCGACGAGAATCTTGGCCAGACCGTCTGCGGAAGGGATATCGGTCTCGCTAATGCCCGGCTCACCGTGAATTCCCAGCCCGATGGCCATCCTGCCTTCAGGCACATGAAAGAGCGAATCAGCTGCCCCAGGTAACGTGCACCCCTCAAATGCCACACCAAAAGAGCGAGTACAGCGATTTGCCTCCTTCGCCACTCGAACCACTTCTTCCAGTGATAATCCATTTTCTGCGGCAGCGGCAGCCGCTTTAAAAACGGTTAAATCCCCTGCGATGCCTCGGCGCTTATCGAATTCGTCCAAGGGTGCGCTCGCCACATCATCAGTCACTAATACAATTTCACAAGGAATACCTTCAGCGATGAGACGCTCACGCGCCTCACCAAAATGCAGCACATCGCCCGCATAATTACCAAAGGAAAGCAGTACACCACCGCCGTTGTTAGCGGCTTTGGCGACAGAATAAACTTGTTGTGCAGAAGGCGAGCAAAACAGGTTGCCCATGACGGCGCCGTGCGCTAATCCTTGCCCGACCAATCCCGCGAAGGTTGGGTAGTGCCCGCTGCCGCCTCCGATGACAACCGCGACAGTATCCGGCTGACTACGCGTACTGCGCACAACACCTCCAGGCACCGCCATCAGCTTGTCGCGATTGGCAGCCACCAAGCCTAACCGGGCTTCTTCAGGGAAATCATTCGGGTCATTAAATAGGCGTGTCATTGTTATATCCTCCGAAGCGAGGACAAACTGCGTTATCACAGCTTGCTTGGCGTTGTTGTTAATTGGTTATATCAGTACCGACGAATGTCAGCGACTTACGCTTACCGGGCATGCAGCCGAGACTCATACTCTGCAATCCTTGCTATTTTTAATTCAGATGGCCCACCTGAAAACGTACTGCCCAAAAAGGTCGATACAATCGACTTGGCGAGTTCATGCCCGACCACCCTCCCCCCCAGCGTGACGATCTGTGCATCATTACTGGTCCTAGCCTTACCTGCCGAATAGGTATCATGCGCCTGTGCAGCGCGGATGCCGGGTACCTTATTGGCAGAAATCGCCACCCCGATTCCCGTCCCACATACCAGTATGGCCCGATCGAAGCGACCTTCCTTAATCGCCGTGGCTACCTCAAAGGCAACATCGGGATACAGCACCGGCTCTGCATTAAAAGTACCAAAATCCTCGACTTCATAGCCTAGTTCACGGACATGGCTAATGAGAATTTCTTTCAGTTCGTAAGCCGCCTCATCACCACCAATCGCGACTTTAAGAGAATGTGTCTCATTGGGCATCCATACTCTCCCTTCCAGAAAATAGAAACGTGAACGACTGACAGTGATAAGCACCACTTCACAGCCACCAATCATCTACTGACGCTGTTCAATTTATCACCTACCTATCATTTGTAAACACATTGATCATAAGATCATCACCATGAAAGCGCTGAAGCAACGTCAATTAAATGGCAAAAAATACGCAAACAACTGTTTTTAAATGAAAATAATATAAACAACATTGACAAAACAAAGAGTTATACTTTTGTTTGATGACTACAAAGTTGGGCTTGCTAGCGACTGGATTTGACTATAGTGATAAAAATGATCAATCATTTGATCAATAGCCGTTCATTTTTAAGGAGAGCCGACTATGTCGCTTCTGGATGGATTGCGCGAACATTCACTGGTCGTGGCCGACACGGGCGACTTGGATGCTATAAAGCGCTATCAACCACAGGACGCCACCACTAACCCCTCTTTGATTCTTAAGGCTTTCGAGCTGCCTCGTTATCAAGAGATGATCGATAGAGTGCTCGCTGAATCACGTCGTGATGAGAACGACCCGAGCCGGATCATTGACCAGCTTTCGGTGGCGATCGGCGGGCAAATTGCCAACGTGATACCTGGACGAATATCAACAGAAGTCTCCGCACACCTCTCTTTTGATACCCAAGCAAGCATTCGCAAGGCCTACGAACTGATTGAGCGCTACGAAAAGCTGGGGATTAACCGCAACCGCGTGCTGATCAAGCTTGCCTCTACCTGGGAAGGGATCCGTGCGGCTGAGCAACTAGAGCGCGAGGGGATCAACTGCAACTTGACGCTCTTGTTCAGCGATGCTCAGGCGCAGGCCTGCTTTGATGCAGGGGTGTATCTGATCTCGCCCTTCGTTGGCCGCGTTAGCGATTGGTACCAAAAGTCGACAGGTAAACAGTTCACGCCAGAAGACGATCCTGGCGTGCTATTCGTAAAAGGGATTTGCGAGAGGGCTGCCGCTGGCAGTTACGACACTGTCGTTATGGGGGCAAGTTTTCGTACCACCGATCAGGTCTTGGCCCTGGCGGGCTGCCATCGCCTGACCATCTCTCCCGCGCTGCTAGAGCAGCTTGAGAGCATGGAGGTAGAGGTGGCCTCCAACATCCAACCACAGTCTGTCACTCATAAAGCATCCACACCGCTATCAGAAGCGGCATTTCGTTGGCAGCACAACCAAGATGCCATGGCCAACGAGATGCTGGCTGACGGGATCCGCCGCTTCGCCAGCGACCAACAAACATTAGCGTCACTGATTACTCAACGCCTGGCTGCTCGTGCCTAACGACACGCTACCTAAATATAACAACCAAGGTACCACTGATATGAATAACCGTTTTGAGCTGGCTAACGCCATTCGCGTCCTATCCATGGATGCCGTCCAGAAGGCCAAGTCAGGCCATCCAGGCGCCCCAATGGGCATGGCGGATATTGCCGAGGTGCTGTGGAATGACTACCTCAAGCACAACCCCGAAGACCCCAAATGGGCCGACCGCGATCGGTTCGTGCTGTCAAACGGTCACGGCTCAATGC
>Ga0208979_100081_pt1 | contig 188614 bp, 210 predicted proteins | sample HotLakConsUCCSLE_FD_184738 | JGI IMG/M metagenome (GOLD analysis project Ga0208979, IMG submission 184738) | Hypersaline microbial mat communities from Hot Lake, Washington, USA - Hot Lake Consortium UCC-SLE (SPAdes) | ecosystem: Environmental > Aquatic > Non-marine Saline and Alkaline >... | reverse complement strand
CCGGCTTCCTGCTCCCGCAGAATGCCGATGATCTGCTCCTCGGTGAACTTCGATCTCTTCATGGTCCGGTCCTCTCATTGGGCCGGACTCCAGTATCAGATGGAGGAACTATCGGGGGTCAGAGCACGAGGAGGAGTTTTCCTGCGTGCTTCACCAGTTGAAGCCTGCTAGGGCACTGGCCAAAGTCGCCGCTGCCATGTTCAAGGACATCTGGGATCACCGTGCAGCTCAGGCGGGCGCACTGGCAAAGTCGGTGGGTGACCAGATCAGCGACACCGAGAAGAAGATCAATGATCTGATCGAGCTTGTGGTCAATGCCTCGCATCCGCGCGTCGTTGCCGCATATGAAAAAAAGATTGAGTCACTCGAGATGAAGAAGCTGACGCTGGCTGAAAAACAGCGCAACGTCGGCCAGCCGGTCTACCCCTTTTCGCAAATGTTTGAACTCTCGATGAAGTTCCTCGCAAACCCTTGTATTTTATGGGATTCAGGGCGACTGGAGCTGCAAAGAATAGTGCTGAAACTGGTGTTTTCGGAGGAACTGAGCTACTGCAAGAAAAGTGGATTTAGAACACCAAAAACCACCTTACCTTTCAAGGTGTTAGGTGATTTTGACAGCAGAAAGTGCGAGATGGTGCCCCCAGAGAGACTCGAACTCCCGACCCTCTGATTACAAATCAGATGCTCTACCAGCTGAGCTATAGGGGCACGTCCCATCAGATACGCGCCTTGGGACGGACGCGCAAGCGGTGGGGCCACAGGTTCGCACCCGGGTTGTCGGGCCAATTGCGTCCGGCGGCGGGCTTGTATAAATCGATGGCAGGCAGAGTGCGGGCAGGCGTCGGATCAAATGCAAGTCGTGTTTCACCTCGGGGCGCCGTGCACCGACGACGACCTGCTTCTGCAAACGCTCACCCGTAATCGTGACGTGCTCTGGAACGAAGGCGTGGCCGTTCCTCCGCCGGGGCGGTACCGGGGCCTGGTGCGCGATACCGCCCGCGCGCTCAAGGGCCGCAGGGCCGGGCCCGAGGTGCAGGACGCGCTGCTCGACGCCATCGTGGACGACGCCGACAAGGTGGACCGGCTGATCCTGTCGGACCCGCGTTTCGTCTGCATCAACCGGCTGGTGATCCAGGGGCCGCAGATCTGGCCCATGATCGACCGGCAGACGACGCAGCTGCGCGCGCTGTTTCCCGACGACGCGGTGGAATTCTTCATCGGCATGCGCGATCCGGCCACCCATGTCCCGCAACTTTTCAAGACCTCGCGCTTCTCGGATTTCGCCGAGTTCACCGAGAACATGCAGGTCCATGCGGTGGCCTGGTCGGAGATGCTGCGCCGCCTGACCATGACCCATCCCGATTGCCCGGTCACCGTCTGGTGCAACGAGGACACGCCGTTGATCTGGGGGGAGCTTCTGCAGGACATCGCGGCCGTCGGCATGGAGGTTCCGCTCGAGGGCAAGGACGTGCTGGTCGAGCAGATCATGGACCCCGCCGGCTTCAGGCGGATGCAGGAATATCTGCGCCAGAAACCGCCGCAGACCGAAGCGCAGCGCCGCCGCGTCATCTCGGCCTTCCTCGGGCGCTATGCCGTGGAGGACCGCTTCGAGGAGACGGTCAGCCTGCCGGGATGGACCGAAGCGTTCATGGACGAGCTGTCGGAGGCCTATGACGCCGACATGGCCATGGTGGCCGAGATACCGGGCGTCACCTTCCTGACGCCCTGAACGCCCTGCCCTTCAGCGCATGCCGAGCGCTTCCTTGTACATCTCCAGCACCGCCTCTTCCTCGGCGATGTCGTCGGGCTCGCGCTTTCTCAGCGCGATGACCTTGCGCATCACCTTGGTGTCGTAGCCGCGCGCCTTGGCCTCGGCCATGACCTCTTTCTGCTGGTCGGCGATGTCCTTTTTCTCGGACTCCAGACGCTCGTACCGCTCGATGAACTGGCGCAGCTCGTCGGCCGTAACGCGGTAGCTGTCGGGGCGGGCGTCGGTATCTTGCAGGTCGTCCATGGCGGCGGCTCCAGAGGGGGTGATTGTGATGAGGCCCATCGCTTAGCGATCCCCACAGGGCACCGCAAGACACCTGTGGGGGCCGACATGCCGTTCAGGCACCCGCGGAAGCTTGCGCGTATCAGGCCATTGCGGTAGCCAAAAATGACAAGGTCAATCAGGAGACGCGCAAAGATGGGATGGCTGGTCTGGACCGGAACGGCGCTGGCGATGGCGGGGCTCGTCGGACTGGGCTACTGCATCGTCGCGGCCATAGCCGCCAAGCGTGCGGGACTGCCGGACCCGGAACTGCGCAGCCGGCTGGCGCGGATCGTGTCGATCAATGTCGGCGCACTGCTGATCTCCGTGCTGGGTCTGATGAGCGTCGTGGTCGGCGTGTTCCTCGCCTGACGCGACCTCTCGGACGGGGCCTCTCGAACGGGCCGCCTCAAACCGGCATGTCGTTGAAGAGATCGTCGTCTCCGCGGTCCCCGTCGTCTTCGCCGACCTCTGGCGGCAGGACCCTGGCGCGTTTGCGCGGGCCCTCGCCGGCGGGAACCAGTTCGGTATGGGCCTCACCGGTCCCGTCCTGAGACACGCCTTGCGCGGGCGCATCGTCCTTGGCCGCGTCCTCGCCTGCCTTGTCCTCGGGCTTCGGACCTGTCCGCGCCGTCTTGCCTTCAGTCATTGGTAATGCTCCCTCTGGTCGTGGCGACGCCCTGCACCGGAGCCGCCGGATCAAAGCGCGTGTTCGGCCTGTTTCGCTTCATGAATGGGCACATCGGCGGCCCTTTCAGGAGTGGCGATGCGCCCGGCCCCGATCGTCCTTCGCAGTCCGTCCAGCCGCCGCGCTCCCTCCTGGGCGAGGGCGGCGCGGCGGACCTCTTCGCCGCCCTGCGCCCGCAACTGCCCGGCGACGGCGCGCCCGGCATCCGGCGACATCAGCAGATCCGCGATCCGGCGATGCAGTTCGTTTTCGGAGGGTCGTCCCCGCATGGTCGTGTCCTCATCGTCGCGCGCGTCCCTTTGGTGCGCCCCCTGCGTCAGACCGCGCAGAGGCGGCAGAACGGGGTCCATGGCAACAGGTCCAGACGCGCCTCGGAAATCTCGGCCCCGCATTTCGTGCAGAACCCGTATTCGCCCTCGTCCATGCGCTTGAGCGCGGCACGGATGCGGACGATTTCCTCCTGCGCGGAAAGGCCCAGCTGTTCCAGCACCTCGTCGCCCTCGCGTTCGGTGGCGAGTTCCTCCCAGTCCTTCGACTGGTGGCTTTCGAGCTCGTCCCCGATCTCGTGCAGGCGCTCGTCAAGCACCGTCAGGCGGTCTTCGAGCTGTTGGCGGCGCTGCGCGAGGTCTGTCATGGGATGCTCCTTCGGGTCGGATCTTCCGGGACTGCAGGACGGTCCGGTCACCACCCAGATTGCGGCGCACCGGCGCGCCGCGCCTTGACCTCGATCAACACCGGAAACGGGGCTCGGGAGGCAGCCCCCGCATCGGGCCTTTCGTTCGGCCCGCGCATGCGGCACTCTGGGAAAGGTCACAGGACCGCTCGCATGCAAGACCGCTCAGACCAGGGACGAACCGCCATATGGACCTCAGGAAGATCACCGATGACTACGCCGTCTCCCCGCAACTGCAGCCCGCCGACATGGCCACGCTGGCCGAACAAGGCATCACGACGGTGATCTGCAACCGGCCCGACGCGGAAAACCCACCCCCGCTGCAGGCGGCCGCGATGCAGGCGGCGGCGGAGGCTGCGGGCCTCGAATTCGTGTTCAACCCGGTCACGGGCGGCATGCTGACCGAAAGCAACGTGGACGAGCAGGCCGACGCGATCGCGGGGTCCGAAGGGCCGGTCGTGGCCTATTGCGCCTCGGGAAACCGCTCCACCATCGTCTGGGCGCTCGGTGTCGCGGGCGAGGTCCCCGTGGACGACATCCTCGGGCGCGCGACAGCGAACGGCTATGACCTCGCGTGGCTGCGCCCGCAGCTCGAGGCGCTTGCCGCCCAGCGCGGCGCATGATCCCTCGCGCGGTTCAGGCGCCGCGCCCGTGAGCCTTGTGATCGCGCGGGCCGGCCATTATGTCTGCCCGCGCGATCACCGGAGCGCCCACCCCATGCCCACGAAAAACAGGACAGATTGGCTCGACCGTCTGGCCGACAAGGCGTTCAGGGGCCTGATCTGGCTGATGCACAGGCTGCCGTGGCGGACGCGTATCCGGACCATGGGCTGGCTTTTCGCAAATATCGTCGGGCCGGCGGCGGGCTATTCCCGGCGCGCCCATGAAAACCTCAAGATGATCTTTCCCGACATGTCCGCGCAGGAGCGCAAGCGCATCGTGCGCGCCAGTCTCGACAATGTCGGCCGCACGATCATCGAGAACTACTCGCCCGAGGATCAGCTTCGCGATGTCGCGGTCCTGCAGCCCAGGGGCCCGGGCTGGCCCGCCATCGAGGCCGCGCGGCGCGGCAAGCGGCCGATCATCTTCGTCTCGGCGCATTTCGGCAACTGGCAGGCCGCGCGCGCGGCGCTGAACCAGCGCGGCTACGACATCGGCGGCCTCTACCGGCCGTTCAACAACCCCTACGCCAATGCCCATTACGTGGAGTCCATCGAACGGGTCGGCGGGCGGGCCTATGCCCGGTCGCGCCACGGGATCGCAGCCTTCCTGCGCACGCTCCGGGCCGGCGGTCAGGCCGCGATGATGCTCGACCAGTACGTGGCGCAGGGCGCGCTCCTCGATTTCCTCGGCCAGCCCGCGCCGACATCGCTGTCGGCCGCGGAAATGGCGCTCAAGCATGACGCGCTGCTGGTGCCGATCTACGGATTGCGCCTGAAGGACGGGTTCGGTTTCGAGATGCGGATCGAGGCGCCGATCCCCCATAGCGACGCCGAAGCAATGACGCAGGCCCTGAACGACAGCCTCGCCGCGATGATCCGCGCCGCGCCCAACCAGTGGTTCTGGATGCATCGCCGCTGGAAACCCCACCGCGTCGCGGCCCGGCTGGCGCGGGAAGCGGCCGGGACGGATGCGACACCGGGCAGCGCCCGCAAGGGGTGAGGCCCTCCGGGGCCCGACACCCGCCACGCACGGAGCCCGCGTCAGTCGATCCGCGCGGCCCCGAGGATCGCGCCATGATCGGCACCCTGCACGATGACCACATGCGGCAGGTCCGTCTGCGGCGAGACCCGCGCGGAGAAGGGCTCCGCGCCATCCCACTCCGAGACCACAAGCCATTGGCGCACCACGTTGTGATATTCCGCCACCCGGCCCGCATTTTCCCCGCGCGAAATCTCCACGACTTCGCGCGGGGAATAGGCCACGAGTTGTACCACCATCTCGGGCGCGGGATCGGACGCCATCCAGCGCGCCCGGATCACGTAGACGGCATTGGCGGCATCCGCGCCGATCTCCACGGCGACCGGATCGGGCAAAGCGCGATGGGCGGCGATCTGGTCGGCCAGTTCCATCGCACGCGCGCCCATCACGCGATCCTGTCCGCCCACGATCAGTTGCGGCGTATACACCACGGTCGACCCCGCGGCCCGGCCGTAGCCGTATTGCCGTTCGGTGAAGATCGCCTGCGAGAACGTGTCCTCCCAGCCGAGGTAGTTCCAGTAATCCACATGCAGGGACAGAGCGATGACGTCGTCGCGGCCGGCGAGATCGGCCATCATCCTGTCTGCGGGCGGACAGGCGGCGCAGCCCTGGCTGGTGAAGAGCTCCACCACCACGGGGCCATTGGGACCCGCATCCTGCGCCACCGCAGCCGCGCCCACAAGGAGACCCGCCGCCAGCCCCAGTCCCACCAGAAGTCGCTTCATTGCCTGTTATCCATTGCCGTCATGCCATTTCATCTAGGACGAAGCCCGCCTTCGCACCAATCAAGCCTTCGCGATAGAATGTGACACCGCGCACATTGCGCAGGCGTCATCATCTAGAGCCATCGGCGGGTCCTTTCCAGATAGGCATGCGCCTCGGCCCCGAAGAGCCGCCTGAGGCCCGCCTCCTCTGGCTCGATGAAGCGCCGGGTCAGCACCCGGTAGAAGGCGAAGGGCAGGATCACGGGGGCGAGCGATCCCAGCCACAGGACGTAACCCGTCAGGAGCGCCAGCAGTCCCAGATAGATCGGGTTGCGGCTGAGCCGGTAGGGCCCCTCCACGATCAGGGCCGAAGGCGTGTGATGCGGCTCGATCGTCGTCTTCTTGCGCCAGAACCACCATGCCGACCAGCCGATCAGCCCCAGCGCGGCCAGCATCAGGACGATCCCGAGGACGCGGTAGAGCGGCCCGAACGCCTCGACCAGCGGCAGGCCACGGTCAAGGACCCATGCGACCACCATGAAACCCGCCAGCCACACGGGCGGCAGGTCGGGAAAGCCCTTGAGCGGACCGTCGAGCAGTCTGCGGATCATGACGCGCCCCTCCGGCTGTAGCGCAGCCACATGCAGCTCAGCCCGCCATCGACCAGCGCGGCCTGCGTGGTCGGCAGCTCGACCACCGCGAAGCCCGCCTCGCGCAGCCGCTCCGCCGTGGTGGGATGGCCCGCGCTCACGAGGACGCGCCCGTTAACGGCGATGGCGTTGGCGGCGGCCTCCTCGCCCGTGGCGGTCTCGATCACGCGCAGACCAGTGAAGCAGCCGGTGGCGGCCAGCCGCGGCGTGGCCAGCACCGTCTCGGGGTCGAGAAGGCCGCATTCGGTCTTGAAATGCAGGATCTCGGGCGGGGTTCCGACCAGCTCCAGCCGGTAGCCGAGCCCGTCCACCAGCGGCGTCAGGGCCTCCACGCCATCCCGGTCGGTGCCCGCGGACAGGCCCACGAGCACACGGTCGTCGGTACACAGGATATCGCCGCCATCGACCAGACCCCGGCCGAGGTCGAGCACCCCGTCGCAATGCCGCTCCAGCGCGGGGCGGAGTGCCGCGGCCTCCCCTGCCCGGCTGGGCGCGCCCGGCCTGAGCACGATCGCCACGCCATCGAGCACCAGCGCCGGATCCTCGACGAAGACGCTGTCGGGGAACGCTTCCAGAGGGTCTAGCACCGTCACGGCCACGCCCGCCGCTTCAAGCCCCGCCACATAGGCCGCGTGTTCGGCGCGGAAGACATCCGCATCCGGCGCGCCCCGGTCCTCGGCCCGCAGCCCCTCCACGATGGAGGACGACGGCGCGCGGCAGAGCGCGTGGGTGAACGAGACAGAACGCCCACGTTCCGCGCGACCGCTCATAGCCGGTAGCCCCCGCTGACGGTCAGGACCTGCCCGGTGATGAAGCCCGCATCCTCCGAGAGCAGGAACGCCACCGCGCCCGCCACGTCCGCAGGCCGCCCGACCCGGCCCAGCGGCGTCTGTTCGGTCACCATGTCCACGATCCCGGCGGGTCTCGGCGCCTCGGCGGTTTCGATGATGCCGGGCGCCACGGCGTTCACGCGGATACCCAGCGGACCAAGCTCGCGCGCGAAGGCCTTCGTCGCGGCATCGATCCCGCCCTTGCTGGCGGTGTAGACGGCGGCGCCCATGGGCGGGCGGATGGCGTTGAACGAGGAAATGTTCACGATCGCGCCACCATCTGCCATCACGGTCCGCATCCGGTCCATCAGTGCGATGGGCGCGGTCAGGTTGACCTCGATCATGAGGCGATGGGCCTCGGTGACGCCGCCGTCGGGCCCGGCCCCCATGTCGGCGGCGTTATTGACCAGCGCGTCGATGCGACCCTCGCGCGCCAGCAAATCGTCGATGACCGCGCCGACGGCTCCCGCGGTCGAAAAATCACAGGCCACCGCGCGCCCGTCGATCTCGCGCGCCAGCGCCTCGGCGGCCTCCATCCGGCGCCGCGCGGTGAGAACCACGCACCAGCCGTCCCCGGCCAGACGCCGCGCCGTGGCCGCCCCGATGCCGCCGGCCGCTCCGGTCACCAGTGCCACGCGCATGCTCGCCCCCCGTTCAACCACACGTCAGGTAACACGAAAAAAGGGCCGGCGTGCAACCGGCCCCTTCCTCTGGTTCCAAATATCCCCGCCGGAGGCACGCCGCCCGCAGGGCGGCGCCACCGGGAATGGCCCGGGGCTCACTCCGCCGCGACAGGCGCCTTCGCGAGGTCGCGCAGCACGTAGTGCAGCACCCCGCCATGCTCGATGTATTCGATCTCGATGGCGGTATCGATCCGGCACTTCAGCGTGATGTCCTTCGTCGTGCCGTCGCCGTAGGTGATCGTCGCACGCGTCTCCATCAGGGGCGTGACCGCGTCCAGCCCGTGGATGTCCACCGTCTCGTCCCCCTTCAGGCCCAGCGTCTTGCGGGTATCGCCGCCGGTGAACTCGAACGGGATCACCCCCATGCCGACGAGGTTCGAGCGATGGATGCGCTCGAAGCTCTCGGCGATCACGGCCTTGACGCCGAGAAGCGCGGTCCCCTTCGCCGCCCAGTCGCGGCTGGACCCCGCGCCATACTGCTCGCCGCCGAAGATCACCAGGGGCGTGCCCTCTTCCATGTAGGCCATGGCCGCATCGAAGATCGAGGTCTGCTGCCCGTCGGGGCCGAGCGTGTAGCCGCCCTCGACCCCGTCCAGCATCTCGTTCCTGATCCGGATGTTGGCGAAGGTGCCGCGCATCATGATCTGGTGGTTGCCGCGCCGCGACCCGTAGGAGTTGAACTCCCGCACCGGCACCTGACGTTCGGTCAGGTATTTGCCCGCGGGCGTGGTTTCCTTGAACGACCCCGCCGGGCTGATGTGGTCGGTGGTGATCATGTCGCCCAAGATCGCCAGCACCCGCGCGCCCTCGATATTCGAGATCGTGCCGGGCTCCGCGCCCATGCCTTCGAAATAGGGCGGGTTCTGGATGTAGGTCGAGGTGGCGGGCCAGTCATAGGTCTCCTGCTGCGGCACCTCCACGCCCTGCCATTTCTCGTCGCCCTTGAAGACATCGGCGTATTTCGTCTGGAACGCCTCGCGGGTGACGGTCGCCTCGACCAGGTCGGCGATCTCCTTCTGGGTGGGCCAGACATCCTTGAGGTAGACATCGCGGCCCTCCGGCGTCTGGCCGAGCGGCTCGCTGGAGATGTCGATATTCATGTCGCCGGCCAGTGCATAGGCCACCACGAGCGGCGGCGAGGCGAGGTAGTTCGCCCGCACGTCCGGGCTGATCCGGCCCTCGAAGTTGCGGTTGCCCGACAGGACGCTCGTCGCAATCAGGTCGTTGTCGCTGATCGCCTTGGAGATCTCGGGCTGCAGCGGGCCGGAGTTGCCGATGCAGGTCGTGCAGCCATAGCCCACGAGGTTGAAGCCGATGGCGTCCAGATCCTCCTGCAGGCCCGCGGCCTCCAGATAGGCCGAAACCACCTGCGACCCCGGCGCGAGCGAGGTCTTGACCCATGGCTTGCGGGTCAGGCCCAGTGCGCGCGCCTTGCGCGCCACCAGCCCCGCGCCGATCATCACGTAGGGGTTGGAGGTGTTGGTGCAGGAGGTGATCGAGGCGATCACGACCGAGCCGTCGCGCAGCTCGTACTCCTCGCCTTCGACCTTGGCCGTCCTGCGCGGATCGATCAGCGCATCGGGGGTCGGTCCTTCCGACGCCATGTCGGTGGCGCGCCGCGATTCGTCCTCGCCGCGGAACTCGGAGACCACCTCGAAGAAGGCGCGCGCCGCCCGGTCGAGCGTGGTGTAGTCCTGCGGACGCTTGGGCCCCGAGATCGCGGGCACGATGGTGCACATGTCGAGGCTGAGCGTGTCGGTATAGACCGGCGCGTAATCCGCGCCCCGCCAGAAGCCGTTCTCCTTGGCATAGGTCTCGACGAGGTCCAGCACCTCCTCGGGGCGGCCGGTGTTGCGCAGGTAGCGCAGCGTTTCGCCGTCGATAGGGAAGAAGCCGCAGGTGGCCCCGTATTCCGGCGCCATGTTGGCGATCGTCGCCCGATCCGCCAGCGGCAGGGTGTCGAGACCCGCGCCGTAGAATTCCACGAACTTGCCCACCACGCCCTTGGCGCGCAGCATCTCCACGACCTTGAGCACGAGGTCGGTGCCGGTCGTGCCCTCCATCATCTCGCCGGTCAGCTCGAAGCCCACGACCTCGGGGATCAGCATGGAAATCGGCTGTCCCAGCATCGCAGCCTCGGCCTCGATGCCGCCCACGCCCCAGCCGAGCACGGCCGCGCCGTTGACCATCGTGGTGTGGCTGTCGGTGCCCACCAGCGTGTCGGGATAGGCCACCATCTCGCCCGACTGGTCGGTGTCGGACCAGATGGTCTTGGCGAGGTATTCCAGGTTCACCTGGTGGCAGATGCCGGTGCCCGGCGGCACGACGCGGAAATTGTCGAAGGCCGACTGGCCCCATTTCAGGAACGTGTAACGCTCCATGTTGCGCTCGTATTCGCGGTCCACGTTCATCTGGAAGGCGCGCGGATTGCCGAACTCGTCGATCATCACCGAGTGGTCGATGACGAGGTCCACGGGGTTGAGCGGGTTGATCTTCTGCGCGTCACCGCCCAGCGCCTTGATGCCGTCGCGCATCGCGGCGAGGTCGACCACGGCCGGAACGCCGGTGAAGTCCTGCATCAGAACGCGTGCGGGGCGATAGGCGATCTCGCGGGGGTTCTTGCCGCCCTGCGCGGCCCAGGTCGAGAACGCCTTGATGTCGTCGACCGACACCGTCTTGCCATCCTCGAAGCGCAGCATGTTCTCCAGCACCACCTTCAGCGCGGCGGGCAGCTTCGAGAAATCGCCAAGCCCCGCGGCCTCCGCGGCGGCGATGGAATAATAGGCATAGGTCCGGTCTCCGACCTTCAGGGTCTTGCGGGTCTTTGCGGTATCGTGGCCGACGGTAATGGGCATAAAAGCCTCCCTTCATGCGATCGTCTGAGCTGCGTCTCTGGGTCCAGTGATGGCAATGCCGCCGCTTGGCGCGCAATTGGTCAAAACATCTCCGGCTTCTTATGGTATACAATCGCATACACTGCAAGAGCACATCGCGCCGTTGCGCTAACTTGTCACTGTTCCGGCAAGGCGCCGGGCAAACCCCTTCACTCGCGCGCCGGGCCGGCCGGATGCGCTTCCCCTTCCGCGCGCAATCGGCTACCGCACTGGGACCATGCTTCTGACCGTGACCGACCTCTCCTGCGCCCGCGGCTCGGCGCAAGTCCTCGCCGGGGTGGGGTTTTCCGTGGCCCGGGGCGACGCCCTGATCCTGCGCGGCCCGAACGGCGCGGGCAAGACGACATTGTTGCGCACGCTGGCGGGGCTGACCCCGCCGCTTGCCGGCGCCATCGACTGCGCGCCCGACGCCATCGCCTATGCGGGCCATGCCGACGGGCTCAAGGCGCAACTGACCGTGGCCGAGAACCTGCGCTTCTGGGCCGGCGCCTTCGCCGCCCATGACATCACCCCCGCCCTCGACGCCTTCGACCTGCATCCGCTCGCCGACCGCCGCGCGGGCGAGATGTCGGCGGGCCAGAAACGCCGCCTGTCGCTTGCGCGGCTTCTGGTCACGGGCCGCCCCGTCTGGTGCCTCGACGAACCCACGGTCTCGCTCGACGTGGAGAACGTCGCCCGCTTCGCAGGCGCGGTGGAGGCGCATCTGGCCACGGGCGGCGCCGCGGTGATCGCCACCCATATCGACCTCGGCCTGCCCAATGCGCATACGCTCGACGTCACCCCCTTCATGGCCAGGCGCCTGCGCGCGGACGATCCCTTCGGCGGCGATCCCTTCGCCGAGGAAGTCGGCTGATGCTGGGCCTTCTGAAACGCGACCTCGCGCTTGCGGTGCGCGCGGGCGGCGGCTTCGGCCTGTCGCTGGCCTTCTTCCTGATCTTCGCCACGCTCGTGCCCTTCGGCGTGGGCCCACAGACGCAGGTGCTCCAGACCATCGCGCCGGGCATCCTGTGGCTCGGCGCGCTTCTGGCGTGCCTCCTGTCGCTCGACCGCATCTTCCAGCTCGACTGGGAGGACGGGACGCTCGACCTTCTGGCCACCGCCCCGGTGCCGCTGGAGGGCGTCGCGGCGATGAAGGCGCTGTCGCACTGGATCACCACGGGCCTGCCGCTCGTGCTGGCCGCACCCGTCCTCGGGCTCCTGCTGAACCTGCCGCTTCCCGCCTATCCCTGGCTCGTCGCCTCCCTCGCCCTCGGCACGCCCGCGCTCAGTGCCATCGGCACCTTCGGCGCGGCGCTGACCGTGGGCATCAAGCGCGGCGGGCTGCTCCTGTCGCTCCTCGTGCTGCCGCTCTACGTGCCGACGCTGATCTTCGGCGCGCTCGCCGTCATCCGCGGCGCCGAGGGGCAGGACGCCACCACACCCCTGATCCTGCTGGCCGGCATCACGCTGGGCGCGCTCGCCATCCTGCCCTTCGCCGCCGCCGCCGCGCTCAGGATCAACCTGCGCTGACCCGCCCCTTCATCTTTCCGAAAATACGCAAACCAGACGCCGCCCCGAAGCGCGCCCGCCGCCGATGGCGCGCCACCGCGTCAATCTGCGCTCCCGCGTCCCATTGAGAGCGCAAACATCCCCGCATAAAACCCGACTATGGCATCGCTCTGGGAATACGCGAACCCGCGCAAATTCATGACCGTGTCCGCGGCGATCCTGCCGTGGGTCTGGGGGCTTGCGGCTGTCTGCCTGGTCGGCGGGCTGGTCTGGGGATTCTTCTTCACACCCGACGATTTCCGCCAGGGCTCCACCGTCAAGATCATCTATGTCCACGTGCCCTCGGCGATCATGGCCGTCAACGCGTGGTTCATGATGCTGGTCACATCGCTCATCTGGCTGATACGCCGCCACCATGTCTCGGCGCTCGCCGCCAAGGCCGCGGCGCCGGTGGGCATGGTCTTCACGCTGATCGCGCTGGCCACGGGCGCGATCTGGGGCCAGCCCATGTGGGGCACATGGTGGGAATGGGACCCGCGGCTGACCTCCTTCCTGATCCTGTTCCTGTTCTACCTCGGCTACATGGCGCTCTGGGAGGCGGTGGATAACCCCGACGCGGCGGCCGACCTGACCTCCGTCCTCTGCCTCGTGGGCTCGGTCTTCGCGGTGATCTCGCGCTATGCGCTGGTGTTCTGGAACCAGGGCCTCCACCAGGGCGCGACGCTGTCGCTCGATGCCGAGCAGAACATCGCGGACGTGTTCTGGTATCCGCTGATCACGGCGCTCGCGGGATTCGGCTTCCTGTTTCTGGCTTTGGTGCTCTACCGCACCCGCACCGAGATCCGTGCCCGCCGCCTCAAGGCGCTGATCGCGCAGGAGAGGATGGCCTGATGCCCGATCTCGGACCATATGCCATCGAGGTTCTGTCGGCCTACGCGGTGACGATCGTGCCACTTGGCGCGATCGTGATCCTGTCGGTCTGGAAGGCGCGGCGCACGCGGACCAGACTGGCGGACGTGGAAGCCCGGCGCGGAAAGAGCACATGAAATTCAACTGGCTGATGGTGCTGCCCCTGATCCTGTTCCTCGGGGTCACCGGCATCTGGCTGTGGCAGCTGCAGAACAACCAGTTCGCCATGCAGCAGGGCGTGGACACCACCGCGCTCAGATCGGTGCAGCAGGGCAACCCCGCCCCCGGCCTCGACCTCGACCCGCTGGCCGACAAGACGCTCCTGACCCGCGACATGCTGGAGGGCAACGGCCTGATCGCGGTGAATTTCTTCGCCAGCTGGTGCCCCCCCTGCCGCGTCGAACACCCCGTCCTGACCGCGCTGGCCGAGGCGGGACTGCCGCTTTACGGCGTGAACTACAACGACCGGGTGGATCAGGCACTGTCCTTCCTGCAGGAACTGGGCGACCCCTATGACGCCATCGGCCGCGACGACCGGGCCGGCAACGGGCTGAACTGGGGCATCGTGGCCATGCCCGAGACCTTCTTCATCGACGACGCCGGCACCGTGGTGCTGCATTTCCGCGGCCCCGTCACGCGCCGGGCGATCGAAAACCAGATCGCCCCCGCCCTGGCCGAGTCGGGCCACGCCCTGCCCGAGATCGGAATGTCGACCGAGTAGACGCGCGGCGGATTTGCCGGCAAATCCGGAGCGGAAACGCCGGCGTTTCCGTCCCCGCACCGGCCCCCCTTCCCCTTGCACGCATGCCGCGTTACGGGAGCGGTGAAGGGGAGAACTCTCAAATGGACAATCTCAAGGGCATGGGCTGGATGACGCTGGCCATGCTGGCCTTCGCGCTGGCGGACATGTCCATCAAGCTTCTGGCGGGCGACCTGCCGGTGGGGCAGGTGATCTTCCTTCTCAGCCTTCCCGGCGCCCTGATCTTCGCGATCTGGGCGCGGGTGCAGGGCCATCGCTGGTTCTCGCCGGTTTTGCTGATGCGCCCCGTGATGCTGCGCAACGGGGCCGAGATGCTGGCGACAGTGGCCTTCGTCAGCGCGCTGGCGCTCATTCCCCTTTCCACGCTTTCGGCGGTGATTCAGGCCAATCCGCTGCTGGTAACGCTGGGTGCTGCATTGTTTCTGGGCGAGAAGGTCGGCTGGCGCCGCTGGTTCGCCATTTTCGTGGGGCTGTTCGGCGTGCTCCTGATCATCCGCCCGGGAACGGCCGGCTTCGACGCGAGCATCTGGCTCGCCGTCATCGCGGCCATCGGCCTCAGCCTGCGCGATCTGGCCACCCGGCCGGTGCCCCGGACGGTGCCCACGACGCTGCTGGCCAGCTACAGCTTCGCCTTCGCGGGGATCGGCGGGCTCCTGATCACGCCGTTCTTCGGCGCGTTCCAGCCGCTGCGGCCCGAACTAGCGGGCTGGCTCGCGCTCGGCTCGGCCATGACGCTCGTCGCCATCTTCTCGATCACCTCGGCGATGCGCGTGGGCGACATCTCGGCGGTCACGCCGTTCCGTTACACCCGCCTCGTCTTCGCACTCGTCATCGCCTACCTCGTTTTCGACGAGCGGCCCGACACGTGGACCCTGATCGGCGCGGGCATCGTGGTGGCAAGCGGCCTCTATACCTTCTGGCGCGAGGCGCAGCTGCGCCGGCGCGCGGCGGCCTGACGCCTTTTCACGGGACCCGTGGCCCGCTAGAGACACGGCAGAGGCCAAGCACCCCGAGGGACCGACCCATGACCACCATCATCGACATCCACGCCCGCGAGATTCTCGACAGCCGCGGCAACCCGACCGTCGAGGTCGACGTCACGCTCGAGGACGGCAGCATGGGCCGCGCCGCCGTGCCCTCGGGCGCGTCCACCGGCGTCCACGAGGCCGTGGAAAAGCGCGACGGCGACAAGGGCCGGTACATGGGCAAGGGCGTGCGCGAGGCCGTGGCCGCGGTGAACGGGGAACTCGCCGAAAGCCTCCTGGGCTTCGACGCGACCGAGCAGGAGGCCATCGACGCCGTGATGATCGAGATCGACGGCACGGAAAACAAGGGCCGGCTGGGCGCCAATGCGATCCTCGGCGTCAGCCTCGCCGTGGCCAAGGCCGCCGCCGATTTCACCGCCCAGCCGCTCTACCGCTACGTGGGCGGCACGGCGGCGCGCGTTCTTCCCGTGCCGATGATGAACATCATCAACGGCGGCGAGCATGCCGACAACCCGATCGACATCCAGGAATTCATGATCATGCCGGTGGGCGCCGACAGCATCGCGGACGCCGTGCGCGTGGGCTCGGAGGTGTTTCACACGCTGAAGAAGGAGCTTTCGGCGGCGGGCCTGTCGACGGGCATCGGTGACGAGGGCGGCTTTGCCCCCGATATCTCGTCGACGCGCGACGCGCTCGATTTCATCCTGAAAAGCATCGAAAAGGCCGGCTACACCCCCGGCGACGACGTGATGCTCGCGCTCGACTGCGCGGCGACGGAGTACTTCAAGGACGGCGCCTATGTTCTTGCGGGTGAAGGAAAAACGCTCACCGCCGACGAGAACGTGGCCTATCTGCAGGCGCTGGTCGACGACTACCCGATCCTGTCGATCGAAGATGGTTGCGCCGAGGATGACTGGGACGGCTGGGCCACGCTGACGGAGGTTCTGGGCCACCGCGTGCAGCTGGTGGGCGACGATCTTTTCGTGACCAACCCCGCGCGATTGCAGCAAGGCATCGACCAAGGCTGCGGCAACTCCCTTCTGGTGAAGGTGAACCAGATCGGCACGCTCTCGGAGACGCTGGCCGCCGTGTCGCTGGCGCATCGCAACCGCATGACCTGCGTGATGTCCCACCGCTCGGGCGAGACCGAGGACGCCACCATCGCCGACCTCGCCGTGGCCACCAATTGCGGACAGATCAAGACCGGCTCGCTCGCGCGGTCCGACCGGCTGGCGAAATACAACCAGCTGATCCGGATCGAGGAAAATCTCGAGGACACAGCGGTTTACGCGGGGCGGTCGATCCTGCGGGGATGAGGGTTGGGCCGTGCGTGGTCAAGCCACGTTCCGAGGTCATGGTGATCCGTTTCGAGATGTCGCTCGACTGACCTTGCGCCCCGTGGAAGGTTCACCCCCATGCCCAAGGCCCTGATCTTCGACGTTTTCGGCACCTGCGTGGACTGGCGGACCTCCGTCGCGCGCGAAGTCGCGGCCGTGCTGCCGCAAGTCGACGCGACGGCCTTCGCGATGGCGTGGCGTGCGGAATACGACCCCGCCATGGCGCGCATCCGCGACGGGGGCCGTGGCTACGTGCCGCTGGACGATCTGCATCGGGAAAACCTGCACCGCGTGGCCGAGGCCTTCGGCGTCACGGCCCCCGACGACCTGAGTACAGCGTGGGAACGGCTGGACCCGTGGCCCGACGTCGTGCCGGGGCTGCGCTCGATGAAGGCGGACCACATCATCGCGCCCTGTTCCAACGGGTCCATCGCGCTGATGACGCGGCTGGCCAAATACGGCGGCATGCCTTGGGACTGCATCCTCGGCGCGGAGCTGGCCCGCGATTACAAGCCGAAACCGGCGGTCTATCTCGCCTGCTGCACCGCGCTGCGCCTTGACCCCGGCGAGGTGACGATGGTCGCCGCCCATAACGGAGACCTCGCCGCCGCGCGCGAAACGGGCCTGCAAACGGCCTTCATGCCGCGCGTCACCGAATACGGGCCCGAGCAAACACAGGACCTTGGCCCGACGGAGGATTGGGACGTGATCGCAAGCGATTTCAAAGATCTGGCGCGAAAGCTTCATCCATGACGGCAGATGGCATCATCGCGACGCTTGGGCTTCAGCCGCATCCCGAGGGCGGCCATTATCGCCAGACCTGGATGGCGGAGAATGACGGACGCCCGACCGGCACCTGCATCTATTTCCTGCTGAAGGCGGGCGAGCGGAGCCACTGGCATCGCGTCGACGCCACCGAGATCTGGCTCTACCACGCCGGCGCGCCGCTCGTCCTGTCACTGGCAGAGACCGAGGCCGGGCCGGCGGTCGACCACCTGCTAACCCCGGATCTGAGCGCAGGCCGCCCCCAGATCATCGTGCCGCGGGATCACTGGCAGGCGGCGCGCACGACGGGGGACTACACGCTCGTCTCCTGCACTGTGTCGCCCGGGTTCCGGTTCGTCGGCTTCACGCTCGCCCCCGACGGGTTCGATATTCCAAGAGGTTAGCGCCTGACGTTACGGCAACGACTTCCGCCCCCCGCCCACGGGCGCAGGCACGCCCGTCGTCCCCGGCGCGCTGGTCGGCAGCCCCGCGAGAACCCGCGCAGCCAGATAAGAGAAGGCCTGCGCCTCGATGTAATCGCCGTCCAGCCCCACCGCCTCGACCGCCTCCACCTCGCAACGCAACGCGGCGCGCAGCCCGGTCATCAGCGCCTCGTTCCGCCGCCCGCCACCGGTCAGCAGAACGCGCTCGGGCGGCGCGGGCATGTGCACCATCCCACGCGCCACCGCGGCGACGCAGACTGCGGCCAGAGTCGCCAGCGCATCGGTGTCCGACAGCTCCGCCACCACGTCGAGCAGGCCGGCGAAATCGTTCCGGTCCAGCGACTTGGGCGGCATCCTTGCGAAATGGCGGGCGCCCATCGCGGCGCGCACCACATCGCGCGACACCCGACCGCTCAGCGCCAGCGCACCCTCGTGGTCGAAGGCGCCAAGGCCCCGGACATGCATCAGGTCGTCCATCGGCGCGTTGGCGGGCCCGGTGTCGAAGGCCAGGCAGGCCCCCGGCGCGTCGGGCGCCCGCGCGCGCGGATCGGTCCAGGTGATGTTGCCCACGCCACCGAGGTTGAGGAAGGCCACCGGCCCCTCCGCCCCGACATGCCGCGCGCAGGCCCAGTGGTAGAACGGCGCCAGCGGCGCACCCTGCCCGCCCATCTCCATGTCCGTCGAGCGGAAATCCCAGATCACGGTTCGTCCCGTGGCCCGCGCCAGCCGCGCGCCGCAGCCCGCCTGATGGGTGCGACGGTTCTCCGGATCATGAGCCAGCGTCTGGCCGTGAAAGCCCAGCGCATCGACCGCGCCCAGATCCTCGCAGAGCTCTGCATGCGCGGCCTCCACCACCCGCGCGGCGGCCTCGGCGCGGTCGTCCCCGGGCCATGTGCCAAGCGCCGTGCGCAGCGTCTGGCGCTCCTCGTCCGAATAGGGCCGGTAGCCCGTCGGCCCCAGCGACAGGATATCGACGCCGTCGGTCTCCACGACCGCCATGTCGATCCCGTCCAGCGAGGTGCCCGACATGAAGCCCGCGATGGTCCAGCGCCCCGCCCGGTCCCCCTTTTCCTTCATCGCCCCGCCCGCTATAGCCCGCTCGGACGCAGAATGGACGCGACACGCATGACCTACCAGCCCAAATCCGACTTTATCCGGGTGATGATCGAACGCGGGTTCCTCGCCGATTGCACGGATATGCAAGGCTTCGACGAGGCCCTGATCGCGGGCGTCGTGCCGGGGTACATCGGCTTCGACGCCACCGCGAAATCGCTGCATGTGGGCAGCCTGATGCAGATCATGACGCTGCGCTGGCTGCAGAAGACCGGGCACCAGCCCATCACGCTGATGGGCGGCGGCACCACGAAGGTGGGCGACCCGTCCTTCCGCGCCGATGAACGTCCGCTTCTGACGCCCGAACAGATCGACGACAACATCGCCGGCATCAAGACCGTCTTCGCCAAGTATCTCGACTATGGCGACGCGCCCACGGGCGCGCTGATGCTCGACAATGCCGAATGGCTCGACGGCCTCAACTATCTCGAGTTCCTGCGCGATATCGGGCGGCATTTCTCGGTCAACCGCATGCTCAGCTTCGAAAGCGTGAAGTCGCGCCTCGACCGGGAGCAATCGCTCAGCTTCCTCGAGTTCAACTACATGATCCTGCAGGCCTACGATTTCCTCGAGCTCAACCGCCGCTACGGCTGCCGGGTGCAGTTCGGGGGCTCCGACCAGTGGGGCAACATCGTCAACGGGATCGACCTGACGCGCCGCGTACTCGACCACGAGATCTACGGGATGACCACGCCGCTTCTGACCACCTCGGACGGCAGGAAGATGGGCAAGACCGCCTCGGGCGCGATCTGGCTGAACGACGAGATGCTGAGCGCCTACGAGTTCTGGCAGTTCTGGCGCAACACGACGGATGCCGACGTGGGCCGGTTCCTCAAGCTTTACACCGAATTGCCGGTGGCGGAATGCGACCGTCTCGGCGCGCTGGCGGGGTCCGAGATCAACGAGGCCAAGATCGTGCTGGCGAACGAGGCGACCGCGCTCTGCCATGGCCGCGCGGCGGCCGAAGCGGCCGAGGCCACCGCGCGCGAGGTCTTCGAGAGGGGCGGCGCGGGCGAGGACCTGCCGACGTTGTCGCTCAGCGCGGCCGAGGTCGGCGAGGGCATTTCCGTGGCGCAGCTCATCACCCGCTCGGGCCTCGCGAAATCGGGCAAGGAGGCCAAGCGCCTCATCGCGGATGGCGGCGCGCGCATGAACGACGTGGAGATCACCGACGCGGGCCAGATGATCGCCGCCGCCGACATGGCCGCGCCGATCAAGCTGAGTGCCGGGAAAAAGCGGCACGCGCTGGTGGTACTGGAGGGCTGACCGCCCCTTCATCCTGGCAGACAAACTCCGGGGGAGGCCGCAGGCCGGGGGCGGAGCCCCCACTCCCGCGTGACGTCAGCCCGACGAACGGCCCCCGGCCGCGCGGCTGCCGATCCACAGGAAAATCGCCATCATCACGCCCGTGGCCCCGGCGAGCATGAGCGTCGTCTCGACCATACCCGGCGTCCCGATCCCCTCGCGCAGTCCCGCGACCGTCGCCGCCAGAATGAGCGGGCCGGCCACGCTCAGAAGCAGGTAGATGCCCATGCAGAGCCCCCAGACCCTGGCCCAGTCGGCAGTCGAAAGCGCCCGCGTCGCGCGGCGCCTGGCCTGAAGGCCCACATCCGCCGCCGGTGCGGAGGCCAGGATCACGCCGGTCGCAAGGCTCGACGGCAGCGCCGCGAAATTCACCAGCAGACCATAGAGGATGCTCAGGCCGACGAACCAGGCGACGTAGCGCAGGGCGAGGCTGGACAGGGGCGGCATGGGCGGTCTCCGGGTCGGTGACGGGCTTGTGTGTTTCGGTCTAGGCGAAGGCCCCGCTCGGCGCAAGCGAGCCGCCGGACGCCCGCGCTTGACGCCCGCGCGGGCCACCAATAAGCGTGGGTCCGGGCGGGCCTGTAGCTCAATTGGTTAGAGCAGAGCGCTCATAACGCTTTGGTTGGGGGTTCGAGTCCCTCCGGGCCTACCACGTTCCCGCGCCATATTGCCGGTCCTTGCGCCTCCGTGCCGGCACCCGTCGATCCGCTGGCACAGGCGCGTGCAGACCCGTGGGCGCCCACCCTGGTCGATCTAAAAAACCGAACGACAAGACGCAAACAATGTATTTTTCTGTCGTCTGAGCGGCTGCTACCCCTCACCGAAGCCGACCCACGGCCAGAAGGAGACTGTCCCCGTGTCGATCGCCATCCTGCCCTTCCTTGCACCACTCGCCCTGATCGTCGCCGCTGTGCTGGCCTCAAGGGCCCCGCAGTTCCGCCCAGCCGACATGCTGCGCGCCGTGGAGGTCGCCGCGCTCGTGGCGCTGGGCGTCGCGGTCCTGTCGGGCGTTCTGCTGATCGTCAACGGACCCGCCACCAGTCCGCTGATCGGTATCGGTGGCCTCGGCATCTCCGCACGGCTCGACGCCGTCAGCGCCGTGATGCTGGTTCTCGTGACGTTCGTGGGCTGGATCGTCCTGCGCTACGCCGCCACCTACATGGATGGCGAGTTGCGGCAGGGCGCGTTCACCGGCTGGCTCTGCGCGACGCTGGCGGCGGTGATGATGCTGGTGATCTCGGGCAACACGCTGCAACTGGCCGTGGCCTGGATCCTCACCAGCGTGTTTCTCCACAAGCTCCTGCTGTTCTACCCCGACCGGGTCGCCGCCCAGCGTGCGGCGCGCAAGAAATGGGTGACGGCGCGGGCCGGGGATGCCGCGCTCATCGTCGCGGTGGTGGTGCTCCACGCACAGTTCGGCACCGGCGACATCGCGACGATCCTGAACATGGCCGCCGCCGCGGACATGCAGGCCGGCGCCACCTGGATCGCCGGCGCGCTGGCGCTGGCCGCGATCCTGAAATCGGCGCAGTTCCCGACCCATGGCTGGCTGACCGAGGTGATGGAGACGCCCACACCGGTTTCCGCGCTGCTGCACGCGGGCGTCATCAACGCGGGCGGGTTCCTCCTGATCCGCTTCGCCGACGTGATGCTGCTGTCGCCCGGGGTTCTTGCGGTTCTGGTGATGGTCGGCGGGTTCACGGCGCTTTTCGGCGGGCTGGTGATGCTGACGCAATCGGCCGTCAAGACCTCGCTGGCGTGGTCGACCGTGGCGCAGATGGGCTTCATGATCCTGCAATGCGGCCTCGCGCTCTTCCCGCTGGCGCTGCTGCATATCGTGGCCCATTCGCTCTACAAGGCGCATGCCTTCCTTGCCTCGGGCATGGCCGTGGACGGCGTGGCCGCGATCCGGCGGCCCGGGCCCGTGGCGATCCCCAACGGGGTCGCGGTGGGGCGTGCCTTCTTGCTGGCGCTGGCGATCTACGCGGTCGTGGGCCTGATCTTCGGCTTCACCGGCAAGTCGCCGCAGGCCATCGCGCTGGGCGCCATCCTGATCTTCGGCGTGGCCTACCTGCTGGCGCAGGGTCTGGCCGATGCCGCGCCCAGGGTGCTGACCCAGCGCACGGCGCTCTATTCCTTCGCCGCCGCAACGGGGTATTTCGCGCTGCAGACGGGGGCGGAGTGGCTGATGGCCGGCACCCTGCCCGCCACGCCCGCGCCGGGACCACTGGAATGGGCGCTGATCGTGCTGGCGCTCCTGAGCTTCGGGCTCGTGGCCGTCGCACAGGCGCTGTTTCCGCTCTGGGCCTATCACCCGGCCTCGGCGGGGCTGCGGGTGCACCTGTCCAACGGTCTCTACATCAACGCGGTGTTCGACAAGCTCTTGCGCGGCTGGTCGGTCACGCGCCCGTCCTGAACGCTGGCTGAGGAGTGACACCGATGTCCAACCCATCGACGCTTTCCCTGACGAAGATCGCCGAGGCCAGCGACGGCGCCGCGCGCGCCATTCCCCCGGTCTGGCCGCTGGCCTCCTCGGTGGCGGTGAACCCCTATCTCGGACAGACGGGCGAAACGCTGGCCGAGACCGGCGCACGCCTCGGCCGCGTTGCAGGTGTGCCGGTGACGATGCCGCGCGCCCATTACGCGGGCCTCATCGCCGAGGGCACGATCACCGATCAGGATATCCTCGACGCCATCGCCGCCAGTGCCGACGCGCAGGGGCTCGACCTCGAGGCGGTCAAGCGGCTGGCCGGAACCGAGGCGCCCGCCCCCACGCCGCAGCCGACCGTGGCGGATCTGGCGGCGCAGGTCTCGGGGCTCGATTGGCCCGGCATCATCGCCGACCGCTTCGGCCTTTGGGCGGCGGGCTATTTCGACCAGGGCCAGGCCCTCTGGGCCGCCCCGCGCCGGCGCGGCGCCTATGACGCGTGGCGGCAATACGCCACCCACGACCTGACCCCGGAAATCGCCGGTCTCAAGGGCTTCGCGCAATATGTGAGCGAAACCCCGGACACCGCCGACGAAGCGAAACGCCGGGCGCTCGACACGCTGGGCCTGCCCGAGGCGGCGGCCGAGACCTATCTCCACAAGCTTCTGTTCACGCTGGGCGGCTGGGGCCAGGTCGGGCGCTACCATCTCTGGCAGGCGGAGCTTGCGGGGGGGTCGGACGACACGCTGACCGACCTCTTGACCATCCGGCTTTTGTGGGAAGAGGCGCTTTTCAAACAATACGAGGACCGGATCGCGGCGCGCTGGGCCGATGTGATCGCGGCGCATGAGGCGCCGGTGACCATCGACGCCGACTTTGCCGCGAACGCGATCCTGCAGGAGGCATGGGAACGCGCCGAGCAGCGCGGGTTGGCCGAAACCTTCGCCGCCGAGGCCGTGGCCGAGCGCGCGGAACGCCCAGCCCTGCAGGTGGGCTTCTGCATCGACGTGCGGTCCGAGGTGTACCGCCGCGCGCTGGAATCGCTGGACCCGTCCATCCAGACCATCGGCTTCGCAGGCTTCTTCGGCCTGACGGCGGCGCACAAGGGCTTTGCCTCGGACGTGGAGGAGCTGCGCCTGCCGGTCCTGCTGAACCCCGGCGTCACCTCCACATCCCAGGGCGACGACCCCGAGGCCGATCTCGCCGCGCGCTTCCGCGCCCGCGCCAGCCGGGCCTGGGGCCGGTTCAAGCTGGCGGCCGTGTCCTCCTTCGCCTTCGTCGAGGCGACCGGGCCGATCTATGTCGGCAAGCTGGTGCGCGACGCGCTCCACATGGCGCCCAACGCGGCCCCCGGCGGCCCGGCACCGCGTTTCGATCCGGCACTCGACACCGAGGCCCGGGTCGGCGCGGCCGAGACGATCCTGCGCGCCATGTCGCTGACCGGGAATTTCGCGCGGCTGGTCATCTTCGCGGGCCATGGCGCCAACGTGGTCAACAACCCCTTCGCCAGCGGCCTGCATTGCGGCGCCTGCGGCGGCTATTCGGGTGAGGTGAACGCGCGCCTTCTGGCGGGCCTACTGAACGCGGGCGATGTGCGCGAGGGGCTGCGCGACCGCGGCATCGAGATCCCCGGGGATACCCATTTCATGGGTGCGATGCACGACACCACGACCGACGCGATGATCCTCTACGAGGCCGATCACCCGGCGCCGGACCATGTCGCGGACATCAGACAAGCCAAGGCATGGTTCAAATCCGCCGGCAGCCTGACGCGCGGCGAACGCGCCCTGCGCCTGCCGCGCGCGAAGGGCCAGGGCGATATCGAGCTGCGCAGCCGCGACTGGGCCGAGACGCGGCCGGAATGGGCGCTGGCCGGCTGCAAGGCGTTTGTCGCCGCGCCCCGGCAACGGACCGCGGGCAAGAGCCTTCAGGGCCGCGCCTTCCTGCATGACTACGACTGGCAGCAGGACAAGGATTTTGGCGTGCTGGAGCTGATCATGACCGCGCCCGTCGTGGTGGCGAGCTGGATCAGCCTGCAGTATTACGGCTCCACCGTCGCACCGGACGCCTTCGGGGCGGGCAACAAGCTGTTGCACAACGTCGCCGGCGGCATCGGCGTGCTGGAGGGCAATGGCGGCGTCTTGCGCGCGGGTCTGCCGTGGCAGTCGGTTCATGACGGCGAAGGCTACGCGCACGATCCGCTGCGGCTGTCGGTCTGCATCGAGGCCCCGAGGGAGGCGATGACCGATATCCTCAAGCGCCACGAGGGCGTGCGGGACCTGTTCGACAATCGCTGGCTGCATCTCTTCGCGCTGGACGCAAACGGCCGGATGGCGTGGCGTTACAACGGCGATCTGGGCTGGGTCGAGATGCCGGGCGCGGTCGTCGCCATGGACCGGTTCAAGGAGGCCGGCTGAGCCGCGCGGCCGTCACCGGCCACTCCAATCCCGCCGCATCCGGCAGCGATCGACGCCCATTCCCTGCGCAACAGGGGAACTTTCCCGCGCGCACCGCTTTACTTGATCATGGAGCGGCGGCCTTCGGCGTAAATGTGACTCATCGGAAGAGGGACGCCCCACTCAGGACGGAGGGTCGCCCCCGTGAGCAAGCTGAGACTAGCGCTATTCGCGCTCGACATCTATTCGAGGATGGCCATCGACAAGGCCGGCGCCGACTGGATCGGCGGGGACACGCGCCGCGCCCGCGCCGCCGCCCGCGCCGGGCTCTTCGAACAGGCGATGGACGGGCTTCTGGGCCGGGACGGCCGCCCTAAGCGCGGCCCCTGACGCGGCCCCTGGCGCGGCCCCTAACGCGGAAGGACCAGGTCGACGCGCAACCCGCCCAGCGTCTTGCTGTCGCCAAGGCGCAGCGTCCCGCCATGGCGTTTCGCGATATCGTTGGCGATCGCGAGGCCGAGGCCCACGCCGCTGCCGCGATCCTGGTTGCGCGCGCTGTCGAGCCTCAGGAAAGGCAGGACGGCGTCGCCGCGACGGTCGGCCGGAATGCCGGGGCCGTTATCCTCCACCGAAAAGCGCAGCGCCCGGTCGAGCAGCCGCACGGACAGGACCGCGGTGTCACCGTAGCGCAGCGCGTTCGACACGAGGTTCACCAGCGCGCGCTGGATCGCCTTGGGCCGCATGTGCACGGGCTCGGCGGTCTCCGGCCCCTCGTAGGTGATCGCGCCCCCGCCGCGCCGCGCGTCCTCGACAAGCTCGCGGGCGAGCCGGGCGGGATCAGCCTCCTCGGGATCGTCAAGCGCCTCGCCGCGGGCGAAATCGAGGAAAGTGTCGAGAAGCCCCTCCATCTCCTCGACGTCGCGCTCGATGTCGCGGACCTCCGGCGTCTGGTCCAGCATCGACAGCCCCAGACGCATCCGCGTGAGCGGTGTGCGCAGGTCATGGCTGACGCCCGACAGCATCATGGTGCGTTGTTCGATCTGGCTTTCGATGCGGCCGCGCATCTCAAGAAAGGCGCGGCCGGCGCTGCGCACCTCGTCCGCACCGCCAGGCCTGTAGGGCACGTTGCGCCCCTTGCCGAAATCCTCGGCCGCGACGGCCAGGCGCCGGATCGGTCTGAGCTGGTTGCGCAGAAACAGGTAGGCCAGCCCCGTCATCAGGATGCCGGTCGAGGCCATGATCACCAGCAGCTGATGCGGGTTCGACGCCGACAGCCGCTGTCGCGCCACCACGAGGTCCATCGCCGGACGCCCCTGCCCCGGGCCGATCGCGATCACCGCCTCGCGCCAGTTCTCACGCAGGTCGACGCCGGTCACGTTCGGCAGCCGGTCGTAGAAGATATCCGTCATCACGGTGCCCGACAGATCGTAGAACAGCCGACGATCCGCGGTCAGGCCACGCGGCGGCTGGACCTGCACCTGCAGCGCGCGGGCCGTCGCCTGTCCGGCTGCCGCCCCCTCGCGCGCATATGTGTCGAGGATCAGGTTCAGATCGAGCGTCAGCGCCAGCGCCATCTGTTCGGTCACGTTCTCGTAGTGGCGTTGAATGAACACCGAGGACACGACAAGCTGGACGGCGAGCACCGGGATGATCAGGATCAGCGCCGCGCGGGCGTAGATGCCGCGTGGCATGAGGCGCTTTAACCAGAGAAACGGGTTCATGGGCGCATCTAATCGGGGGCGAGCGGGTATGGAAAGAGCGCAGACTTCGCAGACGATGGCAGAGCTCGAGCCGGGACTGCGCCGCGTGCTGGCGCCCAACCCCTCGCCGATGACGTGGCGCGGCACCAACACCTACATCCTCGGCGCGGGCGAGGTGGCGGTGATCGATCCCGGGCCCGCGCTCGGGGCGCATCGCGACGCGATCCTCGCCGCGCTCGCCCCCGGTGAGCGGATCGGCGCGATCCTCGTGACCCATTCGCATCTCGACCATGCCCCCCTCGCCGCCGCACTGGCCGAGACCTCGGGGGCGCCGGTCCTTGCGGCCGGACCCTCCGACTGGGGCCGGAGCGAGACCATGGCGGCGCTGGCCCGCGATGGCGGGCTCGGCGGGGGCGAAGGCGTGGACGCGGGTTTCGCGCCCGACCACCGGATCACCGAGGGCGACACGGTCGCGGGCGGCTGGGGCGAGATCGGGGTGATCGCCACGCCCGGCCACATGGCCAATCACCTGTCCTTCGCGTGGCGCGGGGCGCTCTTTTCCGGCGACATGGTGATGGGCTGGTCGACCTCGCTGGTCTCGCCGCCCGATGGCGACATGACGGCCTTCATGGCGTCGCTGGACAAACTGGCCGGCCGCGAGGACCGGGTCCATTACCCCGGCCATGGCGATCCGGTCACCGACCCGCGCGCGCGCGTGGCTGAACTGACCACGCATCGCCGGGGCCGGGAGGCGCAGATTCGCGCGGCCATCGAGCGGATGGGCACGGCCACCGCCGAAGAGCTTGCCCGCGCCATCTACACCGACGTGGCCCCCGCCCTCCTGCCGGCGGCGACCCGCAACGTTCTGGCGCATCTCATTGATCTTTGGACACGAAACGAGGCCACCTGCGCCGGTCGCGTCAGCATGGACACGCGCTTCCACCTCCGCTGAGCGCCGGATGTCCCGTGGCACGCCGATTTTGCCCTGCGCCCTCTGGACAGGCAGAATCGCAGTTGCTATGTGACCGGCCAGTTCCGGCGTAGCTCAGCGGTAGAGCAGTTGACTGTTAATCAATTGGTCGTAGGTTCGATCCCTACCGCCGGAGCCAATAAAAACAATCACTTAGGCGACGTTTCGACCAGGTGCGAGCTACTCAAACACCGTATAGACACAGTATTCGGCCTCAGGGTCGTTCGAACACTGCGTTCGGGCTAAGTGCCTGAACTGCAATAGGCTATTCCCCGGTCTCATGTGACGCCAGCGCGTCCCGCACCCTGGCCCTCGCATCGTCCAGGCCCGCGTCTGTCTTCAACTCGCACTCCCACACCACGAGGACACGCCAGCCCAGCGCCCGAAGGGCCTCGTCCCTCTCGGCGTCCCGCCGGACGTTGCCCTCCAGCTTGGGGCGCCAGTATTCCAGTCTTGAGGTCGGGAGCCGCCCCGCCCGGCATTCGGGGTGCTGGTGCCAGAAGCAGCCCCGCACCTGAACGGCGACCCGCTGGCGTGGGAACACGATGTCCGGTTTGCCAGGCAGGTCCCTGCGGCAGACCCGGAACCGCAGACCGTCCCGGTGTAGGGCGGACCTGAGGCGCAGCTCGGGCTTGGTGTCGCGTCCCTTGATCTTCGCCATGTTCCGGGATCGGCGCACGGGGTCGATCGTGTCGGCCACCGTTCAGGACGCGTGGCCCGCGATCAGGGCGCGGACCTGTTCGATGGTCAGACAGGGCTTGGCCGAGTGGATGACCCTGTGGCACGTCGCGCACACCATCGCCATCTCGGTGACCGGCGTGATGCTGTCGGGCTGTAGCTCCTCGATCGGCACCTTGTGGTGCGCCTCCATGCTCCTGTCCCCGGCCTCGCCGTAGAGGTCGACGGGGACCGTGCCGCAGGCCTCGCAGACCAGCTTGCCGCCGTTAGCGCGACGGTAGTGGTCGCGGACCTGCCTGGCGAACTTCCGGTCGCGCTCCTTGTAGACGTGCAGGCGCGTGAGGATGCGGCCCTCCTTGCCGGTAATCTCCTCGGCCTCGACCTCGGGCTTCGCGTCCGCCTCGACCAGCATGCGCGGAGCCCGCGTTGGTCAGGCCGAACAGCTCGGACTTGACCGCGATCAGCCTGTCCGCGGTCCTTCGGATCGTGCTTGAGTTCAGGCCCTTGGCGACCTCCGCCGCGTGGGCCTCGACGGCCGCAGCCAGCTCAGGGCTGCGGGCCCTGATCGCGTCTATGTTGGCGAGGTCCTCGGCCATCGCCCTCAGCCTGTCGTCGAGCTGCACCTGGAAGTCGCTGTGCAGGATGGACACCCTGAGCGGCGAGAGGACGGCCGTGATGCCGTCGTCCTCGACCACGTCGAAGTCCATCTGGTCCATCACGAAGGCCTTGTTCTCTAGCGGGAACTCGACCGCGTGCAGCAGGTCAGAACGCGCAGGCTCGGGCAACGCGGCGACGGCCATGACCAGTTGGGGGAGGTGCAGCTTCCGTCTGTTGTTCGGCTCCTGCTTACGCAGGCGCGGCTTGCCCTGCGCCGAACGCCCGCTGACCTCGGCGTCGATCCGGATGTTGAGGTGGTCGAAGTCGACGACTATGGCCCGGTCCATCAGCGAGTCGGCGGGCACGAACTCGAACTCGCCCCGCCCGCCTGACGGCCTCCAGTGGACCTCGCACGTCGTCATCCCGTTAACCGCACCTAAACCGGCTCCTGATATGCCAGCGAGAACAAAGCGGGACCCAAATACCCTATTTTGTTATTGACTGGACTGCGCTACGCTAGATAGCGATACAGGCCAAAAAGGTCGCTTCACAAGGGGGAAATCGAGCTGTCCTACTCCGTCGCATCATTTTTCTCCGGGATCGGAGGGCTGGACCTCGGTCTGGAGCGGGCGGGTTTTGAGCTCAAGTTCCACTGTGAGGTGAAGCCGTTCTGCCGCGAGATACTCGCGCAGCACTGGCCCGACCTGCCGATCAACGACGACATTAGGAGGCTGGATGAGTCAGAAATCCCTGAAGCTGACGTCTGGGCCGCAGGTTTCCCTTGCCAGGACCTCTCGCTTGCAAGAATGGGGCCGCGATCTGGGCTTCGAGGGAGCCAGTCTGGACTCTTTCACGAGTTTATGCGGCTCGTTCGAGGACGCAACCCACGTGCAATTATCCTCGAAAACGTGCACGGCCTTCTCTCTAGCCACGGAGGACGAGACTTCGCCGTCGTACTCAAGGCGCTGGATGAGCTCGGGTATGACGTCTCGTGGCGTGTGCTTAACAGCAAGGACTTCGGAGTCCCCCAGCAACGCCGTCGCGTCTACATTGTTGCCATGCATCGAGACCGGCGAGGTCTCGGAGAAGTACTTTTTGAGCCAGAATGCGGCGACGGGCATCCTGCGGAGGGTCGACCGAATGGGAAGAAATCTCCCTCCCTCTTTCAGACTATCATTGGAGATACTGAGCGGGGACCCCTCGTAAAGAGCCTCGCCCACTGCATCTACGCCGAGTCGGCCCGGCACACCGGCACTGACTGGTCGCGCAACTATGTCTGGTATCCCGACGGGCGCGTCCGCCGCTTCACGCCTAACGAGGTCGAACGGGTGCAGGGCTTCCCGGTCGACTGGACCCTGCCGACCAGTTTCGACGAGAGGCAGGCGGACAGGATCGACAGCCTTCGCTACCACGCGGTCGGGAACGCGGTGACGCCCCCGGTCGCACAGTGGGTCGGTGAGCGCCTGTGGTCCGTCCTGGTCACCCAAGACGTTGAGATGGTGCGTCAGACGACGACGGTCGCCGCCGAGTAGCGGCGGCGACCCGTTCGGCCGGCAGTTTGCTCGCTTGGGCTGTCAGCCCTCCGCGGCTTTTCGGCGGGTCGGAACGTCCACCCCCTTCTTCCGCAACGTAGCTGCGACGCTGGCCACACTCCGGACGGTGGTCTTGGCGTCGGGGAACCTGCGCTTCACCTCGGCGACAATCTCGACATAGGTATGGTCGACGTCGAGCAGCAGCTCGTGCACGACCGCGCCGATAGTGATCTTCGGTTCAGGCGGCTGTTCGGTCGCGCCGTCTGCCTCATGGTCCAGGTTCTCGGCTTCCTCGGTGACCTCAGGCTCGGTCTCGTCAGCCAGAACGGCACCGAGCGCTGCGATGCGGCCGATCAGCTCGGGCTTGGCCCGCTTCCAGGACTGCAGGGCGTCGGCGCCACTCTGCTCAGCGAGGCCGTTGTGGACCTCCAGAAGCTCGGCGATGGTCATCTGACCGAGGGCGTCGCTGTCGATGGCGGTGGTGGGTTCGTTCTTGGTCATGGCGTGTGTCTCCGTTTCAGTTGGGGTTGCGGCGGGCGCGAGGCGCCCGTCCGGTTCAGTCGTTGATGAGGCCGAAGGCGGTGCGCTCGTCGCGGGCGCGCCCGTCGAACTGGAGGTAGTCGTCGCGCAGGACGTCCAGGGCGCCGTGCGGCTTGACCAGCAGGGCGGCGACGACGCCGCGCCCGTTGTGGACGTAGAAGCGCTTGCCGTGGTTGGCCGTAAGGCGAGCGAGGGACTGCGCGCGAAGCTGAAGGTTGACGGGGTCAGCCACCTCAACGACGGCGTGATCGTAGGCGCGGTGGAAGCTGTAGGTCGTGGCGGTCATTGGTCTGGTCTCCGTTGCTGATGATCCCATGTTGTCGCGCCGCAGGGCCCCGCGAACGGGGTAAACGCCTGCGTGCGACGACGAATTGCTTCAGCGGATCGCCAGCGGTCCCTTGCCCAAGGGGCGCGAGAGGCTGACCGCCGCACCGGCACGACGCCCCTCGGCAGCGGCAGCGCCGTCCTGCAGGGACCGTCCGCGGGTGCGGCTGTCGCGCAGGCCACCGGTCAACTCGCGGACGTACTCGTCCACGTTGGCCTGCTTGACCGGCACGAGGGCCGTGGAGCCAGCGGCGACGCGGGCGGTGTCGGTGGCCTCGGTCAGGTCGCGCAGCCGACGGGCGACGGTGACCGCGAACGCCGCGAGCAGGTCGGACTTTGAGCGGTCGTTGCCCACGCCCCGCGCCGCGGCCTTGCCAGCGGCCAGCACGGTCGCCATGAGCCAGTCGGCCTGCTCGACGTCGGGACGATAGCCCGCGAAGGAATAGAGCTTGCGGTCCGACCGGCGGCCTGTCTTGGCCGGGAGGTCCCGATACCACGCGGTCGTGCCGGTCAGGCGGGCGATGGCGCCGCCCAGGAACTTGACCACGATCCAGTCGTGACGCCCGAGCTCGGTGTCGGCCCGTGCCATGTCGCGGTCCTCGGCCAAGACCTCGGCCTCGGTCAGACCGTGGCGGACCAGCAGTCGCGCCGCCTTCTCGCGGGCGCTTGCCGCCTCTGCTTCGGTGCGGCCGTCCTCGTTCAACAGGGCGGCGATAAGTGCTTTCGTGCGTTCGTCGCTCATAGCTCAGTCCTCCGAGACGCGGTTGACGATGAAGCCCGCGGCCTTCCATGAGGCCTCGATCATGTCGGCGGTCTCGGCGCAGGACACGCTGGCCTGCTTGTGGCAGAGGCGGGCTCGGTCGTTCGAGAGGGCGTAGAGGTGGATGGTCATGGTCTCGTCTCCAGTCAGTGTTGATAGGAGTAGGATGTCGTGGGTGGGCGTCCCCGCGAACGGGTAAAGCGCCTGCGCCCATCGACGAATTGCTATGGAGCCGAAGCGATTAGTCGTGGGATCACGGTGGGTTAGCCGCGTACGTTGCCCCACCTCCACGACAACCTGTCTCTACGAGGCGTCCACGGTGGACGCCTCCGAACAGGAGACAGACATGCACTTCAGGATCACCATCGCCGACACGATCTACTATACACACGACGACCTCGCCGACGCCCAGAGCGAGGCACTCGACCACGCCCGCGAACTGACCCGAGTGGTCGGTGAGCCGGTCAGGGTCACGGTCCACAGGATGGGACACGCAGTCCGCGACCAGTTGGGACGCGACTGTACCCCCGCCTTCTGGGTCGGCTCCGCTGTCGGGCGGATCGAGAACAAGGTGGCCTTCGTCTCGTGGGTGCCCGCTTCGGCGAAGAAGGCGATGCCGGTCAAGACGCGGGTGGCGGCATGAGCAGCGCGCAGGAACTGGCGGACCAATTCAGGAACGGCAACCTGAGCTTAGTGGCCGCCGAGGTCGCCTGCGACGGGCCGTCCGCGCTGGCGGTCGCTGCCCTGTTGGACCGGGACGAGCTCACCCGCCTGCGGCGCGCGCTCGACGACCACCTCGATCGAGCCGACCGCAAGCGGTCGGCTGACGATGGACCCCACCGGGTCCATGCGGGGTCCATGCGTGTCGGTGGCGAGGCGCGCGGCGGACCCGTCATGATCCCGCTGCGGGGGACCGTCCGATGAAGCTGCTGACCGACGCGCATCGCGCCCGCATGATCGCCAACGGCACGGTGAACGCCGCCCGCATCGCGGACGACGGGAACACCGTAGACCACGATCCGGTGGTCAAGCTATTCTGCCCGTGGGGCGCGGGAACGTGGCTTCTGTCCGAGCTCGATCCCGAGGAACCCGACATTGCCTTCGGCCTGTGCGACCTCGGCGTCGGCTGTCCCGAACTCGGGTCGGTCTCGCTGGCCGAACTCGCCTCAATACGCGGCCCAGGCGGGCTCGGGATCGAGCGCGACGTCCACTTCACGGCCAAGATGACGCTGTCGGCCTATGCGCGGGCAGCGAACGCGGCCGGTGGCATAGTCGCCTGACCGGCGGGACGATGTAGAAGAAAGGGCGGGCGTCGAGACGCCCGCCCTTGCCCCGTTCACGCCACCTGTTGCCGCGGCGGGCATACGCTGCCTGCCGCGTCGTACAGGTTGTCCAGCTCGTCGCCATCGACGTTTGGGTTGCCGGCGATCTGCTCGAACACCTCGCACGGATTCATCCGCCGCCCGATGCGTTCCAGTATCTTGACCACCGCCGCAGCCTCGACGATCTCGGCCTCGGTCAGGTCGCCGCGGCCGTTCAGCTCGTGGGCCACGGCCAGGTCGCCCACGTCGAGCGTGACCTCGACGCGGAACTTTCCATCATTCGTGTATTGCATTCCCTTGTCTCCTTCTATTCGCGGTTCAGGATGCCATCGACAGCGGCGAATACCGCGCCAGCACCGCCTGCTCGAAGGCGTGGCGAAGTTCTTCCGCGAGGTCCGGGCCGATCCCGTGCTCGCCGAACTCCTCCTGCCGTTCGAGCACGCTCTCCATCAGCGGTTCGAAGATTGCGGCGCCCAGCCGGTGGCCGTAGTTCCGGACGAGAAACTGGAGCAGGCCGACGAGGTGGATTTCCTCGCCTTCGCCCCGTTCTTTCAGCATCAGCCCGTCCACATGATCTGGATCGAGGGCCAGTTCGTCCTTCGGCAGGGTGAAGGCGAAGTGGACGAGGCTGAAGCCATGCAGGTCCGCGAGGTCTCTTACTAGTATCTTCATGGTCATCTCCGTTTTGATGAGGGGCCCCGGCGGGGCGCCTGCGAGGGAGGATCGGAGAAGAACTGAAACTCTTCGGAAAATTTGAGAACTGCCCCGCTGGGTTCCACGCAACACCCCAAAAATGAGGAAGCCCACGCCTCCGTCTGGGTGGCGCGGGCCGCGACAGCTGCGATGCTGTCGTCTGTCAGTACATCGCGACGATGTTTGTGGCGTCGGTGCCGGTCGCCTTCACGCGGGTCACCCAGCCGGGGATGATCTGCCCGCGCTGACAGTTGAACTCGACCACGGTGTCGGTCAGGTCGTGGACGACCACGGTCCCAGCCTCCCCGACTTGAACGCCGCGGCAAGGGCCGTCAGGCAGGTCGGCGTCGTCACAGGGGACGACGCGGGCCCTTGCCAGGGTCGGTCGCCCGTTCATACCAGCGCCCAGACGCCCTGGACGGTCGAGCCCGAGGCCAGGACCCGCTCGAACTCACCGAGGAGCGGCACGCCACCCGCGACGGCCATCGTCAGGGTCTGGCCGTGGATGACCACGGTGATGTTGCCGGCCGTCCCGATGTGCAGGCCGCGCGTCTCCTCCGGGCAGTCGGTGTCGGAGGCGACGGTCGCGCCCACGGCCGCGATCTCGACGTAGCGCGTGGGGACGCGGAGCTTCTTCGTGTGCGGGTCGGCCATCGATCAGCCCTCCATCTCAGTGGCGGCGTTGCCGCCCTGGCGGGACCCGGTCCCGCTCAGTAGGTTCTTGCGGGCCTCGGCCAGGTGCATGGAGGTCACGCCGCCGCGCTCCAGCTCCTGTGCGTCGTCGCGGGTCTGCATCAGAGCCTTGCCCATGTCGGTGCTCAGCGCCCGGTCGTAGGCCTTGTGGAAGCTCTCGCCGGGCTGCTGCATCTGCTTGGCCAGTTCGTCGAGCTGCCGCTCCGCGGCCTCCCGGTTCGCTGCGGCGGCCTTCCGCACGTCAACGGGCGAATTCGCCAGTTCGTTCTTGGTCATCATCTTCTCCATACTTGCTGCCGCGCGGGCGGCCTTCACTTGGGTTTCGAGCTGTTCGACCTCGTGGGCCAGTTCAGCGACCTCCTGGGCCTCCGCCTCGTCGCGGGCGAGACGCATCAGGGCGTCCTCCAGGGCCTTCTTCTTTTCCTCCAGCCGCTTCAGTTCGGCGGCGTGCCGCTGTCCCTCCTTGCTCATGCCGACTTCTCCATCTTCTCCAGTTCCGTCTGGGCCTGCTTCGCGACGTGGGCCTGAGGACTGTCCGCACGGACGCGGAGCAGTTCGGTGCGGAGCGAGGCGGCCACGCGCTCCTCCGCGTCGGCCAGCCCGATCGCGTGACGCTCGCGGATGGCCGTCTCGACGCCCAGGGCCCGGGCGAGGCCCATGCCTCCGGCAGCGACGAGCGAGCGGACCAGGACGTCGTTCTGCCGGTTCGCGACCAGGCCGCGCTCGACCGGGCCGACGTCACCACCGGCGCCGGAGACCGTGCCCAGATCCCTCCGCAGCCGTTCCTGGTACGCGGGCCAGGCGACGGCGAGCGCGGCCAGCGCGTCGTCCACGGCGCGGGCCAGCCCCGCGCGCTCGGACGTGATCTCCAGCGCCTTCTCGGCGCGGATCGTGCGGGCCCGGCGCTCGCCGCTCGCGGCGGCCGCGGCCAGGCGGTCGTTCAGCTCGGCCAGGGCCTCGTCCACGGTGCCGATGCGGGTGATGACCGCGGCCGAGGTGTTCCCCGGCTTCTTACCCGCGATCAGTGCGTCGCGCTCATCGGCGCGGGCCTTCTCCAGCTCGCCGGTCAGGCGCTCGCGCTCCTGGCGCAACTCGCCGATGCGCGTCTCGATTTCCTGTCTGGTCTTCATAAGCAATCCTCGGCCTCCTCGTGTCGGGAGTGGCGGACGGGGCCCGTCGAAAAACCCCGCCCGCCGTGTGCCCAGGAGAAGGAGGCTCTGACGAAGCAACCGGACACGGGCACAGCTTGCCGCGTCGGATCGGTGCGGGGGACCAGCGTGTGAGCGTCGGGCGTCGAATGCTGGCTCAGACCGAGACATCCTGTTCGATCTGCGCCAGGAGCTCGCGGTCAAGCCCCCGCATGCCGGCGAAGTACGCCGGGCTGTCCCGCAGTTTCGAGCGATACCAGCGCAGGCAGGTCGCGGACGGGTGTCGGGCGCCGGCGGCGCGGCAGGCCAGCATGACGGCCATGACCCAGCCGCGGGGGAACGCCATGGTGCCGCTCACGTACCACATGCCCACGATCAGGCGCACGGCGTTGTTCGCCGGCTTCAGGTCGGGCAGCGGGGCGAACCTGGCATCCTCCACGACCTCGGCGACCAGGGCGTCGGCCGCCGCCTGCGAAGCGTGGAAGGTGTGCCTCGGCAGCCGGGGGAGGTCAGTCATCCAGCGCCAGGCCCAGGTCGAGGAGGCGGGCCCTCTTGCGCCGGATCAGGTCCCAGCGTTCCTCCTGCCGGCGCTCGACCTCGGCGAACTCTCGCTCCATCTCTGCCAGTTGTTGACGCTCCCGCGTGACCACGCGCATCGGTGTCTCGTCCATCGTCGGTCTCCTGTCCGTGAGGGTGTACGCCGGCACGATGCCGCACGCGGGCCCCGTCGTAAGCCAACGAGGGTGCCCGACCGACACGGGATCAGTGGGTACGGGGACAGGAGGTCGAGCAGGATCAGGGGCTTGGCCTCGTTCGAGGAGGGCGAGCACAGCACCGGGCACAGGGCGGCGCCTCGGTCGCGGCCCCCTCAGGCGTCCTCGAAGTACGGGGTGGCGGCGATCCACTCCAGGAGCCGTCCGCGCGTCTCGTCGTCCAGGTCCAGCCTCGTCTCCACCGAGAAGGTCGCCTCATCGCGCACCCGGGCCGACTGCCACGGCACCGGCTCGCGTCCCTCGTCCATCTCGGCGACCAGGCCGTCGGCGGGGTCGTGCAGGTATCCGAGGGCGACCCGCATCGTCTCGTAGCCGTCCGCGAACTTCACCGTGGCCACGCCCCCGGCCCCGACGATGGTCACATGCACGGCACCGTCAGTCATCGGTACGTCCCCCGGTCTCGTGTGTCGTCCCCTGGACGACCTCGGCGTCCTCGACGCCCGGATGTGCTCCCGAGGTCTTCGGGGCGACCGGGGGACGCCGTACGGCCCCGGGGGAACCTCCGACCAACTTGGGCTTCCTGGGCAGCTCGTTCACGGTGTTGTTGATTTGCACGTGGGTCTGGGCGGGACCGTCGGCCGAGCTCATGCGCAGGGCCAGGAGCTTCGTCAGCACCCGCGCGTCAACGTGGCTGGTCTCGAAGCGGAGGACCACCTCGAAGTCGTCGTCCAGCTCGGGCCTGCCGGTCGCCGGGTCGATCACGGGGACCCACTTGCCGGTGCCCATCTCCAGGGCCGTCTGGACCACGCGGTGGGTCAGCTCCTCCTCGAAGGCCGTCACGGCGTCGTCCCACGCCTCCGCGAAGTCGGGGTTCTTGGCCCGCCGGTCGTAGAAGGCGCGCCGGGTCAGGCCGGTCATGTTGGCGGCGTAGGTGACGTGCCCGAACTGCCTCAGGTAGCCTAGGAACTCGTCGCCCTTCTCGCCGTACACCTGGGCCACGACCGGGGCCAACTGGCTCGGCTTGTGCGGGTCGGGCGCCGGCTTAATCCTGTTCATCCGCATGATGCTCACGTCGGCATCTCCTCTCTCGTCGGCCGCATGGGCGTCCTGTTCGACCTGGTCGAGCGCCTCGCCTCACGCCATCTCGGGGGGGCCGAGGGGGCCACCGTGTGAGGCGTCTGCGGTGCTCGTGACTGTGCTTGGAGGGGCGTCGCCCGGATAAGCCCCTGACGCGATTGGCCTTCCCGCCGTCAGACCCCCTGATCCAGGATCGGAGGGGCCCCATTCGGCGGGTTGGGTCGCGGGCGTCGAGGTTTTCCGGGCGGCTCGCTCGTCGCTGTTCGAGGTCAGGATGCCGCGTCCCGTCGGCGTCGTACGCCAGCGAACTCGCGCCGGCGTGAGCCTACCTCTCACTGGCGTGAGGCTGCCCCGTCTTCCAGGATGGGATTGGGAGGCCTTTTCGGCGGCAGATCGGGGGGACGTTGAGCTTGTTGAGCGTAGTTGAGCATAGTCCGTATATTATCTGCCGAACTCGTGCCGCCCCCGGACCCCACCGCCCTCCGACCCTGGGCCGGTCTCACTCTCAGAGCTCTTATACCAGGCTCAACATGCTCAACAAGCTCAACAAGGCTTCCGAAACAGGCACTTAGGAGCGTTGAGCTCGAACAGGCCAAACACAACGAGCTCAACGCCGACTGCGCGACGTTGCGCAGTCCCAGCGCCGTCGGTCCCCGCTCCGAGGGAGCGCCTCAGCGCTCCCCCTGCTGTCCGGGGGTGGCATCCTCGGCGACGTACCCTGCGGCAACGCGGTCCCCGACCCTGAGGCCCCGCCTGTAACGCCACCCCAGGGCCTCCATGACCTTCCTGACGCGCTGCGTGTGCCCCCGGTTCTGCCGGTCGTCGTCCAGCCCGAGGTGGTACAGCAGGTCCCTGGTGTGCACCCGGTCGGCCGGCGGGGGCTCCCTGAGCATGGACTGGACCTCGTGCCCGTCCACGACCTCGACGGCGTAGTCCCCGGTCCCGGCCTCGAAGTCGGCGCGCTCCCTCGCACGACCGGCCAGCAGCGAGGCCAGGGTGTCGGCCCAGGGGTCGTCCACCGTCTCGTCGGCCTGCCTGTCGGCTGCCGTGGCCCAGAGCCGCTCGGGCAGGACGTGCCCGACGCCCGAGCGGAACGCGGCGTCCGCCTCGGCCCAGAGCTGGTCACGGTTGGCACCGATCCAGTCGAGGTCGACCCTGGAGCCCCTGGCCATCTCCAGCGGCCAGAAGCGTCGCCCGCCGGTCGGGTCGCTCAGGTAGCCGCCCTCGTTGACCGTGCCCGCGAACACGACGCGGCGCGGGTGGTCCTCGACCGTCCTGCCGTAGGGCGCCCGGTAGCGGTCGGCCGCCCTCGACATGAACGCCTTCAGCACGTCCATGTCACCGGCCCGCAGGCCGGCGAGCTCGGCGAACTCGTGGACCCAGACGCCCTCCAGGTTCATCGGGGCGTCCTTCGACCTCAGGTCGCCGAGCTCCGCGTCGCTGAACCAGTCGGGGGAGAACAGGTCCCGGAAGCCGGTGGACTTGAGCGAGCCCTGGGGGCCCTTCACCACCGGCATGGTGTCGAGCTTGCAGCCCGGCCGCCGCTGGCGGGCCACCGCGCCCACCATGAAGCAGCGCGAGACGGCCCTGGTGTACTCGTCGTCCCCGCACGGGAAGCCGTCGGTGAAAAGCCGCTCCATCCTCGACACGCCGTCCCAGGCGAGCGCGTCCAGGTAGTCCAGTACCGGGTTGAACTTGTCGGCGTAGGCCAGCGTCATCACGGCCTCGATCACGTTCTCCTTTGACGGCTGGTAGTCGTTGCCCTGCCTCTGCTCCATGAGCAGCAGCCTGACCAGCCGCGAGGTGTGGTCGGTCAGCTCCCGACCGTAGCCCTCGTCCCAGGGCAGGTCGCCCGCGAAGACCACCCGCTGCTTCAGCTCGTCGAAGCGCGGTCGGAGCCTGGAACCGTTCACGGCCCTGAGGGCGTTCTTCGGGGTGTCCGGGGCGACCGAGGTCTTCGGGTGGACCGTCAGCCCGCCCTCGTGGACGGGGCGCACCCTACGCACGGCGGGAGTGCTGGGGCCGACGAGCTCGCCTTCCTCGTCGTCGACGTCCGCGAAGTCCTCCTCGGCACTTGGCCGACAGATTATGTCCCCCACCTCGTGGTCCCGCATGATCTTGTGGAGCGTCCTGTACGTGACGCGGGCGCCGTCGTTGTCGGCGTGCAGGCTGTCCCAGCGCAGGCCGACCAGCGTACCGTGGTCCGCGTACTCGGGGTCGCCGGTGCACCAGTCGATGAACTCCTGGCGGCCGTCGCCCGCGGTGGCGTGGTGGCACGCCTGCATGAGCGTCAGCCACGCGTCGTGCTCCCTGAAGTCCTCCGGGTCCAGGGCGTCGAGCATCTCGGCCAGTTCCTCCTGGTCGTGCTCGCCGCCGCCCGTCGGCGCCGATCCCTCTGGCCTTCGGACCAGTTCGAGCAGGCTGTCGGGCGCCGGGTCGGCGCCGAACGCGTCGAGTACGGGCCCTTCGGGGTCCCAGAGGTATGGCCTCCGCGTGTCGGGGTGGATCGAGCCGGGCGCCACGACCTGGCGGCCGAAAGACTTGAACTCGACGCCGGGGTACTGCCCCTCGCCCAGGCTGTCCCTGGTGAAGACGTCCTCGGGCTTGGTCATGTAGACGTGCAGGCCACCGCTGCCCGTGGCCACCGTGGGGTAGAGGCCGGGGTCGATGCCCGTCCACAGGACGAGCTCGACGAACGGGCTGCCCGGCGAGTATAGGTCCTCGCCCTCGGGGAAGTTCCGCGGGTCCACGTCCAGCACGAGGTCGACATTTGTGAGCCTCACGCCCACGTTGTCGCCGGCCTCCATGTGCGCCACCTGGTCGGCGGACTTGTAGGGCCGCTTCGTCCAGTTCCCGTGGATGGGGCTCTTGCCCCGCTTTCGCCTTTTGCCCTTGTGCTCGTCCTCGTGGGCGTGGTTGTGCAGCGGGATGAGCTGGTAGCCCGCCTCGATCAGCGGTGCCAGCTCCGCCGGTAGGGTCTTCGGTTCTCCGGCCATGGGTCAGCCCCGCTTGCCAGCGAGGTACGCCCGGACGGCCTCGCGGGTGTAGAACACCTCGCGGCCCACCTTGACGAACTCGGGGCCCGCGTCGGGCGAGCGGCCGGTGTTGCGGCGGGAGCGGTAGACGGCCAGCACCGTCTCCGGGTGGCCGGTCATCTCGCTCGCCTGCCTCGGGGTCAGGAGGTCGGCGAACGAGGGTATGGAGGGGGCCGTCCGCGCGGCATACTCGGGATCAGTCACAGGGTCTTCCTTTCCAAAAGGGTGGATCACGGAGCCGGCCGCGGGAGGCGGTCCTTGCGGCCGGCTTGCTCTCAACGAACACTGTCGTGACGGTCCGGCGCCGTAAGCCAACGTGGGTGCGGGCGCGCTCCAACGCTGGCAGACTACCCGGCGGTTCGGGGACGCTAACGGGAGAGGGCGCGCTCGACGCGACGCCTCTCACGCTCCAGTCGCGCCTCGACCCGCGACCACTCCCCCGGGGCCCGGCGCTTGGCCTCCTCGACCAGCGCCTCGTCCTCCCAGAAGTCCGGGTTCTCGGCCCGCGACGACCGCAGGGCGTCCGACGCCGGGCCCAGCCGAACCGTGTACGTCGGGCGCGTCGTGGCGGTCGCCGCCAGCCGCTCGACCGACAGGGGGAACTCCCCCGTCCGCCGGGCGAGGAGCCGCAGCGTCTCGCAGTCGAAGGCGTTGAAGCCGACCCTGTAGCACGCCTCGACGACGCCGTCGGTCGCGTCCATGGCGATCAGCTCCGGCACGGTGTCCAGGAGCCGCGCGGCGAGCTCCGCCCGCTCCCCCTCGTGCGAGTAGTCCGGGTCGGGAGCGCGGGTCTGTTGGAGGGTGCGGACCCTGGTCATGCCGCGCCCTCCATCATGAAGGCGTCGAGGTCGTCCCGGTGGTATCGCACCATCCGGCCGACGGCGCGGTAGCGGGGTCCGTTGCCCTTGCTGCGCCAGTTGGCGAGGGTCCCGGCGGACACGCTGAGATAGGCTGCGGCCTGCTCGGTCGTCAGCCACGGGCTGGTGAAGGTCTGGGGTTCTGCCTGGAGGTCCATGGCACATCTCCTTGTTCGGGCGCCGGGGCGTCCGTCTGAATGAATGTGCCGTTTGATCTCTCTCGATTTAAGGACGCCCACTCGCCGGCGGCAGAGTTCGAACCGACGGGACCCTGCGGCCCGGGATGCGCCCGGGCGTTTTTGTGCTCTCAGGTTATCGAGTGTGGTCCGGAATGGTTACCAACGAGTTCAGCCTGCGCGCCGTCGTTCACGCAACGCCCGCCCTCGCCAGGACCAGGTCCTCCAGCGCCTGAGCGTGCGGGCGGAGGGCCTCCACCAGGTGCGTCTGGTGGACGTAGCCGCCGCTGGCGCCGGGGAGCCTCTGGCCCAGCAGGAGCGCGCCCTCGGCGTAGGGCACGCCCGCCGCGATCATCATCGTGCGGCAGTGGTGGCGGAGCGCGTGGGGGGACGGGACGCCGCCCCGCTTCGGCTCGGCCACGTGACCGGAGGCGGCGCCCGGCGAAGGCCAGAGCCAGGGCGAGTTCAGCGGCCCGTCCTCCTCCATACGTTTCGCCAGCGTCGCAGTGAGCCAGCGCCCGGTCGGGAACGACCACGACCCGCCCGTCTTCATGTGGGTGAAGGTCAGGACGCCCCGCCCGGCGTCGAAGTCGGCGCGCCTCACGCCCAGCAGCGAGGTCCGCCTCGCCCCGGTCAGCAGGAACGCCCGCTGGAGGTCCCGCATGAGCGGCGACATGGCCTCCGTTGTGGACCAGAAGCCGGCCACGTCCAGCTCGCCCACCTCACGCTTCGGCGTGGCGGGCACGCGGATGGCGTCCACCGGGTTCGCACCTATCGTCTCGTCGTGCCTCCGGGCCGTGTTCACGAGCGCTCGGACTGTGCGCATCACCGACGCGCCCGTGGTCTTGCCGTGGCGCCTGGTGAGCTGCTCCATGAGCTCTCGGCAGTCCTGGCGCGTGATGTCAGCCACCGCCCGGCGCCGGAGACGCCCGAGGTAGTTGTCCATGTGGTATCGGTAGTTCCGCTCCGTGGCGTCGGACAGGTCCCGCTCGCGCAGGTGCTCCTTGAGCGCCTGCTCCAGCGTGATGCCGGTGGACTCCGGTCCGGCCGTCGGGTCCACGCCCGACTGGATCGTGGCCATGAGCCTGCGGGCCTCGTTCCTCGCCTCGGCCAGGCGCACGAGGTCGGTGCGGCCGATCTTCACCCGCACGGAGCGGACGAGGCGCTTGTCACTGCGGACGTCGCCCTGCACGGCGAAGGTCTTGGTGGTCTTGTGGGCGATGCACATGAGGCCCTTGACCTCGGTGTCGCGGTGGATGCCCGAGCCGAGCGGGAGGTCCCTGAGGCGGGCCTCGGTGAACTTGAAGATGGCCATGGAAAGTACAGTCCCGAGTACAGCGTTTGCGGTTGATCCTGATGAACCAGGATGGTGCTACCGGGAGAATGTTGCCTTGTTTTCAAGGGACCGTACGCCCCGAATGAGCGTCGGTGAGCCCAATTTTGCTCATAACTTCAGACTGTTAATCAATTGGTCGTAGGTTCGATCCCTACCGCCGGAGCCAAATTCCCCGAATAGCGCGCAAACCCGAACGGATCGAGCAGGCTCATCGGGCCGCGATCGTGAGCGTGCTGGCGATGCCGGCCGGCGACGGCGCGTGTCCGGACCGAGAAAGCTTGCGGGACGGGGAATCCTCCGCGCGTGCGAATCCGTGAAACTTTCCCGCTCGGCGCGACGGGCGGAAAACCGGTCCGAACGCCACCGCGCCTCCCGAAACCGCCAAGAAACAGAAAACCGTGCCGAATTCAGTGCCCAAGAAAGCGGCATTGCCGAAAAACGGCCCTCGGACCGCACGCCGCACGTTCCGCAGCGCAGCGATCTGGGCGAACGTGGATATGTCAGCAATCCCGGAGTTCGTCTCCTCCCTTCCTTGCAACTTCGGGGCCTGATGCGAAAAACCTGCTGGCGACCCGTCTCCTCGTCTCTCTTCCAACTGGCCGGGTCGTCAGCTCTTTTTCTTCGAGGCTTCAGTCGCGTCTTCCGGCGGCATGGCCGGACGGACAAAGCAGCCGGTCACAGTCTCGGGCGCGTCACGGCGAATTGAGGCCATTGCAGGGCAATGTCCAACTGTCTGAAAACGCTTCGTTATCAGATGATGCCATCGCGCAACTTGCACGCGAATGACACAATCGCGCCATATTGTTTCCATGTTTGTGGTCGATTCGAAGCCTCACCTGGGGTTCACTGATTGCGTTTACATGACGCATGGGAGTTATTTTTATGCCCGCAACACCCCAACCCGCACCGCCCAAGGGCGCCAATCCCGAAAAGCCACGCCCCCGCCCCGTCCGCTTCAGCGACTGGGCCAGCATCTGACGGGCCCCCTCGCGGGATCGACCGCATGGGACGCCTGCACATGACTGCAGCGCGGCCCGCCGATGGGACGGACCCGGTCACCGCGATCCGGAATATCGGACCCGCGCAAGCCGCAGCCCTTGCCCATGCTGGCATCCACACCGCGTCCCACCTGCGCGAGATCGGCGCAGATGCGGCTTATGCAGCAATTCTGCGATCCGGCACGCGGCCGCATTTCATCGCCTACTATACGCTCGTCATGGGGTTGCAAGGGCGCCCCTGGAACGACTGTGCGGGCGAGGAAAAGCTGCGCCTTCGCAAAAGCTTCGACGCCCTCGTGGCACAAACGAACGGAACCCGTGCCGGCCCGCCGCGAGGCATCGACGCCATCCTCGACCGGATCGGCACCGGCCCCCGCCGCTGATCCTCGCTGCTACATCGCGCCGCATGCTGCAACGCGGCTAAATTGATCCAGGTCAAACAAATCCCTCCCCACATCTTTCAACAGATTCTCGCCCGCGCGTCGTGCGGGATAATGTCGTTTCAACTGGAGACAGCCACCATGCGCCTTCTGACGCTGACAGCAATCACCGCCCTTGCCACCGCTTTTGCAGGTGCGGCCTCGGCGCAGGATGATGACTTGCGCGAATTCGCCAATGAATTGTTCGATCCGATCCCGATCACCCCGCCGGATCTGCCGAACAACATCATCAGCCGTCAGCGCGTGGACCTCGGCGCGATGCTGTTCTTCGACCCGCGCATGTCGCGCTCTGGCCTGTTCTCCTGCCAGTCCTGCCACAATGTGGGCCTCGGCGGCGGCGACGGGCTCGAGACCTCGATCGGCCATGGCTGGCAGGCCGGTCCGCGCAACTCGCCCACCGTCTACAACGCCGTGTTCAACATCGCCCAGTTCTGGGACGGCCGCGCGCAGGACCTCATGGAACAGGCCATGGGCCCGGTCGTCGCCGGCGTCGAGATGAACAACACGCCCGAGCGCCTGCTCGAGACGCTGAACTCGATGGAGGAATACGTCACCGCCTTCGAGGAGGCCTTCCCCGGTGAGGAAGACCCGGTCACCTTCGAGAATTTCGCCCGCGCCATCGAATCCTTCGAGGCCACCCTGATCACGCCGAACTCGCGCTTCGACCAGTATCTCAAGGGCATCGACGCCCTGACGGAACAGGAAGTGCGCGGGCTCGAGTCCTTCATCGACCAGGGCTGCGCCTCGTGTCACGCAGGCATCAACATGGGCGGCGAAGCCTACTATCCCTTCGGCCTCGTGGAGCGCCCCGGCGCGAATGTTCTGCCCGAGGGCGACCGCGGCCGGTTCCAGGTCACCGCCACGGCGGCCGACGACTACGTCTTCCGCGCCTCGCCGCTCCGCAACATCGAGCTGACCGCGCCCTATTTCCACTCCGGCGTGGTCTGGTCGCTGGAAGAAGCGGTCGCGGTGATGGGCGTCTCGCAGCTGGGCGCGGACCTCTCCGAGCAGGAAATCGAAGACATCGCCGCCTTCCTGCGCACGCTGACCGGCGAGATCCCCGAGGTCGTGCACCCGACGCTGCCGGCCTCTACGGACGCGACCCCGCGCCCAGAGCCGATGTGATCCATGCCGCGGGTCGGCCCATGGCCGGCCCGCACCATCCCCACGAAAAAGGGCCGCTCCACCGGGCGGCCCTTTCCGTATGACGGCGTGGCGACGGGTCAGCCGACCAGTTCGGTCCCCGCGAAGAAATAGGCGATCTCCTCGGCCGCGGTTTCCGGCGCGTCGGAGCCGTGGACGGAGTTTTCGCCCTTGGACAGCGCGAATTCCTTGCGGATCGTGCCCTCCGCCGCTTCCGCCGGGTCGGTCGCGCCCATCACTTCGCGGTATGTCGCGATGGCATCCTCGCCTTCCAGAACCTGCACCACGACGGGCTCGGACGCCATGAAGTCGCAGAGCTCACCGTAGAAGGGACGTTCCTTGTGGACGGCGTAGAACTGGCCTGCCTGCGCCGCGGTCATGTGGATGCGCTTCTGCGCGATGATGCGCAGGCCCGCGGCCTCGATCTTGGCGTTGATCGCGCCGGTGAGGTTACGCTTGGTGGCGTCGGGCTTGATGATCGAAAAGGTGCGCTCAAGGGCCATGATGGTGCCTCATCTCAAAGTGAGGAGCGGCCCCAAGCCGCTCCTTTCTGAATCGCTGGCCGCGTAGCACCTGCCGCCCCGGATGAAAACCCGCTAATCGGCCCGTGCCCGACTGGTCAGTCGAGGGCTCCCGTGCCGGTGGTTCCCGTCCCGGTCGTGCCTGTGCCCGTGGTACCCGTGCCGGTGGTCGTCTCGGGCTCCGGCGGCGGCGGGTATTCACGGTCCCTGAACACATATTCCGGAGCATCTTCCGCCTGCTCGCGGGTCAGGTCCAGGGTGATTTCGCTGCCGTCCCAGTCGATCTGCAGTTCGCTCCAGTCCACGGCAATGCTTTTCGCGCCGAGCCCGAGGAACCCGCCGACCGACAGCACCGCTGCCGTCACGTTGCCCTCTTCGGCATCGAGAATGACATCGTCGATCGCGCCGATCTCTTCTCCTTCGGTCGACATGACGGTGGCCCCGATGACCCAGTCGCCGCGAAGTTCGTCCGCGCCCTGGTTTTCCATCACAACATCCTGCGCAAAAGCGGGGACGGCCACGAGCGCGACCGCCGTTGCTGTCGTAATCATCTTGGTGTTCATGATCAGGCTTCCTTCCACAAACGCGACACGAACGGTGTCGCCCATGGGAAAAACAGCTTCAGTGCCGCAAATGTTCCTTGGACACGCGAAGCCCTACCGCCATGCCGCATCGTGGTCGGCGAATTCTTGCCATCATGTCGGCGTCCGACGCGGTGCGCGCAGCCGTGTCAGCCCCATGTTGACGCTGACGCGCCGATCGGGCATGGCCCGCGCATGCTGCAAATCGTGGACATCTCATACGCCATTGCCGGCAACCCCCTGTTCGACGGCGCCAGCGCCACGATCCCCGCGGGCCACAAGGTCGGCATAGTGGGGCGCAACGGCGCGGGCAAGACCACGCTTTTCCGGCTGATCCGGGGGCAGCTCACGCTCGATGGCGGCAGCATCTCGGTGCCCGCCCGCGCCCGCATCGGGGGTGTCTCGCAGGAGGCGCCGGGCACCGAGCTCTCGCTGCTCGAGACGGTGCTGGCGGCGGATGAAGAACGCGCGGCGCTTCTGGGCGATACCAGCGACGACCCCGACCGCATCGCGGAGGTGCAGACGCGGCTTGCCGATATCGACGCCTGGTCGGGCGAGGCGCGGGCCTCGGCCATCCTCAAGGGCCTCGGTTTCACCAAGGAGGAACAGGCGATGCCCTGTTCCGCCTTTTCGGGCGGCTGGCGGATGCGCGTGGCGCTGGCCGGTGTCCTTTTTGCACAGCCCGACCTGCTGCTGCTCGACGAACCCACGAACTACCTCGATCTCGAAGGCGCGCTCTGGCTGGAAAGCTACCTCGCGCGCTACCCGCATACGGTGCTGATCATCAGCCATGATCGCGGACTGCTGAACCGGGCGGTCGATCACATCCTGCACCTCGAGGGGCGGGAGCTGACACTCTATTCCGGCGGCTACGATGCATTCGCGCGGGCACGCGCCGAAACCCGCGCCGTGCAGGCCGCCGCCGCCAAGAAGCAGGAGGCGCAGCGCGCCCATCTGCAGGCCTTCGTCGACCGGTTCAAGGCCAAGGCGTCCAAGGCGAAACAGGCGCAGAGCCGGGTGAAGATGCTGGAGCGGATGGAGACGATCCGCATGCCCGAGGACGCCGCGCGCACGGTGTTTTCCTTCCCCGAACCCGAGGACCTGTCGCCACCCATCGTGAACCTCGACAACGCCGCCGTGGGCTATGGCGGCGCGCCGGTGCTGAGCCGCCTGTCGCTCAGGATCGACCAGGACGACCGCATCGCGCTTCTGGGTCGGAACGGAGAGGGAAAATCGACGCTTTCCAAGTTGTTGTCGGGCAAGCTTCAGGCCTGTGAGGGGCGCGTCACGGCGTCCTCCAAACTTCGGATCGGGTATTTCGCGCAACATCAGGTCGACGAGTTGCACGCCGACGAGACGCCGCTTCAGCACCTGCGCCGCGAACGCCCCGAGGAAGCGCCGCCGAAACTGCGCGCGCGGCTGGCGAGCTTCGGGCTCATGGCCGAACAGGCGGAGACCGTGGTGGCGAAGCTCTCGGGCGGGCAGAAGGCGCGGCTGTCGCTGCTATTGGCCACGCTCGACGCGCCGCATCTGCTGATCCTTGACGAGCCCACCAACCACCTGGACATCGAAAGCCGCGAGGCGCTGGTGGAGGCGCTGACCGCCTATTCCGGCGCCGTGGTGCTGGTCAGCCACGACATGCACCTGCTGAGCCTCGTCGCCGACCGGCTCTGGCTGGTGAAGGACGGCCGGGTGGCACCCTATGAGGGCGATCTGGAGAGTTACCGCGCGCTTCTTCTGACGGGTGAGGAAAAACCTGCAAAGACCGAAAAACCCGCGAAAAAGCCGCTTACCCATGATCAGGTCAAGGACCTGCGCAGCGAGGTCCGCAGATGCGAGGCGCGTCTCGCCAAGATCGAGGAGATGCGCGACAAGCTTGCCACGAAACTCGCCGATCCCGAGCTTTACGAGCAGGCGCGCGCGGGCGAGCTTGGCACCTGGCAGAAGAAATACGCCGAGGTGATGGAGGGGCTCGACCGCGCCGAGGCGATGTGGGTGGCCGCCGCCGAACGGCTGGAACGGGCCGAGGCCGGCTGAGCCCCCGTCCGGGTATCTGCACGGACGGCAGCGCGAAACCGGTTCCCACGTCCGGGTGACCCGCTTAGGGTGCGCCGCAATGGAACTGGCCGGCTACATCCCCGCCTTCGTGGCACTTTTCGTGATCATCGACCCGATCGGGCTGGCGCCGCTTTTCGTGGCGCTGACGGCGGGCCAGACGGTGGGCGAACGGCGGGTCGTGGCACTGCGGGCCTGCCTTGTCGCCTTCGGCATCCTCACGCTCTTCGGGCTGGCGGGCGAGGCGGTGCTGAATTTCCTCGGCATCTCCATGCCCGCCTTCCGTATCGCGGGTGGCGTGCTTCTGTTCCTGACCGCGCTCGACATGCTGTTCGAACGCCGCAGCCAGAGACGGCAGGGTCAGGCCGACACGGCCCATCCCGACGATCCGTCCGTCTTTCCGCTCGCCATCCCGCTCATCGCGGGGCCGGGCGCGATCGCCACGATGATCCTGCTGACGGGTCAGGATGGGGCGGACGTGTTGCATATCGCGATCGTGCACGGGGTGATGGCGCTGGTGCTGGCTTGTGTCTTCGGGCTGTTCCTGCTGGCGGCACCGCTGGAGCGCGCGCTGGGACCCACGGGGATCAACGTGGTCACGCGGCTTCTGGGGATGCTTCTGGCCGCGCTTTCGGTGCAATTCGTCATCGACGGGATGCGCGACTTGCAGGTGATCTGAACGCGCGCGATGCTATATGTGGGTCATGGACGCTCTGACCTCCCTTTCCGGCGACCAGATCGGAAACCTTGTCTACCTTGCCCTTCTGGTCACGGCGATCGGTGGCTGGCTGCTGGTGTCGCAGCGCGGCAACCTCGGGCGCATCGCGCAATACGCCGCGATCTGGGGATTCATCTTCCTCGGTGCGATCGTCGCCGTGGGGCTCTGGAGCGACATCCGCCAGACCGTGACCCCGCGCCAGTCGGTGATGATGGAAGGCGCGCGCGTGGAAGTGCCGCGAAGCGCCGACGGACATTACTACCTGACGATGGAGGTCAACGGCGCGCCAATCCGTTTCGTCGTCGACACCGGCGCGACCGAACTGGTGCTGAGCCGTGCGGACGCCGAACGCGCGGGGATCGACACCGGCGGGCTGATCTATTCGGGCCGCGCCTTCACCGCCAACGGCATGGTTGAAACGGCGCCCGTGACGCTTGACCGGATTGCGCTCGGCAAGGCCACGGATACCGGCGTTCGGGCGGTCGTCAACGGCGCCGAGATGCAGGGCAGCCTGCTGGGCATGAGCTACCTGCAGCGCTTCGACCGGCTGGAGATTTCCGGCGGTCGTCTGGTGCTGGAACGCTAGGTTTCGACGCCCGCGCTGTGGCCCTTGCGCGCCCGGAAGGATCGGCATGGATCGCGCAGCGTGGCATTTGCCTTTTGTTTTGCGGACGTTTTTGACAATTCTGGAATATCCTGTATCACTCAGGACATCGAAGGGGCCGGCGTCAGCGCAAAAGAGCATCCATCCCGAGGCAGAGCAAAATGGCGAATTACAGCGTTTGGCTGCTGGAGGCGTCCAGTATTACCGTGAGCGGCGGAAAATCCCTGAGTGGTGTCACTCAAGGGGATGGCAGTCATCTGGTCGGTGAAACCATTCGCCTCGATACCGATGACTGGATTGAAAGCTTCATCAGCGATGTCGGCTCCGATACCAGTTTCGACGACAATGACGGGAACCAACGCCTTGATGGCGCGCAGACAATCGACGGTGTCGACTATGCCAGCGGAACGGGCGTCGAGGCGGAGTACCGGATCACGCTTCGCCATCCCGCAACGGGCGAGACCTGGGATGCCGTGGGCTACAACGTCAAGAACTCCTCACCGGCTTACGCCACGATCGAGGGACTATCCTTTGTCGGCCCACCCGGTGCGTTTCCGCCTGTGGGGGTCGACCTCGTGGTGGACGCGGCCTTCGAAGGGCCGGGCAGTTTCGGGCAACCTCCGATCGAAGCGGACGCGCTTGCGTCGCCCATCTGTTTCACCCGCGGCACGCTGATCGCAACGCCACGCGGGCAACGCCCGATCGAAACCCTGGCGCCCGGAGATCTGGTGTGCACGGCGGATGAAGGCGCAGTGCCGATCCGCTGGATCGGGCATCAACGCTTCGACGGGGCGGCGCTGGCCGACAATCCGAAACTGTGGCCCGTGCACATCCGGGCCGGGGCGCTTGGTCTGAACCTGCCGGCGGTCGATCTCGTGCTGTCGCGGCAGCACCGCGTTCTCGTGCGCTCGCGCATTGCCGAACGGATGTTCGGCGCGGCGGAAGTTCTCGTGCCGGCGGTCAAGCTCATCGACCTGCCGGGCATTGACCTCGTCGTGGAGCCCGAGGTCGCGGAGTACTGGCATTTCCTGCTCGACGATCATCACGTCGTCTTCTCGAACGGCGCCCCGACAGAGAGCCTCTTCACCGGCAAGGAGGCCCTCAAAGCGGTCTCGCCGGAAGCGCGGGATGAAATCCGCCTGTTGTTCCCGCAGATCGGCGATCCCGATTTCGTCCCCAAGACGGCCCGTCCGACCCCGCCAAATGGCAAGCATATCGCCCGGCTGGTGTCGCGCCATACCAAGAACGGCAAGGACGTGTTGACGACGGCATAGGCCTCGACGGGTGCAGGGGAACGCCTATCCCCTGGCGGCGCTTTCCGCCTTCATCTTCCAGCTGCCGGTTTCTTCCGACCAGTATTTCGCCGCAGCGCCCGCCCCGGTGAGCGTGCGCCATTGCGCGCGCGCGGCCTCGACCGCGCCGGGATCGTGGCCATCGAACAGGATCATCACGCGGGCATGGGCGGCGACCTCATCGGCCGTGACATCCGCGCCCTCGACCGAGACGAGGCAATCGGGCGCATTGGGCGCCGGGCCTGTCGTCAGAAGCACGGGCTGATCGGCGTCATATGCCCCGCCTGCGCGCCCGTGCGGCAGGAACCCGTCGCCAAGCCAGAGCTGCGCATCGAGCCGCCCGAGCGTTTCGTCGGTGCGCCCGCGCACCGCCACGCGCCAGGGCTGGGCGAGCGATTTCTCCAGCAAGACCCGCAGCGTGACCTCCAGCGGCTGGCGCGTCAGCTGGTAGAAATACGCCTCGCCCATGGGCCGCCTCAGACCTCCTCGTAGCCGTCGCGCACCAGCCGGTCGAGCGCAAGCACCCCCCAGCCCGTCGCGCCCTTGGGCGCCAGCGTCGTGTCCGATTTCACGCTGGCCACCCCGGCGATGTCGAGATGGATCCACGGGCAGTCGTCCTTCACGAAACGGCCAAGGAACTGGGCCGCCGTGATCGACCCGGCATCGCGCCCGCCCACGTTCTTCATGTCCGCGATCCGGCTTTTCAGCTTGTCGTCATAGGCTTGGCCCAGCGGCATCCGCCACGCGCCCTCTCCTTCGGTCTTCGCGGCCTTGAGAAAGGCGTTGCAGAAGGCGTCGTTGTTGGAAAAGACGCCCGCGTTCTCGTGGCCGAGGCTGATGATGATGGCCCCGGTCAGCGTGGCGAGATCGATCATTCCGGAGGGTTTGAAGCGCTCCTGCGCGTACCACATCACGTCGCACAGAACGAGGCGCCCCTCGGCATCGGTGTTGATGACCTCGACCGTGTCGCCCTTCATGGATTTCACCACGTCGCCGGGGCGCTGCGCGCGACCGTCGGGCATGTTCTCGACGAGGCCCACCAGGGCCACGACATTGGCCTTGGCCTTGCGCCCGGCGATGGCCTTCATCGCGCCCGCGACGGTGCCGGCGCCGCCCATGTCCATGGTCATGTCTTCCATGCCGCCGGCGGGCTTGAGGCTGATGCCGCCCGTGTCGAAGACCACACCCTTGCCGACGAGCGCCAGCGGCGGCTCGTCCCCGCCGCCCTTCCATTGCATGACCACGACCTTGGAGGGGCTCTCGGACCCCTGCCCCACGGCCAGCAGCGTGCGCATGCCGAGCTTCTCGAGATCGACCTCCTCCAGCACCTCGACCTCGACGCCATGATCGATCAGCCCTTCGAGACGCTTGGCGAAATCGGTCGTGGTCAGCACGTTGGAGGGTTCGTTGACGAGGTCACGGGTGAAGAACACGCCATCGGCCAGCGGCGCGAGCCCGGCCCAGTTCGCCGCCGTGTCCTCGGGCTTGGTGACCAGCAGCGTGGCATCCTCGGCGGGCGCGGTCTCGCCGGTCTTGTGGTCGGCGAAATCGTAGCAGCGCAGGACAAGCCCGAGGCCCAGTTCCTCGGCCCGCGCCGTGGAGCCCGCGCAGATCGTCAGGTGCCCCTTGCCGCGCGCCTTGGCCAGCGAAGCACCGGCCTTGCGCGCCTCCTCGACGCTGGGGCGGCGCGGCAGCTTGCAGACGATCAGCGCCTCGGCGGCGAGGCCGGCCGGGAAGGACAGGCTCACCGTGTCGCCCACCTTGGCCTTGTCGAAGCTCTCGGCCTCCGCCAGCCGCGCCAGCGCGCCCTTGGTCAGGCGGTTCAGGCGCCGCCCGGCGGGGTCGAGCTTGCCCTCGGGCGGGACGATGACGGCGAGTTTGCCCTCGATGCCGGAAAGGGCATCGAGATCGGTTTCGGTGAAGCTGAGCGTGATCGGCTTGGTCATGGTGATTTCGCGTCCTGTTGGCTTGTCTGCGCCCCGGCATGCGCCGCGTGTCTTTCCGGTCGCGACATTAGGACGGCCCGCGCCGGATGGCCAGATCGCCCTGTCACCTGCCGGCGGATTGGTCTACCATCCAGATACGGCCTTCCACGACGGCGTGGGCGCATCATCTGGGGGATGCGGGCCAGCGGCGCCCGGAAGCGGGGCGCGTCTGTCGTCGTCGCCCCATACCGCCGCCCCGGAAGAGGCAGGAGTACAGGCTTGGGCCAGTTCGATCGCTATATCCTGACGCAGCTGATCGTGCTTTTCGGGTTCTTCAGCCTCGTGCTGATCTCGGTCTACTGGATCGAGGCGGCGGTGGACCTGTTCGACACGCTGATCGCCGATGGCCAGAACCTCGGCGTGTTCCTCGAGTTCACCGCGCTGGCGCTGCCGCAGATCATGATGCTGGTGCTGCCGATCGCGGCCTTCGTGGCGACGCTCTACATCTTCAACCGGATGATCGGCGAGAGCGAGCTCGTGGTGATGCAGACCGCGGGTCTCTCGGCCTGGCGGCTGATGCGCCCGGTGCTGGTCTTCGGCCTGTTTCTGGCCGCATTGCTGGGCATTCTGGCCAATATCCTCGCGCCGGCCGCGCGCAGCCAGTTCATCGACCGCTCGGCCGAGGTGCAGGAGGATCTGACGGGCCGCTTCCTGCGCGCGGGCGAGTTCATCCATCCCACCGCCGGCCTGACCGTCTATATCCGCGAGATCTCGGAGCTGGGCGAATTTCGCGACCTGTTCCTGCAGGACCGCTCGCAGCCGGACGTGGAGACCACCTATACCGCGACGACCGCCCTTCTGGTGCGGTCCGAGGCCGGGCCACGGCTGGTGATGTTCGACGGCATGGCGCAGTCGCTCGACCGGGAAACCGGGCTTCTGTCGACCGTGACCTTCGCCGATTTCACCTATGACGTGGCAGCACTGATCGCCGAGGGTCGGGGGCGCAACTACGATGTGCGGGAGCTGCCCACCGCGCTGCTGATCCGGGCCGATGCCGAAATGGCCGGGCAGATGGGGCTGCCGTTGGCCCGGATGCTGTTCGAGGGCCATGACCGGATCGCGCGGGCCATCTTCTCGATCTTCCCGCCGCTGATCGCGGCGGCCTGCCTGATGCTGGGCCATTTCTCGCGCTTCGGCGTCTGGCGGCAGATCCTGCTGGCCGTGGTGCTGGTCGTGCCGCTTCAGGTGATCTGGAACGCCTCGGAGGCGGTGGCGCGGGCCGACGCGGACCTCTGGTATCTCGCCTATGCGCAACCCGTGGCGGCACTTGGCATCGCGACGGTCCTGATCGTGCTGGCCGGCGCGCGACGCGATATCCTCAAGGGGATCGTGCGACGGGTCCGCCCGCGAGGCGCCGTGGCATGATCCTTCATATGTATATCGCTCGGAGGTTCCTGCGCTCCCTCGGCATCGTGATCGCGGTTTTCGTGGGCATCCTGCTGCCCATCGACATCGCCGAGCAGATGCGCCGCATCGGCGGCGATCAGGGCCTCGGCGCGGTGGTGGAACTGTCGCTTCTGAACCTTCCGCTCGCGCTCTACCAGTGGCTGCCGCTTTTCGTGATGCTGGCCACGCTGGTGCTGTTTTTGGGTCTCGCGCGCACGTCCGAGCTGGTGGTGGTGCGCGGCGCGGGACGCTCCGCCATCCGTTCGGTCGCCTCGCCGGTGCTTGTCGCCTTCGGTATCGGTGTGCTGGCGCTCCTGATCCTGAACCCGATCGTGGCGGCGACGGCGCGCGAGTACCAGATGACGGTGGCCCGCTATCAGGGGGCCGAGCAGCGCACCGTCTCGGTCAGCGCCGAGGGGCTCTGGCTCCGGCAGGGCACCCTGTCGGAGCAGACGGTCATCCACGCCGAGGGCACCAATTCAGACGGCACGCATCTGTTCGACGCGAATTTCTTCACGTTCGACGCAGACGGCCTGCTGACCGAGCGGATCAGCGCGGGCGAGGCGCTGCTGGTGGGCGGCGCGTGGGAGCTTCGGGACGTGAAGCTCTGGCCCTTCGTGGGCGTCGACAATGCAGAAGTCGCATCAGTACGGCACGACCAGCTGGTCCTGCCTTCGACGCTGACCGCCGAGCAGATCCGCGACAGTTTCGGGCGGCCCTACACGGTTCCGATCTACGAGCTGCCGGGCTTCATCGCGCAGCTCAACGCCGCGGGCTTCGCCGCGGTTCAGCACCGCATCTGGTTGCAGATGCAGATCTCAAATCCACTCATGCTTTCGGCCATGGTCCTGATCGGCGCGGGCTTCACCATGCGCCATACCCGCTTCGGGCGCACCGGAATCATGGTTCTTGCGGCGATTTTGCTCGGTTTTGGGGTGTATTTCATCCGCGATTTCGCGGAAGTTCTGGGGGAGAGCGGGCAGTTGCCCGCCGCCCTCGTCGCGTGGGCGCCGCCGGTGGCGGCGATCCTGCTAGCCATGGGCGTCTTGTTGCATACGGAAGATGGGTAGAGGCACGGATATCATCGGACGCGCGCGGCGGGCGACAGCCGCAGCGCTTCTTGCGGGCACGGCATGGCTGACGCCCGCACTGCCTGCTATCGCCCAGGGCGCGCCGGCCACGCTCATCGCAGACGACATCCGCTTCGACCAGGGCTCGGCCGCGATCACCGCACGGGGCGGCGTCGAGGTCTTCTTCGAAGGCGCGCGGCTTCGCGCCAGCTCCATCACCTATTCGCAGGTCGGCGACCGGATCACGGTCGAAGGACCGCTGACCCTGATCGACCCGTCGGGCGACGCCGTGATCGTCGCCGATTTCGCCGATCTCTCCGCCGATCTGCGCGACGGCGTGCTGCAATCCGCTCGCCTCGTGCTCGACCGGCAATTGCAGATCGCCGCCACCCAGATCGACCGCGTGGACGGGCGCTACAGTCAAGCCTACCAGGCCGTGGCCTCCTCCTGCGAGGTCTGCTTCGACAATCCCACGCCGCTGTGGGAAATCCGCGCCCGCCGCATCATCCACGACGAGGTGGAACAGCAGCTCTATTTCGAGGGCGCGCAGTTCCGCGTCATGGGCGTGCCGGTCATCTGGCTACCGCAGATGCGCCTTCCCGACCCGACGCTGGAGCGCGCCACGGGCTTTCTGGCGCCCTCGATCCGCGCCACCGACACCACGGGCACGCAGATCCGCGTTCCCTACTTCATCATGCTGGGCGATCACGCCGACCTGACGCTGACGCCATGGATCGGGCTTGGAGACAGCCAGACGATCGAGTTGCGCTACCGCCAGGCTTTTCGCAGGGGAGAGATCGAGGCCACGGGCTCGCTCACCTGGGACGACCTGACCGACGACGACATCCGCGGCCATGTCTTCGCCGACGGCACCTTCGATATCGGCCGCAACATCGATCTGAGCTTCCAGTTCGAAAGCGTGACCGATGACGGCTATCTCACCACCTACAGCCTGCCCGACACCGACCTGCTGGAAAGCAACATCCGCATCGGCCGGACCGAGAGGGACACGTTCTTCGACGTCGGGATCAGCAATCTGACTTCGCTGCGCGAGGGCGACGACAACGAGACGCTTCCCACCCGCGTGGCCGACGGCCGCTTCGTCCACCGGTTCGAGCCGGGCGCGCTTGGCGGCATCGCCGAGCTGCGATTCGACGCGCTGGGATATTTCCGGCCGCGCGCGACACCGGGCGACGCCGCGAACGGCAGGCCGGAGGCGACGGACGCCGCGCGTATCTCGGCGATACTCGACTGGCGCCGGGCCGAGGTGCTTGGAAACGGGCTCCTGCTGACCTTCGAGGCCGCGCTTGCCGGCGATCTGCACACCGCCCGGCAGGACGCGGAGCCCACATTGAACGATACAGAGGCGCGGCTGACGCCCTATGGCGCGATCGAGCTGCGCTATCCGTTGCAGCGCAGCGACGCGAACGGGGTGCGGCATATCCTCGAGCCCGCCATCCAGGTCGCCTGGTCCGAAACCCAAGGCGATCCGGTGGCGGTGGAAGACAGCGAGATCGTGGAGTTCGACGAGGCCAACCTCTTTGCCCTCGACCGCTTCCCCGGTTCGGACCGCCGCGAGCAGGGGGCACGCGCGGCCGTGGGCGTCGGCTATACCCGCATCGACCCGCTCGGCTGGTCGGCGGGGGTCACCGCGGGCATCGTGCTCAGGGCGGACGACCTTGCGCAGTTCACCCCTGGCTCCGGCCTCGACGGCGAAACCTCCGACTGGCTCCTGGCCACGCATCTCGCTCTTGGTGACAGCCTGCGCGTCATCAACCGCGCGCTTTTCGACCAGCAGCTCGACTTCACCTCGAACGAGCTGGTGCTGAACTGGCGCAATGACGTGGCGAACGTTGCCTCCACCTATACATGGCTCGAGGCGGACACCGCCGAAGGACGTGACGACGACCTCGGGGAATGGGCCTTCGACGCGGGTTATCGCTTCGACAGCGACTGGATAGCCGGCGTGAACTGGCGCTACGACTTCGCCGAGGCCGAGCCCACGCGCGCCGGCCTTCGCCTCGGCTACGAGAACGAATGCGTCGACGTGGAGCTTGCGGTCTCCCGGCGCTACACCACATCCACCACGCTCGACCCGGCGACGGAATTCGGCCTGACCGTGGCGCTGAACGGGTTCGGCGCGACGCGTGAGGGCCGCAGCCAGGCCCGCGGGTGCCGGTGATGACCCGGGGCCGGCGGCGACGAGCGGCCGCGTGCCGCGCATCGGGCGGAACGGCGCGGCGGGCTCTTGCGCCCGAGACGACAGCGCCCGATAAGGACGCCATGAACCGACAGACCGCCTCGACGCTCCCGACCCGCACGCTCCCGCGCGTCCTTTCCGTGGCCGCGGCTCTGATAATGGCCGCCACGCTTTCCGGCGCGCCCCAGGCCCAGGCACAAAGCCCCTTCGCGGTGGCTGCGCGCGTGAACGACGACATCGTGACGAATTACGAAATCCAGCAGCGCACGCGCTTCCTGACACTGCTGAACGCGCCCCCGGAGGTGGTGTCACGGGTCCCCGAAACACTCGTCAACGAACGGCTGCAGCGGCAGGCCGCCGAGCGCTTCGGCGTCGTCGCCACGCCCGACGAGATCGAGGACGGCGTTGCCGCTTTCGCCAGCCAGGCCAACATGAGCGCGCAGCAGTTCATCAATGCCATCGGCCAGGCCGGTGTCGCGCCCGAAACGGTGCGCGATTTCATCTCGATCGGCATCAGCTGGCGCAACGTGGTGCGCGCGCGCTTCTCCGAAAGCTCGCAAGTCACCGACGCCGAGATCGACCGCGCGCTGTCGGGCGAAGGGTCCGACTCGGCGGGCGTTGCGGCCGTAGACTACGCCACGATCCCGATCGTCGGCGGCCGCGGCGCGGACGCACTGTCCCGCGCGCAGGCCCTGCGCAACCGCGTCGACACCTGCGACGACCTCTACGGCGTGAGGCCCGAGGGGTTCGAACGGCAGGTCCTGCCCCCGTCCGAGATCCCGCAGGACATCGCAGCGGCCCTCAGCCGGCTCGATGCCGACGAGATGTCCTTCGACATCACCCGCGGCGACGGCACGCTCCTCTTGGTCGCCATGCTCTGCGGCCGCAGCACCGAGATCCCCGAAGGCGCCCGCGACGAGGTGCGCGAACAACTGTTCCAGAGCCGCATCGGCGCCTATGCCTCGGGCTTCCTCGAAGAGCTTCGGGCGGATGCGATCATCGTCTACGGTGACGGGTGAGCCCCCGTGGCCCCCGCGTCCCGCGCCCCCATAGCCCTGACCATCGGTGAACCCGCCGGGATCGGCCCGGAGATCGCCGTCGCGGCCTGGCAAAGGCTGGGCGCGCGCCGGCCCTTCTTCGTGCTGGGCGACCCGGGCCACCTGCGCGGGCTCGGCGCGCCCATCCGGACCATATCCGCACCCTCCGAAGCGGCCCATGCGTCCCTGTCCGGCCTGCCGGTCCTCGTCCATGAGTTCCCCGCCCCCGCCGTTCCGGGCCGGCCCGATCCGCGCAACGCCGAGGCCGTGATCGCCACCATCGCCCATGGCGTCGACCTGGTGATGCGCGGTCAGGCCGGGGCGCTGACCACGGGCCCGATCCACAAGAAGGCGCTGATCGACGGCGCGGGCTTCGCCTATCCCGGCCATACCGAATATCTCGCGCATCTGGCAGGCGTGGACCGCGTGGCCATGATGCTGGCCGGCCCCGATCTGCGCGTGGTGCCCGTGACCATACACATCCCCCTCAAGGAGGTGCCCGGCGCCCTCGACGCGCGGCTCCTGTCGGACACGATCCGCCTGACCGACGCGGCGCTGCGCCGCGATTTCGGCGTCGAGCACCCCCGCATCGCCGTGGCGGGCCTCAACCCGCACGCCGGCGAAGGCGGGGTCATGGGCCGCGAGGAGATCGAGATCATCGCCCCCGTCATCGAGGCCCTGCGCGCCGAGGGGCTGGGCGTGACCGGTCCGCACTCCGCCGACACGATGTTCCACGCCGCCGCCCGCGCCACCTACGACGCGGCCGTGGCGATGTATCACGACCAGGCGCTGATCCCGATCAAGACGCTGGCCTTCGACGAGGGTGTCAACGTCACGCTCGGCCTGCCCTTCGTGCGCACCTCCCCCGATCACGGGACCGCCTTCGACATCGCGGGCAAGGGCCGCGCCAATCCCGCCAGCCTGATCGCCGCGCTGGACATGGCCGCAGGCATGGCCGCCGCGCGCGCCGCCAGGCCATGAGCGCAACCGCCCCCTTTCATCCTGGCAAGAAACTCCCGCCGGAGGCACCGGCGCCGATGAGGGGCTTCATGCCCCGAGACGGCGCCTCCCCGCTCGCCGGAACGGATCCATGAGCGCGATCGACACCCTGCCCCCCCTGCGCGCGGTCATCGCCTCCCATGGTCTCTCGGCGCGCAAGGCGCTGGGGCAGAACTTCCTTCTGGACCTGAACCTGACGGCCAAGATCGCGCGGGTGGCGGGCGACCTCGCGGGGTCCGACGTGCTGGAGGTCGGCCCCGGCCCCGGCGGTCTGACCCGCGGTCTTCTGGCCGAGGGCGCGCGCCGCGTGGTGGCGGTGGAAAAGGATGCCCGCTGCCTGCCCGCGCTGGCCGAGATCGCCGAAGCCTACCCCGGACGGCTCGAGGTGATCCATGGCGACGCGCTCGATCTCGACTGGGCGGCGCATCTGACCCCGCCCATTCGGATCGTGGCGAACCTGCCTTACAACGTGGGAACCGAGCTTCTGGTGCGCTGGCTGACGCCGCCGGTCTGGCCGCCGCGCTGGTCGACCATGACGCTGATGTTCCAGCGCGAGGTCGCCGAACGCATCGTGGCCACGCCCGGGTCCAAGGCCTATGGGCGCCTCGCCATCCTCGCGCAGTGGCGCAGCACGGCCCGCATCGCCATGACGCTCCCGCCCGAGGCATTCACGCCGCCGCCCAAGGTCCGCTCCGCCGTGGTGCATCTCGAGGCACTGGACGCGCCGCGCTATCCGGCCGACCCGCAGGTGCTGTCACGGATCGTGGCGGCGGCCTTCAACCAGAGGCGCAAGATGCTTCGCGCCGCACTCAAGGCGCAGGCCCCGGATATCGAGGACCGGCTTCGTGCGGCGGGGATCGATCCCACGGCGCGCGCCGAGGAGATATCGCTCGAGGCGTTCTGCGCGCTGGCGCGGGAATTGGCATGAGCGGGATCAGGGGGCGATGCACCGGGGGTCGCCGGCCCATGGTCGGGCGGTCACGCGGTGCTTTCGCCAAGTGCCCCGAGGCTTACCGTGGCCGGCGCCCCATCTAAACCGACGGCGCGCTGGCGCTCTGACATGGCCTATTCGGCTGCCTCGCGCGGGGGACCGCCATCGTCCCCTTTGGCGTCCCCTTTGGTGTCGTCTTTGGCGCGATCACCTGTCTCGGAGGCGCCGGAGCCGTCACCCTCTTCCGGCTTGCGCGGGCGCCGCGTGCGGCTCCGGCGCGGCTTGGACCCGCTTTCCGGCGTCTCGACCAGCGTGCTGTCTTCCGACCCCGGCTGATCGATCACCTCGTCGAAGCTGCGGCTCTCGCCGTCGCCGGAGGCATCGGTCTGCGCCTTCGCCTCACCGTCCTGCTGGCCCTGTTGCGGCCTTTGCGGCTGGCCGCCCTGCGGCTGGCCGCCCTGCTGCTGATCGCGGCGGGCGTCCATCTCGCGCTGCGCCTCGGCCAGCATGCGCAGGTAATGCTCCGCGTGCTGCTGGAAGTTCTCGAACGCCACCCGGTCATTGCCGAGCTGCGCGTCGCGGGCCAGCTGGTTGTACTTGTCGATGATCTGCTGCGGGGTGCCACGCACCTTGCCCTCCGGGCCCGAACTGTCGAACACCCGGTTGACGATATTCCCGACGGAGCGGTTGCGGTTCCCCTTGGACCGCGAGCGGTTCTTAGATGATCTCATGTTGCGTCTATTGATCCAGTTGTCCTGGGAGTTGCAGAGGTGGGGCCGATAATGACCCCGGGCCGCGAACACGCTGGGCCCAATCCATTTTATCTGGCCCGCGGTATCTGACGAAATCGGCGCGAGGAGGCAGAGTGCCAACCGTCCAACGCTGGTCCGTCTAAGCATGCCGAGGTGACCGAAACAAGGCCTAAACTCGGAAAACTGCGGAATTTTGCGGGTTTTTCCCGCGGCGGGACCGAAAAACCGCGTCAGGCGGCAACCTGTGTTGCCCGACATGCGGAGACGACGCGGTCCTTGCCATTGATATCGGCATGGACCGTCGGATCCGCAAGCCCCGCGGCCTCGAAAAGCGCGCTGACGGCCGCGCCCTGTTCGCTCCCGATCTCCACCATCAGCCGGCCGCCGGGGGCAAGATACCGCCGCGCGCCCCGCGCGATCGCGCGATAGGCGTCGAGCCCGTCACCGCCCGGTGTCAGGGCGATGGACGGATCATGCCGGACCTCGGGCGCGAGCCCCGCGATCTCCGCCGCCGCGATGTAGGGCGGGTTGGAGACGACAAGGTCGAACGCGCCATGCACCCCGCCGAACCAGTCCGATTGGACGAAGGTCGCGCCCGCGATGCCTAGCCGCGCCGCGTTCTCTCGCGCGATCCGCAGCGCCTCGGCGGAAATGTCCGTGCCGAGGCCGGTTGCGCCGGGCCGCTCCGCCAGCAGACTCAGCAGGATGCAGCCCGAACCCGTGCCGAGGTCGAGCACCGTCCCGAAAAATCCCCTCAGCGCAAGCTCGACCAGCGTTTCCGTATCCGGGCGCGGGTCGAGAACCGCATCGGAGATCGTGAAGTCATGCTTCCAGAAGGCGCGCAGCCCGGTGATCCGCGACACCGGACGCCGCGCCGCGCGCGCTTCGATGGCCTGCCGGAACGCCTCCTGCGTGGCGGCATTGGGCGCATCGCGGCTTTGCGCGCCGCCCGCCGCCCGGCCCTGCTCGAAGGCCCAGTCGAAGAGCCGCCGAACATCCCGATGCGGGTCCGGCACGCCCGCCGCCGCCAGCCGCCGGGCAGCCTCGGCCAGTGTCACGGCTGGCGTCACGGCTGATGTCACGGCCGGTGTCACGGCTGACGTCACGGGCCCAACTCCGCCAGAAGGGCCGCCTGCGCATCCTCGGTCAGCGCGTCGATCACCTCGTCGAGATCGCCCTGCATGATGTCGGACAGCCGGTAGAGCGTCAGGTTGATCCGGTGGTCGGTCATCCGACCTTGCGGGAAGTTGTAGGTCCGGATGCGCTCCGACCGGTCGCCGGAGCCCACCTGCGCCTTGCGGTCGGCGGCGCGCTCGGCGGCCGCGCGGCTGCGTTCGAGATCGTAGAGCCGCGCGCGCAACACCGCCATTGCGATCTCGCGATTGCGGTGCTGGGATTTCTCGGAGCTCGTCACGACGATGCCGGTGGGAACATGCGTGATCCGCACGGCGGAATCGGTCGTGTTCACATGCTGGCCGCCCGCGCCGCTGGCGCGCATGGTGTCGATGCGGATATCCTGCGCGGGGATGTCGATATCCACCGCCTCGGCTTCGGGCAGGACCGCCACGGTTGCAGCCGAAGTGTGGATGCGCCCGCCCGATTCGGTCTCGGGCACGCGCTGCACCCGGTGCACGCCGGACTCGTATTTCAGCCGGGCGAAGACCCCCTCCCCCGCGATGCGCGCCGTGACTTCCTTGATGCCGCCAAGCTCGGTCTCCTGAAGGTCGACGATCTCGACACTCCAACCCCGTGCCTCGGCGTAGCGGGTGTACATCCGCAGCAGATCGCCCGCGAAAAGCGCCGCCTCCTCGCCCCCCGTTCCGGGCCGGATCTCGAGCATGGCGGGGCGCGCGTCGGCCTCGTCCTTCGGCAGAAGCGAGAGGCGCAGCGCGTGTTCGGCCTCGGGGATGGCGGCGGTGAGGCGCGCCACCTCGTCCGCCGCCAGGTCGCGCATCTCCGGGTCGTCCGCCAGCGCGCGCGCCTCCTCGAGCTCGGCATTCAGGGCGCGCCAGTCCGCGATTCGCGCGACGACGGGCTTCAGTTCCGAATACTCGCGGGCGATGCCTGCGATGGCATCGGGCGCCGCGCCCGCGCTCAGCTGCGCCTCGAGAAACTCGAAACGCTCGGTGATCTGGCGCAGGCGGTCCTGTGGAAGCATGGGGGCGATGTGCCGGGCGCGGCAGGCCGGGTCAAGAGGAAGCGGCGTCGATCCAGCGGGCCACGCGGGCGGCGTTCACGCCCATATCGGACTGGCCGAAGCGCGAACGCGAGAAGATGTCGACCCGCGTCCGGTCGCCATCCTCGTGCAGGCGGACCGAGATGGCGTCGGGAAAGCCCATGAGGCGCGAGCGCGCGACATAGGTCACGAACCCCTCGGACGGATCGCCCCCGATCCGCTCGGCGCCCTCGGCCTTGGCGACGGCGTCGAGGCGCAGCATGACCTCACTGGGCGTGCCCTGAAGGCGCGGAGCCTCCGCGCCGGTGCGCAGCTCGAAATTCGGCGTGGCGGGCGGCGTGGCCTCCGCCGGGTCCACATGCCACGCCTCGGGCGGCATCGGCGCCATGCGGAACCAGACCGCAGCCGCGATGACGGCGACAAGGACAAGGGCGACAAGGATGGTCAGGATACGCATGGCCCCCAAGTTGCCGTTTTGCACGCGCGCTTCAAGTGCTTTCCGCGCTCTCGTATTTTTCGAGGAACGCCTCGGCGCCAAGCGCGCGGAAATCCTCCAGCGCGTGGCGCAGGCGGGCGTGGTCCCAGTCCCACCACGCCAGCGCGATCAGCCGCTCGGCGATGGCGGGCGGCTGGCGCTCGCGCAGGGGTTTGGCGGGACAGCCGGCCACGATCGTGTAGGGGGCCACGTCCTTCGTCACCACGGCCCCGGCGGCGACAACCGCGCCGTGGCCCACGGTAACCTCGGGTTTGATGATCGCGCCATGGCCGATCCATGTGTCATGGCCGATCTCGGTCCGGCGGCTCTCGCGATGGGCGAAGAACGCCGTGTCATGCTCGGCATCGGGCCAGTAGTCGGCGGAACGGTACATTAAATGATGCAGGCTCGCCCGGTCGAGCGGATGATCGGTGGGGCCGATCCGCGCGAAGGCGGCGATATTGGAGAACTTGCCCACGGTGGTGTTCGCGAGGTCGCAGAACCGCGTGGTGTAGGAATAATCGCCCAGGGTGGCGTTGAGCAGGATGCTGCCGGGCCCGACCTCGGTGTAACGTCCCAGCGTGGAATTGGTAATGCGCGCGCCCTCGTGGACGAGAGGCGTTTCACCCAGTTGCTTGGTCATGCTTTCCCCCCTCTCGTCGGTGCGGTGAACCAGACGGACGTGACGCTCGTATGACAGGGCGTCATGGGGGCTCTGCCCCCGCCTTCGGCTCCCCCGGCGGTATTTTTGGAAAGATGAAGGAGGCTCACGCGAGGGCCGCGGCGGTGGCGCGCGCGATGATGCGTTCCTCGTCCGTTGGCAGCACGAGGATGGGAACCGCTCCCTGCTCGATGCGAAGGGCGTTCTGCGCGTTGGCCTTCGGGTCGAGGTCCAGCCCGAGGAACGCCATTCCTTCGAGGCCGCGCGCGCGGATCTCGGGGCTGTTTTCGCCGATACCACCGGTGAAGACCAGCGCGTCGAGTCCGCCGAGGACCGCGGCCATGGCACCGATCTCACGCCTCAGGCGAAAGACATAGTAATCAATGGCTTCCGAAGCACTCTTCACGTCCGATGCCAGAAGCGTGCGCATGTCGTGCGACAGACCCGACAGGCCCAGAAGGCCGCTTTCCCTGTAAAGCAGCGTCGTGATCTCGTCGGCATCCATGCCCTGCGCGAGGAAATGCAGGATGACGCCCGGGTCGAGCTGGCCCGAGCGCGTGCCCATGGGCATCCCGTCGAGCGCCGAGAAGCCCATGGTGGAGCCGACGGAACGCCCTTCGCGGATCGCGCAGAGCGAGGCACCGTTGCCCAGATGGGCGACGATGACACGGCCCTGCGCGATATCGGCGTGATCCGAGGCGAGCGTGCCCGCGATGAAGGCGTAGCTCAGCCCGTGGAACCCGTAGCGGCGCACGCCTTCGTCGTAGAAGCGGCGCGGCAGGGCGAAGGTGTCGTTGACCCAGGGGTGCCCGCGGTGAAAGGCGGTGTCGAAACAGGCGACCTGCACGGCGTCGGGGAAGGCGCCGATGGCCGCGCGGATACCCGCGAGATTGTGCGGCTGATGCAGCGGCGCGAGCGGGGCCAGCGCCTCGAGCGTCGCGATCAGATCGGAGGTGATGAGGTGCGGCGCGTCGAGATCCGCGCCGCCATGGACCACGCGATGGCCGACGCCGCGGATCGTGGCGCCCTTCAGATGCGGCTCCATCGCGTCTAGGATCGCGGACAGGCCCGCGGCATGGTCCGGGGCGTCCACGTCCGACGACGTGTCGCCGATCACCAGACGCGCCTCGGGGCCGAGCCGATCGATCTGGCCGCGCAGGCGCTCCTCCGGCTCGGGGGCGCTGTCGTAGAGGCCGAACTTGATGGAGGAGGAGCCGGCGTTCAGCGTCAGGATCAGCCCGTCGCTCACGCGGTCTTCTCCATGTGCGCGGCGTAAAGCGCCGCCACGGCGCAGGAGGCCAGACGCGCGCGGTCGTCATCGGCGCGGCTCGTCAGGATCACGGGCACCTGCGCGCCCATCACCACGCCGCCCGCCTCGGCATGGGCGAGGAAGGTCAGCTCCTTCGCGATCATGTTGCCCGCCTCGAGGTTCGGCGCGACGAGGATCTCGGCATGACCCGCAACGAGGCCGGTCAGCCCCTTGGTCCGCGCCGCGCCCAGATCGACGGCATTGTCCATCGCCAGGGGGCCGTCCACCAGCCCGCCGGTGATCTGGCCCCGGTCGGCCATCTTGGAGAGGACGGCCGCGTCGATGGTGGAGGGGATGGACGCCGTCACCGTCTCCACCGCCGACAGGATGCCGACCTTGGGCGTCTCGACGCCCAGCGCGATCGCAAGGTCTATGGCGTTCTGCACGATGGAGACCTTGCATTCGAGATCGGGCGAGATGTTGATCGCGGCGTCGGTCACGAACAGCAGGTGGTCGAGCCCCGGCACATCCATCACGAAGACGTGGGAGAGGCGACGATTGGTCCTGAGCCCGCCGTCCTTCTTGAGGATCGCGTGCAACAGCTGGTCGGTGTGCAGATGCCCCTTCATCACCATCCGGGCGCGCCCCTCGTGGACCAGCGCGACGGAGCGGAGCGCCGCGGCGCGGTGATCGGGGATATCGACGATCTCGATGCCGGAGATGTCGGCGCCCGCCTCTTCGGCGGCGGCTTCGATCTTCTCGCGCGCGCCCACGAAGATCGGATCGATCAGCGTGTGATCGCGGCCCAGCAAGGCGCCCATCAGCGCATCGGGGCTTTCGGGGCAGACCACGACCGTGGGTATGGGCGGCAGCGGTTCGGCGCGCTCCAGCAGGCGATCGAAATTCGCGTGGCTCTGCACCGTCAGCCCCGGAACGCCGCTGGCGTCGACGCTGATGGCGTGATCGGGGGCCAGCACGCGCACGGCGCCGGTGCAGATCGCGCCCGCCGGTCCCTCGACCCGGACCGAAAGCCCGACCTCGCCATCGGGGCCCTTGACCTCCACGCGCACGCGGACGGTCAGCGTCTCGCCCGCATGGGCGCGCCCGACGAAATCGAGCTTCTGCGACAGGTAGAGCGTCCCCGGCCCCGGCAGCTGGTTGCCAAGAACCCCCGAGATCAGCGCCGCCACCCAGGCCGAGGGCGCCACCGCCTCGGGCTTGCCGTCGCCGTCGCCATCCTCCTTGGGCAGGTGCATCGGGTTCATGTTGCCCGAGGCATGGGCGAAGACATAGAGGTCGTCGGCGCGCACCAGGCGCGTGGTGCTGGCCTCCATGCCGGGCTCGAGCTCGGCATGGGGCGTTGCGGTGAAGATGGTCATTGCAAAAGGGTGCCTTCGCGTAGGTCCGGTTTCGCGCCAGACTAGGGGTGTTTCGCGACAGGGCATTGACACAGGTCAGGTTTCGGCCCGCGGATCGACCTCGGGGCGCGCGCAGGCGCCTGGGTCCCGGCGCACCGTCGCATCTCGCGGTCGCAACGCCTGTTGCCGGCGATATCGGTCTGCGGCTAAGGGTGGGCCCCGCTGCAGACCCACCCAAGAGGAGCCCCGGGACCGCCATGGCGCGCAAGATCATCATCGACACCGATCCCGGCCAGGACGACGCGGTCGCGATCCTGCTGGCGCTGGCGAGCCCCGAGGAGGTCGAGGTTCTGGGCATCACCGCGGTCGCCGGCAACGTGCCGCTGGCCCTGACCCAGAGAAACGCGCGCATCGTCTGCGAACTGGCCGGACGGCGCGACATCCGCGTCTTTGCAGGCTGCGACGCGCCGCTGGAGCGCGCCCTGGTCACGGCGGAATACGTCCATGGCAATACCGGTCTCGACGGGATCACGCTGCCCGAGCCGACCATGCCCCTGCAAGACGGCCATGCCGTCGATTTCCTGATCGAGACGCTGCGCGGCGCACCGTCGGAGACCGTCACGCTCTGCCCCCTCGGGCCGCTGACGAACATCGCCGCGGCGTTTCGGCGCGCGCCCGACATCGTGGCCCGTGTGCAGGAGATCGTCCTGATGGGCGGGGCCTATTTCGAGGTGGGCAATGTCACGCCGGCCGCCGAGTTCAACATTTACGTGGACCCCGAGGCCGCGCGGGATGTCTTCGCCTCGGGCGTGCCGATCACGGTCATGCCGCTCGACGTCACCCACAAGGTGCTGACCACGCGGCCGCGCATCGACGCCTTCCGCGCGCTGGGAACCGAGGTGGGCGAGGTCGTGGCAAGCTGGACCGATTTCTTCGAACGCTTCGACATGGCGAAATACGGCCACGACGGCGCGCCGCTCCATGATCCTTGCGTCATCGCCCACCTCGTGCGTCCGGGGCTGTTCGGCGGGCGGCATGTGAACGTCGAGATCGAGACGCAGTCCGACCTGACGCGCGGCATGACCGTGGCCGATTGGTGGGGCGTGACCGACCGGGCGAGGAACGCGACCTTCATGGGCGAGGTGGACGCGGACGGGTTCTACGACCTGCTTACGGGGCGACTGGCGCGGCTTTGAGACTGGCCGCGCTCTGGCAATCCGGCCAGACTCGCCCTACCTCTGGACCCATGAACGCGCATTTCCCCTTCGACAACAGCTACGCCCGCCTGCCGGACCGCTTCTTTACCCGGCAGCCCCCCGTCCCGGTGGAGCGGCCGGGCCTGATCGCCGTCAACCGGGCGCTTGCCGATCGGCTCGGACTGACGCTGCCCGAGGACCCGGACGAGATTGCGGCCATCTTCGCCGGCAACGCGGTCCCCGAAGGCGCCGAGCCCATCGCGCAGGTCTATGCCGGCCACCAGTTCGGCGGCTGGGTGCCGCAGCTGGGCGACGGGCGCGCGGTTCTGCTGGGCGAGGTCGTGGCCCCCGATGGCGCGCGCTTCGACATCCAGCTCAAGGGCGCGGGGCGCACGCCCTATTCCCGCATGGGCGATGGGCGCGCCTGGCTGGGCCCCGTCCTGCGCGAATACATCCTGTCCGAGGCGATGGCCGCCCTCGGCATACCCACGACGCGCGCGCTTGCCGCCGTCAGCACCGGCGAGATCGTCCTGCGCGAGGGGCGCATGCCCGGCGCCGTCTTCGCCCGCGTCGCGTCCTCCCACATCCGCGTGGGCACGTTCCAGTATTTCGCCGCGCGCACGGACACCGAGGCGCTCGGCGCGCTGACCGAGCATGCCATCGCGCGCCATTACCCGGACGCCGATGGGCCGGCGGGCCTTCTCGACCGGGTCATCGCCGCGCAGGCGGAGCTCGTGGCGCGCTGGATGGGCGTGGGCTTCATCCATGGCGTGATGAACACCGACAACATGGCGATCTCGGGCGAGACTATCGATTACGGCCCCTGCGCCTTTCTCGACACCTACCACCCGGGCAAGGTGTTTTCCTCCATCGATCATTACGGGCGCTACGCCTATGCCAACCAGCCGCAGATCGCGGTCTGGAACCTCGCGCAGCTGGCGACCGCGCTTCTGCCGTTGATGCCGGACCGGGATGCGGCGATCGAAAGCTTCACCGAGGCCGTCAACGGTTTCGCCGACCGGTTCGACGCGGCCTGGCACCGGGTCTTGCGCGCGAAGCTGGGGCTGGCGGAGGAGCGCGAGGGCGACGCCGCACTGGCCTTCGAGCTGCTGGACATCATGGCCAAGGGCGAGGCGGATTTCACCAACACGTTCCGCGCGCTGTCGGGGGCCGACCCGGAAGCGGCGGCAGCCGGTCTGCGCAACCCCGGCGCGCTGACCCCATGGCTCGCCGCCTGGCGCGCGCGGCTGGCGCAGGAGGGCTGGGACGAGGCCGACCGCGTGGCGGCGATGCAGGCGGTGAACCCGGCGCTGATCCCGCGCAATCACCGGGTGGAAGAGGCGATCTCGGCAGCACTCGGGGATGACTTCGGACCGTTCGAGCGGCTGGTGAACGCGTTTTCTCGCCCCTTCGACCCGACCGGACGCGATCTGGACCTCGCCGCACCCCCGGCGCCCGGGGAACAGGTGACGCGGACCTTCTGCGGCACGTGAGGCTCAGGCCGGTTTCGGCGCGGGCCTGTTGATCAGGATCAGCCCGGCCGAGACCAGCACCAGCGCGATCAGGATGCCCGGCCCCACCGGCTCGCCCAGCATCAACCAGCCGAGCCCCACGCCGAAGACCGGCGCGAAGAACGCGAAGGCCGCGACCGAGGAGGCCGGGTAGATCGTCAGGAGCCAGAACCAGAACAGGAACCCTGCCGAGACGACGGCCACGATCTGGAAGCCCAGCCCCGCCCAGTGGATCAGCGATGGCTCGCGCAGGACCGGGCCGAAGAACGGCGCCGCGACAAGCAGGATCGGCGCCGAGACCACGAGCTGCCACAGAAGCTGCACCTCCGGGCGCACGGTCTTGAGCGCGGTCGTGCGCACGATCAGCGCGATCCCCGCCCAGCCCATGGCGGCCCCGAGTGCGAAGAGATCGCCCAGCAATGCGCCCTGCCCCGTGGCGCCCCCGCGCGAGACCATGGCCACCACGACACCCGCGAAGGCGAGGATCAGCCCCGCCGATTTCATGCGGGTCAGCCGCTCGCCCGGGATCAGGACATGGGCCGCAAGCGCCAGCCAGAGCGGCATCGTGTAGAAGATCACCGAGGTGCGCGTCACCGTCGTCAGGTCGAGCGCGAGGAAGAGGCAGATGAACTCGAAGGCGAAGGCCGCCCCGATCAGGAGGCCGGCGGGCACGGTGGCGCGCGGCAGCGTCAGTTCCAGCCCCCGCCACCGGATCCAGCCGTAGATCAGGAGCGCGCCGCCCACGGACCGCAGCGCGGCGAAGAAGATCGGCTGCAGCCCGTCATTGGTGACCTTGATGACCACCTGGTTGAACGCGAGCAAAAGCGCGAAACCGGTGAGCGATATGGCCCCGAAGGCGTCGATCTGGGTCTTGGGGGGCATGGGCTCTCCTTTGCCGGACCGGAGTGGCCGGGGGGATGGGCCGTGTCAAGCGCGTGGCGCTGCGTCCCGATCCGTCCGGCGGCAGGGCGAGCGCAGGCGCGGTGCGTCCGGACGGCAGCATCGCTTCGCAGGCTTTCACCGATGTGCAGAATCTCCTAGACCGGAGGTATTGCTGAGGGAATGCTGCGGCCATGAACGAAACGATCGAACAGCGCTGCGAGGCCAGGGGATTGCGGATGACCGAGCAGCGCCGCGTCATAGCGCAGGTGCTGGAGGCGTCCAACGATCATCCGGACGTGGAGGAGCTTTATACCCGCTCCACCAGGCGCGACCCGAATATTTCGATCGCGACGGTTTACCGGACGGTCAAGCTGTTCGAGGAATCGGGGATCATAGACCGGCTGGAATTCGGCGACGGCCGTGCCCGCTACGAGGATGCCGAGCGTGACCATCACGACCACCTGATCGATCTGAATTCCGGCGAGGTGATCGAGTTTTGCGACCCCGATATCGAGGCGCTGCAGGAGAAGATCGCCGAAAAGCTCGGCTACCGGCTCAAGGGTCACAAGCTGGAGCTTTACGGGGTGCCGATCAAGAAAAGCTAGGCGCCGCGCCCCAGGCGGCACGCGCCCCGCTGGCCCGCATGTGCCCGGATCGGCGGGCCGCAGCCCGCGGAGGGATCAATAGATGTAGCGGATCTGGTCGGACCAGAAGCGTTCCACCCGCTTGAGCGAATGGTTCACGCGATCCACGCCGTCGGCTTCCAGCACGCCCTGCCGCTCGAGCCCGTCGGCATGGCGCGCGAAAAGCTCCGCCACGTGATCGCGCACGGAGCGGCCCTTTTCGGTCAGGCGTACGCGCACCGAACGGCGGTCGATCTCGCAGCGCTGGTGGTGCATGTAGCCCATCTCGACCAGTTTCTTGAGATTGTAGCTGACGTTCGAGCCCTGGTAATAGCCACGCGACTTCAACTCGCCGGCCGTCACCTCGTTGTCGCCGATGTTGAACAGCAACAGCGCCTGGACCGCGTTGATATCAAGCACGCCGATGCGTTCGAATTCATCCTTGATGACATCCAGCAGCAGGCGATGCAGACGCTCCACCAGCGACAGCGTGTCCATGTAACCGGCCAGAAAACCGGTCTTGTCCGACGACGCGAGGGGCGCATGCATGCTCATGATGTTCTCCGAAACGCTGGCTTGCGACGGAGATAATCCCGAAAATCGAAAAATTCCGTTAAAGCCCGGCGGGACGGAATTCCGTGGCGATGCGGGTCAGCATGGGCTCCAGCGTTCCGGGCGGCTCGGCCTGCCCGGACACCCAGGAATAGAGGTCGTGATCGGCCTCCGCCAGCACCGCCTCGAACGCGTCGAGCGTGGCGTCGTCGGCTGCATCGAGATGCGCATCCGCCCAGCCGCCGAGGATCAGGTCCATCTCCTTGATCCCGCGATGCCAGGACCGCATCCTGAGCCGCTTGATCCGGATCTCGCGTGTCTCGGTCATCCGCCCCTCACACCGCCTTGCCGGAGACCGCGAGGCGCAGACGCTTTTCCAGACGCGCGGCACGTTCGGCCAACCGCGCCTGGTCCACCTTGAGGCTGCGCAGATCCTTGAGGATCGCGGCCATGTCTTCGGACAGCTCGACATGCGTCTCCGGCCCCTCCAGCCCGTCGCCCTCGCCGTTCAGAAGCCACATGATCGACACGCCCAGCATGCCGGCCAGCATCTGCAGACGGTTCGCGCGCGGCTCGGAGCGGTCGTTTTCCCAGGCGCGGATGGTCTTGACCTTCACGCCCAGCCTGCGGGCCAGTTCCGCCTGGCTGAGGCCCGAGGCCTCGCGGGCACCCGTCATGCGGTCGCCGAAGGTCGTGGCCTCGGCGTCGTACCAGCCGGGCGCCTCGGTCGTTTCTCCGTCCGGCTCGTCATACGCGTCCCCGAGAGGGTCGCCCTGCCCGTGGTCGTGAACCTCGTCATGCATGTCGTCGTGCACGTCGTGCATGTCGTGATGATCATCGTCGGCGGTACCGTTGACGGTGTCGCTCATGTCGTCTTCCTCTCATGGGTGGCGGCCCGATGGCGAGCCTGCTTGATCGGAGCGCGACCGCACCCTAAGCATGGGGTCGCGCCAAGTAAACGGCCCTTATCTACCGATCCCCCGGATGCGGGGGCGGCATTCAACCCGGAGCGACCCGATGCCTTTCCTTTCCGACACGCTGTCCCGCGTGAAACCTTCCCCCACCATCGCCGTCTCGAACCTCGCGGCGGAGTTGAAGGCGCAGGGCAAGGATGTGATCGGCCTCGGCGCGGGCGAACCCGATTTCGACACGCCCGACAACATCAAGAAGGCCGCCATGGCCGCGATGGACGCAGGGAAAACGAAATACACCGCAGTCGATGGCATCGCCGAGCTGAAAGAGGCGATCTGCGCCAAGTTCAAGCGCGACAACGGGCTCGACTACACGCCTGCGCAGGTCACCGTGGGCACCGGCGGCAAGCAGGTGCTCTACAACGCGCTCATGGCCACGCTGAACCCCGGCGACGAGGTCGTGATCCCCGCGCCCTACTGGGTGAGCTATCCCGACATGGTGCTGCTGGCCGGGGGCGAGCCCGTGATCGCCGAGGCGCAGGCGCAGACCTCCTACAAGCTGACGCCCGAACAGCTGGAGGCCGCGATCACGCCCAAGACCAAGTGGTTCATCTTCAACTCGCCGTCGAACCCCACCGGCGCGGGCTACACGGCGGAAGAGCTGAAGGGGCTGACGGATGTCCTGATGCGCCATCCCCATGTCTGGGTGATGTCCGACGACATGTACGAGCACCTCGTCTATGACGGGTTCGAATTCGCCACGCCCGCGCAGGTCGAACCGGGTCTCTACGACCGCACGCTGACCGTGAACGGGGTGTCGAAGGCCTACGCGATGACCGGCTGGCGGATCGGCTACGCGGCGGGACCGAAGGAACTGATCGGCGCGATGCGCAAGATCCAGTCGCAGTCCACGTCGAACCCCTGCTCGATCAGCCAGTGGGCCGCCGTGGAGGCGCTGAACGGCCCGCAGGACTACATCGCGACGAACAACGAGACCTTCAGGCGCCGCCGCGACCTCGTGGTGGGGATGCTCAACGAGATCGAGGGCATGTCCTGCCCGGTGCCCGAGGGCGCGTTCTACGTCTATCCCTCGATCGCGGGGCTGATCGGCAAGACGACGCCCGGCGGCGTGAGCATCGACACCGACGAGACCTTCGCCAAGGCGCTTCTGGAGGACAAGGGCGTGGCCGTGGTCTTCGGCGGCGCCTTCGGCCTCTCGCCCTGTTTCCGCATCAGCTACGCGACGTCGGACGAGAACCTGAAGGAAGCCTGCACGCGCATCCAGGAGTTCTGCGCGAGCCTTGAATGACCCAGCGACGGAAAAGGGCCCAAGATCTTTCGAAAGATCCTGGGCACGCGGTTTCGAAACCGCGTCCCGCTCCTCGGTGTCGCAGGGTCCCCTGAAAGCAAGGAGGCCGCGCATTGCCCGCCCCGACCCCTCAAGCCGCGTTCTGGAACGGGATGGCCCGCCGCTATGCCGCGGCGCCCATGCGCGCGCCCGAGAACTGGGAAAAGACGCTGGAGCGGACACTCGCGCATCTGCCGGCAGAGGCGGAGGTGCTGGAACTGGGCTGCGGCACGGGCTCCACCGCGCTCCGGCTCGCGCCGCATGTCGCGCGCTACGTCGGCACGGACGATGCCGACGCCATGATCGCCATCGCGCATGAAAAGCTGGCGGCGGAACCTGTCGCGGGCCTGTCCTTCGCCGCCGCCCGACCTGGCGACGGGTCGCTGCCCCCCGGCCCCTTCGATGCCGTGACCGCCTTCAACCTGCTGCACCTGCTGCCCGATCTTCCCGCCGCGCTGGCCGAGATGCGCGGCCTGCTGAAGCCCGGCGGGCTGCTGATCGCCAAGACGCCCTGTCTCGGCGGGCGCTATACCGTGCTCTGGCCGGTGGTCGCGGCCCTGCGCCTCTTCGGCAAGGCGCCGCCGCTGCGCTTCCTGCGGCCCCCCCGGCTCGAGGCGACCATCGAGGCCGCGGGCTTCGCCATCGAGGAACGCGGCGACTACCCGGCGCGCCCGCCGTCCCGCTTCGTCGTGGCCCGACGGCTTTGACAGCACTGCTGGCCCCCAATACCGTGCCGTCACCGCACCGACAGCGCCTCGCCGGATTCCGCCCGCCATGACAGATCTGCCCGAGTTCTATTTCCGCATCCGCGAGAACGGCGCCGCGGTCTATCGCGTCTCGACCGAGAACCGGCAGCGGCGGATCGAGATGACCGAGATCGCGGTCGTGAACATCCGCAACGGCAACATCCGGCCCCATGGCGACCACGTCCTGACCGACGTGGAGCAGGACGCCATCGCCCGCTGGATGGAGGAACGCCGCGCGGCTCTGGAACAACGCGATCTCGACGACATCCACCGCACGATCGACCACCTCAACCTGACGGCGCACTGGGCGCAGTCGCGGGCCTCCGACGAGGCGCTGGAGGAGGTGACCGACCGGCTTCTCATGGCGATGCATGACCTGCGCACGGTGCTCGTCCGGAAAAAGGCCGACAGGCTGGGTGGCGACGGCGCCTAGGGACGCGTGTAAGTGCTGTGGATGAATTGGTCCTTGCGGGGCCCTGTGACGCGCCAAGTTGTTGAAAAAGAGAAGCTTCCGTCAAACACATAGGTAACATCATAAGTATCTGGCGCACAGTCGTGCCGGGTGCTGAGCCGCCCGGGGGCAAGGTCGTAAATGGGCCGCCCGTCCTCGAAGAACACGGCCAGCCCGACGCCCACCTCCCGCCAGAGATAGCGGCGTTCGGCGCGGATCGGCGGGGCACAGCCGTAATGAAGCGTGCCGATCTCCTCCTGCACCAATCCGGCGGCATCGCGCCGCCAGAGGCAGGTTCCGATGAGCCGACCCGTCAGCCCCGCGCGCCGGTCGTCGATCCGCCGGGTGAGCGTCCAATGCCCCTCCAGTTCCGCCAGCGTGATCACTCGCCCAAATCCTGCGCAGGATCGGACGCGAAACGGCCCGCGCTGATGTTGCCATAGGCGTCGATGAAACGGATGCCGCCCTGCCCGTCGATCTCGACCCGGTAGCATTCCCACTCGCCACCCGGCTGCCAGCGGCTGCAGAGGCTGTCGTCCTGCACCCGCCATTCGCCCGGGCTGCTGCTTCCCGAAGGCGCCTCGGCGCCGCGGTAGATCATCCGGCCGGAGACAAGGAAGCTCTGCCAGCCGATGCCCTCATAGGTCACTTCGGCCCCGCTCAGCCGGTCGATCAGTGCCCCGGCATGCAGCCGTTCCCACTCGGCCAGCGCAGGGTTTGCGGCCAGCACCAGCGCCAGCGCCGCCACCGGGCGCGTCCATTTGCGTGGCCGGGTCACCTTGTTCCTCCTGCCTGCCCTGCCTATGAGAGCGCGAAACCCGATCCGATGACAAGGCCCAGCCCATGATCCCCCGCTATTCCCGTCCCGAGATGACCGCCATCTGGGAGCCCGCCACCAAGTTCCGCATCTGGTACGAGATCGAGGCCCATGCCTGCGACGCGCAGGCCGCGCTCGGCGTCATCCCGAAGGCAAACGCCGAGGCCGTCTGGAAAGCGAAGGACGTGGAGTTCGACGTGGCCCGCATCGACGAGATCGAGGCCGTGACCAAGCATGACGTGATCGCCTTTCTCACCCATCTGGCCGAGATCATCGGCAATGACGAGGCGCGCTTCGTCCATCAGGGGATGACGTCGTCGGACGTGCTCGACACGACGTTCAACATCCAACTGGTGCGCGCCACCGACCTGCTGCTGGCCGGCGTCGACCGTGTGCTGGCGGCGCTCAAGGCGCGCGCGATGGAACACAGGATGACCGTGCGCATCGGCCGGTCCCACGGCATCCACGCCGAGCCCGTGACCATGGGGCTGACCTTCGCGCGCTTCTACGCCGAGATGGACCGCAACCGGAACCGGCTGGAAAAGGCCCGCTGGGAGATCGCGACGGGCGCGATCTCCGGGGCCGTGGGGACCTTCGCCAATATCGATCCGGGCGTAGAGGACCATGTCTGCGAGAAACTCGGCCTGCGCCCCGAGCCGATCTCGACCCAGGTCATTCCCCGCGACCGCCACGCGATGTTCTTCGCCACGCTGGGCGTGATCGCCTCGTCCATCGAGAACATCGCCACCGAGATCCGCCACATGCAGCGCACCGAGGTGTTGGAGGCCGAGGAATTCTTCTCCAAGGGACAAAAGGGCTCCAGCGCCATGCCCCACAAGCGCAACCCGGTCCTGACGGAAAACCTCACGGGGCTCGCGCGGCTGGTCCGGATGGCGGTAATCCCGGCGATGGAGAACGTGGCGCTCTGGCACGAGCGTGACATCTCACATTCCTCGGTCGAGCGCATGATTGGCCCCGACGCGACCGTGACGCTCGACTTCGCGCTGCATCGCCTCGCGGGCGTGATCGAGAAACTCGTGATCTACCCAGACGCGATGATCGCCAACATGGAGAAATTCCGCGGCCTCGTGCATTCCCAGCGCGTGCTTCTGGCGCTCACGCAGGCGGGCGTCAGCCGGGAGGACGCGTATCGGCTGGTGCAAAGGAACGCCATGAAGGTCTGGGAAGAGGGCCGCGATTTCCGCGAGGAGCTTCTGGCCGACCCCGAGGTGACGGCAGCGCTCAGCCCGGCCCAGATCGAGGAGAAATTCGACCTCGGCTACCACACCAAGCATGTCGACACGATCTTCGCGCGGGTGTTCGGGGAGGAAGGCTAGCGCCTGAGAACGCCGGAATAGAGCAGGACGCCATAGGCCGTCAGCGCCTCCGACAGTTTGCCCCATGCTGGCGCAATCGCGAACCAGTCACCCCCCGCCGCGCGCGCGATCTCCTCCAGCGTGGCACGCCCGTCGATGCGCGCGATGACCGGGGCGAGCCCCTTCGGCGCCGGGATATGCCTCGTGCCCAGCGCGGAACCCACCGGGATGCGGCCCGTCTTGGCCACCGCCTGCGCAAGCGCCTGCGGGGCCGCGCCGCGCAGATGCGGCACCATCCGCGGGCCCGGTCTTGCCACCCGTCCCCCGGCTTCGCCCGCCTTCGCGGCGTAAACGACGTGGAGCTTGATCGAGCCCGACAACTCCTCGGCCAGCGCCATGCGGTCGAGCGGCGACAACGCCGAGAGGTCCGCCGCCTCGCCCACGATGGGCGCGGGGTCGTAGAGATGGGCGTTGGGTGTGCCCGTCATGGCCAGCCCCGACGCACGCAGCGTCGCGTCGAGCTCGGTGATCGTGAAGGGCCGGTCCCGGCTGTGCAGCAGGAGGTCGTAGAACCCCGCGTCGCTCGCCTCGTGATCGCCCAGATGCGGGTTGCGGCGGAACGGATGCCCGTCGGGCAGCCGGGCGAAGATCGCCCTGGCCGCCTTAAGCCGGTCCTCCGGCGGGCCGGCCAACAGCTGCCCGAAGGCCGATTGCAGCGGGTAGACCCCCGACCGTCCATGCGGGGCGTAGACCATCAGGCCGATCCCGCCCCCCGGCGCCAGAGCACCCGCGAGCGCGTCGAAGCCCGCCTGCGGATCGGGAAGATGGTGGAGCACGCCGCAACAGTCGATGTAGTCGAAGTCTCCGAACCTCCGGGCGTCCAGCAGCGATCCGGTGTGGAACGCGATGTTGGAGAGGCCCCGCGCCGCCGCGCGCGCCTCGGCGATACGCCGTGACGCGGTGGAAAGGTCGAGATAGGTGATCTCCGCCGCGCGGCCCGCGCTGGCCAGCACCTGCGCAAGCTGGATCAGCGCGTCGCCCGTGCCGCCGCCCGCCACCAACGCGCGGAAGGGTCCGGTCCAGTCCCTGCGGCCCGCGAAAAGGTAATGATCCAGCTCCACCGGGTGGGAGGGCGAGCCCACGATCAGCCGCTTCGCCTCGTCGGCAGGGTCGCGTTCGGGGTAAGGATAGGCCTCGTACTGGGCTTCGACGTCGCTCATGGCCCTGCCCTACTGCCCATGGCCGGCATGGTCGATGGGAAACGCCGCGAGCACGCTGGCCTGTTGCGGCGTCAGCGCCGTGACCGGCACCACGTAGGTGTGGATCGAGAACAGGATCGCGCCCGTCCGGGGCAGCCGCAAAAGGCATTGCCGCTCGGACCGCAGATAGGGCGTGTCGAGATGGGTCTCGTCCCGGGGCTCGGCCTCGGATCGCGGCTGATGCAGGTCGGGCCGGGCGTAAAACAGCGCGTTCTGCCGCCAGAGCGGACGGCCCGGGCGGATCGCGTCGAACATGCGCTGCACGCGGGTGGCCATGTCGACCGTGTAGCTTTCGACCGGCCCGTGGATCGCGCCCAGCGGGCGGCCGATCTTCTCGGCGAGCGTCCAGCTGGCGGGAAAGCAGAGGCAGGCGGCCGTCAGGACATGCTCCCGCGCGCCCACCGGCTTTTCGAGGATGCACAGATCCTCCTGCACAAGCCGCGCGGCGGTGGCCAGCGGCGTGTCCGCATCGAGATCGACCCGCACCCCGTCGGGCCGCGTGACCCTGCGCCCGGACCGCGTGTACCCGGGCGGCAGATGGGCGAGAACGGTCGCGAGAACCTCGGCGCCGGCCTGCTCCGCTCCGGGCAGCTGTGCAAGGACAGCATCCCGCCGCCGGGCCAGCAGCCTGTCGCGCAGCGCCATCTGCCCGGCGAAGGCGTCGTCCACCTCCAGCCACACGGCCATGTCGAGCGGCTGCGCCCCCGGAAGCCGGCGTTGAGCGGGGACCATCCACGGCGCCGAGGGAAGCCGCGTCTGCAGCACGTGATCCTCCATTTGCGACCCGATTTCCCCTGTCCGTGCCGTTTGGCGGCGCGCCGCGCCCCGACGTATCCGGAACCATCGTGCCAGAGTTCACGTGGATGCCGAAGGTCCGCCCGATGAATGAAGCCCATCGCGTCACCGCGCGCAAGATCGACCCGACCAAGGGCATTACCCTGCCCGACGGCACCCTCAACGACAACGACCGGATCGAGATCGGCCCCACGCCGCTGGCCTATGCCGAGTGGGAGGCGGCGGGCCTGATCCTGCCCGACCTGCATGCCATGCGGGCCTACCGTCTGAAGCGCATCGTCGACCGGCTGGCCGAACGCGACCTCGCGGGGGTTCTGGTCTTCGACCCGCTCAACATCCGCTACGCCACCGACACGACGAACATGCAGGTTTGGAACACCCACAACCCGTTCCGCGCCTGCATGGTCTGCGCCGACGGGCACATGGTGCTGTGGGACTACAAGAACTCGCCCTTCCTCGCCGATCACAACCCGCTGGTGGCCGAGGTCCGGTCGGGCGCGTCGATGTTCTATTTCGCCACCGGCGACCGGGGCGGCGCGGCGGCGCGCGAGTTTGCCGGGCAGGTGGCGGAGGTTCTGGCGGGTCATGCAGGGTCGAACCGGCGGCTCGCGGTCGACAAGATCCTGCTCCACGGCGCGAAGGCGCTGGAGGCGGCGGAGTTCGATCTCCATGACGGCGAGGAGGTCATGGAAAAGGCCCGCGCCATCAAGGGCCCCGACGAGATATGCGCGATGCGCTGCGCGTCCCATGCCTGCGAGACATCCGTCGCGGCGATGGAGGCGGCCTGCCGGTCCATAGTGAACGGGCCGGGCCTGACCGAGGACGACGTCTGGGCGGTGCTCCATGCCGAGAACATCCGCCGCGGCGGCGAATGGATCGAGACGCGGCTTCTGGCGTCCGGCCCCCGCACCAACCCGTGGTTCCAGGAATGCGGGCCGAGGACGATCCAGCCCAACGAGATCGTGGCCTTCGACACGGACCTGATCGGCTGCTACGGGATCTGCATCGACATCAGCCGGACCTGGTGGCTGGGCCCGGAACCACCGCGCCCCGACATGGTGGAGGCGATGCGTCACGCGCACGAGCACATCATGACCAACAAGCAGCTTCTGGCCCCCGGCGTGTCCTTCCGCGACCTCACCTACGAGGGCCACCAGCTCGACCCGAAATACGACGCGCGCAAGTATTCCTGCCGCTTCCACGGGGTGGGGCTGTGCGACGAGTGGCCGCTCATCGCCTATGCCGATCAACACGTCGAAGGTGCTTTCGACTATGCGCTCGAGCCCGGCATGACGCTCTGTGTCGAGGCGCTGGTGGGCGAGGAGGACGGGGATTTCTGCATCAAGCTGGAGGATCAGGTGCTGATCACCGAGGACGGGTACGAGGACCTGACATTCTACCCCTTCGACGCCGCGCTGATGGGAGAGCGCCGAGGGGGGCTCTGCCCCCCGCGCTTCGCGCTCCCCCCCGGAGGTTTTCTGCCAGGATGAAGGGATGAACGGCGGCGCGCGGCCGATCCGCCTCAGTCAAGCAGCACACAGATCGAGTTGCCCTGGCCGTCATGGGCGACGACCTCGCATTCCTCGCCGGAGTCCTCCAGCAGCAGGATGAGTCCGATGGTCCAGAGGCCCACCACCGTGACACGCCGGGCGGTCCGGGGCGCGCGCGGCTGGCGCGGACCCCGCGTGCCCCGTGTGCCGCGTGCGCCGCGATCCCCGCCGCGTCGCGCAAGAGCGGGTTGCGCGGCGAGGCACGCGGCTGTGGCTGCAAGGAAGCGGCGGCGGTTCATGTCCTCTTCCTCCGGGGCGGGTGCGCAGGCCGGACCGGAATCCGGCGCCCCTTTCCCTTCGTGATTTGGGGACGCCGCGTGCGGGCGCAAGACCGGTCGGCGCGCAGGCTGCCTGCGGGCGCGGCGGGCAAGGGGGCGTCGAAGGCCGAGCGTTCACGCGCGCCTCCGGCGCCACACGTCCCCGTGATGGGGGTTTCATGCGGGTTGCCGCGCGGGCGCCGCGCGCCCATCCTCGGGGGCACCCGACGGAGACTGCCCATGCCAACGGAACGTTTCACCTTCACCGGCCATGCCGGGGACGATCTTGCCGCGCGCCTCGATCTGCCCGAGGGGCCGCATCTGGCGACCGCGCTCTTCGCGCATTGCTTCACCTGCGGCAAGGATATCGCGGCCGCGCGCCGGATCGCGCAGCGGCTCACGGCGGAAGGCATCGCCGTCCTGCGCTTCGACTTCACCGGGCTGGGCCATTCGGCGGGGGAGTTCCACAACACCTCGTTCACCTCCAACGTGGGCGATCTGGTCTGCGCCGCCGAGGCACTGGGCGCGCGCGACATGGCGCCCGTGCTTCTGATCGGCCATTCGCTGGGCGGGGCCGCGATGCTGAAGGCCGCGCGGCAGATTGCGTCCGCGAAGGCCGTGGTCACGCTGGGCGCACCCTTCGACCCTGGCCATGTGGCGCATAATTTCGGCGATGCGCTGGACGCGATCCGCCGCGATGGCGTGGGCGAGGTGGACCTCGGCGGGCGGATGGTGAAGATCGGGCGCGGCTTCGTCGAGGACGTGCAAGGCGCGGCCATCGCCGACGATATCGCGGAACTGGGCCGCGCGCTTCTTGTGCTGCACGCGCCACGCGACGAGGTGGTGGGCATCGACAACGCCACGCGCATCTTCACCGCCGCGCGCCATCCCAAGAGTTTCGTCACACTCGACGATGCCGACCACCTGATCAGCCGCGGCCGCGACGCCGAATACGCCGCCGGGGTCATCGCCTCCTGGGCGCAGCGCTATCTCGACCTCCGCCCCCCCGCCCCGCCGCCCGGCGCGCCGGAAGGCGTCACGCGCGTCACCGAGGCCGATTCCGGCGGTTTCCTGCAGGACATCATGGCGGGGCCGAAGCACCACGTGCTGGGCGACGAGCCGAAAAGCTACGGCGGCACGGACCGGGGGCTCACGCCCTACCAGTTCCTCGCCGCGGGGCTGGGCGCCTGCACCTCGATGACGCTGCGCATGTATGCAAGGCGCAAGCGCTGGCCGCTGACCCATGTCTCGGTCGACGTCACCCATGACCGGGTGCACGCGCAGGACGCGGGCAACGGGACCATGCCGCTGGAGACCTTCACCCGCCGCATCACGCTGGAGGGCGACCTGACCGAGGATCAGCGCCAGAGGCTTTTGCAGATCGCGGACAAATGCCCCGTGCACCGGACGCTGGAACGCGGCTCGCATGTGCATACGAGCCTCGCGTGATGCGCAGGATGGGGTTGCGCCTTGGCCTCACGGTGCTGATCGCTATCGTGATGCTGCCCCTGATGGCACTGGCGGAGGATCCGATGACCGAACGTTTCGAGCCGGGTGCGGAAACGAGGTGGCGCTTTTTCACCGACCAGGTGATGGGCGGCGTGTCCACGGGCGGCGTGGAGATCCTGTCGCAGGACGGTGAAGGTTTCGCCCGCATGACCGGCAGCGTCAGCACCGCGAACAATGGCGGGTTCATCCAGATGCGGCTGGATCTGCCGGACGGAGCGGCGGACAGCGCCGAGGGTGTGCGTCTTGTCGTGCGCGGCAATTCCCAGCGCTATTTCGTCCATCTGCGCACGCGCGGCACGCGGCTGCCGTGGCAGTACTACCAGGCCGGGTTCGACGTGGGACCGGACTGGGCCGAGATCCGCCTGCCTTTCGAGGCGTTCGAGCGCTCGGGCGGGTTTCTGCCACGGGTGCCGCGGGCCGACCGTCTGACCTCGCTGGGCGTGGTCGCCTATGGCCGCGACCACTCGGCCCGGATCGATGTGGCCGAGGTGGGGTTCTACTGAGCCCCCCCTCACACCCCCAGCGGCAGAAGCGGCGAGGACTTGATCTCTTCCATCGACAGCAGCGCCGTGACCGTGTGGATCTTCACCTCGCCGATCAGCGCCTGGTAGAACACGTCATAGGCGCGCGCGTTCGGGACGCGGACCTTCAGGATATAGTCGATATCGCCCGCCAGCCGGTGCGCCTCCATCACCTCGGGGCGTTCCTTCAGCGTGGCAAGAAAGCGGTTCTGCCAGTCCGCCTCGTGCTCCGACGTTCGGATGAGGACGAAGAAACAGGCCTCGAGCCCCAGCGCCTCGGCATCCAGCAGCACCGTCTGCCGCCCGATGACGCCCGCCTCCTTCAGCTTGCGAATCCGTGTCCAGACCGGCGTCTTGGACGACCCCACATGGCGCGCGATCTCCTCCAGCGAGCGGCTGGCATCCTCCTGCAGGGCAGCGAGAATGCGTCGGTCGAGGGCGTCGATCTGGACGGACATTTCGCGGGCCCTCGCTGCTGGGAATGTTGTCCTTTCGGAGCACCGTTTATCGAACGCACGTTCCTTTCCGCAAGCGCATTCTCCCATTCTTCGGGAGAATGTTCTATCCTCTGCCAATAATTCAATCGGGACCGCCACGATGGCACGCATCGCACCTCTCAGGCATCTGGCCGCAACGGACCTCGTGACCGGGGAAACCGTCTATCTGGGACCGAACGGCGACTGGACGCGCGATCCGCGCCGGGCGCTGGGCATCTTGGATGCCATGACTGCGGAGTTGCACCTGCTCGACGCGGAGGCGCGCGCCCACGAGGTGACCGCCCCGCGCCTTACGGAGGCAGGCACCGATCCGGTGCCGTGACCGGTACCGCCCGCGCCCGCGACAGGCCGCCCCGGGGCGGCGCCCTTCCCCTGATCCAGATCAAGGCTTACGTTGAGGGCTGCGGGCAATCTCCGCCAAAGCCGCTCATCCCCGAGGCCCCCCGTGAAAGACACCGAAAGCCCCGCCGTCAAGGCCACGCCCACGCTCCCGGACGCGCAGACCGTGACCGAGGTGCAGCATTACACCGACCGGCTGTTCCGGTTCCGCTGCACGCGTCCGCCGTCGCTGCGCTTCCGCTCGGGCGAATTCGTGATGATCGGCCTGATGGACGAGCCCGACCCGAAGACGGGCAAGGTCAAGCCGCTTCTGCGGGCCTACTCGATCGCCTCCCCCTCCTGGGACGAAGAGCTCGAATTCTACTCGATCAAGGTCCCCAACGGGCCGCTGACCTCGCGGCTTCAGCATATCCGTCCGGGCGACGAGATCATCCTGCGCCCCAAGCCCGTGGGCACACTGGTGCATGACGCGCTGCTGCCCGGCAAGCGCATCTGGTTCTTCGCCACCGGCACCGGGTTCGCGCCCTTCGCCTCGCTCCTGCGGGAGCCGCAGACCTACGAGGATTACGACGAGGTCATCATCACCCATACCTGCCGCGAGGCGGGCGAGCTGACCTATGGCCGCGAGATCATCGAGAGCCTGCGCGAGGACGAGCTTCTCAACGAGGTCATCGGCGACGGTTTCTGGAAAAAGATCAGGTACTACCCGACCACGACCCGCGAAGAGAGCGCCAAGATGGGCCGGATCACCGACCTGATCCGCTCGGGCGAGGCCTATGCCGATCTCGGCGTCACACCGCTCTGTCCCGAGAACGACCGGGCGATGATCTGCGGCAACCTCGCCTTCAACCTCGAACTCAAGGAGATGCTGGAGGAGGCGGGGCTGCGCGAAGGTGCCAATTCGCAGCCCGCCGAATACGTGGTGGAAAAGGCGTTTCTCGACTAGGGTCGCGACCTGCCGGACGACTGCGCCCCTTGCCAAAGCCCCCGGCGCGGTCCGCGGCGGGGGCTTTTCCTTTCTGCAACCCGTCGCGCGCTATTCCAGCCCGAGAATGCTGCGCGCCTGTTCGATCGCCGCGGGCATCATTTCGGGAGTGTCCCGCGCCCTTTCCAGGGCGGCACGCGCCGCGCGCTTCGTCATCTCGGACACCTCCGAGCCTTCGATGGCCGCGATCGCGGTGTCGACGTCGAACCCGTCGCGCGTCAGAGCGTCCTGCAGACGCGGCGACGCCTCCGGCGCCCCCGTCGCGGCCTCGAGGACGGCGTTGGCCGCGTCGCCGGCGGCCTCCGAGACCGCATCGGCTTCGTCCCCGGCCGTCTCTGCCGCATCCTCGGTCAGACGCTCGAGCGTGTCGTTCGCTGCGCCGGCGGCTTCTTCTGCGGCCCCGGTCGCGGCATCGACGGCGTTTCCCGCGGCCGCCTCGACGGCGGTTGTGGTTTCCTCGACGGCGTCCTCGACCGCCGTCATCGCCTCTTCGGCGGTCTCGGCGGTCTCGGCGGTGTCATCCGCCACGACCTCGGCCTCCCCTTCGGCTTCCCCTTCGGCCTCTTCCACCGCCGCCTCCGGCGCGCGGGCGGTGTCCTCCCGTTCCCCCGGCGCGCCCTGGCTGAGGAAATACGCGCCCAGCCCAAGGGCCGCGAGGATGACGACGATAATCAGAACTCTCATGATGCAACCCACCTTTCAGCATCGCTTCACACAGGCACGCCGCTACACCCGCGGTGACGTCCGGCGCAACGACCCGGATCCGATCGGCGGGCGGACAGCGGATCGGCGCCGGGATCGCCTTGAAACGCTACCTTGAATCGAGCAGGCCATGAGGATACGTTTGGCCATCGACTTTATGGCTACAGAAGGACGATCCCAATAGCCCGCAGACCCCACAACGCGCCGCCGACCCGCGACACCGGCCCGCGCGTGAACGAGAAGATCCGCGCCCCCGAGATCAGGCTGATCGGCGCGGACGGCGAAAACGTCGGTGTCGTACACCCCGCCAAAGCCATGGACATGGCCATCGAAGCCGGGCTCGACCTCGTCGAGATCTCGCCCAACGCCGACCCGCCGGTCTGCAAGATCATGGATTTCGGCAAGTTCAAGTACGAGACCCAGAAACGCGAGGCCGAGGCGCGCAAAAAGCAGAAGACGATCGAGGTCAAGGAGGTGAAATTCCGTCCCAACACGGACACCCATGACTACGACGTCAAGATGCGCAACGTGACGCGCTTTCTCGAAGCCGGCGACAAGGTCAAGGTTACGCTCCGCTTCCGCGGACGCGAGATGGCGCACCAGAACCTCGGGCGCGAGCTTCTCGAACGGGTGGCAAGCGACGTCGAGGGCCTCGGCAAGGTCGAGAACATGCCAAGGATGGAAGGCCGCCAGATGGTCATGATGATCGGCCCGGCCAAGTAGGCCGCGGCCCGTTCCCGCGACACGAGGCGCGCCCGGGACGGCGCGCCTTTTTCGTGGCGCAAGACCGCTTCGGCACGGCCGAGCCGCTACAGGGCACCTTGCCAAGGAATCGTCACGCGGCGGCCACGGTGCCGCTCCTTCCGCACGCCACGCTGGGCAGATGCTGGTCCCGTTCCTCCTGTTTCTCCTGTCGCTTGCCGGTGTCGCGGCGGCATTCGCCCTGCCCGGCCTGTCGGACCTGATCCTGATCGCGGGCCCCTCCTGCCTCGCGAGCCTCTGGCTGCTGTTCCACGCCTGGCGCGCACGCCCCGTCGCGGACCCGGCCTGGATCGTCGGCTGGCGCCCACGCCCCAGGAAAGACCCGGCCTGGATCGTCATCGACGGCTCCAACGTGATGCACTGGGGCGGCGACACCCCACGCATCGAGCCGGTGCGCGAGGTGGTGCGCCACCTGAAGGGCCTGGGCTTCACGCCCGGCGTCATTTTCGACGCCAATGCGGGTTACCTGCTGGAGGGCCGCTATTGCCACGATCACGTATTCGGCAAGATGCTCGGCCTGCCCACGGACCGCGTGATGGTGGTGGACAAGGGCACCCAAGCCGATCCGATCATCCTGCGCGAGGCGCAGGACCTGAAGGCACGTGTGGTCACCAACGACCGCTACCGCGACTGGGCTGAACGCTTTCCCGATATCCGAAGCCCGGGCTTCCTCGTTCGCGGCGGCTATCGCAAGGGGCGTCTCTGGCTCGACCTGGACGCGGAACCGGAGGCCGCGCATCCCGCCCCCCGACACGCGCACCCGGCCTGACTGGTCGCGTGCGGGGCTACCCGGCCGCCGCGACGGCCCGTCCCGCCATCACCTTCACCAGATGGGCGCGGTAATCGCCGGACCCGTGGATATCCGAGATCATGTCGCCACCGGGCGGCGAGAGCGGGGCCAGCGCCTCCGCCTCGAACGACGCGCCCAGCGCGGCCTCGGCCTCCGTCCAGCGGAACACGCCATCGGACGATGCGCCAGTCACCGCCACCCGGACACCATCGGCGAAGCGCGCGACGAAAACGCCGACCAGCGCGAATCGTGAGGCGGGCTGCGCGAACTTCGCCCAGGCGGCGACCTGCGGCACCGGGAACCGTACCTCGGTGATGATCTCGCCCTCCTCGAGCGCGGTGGCGAACATGCCCTCGAAGAACGCGTCCGCCGCGATCTCGCGCGTGTTCGTCAGGATGCGCGCGCCCGACCCCAGTGCGGCGGCCGGATAACAGGCGGAGGGGTCGTTATTGGCGAGACTGCCGCCGATCGTGCCACGGTTGCGGACCGCCGGGTCGCCGATGCGCCCGGCCAGATCGGCCAGCGCCGGGTAATGCGCCGCCGCCTCCCGCGCGACGGTGGCATGCGTCGTCGCGCCGCCGATGCAGACCTCGCCCGCGTCCGAGACGCAGACGCCCTGCATCTCCGCGATGCCGCTCAGGCTCACCAGAAGCTCGGGCGCGGCCAGCCGCTGCTTCATCGTCGGTAGAAGCGTCTGCCCCCCGCCCAGCGCCTGCGCGCCCTCGCCCTTCAAGGCCGCCGCGGCCTCGGCGATCGTCCCGGGTTTCGCGAATTCGAAATCGTACATCTCTCTCGCCCCTGTTGCGGCAGGGCACGCCCCCACCCCTTCATCTTTCCATAAATACGCAATCCCCCGGCCAACCACCGGGGCGACGCATCATTCGGCAGCGACGGCCGACACGTCCTGCCCGCTGGCCGCCATGATCGCCTTGACGATATTGTGGTAGCCAGTGCATCGGCAGATATTGCCCTCGAGATAGTCGCGGATCTCGGCCTCGGTCGGCCTGGGGTTGTCCCGCAGAAGCGCCGTTGCGGACATGATCATGCCCGGCGTGCAGAAGCCGCATTGCAGTCCGTGGTGCTCGTTGAAGGCCTGCTGCACGGGCGAGAGCGTCCCGTCGGGCGCCGCCACTCCCTCGATCGTCACCACATCCGCGCCCTGCAGATCCAGCGCCAGCGCCGCGCAGGCCTTGACCGGCGCGCCATCCAAATGGACCACGCAGGCGCCGCACTGGCTGGTGTCGCAGCCCACATGCGTGCCGGTCAGGCGCAGCCGGTCGCGCAGGAACTCCACCAGAAGCGTGCGCCCCTCCACCTCACCCGACACGGGCTTTCCGTTCACGGTCATCTCGACCCTGGTCATGTCATTCCTCATCTCGCCGTCACGGTCCTGTCTCTCTCATCCAATCACGGATCGCCGGCGACGAGAAGGGGGGCGACGCGCGCGTCACCCCCTGCCCCGACCTCAGAGCGTCTCGTCGAGAAACTCCATCAGCCCGTCCCAGCTGTCCGCGTCCGGCTCCGCGAGGTAGTCGTTCGAGCCGGGAACCGTGAAGCTGTGCCGGGCACCCCCGTAGATCTCGGCGCCGTGCGGGATGTCCGCCTCGTTCAGCTCTGCCATGACCTGCGCCAGATCGCCGATGCCCGAGACCGGGTCGGCCGAGCCGTGGAAGAACATGATCGGGGCACCGCTGGCGTCGGACCAGTCCTGCCCCTCGGGCGTGGGCAACCCGCCGTGGAAGCTGACGAACCCATCAAGCTCCGCGCCCGCGCGTGCGGCTTCCAGCACCGCCGCGCCGCCGAAGCAGTAGCCGATCATCACCACATTGTCGGTCGCACCGGGAATATCGCCGGCGGCCATGATCGAGCCCATCAGGCGCTCGCGAAACGTCTCCCGGTCGCCATAGAGCGCCCCGGACAGCGCGCGGTAGTCCTCGGGGCCCTGCGGATCGGCGTCGGCGCCGTAGACGTCGATGGCGAAGGCGGTATAGCCCGCCTCGGCCAGCATGTCGGCGCGGGCTTCCTCGTAGTCGGTCATGCCGTCCCAGTCGTGGACGATCAGGACGGTGCCGCGGCTTTCGCCCTCGGGCGTGGCGACATAGCCCTCGAATTCCATGCCCCCCACCTCGTAGGTGACGTGGTCGCCCGCCGTCTGGGCGACGAGCGGCGCGGCGGTCAGCGCCAGCGCGGCGGTGGCGGCAAGGAGTGTCACTTGGCGTGTCATCTCGGGTTCTCCCTTGGTTTGGACCTGTTCCAAAGGTAGCGCCGGGGCAGTCGCGTCAAGAACCCTGCCCGCGTCCGCGCGGCCCGTCGCGCGGCTGGGGACGGGTCGGGATCTCCTTCAGGAGACCACCCACCCCCATCGCCGCGATGTCACCGGCGCTCACCTTCACCCCGCAGACTGCGCGCTCCAGCACCCAGTCCGCCCCGTTGAGCGCGGGCGAGCGCGCGCAGCCCGGCAATCCGATGACAGGCCGCGCGCCGATCTCGCCCAGCACCAGCAGGTTGCCCGGATCGACGGGCATCCCGAAGCGGATCAGCCGCCCGCCCGCCGCCACCAGCCCCGCTGGCGCCGCGTCGTTGGGGTCCGACGTGGCCGACACGGTCAGGATCAGAAGAAGGTCGGCCTGGGCATCCGCCAGCGCCGCCGCGACCGCACCGGCATCATGGGGCACGGTGCGCACGTCCGCGAGGCTCACGCCCAGCGCAGCAAGCCGCGCCTCGACCGCCGCGATCCCCTTCTCGTCGCGCCGCGCGGGACCTTCCGCGGCCTCCGTCACGATCAGCGCCGCCGTCCGGCAGACCGGTGCGCGGCGGCTCAGCGCGCCCGCCCCCGCCGCGCAGGCGGCCGCGAGCGCCGCGCCGTCGACCGCGTAGGAGATGATCTTGACCGTGCCCACCATGGTGCCCTCGATCACCCGCTGCCATTCCGGCACGGTGGCCAGCGTGATCATCGGATCGACCGCGTTCAGCCGCGCGATGGCACCCGCGTCCAGCGCCACGACCCCCGGCCCCGTCGCCCGGATATTCACCCGGCCCGTGAAAGCGGGATCGAGGCGCAACCCCGCCGCGTCCGGGTCGGGCACCAGCGCCCGTGCCAGCCGTTCCGCCGCCTCGTTCTCCACGACGTCTCCCGGGGCAAGGCGTGCGACCGTCACGCGGTCGATCCCGGCGGCCGAAAGCGCTGCGACATCCTCCTCCGAGAGCATCCGGCCCTTCTTGAGTGCGCCCCGGGGCAGCCGCACGGAATGGGCGAGGATCGCACCCTCGGCCTCGGCCACGGGAACCGGCCCGAACCTCATCCCTTGCGCAGGCGGGCGGTGACTTCGGCCAGGATCGACACCGCGATCTCCGCCGGCCCGCGCGCTCCGATATCGAGGCCCACGGGCGCGTGTATTCGCGCGATCGCGTCCTCGCTCACGCCGGCCTCCCGCAGCCGCGCGACGCGCTTGGCATGGGTCCGGTTGGAGCCCAGACAGCCGAGATAGAAGATGTCGGAGCCAAGCGCCCGCAGGATCGCCGGATCGTCGAGCTTGGGATCATGGGTCAGCGTGACAACCGCGGTGCGTGCGTCCGGCGCGAGCCCATCCAGCGCCTCGTCCGGCCAGTCCTCCACCACCGTCTCGTCCGGAAAGCGCGTCTCCTGCGCGAAGGCCGGGCGCGGGTCGACGAGGCTCACGTCATAGCCCGCCATGCGCGCCATCGGAACCAGCGCCTGCGCGATATGCACGGCGCCCACGACGATCATGCGCAAGGGCGGGTTGTGGACATGAACGAAGGTCGCGCCGTCCTCTTCCATGCCGGACCGGTCGGCGCGAAAGCGCTCGGCCCATTGCGCGGCTCCGTCAAGGCGACGCTCTCCGGTCTGCGTGTTCACCACGTAGGCCACGGGTGTCCGCGCGGCGCGCGCCGCCACAAGCTGGGCCAGCATCGCCTCGGGCAGCGCGCCGCCCACGGGTTCCAGCCAGACGCGGATGCGCCCGCCGCAGGCAAGCCCGACGGCGAAGGCCTCGTCATCCGAGACGCCGAATTCCAGCATCTGCGGCTGGCCGGTTGCGACGGCCTCCATCGCCTCGACCACCACCGCGCCCTCGACGCAGCCACCCGAGACCGAACCCGCCATGTGGCCCTCGCCCGAGATCGCCAGCTGGCTGCCAACGGGCCGCGGCGCGGAGCCCCATGTCTCGACCACGGTGGCCAGCACGGCGCCCAGCCCCGCCCTGTGCCAGGCCAGCGCCTGTTCGGGCATGTTCTCGAGCTCGGTTGTCATTCTTCCTCCCGAAAAGGCATCCTGAATTCGGAGCCTAGTGGTTCATCCGCGTCACGATCAACCGCGCGGCACGGTCGGAGGACGGATCGTAGCTCCCCGCCCAGACGAAATATTGCCCTTCGCGAGGGTTGCGGAAGACGATCGCAGGATTCTTGCCACGGTAATCATCGCTGTAGCGCCATGATCCGTCCGGCGTGCGGACGAGAAGGATGCCGTCGAAACCGGCTTCGGCTTCCAAGGCAATCGTGAACGGGGTTGACGGCACGTCACCTGAAAAAGCGAACTGAAGATCGGGGTTGCGGCCGACATAGCCCGGGAAGTTGAGCCCGCAGTCCTGCAGCCTTACGCGTCCGCCGGCCGTTATGGTCCGCATCCAGGGGTCGGGCGAGAAATCGGCGGGGAGGCTCTCGACGATGGAGGCCGTCAGGTTGGGCCTGGTCGGGCAGGCCATCGCGGCATGGCCACCAAGCGCGGACATGCCAAAGGTTACGCACGCAGCGACCAGCGCACGTCCAATTGGGCTCATGGATCGTCTCTCCGTCGGATGATTGGCACGTTTGCGTAGACAGTAGCTGCCCGGCTAAATGGATTATCAAGGGAAAGCGACCCTCTCATGGCGCATTGCGGACGAGGATGCGGCGTTTGGAACGACCCGCCCGCATCACCGCCAGTCTCGGTTTTGCCGCAGGCGTTCCATCACTTTGCAATACTCCCGCAACAAGGGTATGCCCAAGCGCCGGGGGAGAGGATCGGCGCACGGTCAGGGGATGCCGCAACACATGTCGAAGGAAGACCACGGGCCCGCGAAAACCGGCGGTATCGGTCAGGCTACATGGATGGGCCGGCTGGCCCGGATCGGGGAAGAGCACGGGCTTTTCGACCGGATCGGCGAGAATCACTTCGGCCTCTACGTGGACGAGGGCGACACGCTCCTGGTGGCGTTCGACCGCGCCGAACGGGCCCGCGATCTGGCCGCCCAGGGGCTTCCGGCCGGGTTCGAGATGGTGCGCCGCCGGTCCTGGTCGCTTCTGTCGGTCATGTCCCGCGGCGAGACGTGGTTTCTCGACGATGCGCTCACGCGGTTCTTCCGCACGCTGCAGGCCCGCGGCGTCTTCGACGGGTTTTCCCGCATCATCTTCTACGGCGTCGGCCCCGATTGCGGTTTCGCCGCCTGCACCTATGCCCGGTTCGCCCCCGGCGCGCGGGTTCTGGCGGCCGGCCCCGTGGCCACGCTCGACCCCGCCCGCGCCCCTTTCGAGCGACGCTTTCGCAGCGCCCGGCGCCTGCCTTTCCCGGGTCCGCTGGGCTTTGGGCCGGCGGGTCTTGCCACCGCCGGGCGCGCGCTGGTCCTCTACGATCCGACCGAGATCGCGCCGGCCGCCCACGCGGCGCTGCATACCGGGCCCAACGTCACCCGTCTCGGGCTTCCTCACGCCGGACGCGATTTCTCGCGCATCCTTCAGGAGGCGGAGGCCAGCATCCCCGTCCTGCGCCTTCTGGAGCGCGACGAGGCCAGCCCCGCCGCGGTGCGCGCGGCACTCAAGGACGCCTGCCGCAGGAACCCCGGCACGATGGTGCGGCGGGCGCGCGCGGCGCTGATACAGGGACGCCCGAAGCGCGCCGCGCTCATCGCCGAGCACGGGCTCGCAGTTTCGGGCGACAAGCGGCTGAGCGCGCTTCTGGCCGAGGCGCGGTCGGGCAAGCCGGCCCGGGTCTGACGGCTCAGAGCCCCCCGGCCTCTTCGAGGAACCGCACCACCCGGTCGAGCCCCTTGCCGGTCCTCAGGCTCGCCATGACGAAGGGCCGGTCGCCGCGCGCGGCGGCGGCGTCGGCCTCCAGCTGGCCCGCATCCACACCCACATGGGGCGCGAGATCGACCTTGTTCACGATCAAGAGATCCGAACGCGTCACGCCCGGCCCCTTCTTGCGCGGGATGTCCTGCCCCGCCGCGGTGTCGATCACGTAAAGCGTCAGGTCCGCCAGTTCCGGCGAGAAGGTCGCGGCGAGGTTGTCGCCGCCCGATTCGATGAACACGAGGTCCAGATCGGGGATGCGCGCGCGGAACTCGGCCACGGCGGCGAGATTGATCGAGGCATCCTCCCGGATCGCGGTATGCGGACAGCCCCCCGTCTCGACGCCCCTGATCCGGTCGGCGGGCAGAACCTGCGCGCGCAAGAGGTACTCGGCATCCTCGGCGGTGTAGATGTCGTTGGTGATCACGGCGACGGAGTAGCGCCCGGCCATCGCCCGGCAAAGCCCTTCGGTCAGCGTCGTCTTGCCGGCACCCACCGGGCCACCGATACCCACCCGAAGCGGTCCGTTCGAACTTCCCATCCCGTTTCCCTTCATCTTTCCAAAAATACCGCTCCGGGGAGCGCGAGGGGTGGAAAACCCCTCGCTCCCGCCGCATGCCCCACGCGCCTCACGTCCGGAACAGCCGCACCTCCTGGGTCTCATGTTCCATCGCCGCGAGATCCGCGCCGAAGGCCGCGCTGCCCAACGCGTCCTCGACCTCTTTTGGGGCCAGCGCCACGGCCGCACGCGCGACCGCCTCGATCCGCGGCGCGAGGCCCGCCATGATGCGCTGCCCCTCCGCCTGCCCCAGCGGGACGAAGCGGACGGCCGCGGAGACGAGCGTCCCGGCAAAGGCCTGCAGGTACAGCGACACCACGATCCCGTGGGCCAGCGACAGCCCCCGCGCGGCCTCCCCCACGGCGACGGGATAGGGTCGGTCGGCGGCGTCGGCCCCCATTGCACGGCGCGTGGCGGCGAAGGCCGCGCCCTGGGCGCGCGTCTCCTCCCAGCGCTCGGCGGAGCCTGCCAGCGCGCGCGCCATCTCCGACAGCGCGCCCGGATCGGCAGCATCGCGCAAAACGGCCGCCAGCACGATAGCGTCGGTCCGCCCGCTGCCCGCCTCGATCACGGTGGCGATCCAGTCGGCCACACTCGCCCCATCATGGACCGAGCCCGCCGAGATCGCGGCCTCCAGCCCGTGGGAATAGGCGTAGGAGGACACCGGAAAGGCCGGGGACAGCCATTGCGTGAGCGTCAGGAGATCGGCCTCGGCACGCATCGTTTCAGTGCGAATGCCCATCGGATGGCCCATCGGATGGCCCGTGGGAATGACCATGCGTCCGGCCATGACCATAGGCTCCGCCTTCGGGCACGAAGGGCGCCGTGACCGCCGTCACCTCCGCCCCAAGCCGGCGCAGCATGTCGGCGAGCACGTGGTCGTCCCGGATCAGCAGATGGTCCCCCGCGACCTGGCACGGCGTGTGCCGGTTGCCGATATGCCAGGCGAGACGCGGCAGATCGCCGGACACCCGCAAAAGCGGCTCGGGCGCCGCGACGATCTCGACCAGCAGGCCGCCCTCGGCCTCCAGCGCGTCGCCCGCGTCGAGCGAGACCGTCTCGGGCAGGTCCACCATGACGCCGCGACCCGAAGCGGCCAGGACGCGCTTGCGCCGCAGGAAGCGCCCCTCGTAGTCGAGCACGAGTCTCTCGCCCGCGGGTCCGTCCCAATCGCCCGCCCGGCGCACGGCGCCCGCCTTCAGATCGATAGCGTTCGGATCGGTCTCGTCACGTGCCACGCAGGGTCCTCCGCATACACCTCGCGGGCGCTTCAGGCGGTCCGCGCGATCAGATGGTGAACAGGTCCCGGAACACGATAGAGGGGATGTCGGCGCGCGCAATCCCCATCTGCCGCAACGCGGCGTCGGGAAGCCCGTCGAGATGCACGGCGCGTTTCAGCCGTGCACCCCGGATATGCTGCGGGCCGATCCCCTGACCGAGCATGCAGAAATAGGCGTCGAAGCGGGTGCCGAGCGACGGAGAATAGTTGCGATTCGCGATTGAAGTCATTGGAGCGCCTCCATTTTTCATGGGCGGACCGGCAGCCTATCGTCGGGGGCGACCGTGTCCTCGGGGCTCCTCCCCTGCCGAAACGCTAACACCGAACGGTGGCGGGTCCAGTCGATGCTTCGGGGACCGGAACGCATCCATGCCGCACTGCGGCATTCCGGTCACGCCTCAGGGTGCCTTGGCGGTCATGAATATGGCGCGCGGCACCTCGAGCGCGGGGTCAATGCCCAGTTCGTCCCCGCCGAGGAAGATCGACATGCCCAGATCGAACAGATGCACATACTGGCTGATCCATGGCGGTTGCGCCGGGTCCGTGGGCGAGGTCCGGGTCTCGAAGATCCGGATGGCGTCATAGCTGCAGCCGCCGATCGTGTACGCCTCCACCTTGGAAAAGCTCCAGGCGACGAGGTTCACCTCCTCCACCCCGCCGATGACCGAGGTTTCGCGCCCGGTCCAGTTCGTGCCGGGCTCGGCCCGTGGCAGACCGCCGGCGAAGTCGTAGCTGTAGCTCTCACGCGTGGCCTCGTCCGGGATGCCGTCGGGCCCCTCGGCCCAGGCCTCGTTAATGAGGCCGGTGGGATCGCTGCGATAGAACCAGACCTCGGCCTCGCCCTCGAAACGCTCGGTCTCGAGGATGCGGCCGCCGGCCTCGCGCCGGTAATCGATCTCGATGGCTCCGAAATCGATGGTGATGCCGGCTTCCAGCGCCCCGGGCCCGCGCGGGCAGCCGTCCTGCGCCAGAACGGGAGAGGCCAGAAGGCAGAGGGCGGGAATCAGGCGCAGGGTCATGCCCTTCTCAATACATGAAATAGCGCTGCGCGAGGGGCAGTTCCGTGGCCGGTTCGCAGGTCAGAAGCTCCCCGTCGGCGCGGACCTCGTAGGTTTCGGGGTGCACCTCGACATGCGGCGTGGCCGAGTTGTGGATCATGTCGGCCTTCCGCACCTTGCGTATGCCCTCGACGGCCACGGTCTCCTTGGCCAGCCCCAGCGCCCCGGCGATGTCGGCCGCCTGCGCCGCCTGGCTCACGAAGGTGACGGAGGAGCGTTCCAGCGACCGGCCGTAGGCGCCGAACATGGGCCGCGAATAGACCGGCTGCGGCGTCGGGATCGACGCGTTGGGATCGCCCATCTGCGCCATGGCGATGGTCCCGCCGATCAGCACCATTTCGGGCTTCACCCCGAAAAACGCGGTGTTCCAGAGCACGAGATCGGCGCGCTTTCCCACCTCGACCGAGCCGATGTGTTTCGAGACCCCGTGCACGATGGCAGGGTTGATGGTGTATTTCGCCACGTAGCGCTTCACGCGGGCATTGTCGTTCTCGCCGGTCTCCTCGGGCAGGCGTCCGCGCTGCTTCTTCATCTTGTCGGCGGTCTGCCACGTGCGGATGATGACCTCGCCCACGCGCCCCATGGCCTGGCTGTCGGAGGCCATGACGGAAAACGCGCCCATGTCGTGCAGGATGTCCTCGGCCGCGATGGTCTCTTTCCGGATGCGGCTTTCGGCGAAGGCCACGTCCTCGGGGATGGATTTGTCGAGGTGATGGCAGACCATGAGCATGTCCAGATGCTCTTCCAGCGTGTTCACGGTGTAGGGCATCGTCGGGTTGGTCGAGCTGGGCAGGATGTTCTGGTAGCCCACGACCTTCATGATGTCGGGCGCGTGGCCCCCGCCCGCGCCCTCGGTGTGGAAGGCGTGGATCGTCCGGTCGCCGATGGCGGCCAGAGTGTTCTCGACAAAGCCGCTTTCGTTCAGCGTGTCGGTGTGGATCATCACCTGCACGTCCATGTCGTCGGCCACGGAAAGACAGCAGTCGATGGCGCCGGGCGTTGTGCCCCAGTCCTCGTGGAGCTTCATGGCGCAGGCGCCGGCCTCGATCATCTCGACCAGTGCCGCGGGGCGCGAAGCGTTGCCCTTGCCCGCGAAGGCGAGGTTCATCGGGAAGGCGTCGGCGGATTGCAGCATCCGCCCGATATGCCACGGCCCCGGCGTGCAGGTGGTGGCAAGCGTGCCATGCGCCGGCCCCGTGCCGCCGCCCAGCATGGTGGTGAGGCCCGAATGAAGCGCATCCTCGATCTGCTGCGGGCAGATGAAATGGATATGCGCGTCGAAGCCCCCGGCGGTCAGGATCCGCCCCTCCCCCGCGATGGCCTCGGTGCCCGGTCCGATGACGATGTCGACGCCGGGTTGCGTATCCGGGTTTCCGGCCTTGCCGATGGCATGGATGCGCCCGTCGCGCAGGCCCACATCGGCCTTGTAGATACCGGAGTGATCCACGATCAGCGCGTTCGTGATCACGGTGTCCACCGCCCCCTCGGCGCGGGTGCGCTGCGACTGGCCCATGCCATCGCGGATCACCTTGCCGCCACCGAATTTCACCTCCTCGCCGTAGGTGGTCAGGTCACGCTCCACCTCGATGATCAGGTCGGTATCGGCCAGCCGCACCCGGTCGCCGGTGGTGGGGCCGTACATGTCGGCATAGGTCGTGCGGGGGATGCGGGTGGGCATGGGCTAGTCCATCGATGAAGGAAAGGGAAAGAGCGCCGCAGATCGCGCACTTGATGTGAGAAATGAGGAGCCGAAACGATCCGCAGAGGAGCATTCGGCATGTCGAGCACAGCGTTTCTTCTTCAATTGGCAGGTACGGGCGTCATCTGTCTTGCCTGGTACGGACAAAAGCGTGGCTGGTGGTAACGCTCCATGCAACCATCCCGCCCGACGGCAACGTCGGGCTGCCCCCGACCGCCCCCCCGGGCGGGGGCAGTGCCCCCACCCGCGGCCGGGGGCAGCCCTCGGTTCTATGGCCCGACCCACCCTCACGCCTTGAACACCTCGTCCGGCTCCACGCCCAGCCCCGTTACCAGCCCGTTGGTCTGCATCGCCATCCCGATCACCGCCAACAACTCCGCGTGCATATCAGGCGTCATCCCCTTCCCCTTCGCCGCCGCCGTGTGACTGTGGATGCAGTACTGGCACCCGTTGGCGGTGGAGACGGCGACGTAGATCATCTCCTTCACCAGCGGGTCGAGCGCGCCCGGCGCCATCACCTCCTTCAGCCGGTCCCAGAGCGCCCGCAGCGCCGCCGGGTCATGGGCCATCGCGCGCCAGAAATCGTTGACGTAATCCGTGCCGCGGGCGGCACGGATCTCGGCGAAGACCTCAGCCGCCTCCGGCGTGAGCTCCGCGTCGGACAGCAGCGGAACCGTCGCCATCAGACCAGCGCCATCACGCGCGCAGGACCCCCGGTGCCGCCGCGCACCTTGGGCGCGCCGACCATCAGCGTCGCACCCGACGGCGGCATCATGTCGAGCCCCGCGAGGCACTCGATCCCGTAGCGGCCAGCCGGCAGCCATGCGTAATGGGTGGCGAAATCCGGCGACGGCCCGTGGTCGAGCGACAGGGTGTCGACCGCGATCGCCACCGCGTTCGTCTGCTCCAGCAGCATCTGCGTGGCCTCGATATGAAAGCCCGGAAAATGCAGCGACCCGCCGCGCGCGGCATCCGCGCCGCGGAATTCGTCGGTGCCAAGCTTCGCGGCCCAGCCCGAATTCATCGCCACGCAGGCCCCGTCGGGGATGTCGCCATGCTCGGCGATCCACGCGGTCAGGTCGTCGGGCGTCACCTGCGTGTCGCGATCCTCGGAGGCGCGCGCCCGGATGTCGATGACGCAGAGCGGACAGGCAAGGCTTTCCACCGGGATCTCGGCCACCGACTGGCCGTCGGCGCTGAAATGCAAAGGCGCGTCGATATGGGTGCCGGTATGCTCGTTCACGCTGAGCACGTAGAGGTTGTAGCCATCCGCAGCCATGTCGAACTGCTTGTCATAGGTGATCCCCGGAACGCCGCCGAAGGTCGGAAACTCCTCGGATAGCTCATGAGTCATGTCGTGGATCGTCCGGGGCGCCTGCGCCATTACCGGACGACTCGCGGCCGCGCCCAGCGTCGCCGCACCCGCAGCGGCCGCCGTGCCCTTGAAGAAATTGCGGCGCGTCAGCATCCGCTCCTTCACGCTGTTCATCACGCAGATATCGCACATCGGTCTCGTCCTTCCCCTCTGCGGGCCGCGCGTGGTGGCCCTGTTGTCGATCACCTGCCCGATGATCCGCCGTCGCGACCCTTGCCTCGCCATCTCCGCCAAGCGTTATCCGCGCGCGGCCAGAGCGGTCTTCTTCAATCCTTCCACCGTCGCCGGCCGCGCCCTTCCAGGCGTTCGCGATTGTCCCGGGCGCGCTGCGTCAGCGGGGTGACGGCGGCCGAGACGACCTGCGCCGTGCCCTGACCGCGCAGCGCCGCCTGCGCCGCGCCCGCCATCGCCTCGGCGAAAGCGTCCGGCTTCTCGCGCATGGCCCGCCAGCCCTCGTCGAAGGGCGTGTTCCACGCGCCCGCCGCGCCGAGCCCGCGGAGCCAGATGACCCCCTGCGCCTCGATCCCCAGCCGCGTCAGCGCCAGCCCCGCCGTCAACACGTCGAAAGGCGTGAAGAGTTTCATATCTTGCCCATCACCTTCCGGTTGAAACCCCAGACCTCGCCCCCGCCACCATAGGGCACGAGCTGCACCTCGCGCGTCTGGCCCGGCTCGAAGCGCACGGCGGTGCCCGCCGCGATGTCGAGCCTGTGGCCCCGCGCGGCCGCCCTGTCGAAATCGAGCGCCGAATTCGTCTCGGCGAAATGGTAGTGGCTGCCCACCTGCACCGGCCTGTCGCCGGTATTGGCCACCGTCACCGTGATCGCGGGACGGCCCGCGTTCAACTCGATCTCGCCCTCGGCGGCCATCACTTCACCCGGGATCATGCGTCCCCTCCCCTGTTGCCCTGGATCGCCGCCAGGATGCGTTTGCCGAAGACCCCGACCAGCGCGCCCAGAAGCAGCGCGAAGGAGGACTGGCCCCCGCTGAGCAGCGCCGCCGCCAGCAAAAGCAGCACCAGCGTCAGCAGGTCCATCTCGGTCTGTTCGACGGGTATCTTCGACAGCGCCACGTTTTCGAGCGCCTGCCGCACGAAGGGCTCGGCGAAGGGCGTCAACGCGCCCGCGGCCAGCCCCAGCAGGAATGCAAAGATCATCGCGACACCTCCTCGCTACCGGATCGGATGGTGGACGGTCACGAGCTTCGTGCCGTCGGGAAAGGTCGCCTCCACCTGCACGTCATGGATCATCTCGGGCACGCCCTCCATGCATTGCTCGGCGGCCACCACATGGGCGCCCGCCTCCATCAGATCGGCCACGGAGCGGCCGTCGCGCGCGCCTTCCACGACATAATCGGTAATCAGCGCGATCGCCTCGGGGTGGTTGAGCTTGACGCCGCGCATCAGCCGGTTGCGCGCCACCATGGCCGCCATGCTGATCAGCAACTTGTCCTTTTCGCGGGGGGAGAGGTTCATCTCGGGGTCTTTCGTCCTTGGTCAGATCTGCCAGACGCGCGGCAGGGGAAGGTTCGTCAGCGTCGAGACCGCCCGCGCCACCGCGCGGCGGAGCGCGAAGGCATCGGCGGAGAGAAACCGCACGGTCAGCCGTTCGTCCCAGGCCGAGGCGGCGGCGCGAACCGGCCCCTCGGCGGGCAAAACCGCACGGATCGCGTGCAGCCTGTCGGCCGCGTCGCGCGAAATCAGCGTAAGAGAGGCCACGGCCCGCGCCCCGCCCAGCCCGGCCGCACCGTCGCGCACAAGGTCGGCATCGTCGATGCGAATGCTCTCGATCAGCACCGGGCGCCCGGCCCGCGTGACCTTGCGGCGGTCGCGCAGATGCAGCCGCCGGACCGTCTCGCCCATCGCCGCGCGGCCCAGAACCAGCGTTTCGAGCAGGATGAGCGTGCTGTCCTCGGCCATCTCGACCTCGATCCGCCGGTCGAGCGCGGCGCAGTCGAACAGGATCAGCTCCTGCGGCAGCCAGTGCAGTACCGCGCCTGGGCCCAGCGAAAGCCGTGTCGTGACCTCCGCCACGCCGCCCGCGCTGCGATAGGCGCGTTCGGCCGTCTGCGTCGTGGCCACGGCCGCACCGCCCGCAAGCGTCACGGCATAGTCCAGCCGGTCGCCCCCGGTCAGCCCGCCGGCCGTGTTCAGGAACACGACCTCCGGCGCGCGACCATGCATGCGCGGCATCATTGCCATGGCCGACCCCGCCTGCGCCAGCCGTTCGAGCCGCGCATCCACGCCGAAAGCGACGGCCGCGCGGCCCGCGACGCGCTGTTGACGCAAATCCCTGGAAGCGAGGTCGAACATCTTGGAAGTGAACCTAGGCCCGGGCCTGCGGCACTGGCAAGCGCCGGGACGCGGCCCAAGGCGGCTGGCCTCGTCTTTGCCCAAGAATCGGGCAACGGCGCGGCATATCCCCCGTGGCCATCGGCGCAAGATCGGTGTAGCGGGGAAAAATGACCGAGACCCTGACCATGCGGCGGCCCGACGACTGGCACTTGCATCTGCGCGACGGCGCGATGCTGGCCGGCGTCCTGCCCGAGACCGCCCGCCATTTCGCCCGCGCCATCATCATGCCGAACCTCGTGCCCCCCGTGGTCACGGGCGGTGACGCGCGCGCCTATCGCGACCGCATCCTCGCCGCCCTGCCCGACGGCATGGCGTTCGAACCGCTGATGACGCTCTACCTGACCGAGACGACGGAGCCCGCGGACATGGCGGCGGCCCATGCCGAGGGGCTGGTGACGGCGGTCAAGCTCTACCCGGCCGGCGCGACCACGAACTCCGCCTCTGGCGTGCGGGATCTGAGCCGAGTGATGCCGGTTCTCGAGAAGATGGCCGAGATCGGCCTGCCGCTCTGCATCCACGGCGAGGTCACGACGCCCGAGGTCGATATCTTCGACCGCGAGAAAGTGTTCCTCGACACTGTGCTGGACCCTCTGCGCCGCAGCCTGCCGGAGCTGAAGGTGACGCTGGAGCATATCACGACCTCCGACGGCATTTCCTATGTCAGCAACGCGCCGGGCGATATCGCGGGCACGATCACCACGCACCACCTGATGATCAACCGCAACCACATGCTGGTGGGCGGCATCCGGCCCCATTACTACTGCCTGCCCGTGGCCAAACGCTCGACCCACCAGATCGCGCTCCGCAAGGCCGCCACCTCGGGCAATCCGCGCTTCTTCCTCGGCACCGACAGCGCGCCGCACACCGACGAGACCAAGGAAAGCGCCTGCGGCTGCGCGGGCGTGTTCTCGGCCACCAACACGCTGTCCTGCCTCGCCCATGTCTTCGAGGAGGAAGGCGCGCTCGACAAGCTGGAAGGCTTCGCCTCGCTCCATGGTCCTGCGCGCTATCGCCGGCCGCCGAACGACGACCGGATCACGCTGGCAAAACGCGCGGCCCCGACGGACTACCCGGCGAAGATCGACACCGGCGCGGGCCCCGTCACCCTCTTCGACCCGGGCCACCCGCTTTACTGGCACGTGATCGCCTGATCCTTCATCTTTCCAAAAATACGCAAATCGCACGGCAGCCATGATCCCCACCACATATCCCGACGACGCGACGATGGCGCAGATGACCGCGCGCATGCTGCTCGACATCCGCGCGGTGCATTTCGACACGGACACGCTCTTCACCCATGCCAGCGGCAAGCAGGCGCCGACCTATATCGACTGCCGCAAGCTGATCTCGCATCCGCGTATCCGCAGCACGGTCATGGATTTCCTGACCTGCAAGGTCATGCGCGCCGCGGGGCTCGAGGCCTTCGACAACATCGCCGGCGGCGAGACGGCGGGCATCCCCTTCGCCGCGCTGGTGGCCGAGCGCATGGCGCTGCCGATGTCCTACGTGCGCAAGAAGCCCAAGGGCTATGGCCGCGCGGCCCAGATCGAGGGCGAGATGCCGGAGGGCGCGCGCGTGCTGCTGGTGGAGGACCTGACCACCGATGGCGGATCGAAGCTGAAATTCGTCGACGCGATCCGCGCGGCGGGCGCCACCTGCGGGCATACGGCGGTCGTCTTCTACTACGGCATTTTCGACGACACGATCGACCGGCTGGCCACCCATGGCCTGACGCTGCACTGGCTCTGCACCTGGGCCGATGTCATCGCCGAGGCGCGCCGCGCGGGCGATTTCGACGAGGCGACGCTTGCCGACGTGGAACGATTCCTCGCCGATCCGGATGGCTGGCGCGACGCCCGCGGGCTCGACTAGGCGAGGGGCCGCGCGTCGGCGCTTGGCGCGTGGCGAATCTGACACATAGCTGTTACCCTAACCTCAACCGGCTGTGGCCGGGCGGGTCATACCCCCCATATCTTGCGCCCAAAACCGCTCACAGGATACTCACAGACCAAAGCGATTGACGCCGCCACCGCCCGGCGCGCTATACCACCGGACACCCTCCGCATGGACGCGGCTCATAACAAGAGCGGTGGGACGACAGGCCAGGGAGACCAGAGAAACCATGAACGAGCATGTGCCCGTGCCCGCAGGCGGTGCGTCATCCGACGGCACCTCTGGGCAGGACGAAACCGGCGTACTGCCGCACAATATCGAGGCCGAGCAGCAGCTTCTGGGTGCGATCCTGTCGTCCAACGACGTGCTCGACCGGGTCGAGGACCTTATCAAGCCCGACCATTTCTTCGACCCCGTCCATCGCGAGATCTTTCAGCTCGCCAGCGCCCGCATCGCCAAGGGGCTGGCGACCGACGCCACCACGATGAAGAATTTCGTGGCCGACATCGCCGGCCTCAAGGATCTGGGCGGCGCGGAATACCTCGTCAAGCTGCAGCTTTCGGCCATCGCAACGAGTGCTGCGCGCGACTATGCGCAACTGATCCATGACCTCGCCGTGCGTCGCGCGCTCATCGGGCTGGGCGCCACGATCTCGGACCGCGCGCGCGCCATGCGCGACGACGTGAGCCCCGACCAACAGATCGTGGAGGCCGAGACCGACCTCTTCAAGCTGGCCTCGACGGGCAAGACCTCGAGCGGGTTCAAGTCGTTCCTCTCGGCGCTGCACGAGGCGGTGACGACGGCCAATGCCGCGCACAAGCGACAAGGCAAGCTCGCGGGCCTTTCCACGGGGCTGACGGACATGGACCGGATGCTGGGCGGATTGCACAAGTCCGACCTCCTGATCCTCGCCGGGCGCCCCTCGATGGGCAAGACCTCGCTGGCGACCAATATCGCCTTCAACGTGGCCCGCATCTGGAAGGAGGGACGCCGCGAGGACGGATCGGTCGGCACGGTCGATGGCGGCGTCGTGGGCTTCTTCAGCCTGGAAATGTCGTCGTCCCAGCTGGCGCAGCGGATCCTGTCGGAGGCCGCAGAAATCCCGTCGGAGCTGATCCGCAAGGGAGACCTGACCGAAGCGGAGTTCCAGCGCTACCTGCGCGCGGCCGAGGAACTCGAACACTGCCCGCTCTATATCGACGATACGCCCGCCCTGCCGATCAGCCAGGTCGCGGCGCGCGCAAGACGGCTCAAGCGTTCGCCCCGGGGGCTGGACCTGCTGATCGTCGACTACCTGCAGCTTCTGCGCGGCGCGGGCCGGTCGGAGAACCGCGTCAACGAGGTCTCCGAGATCACGCAAGGCCTCAAGGCCGTCGCAAAGGAACTCGATATCCCCGTCATCGCGCTCTCGCAGCTCTCGCGGCAGGTGGAAAGCCGCGAGGACAAGCGCCCGCAACTCAGCGACCTGCGCGAGTCGGGGTCGATCGAGCAGGACGCGGACGTGGTGATGTTCGTCTACCGGGGCGAGTACTACAAGGAACGGGAAAAGCCGGGCGAGGACAATCTCGAGGCCATGACCAAGTGGCAGCAGGACATGGAGGCGCTGCACGGCAAGGCCGAGGTCATCATCGGCAAGCAGCGCCACGGGCCCGTGGGCTCGATCGAGCTGAGCTTCGAGGGCAAGTTCACCCGCTTCGGCAATCTCGTGAAGCCGTGGCAGCAGGGCGCGGACCGGTACTGAGGCGGGATGACGGGCCGTTCCCGCGGAACCCGCGGACCGACATGCCCTGCGACGCCGATACCGCCTTGACGGCCACACGGCGAGGTCCGACACAGGGGCCCCATGGGAACCGGAACGCTCCAGATCGACCTTCAGGCCGTCGCCGCCAACTGGCGAATGCTTGACGCCATGACGGCCTGCGAGACCGCCGCCGTGGTCAAGGCCGACGGCTACGGCCTCGGCGCCGGCCGCGTGGCAAAGGCGCTGGCCGAGGCCGGCGCGCGGCGCTTCTTCGTGGCCGTGGCCGAGGAAGGTGCGGCGGTGCGCGCGGCACTCGGCCCGGGGCCCGAGATCAACGTCTTCTCCGGCCACATGGAGGGCGACGCCAGACTGCTGCGCGACGCGGACCTCGTGCCGATGCTCAACAGCGCCGGGCAACTGGCGCGCCACCGGGGCGCCCTGCCCGACGCGCCCTATGGCGTGCAGCTCGACAGCGGCATGAACCGGTTGGGGATGGAGCCCGCCGACTGGGCCGCGCTGCGCGCCGAGGCGGAGGCCGGCGCCCTGACGCTCCTGATGAGCCACCTGGCCTGCGCCGATGAACCCGACCACCCGGCAAATGCCGCGCAGCTGCGGACCTTTCGCGACATGACCGCCGGCGTCGCCGCCCCCCGCTCGCTCTCGGCCACGGGCGGCATCCTGATGGGTCCCGACTACCATTTCGAGCTGACGCGCCCCGGCATTGGTCTTTACGGCGGCCTGCCCTTCGCGGACGCCACACCGGTCGTGCGCCTGTCGCTGCCGGTGATCCAGCTGCGCGACGTCGCACCGGGCGAGACGGTCGGCTATGGCTGCAGCTTCACCGCCACGCGGCCGATGAAACTCGCCACCGTTTCCGCGGGGTACGCCGACGGGCTCATCCGCGCCATGTCGGGCCGCGCGCGGCTCTGGGCGGGTGACGCGCCCTGCCCGCTCGCCGGCCGTGTGTCCATGGACCTGCTGACCGTCGACGTCACCGATCTGGACACGGTGCCCGACGCGCTCGACATCCTCGGAGACCATCAGGGCGTCGACGATCTGGCCGAGGCGGCCGGCACCATCGGCTACGAGATCCTCACCTCGCTGGGCGCGCGCTACCGCCGGCCCGGTGCCGTGGACGACCGCGCATGAGCGGCCTGCTGACCGCGCCGCTGGCCATGGTCGGTCGCTCCGTGATGGGACTGCTGGGCGGCAGTGGCCGGGTCGCGATCTTCTTCGCCCATGTGGTCAGCCATCTCTTCCGCCCGCCGTGGTATCCGCGCGAACTGGCGCAGCAACTGCTGCATATCGGTTGGCTCTCGCTGCCCGTCGTGGGGCTTACGGCGCTGTTCACCGGCGGCGCGCTGGCGCTGCAGATCTATGCCGGCGGCGCGCGGTTCAACGCCGAGGCCGTGGTGCCCCAGATCGTCGCCATCGGCATCACGCGAGAGCTTGGTCCCGTGCTCGGCGGGCTGATGGTGGCGGGCCGCGTCGCCGCCGCCATCGCCGCCGAGATCGGCACGATGAAGGTGACCGAACAGATCGACGCGCTCGTGACGCTTTCGACCAACCCGCTGAAATACCTCGCCGCGCCGCGCGTCCTGGCCGCAACGCTGTCGCTGCCGGTGCTGGTGGCCGTGGGCGACAGCATCGGCATCCTCGGCGGCTACCTCGTCGGCACCACGCGGCTGGGCTTCGACGCGGCCGCCTATATCAGCAACACGGCCGATTTCCTCGAGACCTGGGACATCGTCTCGGGGCTGATCAAGGGGGCCGTCTTCGGCTGCATCGTGGCCACCATGGGCTGCTTTCACGGGATGCACAGCGAACGCGGCGCGCGCGGCGTCGGGCGGGCCACGACCAAGGCCGTGGTCTCGGCCTCGATCCTGATCCTCGCGGCGAACTACCTGCTGACCGAGGTGTTCTTCAACGCATGATCCGGCTGTCGCAAGTCACCAAGTCCTTCGGCCCCAAACCGGTGCTGCGCGGCATCGATCTCGAGATCGGGACCGGCGAGAGCCTTGTGGTCATCGGCGGCTCCGGCACCGGGAAATCCGTGCTTCTGAAATGCGTGCTGGGTCTCGTGAAACCCGATGGCGGCACCATCGAGCTCGACGGCAGGGACGTCACCACGGGTGACCGGGATGCGTTTCTGGCGCGCTTCGGGATGCTGTTTCAGGGCGGGGCGCTCTTCGATTCCATGCCGGTCTGGCAGAACGTGGCCTTCCGCCTCCTGCGCGGACGGGGCAAGCGTCCGAAGGCCGAGGCGCGCGAGATCGCCATCGAGAAGCTGCGCCGCGTGGGCCTCGACGCCGACGTGGCCGACCTCTACCCGGCGGAGCTTTCGGGCGGCATGCAGAAACGCGCGAGCCTTGCGCGCGCCATCGCCGCAGATCCCGACATCATCTTCTTCGACGAACCCACCACCGGGCTCGATCCGATCATGTCGGGCGTGATCAACGCGCTGATCCGGGAAATCGTGACCGAGATGGGCGTGACCGCCGTCACCATCACCCATGACATGACCTCGGCGCGGACCATCGCCGACAAGGTCGCGATGCTGCATGCGGGCAAGATCCGCTGGCTCGGGCCGGTCTCGGAGATGGACGCGGCGGACGATCCCTATCTGCGGCAGTTCATCACCGGCTCGGCCGAGGGGCCGATCGAGACCCTGAGATGAGCCATGCCGGCGGGGTCGCGGCCGCCGCCACGTTGATGTGGGCCTGTGCGGGCCCCGCTGCGTCCGGCACAAGCACCTGCCGCCGGTCGTGGAATTGCCCGGCCAGCTGCTCCTGGCCATGACCGCGGCTGTCGTGCCGTTCCTCGCGGGCGCCGTCTTCGGCCGTGCGATCGCGGCAGTGGTCATCGCGATCGTCCATCCCGCAGCCCTTGCCGTCGGCGTTCGCATGGGCCCCGACAATCTGCGGCAGGAGACATGGTGCGCGCAGAGACCTCCCGTCCGGCGCTCTCGGCACTTCTCGGCGGCGGGGTCATCCGGTCGCGGCACTCGCGCTGACCCGCGCCCTTCATCCTGGCAGAAGACTTCTCGGGGCGGCGCGCGCGGGCGCCAATGGAGACGATCAGAGATCCAGCTTCAGCTGTCGCGCATCGCCTTGCCGTCCCCGCGCATCGCGATCATTCACGAAATGCCGCCCCGGACCTCCGTCCTTGCGGCTCGCGTGCTTCTCGACGATCCGCGCGGCCTCGCCCCGGAACGCGGCCCCCCGCCGGACGGCCCAGACCCTGTCGCGCGCCGCGCGTGCTGCGCCCGCCACGTCGACGATCGGCTCGGGGTAGCGCTTGCCCAACACCCGCCCGGCGCCCTCCCAACCCCATGGCGCCTGCAGGAACGCGTCGGGAATCTCGGCCAGTTCCGGCACCCATCGGCGCGTGAACACGCCGCCCGGGTCCTGGTCGGTGCCCTGCTTCAGGGGGTTGTAGATGCGCACCGTGTTCATCCCCGTGGTCCCCGACTGCATCTGCATCTGCGGCCAGTGAATGCCCGGTTCGTAATCGGTGAACATGCGCGCCAGATGCGGGCCGGTGTCGCGCCAGTCGAGCCACAGGTGGTAGGAGGCCACCGCCACCAGCATCGCGCGCATGCGGAAGTTCAGCCAGCCGCCATGGTCGAGATACCGCATGCAGGCATCGACGAAGGGGATGCCGGTCTCGCCCTTCTCCCACGCCGCCAGCCGCGCCGCATCGCTGCCGCGCGGGCGCAGGCCCTCATAGGCCGGGTGAAGGCAGTGCGTCTCGATCGCGGGCTCATCCTCCAGCTTCTGCATGAAATGGTCCCGCCAGGCGAGCCGCGCCTCGAAGCTCCGCATCGCGCCTCTCCAGCCTGCCCGCGTGCCATTCGCGGAGGCCTTGCGCGCCGCGGCCGCCTGCACGGCCTCGCGCGGCCCGAGCGTGCCCCAGGCCAGATGCGCCGAAAGGCGGGAACAGGCGGTCTCGCCCTCCAGCGGCGAGGACATCGCGCGGCGATAGGTCTGCCCACGGTTGTCCAGAAACGACGCCAGCAGCGCCTCCGCCTCGGGCCGTCCGCCGCGCTGGCGTCCGGGACAGGGGTCGAAGGCAAGGCGCAGATCCCGCGCCTCGGGGATCGCGCCCGGGTCGATCGCGAAGCCCTCGATCGCGGCCGGTACGCCCAGCCGCGGCTGCCGCATCGCCCGTTCCCGCCGCGCGGCCCAGCCATCGCGGCCCTGCAGCCGCCGCACGACGCCCGGTTGCGGCACCTCGGTCCAGGCGAGACCCTGGGCGCGCGCCAAGGCCCCGACCGCGCGGTCGCGGGCATAACTCCAGGCGTTGCCGGTTTCCTCCGCACTCACGATCTCGCGGATGCCGAATTGCGCGCAGAGCGTCTCCAGAACGGCCACAGCCTCGCCCACCCGCACGACAAGGGGCGCGCCCATGACCGCGAGATCGGCGCGCAGGGCGGCGAGGCATTCGGCCATGAAACGGTACTGCCGCGCCGAGGCGTCCGGCTGCGCCCATGCCCCCGGCTCCACGATGAACAGCGGCAGCACCGGGCCGCCCCGCGCCGCCGCCAGATGCAGCGCGGGATTGTCACGGACCCTGAGGTCGCGCTTGAACCAAAGGAGAACACCATCGCCCATGCCGGGGAGATAACCGCCCCTGCTTCGAGGTCAAAGGCCTATCGGACGTGACGGCCGCGGCTTGCGGCCCGGCGCCCGTCGTCCTAGCTTCGTCGGTAGCCCATTCCCCGCAGGAGCCGTCATGAAGGACGCCGCGCCGCAGCCGATCCGGCTGTCCGATTACCGCCCGCCCAATCACCTGATCGACGCCGTCCGGCTGACCTTCAGGCTGTCGCCAAAGGCCACCCGCGTCATCGCGCGCATCGCGTTCCGGCCCAACCCGGCGGGGCTCGAGCGCGGCGATCTGCGTCTCGATGGCGAGGGGCTCCGGCTGATCCGCTGTTCCATCGATGGCCGGCCGCTTTCCGCGCTCGACTACCTGCTGACGGCCGAGGGGCTGACGGTCCCCGCCATCCGTCTGCCCGACCGCCCCTTCACCTGGGAGGCGGAGGTCGAGATCGACCCGCAGGCGAACACCGCGCTCGAGGGGCTCTATACGTCGGGCGGGATGTTCTGCACCCAGTGCGAGGCCGAGGGGTTCCGCAAGATCACCTTCTATCCCGACCGCCCCGACGTGATGGCGCCGTTCAAGGTCCGCATCGAGTCGGACCTGCCGGTGCTTCTGTCCAACGGCAATCCCACCGGCCGCGGCCCCGGCTGGGCGGAATGGGACGACCCGTGGCCCAAGCCCGCCTATCTCTTCGCGCTGGTGGCGGGCGATCTGGTGGCGCACGCGGACCGCTTCACCACCGCCTCGGGCCGCGCCGTAGATCTCAACATCTGGGTCCGCCCCGGCGACGAGGACAAATGCGCCTATGCCATGGACGCGCTGAAACGGTCCATGCGCTGGGACGAAGAGGTCTATGGCCGCGAATACGACCTCGACGTGTTCAACATCGTGGCCGTGGACGATTTCAACATGGGCGCGATGGAGAACAAGGGGCTGAACATCTTCAACTCGAAGTATGTCCTCGCCTCGCCCGAGACCGCCACCGACCGCGACTACGATTTCATCGAAGGCATCGTGGCGCACGAGTATTTCCACAACTGGACCGGCAACCGCATCACCTGCCGCGACTGGTTCCAGCTCTGTCTGAAGGAGGGGCTGACGGTCTTCCGCGATCAGCAGTTCTCGGCCTCCATGCGCTCGGCCCCGGTCAAGCGCATCGACGAGGTGCTGACGCTGCGCGCGCGCCAGTTCCGCGAGGATGCGGGGCCCTTGGCGCATAACGTGCGGCCCGACAGCTATATCGAGATCAACAATTTCTATACCTCGACCGTCTACGAGAAGGGCGCCGAGGTGATCCGGATGCTTCGCCTGCTCGTGGGGCGGGATGCCTATGACGCGGCGCTCACGCTCTATTTCGACCGCCATGACGGGCAAGCCTGCACGATCGAGGACTGGCTGCAGGTGTTCCAGGACGTGACCAACAGCGATCTCAGCCAGTTCAAGCGCTGGTATACGCAGGCCGGCACGCCGAAGCTGACCGCGCGCTGGGAGACCGTCGGCGCCGACCTCGTCCTGAGCCTGTCGCAGGAGGTGCCGATAACCCCCGGTCAGCCGCTCAAGGAACCCGTCGTCCTCCCTGTCCTGATGGCGCTCTATGCCCCCGACGGCACGCAGCTTTGCGAGGAGTTCCTCCATGTGCTCGACGGCCCCGAGGACACGCTGCACTGGAACCTTGCCGAGCTTGCGGAAAAGGCCGGCACGCAGACGCCGGCCCGTGTGATCCCCTCGCTCCTGCGCGGCTTCTCCGCCCCGGTCATTCTGGACGCGCCGCTGTCGGCCGCCGACCGGCTGGTGCTGCTGGCCCATGACAGCGATCCGTTCAACCGCTGGGAGGCCGGGCGCAGCCTGATGCGCGAGACGCTGATCGCCGGGCTTTCGGACGGCACGGCGCCCGATCCGGCGCTGTTCGAGGCGCTCGACCGGGTGGCCCGCGACGACGGCGTCGATCCCGCCTTCCGTGCGCTGGCGCTCGCGCTGCCCTCGGAAGACGACCTCGCGCAGGCGATGGCGGAGGCCGGGCTCGTGCCCGACCCCACCGCGATCTATCGGGCGCGGCACCGGATGCAGACCGCCATGGCCGAGGCGCTGCGCCCGACCCTCGAAAACCTCTATGACGGCCTCGACCCCGGCCCCGTCTACAGCCCCGACGCCACGCAGGCCGCCGCGCGGGCGCTCCGCAACACCTGTCTCGCACTCCTGTCACGGATCGAGGGGCCGGACCGCGCGCGGGCGCAATTCGACGCGGCCACGAACATGACCGATCAGCTCGCCGCCTTCACCACGCTGCTGGAGCAGGGTGTCGACGGGATCGCGGAACGGTTCTTCGAGCAGTGGAAGCAGGACCGCCTCGTCCTCGACAAGTGGTTCATGGCGCAGGTCGCCCATGCCGATCCGGACGTGGCCGTGGCAACCGCCACGCGGCTGACGGAGCACCCGCTTTTCGACTGGAAGAACCCCAATCGCTTCCGCTCGGTCGTGGGCGGGCTCACGGTAGGGAACCCGGCGGGGTTCCACGACCCGTCGGGGGCGGGCTACCGCTTTCTCGCCGACTGGATCATACGGCTCGACGGCAAGAACCCGCAGACCGCCGCGCGCATGTCCACCGCCTTCGAGACACGCAAGCGCTACGACGCCGACCGCGTGGCGCTGATGGACGCCGAGCTTGCCCGGATCGCGGCCACCGAGGGCCTCAGCCGCGACGTCACCGAAATGATCGGGCGCATGCGCGCCTGATCCCCCCGTGAGTCGGCGGCCGGGTCAAGGATCGCAGACCGCCGCAGGCGGCGCGCGCCAGCGCGTCCTTGACGCGGCCGGCGACTCGCAGACCCTTGCGTTGGCCGGTTTGCGGCAGACCTGCCCGCAAACGGCCTCTCGGCAAATATCCCCGCCTGTGGGCAAGCGCCAAGGTTGACGACCGCGCGGGCGCGCGGACCTGCCCGGAACGGGCAGCCCGCGCGCCCGGTCCTTCAACGCAGCACCTGCGTTGCCGCCCAGACCAGCGCGATCAGCACCGGCTGGTGCGCGAGATAGACCCAGAGCGAATAGCGCCCCGGCCAGGCGAGACGCCGCGCCATCCGTCCGCCCCGCCATGTCGCGAGCCGCGCCCAGAGCCCCGCGCGACTGCCCAGCCGACCCAGCGCGAGGCCCAGAAGGAACGGCCCGAACCACGGCGCCAGCGGCACGTAATCCACCGAACGCACCAGCACGGTCTGCAGGCCCGTCCACCAGAGCCACCACGCGTCGAACATCTCGGCCCGCGCGAAGGACGGCGCGGCGAAGGCCAGCGCCGCCAGGGCCAGAAGGCCGATAACGGGTACGCGCAGGAAAGCGAGCCCCAGAAGGCTCGCCGCCGCGATGGCGTGCAGGATGCCGAAGAAGATGAAGGCGCCGGGCATCGCGACCCATGTGATCGCGGTGATCAGCGCCGCGGCGCCTGCCACCCGGACGAGGCGGTTGCCGAAGCTCCGCCACCTGATCTGCGTCCCATGCCCCAGCCACAGGCTCAGCCCCGCCAGAAACAGGAACGACCCCGCCGTGCCCAGCGCCAGTAGCCGCCAGCCGCCGCTGGTCGAGGTGCCCGGCGCGAGCCAGCCGAAAAGCTCCAGGTCGTAGACGAAATGAAACACCGCCATCGCCAGAAGCGCCGCCGATCGCGCGAGGTCCACCGCCAGAACACGGCCCGCCGCGCCGAAAAGGTCGCCCTGCCGGACAGGTTTTTCGCGTTTCGCATGGAACCGGGTCGCGGTCATGCGCGTTGTCTAGCAGGCGCTGTCCGGTTTTCCCATTGCCGCGGCTGTCGTCATCTGACCGTTACCTTGCCGTGATTGCACCGCCCCATGGACATGGCCACCCGCATCGACCCGCTTATCGCCGAACGCGCGCCGTGGCTGGCGCGCTCGTCATGGGCCCGCGCCCTCGCGCGTCCGGTGCTCGACCGCCTGCTCGGCCACGCGCGCACGGTCGCGCTGGCCGAGGCGCTGGCGCCGCGCCCCGCACATGCGGTGATGGAGGCGACCGCCCGCCTGATCGCGCGGCGGGTCAACGTGGAGGGGCTGTCGCATATCCCCGCCACCGGCGGCGCGCTGATCGTGGCCAACCACCCCACAGGGATCGCCGACGGGCTGGTGCTCTGGCGGGTGCTGATGCGGCGCAGGCCAGATGCGTTCTTCTTTGCCAATGCCGATGTGCTCAGGGTGATGCCGCAACTCGAGTCCGTCATCGCCCCAGTGGAATGGCGCGAGGAACGCAAGAGCCTCGCCCGCGCCCGCGAGACCATGAGCTATGCCCGTCAGGCGCTGGCCCGTGAGGGGCGGCTCGGCGTCATCTTCCCCTCGGGACGGCTGGCCAAACGCCGCGGCCTGAGGCTGCACGAACGGCCATGGATGAATTCCGCCGCCACCTTGGCGCGGAAATACGACCTTCCGGTGGTGCCGGTGCATATCGGCGCCCGGAACTCCGCGCTCTTCTACCTGTTCGACGCCATCCACCCGTCCTTGCGTGACATCACGCTGTTCCACGAGACCTTCAACAAGGCCACGCAGCCCTTCGCGGTGACCATCGGCGCCCCGCTCATGCCGCGCGACCTGCCCTGCGACCCGGGCGAAGCGACGGCGGTTCTCAGGGCCGCGACGCTTGGTCTGGGAGAGACGACCGACGCGCCGGGACAGCCGCTTCTGGCACAGTCCGGCGGCGCGGCAGGGGCATTGTTTCGCACCCCGAGCCAAACCTGAAAAGCAGCACCGTACGGCCCGGGCCCCGCCGCTGGCGGGTCAAAGTCTGGCCCGAATCCGGCGGTCATCTGCAACCCATGGACAACGCCTTCACATACCACACCCGCCCCGGCAGCCTGCCCCTGAGCCTCCTCGCGCTGGCCGGCCTGATCCTTCTGGCCGTTCATCTCTGGGAGGTGATCCCGGGTTTCATCCTGCTGATTTTCATCCCCGCGCTGCTGGTCAGCATCGCCGAGCTGATCCTGACGCCGATCTACGGCGTCTCGATGACCGACACCGAGTGGCGGATCGAAGCCGGGCGCAAGGCGCAGGCGCTGCCCACCAGCAAGATCGCATTCGTGCGTGTGCAGGACCGTGGCACGCCACGCACCTCGGTGGTGCTGTCCGATGGCACGGAAATCGAGATGCCTCAGGTTGCCCTGCCCGACCCGCTGACCCTGATCCGCGAAGTCACCAGCCGTGGCATCCCCGTGCGCCACGCCTGAGCGCGACTATCCCGAGACGGGCCGCATCACCGGGCGGCGCAGCGTCTCGGGCCCGGGCACGCAATAGTCCTGCGACAAGAGCCATTGGCGCATGTCCTCGCGTTTGCGTGCCGAATGGAACGGGCCCCAGTCAGCCGCCACGCCGCCCATGCCCTCCGACACCACGCGGTCGCGCGACACGGTCTCTCCCATGATCCTGACACCGCAGCGCAGGTTGGCCTCGCCGTCCAGAAGCGCCTCGCCCGTCGTCGCCGCACAGCCCCTGTAACGCGCCGTCGCCGGCGAGATCTGCACCAGCCCGAACCAGCGCCCGCCGCCGCCCACGGCCTCCTCGCGATGGGTGCTTTCATGCCATGCCAGCGCCGAGACGAGCCCGGCCCAGAAGGCGCGCCGCTGGGCGGGGCCGGCCGTCTCGTAGCCCGGGCACCAGTCGGCGATGTCGTGTGGAACGGTATTCACGAGCGAGGCCCCCGGCCCCCGCAGCGCGGCCATGGCGGCAAGCGTCCAGTCCATGTCGCGGGGATGCCCGTCCCAGCGCAGCGCGGGCGCGGCCCATGCGTCGCGGGGCATGGGCCGCAGGCTGAGGGCCGGCGCGGCCGTGGCGGTGCGAAGCGTTCCGGGACGCGGCGCAGGATAGGCGGCGGGCATGGCATCTGGGGCCATGCGCTCGGCGAGGGGCTGGGCCATTTCGCTCGCCGTGACGTCGAGCGCGGCTTCCTGCCCGCCCGCCGTCACCGATGACATCAGCCAGAGCAGGATAGCCGGCGCCAGCCTCGCTGCGCGTTGTGTGTGCGTCATGCACTTACCCCCAGGTGCGTGCCGTTTCCCGCGCCTAGCGCCGCCGCAGTCGCAATGGCAAGCATTTGTTAACCATGCCGGCAAACGGGCGGGCTCCCGCGCATGGGCCAGCTCCGCCCCCGGCCTCTTGCCCGCCCACCGGACCTGGCCTAAACGCATGCGCAACGCGAAGGAGGCCCGACATGCTCGACCTGACGTACGAGACCCCTAGCCCCAAGATCATTTCCGGCGCCCGGCAGGACTGGGAGCTTGTGATCGGCATGGAGGTTCATGCCCAGGTGTCGTCGAAGTCCAAGCTCTTCTCCGGCGCCTCGACGCGATTCGGCTCCGAGCCCAATTCCAACGTGGCCTTCGTGGACGCCGGCATGCCGGGCATGCTTCCCGTCATCAACGAATTCTGCGTGGCGCAGGCCGTGCGCACGGGGCTTGGGCTCAAGGCCGAGATCCACCTGAATTCCGCCTTCGACCGCAAGAACTACTTCTATCCCGACCTGCCGCAGGGCTACCAGATTTCCCAGCTTTATCACCCCATCGTGGGTGAGGGCGAAGTGCTGGTCGAAATGGGGGACGGCACCGCGCGCACCGTGCGGATCGAGCGCATCCACCTCGAACAGGACGCGGGAAAAAGTATCCACGACATGGACCCCGCCATGTCCTTCGTCGACCTCAACCGCACGGGCGTCGCGCTGATGGAGATCGTCTCGCGCCCCGATATCCGCGGGCCCGAGGAGGCGGCGGCCTATGTCTCAAAGCTGCGGCTCATCATGCTCTACCTCGGCACCTGCGACGGCAACATGCAGAACGGCAACCTGCGCGCCGACGTGAACGTGTCGATCTGCCAGCCGGGAGCGTATGAGAAATACCGCGAGACGGGCGACTTCTCCCATCTCGGCACGCGCTGCGAGATCAAGAACATGAACTCGCTGCGGTTCATCCAAGCCGCCATCGAATACGAGGCGCGCCGCCAGATCGCCATCGTCGAGGGCGGCGGCACGGTCGTGCAGGAAACCCGCCTCTACGATCCCGACCGCGGCGAAACACGGTCCATGCGCTCCAAGGAAGAGGCGCATGATTACCGCTATTTCCCCGATCCCGACCTCCTGCCGCTCGAGATCGAGCAGGCATGGGTCGACGAGATCGCGGCCAACCTGCCGGAGCTTCCCGACGCCAAGAAGGCACGGTTCATGGGCGAGTACGGGCTAAGCGATTACGACGCGAGCGTGCTGACCACGGACCTCGACGCGGCGCAGTATTTCGAGGACGTGGTCGCGGCCGCCGGCGACGGGAAACTGGCCGCCAACTGGGTCATCAACGAGCTGTTCGGCCGTCTCAAGAAGGAAGAGCACGACATCGCCGCCAGCCCCGTCTCGCCCGCGCAACTGGGCGGGATCATCACGCTCATCAAGTCGGGCGACATCTCGGGCAAGATCGCCAAGGACCTCTTCGAGATCGTCTATACCGAGGGCGGCGATCCGGCCGAGATCGTCGAGGCGCGCGGCCTGAAACAGGTCACCGATACCGGCGAGATCGAGAAAGCCGTGGACGAGATCATCGAAGCCAACCCCGCGCAGGTCGAAAAGGCCCAGGCCAACCCCAAGCTCGCGGGCTGGTTCGTGGGCCAGGTGATGAAGGCCACCGGCGGCAAGGCCAACCCCAAGGCGGTCAACGAGATCGTGACGGCGAAGCTGGGGCTGTGACGGGCAGCACCGCGTAGGGCGGGACTTGTCCCGCCGCGCCGGGCACCCGCCCCATTCCCCGCTTGCCCTCCGCCCCCTGCAGCCCGTAAACAGCCCCGAACCAAGCCCCGGAGGCCATGCCATGCCGTTCTACGAGTACAAGGTCGTCCCCGCGCCGGAGCGCGCGCCGAAGGTCAGGGGCCTCAAGGGCACCGCGAAATTCGCCGCGGGGCTGGAGACCCTGATGAACGAGCTGGCGCAGGACGGCTGGGAATACCTGCGCGCCGAAAGCCTGCCGGACGAGGAAAAGAAAGGGCTGATGGGCGGCAAGGAGATCGTGACGCGCAACATCCTGGTGTTTCGCCGCGAGCTCTATTTCGAGGAGGCCACCGAGGAGGCGCCCGCCGTGGAGGAAGCCCCCGCCCCGCGCACCCCGCCCCTGACGCTGTCGCGCCGGACGGAGCCCACGGCCGCCGTCCGGTCCGATCCGCAGGCCGAGGCCGACGAAGCCGCCGACATGGACAGCATCTATTCCGGCGCTCAGGCGGACCCCGAAGACCCCGCGCCGACCGAGCGCCGCCCTTTAGTCGCGGATCGTAAGGGACAGGGCGTGGATTTCTGAGACCAGATCCCGCCCCAGGGCCTCATGCACCGCGCGATGACGCGCGATCCGGCTGAGACCCTTGAATTCGTCGCTTTCGATCACGACGTTGAAATGGCTTTCGCCCCCTTCCTGATATCCCGCATGGCCCCGGTGGCTTTCGCTGTCGTCGATCACCTCCAGCAGGCGCGGCGCGAAGGCCTCCTCGAGCTTCACCCTGATTTTTTCGGTTCGTGTCACGATTTCATGCCCTCGCCTCTTCACCTTGTCTCCCAAAACCCTAAACTGCCTCTTCCGAGTCGAGAAGGGCAGCCACCATGACCGACAAAGACCCGTTCAATTTCGACCTGCGCGTGTCCACCGACAAGAAAAAGCGCCGTTCGGGACGCCGTGGCATGTCGGGCGCGTTCGAGACGTCTCAACGGCCGTGCGAGCATGAGGGCTGCGAGGAGCCGGGCCAGTACCGCGCGCCGAAATCGCCCGACAATCTCGAGGATTTCAAGTGGTTCTGCCGCGAGCATGTGCGCGAGTACAATCTCAAGTGGAACTTCTTCGAAGGCACCACCGAGGCCGAGATGGAGGCGCAGCTTGACCGCGACCGCGTGTGGGACCGTCCCACACGGCCCTTCAAGAAATCCGTCGAGGAAAAGGCATGGGCGCGCCTCGGCATCGAGGACCCGCACCAGGTCCTGGGCGACAACGCCACGCGCAACCCCGGCCGCCGCTCCAACGGGACGGGCCGCAAGCTGCCGCCGACGGAACGGCGCGCCATCGAGATCCTGGACGCCAAGGACAACTGGACCAAGGCCGAGATCCGCAAGTCCTACAAGGCTTTGATCAAGGTTCTTCATCCGGACATGAATGGCGGCGACCGCTCGGACGAGGAACGCCTGCAGGAGGTCGTCTGGGCCTGGGACCAGATCAAGATCAGCCGCAACTTCGCGGACTGACGGGCGCTCAGCCCCGCCAGAAGGCGGCGGTGAACAGGACCAGCACGACGATCAGCTCCAGCCGCCCCAGCAACATGGCGAAGGCGAGTATCCACTTCGCGGTGTCGTTCAGCGTCGCGAAATTGCCCGCCGGCCCGATCGTGTCGCCCAGACCCGGCCCGATATTGCCGATCGCCGTCGCCGCCCCCGAGACGGAGGTGACGAAGTCGAGGCCGGTCAGCCCCAGCAGCACCGCGATGATGCCGAGAGACACGAAGAACAGCACGAAGAAGGCCATCACCGAGGACACGATTTCCTCGTCCACGCGGCGTCCCTCGAAACGGGGCTCGAAGACGCCATGGGGGGCATAGAGCCTGCGCACCTGCGTCGAGATCGAGGCGAAGAGGATCTGCCAGCGGAACACCTTGATCGAACAGGTGGTGGATCCCGCGCAGCCCCCGATCATGCCGATGCAGAAGAACAGCGCGACCGGGACCGTGCCCCAGAGCTGGTAGTCGGCCGAGGCATATCCCGTTCCCGAGATGATCGAGGTGACGTTGAAGATCCCCTCGCGGAACCCGCGTTCCCACGCGTCGTCGTTCACCAACACGCGGTAGAGCGTGAGCACGACACTCAACGCCAGGATCGTGCCGAGAAAGGCGCGCACCTGGCTGTCCCGGAACAGCGGCCTTGCCGTGCCCGCCACGATCTGGATGTAACGCACGAAAGGCAGGCTCGCGAGGATCATGAAGACCGCCGCCGCGTATTCGAGCGGCCCCTGGAAGGCCCCGAAGGACGCGTCTCCGTTCGAGAACCCGCCCGTGGACAAGGTCGTCAACGCGTGGATCAGCGCGTCGAACCCGGACATGCCCAGCGCCAGATAGGTCAGCCCGCAAAGGACCGTCAGCCCCAAGTAGATGACCGAGATGCGGGCCGCGATCTCAGTCGCGCGAGGCAGGATCTTGCCCATCGTTTCGAAGGCCTCGGACCGGAAGACCTGCATGCCGCCCACGCGCAGTTCGGGCAGGAACACCATGGCCACAACGATGATCCCGATGCCGCCGAACCATTGCATCAGCGCGCGCCACAGGTTGATCCCCACCGGCAGGTCTTCGAGCCCGGTGAAGACGGTGGAACCCGTGGTGGTGAGACCCGACATCGCCTCGAAGAACGCATCGACATAACGCGCGCCGCTGCCATCGGGCTGCACGGCTCCGAATACGAAGGGCAGCGCCCCGAAAAGCGGCAGCACCAGCCAGACGCCGGTTGTCAGGATGAAGGTCTGCTGGATCGACAGGCCCGAGCGCACCGCGTTCGCGCAGGACAGCATCAGGAACAGACCCGTAAGCGCCGTGATCGCCGATGCCTCGGCGAAGGCGCCCCAGTGGCCGTTGCCCGCCAGAAGGTCGGCGCCAAGCGGCAGGAGCATGGCCAGCCCGAGGGCGAGGACGAGAAACCCGAGCGCATGGCCCACGGGGCGCAAGTCATACATGGCGCGGAGCGTTGGCGCGTGGGCGCGGCGCTGTCAAGCGCTCAAGCTGCGGGAAACGCCTGATCACAGGGGCGTTTCCCGCGTGGCGCGCCGTTATCCAACATGGATGAGCGACCGGAAGAGATGCGGATCGAGGCTCGCCTGCGCGAAGGTCTCGCCCTCGGTCAGCACGCTCACCGCGTCATGGCTGTGCAGGCTTTCCTGATGGCTTGCCACCACGCGGAAATCGCCGACGCGGGGGTCACGCTCCAGCTGTTCGGCGAAGAGGCGCGTGGCATCCTCCACGAAGATCGGGTTGGCAGCGTTGAGCTCGGCGAAGGCCTGCTCGTCCTCGCGCTTGACCATGACCTGCGTCTCGGTCGGCACGGCGGCGCGGGCCATGTCGATGAGGTCCTCGAACCACAGGCAGCCCTGCCCCGCGGCCAGTTCCACCGACAGCCGCGCGACGGAGCGCTGCGAATGGGGTGTGGCAAGCTGGTTGCGCATCGCCCGCGCATGTTCGCTGAGCTCCAGAGAGCATGGGCAGGTCGAGGAATAGACGAAGTCGAGATGCACGATCTTCTGGCGCACGCCGCCCTGTTCGACCAGTTCCAGCGCGATGTCGTAATACTGGTAGCCGGACAGGCCCGAGCGCAGGCTGTCCACCCGCATCGGAAAGCTCAGCCGCATCTGGATGCGCGCGTCGAAGCTGTCCAGATCGGCCTTGTAGTCGTCGAGCGCCGCCTCGATCACCTCGAAGCTGAAGGTCTTTTCGGCATGCGCGTAGAAGGACCGCATGATGCGGCTCATGTTGATGCCCTTCTTCTCCGCTTCCAGACTGACTGTGCCGGTGACAGAGGTCTCGAGCGTCAGGTCGCCGTTGTCCCGGGTATGGTAGCGGATCGGCAGGCGGAAATTCGAGATCCCGACATGCTGGATCTGCCGGTTCGCGCCCCGGATCAGCGAGGCGGGACCGTTCTGAAGATCGGGCAGCGTCGCCTTGTAGGCGGCATCGGCGCGGAAGCTGTCGGGATAGACGCGGTCGAAGGCCGGATAGGCTTCCTGCCGCTGAAGAAGCCGCGCCATCGCGGGGTCGAGCGCGGCCACGTCCTCGGCATCGGCGGTGTCGGCCCAGTCGCGCAACAGGCGCAGTGCTTCGGCCGCATCCTCACGGGTCGGCACGTCGGCCTTGGTCGTTACCTGAATGTTCATGGGCGTTCCCCTTCCAACGGTCCTGCGCCGTACGCATATGGCACGCGCGCGCAAGAACCCAAGTCTTGTCTTTCCGGTGAGATACGCTAGCGGCGCTTGATCGGATCAAATTGACGTGAAGTTTCAGGAATTTATCGGGCATCGGCCCGGTGTCTGCCCAAGACGGAAATTTCACCCGTAGCGCGCGACGAAGCGGGCGAGAATCCGTTCGGGCACAGTGATCTCCTCGGCCAGCGCGGCCTCGGTCAGCGCCATTGCGTCGGCGGGGTCGAAATAGCCACGGTCCTTGTAGATGCGGATGCGGGTGGCGAAGGTCTCGCCATTGGCCTCTGGATGGAACTGGGTGGCGTAGACGTTTTGCCCGGTGCGCACCATCTGCACCGGGCAAGGCGCGGAAGAGACCAGGTGCGTCACGCCCTCGGGCAGCACCTCCACCGCCTCCTTGTGGCCGACCAGCGCGCGGAACTGCGTGGGCAGGCCCTGCAGCAAAGGGTCGCGCGCGCCCGCCTCGGTCACCGTGCAGTCGACGCCGCCGATGGGCTCGCCGTAAAGGCCCTTGCCGACGCGCCCGCCCATGTGATGGGCAAGGATGCCGAGGCCATAGCAGCAGCCCATGAAGGGCACGTCACGGTCCACGATCTCGGGCATGAGCGAAAGGATATCGGCCTCGATCCGCGCCTCGACGGGGTGTTTCGTCTCGGGCGGGTCCGAGACGCAGCCCGGGCCGCCGCCCACGATCACGCCGGCGTAGTCGTCGAGAGACAGCGCAGGCATTCGCCGCTGGTCGAGGCGAATGCGCTCCACCTGCCGCTCGGCCAGGCCGCCACGGGCGAGGAGGGCCGCGAATTCGTCGTCGGCGGCCTCGTCCTCGGGGCGCAGTTGCAGCACGAGAAAGGGTTTCACGCGGCCGCCTCCGCGCGGCGGATACCCTTTGCAAGGTCTTTCTCCATCAGCGCGTTGGGCAGGCCGATGCCGCGCCGCCTCACCACCTGCCGGTGCACCACGACCCAGCCACGCGCAGCGAAGAACGGCTCGGCCACGCGGCTGGCCTCTGTCTGCAGGCGGTTCAGGCCCATGGTCCGCGCCCGCCCCTCGAGCACCGCGTAAAGCGTCGCCGCCACGCCGCGCCCGCGCACGCAAGGGTCCACATAGGCGAAATCGACGAAGCGCTGGCCCGCGTCGAGCGCCATGAATCCGACCGGACCCGAAGGCAGTTCGGCCACCACCGTCTCGATCCCGCTGAGCCGCGCGTGCCAGTCGGCCCCGTCGCCCGCGCGCGGCGACCACGCCAGCCGCTGGACCAGCGAATAATGCGCCCCCGTGCCCCGCCGCACGGCACGGTGAAACACCCGCGCCAGATGCGCGGCATCCTCCGGCCGGTAGGGGCGGATCAGAAGGTCCTTCATCGTGCCGCCTCCAGCGCCTGTGTCAGGTCCGAGATGAGGTCGTCCGTGTCCTCCAGCCCCACCGACAGGCGCACGAGGCCCTGCGTGATGCCAAGTGCGGCGCGCGCCTCGTCGCTCAGGCGCTGGTGGGTGGTGGTCGCGGGATGGGTGATGATGGATTTCGCGTCGCCGAGATTGTTGGAGATGGTCACGATCTCCAGCGCGTTGAGAAAACGGAACGCCGCCGCCTGCCCGCCCGCAAGCTCCAGCGCGATCATCGTGCCGGGGCGTGTCATCTGCGCTTCTGCCAGCGCGTGCTGGGGATGCGAGGCGAGGCCGGGGAAGATCACGGACGACAAGGCCGGGTGCCCCTCCAGCGCCTCGGCGATGGCCTGCGCGCTTTCGGCCTGCGCGCGACAGCGCAGTTCCACATGTTCCAGCGATTTCAGCATGACCCAGGCGTTGAACGGGCTCATCGCACCGCCGGTGTGCTTCATGTAGGGTTCGACCGTCTTGCGGATGATCTCGCGCGGGCCAAGGATCACGCCGCCGAGGCAGCGCCCCTGCCCGTCGATATGCTTGGTGGCCGAGTAGATCACCACATCGGCCCCGAGGCCGATCGCATCGGAAAAGACCGGCGTGGCGAAGACATTGTCGACGATCACGGTCGCACCGGCGGCATGGGCAAGGCGCGATACGGCGGCGATGTCGATCAGCTCCAGCGTCGGGTTCGACATGGATTCGAAGAACACGGCCTTGGTGTCGGGGCGGATCGCCGCCTCCCATGCCGCAAGGTCGGTGCCGTCGACGAAACTGACCTCGACGCCGAAGCGCGGCAGGATATCCTCGAGGATGTAGAGGCACGACCCGAAGAGCGCGCGCGCCGACACGACGTGATCGCCCGCCTTGAGCATCGCCATCAGCGCGCCGTTGACCGCCGCCATGCCGCTCGCTGTGGCGAAGGCGTCCTCCGCCCCCTCCAGCGCCGCGATCCGGTCCTCGAACATCGCGACCGTGGGGTTGCCGTAGCGGGCGTAGATGTATTCGTCCGGCCCGGTCTCGATGAACCGCGCCTCGGCGGCCTCGGCACTGTCGTAGACGAAGCCCTGCGTGAGGAAGAGCGCTTCGCTCACCTCGCCGTACTGGCTGCGCCGCGTGCCGGAATGCACCGCGCGCGTGCGCGACTTCCACGGTTTTCGGGGCGGCGTGCGTGCGTCCTTCATGCCCTGTTCTCCCAAACTGTCTGCCCCTTGGGGCCAAATGCGGGCCGGGTTCGGGGACAGGCCCCCTGGCCCATGATCGTCATGGCCGGGGACGGGCAGATGGGCGCACGCCTCGACCTCTTTAGCGGGTTGTTTAGCGTGGCCCGCAATCCGGTTCACAAATCGCCACGTGGTGCGACGGCGATACGGCCTCGCCCGGTTCGGGTCAAGACCGATTGTCGGCGCGCAGCCTGTCACCATCCGGTCACGTCACCGAACTGTCGTGGTCGCGTTACCGACATGTTGCGGAACCCTCGTATCCGCCCACCAGATCATGATGGGGGCGGGCTGGCGGATGGCGCTTCTCAGTGTGAATACGGAGGAGAACCCGGACGGGCATGCCCCGGCAGGCGACCGGACACTCGCCGCCGCGCTCGACACGCTGGCCCCCGGTGGGTCGGTCACGGTGATGATCCACGGATACCGGTTCTGCCCACACCACCCCCGGACCGATCCCCATCGCCATATCCTGTCCCTCAACCCCCGCACCGACTGCTGGAAGGCCGTCAGCTGGCCGCGCCACCTGCATCTCGACCGGCCGGGCGCGGGGCTGGGCATCGGCTTCGGCTGGCCCGCCACCGGCCCCCTGCCCCGCGTCGCCCGCCGCGCGCATCGGGCGGGGCAGCAGCTGGCGCGGATGATCGACGCCATCCAAGCCGCACGACCGGACGCGCAGGTCAACCTCGTCGCCCATTCGCTGGGCGCGCGCGTCGCGCTGACCGCGCTTGAGACCGCGCCGCGTGACGTGGTCCGCCGGATGATCCTGATCTCGGGGGCCGAGTACCGCGCGCGCGCCGAACGCGCGCTCCGCTCGCCGGCGGCGATGCGGCTGCGCGTGCTCAACGTCACCAGCGGCGAGAACGCGGCCTTCGACCTGATGTTCCGGCTGGCGGTCGCGCCGTCCGACCCCTTCGACCGTCCGCTTTCGGCGGGGCTCGACCATCTGCCCAACGGCATCGACCTCGCCATCGACGACGAGGCGACACGCACGGTGCTGCGGGGCATGGGCCACAGGCTCCGCGCGCCCGCAACGCGCATCTGTCACTGGTCGGGCTACATGCGCCCGGGGCTTTTCTCGGTCTACCGCAGGATGCTCGACCCCGACGACGCGGGGTTCGCCCGGGACCTGTCGGCGGCGCTCGGCGCGCGCGTCACCGGGGAGCGCGGGCGCGCTTTTCCCCGCGCGAAAGCAGGGTTGACGATTGCAGCCTGGCCCGGCCGATCACAGGTGTAGGGGAAGCGACAGGCGAGATTCCGTTTCCCGGGACGGCTTCGTCTGGTTTTTGAAACCGAACGCGCCTATCGTGACCGGAAAACGAGCGCGGCGACCCTCGGGGATGGTATGAGTTCAAGCTTTCTGCAAGGTGTGGCGTTTTTCGCCCTGAGCGTGATCATTCTGGCGTCCGCCTTCGGCGGATTCGGAGTGCTCTGAGCCATGGCGAAACGGTATGGCGGACAGCACAGCCCCACGGGCCGGCGCCCCGGCGACACCCCGCGCGAGACGGTGACGGCGGAACGGCTGGAAGTGCCAAGCTTCAAGGGCCGCACGCCGATGCGCCATGGCGCGAAGATCAACATGCTCTTCGTGCTGCCGGTGATCGCGCTCGGCGCGACGCTGTTTTCCTTCCCGCCGGTGACCGAACTGGCCGCGGAACTGGCCGGGGTCGCGGCGCTGTTTCTCGGCGCGTGGCTGACGCGCGACGGGGTCCGGGCCGAGGACGCGTTCGACGAGCGCAAGGTCGCCCGCCGCCCCGCCATCCCGCGCAAGATGTTCGGGTCGGTCGCCACGGGGCTGGGCACCGGGCTTCTGGTCTATGGCGGAGCCTGGGTCCTGCCCGCCGCCATCGGGATCGGTGTGATCGCGGCCGCCTTGCACCTTGTCTCCTTCGGGCTCGACCCGATGCGCGACAAGGGGCTGGAGGGGATCGACCGGCACCAGACCGACCGCATCGCGCGCAAGATCGACGAGGCCGAGCGTGTTCTGGACGAGATGTCGGACGCCATTCGCCGCGCGCGCGACCGACAGCTCGAGGGCCGCGTGGAGACCTTCCAGACCACCGTGCGCCAGATGTTCCGCCAGGTGGAGGCCGATCCCCGCGACCTGACCTCGGCGCGCCGCTATCTCGGGGTCTACCTGCAGGGCGCGCGCGACGCGACGGTACAGTTCGCCGACCTTTACGGGCGCAACCGCGATCCGCAGATCCGTAGCGATTACATGGATTTCCTCGACGACCTGGAAAACAACTTCGCCAAGCGCACCCGCGCGATGCTGACAGATGACCGGTCCAACCTCGACATCGAGATAGAGGTGCTGAGGGAACGGCTCAACCGCGAAAACCTGCATATCGAAGGATGAGGAACATGAGTACAAAAACCCGCGCTGAGGCCGAAGAGGTCGCGAAACTGGTGGATGAGCTGAACGCCGTCGTCCTGCCCGAACCCTCGGCCGACCTCGTGCCCCTGCCGGAGGCCGATGCGCCGACCGCCGAGGAGATCAGCCGCCGCATGGGCGAGATCGACATGGGCGACACCAATTCCATCGTGTCCTTCGGGTCGGCCGCGCAGGCGGAGCTTCAGCAGATCAGCCAGTCCATGCTGCAAGGCGTGAAGAACAAGGATGTGGGCCCCGCAGGCGACTCCTTGCGCGAGATCGTGGGCACCATCCGCGGCTTTTCCGTCGATGAGCTCGATCCCAACCGCAAGCAGTCGTGGTGGGAGCGTCTCTTCGGCCGGGCCAAGCCGCTGCATGACTTCATCGCCAAGTTCGACGAGGTGCAGGACCAGATCGACAAGATCACCGACAACCTGCTGCAGCACGAACATACGCTGATGAAGGACATCAAGTCGCTCGACAAGCTCTATGAAAAGACGCTCGATTTCTACGACGAGCTGGCGCTCTACATCGCCGCCGGCGAGGAAAAGCTGCGCGAGCTGGACGAAGAGACGATCCCCGCCAAGGAGGCCGAGGTTCAGGCCGCGCCCGAGGACGGACAGGTCATCAAGGCGCAGGAGCTGCGCGACCTGCGCGCCGCGCGCGACGATCTGGAACGCCGGGTGCATGACCTGAGGCTGACGCGTCAGGTGACGATGCAGTCGCTGCCCTCGATCCGGCTGGTGCAGGAAAACGACAAAAGCCTCGTGACCAAGATCAACTCGACGCTGGTCAACACCGTGCCGCTGTGGGAAACCCAGCTGGCGCAGGCGGTGACGATCCAGCGCTCGACCGAGGCCGCCAAGGCGGTTCGCGAGGCCACCGACCTCACCAACGAGCTTCTGACGAAGAACGCCGAGAACCTGCGCGAGTCGAACCGCATGGTCCGCGAAGAGATGGAGCGCGGCGTCTTCGACATCGAGGCGGTGAAGAAGGCCAACGCGGAACTCATCGCCACGATCGAGGAGAGCCTGCAGATCGCCGACGAAGGCAAGCGTCGCCGCGCCGACGCCGAGGTCGAGATGCAGAAGATGGAGGCGGAACTGCGCGACACGCTGGCCTCCGCATCGGCGCGCAGGCCCACCGCCGAAGCGCCGCCGCCCCCACCGGGCGGTGCCTGATCCGGAGACGGGGGTCACCCGATGAACGACCGGTCAGCATCGGACCTGCCCGCCCTCTCCCGACTGGGACGCAGGGTGGCCTGCGCCGTGCTGGCCGGCGCACTCGCAGGCTGCGTGACCAACCCGGTCGCGCCGCCGCCACCTGCCGAACCGGTCGAGGCCGTCCCCGAAGGCCCCTCGGCGGAAAGCCGGAGCTTCGCGCGCTACTACGCCTCGGTCGAGGCGCGTCTGCTCGACGATGGCCTTCTGCGGACCGACGGGGGCGGCCCGGACACGCCCTTCACCGCGCGCGATCTGGTCGAGAACTTCGAGCGGATCGCGCTATACGACGAATACGTTCTCTCGGGGGGACGCTTCATCGCGCAGCAGACGCCCTCGCGCCTGCGCCGCTGGGACCAGCCCGTGCGCATCGAGGCGCATTTCGGCCCGATGGTCTCCGAGGAACAGAAGGCCATCGACCGGGCGGAGCTGTCCCGATACGCCGCCCGCCTGGGCCGCATCGCGCGCCATCCGATCCGGAACGTGGGGTCGGACGGCAATTTCCACGTGCTCTACATCAATCGCGACACGCAGCGGCAGGTGGGCGATCTGGTGCGCGACCTCGTGCCGGGTATCAGCGCCGTGACGGTCGCTGAGATGGAGCGTCTGCCGCGCTTCACCTTCTGCTCGGTCTACGCGTTCTCGCAGCCGGGCGGCGGGTCCACCTATGTCGCCGCCATCGCCATCATCCGTGACGAGCATCCGCCGCTCCTGCGCCGCTCCTGCGTGCATGAGGAAATCGCGCAAGGTCTGGGCCTGCCCAATGACAGCCCGGCCGCACGCCCCTCGATCTTCAACGATGACGAGGAATTCGCGCTGCTGACCCGGCATGACGAGCTTCTCCTGCGCATCCTCTACGACCGCCGCCTGACCCCCGGCATGCTTCCCGACGAGGCGCGCCCGATCGTGCGCCGGATCGCCGAGGAACTGGTCGGCGGGCCATCATGACGTGACCGCCGCCGCAGCAGCCCTGCCGCTCGCCATCGTGCTGGCCGCGATGGGATGGGCGCATCTGTCGGCCGCGAAGGCCGGGGCCATCGGGCTGGCCGTGGCGCTGGCCGTCGTCGTTCTCGTCTTCGCCCCGCACGAGGGCGGCACGATCCTGACGCTTGCCGGCGCGGGGGCGGAGGCGCTGAGTTCCACCGCCACCATCTTGTGGATCGTCCTGCCGGCGCTGGCGCTCTACGAGTTCCAGGCCAAGGTCGGCGCGCTCGAACGCATCCGCGTGGCGCTGACCGGCCTGACCGGAGACCGCCGCATCCAGGCCATCCTGATCGCGTGGTTCTTCGGCCTCTTCATGGAGGGCGCGGCGGGCTTCGGCACGCCCGTGGCGCTGGCCGCTCCGCTTCTGGCGGGCCTCGGCTACCCACCCGTCCGCGCGGTGATCCTCGCGCTTCTGGGCCATGCGGCGGGCGTGTCCTTCGGCGCGGTGGGCACGCCGACGCTGGCGCAGGTGAACCTCACCGGCCTGTCGCCCACGGCGCTGGCGGGATCGGCGGCGCTGATGCACGCGATCGTCTCGCCGCTCCTGCTGATCGCGACGGTGCGGCTGGCGGGCGAGGGTCGGCTCAGCCCCTTCGACATCGGCTGGACGCTGCTTGCGTGGATCAGCTTCGCGGTGCCCTCCGTCGCCTTGGCGGCGTTGGCGGGGCCGGAACTTCCCAGCCTCGGAGGCGCGCTGATCGGGCTGATCGTCTTCGCCGCCGTGCTGCGCCGGAAACAGGGCGGCACCCTGCCCGACATGGCCGCGCTGGCCCGCGATATCGCGCCCTACGCCGCCATTCTGGCCCTCGTGCTTGCGACGCGGCTCATCGGCCCGGTGCAGGACGCGCTCAGCGGCATCGAGGTCTCCTGGTCGCTGGGGGATCGTTTCTCGGGCAGCTTCGCGCCGCTCTACCACCCGGGCACGCTGCTCTTCGCGGGGCTGGGCCTCGGCGCGCTGGCCACGGGGAGGACCGGCGCGCTCCTGCCCGCGCTTTCGGGTGCGCTGGCGCGTATCGGACCCGTGGCGCTGGCCCTTCTGGCGATGCTCGCGCTCAGCCGCGTCATGGTCCATGGCGGCCTGATCTCGGCGCTGGCCGAGGCCGCCGCCACGACAGGCGCGTTCTGGCCGCTGCTGGCCCCGCTGATCGGCGTCTTGGGCACCTTCGTCACCGGCTCGGCCACGGCGTCGAACATCCTCTTCACCGAGTTCCAGACCGGCGTGGCCGAGACGCTGTCCTATCCGCCCGTGGCGCTGGCCGCGGCACAGGGCTTCGGCTCGGCCATCGGCAACATCATCGCGCCGCACAACATCATCGCGGGTTCGGCCACCGTGGGCATCGTCGCGCGCGAAGGCGAGGTCCTGTCGAAAACCCTCGGCCTGTGCCTCGCCGCCTCACTCATGGGGGGCGCGCTGACTTTCGCGGCCACATGGGCCTTCCCCATCTAGCGCGAGGGGGGCAAAGCCCTTACTCTCCAACCCGACGCGTTTCGTGCAGAGGTATGCCCATGGTCTTCAACTTCCTGTCCGGCCAGTTCATCGACGTCATCGAATGGACCGACGACACCCGCGACACGATGGTCTGGCGCTTCGAGCGCTACGGCCACGAGATCAAGTACGGCGCGAAGCTCACGGTGCGCGAGGGGCAGACGGCGGTCTTCATCCACGAAGGCCAGCTTGCCGACATCTTCACCCCCGGTCTCTACATGCTCGAGACCAACAACATGCCGATCCTCACAACGCTGCAGCACTGGGACCACGGGTTCAAGTCGCCCTTCAAGTCCGAGATCTACTTCGTCAACACGAACCGCTTCACCAACCTCAAATGGGGCACGAAGAACCCGATCATGCTGCGCGACCCGGAGTTCGGGCCGACCCGCATCCGCGCCTTCGGCACCTACACCGTGAAGGTCGCCGACGCGGGCCGTTTCATGACCGAGATCGTGGGCACGGATGGGGAGTTCACGACCGACGAGATCACCTTCCAGATCCGCAACGTCATCGTGCAGGAATTCAGCCGCGTGGTCGCGGGATCCGGCATCCCGGTGCTCGACATGGCCGCCAACACGGCCGAGTTCGGCAAGCTGGTGGCCGCCCGCATCTCCGAGACGATCGCGCAATACGGCCTGACCCTGCCCGAGCTCTATATCGAGAACATCTCGCTGCCCCCCGCGGTCGAACAGGCGCTCGACAAGCGCACCTCCATGGGCGTGGTGGGCGATCTGAACAAGTACACCCAGTACTCCGCGGCCGAGGCGATGCAGTCGGCCGCCTCCGCGTCGGGCGATGGCGGCACCATGGGCGCGGGCCTCGGTGCCGGCCTAGGCATGGCGATGGGCAACATGATGACGGGTGCCGGCGGTCCCTGGGGCCAGGCGCAGAACCAGCCGCACCAGCAGGCCGCCCGCCCCGCCGCCCCTCCGCCGCCGCCTGTCGAACATGTCTGGCACATCGCCGAGAACGGCGAGACGAGGGGCCCCTTTTCCAAGGCCGATCTCGGCCGCATGGCCGCCACAGGGGAACTCACGCGCGAGACCCATGTCTGGACTGCCGGACAGGACGGCTGGATGCAGGCCGAGGACGTGACGGAACTCGCGCAGCTCTTCACGGTGATGCCGCCCCCGCCGCCCCCGCCGCCGCCCGCGGGGTAAGACACGCCAGCAGGCCGTTTCAGGTCTCGTCGCCCGAAATCTCACCACCGTGAGTCGGGGACCGGGTCAAGGAGGCCGCGAGGCCCCGCCGAAGGCGGCTTGTCCTTGAGGCGGTCCCCGACTCGCACCCCATGATCGACGGGGCCTGTTTGATGGCAGACCTGCCAGCAAACGGCCTCTCGGCAAATCCCTCCGCCCGCCCGCGCAATTCGTCGCCCGAGACGTCGCACCATCCGCGCGGCGAAGCCGCGCCGGGCCCGACCCATGGCAGGCCGCAAGGCCGAATGGGGCGGGAGCGCCCCCTACCCCCTTGATCGCCGCCGCCCGAGACGGGACAAGGGGTCACGTTCTTCCCGAAGGCGACGCCCATGTCCGAGACCGCCCCGTTCGACACACCCGCTCCGCAGGACGCGCACCGCTTTCCCTGCGACCAGTGCGGCGCGGACATGCGCTTCGCCCCGGGGCAGAACAAGCTGATCTGCGACCATTGCGGCAACGAGAACGAGATCACCGACGACGGGGCCGGGGCGGGCCCATGGGACAGTGCCGAGGGTGGCATCCGCGAGCTGGATTTCCGCAGCGCGCTGCGCGACCGGCTCGACGCCGCCGAGATGGAGGAAACCCGCGTCCTGCACTGCGACAACTGCGGCGCGCAGGTCACGCTGGCCCCGGAGGTCCACGCCAGGGAATGCCCGTTCTGCGCCACGCCCGTGGTGACCGACACCGGCACGCACCGGCATATCAAGCCGCAGGCGCTGCTGCCCTTCCAGCTGTCCGAACGGCAGGCTCATGACGCGATGAACCGCTGGCTCGGGCGGCTGTGGTTCGCGCCCAACGGCCTTTCGGACTACGCCAAGAAGGGCCGCAAGATGGACGGCATCTACGTGCCCCACTGGACCTACGACGCCGACACCCGCACCCGCTACACCGGCCAGCGCGGAACGGCCTATTACGTCACCGTGCGCGGCAAGGACGGCAAGACGCAGCGCGTGCGCAAGATGCGCTGGACCCCGGTTTCGGGCCGGGTAGCGCGGTTCTTCGACGATGTGGTGGTCCTCGCCTCCCGCTCGCTGCCGAAACGCTTCACCGACGCGCTGCAGCCCTGGGGGCTCGAGGCGCTGACGGAGTACCGGCCCGATTATCTCTCGGGCTTCCGGGCCGAGGGCTATACCGTCGATCTCGACGAGGGCATGGCCGAGGCGCGCGCGATCATGGACGCCCGCATCCGCTCCGACATCGTCCGCGACATCGGCGGCGACGGCCAGCGGATCGGGCGCGTCGACACGGAGGTGTCGGACGTCACCTTCAAGCACATCCTCTTGCCGGTCTGGGTCGCCGCCTACCGCTATCGCGGCAAGCCCTACCGGTTCGTGGTGAACGGCCAGACGGGCAAGGTGCAGGGAGAACGGCCCTGGTCGGTCATCAAGATCGCGATCGCGGTGATCCTCGCCCTCCTGATCGGCGCCGCCGTCCTTTACGGGCTGCAACTGGCCGAGGAGTCCGGCATTGAGTTCGGCGCGGCGTCCGTCCTCACCACCGTTCCCCAAACCGGGTAGGGCCGTCGCGAACCCCTGCGCAACGCGCGCGGAGATTGACGCGGCCAGTCAACGCTGGTGACATCGCCCCACGCCCTCGAGCTGCGTCAAGTCACTGGCGGAGGCGCGCGCGCGCCGTTAGCAAGGGGGACACCAGAACGGGAGGCCGGACCATGATCCTTTGCGCGGGCGAGGCCCTGATCGACATGCTGCCCCGCAAGACCGAGGCGGGCGAGGCCGCCTTCGCCCCCTATCCCGGCGGCGCGGTTTTCAACACCGCCGTGGCGCTGGCGCGGCTGGAGGTGCCGGTGAGCTTCTTCACCGGGCTCAGCGACGATCTTTTCGGCGAGCGGCTGTCGCGGTCGCTCACGGTAAACGGGGTGGAGCAGAGCCTGATCGCGCGCTCGGCCCGACCCACGACACTGGCCTTCGTGACGCTGTCGGGCGGCAACGCAAGCTACACGTTCTACGACGAGAACACGGCCGGCCGCATGGTGTCCGAGGCCGATCTGCCCGCCATCCCCGAGACCGCCGAGGCGGGCTTTTTCGGCGGTATCTCCCTCGCGGTCGAACCCTGCGCCGAGGCCTACACCACCCTTGCCGAACGCATGTCCGAGGCGGGCAGGCTCGTGATGCTCGACCCCAATGTGCGCCCGGGTTTCATCGCCGACGAGGCCCGCTACCGGGACCGGATGCAGCGGCTTCTGACGCTGGCCGACGTGGTCAAGGTCTCGGACGAGGACCTGGTCTGGCTCATGGGCGAGGGCGACACGGGCGTTCTGGCCGAGGCCGTGCGCGCCAACGGACCCGGGCTTGTCCTCGTGACCCGCGGCGCCGAGGGCGTCACCGCGTATTCCGGCGGCGATCCGCTGCACCATCCCGCGCCGAAGGCCGAGGTCGTGGACACCGTGGGCGCGGGCGACACGTTCAACGCGGGCTTCCTCGCGGGGCTTGCCGATGCCGGCTGCCTTTCCGTCGACACGGTGCGGGCGGGCCTGTCCGACGACGCGCTGCGCAGAGCGCTTGACCTCGGCGTGCGGGCCGCCGCCGTCACCGTGTCGCGCGCGGGCGCCAACCCACCCCGCCGCGCGGATCTGTCGTGAGGGCGCTTGTCCAGCGCGTCACCGCAGCCGAGGTCGCAGTGGCAGGCGACGTCGTGGGCCGCACCGGCCCCGGCCTGCTGATCCTCGTCTGCGCCATGCAGGGCGACACGGAGGCCGAGGCCGAGAAACTGGCCGCAAGGATCGCGAAGCTGCGCATCTTCCACGACGAGGCGGGCAAGATGAACCGTTCGCTCACGGACACGGGCGGCGGCGCGCTGGTCGTCAGCCAGTTCACGCTGGCCGCCGACACGCGCCGGGGCAACCGGCCGGGGTTTTCCAGCGCCGCCCCGCCGGAAGACGGCGAACGGCTCTACCTGCATTTCGCCCGCGCGCTGGCCGCGCTCGGCCCGAATGTGGAAACCGGGGTCTTCGGCGCGGAGATGGCCGTCACGCTGACAAATGACGGTCCGGTCACAATATGGCTTGATACGGAGGCATAGTGCCCAATAATTGTGCAAATTGCGTCAGACACCCCCACGCGGCCCGTGGTACTCTGGCGCTCCGGCGCGGTTTTTGCAGCGTTAGGGGGGTTGGGGAGACACCGGTAGCGCATGCAGGACAATTCACCGTTCTTCGATGAAATGCTCGCCGCGGAGGACGCCGCGCGCGAGCCTTACGCCGACTATCACAGCTGGTTCTCGGGAGAGGACATGGGCGAGCTGCGAAAGAAGGCCACCGAGGCGGAGACCTTCTTTCGCCGCACCGGCATCACCTTCAACGTCTATGGCGCGGCGGAGGCGGATGAACGCCTGATCCCCTTCGACATCGTCCCCCGCATCATCTCGGCGCGCGAATGGGCCCGCCTGACGCGCGGGATCGAGCAGCGGGTGCGCGCCATCAACGCCTTCCTGCACGACATCTACCACCGACAGGAGATCCTGCGCGCGGGCCGCGTGCCGGTGGAACTGATCGCCCGAAACGACGCCTTCCTGCCGCAGATGATCGGCGTCGCCCCGCCCGGCGGTGTCTACACCCATATCGTGGGCATCGACCTCGTGCGGACGGACGAGAACGAGTTCTTCGTGCTGGAGGACAACGCCCGCACACCTTCGGGCGTCTCCTACATGCTGGAGAACCGCGAGACGATGCTCCAGATGTTCCCGGAGCTGTTCACACGCATCAAGGTGCAGCCGGTTCAGGATTACCCCGTGAACCTGCGCCGCTCGCTCGCGGCCAGTGCCCCTGCAAACTGCTCCGCCGACGGCACCGTCGCCGTGCTGACGCCGGGCATCCACAACTCCGCCTATTACGAGCACGCGTTTCTCGCCGACCAGATGGGCGTGGAACTGGTCGAGGGGCATGACCTCAGGATCACCGACGGCAAGGTCGCCATGCGCACGACCGAAGGCTACAAGCCCATCGACGTGCTCTATCGCCGGGTGGACGACGATTTCCTCGACCCGATGAACTTCAACCCCGAAAGCCAGCTGGGCGTGCCGGGGATCATGGATATCTACCGCGCGGGCGGCATCACCATCGCAAACGCGCCCGGAACCGGCATCGCCGACGACAAGGCGATCTACAGCTACATGCCCGATATCGTGGAGTTCTACACCGGCGAGAAGGCGATCCTGAAGAACGTGCCCACCTGGCGCTGTTCCGAGCCCGAGGCGCTGTCCTACGTGCTCGACAACCTGACGGAGCTGGTGGTCAAGGAGGTGCACGGCTCGGGCGGCTACGGCATGCTGGTGGGCCCCGCCGCCTCGAAGAAGGATATCGCGGCCTTCCGCAAGAAGCTTCAGGCGCGGCCCGGCAACTACATCGCGCAGCCGACGCTGGCACTTTCGACGGTGCCGATCCTGACCAAGGCGGGCCTCGCGCCGCGCCATGTGGACCTGCGCCCCTTCGTGCAGGTGCGGCCCGACGGATGCACGATCACGCCCGGCGGGCTGACGCGGGTGGCGCTCAAGAAAGGCTCGCTCGTGGTGAACTCCTCGCAAGGGGGCGGCACCAAGGACACCTGGGTGCTGGAGGAATAAGGGCATGCTGGGCAAGACCGCAGGCGGGCTCTTCTGGATGTTCCGCTATCTCGAACGCTCCGAGAACACCGCGCGCCTGATCGAGGCGGGGTTTCGCATCGCGCTGACCCGGCCCGACGGGGCGGATGACGAATGGGCGAGCGTGTTGCAGACCGCCGCCGTGGCCGGTGCCTACCGCGAGCGGCACGGCGAGGTGGACGGGGCCAAGGCCGTCGACTTCCTGCTGCGCGACAGCGCCAATGCCTCCTCGGTCCTGTCGGCCATCGCGGCGGCGCGGCAGAACGCGCGCATGGTGCGCACGGCGCTGACCCGCGAGGTGTGGGAGGCGGTCAACGACACCTACATGATCCTGAAAGAGGAACTGGCCCGGCCCGTGCGCACCCGCGACCTGCCCGAGAAGCTCGCCATGGTGCGCCAGCAATCGGCGCTGGTGCGGGGCGCGCTTCATGGCACGATGCTGCGCAACGACATCTTCGATTTCTGCAGGCTCGGCACCTTCCTCGAACGCGCCGACAACACAGCGCGCATCCTCGACGTGAAATACTACGTGCTCCTGCCCTCGATCAGCCAGATCGGATCGAGCCTCGACAACGTGCAATGGGAGACGATCCTGCGTTCGGTCGCGGGCCAGCGCGCCTATCGCTGGCTCAACAAGGGCGAGAGCAGCCCCATGGGCATCGCCGATTTCCTGATCTTCGACGGGCGCATGCCGCGATCGCTGCGGTTTGCCTCCATGAAGATCGGCACCAACCTGGCCTATCTGGAAAAAGCCTACGGCATGCGTCATCCCTGCCACGATCAGGTCGAGGTGCTGACCACGCGGCTCGACACGATGACGATCGAACGCGTCTTCGATGACGGGCTGCACGAGTTCATCACGGATTTTCTCGCCGACATCGCGCGCCTCGGCGGCCAGATCGAAAGGGATTACCGGTTTCTCGGTTAGGCGACACGCATGCACCTGAAGATCCTGCACACCACGACCTATCATTTCGACCAGCCGGTGGCCTACGGGCTGCAACAGCTGCGCCTGATCCCGAAAAGCCGCGCGGGACAGGTGGTCAGGCGCTGGCACATGGAGATCGATGGCGGGCGGATGCAGACGGAGTTCAACGACCATCACCAGAACCGGGTGACGCTGATCTCCTTCGACCCGCACGCGACATCCATCGTGGTCCATTGCGAGGGCGAGGTCGAGAACGCCGATCTGCATGGCGTGATCGGCAAGCATGGCGGCTTCGCGCCGCTTTGGTATTTCCGCCGCTCCACCGAGCTGACGCGGGCGGGTCCGAACGTCCGACGCCTGATGAAGGGCCTGCGCGAGGAGGTGGCGGAGGATATCCCGCGGCTTCACGCGCTGTCGGCGCGGATCATCGCGGAGGTGCCCTACGTGGTGGGCGCCACCAGTTCCTCCACCTCGGCCGAGGAAGCGATCGAACAGGGCGCGGGCGGCGTGTGTCAGGATCACGCTCACATGTTCGTGGCCGCCGCGCGCATCATGGGCTACCCCGCGCGCTACGTCTCGGGTTACCTGATGATGAACGACCGCGTGCACCAGGATGCCAGCCATGCTTGGGCCGAGGCGCATATCGACGGCGTGGGCTGGGTCGGGTTCGACGTCTCCAACGGCATCTCTCCGGACGCGCGCTACGTGCGCGTGGCCACGGGGCTCGACTACCGCGAGGCCGCGCCGGTCTCGGGCCTGCGCTTCGGCGCGGGCGGAGAGGCGCTTTCCATCGACATACAGGTGCAGCAGCAGTAGCGTCGCCGCCGATAACGCGGACGCAGGGGCAGAAGGGCGGCGGGAATGACCTATTGCGTGGGGCTGAAGCTCAATCGCGGGCTGGTGATGATGTCCGACACGCGGACCAATGCGGGCGTCGACAACATCAGCGTGTTCCGCAAGATGTTCCTCTGGGAGACCGAGGGCGAGCGGTCGATCACGCTCATGACGGCGGGCAACCTCGCCACCACGCAGGCGGTCGTCAGCCTCCTGAGCGAACGCGCCAAGCCGGCGGAAGAGCGCGGCCAGCCCTCGATCCTCGAGGCGCCCTCGATGTTCCAGGCCGCGCGGCTGGTGGGCGAGACCCTGCGCGAGGTGATCGCGCAGGAATCGGGCGTCGAGGGCCCGCAGGCCGACAGCCCCTTCTCGGCCACGCTGATCCTTGCCGGCCAGGTCCGGGGCGGCGAGCCGCGCCTGTTCCTGATCTATCCGGAGGGCAATTTCGTCGAGGCCAGCGTCGACACGCCCTTCTTCCAGATCGGCGAGACGAAATACGGCAAGCCGATCCTGGTGCGCGCCTACGATGCCGACATGAGTTTCGAGGACGCGGTCAAGCTGCTGATGCTGAGCTTCGATTCGACGCTGAAGGCCAATCTTTCCGTGGGCCTGCCGCTCGACCTTCATCTCTATGAAGCGGACAGTTTCCGCCATGGCGTGATCCGGCGGATCGAGCGCGAGGATCCGTTTTTCGAGATGATCTCATCGGGATGGGGCGAAGCGCTGAAGGAGGCATTCCGGCGCTTGCCGTCCTATACGCTGGACTGAGGCGCCTTGGGCTGCCGACGGGAGCGAGGGGGCCCTTCGCCCCCTCGCGCTCCCCCGCGCGTATTTTCGGAAAGATGAAGGATCAGCCCCGCGTCACGTCATGGCCGTGAAGCCAGTCGAACCGGCCCGTCACGGCATGGGGCGCGACGCGCTGAGCGAGGCGAAGCGCGCTGTGCGCGGCGAAGCGCCAGGGGCCCGGGCGCAGATGGTAATTCGTGGCGTTGGCCTCGGCCGCCTGCACGATGCGGGCCGTGCGCGGACGGCGCAGCTCGGCATAGGTGGCGAGGGCGTCGGCGGTGTCGGGGTCGCTGGCCAGTGCGGCCACGAGGCTCCAGGCATCCTCCAGCGCCATGTTCGCGCCCTGGGCGAGGAAGGGCAGCGTCGGGTGCGCCGCGTCGCCCAGAAGCGCGAGCTGCCCTTGCGTCCAGACCGTCGCGACCGGATGGCGGAAAAGGCCCCAGAGATGGACGGTTTCCACCCGGTCGAGCAGGCCGCGCAGCTCGGGGCAGAAATCGGTGAAGGCGCGGCGCAGGTTGGCGGGATCGTCGGTATGGTGCCAGCCTTCCGGGCCCCAGGCGTCGCGTTCCTCGACCGCCACGATGTTGACGAGCCGGCCCTGCCGCAGCGGATAGCGCACGAGGTGCCGGCCCGGCCCCATGAACACATGCGCCTCCGCCGCGAGACTACCGTCGTCTGGTACGGTCGCGCGCCAGGCGACCTGGCCGGTGAACCAGGCGCGGGACCTGGGGTTGAGTGCGGCGCGCGCGGGTGAATGGATACCGTCGGCGGCGAAGGTGAGGCCATGGCGTTCGGGCATGGTGTCGGAGAGGGTCAGCACCGTCTCGGCGCCGTCGACCTCCACCGCCTCGACCCGCGTGTTCAGCCGGAAAGCGACGCCCGCCTCGCGGCAGGCTGTGGCGAGGATGTCGATCAGGTCTGCGCGGTGAACGGCGTGAAACGGCCGGTCGGCGCGGGAGAGCGGCATGGTGAAGACCTGCGCCCCGCGGCGGAAATCGCGCAGGCGCACGGCGGTCAGGCGGGGGGCCTCGGCGGCGACGGCCTGATCGAGGCCCAGCGCCTTCAGGACGGCCCAGCCATTGGGGCTGATCTGGATGCCCGCGCCGACCTCGGCGATCTCGGGGGCCTGTTCCAGCACCGTGACCCGTGCCCCGTGCCGGGCGGCGGCGAGCGCCGCGGCCAGCCCGCCGATGCCGCCGCCGATGACCGTGATGGGTTGTCCCGCAAGCATGCCCGTCCCCCGAATGAAAAGGGCGCCCCCGGCGAGGGCGCCCCTGTTCCTTTGCGTCGCGCCGGTGGCCTCAGTCGTCGCGATGGACCTTTTCGCGACGCTCGTGGCGTTCCTGCGCCTCGAGGCTCATGGTCGCGATCGGCCGCGCGTCGAGCCGCTTGAGCGAGATCGGCTCTCCCGTCACTTCGCAATAGCCATATTCACCCTCGTCGATCCGGCGCAGCGCGCTGTCGATCTTGGCGATTAGCTTGCGCTGGCGGTCGCGCGTGCGCAGCTCCAGCGCGCGATCCGTCTCCTCGCTGGCGCGGTCGGCCACGTCGGGAATGTTGCGCGTGCCATCCTGCAGCGTCTCGACGGTCGAACGGCTCTCCTCGAGGAGATCGTGCTTCCAGGACAAGAGCTTGCGGCGGAAATACTCGAGTTGGCGTTCGTTCATGAACGGTTCGTCCTCGGCGGGACGGTAGTCTTCAGGCAGAAAGACTTCGGCTTTCATGGTGCTCCCCTCGCCGGAGCCGGCGTGCAAAATCTGGTCAGGCATCAAATCCCCTCCGGCTTCCGCCGCCCGATTACAAGACCATGGGGGAGTTGTCACCCGTCTTGTGCGCTCAGTGCCTTGATTATCGGCGGCCAGATCGGCCGGACGCGGAAAATCCGGCACGCGGGCGATGAAATTCGATTGCCGCGCGCGCCGGCCCTCCGCCGGGTGCTGGACTCTGCGGGCCGCGCCGCCTAGGTCGCTCGTGGAGCAGGCACTTCCCGAAGGAACCCGCAGATGCGCTTCGAAGGCACCGAGAGCTATGTCGCGACCGAGGACCTGACCGTCGCCGTGAACGCGGCGGTCACGCTGGAGCGGCCGCTTCTGGTGAAGGGCGAGCCCGGCACCGGCAAGACCGAGCTTGCGCGGCAGGTGGCCACGTCGCTGGGCCTGCCGATCATCGAGTGGCACATCAAGTCCACGACCCGCGCCCAGCAGGGGCTTTACGAATACGACGCCGTCAGCCGTCTGCGCGACAGCCAGCTGGGCGAGGCGCGCGTGCACGATGTCGCCAACTACATCAAGCGCGGCAAGCTCTGGCAGGCCTTCGAGGCCGAAGGCAAGACGGTCCTTCTGATCGACGAGATCGACAAGGCCGACATCGAGTTTCCGAACGACCTGCTGCAGGAACTCGACCGGATGGAATTCTTCGTCTACGAGACCGGCCAGACGGTGACGGCGCGCACCCGACCCATCGTCATCATCACCTCCAACAACGAGAAGGAACTGCCCGACGCCTTCCTGCGGCGCTGTTTCTTTCACTACATCCGGTTTCCGGACATGGAAACGATGAAGGCGATCGTCGAGGTGCATTTCCCCGGCATCAAGCAGCAGCTTCTGGCCATCGCGCTGACGCAGTTCTACGAGATCCGCGAGCAGCAGGGTCTGAAGAAGAAGCCCTCGACATCGGAAGTGCTGGACTGGCTGAAGCTGCTCCTGGCCGAGGACCTCGAGCCCGAGGACCTGCGCCGCGACGGGGCCAGCGCGTTGCCGAAGCTGCACGGCGCGCTTCTGAAGAACGAGCAGGACGTGGCGCTGTTCGAGCGGCTGGCCTTCATGGCGCGGCGTCAGCGCTAGCCTCTGCCGCGTCGCCGCGTTCACACACCGGTGCAATTTTGTGGCGCGCGGGGCCGGAAAACGCTGCGGCCCTCACGGAATGATGCCATATTATGACACTAGACGCATGCAACGACATGCGGTTTCACAAGGGACGCGGCCGTGGCAAACGGCCCTGGCAGGTTCGACATTGGCGGACGGGATCGAGATCAGGCCCCTCGAGGCGGGTGACCGTAGCGATTGGCATCGTCTGTGGGCGGACTACCTCGCGTTCTACGGGACCCGGCGGTCGCCTGACATCTTCGGCACCACCTTCGCGCGCTATCTCGACCCGGCGCGCGCCGACATGCTGGCCTTTGTTGCCGTGGCCGACGGCGCCTGCGTCGGGCTTGCCCATGTGATCGTGCACGCCCATGGCTGGCAGGTTGCGCCCGTGACATATCTGCAGGATCTCTACGCCGACCCCTGCCACCGCGGAAAGGGCGTCGGACGCGCGCTGATCGAGGCGGTCTATGCCGATGCCGATGCGGCGGGCCGGCCCAATGTCTACTGGACGACCCAGACCGGCAACACCACCGCCCGGCGGCTATACGACCGGATCGGCGTGGCCACCGATTTCATGAAATACAGCCGGAGCTGACGCGCCCTTGTGCCTTGACATCACCCTGCCCCGCCGCCTCCTGTCGCTCGCCGCACTTCTGGGCGCGCTGGCGGCCTGCACTCCCGCCACGCCGACCGCGGGTATCGCCGAGCGGCGCGTAACCGACCTGCCCGGCGACACGGTCGCGATGAACCGCTTCACCGCCGCACGGCCCAGTGCGCCCGGGCGCGGGAACGCCGCCATCGCCGCCGATTTCATCGATCTTTCCTTCGTCATGGAATCGGGTCGGCCGATCCCGCAGATGACGCGCTTCGAAGGCCCCATCAGCGTCGCCGTCAACGGCACGCCGCCGCCCACGCTGATCCCTGATCTCGATGCGTTGATCGGGCGGCTCCGGCGCGAGGCTGGCATCGATATCGCACGCATCAGGGCATCGGACAGCCCGGCCTCGATCACCATCGAGACGCTGCCGCGCGCGCGCATGCAGCGGGTCGTGCCGCAGGCGGCCTGTTTCGTCGTGCCCCGCGTCAGTTCCTGGGCCGAGTTCCGGCGCGCGCGCGGCAGCCGCGATCTGGACTGGACCACGCTGACGACCCGCGACCGGGTGGCCGTCTTCATCCCCTCCGACGTGGCACCGCAGGAGATCCGTGATTGCTTGCACGAGGAGGTGGCGCAGGCGCTGGGGCCGCTCAACGATCTCTACCGGCTGCCGGATTCGGTCTTCAACGACGACAATTTCCATGCCGTCCTGACCGGGTTCGACATGCTGATCCTGCGGACCTATTACGACCCCGGGCTTGCCAACGGCATGACCCGCGAGGACGTGGCAGCCCGGCTGCCGGACATCCTTGCGCGGCTCAATCCCGGCGGCGGAGGTGGGGCCGGCGTCTCCGCGCGTGCGACCTCGCGGGCCTGGATCGACGCCATCCAGTCGGCGCTCGGGCCCAGCACCTCCGAAGCGGACCGGATCCGGGCCGCCGAACGGGCCGTGACCATCGCGCGCAATGCCGGCTGGCAGGACACGCGGCTGGGCTTTTCCTTTTTCGCGCTTGGGCGGCTTACCCTGTCGCGGGACGCCGACCGGTCGGTGCAGGCCTTCCAGACCGCCGCGTCGATCTTCGAGCGCGTGGCGCCGGGCGGTATCCAGTCTGCCCATGTGGACATGCAGCTTGCGGCCTTCTCGCTTTCGGCGGGCCGCGCGGACGAGGCGCTGCGGCTGACCAGCCGGGCGCTTCCGGCGGCCACGCACGCGCAGAACGCGGCCCTTCTGGCCACGTTGCAGATGATCCGCGCCGAGGCACTCGACGATGTCGGGCGCGCCGCCGAGGCACGGGCGGTTCGCCTCGACAGTCTCGGCTGGGGCCGCTATGGCTTCGGCTCGAACGCGGCGGTGGGCGCGCGGCTGAGCGAGGTCGCAGCACTTTCGCCCTGAGGCGAGGCGGGGACGCATATGCTCAACATCATCGGTGCGCTGGCAGGTCTCGGCCTCGGGCTGATCGTGGCGCGGCGCAAGGGCGGCAACAGGCTCGACATGGCGCAATACGCGGCCGTCTTCGCCATCATCGGCTTCCTGCTGGGCACGCTCGCGATGCTCCTTGTCCCCGCCCCTGGCTGAGCGCGTCAGAAAAGCCGGCTTTTCTGACGCGGAAAATTCGAATTTTCCGCTCCACCGCCCGCCCGTCTCGCGCCCCCCTCGGGGCCGCGACGTTCCCCATTTCCTCGACCGCCCGACTGCCCTATCCTGCGTCCATGTTCCTGCCCTTTTTCGACGCCCTGCGTCGTGCGCGCATCCCCGTGAGCCTCCGCGAGTACCTCGCCTTCATCGAGGGTGTGTCGGCCGGTCTGGTGACCTATGACGTGGACGGGTTCTACTACCTCGCCCGCGCCGCCATGGTGAAGGACGAGCGTCACCTCGACCGGTTCGATCAGGCCTTCGCCCATGTCTTCGGCGGGCTCGAGCAGATCACGGCCGAGGACGTGCTGGAGGCGACCGAAATCCCCGCCGAATGGCTGGAGAAGCTTGCCGAAAAGCACCTGTCCGAGGCGGAGCGCGCCGAGATCGAGGCCATGGGCGGATTCGACAGGCTGATGGAGGCGCTGCGCAAGCGGCTGGAGGATCAGAAGGGCCGCCACGAGGGTGGATCGAAATGGATCGGCACCGCCGGCACTTCACCCTTCGGCGCCTATGGCTACAACCCCGAGGGCGTGCGCATCGGCCAGAACGAGAGCCGCCATCGCCGCGCGGTCAAGGTCTGGGACAAGCGCGCGTTCCGCAACCTCGACGACAGCATCGAGCTGGGAACGCGCAACATCAAGGTCGCGATGAAGCGCCTGCGCCAATGGGCGCGGGACGGCGCGGCGGAGGAGCTGGACCTCGACGGCACGATCCGTGCGACGGCAGAGCATGGCTATCTCGACGTCAAGACCCGGCCCGAGCGGCGCAACGCGGTCAAGGTGATCCTGTTTCTCGACGTGGGCGGGTCCATGGACGACCACGTGAAAATTGTAGAAGAACTCTTCTCCGCCGCCCGCGCGGAGTTCAAGCATCTGGAATACTACTACTTCCACAACTGCCTGTACGAAGGCGTCTGGCGCGACAATCGCAGGCGGTGGACCGAAACCGTCCCGACCCATGAGGTGATGAACACCTACGGGCCGGACTACAAATGCATCTTCGTCGGCGACGCCTCGATGAGCCCCTACGAGATCGCCTTCGCCGGCGGCGCCAACGAGCACTGGAACGCGGAGCCGGGACAGGTCTGGCTGGAACGCGCGCGCGCGCAATGGCCCGACCACCTGTGGATCAACCCGGTGGCGGAGCGCTACTGGGATTACACGCAGTCGATCGGCATGATCCGCCAGATCTTCGAGAACCGGATGGTGCCGATGACGCTGGAGGGCATTGACCGCGGCATGCGGGTGCTGGGACGGTGAGGGCCGTGAGCGTTGCGCCCGATATCGACATCGATCCCGTGGCCTTCCGGGCCGATCCCTACCCTGATCTCGCCCGGCTGCGCGCCGAGGCGCCGGTCGCCCGTGTCCCGGCTCTCGGCGGTGCCGTCCTGTTGACCAGACGGGCCGATATCCACCGCGAGGAGAAGCGCATCGACGTTCTGTCCTCGCGCCAGCCCGATGGGCTGATGACCCGGCTGATGGGCGAGAACCTGATGCGTCGCGACGGCGCGGCGCATCTGAGCGAACGCCGCGCGCTCTTCCCGGCGCTGAGCCCGCGCACCGTCAGGGACACCTGGGCCCCGCTCTTCCGCGAGAAGACCGGCGCCATCCTCGACGCGCTGGCCCCACGGGGCGAAGCCGATCTCGTGCGCGACTACGCCATGCCGGTGTCGGCCGAGGCATTGAAGCTGATCACCGGACTGACAAACATGGCGGCCGCCGAAATGGACCGCGTGAGCCAGGGCATGATCGACGGCTGCGCGAACTACGCGGGCGACCCGCGGGTCGAGGCCACCTGCCACGACTGCACCGCCTCCATCGACCGGCATATCGACGCGATGCTGCCAGCGCTCAGGGCCGCGCCGGACATGTCAGCCATTTCCGTCATGGACCGCGCAGGCCTCGGGCGCGACCGGATCTCGGCCAACACCAAGCTCATCATCTCCGGCGGGCAGAACGAGCCGCGTGACGCCATCGCGGGCGCGGCCTGGGCGGTGCTGAGCCACCCGGAGGTGCGCTGCGCCACGCGCACGGGCCGCCTCGGCTGGGACGCAGTCTTTGCCGAATACGCCCGTTGGATCAGCCCCATCGGCATGTCCCCGCGCGAGGTCGCGCGCGCCGACACCGTGGCGGGCGTGCACCTGATCCCCGGAACCCGCGTCTTCCTGATGTTCGGCTCGGCCAACCGCGACGAAGACTGGTTCGACGCGCCCGAGCGCTTCGATCCGTGGCGCGACACCGGTCCCGCCATCCCCTTCGGCGCAGGCCCGCATTTCTGCGCGGGCGCGGCGGCCTCGCGGTGCCTGATCGCGGACGTGGCCCTGCCGATGCTGTTCGAGCGCCTGCCGGACCTCGCGCTTGCCGGGGACGCGCCCTTCGCCGGCTGGGCCTTTCGTGGGCCGCTGCGCGTGCCGGTCACCTGGTAGGCCGGGGGGCCTGCAACGAAAAACCGCGCCCCGGGGCTCGGGGCGCGGCTGTCATCGTAGCACTGGGTGTAGCGCAGAGTTCCCGGATCAGGCCATCTTGCGACGGCGGCGTGCCACCACAAGCGCCCCGAGCCCGGTGCCCAGCAAGAGCACGCCCGCCGGAAGCGGTACGGGCGTGGCCGTCAGAAGGTCTTGGTTCGTCTTGGACATGAAGTACGAGATGCGATAATTCTCCTCGGTGCCGAGATTGTGCAGCCAGTGATTGGCCAGACGCGTCACATCGTGGTTGCGCGACGCCTCGAAGATGCCGTTGCGCACGTTGAACGGATCGTCGAGGCTCTCGTACACGATCTCCCAGATCGCCACCTGGAAGGCCGCGCCCTCGGTGGGCGTGTCGACCTTGTGATAGAAGCTGGTGAACAGCCGGTTCAGCAGGCTTGCCCGCGCGTCGCCCAACGGGTTCGATGCCGTGTGATAGGTGACGCGGTTCCCGACATGCTGCGCGATGTCGAAGCACCAGGCGACAATCTCGTTGACGTGGTCGGTCATGCGGAACGGACCGGCGAGCACATTCGTGGCACTCCGGCCCGGCCCTTCGATCCGGACGCGTTCCGACAGGTTGGGCGAGCCGAACGGGCTTGACGCCGTCGTATAGTCCAGCCGCACCGTGGAGGCCGACGCCGAGACGCCGGTCAGCGCGACCAGGGATACCGCCGCGGCGGCAAGAAAACGCTTCATGACAAACCCTCCGAACAAGGAAGCGAACGTTAAATATGGCGGAACTTGGTCAGACGCGCTGTCGGAAGGCCAGCGAAACCACTGTTTCCGGGTTGAAAACCAGCGCCACATGAGACCGTAACATACGGTTTTTTATGTGAAATAGAGATGATTTCCCCACGGGAAACACTTCGTTCCGCGCCAGGTTTCTGCCATATTCGACCACATTCCCGCCATGTTCGGCCGTCGCGGCATCTTCCCGCTATCCCCCGTTTTTCCATTGCCCGTCCGGCAACGCGGCCCCATATCCCGCACATGCTGAAGTTCACGCCCCTTATCCTGGCCATCCTTTACGCGCTCGCGATGTACCAGTTCTCCAGCTGGCGCACGCGGCGCGAGCTCGATGAGAAGTCCACCGAACTGGCCGATGCAACGCTGAAATCGCTGACCGACCGGATGGCGACGGCGCTGGGGGTGGAGCGGATTCGCGTCAATCTCTACGAGGTGGACGTGGTCAACGGGCTGGCCGCGCCCGACGGACGGATCTTCCTGACCCGTGGCTTCTACGAGAAATACCGGCGCGGCGAGGTGACGGCCGAGGAATTGTCCAGCGTCATCGCCCACGAGTTGGGCCATGTGGCGCTGGGCCACACGCGGCGGCGGATGATCGACTTTTCCGGCCAGAACGCGATCCGCGTGGCGCTGGCGAGCGTCCTGGGCCGGATATTGCCCGGTCTGGGCGTCTGGATCGCCAATATGCTGACGACGCTTCTGGCCGCACGGCTGAGCCGTCAGGACGAATACGAGGCCGACGCCTATGCCTCCGCGCTGCTGGTGAAATCGGGGATCGGCACGGCGCCGCAAAAAGCCCTGTTTTCCAAGCTCGAGGGGCTGACGGGCATGGGCGGGCGCGGCATGCCGGTCTGGCTGATGAGCCACCCCAAAAGCGAGGAACGCATTGCGGCGATCGAGGCGCTGGAGGCGCGCTGGTCGCGCGAATTGCCCAGGGACTAGCGGGTCAGCGCGCGGCCCAGCCGCGGCAGGCGCGCGCGCTTCAGCAGATCCCTCAGCGGCAGCGTGGCGCCCGACAGGCGTTCCGCCTCGGCATGGACGTCGCGCACCACGCCCTCGACCGCCTCAGGGCGTGACGCGAGCAGCCCCAGCAAGAACGGGTCGGGATGCACGGCCACAAGGCCAAGGGGCGCAAGCTCCCGGCGCGGGAAATCGCGCAGGTTCATCGTGACGATGCCCTCGGCGCCGGCCGCTCGCGCCGTGGCCAGAACGTGGATATCCGCGGGGTCGGGCAGCCAGAGGGCGGCCTCGTCGGCGGGGTCGTGCTCCATCCGGGTCCGGGCGAAGCGGGCGGCAAGGCGTGCGGTCTGGCCACGCGCAAGCGCGGCGTCCCCCGGCCCGCCCTGCCGCCCGGCGGTGCGCACCCATTCCTCGGCGATCCGCGGCGACCATGCGGGCTCGTACAGGCCACGCGCCGCGCAACCGATCAGGATCTCGCGCAGGACGGTGGGATAGAGCACGCAAGCGTCGAGAACCCAGATCGGTTCCCGGGTCATGGCATCAGCCGGAAGCCCAGCACCTTGAGATAGCCCGTCTCGGTCAGCGCGGGATGCTGCGGATGGTCGGGCCCGGCAAACCCGGTATGGATCAGCCGCGGATCGCGCCCGGCCCGGCCCAGCCCGCGCAGGCAGGCGGCGCGGAACTTTTCCAGATCCGCGGCATGCGAGCAGGAACAGAGGATCGCGATACCGCCGGGCGTCACCAGATCGGCGGCAAGCCGGGCCACGCGCTCATAAGCGCGCAAGCCCTGTTGCAGCGCCTGTTTCGATGGGGCGAAGGCGGGCGGGTCGCAGATCACGACGTCGAAGCGCGCACCCTCCTCCGCCAGCGCGGCCATCGTGTCGAACGCGTCGCCCGCGCGCGTCTCGAACCGGTCGGCCACGCCCGAAGCCTCGGCGCCCTCCCGGGCGAGTTCCAGCGCGGGTGTCGAGGCATCGACCGCCAGCGCCGAAGCCGCGCCATGGGCAAGGCAGGCCAGCGCGAAGCCCCCCACATGGGAGAACACGTCGAGCACGCGCGCGCTCTGCGCAAGCCGCGCGGCGAAGGCGTGGTTGGGCCGCTGGTCGAAGAACAGCCCCGTCTTCTGCCCGCCCATCACGTCCGCCTTGTAGACGGCGCCGTTCATCGGCACGTCGAGCGGGCCCTCGGGCGCATCGCCCAGAAGGATGGCCATCTCCTCGGCCAGCCCCTCGGCGGCGCGGGCGCGCGAGGTGGCGTTCTTGACGATGGATCTGGCCCCGGTCTGCGCCTGCAGAAGCGCCGCGAGGCTGTCGAGCCGCTCCTCCAGCCAGACGGCGTTGGGCTGCATCACGAGCGTGTCGCCGAAACGGTCCACGATGAGACCCGGCAACCCGTCGCCCTCGGCATGAACCAGCCGGTAGAAGGGCGCCTCATGGGTTCGCGCGCGCAGGTCCAGCGCGGCCTTCAGCTTCGCGCCGAGCCAGTCGTCGTCGATCAGGGCATCCGTGTCCCGGTCCAGCATCCGGAACCCAATGCGCGCCTCCACCGTGGCCACGCCCACGCCCAGCGGCGCGCGTTCCGCATCCTCGAGAATGACCAGCAAGCCCGGCGCGATGTTGCGCGACCGCCGGTCGAGCACGAGATCATCGGCCCAGGCCCAGGGATGGCCATGGCGGATGCGGCGCGCGTCGACCTTGGGCTTGAGCCTCAGAACGGGGAAAGGGGATGCCTGCATGGCACCCCCTTACGCCTGTCTTCAGCGCTGGAAAAGGGTCAGATCGCGGACTGTGCCGCAAGCAGTGTCGTCGGCCGCGCACCGGGGAACGTGCCCTGCACCCAGCCGACCAGCTGTTCTGTGATCCGGCTGCGCTGGGTGATACCCTGCCGCGTCGCCTCCACGGCCTGCCGCCCACCCAGGGCGCGGAAGGTCAGGTCCACGGGCTGCGGGCCGGACAGGAGCGCGCCGGTCTCGGCGTGGCGCACCACGTAGACGAATTCGATCTCGTGCTGGCCGCCGGTCGTGTAACGCGCCCGCTCGGTCAGGGCATGGAAACGCGTGACCTCGACGACCACCTGCACCGGAATATCGCCATTCATGGAGGACAGCGCCGGTTCGAGCGCGCCCCGCATGATGTCTTCCACCTGGGCATAACGGTCGCCCGGCCCATCCTCTCGCCACACGATATCGGCACGTGGCTTGAACCCGTGCGCCTCGGACACGACCAGAGTGCGCGGCACATTCACCACCAGGTCGGCCAAAGCCCAGTTCTGACGCGGTCCGTCGGCGACCGGTCCGATGTCGAGCCCGATGTTGCGCGACACGTCGGTCGTGGGCGTGCAGCCCGCAACGACCAGCGCCGCAAGCCCCAGAAGGGCGTAGAAAAAACGTCTCATGTACATGTTACTCACCTGCCTCTGCACGGTTCGATTGGCCGGGCATTCCCGGTCCACGGGATACCCGCACCTTCGAATCGCAAGCATTTTCGCCAACACGTTGATGAAAAATAGGCCTTTTCGGGACGCCGCACCGACCCGGTCAGCCGATCTCGCGGATGCCCGCGACCTCGCGGCGCGCGCCCTGCAGCATCCAGGCATGTTCGGAGGCGATGAAGAAGACGCTGACGCCGTGCTCTGCATGAAGCGCGCGCGCGGCCCCGGCATGGGCCACGAAGGTCATGAAGGCGCGTCCCGCCGCGCGCGCCGCCGCCCCGGTCCTCGCATAGGCGCGGGCCACGTCGGCATTGTCCTGCGAGACATGGCCATAGCCCACCGTCAGGTCAGCGGGCCCCAGGAACAGCGCGTCGATGCCCGGTGTTGCGGCGATCTCCTCGACGGCCTCGACCGCTTCGGGATCCTCGATCTGGGCGATGACCAGTGTCCCGGCGGCGTCGGACAGAACCTCCGGCATGCTGCGCGTCGCGAAGCCGGCCCAGCGCGTGGAGCCCGCATATCCGCGTCCGCCCGGCCCGAAGCGCGCCGCGCGGGCGACCCGTTCGGCGGTTGCCGCGTCTGTCACATGGGGCACGACGATGCCATGGGCGCCCGCGTCGAGCGCCATGCCGATCTGCTCCGCGCTGCCGGAGGGCACGCGCACCAGCACCGGGAAATCGGCGGCGCGCGCCACGGCGCAGAGCGCGTTGAGCGCCGCGCGGTCGAACGGCGCGTGTTCGGCATCCAGACAGACGAAGTCGAGCCCGCCGAGGATCAGGACCTCGAGGATGTCGACCGCCGGGGTCTTCATGAAGGTGCCGGCCAGCGGCGTGCCGTCCATCACCCGTGTCCGGAACTTGTGAACAGACATGCGCATCTTCCCCCTGACCATCCGCCCCTCGTCGATCGGGAGCCTGCCGCCGTGGCCTGCCGAATGCAATGCCCGGCGGGTGCCGGCGGGGATCAGTCGGGAAAGGCGGCAGGGTCGATCGGCACCGTTTGCGGCGCGAACGGGAGAGGCGCGGCCTCCGGCGCGACCTCGTCGGGACATCCCGCAGGCGGCGGGGCGGCAGCGCCCATCGGATCAGGTGCGGCGACTGCGGGCGGCGGGGGCGACACCTGCCGGCCCGGCCGCTGCATGTCATGACCCGGCGACGCGGGTTGCGGCGCCATCGGCGGGACGCGATCCGCGGCGCCTCCCGTCATCCGCAGGGCGCGTTGCCCGCCGATCTGGCCCAGGCGCCCCCTCAGGACCGTCTTGCCCTCCGGGGTCTGCAGGCACACGGACGCGAGGTCCGAGGCCTCGAAACCGATGAGATCGCCGGGGCCGAGCGCCTCGACCTCCCGCAGGCTCCGTGTCGTCCGGACGAGGGTCGCCTCGAGGCTCAGCCGCGCCCCGGCCATCGCCGCCACGAGCGCCGCGCGCCACGCCTCCGGCGCGATCCCCGTGGCGGCGGGCGCGCGCGGCGCGGGATCGCGCGTGCGTGGCAGGATCAACGTGGCCCGCCCGCCGCGCATGCCCTCCTGTCCCAGCGCGAGGTCGGCCGACATCACGTGGTAGACCCGTTCCGGCAGCAGCAGGCCAAGCTGCTTGCGATCGGCGATGCGGCTTCCGAAATTCAGGCGCTGCGGCCAGTCGCAATCCGCCATCGATTGCGTCTCGCGCGAGAAGGCGGCGAGGCAGAGATCGATGAAATCACGGCAGAGCGCCTCGTCGATGCGGGTCACGGGGCGCGGCGGCAATTCCCGCGTGTCGACGCGGCCTGTCGTCTGGACCTCGACCAGCGCATCGACGGCCCCGTGGGACAATGCGATCAGGCCACGCGCGCCGTCGCGATCCTCAAGCACCGCGATCAGCCCGTGTTCGGGCAAGCCGTCGAGCGCCCGGGCGAGGTCGACATGTTCCGCGACGTCCGTCCGCCGTGGCACAAGCTCGAGTCCGGCGAAGGGCACGGCGGCATGGCGCAGCGCCCGGTCCCAGGCCGGCGTCAGCAGGGCCGAGCGGTCGCGCGCCGCCGCGGCCTGACGCCCATGGGCGGCCACGATGCGGGCAAGCACGCTCGGCTGTGCGTGATCGGCGGGCTCTTCTCTATCGGACATGCACGAAAACGCGGCTCGAACCTGGCGGGGATGGGCCGGTTCTGACATGCGCCCGGTTAAGGAAGTCTCTATTCGGCGACGGAGCGGGCGGCGACGACATCGGCCAGCCCGAGCGGCAGGCGCACCACGAAGCGCGTGCCGCCGCCGGGCTGATAGGTCAGGCTGCCCCCTAGCCTCGCCATGATCTCGCGGCTGATCGCAAGCCCCAACCCCGCGCCCGGCGCACCCTTGGCCGTATCGAGCCGCGCGAATTTCTCGAAGATCAGGCTGCGTTGGCGGGAAGGAATGCCCTTGCCATTGTCCGCGAACACGATCTCGACCGCGTCGGCGCCGCGCCGGACCTCGATGCGCAGCTCGGGCTCGGCCGCGTCGCAATATTTCTGGGCGTTGGAGATGAGGTTGATGAACACCTGCGTCAGTCGGTCGGGATCGGTCACCAGCGTGACCTCTTCGGCGCCGGCGTCGCGGCGGACGGCGATGCGGCCGCCCTCCTCCATGGCGCCCGCGGCGTAGAAGGCGCGGTCGAGCACGTCGCGCAGCGTCGTCTCGCCCCGGTGCAGCGTGACCAGCCCGTTCTCCAGCACGCTGAGGTCGAGCAGATCGTCGAGAAGCCGCGTCAGCCGCAGGCTCTCGTCATGGATGATGCGACTGAAGCGCGTGCGCGCCGCGTCGTCGACCGGGTCGGCCTGCATGAGGATTTCCGAGAAGGACCGGATCGAGGTCATCGGCGTCCTGAGTTCATGGCTGATCTGGCTGAGGAATGCGTCCTTCTGGACCGACAATTCGGTGAGTTTCTGGTTCACCTCGCGCAGGCGCGCGGCAGTTTGCGACAGTTCGGCCGATTTCGCCTCGAGCTGGCTGGAATATTCCATGATCTGCGCGGTCTCGTCGGCCACGGCCAGCAGGTCGCGCACCGACACGCTGGCGCCGCCGGTGATCTGGGCGACCATGGCATGCGCTGTAGCCGCGCCCACCGATCCCGCAAGCTCCCGCTCGAGGCTTTCGAGGAAATCCGGCGTGGGTTCTGGCACATCGCCCGTCCGGCCCTGCGCCGCGGCGGCCTCCTGAAACAGCCTCCCCGCGCGCGACGTGCCGAGGATACGCTGCGCCATGATCAGCAGGTCATCGGCCGTCCCCGCCGCCCCGCGCCAGCCCAGAAGCGCGCGGGAATGGTCGTAGACATTGACGAATTGCGCGCCCTGCAGCCGCTCGAGCGGGCTGGGGAAGGAAAACAGCGAGCCGAGGATGAAGAGAAGCGTGTTCACCCCAAGCGACAGCACCATCGCCGTCAGAAGCGGATCGGTCGCCTGCAGCCCGAGCGGTGTCGCGGGGCTGAGCCAGGCGAGACCGAAGGGCCCGGTGTCGAGGATGGATGGCACCAGCCCGCCGGTCTCGGCGACATTGGGGATCAGCAGCAGCCACGCCCAGATCGCGAAGCCCGCGCCGATGCCGATGGCCGCCCCCACCCGCGTCGCCCCGCGCCACAGGATGCCGCCCAGAAGGGCCGGCAGAATCTGCGACACGCCGAGGAACGCGATCAGCCCGATCTCGGCCAGTGCGTCGGCGCCGCCCGAAAGCCGGTAATAGCCCAGGCCGAGGAACAGGACGCCGCCGATCGACAGCCGCCGCGCCATCAGCGCCACGCGCCGCATGTCGCCCGACATCGGGTCCTCGTGGCGCGTCGCCTGCAGCCAGAGCGGCACGATGATGTGGTTCGAGACCATCGTCGACAGCGCGAGCGCGGCCACGATCACCATCGATGTCGCCGCCGAGAAGCCACCGAGAAAGACCAGAAGCGCAAGACCCTCCCGGCCCAATCCCAGCGGCACGGTCAGCACGAAAAGGTCGGGGTTGCTGCCGGCCTCGGGCACCGACAGGCCGATCACGGCGATGGGCACCACGAAAAGGCTGATCAGCAGCAGGTAAAGCGGAAAGGCCCAGGCCGCCGTCGCGAGGTGCCGCTCGTCGGAGTTTTCCACCACCAGCACCTGGAACATGCGCGGCAGGCACAGGATCGCGAAGGCCGAAAGCGCCGTCAGCCCCAGCCAGCGCGCCCCGTTCCAGTCGGCGTCGGACACCGGGCTCGCCTCGATCCGGTCCAGCATGTCGGACGGGCCGTCGGCCACGCCCCAGACCACGAAGACACCCACCCCGAGGATCGCGAACAGCTTGACGATGGCCTCCAGCGCGATGGCCGAGACCAGCCCCGGGTGGCGCTCGTTCACATCGAGCGAGCGCGTGCCGAAGACGATGGTGAACAGCGCGAGGCCCGCCGCCACCCAGACCGCCGTCTGCTCGGTGTCGGGCGCACCCAACGCGCCGGGCCGTGCGAAGACCTCGAAGCTGAGCGTCACCGATTGCAGCTGCAGCGCGATATAGGGCGTGGTTCCCAGCACCGCGAGCACGGTGACGAGGGCCGCAAGCCCGCCGCTCTTGCCGTAGCGGCTGGAGATCATGTCGGCGATCGAGGTGATCCGCTGCGCCCGGCCGATGCGCACCATCTTCCGCAGAAGCCAGAACCACCCGATGAAGACGAGCGTCGGCCCGAGATAGATCGTCAGGAACTCCATCCCCGAGCGCGCCGCCGACCCCACCGCGCCGTAGAACGTCCAGGCCGTGGTGTAGATCGACAGGCTGAGCGTGTAGGTGATCGGCGAATTCAGCCAGCGCGCCTTGCCCTCCATGGCGCGCTTCTCGGCGAGGAACGCGACCCCGAACAGCCCCGCCACGTAGAGCACGCAGACCGCGACCAGACCGTCGAAACTCAGCATCTCAGGCCCGCCGGTCGGCGGCCGGTGCCGAAGGGTCCCGCGGCGGCTGCGTGTCGCCGTCGGCCAGCGCGCGGTTCACCAGCGCCGTCACCGCGATCAGGACGACCCAGACGGCGAAACAGTAGACAAGCCATTCCGCCATGCCGGCCCCGGCCTGCCCGCTGGTGTCCTCGACGATGAAGACCGGGCCAAAGAACAGGATCATGCCCAGCACGGGAAGAAGGCGCGCGGCGTCCTGAAGCCGGTTCTTGCGGTAGGTCCTGCGTTCGAGGAAAACGCGCCGCGCCATGGCGAATGCCCTCCGCTCAGGCGCCGCTGCGCCGGTCGTCGCCGGCGGAGGAAGGCGACACGCTTCCCTCCGAAAGGGACCGCACGGTGGCCACGAGTTCGTCGTTCGAGAAGGGCTTGGTCAAAAACGCGTTCGCGCCCAGCGCCATGGCCTGTTCCCGGTCCCGGGCCTGCCCCTTGGCCGTCAGGAGAAGCACGGGCAGTGCACGGGTGGCAGGCCGCTCGCGCAGGTCGCGCAGGATGTCGAGCCCCGAGCGCCCCGGCAGCATCACGTCGAGCACGAGGATGTCGGGATCGACCCGGTCGATCTCGGCCAGCGCGGTTTCGCCCTTGCCATGGCCAAGCACCTCCCACCCGTCGCGTGACAGGATGAAGCCGATCGCCTCGAGGATATTGGCCTCGTCCTCGACCAAGAGAATGCGCTTCGCCACGGTGTCCGGCCTCCCTCCGGCAGGAGTTGCAGTGTGCAGAACGCCCGCCGAATAGGCAATGATCAACTGGCGCGACGCTCAGCGCCGGGCCATGCACTCCGCACGCGGACAAAGGCTGCAGCCCGGGCCGATGGAAATGGCCGCGCCGTTCCTGTCCCCGTCCCTGTCCCCGGCCCCGTCCTCGGCCCCCGCCTCGACCGGCGAGATCAGCATCGTCGCCTGCATCACCGGCGCGCTGCCGAAGCCGGTCTGCGAGACGGGCTGCGCCACCGACCACGCGCGGAAACGGGCCCCGGACGGTGTCCGCAGGATCGCCATGTCGGGCTGACCGGGCCGCGCCAGCGCGGCATAAAGCGGCCAGAGCGGGCAGCCCGGCCCGAAGCGCGGGATCGAGAACGCCATGAGCCGGCGGCGGAACAGAAGCGCCCCGGAGGCGTCGCAGACGGCCAGCCCGAAGGCGGGTGCGGGCTCCTCGCGCGGAAGCGTGGCGAGCCGGCGCAGCACCAGCGCCACGTCCCCGCCCCCCAGCGACAGCAGCGCGGAAGGATCGAAGCGGGCCGCGCGGGCGGTGGGCAGAAGCGCGGACAGGGGCAGCCGCGCCGCATCCTCGGCATAGCGGGTCAGCATCCGCTCGGCCATGGCGCGGCTGGCGGCGTCCTCCATTCCCGCGCTCTGGTCGAGAATGGACGCGATCGCGGTCGCGCCCCCGGTCTCGATGGCGGGGAAATGGTGGTCGTTGGCATCGAACAGCGCCTCCGCCGTCTCGACGGGCGTGGCCGACAGCGTCTCGCCCCGCGCATCGGGCGCCTCGAAATGCCCCAGAAGCGCCGTCGCCCGCCGCGAAAGCCGCTCGGCCTCCTCGTGGAGGTTGCGGTGGAAACGTCCGCGCCATGCGGGGTCGAGATCGGCCTCGCGCACGAGAATGTCGGCGGTCGACCGGATGGCGGCGGCGCTCGACAGGACCTCGTGCATGGCCTCGGCCAGCACCGGATCATGGGCCAGCCGGTCGCGCAGCGCCTCGACGGCGGCCTCGAGGTCTCCGATGCGCTTGCGCTGCTGCGCGATCAGCGCGGTCCAGCCCGGAAACCGTGCCGCCAGATCGTCGATCCGGTCGGTCTCGGGCCCGCCGCGACGGCCCTCGCCCAGCCCGTTGGCGGCGGCCTGCAGCGTGTCGTGAATGGTGGCGTCGGCGCCGTCCGACAGCACCCCCGGCTCCACCCCCAGCGCGCGCGCCAGTTCGATCAGAAGCTTGCCGCCGATCCTCCTGCGGTTGTGCTCGATCAGGTTGAGATAGGACGGTGAAATGCCCGCGGCATCGGCCAGCGCGGACTGTTTCATGCCGATCAGAAGCCGCCGGTCCCGGATGCGGCTTCCCGTGAGCTCGACGCGCCCGTTGCGCTCCGCAAGAGTGGCCATCGCGGCCTCCGCCTGTTTTTACAGGACCCGTTTACAGCATTGCGGATGTTTTTCAATCATTTGAGGCCAGCGTTCCGATACGGCTTGTCAAGGCGCCTGCGACCATCGCCCGCTTGCCTCGCACGCGAGGATGAGAAAAACTCCGCACAACGTCAGGATGTGCCCAGAACGTGCCGCGACGCGCGTCCGCCTCGCCTGACACCTTTGGAGGAGAAACACCAATGCCCAACGACATGACGCCCCCTTCGGCCGAGTTCGCCTCGAACGCGCATATCGACGCCGCGCGCTACAGGGAGATGTACGACGCCTCGGTCAGTGACCCGGAGGCCTTCTGGGGCGAGCATGGCAAGCGCATCGACTGGATCAAGCCCTACAGCACGGTCAAGGATGTCAGCTTCGCGCCGGGCAACATCTCGATCAAGTGGTTCGAGGACGGCACGCTCAATGTCTGCGCCAACTGCGTCGACCGGCATCTGCAGACGCGCGGCGATCAGACCGCCATCATCTGGGAACCCGACAGCCCCGACGAGAAGGCACGGCACATCACCTACGCGGAACTTCACCGCGAGGTCTGCCGGATGGCCAACATTCTCGAGGACATGGGCGTTCGCAAGGGCGACCGCGTCATCCTCTACCTGCCGATGATCCCCGAGGCGGCCTACGCGATGCTGGCCTGCGCCCGGATCGGTGCCATCCATTCGATCGTCTTCGCGGGGTTCTCGGCCGATGCGCTGGGCGCACGGGTCAATGGCTGCGACGCAAAGGTGGTCATCACCGCCGACTACGCCCCGCGCGGCGGGCGGCAGACGGCGCTGAAATCCAATGCCGACGCGGCGCTTCTGAACGTGCTGCACGAGGTCAAGATGCTGGTGGTCAAGCGCACCGGCGGGCAGACCACATGGGTCGACGGGCGCGATTACGACTACAATGAATTGCGGCTGGAGGCAGACGATTACGCCCCCGTGGCGGAGATGCGGGCCGAGGACCCCCTGTTCATCCTCTACACCTCCGGCTCCACCGGGCAGCCCAAGGGCGTGGTGCACACCTCGGGCGGTTATCTGGTCTACGCGTCCATGACCCATGAATACGTGTTCGATTACCACGAGGGCGATATCTTCTGGTGCACCGCCGACGTGGGCTGGGTCACGGGCCACAGCTACATCGTCTACGGGCCGCTGGCGAACGGCGCCACGACGCTGATGTTCGAAGGCGTGCCCACATATCCCGACGCAGGCCGGTTCTGGGCCGTGTGCGAGAAGCACAAGGTCAACCAGTTCTACACCGCGCCCACCGCCATCCGCGCCCTGATGGGACAGGGCGACGAGTTCGTGACGAAGTACGACCTGAGCGACCTGAAGCTCCTGGGCACCGTGGGCGAGCCGATCAACCCCGAGGCATGGAACTGGTACAACACCGTCGTGGGCAAGGGAAGCTGCCCCATCGTCGACACCTGGTGGCAGACCGAGACCGGCGGCCACCTGCTGACCCCCCTGCCCGGTGCCACGCCCACGAAACCCGGCTCGGCCACGACGCCGTTTTTCGGCGTGCATCCGGTGGTGCTCGACCCCCATTCCGGGCAGGAGATCACCACGACCGAGGCCGAGGGCGTGCTTTGCCTCAAGGACAGCTGGCCGGGGCAGATGCGCACCGTCTGGGGCGACCACGAGCGCTTCGAGAAGACGTATTTCTCGGACTACAAGAACTACTACTTCTCGGGCGATGGCTGCCGCCGGGACGCCGACGGCTATTACTGGATCACCGGCCGCGTCGACGACGTCATCAACGTCTCCGGCCACCGGATGGGCACGGCCGAGGTCGAAAGCGCGCTGGTGGCGCACGCCAAGGTCGCCGAGGCCGCCGTCGTCGGCTATCCCCACGCGATCAAGGGCCAGGGCATCTACGCCTATGTCACCCTGATGAACGGGATCGAACCCACCGACGAGCTGCGCAAGGAACTCGAGGTCTGGGTCCGCACCGAGATCGGCCCCATCGCCAAGCCCGACCTGATCCAGTGGGCGCCGGGCCTGCCCAAGACACGCTCGGGCAAGATCATGCGCCGCATCCTGCGCAAGATCGCCGAGGACGATTTCGGCGCGCTCGGCGACACCTCGACGCTGGCCGAACCGGCGGTGGTGGACGATCTGATCGAGAACCGGATGAACCGGAGCTGACGCCCTGGCCCGGGTGAGGCGCCATGCGCGCCTCACCCGGGCCCGGACGAGGCCGCCGTTTTCTGCAACTCCCTATCATTCGCGAATACAGGTGCTTGAGACATCGTTCCCGGCTCGTTAAGCCCGGCGCATCCGAAGGGGAACGCGATGTCCGCTGCGCTCAAACTCGCCCTGGGCAGCCTTCTGATCGGCTGTGTCGTGCTCGGTCTGAAGGCGCTTGCCTGGTGGATGACGGGTTCCGTAGCGCTTCTGTCGGATGCGCTGGAAAGCACCGTCAACCTCGCGACGGCCTTCGCCGCACTGGTCGCGATCCGCGTGGCGCAGCGGCCCGCCGATGCCGGCCATCCCTTCGGCCACCACAAGGCGGAATTCTTCAGCGCCGTGCTGGAAGGCGTGATGATCATCGTCGCGGCACTTTTCATCCTGCGCGAGGCCTGGGCGGGCTTCATGGCGCCCCGGGCCATCGACGCGCCGCTCGAGGGGCTGCTGGTCAACGGCGCGGCCACCGCGATCAACGCCGTCTGGGCCTTCGTCCTGATCCGGCAGGGCCGCCGCCTGAGATCGCCCGCGCTTCTCGCCGATGGTCGTCACCTGTGGGCGGATGTCGTCACCTCCGTGGGCGTCGCAGTGGGCGTGCTGCTGGCGGTGCTGACGGGCTGGTGGGTGCTCGACCCGGTCATGGCGGCGCTGGTGGCGGTCAACATCCTGTGGTCGGGCTCACGCGTGGTGCGCGACTCCCTCAGCGGCCTGATGGACGAGGCCGTCCCCGAGGACACGCTCGCCCTGATCCGCGAGGCGATCTCCGCCGAGGCCCATGGCGCGGTCGAGGCTCATGACCTGAGGACCCGCCATGCGGGCAGCGCCACCTTCGTCGAGTTTCACCTCGTCGTTCCGGGGGAGATGAGCGTTTTCGACGCGCACGAGATCTGCGACCGGGTCGAGGCCGGGATCGGACGGGCCGTGCCCGATGTCCGCGTCACCATCCACGTGGAGCCGGAGCACAAGTCGAAGCAGACGGGAATCGTGGTTCTCGACTGACCCCGGCGCGCGTCGGACGGGGCCCCGGATCATGGCGAAAAGGCGGAGAATGCTTCGAATGCCGCCGATCCCCTTGGGAACCGGCCGACATCGTGGCATGTTCAGCGCCGTGGTGGGGGCTCCATGAGATGGAGCGCAGGTGATGACACCGACCGCACCTTCCACTGGCCCCGCCCTGCCCGCCCCGGCGCAGGGCACCGCGCCGCAACCGAGCCCCACGGGGTCCGAGCCGCCGGCCGCGCCGAGGCCGCTTCTGGGCGCGAGCGCCGTGACGCAGGCCGACGCGGCGGCCAAGACCGCGCTCGGCGTGCCGGGACATGCAAAGAAATCCGTGCCGGAGATCCCGCCCGATCCGCCGCCCGTCAAGGGGCTGGGCATCCCGCCGCTGCACATGCGCGCGGTGGGCGATTTCGATGCCGCGCGCGATGCGCCAGCGCCCAGCATGGGTGATCTGGTGAACGCTCTGCGGACTCCGGGGCCGAGGGGACTCGACCTCCGACTGTGAAGCCACGAAAAAGGCCCCGGCGCGATACGCCGGGGCCCGTCTTTCCTCGGGTCGCGTGGTCCGGATTACTCGGCCAGCGCCGCCTCGGTGATCACATGGGTGAAGGCACCTTCCGGCACCGACGAGATCACCGGGTCGGAGCCGCCGGCCAGCAGCGTGTCGACCGTGCGCTGGTAGGCCACCTCGTCAAGGCGTCCGTCGCCGCCTTCGACCAGCAGCCCGATCTCGCGCATCATGCGAAGCTGGTGCTCTTCGGTCTGGGCGCCGGTTTCGTCGTAGTCGAGCACGATCATGGCCGCGTCGTCGGGGTTCTCGGCCGCCCACTGCCAGCCGCGCATGGAGGCACGCACGAAGCGGACCATCTTGTCGACGAAGGCCGGATCCTCGAGGTTCTCCTCAAGCGTCCAGATACCGTCCTCGAGCGTCGCGACATCGTAATCCTCGTACTTGAAGGTCACCAGTTCATCGGGGGAAACGCCCGCGTCGATGATCTGCCAGTACTCGTTATAGGTCATGGTCGAGATGCAGTCGGCCTGCCGCTGCAAAAGCGGGTCGACGTTGAAACCCGCCTGCAGAAGCGTGATGCCCCCTTCGGAGCCATCCACCGGGATGCCCAGCTGGCTCATCCATGACAGGAACGGGTATTCGTTGCCGAAGAACCAGTGCGCCACCGTCTTGCCGGCGAGATCGGCAGGCTCCTCGATGCCGGTGTCGGCCCAGCAGCTGAGCATCAGGCCCGAGCGCACGAAGGGCTGGGCGATGTTCACCACCGGAAGCCCCGCCTCGCGCGCGGCGAGCGCGGACGGCATCCAGTTCAGCATCACGTCGGCGGCCCCACCGGCCAGCACCTGCGGCGGCGCGATGTCGGGCCCGCCCGGCATGATGTTCACGTCGAGATTTTCCTCGTCGTAATAGCCGTTCTCCAGCGCCACGTAGTAGCCCGCGAACTGCGCCTGGGTGACCCATTGCAGCTGCAGGTTCACCGTGTCCTGCGCCTGCGCCATCCCGGTGAGGCCAAGCCCCGCGGCAAAGGCGGTCATGGTGATCCGTTTCATTTGTCTTCCCTCCTTGTTGGGTTCGTTTGTTGTTGGTTCCGTCCGCCCTCAGCCCGTTCTTTGCGACGGGTGCCAGAAGGTCAGCCGGCGCTCGATGAAAGCCACAAGCCCGTAGAATGCCGTACCCGCCATCGCGGCCACGGTTATCGATGCCCAGACCATATCCATGGACAGGCGCCCCACCTCGATTTTTATGCGAAAGCCCATGCCCACCACGGGCGAGCCGAAAAATTCGGCAACGATGGCCCCGATCAGCGCAAGGGTCGTGCAGATTTTCAACCCGTTGAAGATAAAGGGCATCGCCGTGGGCAGGCGCAGTTTCAGCAAGGACTGCCAGTAGCTTGCCGCATAGGTGTGCATCAGGTCGCGCTGCATCGCCTCGGAGGCCTTCATCCCCTGCACGCAATTGACCAGCATCGGGAAGAAGACCATGGCCACGACGACGGCCGCCTTGGATTGCCATCCGAAGCCGAACCACATCACGAGGATGGGTGCCGTGCCCACGATGGGCAGCGCCGCGATGAAGTTGCCCACCGGCAGAAGCCCGCGCTGCAGGAAGGGCGAGCGGTCGATGGCCACCGCCGTCAGGAAGGCCGCGCCGCAGCCGATGACATAGCCCGAAAGCGCGCCCTTCAGGATCGTCTGGCGAAAGTCGGCCCAGAGCGTGGGCGTGTTCTCGGCGAAGGTGGCGGCGATGGCGGAGGGCGCGGGCAGGATGATGGGCGAGATCTCGTAGAGACGCACGGCCATTTCCCACAGGCCCAGAAGCGTCGCGCCGAAAAGCAGCGGCACAAAGAACCGCACGCCCGCCCCCCGGCCCCGGCTGGCCATGATGGCGTTCAGGCCCCATGCGCCCAGCCAGACGGCAAGGATCGCGCCGAGGCGGGGATCGGCGAGAAAGCCGAGCGCCACCAGCGCAACAGCCAGCGCGGGCATGGTCCAGGGCGGCATGGCGGAAAGGCTCTTCATGGCCGCCCCCTGGACGGGAAACGCGCGCTGTCTCGCCGTTTTCTTCGAAGAAAACGGGCCGAAAATGCCGGCATTTTCGCCCCCGCCCCGCTCATCGGTCGAGCCCCATGCGCCGGAGCGTCATCCGCTCGATCAGGCTCAGCGTCGCCACCAGCGCCGCCGCACAGATCGCCGCCATGAAAAGCGCCGACCAGATCTGGATCGTCTGCCCGTAATAGCTGCCGGTCAGAAGCCGCGCGCCGAGGCCGAAGCGTGCGCCGGTGGGCAGCTCCGCCACGATGGTCCCCACCAGCGCGGCGGCCACGCCCACCTTCATCGAGGCGAAGAGGAACGGCACCGAGGCCGGAAGGCGCAGTTTCCAGAAGGTCTCGGCCCCGCTGGCCGAATAGGTGCGCAGAAGGTCGAGGTCCATCGCGCCGGGGCTGCGCAGCCCCTTCACCATGCCCACCACCACGGGAAAGAAGCTGAGATAGGCCGAGATCAGCGATTTCGGGATCAGCCCCTCCAGCCCGATGGAATTCAGCACCACGATGATCATCGGCGCGATGGCGAGGATGGGAATCGTCTGGCTGGCGATGGCCCAGGGCATGACGGACATGTCCATCGCCCGATTGTGGACGATCCCCACAGCCAGAAGAATCCCCGCAAGCCCGCCGATGACGAAGCCCATCAGCGTCGGCGCCAGCGTTTGCCAGGCGTGGAAGAACAGGCTCCGCGGATTGGGCCGGTATTCGCCGCGCCGCTCGCGCAGGACCGGCTCGCCCATCGTGGTGTTCCAAAGCTCGGCTGCCACCTGATGCGGCGCGGGCAGGACGGGACGTTCTTGGCTCATGGCGTCGGCGATGATCTCGCCCGCGGTCAGCTCCACCCCCTGGCGTTGCGCGGTGTCGAGCGTCCAGGCGCGGTTGAGGCCGATGGCGGCGGCATACCAGAGCGCGATGATGCAGGCGACCACGGTCAGAACGGGAAGGACGGCGCCCGAAACGCGCCCGAGGCCCCGGCCGAGCGCGCCGATGCCGCCACCGGCGGCGGTGTCGGCGGTCGCGCTCATATGCCGGCCTCAGTCTTCATAGGCATGCCCCGCCCTCAGCCCCTCGCGAACCCGATGCGCTATGGCCAGAAACTCGGGCGTGTCGCGGATATCAAGCGGACGCTCGGCCGGCAGGTCGCTTTCGATCACGTCGGTGATCCGGCCGGGACGCGGGCTCATCACCACGATCCGGGTCGACAGATAGACCGCCTCGGGGATCGAGTGGGTGACGAAGCCGATGGTCTTTTCCGTTCGCTTCCACAATGCGAGCAACTGCTCGTTGAGGTGGTCGCGCACGATCTCGTCAAGCGCGCCGAAAGGTTCGTCCATCAAGAGCAGGTCGGCGTCGAAGGCAAGCGCCCGCGCGATCGAGGCGCGCTGCTGCATGCCCCCCGACAACTGCCACGGGAATTTCTTGCCGAAGCCTTCAAGATCAACAAGTTGCAACACGTCCTTCACGCGGCGATCCTGCTCGGCCCGGTCGAAGCCCATGATCTCTAGCGGCAGCATGATGTTCTTTTCGATCGTGCGCCACGGGTAAAGCCCCGCCGCCTGGAAGACGTAGCCATAGGCGCGGCTCCGTCGGGCCTCGTCCGGGGTCATGCCGTTGACGGTGATGGAGCCACCCGTGGGATGTTCCAGCGCCGCGATGACGCGCAGCAAGGTGGTCTTGCCGCAGCCGGAGGGGCCGATGAAGCTTACGAAATCGCCCTTGTTGATGGTGAGATTGACGTCGCGCAGCGCCTGAACCGGGCCGTCCGCCGTCTGGAACGTCAGGTCGAGCCCGCGCGCCTCGATCACGGGCGCGGGCTCCGTCTTCGGTATCTGCGCTGCCATGCTCACGCGCGCCTCTCCCGACCCTTGGCGCGGCCACTTGAAGACTTCGCCACATCTTGTTGATTCAAAACCGGTTCCAGGGCGTCACACACCCGTCACCGGAATGCCCGACCGCTCCACCGGACGCGGCGCGGTCAGTTCCTTCCACTGGCTGAGTGCGCGGTTGACCGAGCCGTTCGGCGGGCGCTTCACGAAACGCCCATGACCTTCCTGCGTGCGCACCTCGCCGTCATGGATCGCCACATGCCCCCGCGTGAGCGTGAAGCGCGGCAGGCCGGTGACCTCCTTGCCCTCGAAGACGTTGTAATCGATGGCCGATTGCTGGGCGCCTGCGGTGATGGTCTTGGATTTCTCGGGGTCCCAGACGACGATATCTGCATCGGCGCCGACGAGGATCGCCCCCTTCTTCGGATAACAATTCAGGATCTTGGCGATGTTTGTGGATGTGACGGCAACAAACTCGTTCGGGGTCAGACGGCCCGTCTTCACGCCATGGGTCCAGAGCATCGGCATCCGGTCCTCGAGGCCCCCGGTCCCGTTCGGGATCTTGGTGAAATCGCCCACGCCGGTGCGCTTCTGCTCGGTGGTGAAGGCGCAATGGTCCGTCGCCACCACGGACAGGGAGCCCGAGGCGAGACCGGCCCAGAGGCTGTCCTGATGCTGCTTGTTGCGGAAGGGCGGAGACATCACGCGCCGCGCGGCATGGTCCCAGTCGGGGTGGAAATACTCGCTTTCGTCCAGCGTCAGGTGCTGGATCAGCGGCTCGCCCCAGACGCGCTTGCCCAGCTGCTTGGCGCGCCGGATCGCCTCATGCGCCTCCTCGCAGGAGACATGCACGACGTATAGCGGCACGCCCGCCATGTCGGCGATCATCACCGCGCGGTTCGTGGCCTCGCCCTCCACCTGGGACGGCCGCGAATAGGCATGCCCCTCGGGACCGGTATTGCCTTCGGCCAGAAGCTTCTGCTGCAGCTCGGCCACCACGTCGCCGTTCTCGGCATGGACCATGGCGATGGCACCCAGCTCCGACAGCCGCTTGAACGAGGCGAAGAGCTCATCGTCATTGACCATGAGCGCGCCCTTGTAGGCCATGAAATGCTTGAAGGTGTTGATGCCGCGGTCGCGGACGACGCCTTCCATTTCGTCGAAGACCTGCTCGCCCCACCAGGTCACGGCCATGTGGAACGAGTAGTCGCAATTGGCCCGCGTCGACTTGTTGTCCCACATCTGCAGAGCGTCAAACAGGCCCTGTCCGGGGCTGGGCAGCGCGAAATCGACCACCATCGTCGTGCCGCCCGACAGGGCCGCGCGCGTCCCGCTTTCGAAATCGTCGGTCGAATAGGTGCCCATGAAGGGCATCTCGAGATGGGTGTGCGGATCGATGCCGCCCGGCATGACGTAGCAGCCCGTGGCGTCGAGAACCGTGTCGCCTTTCAGGTCCTTGCCTATCTCGGTGATCATGCCGTTTTCCACGAGAACATCCGCCTCGTAGCTGAGGTCCGCGGTCACCACCGTTCCGCCCTTGATCACCGTGCTCATAAGCAATCTCCCCGTTGTTATCCCGGCGTCACTGCGGCCGGGTGCAGATCATACGTCCATCCCGCGTCAGAAGCGGCAGAAAGGTCACCTCGACCGGACCGACATAGCGATACCAGTAGCAGCCGTCGCTTTCGATCCGGACGTTGGACATGTCCTGTCCGGGCGCGACAAGCGCCGCGAGCTGTTCGGTCAGCGGCTCGCTTTCGCCCTCCGGCGTCGGCGGCGCGCCGCAAGCGGCAAGGGCCAGCACCATCGGCGCCGCCAGGTATGTGTTTCGGATCATTCCACGATCTCCGCAGTTTCCACCACGGCGTGGAATAGCACATCGGCCCCCGCTGTCGCCCACTGAGGCGATATTTCTTCGGCTTCGTTGTGCGAAAGCCCATCGACGCAGGGACACATGACCATCGCGGTCGGCGCCACGTCGTTGATCCAGCAGGCGTCATGGCCTGCGCCGGACACGATGTCCATGTGGGAATATCCAAGCTTTTCAGCAGCCTGGCGGATGGCGCTCACGCAACCTTCGTCGAAGGCCGGCGGGTCGAACTGCCCCACGATCTGGGCCTCGAAGCTCACCCCGATATCCTCGCAAAGTTTGGGCGCGCGCTCCATGAACTCGTCGACCATGCCGTTCAACTTGTCGAGAAGGTGGGTCCGCAGGTCGACCGTGAAGACAACGCGGCCCGGAATGATGTTGCGCGAGTTCGGATAGACGTCGATATGGCCGATGGCGCCCACCGCGTTCGGCTGGTTCTTCATCGCGATCTCGTGGACAAGCTCGGTGACAAGCGCGAGGCCCCGTCCGGCGTTCTTGCGCATGTGCATGGGCGTGGAGCCGGTATGGCTCTCCTTGCCGGTCACCGTGCATTCGATCCAGCGCAGGCCCTGCCCGTGGGTGACGACGCCGATATCCTTGCCTTCCGCCTCCAGGATCGGGCCCTGTTCGATATGCAGCTCGAAGAAGGCGTGCATCTTCCGGTCGCCGACCTTCTCCTCGCCCTTCCAGCCGATCCGCTCCAGCTCGTCGCCGAAGCGCTTGCCCTTGGCGTCCACCCGTTCATAGGCCCAGTCGAGGTCATGCTTGCCCGCGAACACGCCCGAGGCGAGCATGGCGGGCGCGAAGCGCGTCCCCTCCTCGTTGGTCCAGTTGGTGACCACGATGGGGTGTTTCGTCCTGATGCCGAGGTCGTTGAGCGTGCGGATGATCTCCAGCCCGCCGAGAACGCCCAGAACGCCATCATATTTCCCGCCCGTGGGCTGGGTGTCGAGATGCGAGCCCACATAGACCGGCAGAGCGTCGGGGTCGGTGCCCTCGCGGCGCGCGAACATGTTGCCGATCTCGTCGACGCCCATGGTCATGCCGGCCTCTTCGCACCAGCGCTGGAACAGGTGCCGCCCCTCGCTGTCCTCGTCGGTCAGCGTCTGGCGGTTGTTGCCGCCGGCGATGCCGGGGCCGATCTTCGCCATCTCCATCAGGCTGTCCCACAGCCGCTCGCCATTGATTTTCAGGTTCTCGCCGGGTGCGGCCATGGTACTTCCCTTGTCGTCGTCGTGCCGGTTGCCCCGGGGAGGGGGAAACGCCCTTGCAGGCGCTTGCCCCGCTCAGTGCAGCCGTTTCAGAATGTCCCTGAGCGTGCCGAAGAGCGTATCGATATGCCCTTTCTCGATGATCAGCGGCGGGGACAGCGCGATGATATCTCCTGTCGTCCGGATCAGGACATTGTGCTCATAGGCATCGAGGAACGCGCTGAAGGCCCGCTTGGTCGGCTCGCCCGCGATGGGTTCCAGCTCGATCCCCGCGATCAGCCCCATGTTGCGGATGTCGATCACATGCGGGCAGTCGGCCAGCGAATGGACCGCGTCCTCCCAGTAGCCGGCAAGGTCGGCGGCACGTTCGAACAGCCCCTCTTCCTTGTAGGTCTCGAGCGTGGCGATCCCGGCCGCCGAGGCGATCGGGTTGCCCGAATAGGTGTAGCCGTGGAAGAGCTCGATCATGTGCTCGGGGCCGGCCATGAAGGCGTCGTGGATTTCCTTCGTGGCCAGCACCGCGCCCATCGGGATCACGCCGTTCGTCAGCCCCTTGGCGCAGGTGATGAGGTCGGGCATCACGTCGAAATGATCCGCCGCGAAGGGCGAGCCGAGGCGGCCGAAGCCGGTGATGACCTCGTCGAAGATCAAGAGGATACCGTGTTTCGTACAGATCTCGCGCAGCCGCTGGAGGTAGCCCTTCGGCGGGATCAGCACGCCGGTGGAGCCCGCCATCGGCTCCACGATGACGGCGGCCACCGTCTCGGGGCCATGCAGCGTCACGATCCGCTCCAGCTCGTCGGCAAGGTCGCCGCCATGCTCGGGCTGGCCGCGGGTGAACGCGTTCTTCTCGGGCAGATGGGTGTGCGGCAGATGATCCACACCCGTCAACAATGAGCCGAAGAATTTCCGATTGTTGACGATACCGCCGACCGAGATACCGCCGAAATTCACCCCGTGATAGCCGCGCTCGCGTCCGATCAGGCGGGTCCGCGTGCCCTGCCCGATGACGCGCTGATAGGCGATGGCGATCTTCAGCGCGGTCTCCACGCTTTCCGATCCCGAATTGGTGAAGAAGACATGCTCGAACGGCTCGGGCGCCATGTCGCGCAGCCGGTTGGCAAGCTCGAAGGCCTTGGGATGACCCATCTGGAAGGCCGGGGCGTAGTCGAGTTCGCCCGCCTGCTGCTGGATCGCTTCGACGATCTTCGGGCGGTTATGGCCCGCGTTGCAGCACCACAGCCCCGCGGTGCCGTCCAGCACCTCGCGCCCGTCTGCCGTGCGATAATGCATGCGGTCGGCGCTGACGAACATGCGCGGATTCTTCTTGAACTGCCGGTTGGCCGTGAACGGCATCCAGAAGGCGGACAGGTCGTTCGGAACCGGGTTGATGCGGTCAAGGGCCATGTCGGCACTCCCCAAATCGGCCCCGGTCCTGCGCCGCCGGGTGCCTTCATTTTCTTTTTGACCAAACGGTCAAGACCACGCTAGCAGAGGCGCCGTGCCAGTCAACGGGGCCAAGGTGGATTGTCCTTGAGCACAAGCCCGAAGACAAGCCAAATGATGCCGCGCATGGCACCACTGCCCGAGCCATGGGCAGGCGGTGGATGGGCCCGGATGCGGCGCGCGACCGAAAAGGGGGCCGAAGGGGAACGGCGATGGACGCACGGACCGACAAGCCGCGCACGCGGATCCAGATCCGCAACCGGGAGACGATCCTCGATGCGGCCCTCGAGGTGTTCTCGCAATACGGCTTTCGCGGCGCCACCGTGGACATGATCGCCGACGCCGCCGGCCTGTCGAAGCCGAACCTGCTCTACTACTTCCCCTCCAAGGAGGAGATTCACGTCACGCTCCTGAGCCAGCTGATGGACACCTGGCTCGATCCGCTCCGCGCGCTCGACGCGGAGGGCGACCCCGTCGAGGAAATCCTCGCCTACGCGCGCCGCAAGCTGGAGATGAGCCGGGATTTTCCCAGGGAATCCCGTCTCTTCGCAAACGAGATCGTGCAGGGCGCGCCGCGCATCGGCGCCTCCCTTTCGACCGAACTCAAGGCGCTCGTCGACGACAAGGCCCGCGTCATCGCGGGCTGGAGTGCGGCGGGCCGGATCGCCGAGGTGGACCCCCATCACCTGATCTTCTCGATCTGGGCGCTGACCCAGCACTATGCCGATTTCGACGTGCAGGTGCGCGCGGTGCTGGGGCCGGCCCGAGACCCCCTGCGCGAGGCCGAGGTCTTTCTCGACAGCCTGTTCCGCCGCCTGCTTCTCCCCTGACTGGCCCCGTCGGGAACCTCCTGCCCCACCCGGCCGTTATCCGGGAAAGGACAAGGAGACCTCGCGATGACCTATCCCTACGCCCTGACGCTGCAATCCGTCGAGCCTGTCACCCATGACACGCGCCGCTTCCGCTTCGACCGGCCCGAGGGGTTCCGGTTCGAACCCGGGCAGGCCACGCATCTGGCGATCGACCGGGACGGCTGGCGCGACGAGGACCGACCCTTCACCATGGTCTCGCAACCCGAGGAGCGCGACCACCTCGATTTCGTCATCAAGATCTATGACGACCATGATGGCGTGACCCAAGCGCTCGACACGCTGAAGCCCGGGGACCGCGTGCTGGCAACGGAGCCGGAGGGCGCGATCACCGACCACGGCGCGGGCACCTTTCTTGCGGCGGGCGCGGGTATCACGCCCTTCATCGCCATTCTCGACGCCCGCGCGCGGAATGGCGGGCTGAAGGGCGAGATCCTGATCTTCGCCAACAAGACCAAGCGCGACATCATCCTGCGTGATCACTGGGAAGATCTCGACGGGCTGACGACGCATTTCGTCACCGACGAAACCGGCGACGCCCTGCCCGACGGGCCGATCGACCGCGACTATCTCGAGGGGCGCCTGCCCACCGACCGGCCGGTCTATATCTGCGGACCGCAGGGTTTCGTGGACGCCATGCGGCAGGTCGCCAGGGACCTCGGCGTACCGGAAGAGCACATCGTCACCGAAGCGGGCTGGTAGCCCCTTCATCTTTCCGGAAATACGACGGGGAGCGCGAGGGGCTGGCCCCTCGCCTCTCGAGAAAGGCAACCGCGCGACAGCGCGACCGCCGGATCGCCTATTCCGCCGCCTCCCGCGCCGCCGGGTTGTTGGGATGCGTCGTCCAGTTGGCGTAATCGGCCTCTACCGTCTTGCCGGTGCGCAGGTCGACGACCCCCGCCTCCAGTTCCTCCATGGTGATGCAGCCCTCCACGGGGCAGACGTTCACGCAGAGGTTGCAGGCCACGCATTCCTCGTCGATCACCTCGAAGACGCGGTCCTCGGACATGGAAATCGCCTGATGCGAGGTGTCCTCGCAGGCGGCATAGCAGCGGCCGCACTTGATACAGGCGTCCTGATCGATCCGGGCCTTGGTCACGTAGTTGAGGTTCAGATACTGCCAGTCGGTGACGTTGGGCACCGCGCGGCCGATCAGGTCCGACAACTCCATGCCGTGGTCGTCGAGATACTGGCTGAGGCCCGATTTCATCTCCTCGACGATCTTGAAGCCATAGGTCATGGCCGCCGTGCAGACCTGGACCGTTCCCGCGCCCAGCGCCAGGAACTCCGCCGCGTCGCGCCACGTCGTGACGCCGCCGATGCCCGAGATGGGCAGACCGCGGGTCTCCGGATCGCGCGCGATCTCGGCCACCATGTTGAGCGCGATAGGCTTGACCGCCGGGCCGCAATAGCCGCCATGCGAGCCCTTGCCGTCGATCGAGGGCTCGGGGCTGAACGTGTCGAGATCGACGCTGGTGATGGAGGAAATCGTGTTGATCAGGCTGACCGCGTCCGCGCCGCCCTTCTTCGCCGCGCGCGCGGGATAGCGGATATCGGTGATGTTGGGCGTCAGCTTCACGATCACCGGCATGCGGGTGTTCTGCTTGCACCAGCGCGCGACCATCTCGATGTATTCGGGCACCTGACCCACGGCCGAGCCCATGCCGCGCTCGGACATCCCGTGCGGGCAGCCGAAGTTCAGCTCGATGCCGTCCGCGCCGGTCTCCTCCACCAGCGGCAGGATCGCCTTCCACGCCGCCTCCTCGCAGGGCACCATGATCGACACGATCATCGCCCGGTCGGGCCAGTCGCGCTTGACCTGCTTGATCTCGCGCAGGTTCACCTCGAGCGGGCGGTCGGTGATCAGCTCGATATTGTTGAGCCCCAGAAGCCGCCTGTCCGCGCCCCAGATCGCGCCGTAGCGCGGGCCGTTGACGTTGACGACGGGCGGGCCTTCCTCGCCCAGCGTCTTCCACACGACGCCGCCCCAGCCCGCCTTGAAGGCGCGGACGACGTTGTATTCCTTGTCGGTGGGCGGCGCCGAGGCAAGCCAGAAGGGGTTGGGCGATTTGATGCCGAGGAAGTCTGTGGTCAGGTCAGCCATGGGTCAGGTCTCCTGTTCTCGGGACGTCTCAGGGGCAGCGCACGAAGAGGTCGGGCGCGGTGCCGTCATCGAGGTCGATGTATAGCGTGTCGGGGTCCGTCAGCGTGAAGGTGATCGAGGTCATGTAGTCGATGGGCACTTCGACGAGGCTCACGTCCTCGCCCTCGCCCTGAATGTAGAGGTTCCGGCAGTCGACCCGCGTCGCGAAGGTCGGCGCCGTGCCGGTCGCCGGGTCGCGGCGCGGGGTGCAGACGGTATGCTCGTTGAAGCCGATATGGCCCTGCCCCACCCAGAGCCGCGTCTCGATTCCGCACCACTCGCCGAAGAAGGGCGAGCCCTCCTGCGCCGCGACCGGCGCGGCGGAGAGGAGCAGGACAAGGGCGGCGGAGCGGATCACGGCGCGCGGCTGCCATCAGGCCGACAGGGCGCGGTGGATGTCCTCGGCGGCGTCGCGCCCCTCGGCCACGGCGGTGACGGTCAGGTCCTCGCCCCCCGAGGCGCAGTCGCCCCCGGCCCAGACCCCCTCGACCGAGGTCTTGCCCGCCCCCGTCACGGCGATCTTGCCGCGAGCAAGCTCCAGCTCGTCCGGCGCGCCCTCCAGCGTCTGGCCGATGGCCTTGAGCACCTGGTCGGCCGGGACATCGAAGGTCTCGCCCGTGCCGGTCAGCGCGTGGCCATCCGACCTGGTGTATTCCGCGCGCACGCCCGTCACCGCGCCATTGCCGAGAATCTCGACCGGCATGGCGTTGAAGACGATGCGCACGCCCTTGGAGGCCGCGAGGTCCTGTTCGTAGCGGCTGGCGGGCATCGCATCGCGCCCGCGTCGGTAGAGGATCGTGACGCTTTCCGCGCCCAGAAGCTTCGACTGCACGGCGGCGTCGATGGCGGTCATGCCGCCGCCGATCACCACGACGTTGCGGCCCACGGGAAGCGCGCCCAGATCGCCCGCCTGCCGCAGGTCCGAGATGAACTCCACCGCGTCCTCGACGCCCTCGCGGGTCTCGCCATTCGCGCGAAGCGCGTTCACGCCCGACAGGCCCATGCCGAGGAAGACCGCGTCGAACTGTTCGCGCAGGCCCGCCAGCGTCAGGTCGGGGCCCAGCGCCTTGCCGGTCTCGATCGTGATGCCGCCGATCTTCAGAAGCCAGTCGACCTCGGCCTCGGCGAAACCGCCCACGGTCTTGTAATAGGCGATGCCGTATTCGTTGAGCCCGCCGCTTTTTGCACGCGCCTCGAAGATGGTGACGTCATGGCCATGCATGGCGAGCCGGTGCGCGCAGGCAAGGCCCGCGGGCCCCGCGCCGATCACGGCGACGGTCCTGCCCGTGGGCGCGGCGCGCTGGTAGGGGTGAACGCCCGCTTCCATCACGGTGTCGGTGGCGAAGCGCTGCAGCCGGCCGATCTCCACCGGCTTGCCCTCCGCCATCTCGCGCACGCAGGCCTCTTCGCAGAGCGTTTCGGTGGGGCAGACGCGCGCGCACATGCCGCCGAGGATGTTCTGGTCGAAGATGGTCTTCGCCGCCGCCTCGGGCGTGCCGGTCGCGATCTGCCGGATGAAAAGCGGGATGTCGATCGATGTGGGACATGCCGTGATGCAAGGTGCGTCGTGGCAGAAATAGCACCGGTCCGCCGCTACGAGCGCCTCGTGGGGGTCGAGGGGAGGGTGCAGGTCGGCGAAATTCTGGTCGAGTGCCTCGGGGTCGAGCCGGGCCGAGGCAATACCCGGGGTGAAAGGACTGTTCGTCATCGGTGATCTGGTCCCTGTCGGATGGCTGGCGCTATGGCCGCTGTCTAAGCGCACGCTGGCACGGCTTTCATTTTTTATCAAATGGTAAATTATTCGATTGGCGTTCGGATTCTGCCGTTGCATCTTCCGAGTGCAGGGATTGCCGAAAAAACGTGCATCCGGCGGACGCCGGGGCGATGATGGGGTGCCCGGCGCGGGGCCCGGCGCGGGGCCGATGCCTTGCACGGGCGGACTTTTCCCCCGGCGGACCTTGCGATATAGGGCGCCAGATCATGCGCGCGGGAGGGAAAGCGTCCTCCGGCACCACGCTTGAGCGCACTGCGACAACAGCAAACCACAGGGGCGAGGATAGATGGCCGACAAAACTCACGATCAGGACGTGGCGTTCATTCAGGCACTGGCCGAGCTTCTGCGCGAAAACGACCTGACCGAGCTCCATGTGAAGCGCGAATATGGCGAGACGGACAGCCTCAATGTCCGCGTCGCGCGTCATACCGCGGCCGCGCTGCCAGCCGCGCCCGCGCCTGCGCCGGCCGCGCTCGCCGCGCCGCTGCCCGGCGCCGCAGCGCCCGCCGCCGCAACCCCCGAGGACCCCGCCCAGATGGAAGGCGCGGTGACCTCGCCCATGGTCGGCACCGTCTACCTCCAGCCCGAACCGGGGTCGGCGGCCTTCGTGTCGGTGGGCGACAAGGTGGCCGAGGGCCAGACACTTCTGATCGTCGAGGCGATGAAGACCATGAACCAGATCCCGAGCCCGCGCGCCGGAACCGTCAAGCGCATCCTCGTCGAGGACAAGTCGGCCGTCGAATACGGCGCGCCGCTGATGATCATCGAGTGAGGCCGGGCCCGATGTTCAACAAGATCCTGATCGCCAATCGCGGCGAGATCGCGCTTCGCGTCATCCGGGCCGCGCGCGAGATGGGGGTGGCCACCGTTGCCGTCCATTCCACGGCCGATTCCGACGCGATGCATGTGCGCATGGCCGACGAGGCGATCTGCATCGGCCCGCCGCCTTCGACCGACAGTTACCTGAGCATGGCCTCGATCCTGTCGGCCGCCGAGATCACCGGCGCCGAGGCGATCCACCCGGGCTACGGGTTCCTCAGCGAGAACGCCAATTTCGTGCAGGCGGTCGAGGATCACGGGATCAAGTTCATCGGACCCTCGGCGGAGCATATCCGCATGATGGGCGACAAGATCACCGCCAAGGAGACCATGCACCGGCTGGGCGTGCCCTGCGTTCCGGGCTCCGCCGGCGGCGTGGCGCATCTGGAGACCGCGCAGGTCATCGCGCATGACATCGGCTATCCGGTGATCATCAAGGCCACGGCGGGCGGTGGCGGGCGTGGCATGAAGCTCGCCCGGTCCGAGACGGATCTGGAGAACGCCTTCCGCACCGCGCGGTCCGAGGCCAAGGCCGCCTTCGGCAATGACGAGGTCTATATCGAGAAATATCTCGGCCGCCCGCGCCATATCGAGGTGCAGGTGTTCGGCGACGGAAAGGGCGGCGCGGTGCATCTGGGAGAACGCGACTGTTCGCTCCAGCGGCGCCACCAGAAGGTGCTGGAGGAAGCCCCCGGCCCCTCCATCGATCCCGAGACCCGCACGCGCATCGGCGAAACCTGCGCGCGTGCCGTGGCCGATCTGGGCTACGAGGGCGCCGGCACGATCGAGTTTCTCTACGAGGACGGCGAATTTTACTTCATCGAGATGAACACCCGGCTTCAGGTGGAGCATCCGGTGACCGAGGCGATCTTCGGCGTGGACCTCGTCCGCGAGCAGATCCAGGTGGCGGCAGGGATGCCCATGTCCTTCGCCCAGGACGATCTGCGGCTGAACGGCCACGCCATCGAGGTGCGCATCAACGCCGAAAAGCTGCCGAACTTCTCCCCCTGCCCCGGCCGCATCAGCCAGTATCACGCGCCGGGGGGCCTCGGCATCCGGATGGATTCGGCGCTGTATGACGGCTATTCGATCCCGCCCTATTACGACAGCCTGATCGCCAAGCTGATCGTCCATGGACGCAACCGGCCCGAGGCGCTGGCGCGGCTGAACCGGGCGCTGGGGGAACTGATCATAGACGGGATCGACAACACCGTGCCGCTGTTCCACGCGCTCCTTCAGGAACCCGACATCCTTGCCGGCGACTACACGATCCACTGGCTCGAGGACTGGCTCGCGCGCAACGTCGGCTGAGGCCGCGCAAGATAATTGCGTGCGAAATCCACGCCTTTCGCGGAATCGACATGGGCAAGGCCCGGCCGCGCGTGAAAATCGCGCGCGCGCCCCTAATTAGTGGACCATGCCGCACGACATGTATCGCCCCCCACGTCCGCCGCTCAGCCCCGCGCTGATGCTGCGGGCCTATGCAGCGGGCATATTCCCGATGTCCGAAGGGGCCGGCGACCCGACGCTTTTCTGGGTCGATCCGCAGCGGCGCGGCGTGTTTCCGCTGGACCGGTTCCATGTCTCGCGCTCGCTGATGCGCCGGATCCGCAAGGGCGGGTTCGACGTGCGCGTGAATTCCGATTTCCTCGGCACGGTCGCGGGCTGCGCCGACCGGGAGCTTACCTGGATCAACGCCGAGATCTTCCAGTGCTACATGTCGCTCCACGCCACCGGCCACGCCCATTCGGTCGAGGTCTGGGAGGACGACACGCTCGTCGGCGGGGTCTTCGGCGTGGTGCTGGGCGGCGCGTTTTTCGGCGAATCGATGTTCTCGCGGCGCAAGGATGCGTCCAAGATCGCGCTCGCCTGGCTTATCGCGCGGCTCAACCATGGCGGCTTCCGTCTGTTCGACACGCAATTCGTGACCGAGCATTTGCAGTCGCTGGGAGCTGTGGAAGTGCCGCGCGCCGTCTACCGCGACGCGCTGCAGCACGCGCTTGGCAGCTCCGCGGATTTTCTTGCGATGCCCGAGGGGCTACCGGCTCAGGACGTGCTGGCACATCTGAGAACCCAGACGTCGTAGCGCGGGTGTTCCAGCGCGCTCAGCGCAGGCGAGGACGCGACCATCCACCCGTCGAACAGCGTGTTGCCCCCGGTGTCGATCACGCGAACATGCGCGAAGGCGTCCGATGCGGGGTTCTCGGCGGGATAACGGCATTCCGGCACGTTGATCGCGATCCGCCCGAAAAGAACGGTCTGCCCGATCTCCAGCTCGATATCCGTGGGTCGGCCCAGCATCCGGTCGAGCGCCCTGAGCGTGATGCGCCCGCCCTCCCGGGCGACCGCCTGGCTGACCGAGGTGACGGGCGTCGAGGCCCCCGGAAACCGCTCGACCAGGCCGCCGTTCTGACCGGGCCTGCCGGGACCGATGGCCACGCCGTTGTCGGCCGGCGGCAGAAGCACCGCCTCGCCGTCCAGCCACGGCATGTCGAGAGAGTCATTTGCCCCGATGGACCCGCCGCCGGGGGCCGCGCCCGATCCTTCTGGCCCCGAGCCCTCCGGAAGCATGGTTTCGCCGAACGTGTCGAATTGCTGCGCGGATGCCACGGATACGGGCACGGCAAGCAAGACCGCCAGCGCCGCGTATAGGACCGGGCCGCGCATCACCCGCCCTCGCCGCTGACGAAGCGCATCAGGAGCGTGATCAGGCTCACCGAGCTTTGCGTGTCGTAGAAGGCGTCGCCGGCCGCCAGCACGAAGGGGGACCCTCCCGGAATGATCTCGACGAAGGTTCCGCCCAGTAGGCCCTCGGACGAGATGGCCACGGCGGAATCGTCTGGCAGTTCGATCCCCTCGGCCAGCGCGAAAGTGGTCTCGGCGCGGAAGGTCTCGGGGTCCAGTTCCATCGCCGTGACCGTGCCGACGCGCACGCCGGCCAGCCGGACCTCGGTTCCAACGCCCACCCCCTCGGCCGAGCGGAAGGAAGCGGTCAGCGCATAGGTGCCGCCGCTGCCCGAAAAGCCCCCGGCGGAGGAGGTGGCGTAGACGAAGAAGCCCAATGCGGCCAGAACGACCGCGGCCCCCACGATGATCTCCGTGATTGTGTCGTCGCGCTCGGCCATGGCGGCCTGTCCTCTCCTGCGCCGGTCGCCCTATTCCGGGCTCCAGGCCTCGTAGTCGCGGCGGTCCTCGGGTTCCGCGCGGCGGATGGAGCCTGCCGGCGCATAGGCCTGAGGGGTGCCGGTCAGGTTCGGCAGATGCGGCTTTTCCCAAGGCTTGTGGGCCATCGGCCTCTCGCTGGGCGTCTCGTCCCAGGTGTGGTGCAGCCAGCCGTGCCAGTCCGCGTCGACGCGGCTTGCCTCGGCCTCGCCGTTGAAGATCACCCAGCGCCGTTTGCCGTCGCGCGAGCGATAGAAGATGTTGCCCTGCCCGTCCTCGCCCACCTTCACCCCGTTGCGGGCGGTGAAGATCTGGGTTCCGATCGTCTGACCGTTCCACCAGGTCACGAGACGTTTGAGGAAGTCGAGCATGGTCGGCGCGCCTTTGGCGAGGGTTCCGGTGAGGTCCCGCGCCTTTTGCCCGATGCGGCCCGGCGCGTCCAGTGCCATGGGGTCGCGCGGGGCGCCGGGCACCGGCCGTTCCGCTTTGCGTGCCGAAACGCGACCCGGCGTTTTGCGGCGCGCGCCGCATGCGAACGCCCGGGCTTTCCTGCGTGCGGCGCATTGTGACTGCTCGGCGCATGGCATAATCCTTTGGCCAAACCGCATCCGACGAGGGAAGAGATCCATGACCGACGGCCCCAGCTACGGCTTCGACACGCTCCAGATCCACGCGGGCGCGCGCCCCGATCCGGCGACCGGCGCGCGCCAGACGCCGATCTACCAGACCACGGCCTATGTCTTCCGGGACGCGGAACATGCCGCCGCGCTGTTCAACCTGCAGGAGGTGGGCTTCATCTATTCGCGCCTGACCAACCCCACCGTCGCCGTCCTGCAGGAGCGGATCGCGACGCTGGAGGGCGGTGTCGGCGCGGTCTGCTGCTCCTCGGGGCATGCGGCGCAGATCATGGCGCTTTTCCCGCTGATGGGTCCGGGCAGGAACGTGGTGGCCTCCACGCGGCTCTATGGCGGCACGGTCACGCAGTTCAGCCAGACCATCAAGCGCTTCGGCTGGTCCGCCAAGTTCGTCGATTTCGACGATCTCGACGCGGTGAGGTCCGCCATCGACGAGGACACGCGCGCCGTCTTCTGCGAGGCGATCGCCAATCCGGGCGGCTACATCACCGACGTGCCGGCCATTGCCGCCATCGCCGACGACGCGGGCCTTCCGCTGATCGTGGACAATACTTCGGCAACCCCCTACCTGTGCCGCCCGATCGAGCTTGGCGCGACGCTGGTGGTGCATTCGACGACCAAGTACCTGACCGGAAACGGCACCGTCACCGGCGGCTGCGTGGTGGATTCGGGCAAGTTCAACTGGTCCGCCTCCGACAAGTTCCCCTCGCTGAGCGCGCCCGAGCCCGCCTATCACGGGCTGAAGTTCCACGAGACCTTCGGGCCGCTCGCCTACACCTTCCACGGCATCGCCATCGGCCTGCGCGACCTCGGCATGACGATGAACCCGCAGGCAGCCCATTACACGCTGATGGGGATTGAGACGCTCAGCCTGCGCATGGAGCGGCACGTGGAAAACGCCGTGAAGATCGCGACATGGCTCGAGAACGACCCGCGCGTGGAGTACGTGACCTATGCCGGTCTGCCCTCCTCGCCCTATCACGGGCGGGTGGAAAGCATCTGCCCCCGCGGGGCCGGCGCGCTCTTCACCTTCGCGGTGAAGGGCGGTTACGAGGCCTGTGTAAAACTTGTGGATAGTCTCGAGATCTTCAGCCATGTGGCCAATCTGGGCGACACGCGCAGCCTCGTGATCCATTCCGCCTCCACCACCCACCGGCAGCTCACGCCCGAGCAGCAGGAGGCTGCGGGTGCGGCGCCGAACGTGGTCCGCCTGTCGATCGGGATCGAGGACGCGGACGACCTGATCGCCGATCTGGACCGCGCATTGTCGGCCGCGGCGCGTTAGACTCACTTCGGGCCAACAGCAGCGCGCCCGGTATACCGGCTGTCGGGCGCGCTGAGTTATCCACAGAAAACTGCGTTATCCACAGGCTGGGTGCGCCCGCACAACGGGCTGGCGCATAATGCTTTTTCTGGCCCACAATTCGCGTTAGACTGATTTTCGCCGATCAGGGGGCTGCGACGCCGGGGACCTGTTTCCCACGGCGCCCGCCTCCTGTAAGAGGGAGCGATTGCCGGGGGCAGGTCCCGGCAGATACCGCAGAGGTCCGGCGTGACTGTGGAACTTGCCCTGTTGATTTCGTCCGACGGCATCGCGCTGGCGCATCGCCAGTCCGCGGGGCATTGGGCCATTCTCAAGGACGTGTCGTTTTCCGACCCCAACCTCGACAAGGCCATGAAGAGCCTGAGGAAAGAGGCCGAGGCGCGGGCGGGCGCCGGCTTCTCCAGCCTGTTGATCCTGCCCGACGATCAGATCCTCTACACCTCGCTGACCGTCCCCACCGACGATGCGGAAATGACCGCCTACCGGATCGAGGAGGGTCTCGAGGGGATGACACCCTACGCGGTGTCGGAACTGGTCTATGACTGGCGCGCCGTCGAGACGGATCGCGTTAAGCTTGCCGTGGTGGCGCGCGAAACCCTCGACGAGGCGCGGGGCTTCGCCGAGACGCACGGCTTCAAGCCCGCCGGGTTCGCCGCGATGCCGCCGCAGGAGCGCTTTCCCGGCGTGCCGCTGTTCGACCTGTCGGGAGAGGCCGCGGATACCACTTTTTCCGATGACGGCATCGCCTTCGGCCCCGACACGTTCGGCCAGGAGCCCGAAGAGGAAGCAGCTCAGGAGACGCCCGGGGACGCGGCGCCCGAAACCGAGGGCGGCGGCGCATCGGAGACCGAGGATCCCGGACCGGACGAAAGCCCGATCGACGAGGCCGACAGCGGCGCGGCCGTATCCGAACCGGCGACCGAGGCGTCAGACGCCTCCGATACCATGCCCGCTGACGAGGCAGCGGCGCAGGCCGGGACCGAAGACGCGGGCGACGAAGAAGAGAAGGCGGAGGCAGCGCCCTCCGAACCCGAACCCGAACCCGAGCCCGAACCTGAACCCGACCCCGAGGCCGACGCTCTGTCCGAGGCGGCCGACCGCGACCCCGAGGAGGTCATCGCGGCCGCCTCCGACAGCGGACCGGGCGCGCCGACACAGGAGACCGGGGCCGACGACACCGGCCACGATACGGGGATCGACGCGACCCGGCCTCCCCTCGAGGACCCATCCCTGACCGAACCCGTCGCGCCCCTCGAGGAAACGCCGCTCGAGGAGACGGGCACGGAGGAGACGGGCACGGAGGAAACGGGCACGGAGGAAACGGAGGCGGACCGGCTTTCGGACGCCATACGCGCGACCCGCAACGCCAGCGCCGCGATGGACACGGGCGGGACGGCACAGGGCGCCACGCCGGAGTTTTCGGCCCGAACGGCGCCGCTGCCCGCACGGGACACCGGGGACGCCGCCGGGCACGAAACGGCCTGGGACACATTGCTCGCCGACAGCGATGACGAGGACGCCGCTCCGGCCGGGCAGAACCCGCTTGCCGAGCGCCTGTCGCGGGTGCGCGACGCCAGCAAGAGCCGCCCGGCGCGGACGGCCAAGCCGATGGTCCCGCCCGCACGCGGGTCGGGCGCCGTCGTGCCGCCCGCCCGCAAGGGACGGCTTTCCGGGCTGACCGCCGGGCCGTTTCCGGGCACCGGTGAGACAGCCGGCACGGATCAGAAAGCGCCGCAGGGGCTCGGTGGACGTCTGGGCGGGCTGATCGGGCGCGGCCGCAACGGCGCGGACGTCCCGGACAAGCCCGCACCAACCAGCACCGGAGCACGCGCGATATCAGGGACGGGCCGACTGACCGCGCTCGGGGCCGCGCTGCGCGCGGAACCGGCGCAGCCCGCACCGCAGGAGGCCACACAGGCCGACGCGCCCGATGAGAGGGCCGCCACCGCCGCCGCCACCGAAAGCGACGACACGAACCTCACGGGCGGGCTTCTCGGGCGCACACCCGATGAGCCGACGGGTCGCTCCTACCGCACCGGACTGCTGCTGACGATCATCCTGTTGATCCTGCTGGCCGCGATCGCGGTCTGGTCCGCGCTGTTCCTGCCCAACAGCCCCGTGGCGCGACTGCTCGGCGGTGGCGAGGAAGCCGCGGCAGAGGATCCGCTCGACGCGCCGGGCGCGCCGATCGCGATCACCGCGCCCCCGGCCATCGGGGAACTGGCCACCGTCGAGGCACCGCCCGGATCGCTTCTCGACGAAGCCGAGGCACCCGCCGACGCACCGGCGACGGATCCGGCGGCGGATCCGGCGGCGGAGGCCGATGTGGTCCCCGAGGACGAGGCGGCCGCGGACGGCATCGACATCGCCGCGGCACCCGAGACAGAGCCCGCACCGCCAGCCGCACCGCCCGCCGAACAAGACGCCGCGCCCGCCGCAGCCGACTTGGCCGACATGGCCGACATGGCCGAGGTCGCGCCCCTGCCGCCCCTGCCGCTCGATGCGCTGCCAAGCCTCGAGGATACCGAGGCCGCCTATGCCGAATACGGCATCTGGCAGCGCCCGCCCGACAGGCCGGACCTCGCGCCGATCGATTCGCTGTCCGATCTCGGCCTCTCGGCGGTCGACCGTGACGTGGCGGCGCTCGACGCCATTTCGCTGCCCTTGCCGCGCCTCGACCCGTCCGAAACGCTCCGGCGCATCCCGTCCCCACCGCCCTTCGGCACCAGTCCCGCCAGAACGGCCGCGGGCCTCGTGGCGGCAACGCCCGAGGGGGTGATCACGCCCGATGGCGTGCTGGTGACGGCGGGCACGCCGCCGGTTCAGGCGATCCAGCGCCCGCGCGAGGCGGTGCTGCCGGCCCGGACGCCGACCTTCAGCATCGAGGACGCGATCCTCGGCACGTTCCGCCCGGAACCGCGCCCGGGGGATCTGGGTCTGGCCGCCCCGCAGGAGGCTCAGCCCGGCCAGCCCGCGATCACGCGCGCCAGCCTCTCGCCGCAGCCGCGGGCATTGCCCTCATCGCCCGCCGCGCCTTCCGCGCCCTCGACCGCGGAACAGGCCTCGGCCGCCTCGCTCTTCCCGCAGCAGGACGCCGCCGTTCCGACGGACAGCGCGGACAGCCCCAACGGCTTGGCCCGCTCCCTCGTGCCCGCAGCGCGTCCAGGCGACATGGACGCCATCATCGCCAACGCGGTCCAGCCCGAGCGGCAGGAGGCCGCCCCGGTAATCGAGACCGCGGCCGTGGCGCCGGGCCCGTCCATCCCGTCCAATGCGGACGTCGCCCGCGCGGCCACCCAGAGCAACCAGATGCGCCTGCGCGAGGTCAACCTGATCGGCGTCACGGGCACCGCCTCGGACCGGCGCGCACTTGTCCGCCTGCCCTCGGGCCGTTTCGTCCGCGTGGGCGTGGGCGACCGGCTGAACGGCGGTCGCGTGGCCGCGATCGGCGCCTCGACCCTGCAATATGTCCGCAGCGGTCGGACGGTCACGCTCGACATTCCGGGTTAGACCGGTCCTGCGACACGCGCGCGACGCCAAACACCCGTCTTGACGGGCAGATCGCCCCCTTCCCCTTCATCCTGGCAGAAAAAAGCTCCCGCAGGAGGCACCCGTCGCTGAAACCGCGCGATGCCGGCCGACCTAAAGCAGCACCACCACCGCCAGGCCCAGGAACGCGAAGAACCCGACGACATCGGTCACCGTCGTCACGAAAGCGCCCGAGGCCAGCGCCGGGTCGATCCCCAGCCGGTCGAGCGCAACCGGGATCAGGATCCCCGCCAGCCCCGCGACCAGCAGGTTCGCCACCATGGCGGCCGCAATCACCGCCCCCAGCATGGGCGAGCCGAACCAGACGACGCCCACCACCCCCATCACCAGCGCGAAGGCCGCACCGTTGATCAGGCCGACCGCGGCCTCCCGCGTCACCACCCGCATGAGGTTGGCGCGCGTCAGGTCCTTGGTCGCCAGCGCCCGCACCGCCACCGTCAGCGCCTGTGTCCCGGCATTCCCGCCCATCGAGGCCACGATCGGCATGAGCACCGCCAGTGCCACGATCTGGCTGATCGCCTCCTCGAACTGCGCGATGACGAGCGAGGCGAGGATCGCCGTGATCAGGTTCACGAAAAGCCACGGAAGCCGCTGCCTCGTGGTCTCCCCCACCCCGTCCGACAGACTCGATTCCTCGCCCACCCCGGCAAGGCGCAGGATGTCCTCCTCATGCACCTCGTCGAGCACGTTCATCGCGTCGTCGATGGTGATGACGCCCACGAGCCTCCCGTCGCCATCGACCACGGGCGCCGAGATCAGATGATACTGGTTGAACGCATAGGCCACCTCGTCCTCGGCTTGCATGGCCGGGATGACACGGAAACTGTCCTCGGCGATCTCGCGCAGCGGCGTCTTGCGCGCCGTCGACAGAAGCCGGCCCAGCGTCACGTAGCCGGTGGGCTTCATCCGCGGATCGGTCAGGATCACGTGGTAGAACTGTTCGGGCAGATCGGTCTTGTGGGCGCGCAGGAAGTCGATCATCTCGCCCACGGTCCAATGCTCGGGCGCATGCACGACCTCACGCTGCATGAGACGGCCGGCGGTCTCCTCCGGGTAGGCCAGCGCCTGTTCCACTGCCGTCCGGTCCCGGTCGTCGAGCGCATCCAGAAGCGCCGCCGTTTGCGCGTCGTCGAGATCCTCGAGGATGTCCACGACATCGTCGCTGTCGAGCCCGCGCACCGCCGCGGCCACGACCTCGGGCGGCAGCAGGCCGATCACCTCCTCGCGCAGACCCCACTCGAGCTCCGACAGGACCTCGCCGTCGATCCCCTTGGACCACAGGCCCAGCCATGCCGCCCGCTCCCCGGCCGAGACCTGCTCCAGAAGGTCGGCGATATCCGCCGGGTGCAACGGCTCCATGAGCGCGTCGATGACCGCGACCTCGCCCATGTCCACGGCCTGCCGGAGCGCGCCGCGCAGGCTGTCGTCGAGCGCGTAGGCGTCGCGCGCGCCCTCGGCCGGATCGGGCCGCAGCTCTTCCATCTGATCGCTCATGCCTGCCGCTCCATTCCCGTGCCGCGCGCCGATTTTCCCTAACATAGCCCGTGACCTGCCGCTATGACGGGCTGGGCCGAAAACGACAGGGAGACCCGGCAGATGACCGAACGGCTGATCCTGGGCCAGATCCTGCGCCTCGACGCCGACCCGGCGCGCAGCGGACCGGGTGCGGTCGCACACGAGAGGCGCGGCGCCCTGCACATCAAGGACGGGCTGATCGCCGGGATCGGCACGGCGCAGGCGCTCCGCGCGGCCCACCCCGCCCTGCCCGTGGACGACCATGGCGCGCACCTGATCATCCCCGGCTTCGTCGACGCCCACGCCCATTACCCGCAGACGGCGATCATCGCCTCATGGGGCAAACGGCTGATCGACTGGCTCGAGACCTACACCTTCCCCGAGGAGATGCGGTTTTCCGACCCCGCCTATGCGGCGGAGGTGGCCGGACGCTACCTCGACCTGCTTCTGGCCAACGGCACCACCACGGTCTGCAGCTACTGCACCATCCACCCGCAAAGCGTCGACGCCTTCTTCACCGCGGCCGAGGCGCGGGGCATGCGCGTTCTCGCCGGCAAGACCTGCATGGACCGCGACACGGCGCCCGAGGGGCTGCGCGACACGGCAGGGTCAGCCTATGACGACAGCAAGGCACTCCTGTCCCGCTGGCACGGGCGCGGGCGGCTCTCCTACGTCATCACGCCGCGCTTCTCGCCCACCTCGACCGAGGCGCAACTCGACGCCCTGGGCGCGCTCTGGGCCGAACATCCCGACTGCCTGATGCAGACCCATATCTCGGAACAGACCGACGAGATCGCCTGGGTCAAATCCCTCTACCCCAACGCCCGCGACTATCTTGACACCTACGAGGCGCACGGACTTCTGGGGCCGAACGGCCTTTACGGACACGCCATCCATCTGGAGCGGCGCGAGATCGACCGGCTTTCGGAGGTCGGCGCGGCCCTCGTCCACTGCCCGACCTCGAACACCTTCATCGGATCGGGACTGTTCGACATGGGGCTCCGCGCCCGGCTGCGCGTCGGGCTCGCCACCGACACCGGCGGCGGGTCGTCCTTCTCGATGCTGCGCACCATGGCCGCCGCCTACGAGATCGCGCAACTCAGGGGCACCGCGCTGCACCCGTCCGAGCTTCTGTGGCTGGCCACCGGCGCGTCGGCCGAGGCGCTCGGCCTCGGTGACCGGATCGGCCGCCTCGCGGAGGGCTTCGAGGCCGACCTCACCGTGCTCGATCTCGTCTCCACCCCCGCCATAGCCCAGGCCGGCGCGCGGGCGAACGACATCTGGCAGGCGCTTTTCCCCACGATCATGATGGGCGACGACAGAGCGATTTCCGCCGTGTACGTCCATGGCCAACGCACGCAGAAAAATCCCTTGTAATATTGGTACTTCAGGGGCTTCCGGCGGGGGCGCTGCTCGCCCCTTGTCACGCCTGGTGTCGGATTTTCGTGACAGAATAGGGTTGCCAGAAGGGTTGCCTACCGCGCCGATTTAGGTTGCCAGCGTCATGATCCGTGCGGTATATTGTTTTGGCATGATGAGTGTGGGCCCTGCCCGCCGCCAGACGAGCGATCTCCGCCACGTTGGTAACCCGATCCGGGACATGCGGTTTGAGGCTGACCTTCAGCCTCGGGCACAAGAGGAGATACCTATGCCCGACAGTAAAGCCCTCGACCTCGCGCGCCGCGCAAGCGCGCTGGACCTCGCCTACCGTCGCCTCGCCGACGCGGAGGAAGAGTTCTTCGCCGCCATGGGCGACCTCGGTCGCGCAACGACCGCAGCCCGTGCGGCCTTCGACAGTGACAACAACTTCCGCGCTTGGCGCCGTGAAAACGTCTCGATATCCGCTTCCCCCCTCGCTCCGACGCGCGAGGAGATCGAGGCTGCCGAGTGGCTGGCCCCGCTCATGGAAGCCAACGGAGAGAGCTTCCACGAGCTCCGCCGCTGTCACCCTCGGGTGCTGCCGGTGCGCACTCTTCGCAAGAAATGGCGGGACGCCGCGACGCGCGAGCAGAAGAAAGCGGGCATCCCAAACCCGGAAGCAGAAGCGCAGCGGAAGCTTGTGCAGGAGGAGCTGTCCTCGAAGGTCACTGACCTCGGTCGTGCCCTACAGGGGCTGAAGCGATGACACGCCCCCGCTACACCCGTCAGGTCGCCCGCGCAGAGAAGCGCGCGATCTTCAAGGCCATGAGACAGCAGCGCCAGGTGATGGCGATGCGCAAACGAGACAAGGGCGGCGCTGCCGCCGTCAGGAGGCCCCGATGAACAATAACGTCATCGACATGACCTGGCGCGTCCGCTACCGCGCCCAGCTGAAGGCTTGGCGCCAGGTGCTGGCGCGCGAGCGGCGGCGCGAGCCAGCGATGATGCCGCCGCCCGAGATGTTCGGCGACCTGACGCCGGACGAAATCCTAGAGCGTGTCGCGTTTAATCGGTTTGGTATCCTGCTGCTCTGAAGAAGTTGTAGCATTCCTCGTCGCTGAACAGGCTGCATACATGTCCGACCACCTGCCAAAGCTCATGGTAGGTTCGGGCGGCA